>ERZ1673693.74-NODE-74-length-132799-cov-54.048680_pt1 | contig 132799 bp, 94 predicted proteins | sample MGYA00580223_ERZ1673693 | MGnify/ENA primary metagenome ERZ1673693 (study PRJEB41218, sample SAMN15661741) | gut metagenome | host: Homo sapiens | place: Canada: London | collected 2015-08-20/2019-03-30 | study: EMG produced TPA metagenomics assembly of...
CAAAGCTACAACCAAACCTCAAAGTGTAAAAGGTGCATTTCTTCGAATGCTTACTGATTGACCCTATATTAGGGGAAAACAAATATAAAGCCGTATTCTTTGATGATGCCGGAGGATTCGCACAAGCACATTTCGCAAATCCTTATAATGCCGGTATAGTCGCTCCTGACGATTCATACCACCGTGTCGTATTTGAACTTTCAAATAACGAGATTGTAGAAATGGAATGGAGTAAAATCGGAAATGCCGCAGTAGGACGTCTTGTATGTAGTCGACCTGAAATAATAGAGTTTGACTTATCTAAAAATTGGCCAGGCTGGTACAATGATTTTATTATATCCGAAAATATATTAAAAGGATCAGCCATAAGCAACAATACAACTGTAAACTGGAGTATGAAATGGAGTACATCAAACATCACCTTAGATGGTAAAACTTTAAAAGTAAAAATAGGTGATGGCTTTTCCCCGACATATTTCTCAGCAGGTTTTACTCAATTACCGCCGCTTTCAGAGGTAAACGATATTATTGACAGAGCATATATATCCTATGAGCAAAACAGGCCTAAAGCAACCGGAGGTATAGGAGACTTTGTAGGAGCAATGACCAGTAATCTAAACAACACACGACTATACTGCAATGATCATCATATGACTTTTATCCCCGTATCACGAATTTTTGGAATGGAAAATGCAAATCAAGCTCCGGTCTTCTGCTGGGACTCTTTTTTCAATGCATTAATGAGTTGTTATGACAATCCCGAGATGTCTAGGGAAACCCTAAATGCAGTATTTAAATTTCAACTTGATAATGGAATGATTGGTAATGTAGCACATTGGTCAATGGGGCCATCTACAGGTAACTCACAGCCTCCTGTTGGCTCAATGTGTGTATGGAAAATACATTTGATGCGTCCTGATATTAACTATTTAAAACAAGTCTATCCCAAACTAAAAAAATGGAACGAATGGTGGCTTACTCACCGCAATCCTTGTGGTGACGGCCTCCTTTCATGGGGAGATGATTACGGAAATTGGCAGATAGCTCTCTATGAAACTGGATGGGATGATACTCCACATTACTCTGGAGTAAATGGTATAAAAATGAACGGAACCACCATGAACTGTTATTCGGTAGATCTTTGTTCACTATGGGCTATGGATGCACATTATTTGTCATTAATTGCAGAAGCCATCGGCGACAAGGAAGCGGCTGCAAAACATCAAAAAGACTGTGATGAAATGAATAAACGCATCAATGATAAGCTATGGAATGAAGAACTCGGAATATATTGTTCCCGCTTTTTTGATAATCCAGATGGAACGCCAGGAGAATTTCTCACAAAGCTTGCCCCTTTGAACTTTTATCCCCTATTATCAGGCGCAGCTTCGAAGCGACAAGCGGCTCTAATGGAATCAGTGATGCTTAACCCTGAACTGTTTTGGGGAGAATGGATTATACCTACCATAGCTCGAAATACCCCAGAATATCATAGACAACGATACTGGAGTGGCAATATCTGGGGGCCAGCTAACTATCTTATTTGGCTCGGCATAAAACGCTATTTCAGTAAAGAAACCATAATTGAATTTGCCCGAAAATCAGTCAATTTATTCATGCACAATTGGATAGGACAAGGCTACTGCGGTGAGACCTTTCTTCCTAAAAACGGACGAGTATGCAATAATCCCAATTACACATGGGGAGCACTCTTATGCTTAATAGGTATTGAGTCTATAATTGATATTGACGATTATGGTAACATAGTTAAAGGACAAGGTTTTGGTAGTCCAGTACATCTTAACAACATTACACTCAATGGCAAATTATATAACGTTTCGATAGAATATAACAAACCTATTATCAAAATAGAAAAGCAACATCATAAATAACGCAAACTCTACACACTAAATATTACAAGCCAATAAAAGAATATCTTGATAATATATAAAAATCTCCTCCTGAGAAATACATAACTTGCCTGTATAATAAGGAACGAGATAAAAATATCATCCAATCGAGATAGTAAACTAAAACAAAACATTCTTATCACACACAACGGGCACGGAACCCGGAAAGACTGCATACATACTTTATTCGCATGCAACCTTTCCGGGATTTCCGTGCCCGAAGGAATGAAGATTATTTGCAAATGTAATGCTATTTATTTCCTGTCTCTTTAGAAACGTATACCCAGTGTCAGCAATGCCTGGCTGCGGTCGTTGGTAACTTTGGTTGCCTGAAGCGCGCCCAGATCGTCGACAAACGGATAAAACTTCGACTGATACGTATGATATTTGTAAGCCAGGTCTGCATAGACTCTGGAGCCACGATAGCCGATACCTATCGTAAACGTATTCATCGATTCGTTGTTGGCAAAGTCGGTATCGGTATTAATCGAATTGGTCGGCAGTGCCTTGATAGCATCATCCTTGAAAGCCGCACTGCTGTAGTTGTAGCCCAAACGGAGTGCAAATGCAGGTATAGGCTTATACTCGGCTCCCAGACGGAACGTACTTACCCCTTTCAGGCAAAGATCGGCCTCACCGGTTTCCCATGCCATTTCTTCGGAAGACCCTGGATAGTAGAATTTCATCGAAGAGTAATCCTCGTATTCATATTCGGCTCCCAAGGCCAGCGAAGAGCCTACGGTATATCCCAGGCTGACATTGAACAGCCACGGGGTCTGAAGTTCGAAGTCACGATCCATATCCCGTCCGCCCAGTTCGCTGTACGTATCTACGGTTGTATGCGTCATCACCTCGCTGCCGTCTTCTGCCGGCAAAAACAGGTCAGAACTTAGCAAAGCACCGGTGGTATAAGTCAGCTTGTAGTATACGGGAGAGTGTATAGCCAGACCGACACGCAGAGGCGAGTCTTCTATCGGGCGGAAAATGGCACCCAGTTTCAGGTCTATTCCTGCTCCGTGAATGCGGTTGAAGCTTTCTAGCGAATAGCCTTCTTCGTACTGTTTTCCGTCTTCCCAAGTATACTGGTAGTTCTCGTCATAGAAAGAGTACTTGCTGTAGTCTACGGCATAAGCACCCAACGTCACACCGAAATAGAAACGGTCGTTGACATTGAACGATACATTGAAGTCGTATTCATCTACACCGCCCCGCTCGCGCGACAGGAACAAAGCGTCGGCTTCGCTGGGTATATTGGGTATATAAGGTATATAGGTATTATAAGCTTCCGTTTCAGTGTCTTCAAACAGGAGGCCGCTTTGAAAGCCCATAGATCCCAGCCATCCGGCATAGTCGTTGCGATAGATGTCGCTCTTTCCGTAATCCAGATAGGAGGAATAGTCCTGATAGTACGCATAGGCTCCGTCAGTAGCCTGCATAGCCATCGAGGCTACTTGCGAAACGTAGTCACTGCCCACTTTGCCCAGCAGACCGCCCATCGTCATATTCTTGTAAAACGATTTGGACTTGTGGTAGTTAAAGCCGAAGTTGACATAACGCAACGGTGTCAAGTTGCCGATTTTGGTGGAAATGACAAATCCGGCATTGTCAAAGCTCCAGCGGTTTTTGTTGGCTTCGAAGGTATTGCCTCCGAACTTGCTCTCCGAACCGGTAATGGAGTAGCCCATGGTCACCATCGCATCGTTGCTCCGATAGATACCTATACCTGCCGGGTTGGTGCTTATGGTGGAGATATCACCACCCAAAGCGCCCATGGCTCCTCCCATACCTACAAAACGGGCGGTACCGTTCAGGTCCTTCTGCGCAATGTTTACTGCATCGTATACGGTTTGTGCCTTTGCACCTGCCGAAGCCAATGCGGCAAGTGCTATTATCATCAGTTTCTTTTTCATACTTAACGTTCTTTTTTTTCGATACCAGATTCTTCTATATCATATGGGGTTGCTCCGTGCCCGATGCCAGTCACCGGACACGTTGCCACACCTTGCTGTCGTACGCTTATCTTCTGCGGCCTCCGCTGCTTGAACGGCTGCTACCACCGCCACCTCCCGAGAAACTACCCGATGAGCGGGTGCTGCCTCCTGTCGAGAAGCTGGACGAACGGGAGCTGCTGGACGAACGTGTAGGAGCAGAATAAGAACGTTCGCTGCTGCGGTTGTAGTCGTTCGAATAGGTACGCGTATTGCTCGAACTTGATCCACGGCTGTAGGTAGTAGAAGGACGGCTGGATGAAGTTCCGGTCGATATGCCACTACTGCGACGTACGCTTCCTGTGCTGCTGTTCACCGAACTGCTGCGTGTGCTGCTCGGACGTGTATAGGTAGAACGCCGGGTAGACGAACTGGAACGCAATGAAGACGAGCTGGAGCGAACCGAAGACGAGCTGGAACGTTCGGAAGACGAAGTACGGGTTCCTACGACACGGCGTGCCGATGTGCCCGACGTACTGCGGCGTACCTGACTGGAAGTTCCGGCACTTCGGCGTACCGACTGTCCGCTATTGACCGTCGAACGGCGGGTTCCGTCCAAACTACGACGACTGCCCAAAGAAGCACGACTCGTTCCGTACGAACGGCGTTGCGTCAAAGCATTTCCCCAGTACGAAGAATGTCCCCAAGCCGGGTAATGATAGTGCGGGTATCCCCAGCCGCCATGCCAGCCGGCATACCAGCCACCATACCAACCGCCATACCAGCCTCCCCAGCCGAAGCCCCAATGAGGACCGTACCAGCTGTTCCAGCCCCAGCCATAATAGGGATATCCCCACCAGCCATACGAGCTATAACGCCAGTCCCACCACAACGGATTGCTGAAAGTGGGGAAAGCATAAGCATAAAAATCATCGACATATACGTTCCATTCCCACGAATTCAGGCCGTATACAATGTCCCAGTAATAAGGGCTGCTGATGCTGACGGCAAAACGCGGATTGCGGAAACGGATGATGCGCGTGGCATACTCGTATTCGTCGGCCGAACCGTCGAATCCGTTTACCCACTCACCGTCCAGTCCGTCGTCGGCTTTCTCGTCGATATAGAGTGTGTCGTTCTCCTGCGAGAATTCATAATCGTCGGCTTCGTAACGGCGGTTATACTCGTCCACGTCGCGGACATTGCCCTTACGGTCTCTAACTACTACTGTCGTATTGCCAGGCGAAACGACGGTCGTTGTGGGTGCATTGGTCTTCACCACTACCGTCTTCCGTTCGGGAGCTTTCGCCTCTTCTGCCTGCTCTTTCTTCTCCTCCTGCTTCTTGGAAGGCACATAGTACAGATCGTCATCTATACTTTGCGCTGCCAGCGTCCACGGAAGGCAAAAAGCCAAAAGCGATAAAAAAACAATCTTTTTCATATTCCGTCTATTTTTTAGTTTTCATTTCTATCTATTTCTTCGCGTTACAAAGTTAATGCCGAAATCCACTACACACAGCAGTTTTTCCCCAAAGATTGATAGGAATTTCCCTAAACCGTCTGAAAGGTGAGGACAAACAAGGAACAAAGACGAGATTTCAACCGCCCGACAAGCAAAGGAAGAGGCATCATTCCTCCGTCCGGTCTAATGAAGGCTTCATTTTCTCTAAAAAGTAATCGACGGCGAGAAGCAAATCCTGCAGATTGTTCTTTACGACATCGTAAACAATGTCGCCATCAATATCAAAATATCCATGCGCTATATGATTGCGAATCCCTATAACATCAATCCACGGTATTTCCGGACGCTCGACAAGCAACTTTGACCGGGTAATGTCGTCTATACGTTTTATGCCTTCGCCTATAGCTTCAATAAGCATGCAACTTGCCGTATATGCGGCTATCTGATGACATATATTCCATCTCTTTCTATTTCATCAAGCAAAAAAGGATTGATATGCTTGTGCATTCTTACCACATCAACAGAACATTGCAGAAGATTACTGAGAAAACGCTTCAATGCTACCAACATATACGCTTTCGGCTCCATATCGACACATACGTCCACATCGCTACCTTCATGGTTCTCACCACGCGACACCGACCCGAACAACCTTAACGACTTAACCCCGAACTTGGTTCTTAAATCATCGGCATGGGACAATATCAGAGATATGTATTCTTCTCTTGTTTTCATTTCCTTGCTTTTACTGAGCTGTACAGTCACAAAGGTAATAAAATGTTTCAAACAGACAAAACCTGCGCAAACTTTTAGCCATGCACATCAAATCGGCAAAAGGAAGTTCGGCATTAGAAAAAATGCACTACCTTTGCCTCAAGTTTAACAAAACATCTCATTTCCTATGAAATATTTAGAGTTTATCTTCCATACCGAGCCATGCACGGAGGTAGTCAACGATGTCCTCTCCGCCGTATTGGGCGAAGTCGGCTTCGAAAGTTTTGTAGAACAGGAGGACGGCATAGCTGCCTACATACAGACCACCCTGTACGACGAAGAAGCCCTGAAGTCGACACTGGACAGTTTTCCGCTGGCCGACACTACCCTTACCTATACTTATAAGGAAGCAGAAGACAAGGACTGGAACGAAGAATGGGAAAAGAACTTCTTCCAACCCATCGTCATCGGTAACCGTTGCGTCATCCACAGCACTTTCCACCACGATGTGCCTCAGGCGGAATACGACATTGTCATCAATCCGCAAATGGCCTTCGGAACAGGACACCACGAAACCACCAGCCTCATCATAGGCGAACTGCTGGAAGCCGACCTTCAAGGCAAAGCGCTGCTCGACATGGGATGCGGCACGTCGATACTTGCCATTCTGGCGCGGATGCGTGGCGCCGCTCCCTGTACGGCCATCGACATTGACGAATGGTGTGTGCGCAATTCGCTCGAAAACATCGAGCTGAACCACGTCGACAATATCAACGTATTCCAGGGCGACGCATCCATCCTGCCCGACAAGGGTCCGTTCGATGTGGTGATAGCCAACATCAACCGTAACATCCTGCTGAACGACATGAAGCACTATGTGGCGCGCATGAATCCAGGCGCCCGCCTCCTTATGAGCGGTTTCTATACGGACGACATTCCCGTCATCCGCGAAGAGGCCGAACGCAACGGACTCCACTTCGTGCATCACCAAGAGAAAAACCGCTGGGCAGCCGTACAGTTTGAGAAGTGACGGAACGGGACATTGAATCTGCCCTGCCCCAAAGCAAAAGTTACCTTCCGTTTCCACTAATGGTTACGCCCGTTCCCTAAGGAGGTTACGGCCGTAACCTAAAGAGGGAACGACAGTTCCCCAAGCTGGAAACGCCCGTTTCCTAACGTGGGAACAGAAGGAAACTGCAACACTTTATATTCCAACCACTTATATTATTATTCCCAACAAGCAGTAAGAACAGAGCAATGACAAAAGCACTGATTTGTATTTTTCTTGGCGGAGGCACGGGAAGCGTACTCCGCTACTGCGTGCAACTGGCCTTGCACGAACGCATTGTGCCCTACAACTTTCCCTGGGCCACCTTCACCGTCAACATCGTAGGCAGTTTCCTGATAGGCATGTTTTATGCTCTTTCCGCCCGTTTCAACCTGGCTACCGACATACGGCTTCTGCTCACCACCGGACTTTGCGGTGGCTTCACCACCTTTTCGACCTTCAGCAACGACAGTCTGATCTTGCTGAAACAAGGATTGCACGGCCTGTTTCTGCTGTACGTCGTACTGAGCGTAGCACTGGGAGTAGCCGCAGCCATGCTGGGAGGTGCGCTTATCAGCAACTATACCCGCTGACAGCATCCCCCTCCAGAAGCCTCTGGGAAGGCCTGAGGAGGGGTATCGAAAAAATATTTCGAAAAAAATCGCTCCAGCTATTGCAGATTTAAAATAAATGCGTACCTTTGCAACCGCAAAACAGAAAAAACGGGTAAGTCCTATACGGCCAGCTCCCTTCGAATCCTCCAGGGCTTGATCGCAGCAAAGGTAGTTGGTTGTAGCGGCGCGATATAGTAAGCTTACCCACCCCCGCCTCTTTAGCTCAGTTGGCCAGAGCACGTGATTTGTAATCTCGGGGTCGTTGGTTCGAATCCGACAAGAGGCTCAGAAAAAGCGGAAGATGTCACCGAACATTCTCCGCTTTTTTCGTATATCCCCGTCCCCCATCCCCTAATTTATTAAAAATCTACAGCCTGCATGCCACTGTATCCAACTATATTTGTAACTTTGCAAAGTTATTTTTCCATAACGGAGGCTGGCGGCAACGGCGACCTCTTCTTTACATTTTAATGACATCAATGGCAGAAAACAAAGGTTACATGCAACGATATGCAATGCTATTCGGCACCTACATGGGTGTATTCTGGATACTGAAGTTCATACTCTTTCCCCTGGGGCTGAAATACAACCTGCCCTTTCTATCTTTCCTCTTCATGGGCCTTACGCTGTGCGTACCCTTCATGGGCTATTACTACCTGAGAATATACCGCAACCAGGTATGCGGAGGAGCCATCAACTTCTTGCCGGCATGGCTGTTCACGGTCTCCATGTATATATTCTCGGCCCTGCTGACTGCTGTAGCACACTACATATACTTCCGCTACATCGACCACGGCTTCATACTCGACACCTACGAAAATCTGCTGAGCAGCCTGTCCGCCAGCAACGTGCCCGGTATAGAGGCTTACCTGAAACAGCTGAACGAAGCCCTCGACGCCATACGTGCCTTGAGTCCGATAGACATCACCTTCCAGCTGATGTCGCAAAACGTCTTCTACTGCTCGCTGCTGGCATTGCCCACAGCCCTGTTTGCCATGAGAAGACGGAAAGACGAAGTGGCCGGATAGCCCGGAGCGGAAAAAAGAAAAAAGCATGCTTACAACATTCATCATATAATAAAACTAAATCGTACACAAATGGATATTTCTGTTGTAGTCCCCTTATATAACGAAGAAGAATCCCTGCCCGAACTCTTCGCTTGGATCAAACGGGTAATGGAAGCCAACGGATTCACTTACGAAGTAATCTTCGTGAACGACGGAAGCACCGACCGCTCCTGGCAAGTCATCGAACAGCTGAAAACACAATCGGACGCAGTGCGGGGCATAAAGTTCCGCCGGAACTACGGTAAATCGCCGGCTTTGTACTGTGGCTTTGCACAGGCACAGGGCGACGTCGTCATCACCATGGATGCCGACCTGCAAGACAGTCCCGACGAAATACCCGAACTGTACCGCATGATTACGCAGGAAGGCTACGACCTTGTATCGGGCTGGAAAAAGAAACGCTACGACCCGTTGTCGAAAACCATTCCTACCAAGCTGTTCAACGCCACCGCACGCAAAGTGTCGGGCATCAAGAACCTGCACGACTTCAACTGCGGACTGAAGGCCTATCGCAAGGATGTCATCAAGAACATCGAAGTCTACGGCGAAATGCACCGCTACATCCCCTACCTGGCCAAGAACGCCGGCTTTGCCAAAATCGGCGAGAAGGTTGTACACCACCAGGCACGCAAGTACGGCAAGACCAAATTCGGCCTGAACCGCTTTGTCAACGGCTATCTGGACCTCATCTCCCTCTGGTTCCTCTCCACCTTCGGAGTAAAGCCCATGCACTTCTTCGGCCTGCTGGGCTCGCTGATGTTTGTACTCGGCTTTATAGCCGTCATCATCGTAGGAGCCAGCAAGTTGTATAATATGCACAACGGCATGCCCTACCGTCTGGTGACCGATTCGCCTTACTTCTTCCTGGCGCTGACCTCCATGATTATCGGTACCCAGCTGTTTGTAGCAGGCTTCCTGGGCGAACTGATTTCGCGCAATGCACCCGAACGTAACAAATACCAAATAGAGAAAACCATCTGACAATGAAAAAACTCGTCCAATTAATCATACTTTGCGCCATCCTGCTTCCTGCAGCCGGCAGCATCCTCTCCTGCTCGGAAGAGGCCGACTGCTCGCAAGCTGCACGCGGTATGCTGAACTGCAACCTCTACACCATCCTGGCAGAAACCAACATGGTAGAGAAAGATACACTCGACTCGCTGACCATCACTGCATACGGAACCGATTCCGTCATCGTAAACAACCAAAAGGAAGTGAAGGATCTGACTTTGCCCCTGCGCTATACCGAAGACTCGACGGTACTGATCTTCCGCTACAACGAAAAGCAGACCGATACCGTTGTCTTCAGACACACCAACACCCCTTACTTCCTCTCGATGGATTGCGGCTACCAGATGCAACAATCTGTCACAGGTTGCACATACAGCCGGCACGTGCTCGACTCTATTTATATCTCAAACCCCGAAGCCAGCATCTATGGTACAGAAAATATTAAATTATTCTATTAGTCTGCTGCTTTGCCTGCTATGCTCGCTGCCTGTCGGTGCGCAAAACAGTAATCCGCCTGCCGCCGCTGCTCAGAAACTGCCAAAGAAAGAGCAGAAGGACGCCAAGGAGGGACCGCAATATCCGTTGTACAACGGCGTTTCGGTAGGTGTCGACTTGTGGGGACTGGGCAGTAAAGCCCTGGGAGGAAATACCCTCAGCACAGAAGTCGTAGTAGACGTAGACCTGAAGCACCGCTTCTTCCCCACCGTAGAACTTGGCTATGCAAGCAACAACGAAGAAGGCGACCTGGGCATCCGCTACAAGACGCAAGCCCCCTATGTCCGTATCGGTATAGACTATAACGCACTCTACAAGAAACAGCACGGGCATCTGTTTACGGTAGGAGTGCGCTACGGAATGACCAACTTCAAATACGATATCGAAGCACTGGGACTGGAAGACCCCATTTACGGCGGAGGAGTAGGCAATCCTAACCTGACCGACGACATCTGGGGCGGAAGTCTCCCGTACAACCATACCGGCATGAAAGGAAGCATGCAATGGCTCGAAATATGCCTGGGCATCAGAGCCAACATCTGGAAAAATGTGTCGATGGGATGGTCGGTACGTATGAAGTACAAGTTGTCGGCCACCACCGGACAATACGGCGATCCGTCGTACGTCCCCGGCTTCGGCAAATACGGGTCGAACACCATGGGAGTGATATACACAATCACCTACAAACTGCCTTTCTAAGCAAAGGCTGAGCCATGTGCTGCACCAGCGGCAACCTCTTCTATCTGATAATTATAATGAAACGATAAACAATGACTAACTTAGAAATCTGGCTGCTGGCGGCCGGTCTGGCAATGGATTGCTTTGCCGTATCTATAGCCAGCGGCATCATTCTGAAGCGTACCCTGTGGCGCCCCATGTTGGTAATGGCATTCTTTTTCGGCTTCTTTCAGGCTATGATGCCTTTTCTGGGATGGATCGGTGCAAGTATGTTCAGCCACCTCATCGAAAGTATAGACCACTGGATTGCCTTTGCCATTCTGGCATTCCTGGGAGGCCGTATGGTACGCGAATCGTTTAAAGACGAAGAATGTAAAAACGAATACGACCCTACCAGCCTGAAAGTAGTATTGGCACTGGCCGTAGCAACCAGTATCGACGCACTGGCCGTCGGGGTGTCCTTCGCATTCCTGGGCATCAGAGGAATTACCGGAATACTCTACCCCATCGGCATTATCGGCTTCGTCTCGTTTGCCCTTTCGCTGATAGGACTGATATTTGGAATCCGCTTCGGATGCGGCCTTGCACGCAAGCTAAGAGCTGAAATGTGGGGAGGAATCATCCTTATTGCCATCGGAAGCAAAATACTGATAGAACACCTGTTTTTAGGATAGACTTCGGAAGAACATCAAACGGAAAGACAAATTATGGAAAAAAGAACGCAAAGAAACTTTTTATGGATTGCCCTACTGGTATTGGGAACCATCTGGATTCTGGCACGCCACAACCGTGTTGCCCCCTACCAGAAAGACAGCGGACAGATTTTCGGAACCATATACAACATCACCTACCAGTACGACCAGAACCTGCACGCTGAGATAGATGCCGAGCTGAAGCGTTTCGACGGATCACTGTCTCCCTTCAACGATACAGCTACCATCACACGCATCAACCGGAATGAAGACATCGTGCCGGACACCTTCTTCACCAACGTGTTCCATAGAAGTATGGAAATATCCCGGGAAACCAACGGTGCTTTCGACATCACTGTTGCCCCGCTGGTCAATGCCTGGGGATTCGGCTTCAAAAAAGGACACTTCCCCGACTCACTGATGGTAGACAGTCTGCTCGACATCACGGGATATACGAAAGTCAGCCTGTCGGCCGAAGGAAAAATCGTCAAGCAAGACCCACGCATCATGCTGACGTGCAGTGCCGTAGCCAAAGGATATGCCGTAGACATCGTAGCACAACTGCTCGAAAAGAAAGGAATACAGAACTATATGGTAGACATCGGCGGCGAAGTGGTAGTACATGGCAACAACCCGCAGAATACTCCGTGGAGAATCGGTATCAACAAACCGATAGACGACTCACTGGCGATCAACCAGGAATTGCAGACAGTTCTGCAAATCAGCAATGCCGGTATAGCCACCTCGGGCAACTACCGCAACTTCTATTACAAAGACGGAAAGAAGTATGCACATACCATCGACCCGCGCACCGGTTATCCCGTACAGCACAGCATACTGTCGGCCACAGTCATAGCCCGCGACTGTATGAGTGCCGACGCCTACGCCACTGCCTTTATGGTAATGGGACTGGAAGAGGCCGAACGTTTTGCCAACGCCAACCCCGAAATTGACGCTTACTTCATCTACAGCGACAATGACGGGAAATTCAAGACGTTCTGCACCGAAGGTATGAAAAAGTATATCAAAGAATAATACTCCTCGTAAAAAGACACATTAATCTGGTATAATACAATGAAAAAGCTACTTTACTGCATGATAGCACTGCTCTGTGCCGCCTGCATGCCACAGAAGCCTGCCAAGGCGGAATCTGCTGAAATCGCCATGTTGGTAGGAACCTACACGGACGGAGGAAGCAAAGGTATTTACACTTTCCGCTTCAATCAGGAAACCGGTGTTTCTACGGCCCTCAACTCGTTCGAACTGCCCAATCCTTCTTACCTGGCCGTATCGGAAGACGGACAGTTTGTCTATGCCGTCAGCGAAATGGACGGCAAACAAGCAGCTGTCAATGCATTATCTTTCGACAAAACAACCGGAGAACTGCGCCTGCTGAACAGCGAACCTACCTTAAGCGCAGGTCCTTGCTATATATCTACCAACGGAAAGGAAGTGCTGACCGCCAACTATTCCGGAGGCACAATGGCTGTATTTCCCCTGCGTAGTAACGGAAGCGTAGAACCGGTCGACACCCTGTTCGAAGGAATGGCCAACAATGCCGATCCGGAAAGGCAGAACAGCCCGCACATGCACTGTGCCGTCTTCTCGCCTGACGGGAAATATATATTTGCCACCGACTTCAGTTCCGACCGCATCCTGCGCTTTGTCCTTCATCCGAAAGATATCGTCCCGCATCCCTCGGCCGAAGCTACAGAAGTAGCTCCCGGTTCCGGTCCGCGTCATCTGACGTTCAGCTCCAACGGAGAATATGCTTACCTTATTAATGAACTGTCGGGTAAAGTCATTGCCTACAGCTACAACGACGGTTGCCTGAAACAGATACAGACCATCACAGCCGACACACTGGCCGCCCGCGGAAGTGCAGACATCCACCTCAGTCCCGATGGCAAATATCTATATGCCTCCAACCGGCTGAAAGGTGACGGAATAGCCATCTATGCCGTCAACGAAGAAAACGGCATGCTGGCCAAAGTCGGATATCAGCTTACCGGCATTCATCCCCGTAACTTTAATATCACTCCCAACGGTAAGTACCTGTTGGTAGCTTGCCGCGACAGCCACGTGATACAGGTATACCGGCGAGATGAGACAACAGGATTATTGGAAAACATCAACAAAGATATAGCTATCAGCAAACCCGTATGCATTCAGTTCGTACGTTAATCTTTCGTAAATAAGTGTCGTACAACAGCGGAGTTCATTATCTTTGTTATTTAAGATAGAAGTAGAACAAAGCCAGGTCGAGCTGTAAATGCACCGCCATACCGGCTTTGCTTTTCTATCTAAAGCAAATGAATAACTTATTATTAATATCCTTTTATGAAAAAAAGAATCATACAACTGGCAGGTCTTCTGCTACTCACAACCGGTACGTACGCCCAGACGGAAGTTACTGCTGGTGTGATGCGTGGTAAGGACTATGGAGTGACCTATCTGCTGCCGAAAACTGAAATTCAGCTTACCATTGTGGCAACCAAGCATACATACACTCCGGGAGAATTTTGCAAATATGCCGAACAGTTTCTGAAACTGACTGGCATTTCTCCACTGTCAAGAGAGTATTGGACACTGGACAAAATACAAACTTCCACTATCGGAGTACCGGACAAGGATAACGTTTATTTCGTAAAGCTGAAAGACAAAACGGTTGCTCCTCTTATGGAACTGACCGAAGACGGCATTGTACGCTCCATCAATATGCCTTATAGCGGAAAGAAAGAAAAGAAACAAGCCTCTGCCCCACTCAATGCGGCATCCGAGACACTTGACCCGCGTACTTTCCTCACGCAGGAAATTCTTATGGCCAGCTCAAGTGCTAAAATGGCCGAACTGGTTGCACAAGAAATCTACAACATACGCGAAAGCAAAAACGCTCTGCTAAGAGGCGAGGCAGACAACATGCCCAAAGACGGAGAACAGCTTAAACTGATGCTCGACAACCTGAATCGTCAGGAAAAAGCCATGACGGAAATGTTTACCGGAAATACGGTCGAGCAATCCCAAACATTCACCGTACGCATTACTCCCAAAGAAATGCAAAATGCAGTAATTTCGCGCTTCTCTACACGCCTGGGAGTCGTAGACAGCAATAATCTGGCCGGCGAGCCTATATACATCAGCATCACCGACCTTAAGACAATCAACATTCCGCCAGTCGACGAGAAAGATCAAAAGAAGAAAATAGAAGGAGTAGCATACAATGCACCCGGTAAAGCCAAAATAGAGATAAAATACAAACACCAGAAATTGTTTGAGGACGAACTCCCGGTGAGCCAATTTGGCACCACGGAATACCTTGCTCCTGTACTATTCAATAAGAACAGTGTTACCCAGGTGCTTTTCGACACTACAACGGGTGGCTTGCTGAAGGTAGACAGAGGCGAATAAAACCATCTTTATGCAACTGCATGATGTAAGTTGCAACACGCGAAGCATAATCCGCTTCGTTCGAGAAATGAACGGCCAGCAGTTCCACTATTTCATTTACGGTACGCTGGCCGTTTATTAATTGCCAAACGGCTGTCCCATGCTCTTCCAACGTTACATGTATATCCTGCGACAGCCCTTTAAACAACCAGAAACGACGCATCCATTCCTTCTTAAACCGAGGAAAGGCGAGCACAACGTACTCACCTTTCCATTCAGTTTTTACCTGTTCACTACGAACCGGAATGGCATTCAACAAACTAATTTTGTCTACTGTATCCGGCATATTACTTATTCCTTAATGTTAGGTTCTTCCAAGCCAAGGCCCTTCTTACGGTCGACTACCTTCAATACAAAACCAAGAATCAATGCGGCAACACCCAGACAGGCAAGCATTACAAGCGGCGCTGTATAATCATAAGAGACAGCTGCTTCTTCCGGTGTAATGACTCCATTCTGCAAATCGGCCACAAGCTGCGGATTGGTACGGTCGAGAACCTTTCCTATCAGAAGCGGGAAAAGCCACAAACCGATATTCTGAATCCAGAAGATAAGCGCATAGGCACTACCAATGATTTTAGCATCGACCAACTTAGGCACACTAGGCCACAAAGAAGCAGGAACCAACGAGAAACTTGCTCCGAGTACAAGAATGGTAAGATAAGCAATAATCACACCACCAATCGCATTATCCTTGAATTGCGGTAATACAAAAGCGAAAGTCAAATGACAGAAGATCAGCAGAATGGAACCAACCACAAGCATGGTTGCTGCTTTCCCTTTATGATCGACATAATTGCCCAATATAGGTGTAATACCTACTGCCAGCAACGGGAATACAGCAAAAACAGTCTCGGCGCTTTGACGCATATAACCCATATAACAGAAAGCAACCAATGCCACTGCTGCAACAACCAGTAATCCGTATTTCATACTGACACGCTTGGAGAAATTGCTGGCAAAAGCGGCAGCAGCCACAACCAGCATGATACAGTATTGAATTATGGTCACCGTATTAGTTGCCCAGAATGAATCGGCTGGCACATCAGTAAATATCAGGTTACATTGCAACATATTTACAGCATACTTCTGGAACGGGAAAATGGCAGAGTAATAAAGCACGCACAGCAATGCAACCAACCAGAATCCACCGCTTGTAAGAATCTTCTTCAAATCGGAAATCTTAAAGGGATCATCTTTTTCTTCTGCCTCGCCAGTCTGTGCGTCAAGCTTCTTATCCATAAAGAAATAAACGATAAACATGATCAAGGCTATCATCAGCAGTACTACACCGAATGCTACAGAACGGGAAACGTCAATTACACCTCCCAACTTGGCAAATACCGGAGAGAAGATCATACAGGTTGCCACACCTAAACGTGCAAGTGCCATTTCCGAACCCATAGCCAATGCCAACTCGCGGCCTTTAAACCATTTAATCAATCCTCTGGAAACTGTAATACCTGCCATCTCAACACCACAGCCGAAGATCATAAAACCAATGGCTGCAAACTTGGCTGAGGCAGGCATACCTCTATAAAAAGGAGAAATGCCCAATTCATCAAAAACGGGGATATAATTCAGATTATTATTAAACCAGTTCTCAAGTCCGCTGCCTTGAAAACTTTCGGTAACGGCATACCAATTGATAATAGCACCTACAAGCATCACTGTTCCTGAAAGAAGGGCTGTAAAACGTACTCCCATCTTATCCAGAATGATACCGGCAAAAATCAGAAAGAATACAAAAACATTCAAAAACGTTTCAGAACCCTGCATCGTACCAAAAGCTGTAGAATCCCAGCCTCGTGTAGATTGCATCAAATCTTTAATAGGTGAAAGAATGTCCATAAAGATGTATGAACAGAACATGGCAAAAGCCAAGAAAAGCAGTACCATCCAGCGCATAGCCGCTGAATCGCGCAACGTCTGGAGATTTTTTTCAGATGTCATCATTTCAATTAGTATGTTATTAGTTAATTTATTAAGCAACAAAAATAATGAAAATATGCTAGTCTTTCCAGCTATTATGCTAAAAAAGAATACCGATAATCAGACTTTATTAAACATACAGATATAAAAAAACACGGATTACATGAAAATAGGGAGTAAATTACCCCCTCAAATTCATGTAATCCGTGCCTAAATTATCTCAAATCACGCATGACGGCCATGCCGTTCTGTCCTTAATTGGCTGCTGAATCAGAAGCAGCAGGAGCAGGTGTAGCAGCAGCAGGAGCTTCAGTCTGCGGTGCTGTTGTACCTACGGGCATATTATACGGATTTGTCTTCTCTTCTTGCTGTGCTTGTTCCAATATCACATCACCACTCTTGCTGGAAGCAGAAGGAACAGTATAAGCAGCAACAACACTGAATATAACCATAGCCGCAGCTAATGTCCATGTTGCTTTTTCCAGGAAATCGGTAGTTTTGCGTACACCCATAATCGCATTGGATGAAGAAAAGCCTGATGCCAGACCTCCACCCTTTGAATTCTGGATTAAAACAATGAAACACATCAATACTGATGCAATCAGCATTAAGATAATTAATAATGAATACATTTTGTTATTTTGATTTAGCGTTAATAATCAATTTCTCCAAAAATCTGATTTGGTCTGCAAAGTAAGCATTTTTTTTTGGATAATTCAAACTTAATTTTTTAATAATTTCAAGAGCTTTATCATATCGGTGCTGTTTGATGTATATTTTTGCCAAAGTTTCGGTAAAACAGCTGTCATCCAACTCTTCTTTGCCGTAAATATCATCCAAATTCTCCTCATCCGGCTCTTCATTATCCAAATCATCACCGGCTGCCTGATCAGCTGTCTCGGAAGACTCATCTACACTGATTATTTGACAAGCGCCTTCTATAGGTTGCTCTGCTGTAGCCTCCAGCATCGATGATTGAGACGAACTACATTCCTCAACACTTTCCGCTGCATCATCCGGCTGTTCAGGCATTGCATCCAATTTTGTATCTGTAGCAGACGGAACTGCTTCTTCCACAGTTTCCTTCTCGTCTCTCTTCAAGAAATCATCAATAAGATTCTGCCCCCTCAGCTTAGGTACTTCCTCTTGCGGGTTTTCTTCATTCAAGCCATTGTCTTCACTCAGCAGATAGGCTGTATAATCCATCGAATAGTCCAATTCCATCGGTTGAGTCTGCTCCTCCGGCATAGTTGCCAAAAAAGTATCAATCAGGAAAAGAGTACGATCGACGCTAGGCTCTTCTTTCAATTCAGTATCTATCCTATTGGACAGTTTCTGAGCCTGCAACTTATAACGATCACCTTCTATCAGGTAGAACAAGACACGACGATCGGCAACATAAAGTACTGCCTTCCGCAACTCTGAACCAAAAGCTGTATCGTGCAACAAATACAAATTCTTCAGGTACAACAAACGAAGTGACTGGAAATAAGGATAACGGGCTACCATCGTACGAAGCTCGTACAAAGTATCCCTGTTCAGCATCTCCGGATGCTCAATCCACTGTTGCAAATGTACAGATGTCATTTCCCTATATTACCAGTTAGCTACTGTTGAATTAAATATTTGCTCTGCAATATCTTTAACCATCACGGTAATCAATCCGTCCTGTACCGAGGTCAGCAATTGCGATGAGTCGTACGTCTGGAAAGCAGAGAATTGCTGGTCGGTAAAGTCTTCTTCGTGATTGGTATTATTGACATACGACACTTTCACCGTCAAAGTCAGCTTTACTTTCGAAGAATAACCACTGGCATCTACAGCTTCATTATACTGATTATATCCTATAATTTCACCGCTAATCTCCAAATCTCCTCCCGAATCAACCAAACGAAGACTTGTCTGCTGAATGAACATGTCTTTCAGCTTCTGATTGAATTCGATCGCCAAAGGTGCATAAACATAATCGGCATGGTTCTCAAAATCAGCAATCGAAATTGTCTTAACTTTCGTATAATCTATTGAACTAATCGGAGCAAGACCTATCTTTATGCTACAAGAATACAGCACAATGCCCGATATTGCCAATAAAAGTATTAATGATATCTTTCTAATCCAACCCATATTCTTTAATCTTTCTATATAAAGTCCGTTCGGAAATGTTCAGATCATGTGCCGCCGCTTTGCGTTTGCCATGATGTTTTTCAAGTGCTTTCCGTATCATTTCTTTTTCTACATCATCCAGTGACAAGGATTCTTCCACATACTCTTCCGTATCCTGAATATCATCATCGACAGGCGTAACTGCCTTAATCGGAGAATGAATAATAGCAGGTACTGAGGGTTGTGCCGGAGTCACAATAGAAGCCTCGGAGGATAAATAAGGTGAAGGAGATGCAGACGAAATTCCCGCAGCACGTTCAGTCATAATCTCATGCACCAGTTTCTTTAACTCCGTAACATCCTGACGCATATCAAAAAGGACCTGATAAAGTATCTCACGTTCACTCTCAAAACTCTTGTGTTCCTTTGCTCCGAACAAAGCAGGAAGTTTCTGCACATTACTTTGCAACGGCAGATATCCCTTCAAAATAGAAGCATCTATTTCACGGTTAGTTTCAATAATTGAGATCTGCTCTGTAATATTCTTCAACTGACGGACATTACCTGGCCACGAATAAGACATTAATTCACGTTTGGCATCTTCCGTCAACTGAATGGCAGGCATCCTGTATTTATCCGCAAAATCGGTCGCAAACTTTCGAAATAGCAGAACCACATCTTCACCTCTCTCTCGCAAAGGGGGAATCTGTATAGGAACTGTATTCAAACGATAATACAGATCCTCACGAAAACGGCCGTCCGCAATAGCCTGAGTCAAATTTACGTTTGTAGCAGCAACAATACGCACATCCGTCTTTTCTACTTTCGACGAACCTACCTTGATAAATTCTCCCGTTTCAAGTACTCGAAGCAAACGGGCCTGAGTAGGCAAAGGCAACTCTCCTACTTCATCCAGAAAGATAGTACCACCATTTGCTTCTCCAAAATATCCTTTTCGCTCGCCGATAGCTCCTGTAAAGGCTCCTTTTTCATGGCCGAAAAGCTCCGAATCGATAGTACCTTCCGGAATAGCTCCACAGTTCACTGCAATGTATTGCCCATGTTTACGTCGGCTATACTGATGGATGATTTGGGGAAAACTTTCCTTACCTACACCGCTTTCCCCAGTTATCAAGACAGACAAGTCAGTAGGTGCCACCTGAATCGCTATATCAATGGCGCGCGTCAATCCATCATTGTTACCAATGATGCCAAAACGCAACTTCACTTGCTGTATTTCTGCTTTCGTCATATTTATAATTCCTCTTCTATACTGTCAAGCTTCAACTTGTCACTATCATCACGTTTCTCGTAATATTGCTTTCGCAGTGGATTTGCACGCATATTCTTTTCATGCAAACGGTTACGGAACACATCAATCGCTACATAAACAGCCTGGCGGAACGAATCTTCCGAAGCTACACCCTTTCCTGCAATATCATAAGCAGTGCCATGCGCCGGCGAAGTACGAACGACAGGCAAACCAGCCGTATAGTTCACTCCTTCATCCATTGCCAGTGCTTTAAATGGTGCCAAACCCTGATCGTGATACATGGCCAATACTCCATCGAAATGGGAAAGATTGCCCGAACCCATAAATCCGTCAGCAGGATAAGGTCCGAAACAAAGTACCCCCTTGGCAGCCATCTCCTGAATAGCAGGGATTATAATTTCCTGTTCCTCCATTCCCAATAATCCACCATCACCGGCATGAGGATTCAAAGCTAATACTGCGATACGTGGTGCTCCTATACCAAAATCCTGTTTTAAAGAACGATTGAAAATCTCCAATTTTTCTTCTATCAATTCCTTGGTAATGGTCGAAGCAACCTGAGCAATGGGAATATGTCCAGTAACCAATGCTACACGAAAATCACCTTTCATCAGAATCATAAGAGCCTTTTCACCATCGCCCAACCGTTCCTCAATGTATTCGGTATGGCCGGGAAAAGAGAACTCCTCAGACTGAATGGTGTGTTTGTTTATAGGTGCAGTCACAATAGCATCGATCAAACCTTCCCGATACTCTTCTATAGCTTTCTCCAAAGCACTTAAAGCAGCTTTCCCTGCTTCGGGATCAGCCTTCGAGAACTCTACTTTTACTTCATCATCAGTACAATTAACCACACTCAGCTTATCTGGCATAGCCTCTGAAGCCGAATTCACAATACTAAAATTAGTAGAGAGGTCTAAAGACTTCCGATGATAGGCTGCAACCTTAGGAGAACCATATATAATCGGTGTACACAATTCCAACATCATGGGATCTTCAAAAGTCTTCAGAATCACTTCATATCCCACTCCATTAATGTCACCTTGTGTTATGCCAATTCTTATTTTGTTATCTTCCATTCTTATTTTTTATTAGTAGTTGAATCATTACTTATCACAATAGCCGGTATTGTTACTTCTACCTGTCGGCTATTTGGTAACTTCAAAGTGTAAAGAGAAGCTTCCATCTGACGCACAAGATTACGTTTCATCTTATCAGGAGAGTAAACAAATATCTCTGAAACAACAATTTGTTGGTTAGCTCTGTCCAAACGAACGTGAGACACAAACGGGCCACCCATAAAATCGCCCTTAATACGCCACAGCCCACGAACTTCCAGCGCATACTCGCCCTGCACACTAATAGGACGTACATCAGTCATCAACGAATCAGTCATCATATACATTCCTTCGCGTGCTCCTGGAATATTGATTTTCATCACAGAATCACGTTTGTGAACAAAATATTCTTTTGTGAAAGTATTCTTATCGGTATATGGATAAGTATAAATAACAAAATTCTGATCACCAGTTGCAGCATTAGTTCCTGCCCAGAAAAAGTTCTCGCCTTGTTTCGTAGCTGTCAACTCGCCAGGTACCCATACATCACAATCAAACATACTTTTTACTTTCGTTGTGACATAATCACTATGATTGGTTTCCAAAGCAAAAATTTGCCGGTTCATCTCTGCATGAGTAAAATAGTCTATAATGACTTGTTTGTTTTTTGTAACAAACTCACCAAATGTCTTTTCATCAGGAGCCTGAATTGTCAAGATAGACTGCGGTGCAGCATAGACATTCTGAGCAGACTTTAACTTAGGCTGTGTATAGAGGTCTTTGTTCACCTCTACTACGATAATGTTACGGATAATTTTTAAGGTAGCGTCATAATTCGACGGATCAGTATACATAATGCGGAAAGAGCGTTCTGATTGAGGCAATCCCGGTACATCAGAGTCGAGTACGTCAAACAAAGCTCTACCAGCCGGCCGCTCCCACATATCCAAATCTATTACAACAAGAACTTCATATGCACGCCCACTTGAGGTCGGGGTAAACATACTCTTCTTTTTACCATTACCACATGCCACAAACAAAACAGACATAAGGAACATGCTCAAATAAACCAAGTGCCTTTTCATAATCACATTATTTTAGTTTCTACAAAACTACGAAAAATCAGTAAATCCTTTCGGGCAAAGTTAATAATTTATATTAATTCTTGTTTATTCTCCTCTTGCTTCGCCGTAGAGAGCATTCCACAGGCTGCAAATATATCCTCACCTCGTGAAGCACGTATTGTAGTAAACAATCCATGTGAAGTCAGATAATCCCGGAAAGTAACCATCGTATCCATATCAGCTCCCTGCAAATCAACACCTGGAATTGCATGGAAACGAATCAAATTAATTCTGCAATCTACGCCACGCAATAGTTTCAAAAGTTCTTTGGCATAAGGCAGAGAGTCGTTGACTCCCTTAAACATGATATATTCAAAAGAAAGTCTCCGCTGCTTGCTGAAATCATAGTTGCGCAACAGATCAACTATTTCAGTTATTGAGAAAGCCTTTTCAGCAGGCATTAAGTCACGGCGTTGCAGCGGTAACGGAGAATGAAGACTAACAGCCAAATGACAATCGGATTCCTCAATAAAACGTTGTAACCCTTTGCGGAGGCCTACAGTAGAGAGAGTCACTCTTTTCGGGCTCCAACCATATCCGTAATCAGAGGTCATTATTTCCAAAGCCTTCAATACCTCATTAAGATTATCCAAAGGCTCTCCCATCCCCATCATTACTACATTGGTCAGATTATCACGTTCCGGCAAAGAGTTTATCTGATTTATTATCTGATTAGCTGTAAGGTTAGCAGTAAATCCTTGCTTTCCGGTCATACAAAACTTACAATTCATTTTGCAACCTACTTGTGAAGACACACACAACGTAGCACGGTCATCATCAGGGATATAAACAGATTCAACAAAATGGTTTTCACCGACACGGAACAGATACTTTACAGTACCATCAACCGAACGCATCGCATCTATCGGTCCCTCAGCTCCAACCTCATACTGTTCTTTCAGCAGTTCTCTATGTTTTAACGACAAATTGGTCATTTCATCTATTGAAAAGACTTTTTTATCATACAGCCAAGAAGCTATTTGTTTGGCTGAAAAGCTTGGCATGCCAAGATTCTTTACAACAGACTGCAATTCAGAAAGAGTCAATCCCAAAAGGGGAAGTTTTTGTGCCATATTCTTATATTCTTTTATCTTGCAAAGGTACAAATAAAGTAATATAAAGACAACGGTGGCAATAGAAACTTGCCCCACGTATCGAAAAACAACAGGACTATCAGAATATATACAAAAAATCCGGGCTTCAGATTTCAGACCCGATATTCTGAAACCTAAAGCCCGGATGTATTTTTTAGAGTAAAACCTCTATTCTAACTTATTAGAAGAAGAGATAACGAGTATCTTTCACATTGGCTTTCAAATACAAGTCACTCATAAACTGACCTGCCATACGTGCATGCATGTTTTCCAATGTAGTCTCTTCAGTTTCCTTATTAAAGGTTTCGTTCAGTTTTTCTTTTGCATAAGGTTGAAGAACAAAGACACCACCCTGACCTTTAATCGGAGCACTCAGCTTATTAACTTCTGCAACCGATGCATAAGCACTTACTGCAGGCTCACTGCTGTGCAATGCTGATACATAAGCGGGAGCCGAGAAAGTAACATGTTTCACTGAATCGCTCACTGCATTAGCCATATTCTTATACTGATCAAATGAAGTCGCACCAGCAGCCTTCATATCAGCCATAATCTTCTCAGCTTTCTTGTCACGGATAACCTCAGCTCTCAACTGATCTTTCACCAGAGCCAAAGGACGATATCCTTCTTTAACGATGCCAGCCAAACCTACAACCAGCATATGATCGCTCTCGCCACACTCATACAAACCAGAAACTTCACCAACCTTAGCTTCGAAAGCCCATTTCAGTGCATCCTTTGTTCCACGAATACCACCAATTCCATGTTCTGAGCTATACAAGTCATCTTTAGGGAAGAGTCTGTAACCAGCGTCTTCAGCATTGGCCATCATCTTTTCAAGCGTATTATTAGCTGCTATAAACTGGCTGAAATCATTGTATGCCTTATTATAGGTTTCCTTGCTAAACTCAACAGGACGTTTAATCACTGCTACTTTATATTTATCCTTCACAGCTTTCTTATTAGTTACCTGCAAAATAACATTAGCTTGACCTAAAGCCAGATTCTGCAGTTCATTCTGTCCCATAGTAGTAACAGCAGTTACATACTTCAGATTATCACCATCCAGCTGGGCACCTTCGTAATTGGCAGAAGTAATCCATACAGCTTCGCCAGTCTGTCCATACTTCTTAGCTACTTCAGCAAAATCAGCACCACCCTTAATGGCATTATAGATACTGTCAGCCAAAGTCTTAGTCTTGTCAGCATCTTCAGCTACTACCTGAATCTGACGATATTCGATAGAGTCAGGCATTGAAGTTTCAGCCAATTTCTTGAATGTATTCAGAGTATTGTCTGCTACATTATAATAGGGACCAAACACCTCTCCTACATTTACTGAATCCAAACGTGCAGTAACGTCAGAAGGCAAAGTTCTTGTTGTGTAGAACAAATCTACATACGGAGTTTCAGAACCAGTAGAACGGATGAACGATGTATAATCAGAAGAAGTAGAAGCCAATTGAGCTGTATATTCTTCCATTTCCTTTTGCAAAGCAGCACGGTCTTCAGCACTTGCAGTTACCTGAACATCAATATAACGGATGTTACGAGTTTCAACATATTGCTTGAATTGCTCTTTCTTTTTATCGTATGCAGCCTGCAAATCAGCATCGCTTACTGTAATCGTAGAATCTGTAACAGAAGAGTAAGGAATGGCTGCCAAAAGCAGATCAGTCTGATTCACACGTGCATCAAACGCATCCTGTGCCTCAACAGAGTTAGCGAACAGAGATTTGGCGATCAACGATGTGTATTTTTCCTGCAAGCGAGCTTCAATCAGAGATTGTTCGATAAATGCCCACAGCTTGTACATTGCATCGTATTGTTCTACATATTGAGCAGGCATCTGTGCTCTGTTCATCTTTGAATAATCAACCAGGAACTTCTTCAACATATCCTTATCGAAAGCACCTGTCTGGGCATTCACAAAAGGAGTTCTTTGCAACATGTAGTGCGTTCCTTCATCTATAATCGACTGTATTTCTTCTTTCGAAACTGTCAGACCTAACTTCTCAGCTTCATTTTCAATCAGCTTATTGTTGACATATCTTTGCCAAACTTCATCTTTAATCTGATTGGTTTCTTCATCACTCAATGCTGATCTACCGGTAGAGAACTTAACGACTTCCGTATATTCTTCCACCATTGTCTGATAATCTTGAGCGGAAATAGTTTCTCCGTTCACTTCTCCTACGTCTTGTGACTGATGCGGCTGAAGAACCTTCCATGCATCACCCGCGATGAAAGCAAACAACGCCACACCAATTACAATCACCAATAAAGGTCCTTTCGACCGAATGTTTTGTAATGTTGCCATTTTTGTTAATTAGATTTATTTGTTTATTTATTACTTTCTTATTTTTACCGATTTTAGCGCACGAAGATACAAAAAATGCTAATACGCATCTATTTATTCGCCGAAATTTTGCATCTAAATAGCATTATTCGGTTACTTTGAGCCGCACCAGTTCAATTTTAGTAGCTGTAACCTTAATAATCTTAAACTGATAACGGTCTACTGTTACCACTTCGTGCAGCTTGGGAAAGTTTTGGTAACTGTTCAGAATAAGCCCGCCTACCGTCAAATAATCATCCGATTCCGGAAGATCCAGACCAAACGTTTCGTTTACCTTCTCAATTTCCAGACGCGCAGACAAAACATATTCATTCTCTCCAATTTGTTTACATACATACGACGTATTGTCATGTTCGTCTTCTATATCTCCAAAAATTTCCTCAACCAAATCCTCCAAAGAAACAATGCCAGAGGTCCCGCCAAACTCATCTACCACAACTGCAATCGTTTTCTTCTGTTGCATAAACAGTTTCATCAGTTTGTGAGCCGCCATCGTTTCGGGAACAATGGGAACATCCTTCACATTATTTCGCCAATCGGCCGGATTACGGAACATCTCCGACGAATGGATATAACCTATCACATTATCTATACTACCGTCGTACACTATTATTTTCGAAATACCCGACTCCACAAAAAGACTTTTCAGCTCGTCCAGTGAAGCACTGACATCAACTGCTACAACTTCGGTACGCGGCACAATACAATCACGTATCTTGATATTCGAGAAGTCGAGCGCATTCTGAAATATTTTCACCTCGGCATCCAGATTCTCCTCACTTTCGGCATTTTCGATACTCGACTGGACGAAATAATCCAAATCGACCTTTCCGAATGCTCTGGCACGCGCCTCTTTATTAATACGTACGCCGAAAATATATAAAAAGACAGACGAAAGCCCTGAAGCTAATTTAGAGACCGGAAACAAGACTACATAGCATACAAACAACGGCATGGCACATACACGTAAGGCCAGATTGGGATTGATCTTAAACAATGTTTTAGGTAGGAACTCACCCGTCACCAAGATAACCAGTGTTGAAATAATCGTTTGTATCAGTACTACCGCAAAATGATTCGAAATAACTCCGGCCAATAGATTCCCTTCGATAATCTGCGCCATAAAAATACCGTAAATAACCAGCGCAATATTATTGCCCACCAGCATTGTCGAAATGAAATCGTTAGGATTGCGGAAGAAATAAGAAAGAATGGCAGACGTTACACCAGCTTTCTTGTCCATTTCAAAACGTAGCTTGTCGACCGAAACAAAGGCAATCTCCATTCCCGAGAAAAAGGCAGAGAAAGCCATGGTTATCAGCAAATAAATAATAGTGTCTAACATACTTATCCGATACTGTCCGTCTTCAAACTGTCGGAAGGAGCGGCTCCCTCTTCCTCGTCGATATAGAATATACCGTCAGTCTTGAAGAAACGATATTTTGTCATTTGTTCATTCGATTCAAAGCCCCATGCATAAATAATCTGATCGGGCTGCTCGATACGCACACGCTTGTCCGAATAAACCTTCTTTTTCGTCTGATCCCAATAAAGCAACTCTGTGTCAAACTTCTCTCCCTTCAGGTTCTGTATATGTACATTGCCTATCAGTTTCCAAAGCTTCTGCTTGTCGTAAAAATAAGCAGTATCAGACTTGATACTTGCTTCGACCTGAAACAAGGTATCGAACTTCTCCAGATAGACTCCCTTTTCGAAAGACCAATAAGAAGGAGACTTACGATCGAACACCTTCCACTCCTCGGTAAGAATGCGGTAACGCGTAACACCAGAGTCTGAAATAAGCGTCGTGACTCCCCGCGTATCCATCACCGGCATCGAATCACGTTCGGTAATGGCTGCGCCCAGTTCTTGCTTCTTTCCAGAGCAGGCCGAAAATAAAAGGAGCATAACCATTCCCCCTAAGACAATGGTTATGCTCAGATTTCTAAAATATATTACGCCCTTCGATTGTGATGACATCATATTATCGAATGGTTGTAGACTCACCTATCCAGCCACCGATAGTTACACGGTCGCCAGCCTTATAACCCAACATAAACAAGTCTTTTGCCTGCGGGGTATAAGCTGAATAGGTAGAAATAAGCTTATTGGCTTCCTCGGCCACGCTCGGATCGATCGATTTAGCCTTCTGAAGCTTGTCGATTACGAGGAAGTAAGTACATTTGTTCAAAGCAGGCTCATCACTCCACTTCGGATTGGAAGCATAGATGTGTGCCAACATGATATATGCCTGTCCGTAGTCTTCTTTGAAAGAAAGGGCCTTCTGACAGTAAGATCTTGCCTGAGAAAGCTTCTTGGCACTAAACAGAGCAGCAGCAGTAGCATAAGACATTTCAGCTTTCTTTGCATTGTCAGTTTCCATACCCAAAGCTTCGTCGAAATACTTCACGGCGTTATCGTAGTCGCCTTTCTTATAATACATATAGGCTACACCTACAGCAGCATCTGCACTCGGGTCGATACGATACAGGTAATCAGAAGCCTTGAAGTAAACTTCGCTTTCATTACATTTCATCATCTTCAGGATAGCGATAGTCTTCTTCAGGAAAGTGGAGTCGCTTTGGTTAGCTTCTACTTTCGGACCATAGATATTCTGCAGAGATTCGCAGTCGGCTACACCACTGTTAACGAACATGGCAACCAAGTTCTCTTTAATAGCTTCCAGATTTTTCTTCTTATTAGGCTTTGTTTCATTGGCAATAGCCTCTTCTATATATTTAGAAGCATCCAGATAATCCTGGAAGAACTGATCGGTATGATTACTGTCAGCTTTCACTTTCTGCATGGACACATCCAGGAAGTAGTGCAACACTGCACCGTCAGCTTCACCCTTATCAGTAGTTACTGATTCCTTCAGCCAATTATAAGCCTGATCAAGATTCAAAGACGGAGCATACATCAGATAGTCAATAGCCTTTGTACCCAGAGCAGTTGCTTCGCTGGGAATACCGCTCTTATATTTTGTAGCAAACTCGGGAAGATACTTGATCTTCAGATCATGCACTTCCATCAGTTCGTCAAAATACTTTTTGTAGTCAGCCGAGTTACGGTCTTTATTAGTTTGCAAGAAATTCTGCAGAATTTCGATAGCATCCTTAAAAGTATAATATCTCAGCGTAGGACACTCTTTCAGCACGGCCATACAGGGTGCATATGCGTCCTTATAGTTCTTGGCATTAACTGCCTCATGCGAAATACTACTGTTCGCATTACAATCGTTTTGTGCAAAAACGCTGGTTGCTCCACCCGAAAGGAGCAATACAGCAGCCACAAGCGTCTTAATTTTCATTGTATCAAAATTTTAGTTGTGATATTTTTGTCTATTCTTTAATTCACTTTACGCTTGAAGAACCAACGTTCGTTGAAGGTTACTCCGATGCAAACCCGGAATGTGTTTTCATCCAGCAAGCCGGCATGTTTGCCAGATACTCTGACGTACTGACCGGAAATGCTCAATATCGAACGTGTTCTCGGGATGGGCAATCCGAAACCGGCAGTTACGCCGTACTCATCAGCCGCCCGCTTTCCTTCCATTTTATAATAAGGTTGGGAGTAATAGGCTCCCACACGATATTTCACAACCGACAGATAACTTCTGCCCATTGGATTCGGCATGTACTCTGCACCGAGGCTTATGCGGCGACGGTTGCTGAAAGCGTCAGAGTTGTTCATAAACGATGTCTTGCTCCAATTCTGCAACATCACATCGGCTCCCACCGTCAGACGACCGTCGTACACGTACGTGAATCCGGCACCTAACGTTGTAGGTATGCCACACGTAGCAACCGTATCACGTTGCGATACGGTGTATCCCATCGAACTGTTGCCGGTAGTAGTCTGCGTATAAGCATCGTTGTTCAAGTCGTGACCGGGCGAGAAAACGACACCCAACGTCACCTGATGCTTCTTGCCGAACTGATGCGTATATTGCGCACCCAAATCGAGCTTATAGCTGGTCACCGACACATTTTGTTCGCGTTCGAAGGCGAAAGCCGACGACGTATTGGGATAAGTCACGTTTACAGTATGTGTGATGTCTCCCCAAAGATACGAAATATTCGCACCAATAGAAAAGTTTTTAAATATTTTAAGTCCAGTACCCAGATAAATTTGGTGCAAACCACCGTCACCGGTATAAGAGACCTGTTCCACTTCACGGGTTTCGCCGATGTTGTATCCGACATTGGAGTAAGGAAGCAAACCTAAACTGATGCCCGCCCACTTGGCTGCACGGAACTGCATGGTGATATAGTCGAAACTCGAATTCTTGGCATTTTGCTTCAGCACACCGTTGCTGAAATTGGTATTCTGCAACGAAATACCACCGTCGAATATAAAGGTCAGCGAATCTACGGCGCTATAGGATGCCGGATTGGCGAAATTGACCTGGGAGTTATCGCGCAAACCATAGGCAATGCCTCCCATTGCCTTACTGCTTCCCGGACCCTGGTCGGCTAATTGTCCGTATCCATATCTTGTATAGGGAGAATTCGTATTATTCTGAGCGAATGCCACTCCGGATAACAACGTGAGCACGAGCGTCACAAGCGTTTGTCTATATCCTGTCATTATAGTTCAATATTCGGTTTAATCCTTTCAACACTAAAAATTTGTCTGCAAAGATGATATTTTTTAAGTTTGTATCAAAAGAAAATTCATTCCCGCCCGTTAAAAAAACCAAAAGTTCAGGATATTTATGCTTCATCGTTTGAATATAGCCTGAAATCTCATACTCCATTCCTTGCAGAACACCGGAACGGATGGCGGTATCGGTATCCTTGCCCAAAGGCAGCAGACGACCCTCGGCTTGCACCTGGGGCAGGCGGCCGGTAAACTGGTGCAGGGCCTTGAAACGCATCTGCAATCCCGGCGAAATGTTGCCTCCATGATAGCGACCCGAAGCATCGATAAACTCGTATGTAATGCAGGTACCCGCATCTATCACCAGCAGGTCGCGGCCGGGGCAAAGGGCGTTGGCACCTACCACGGCTGCCATACGGTCGTACCCCAGCGTACGGGGCGTCTCGTAAAGGTTCTCGACCGGCAACGGAGTATCGGCCCCCAGATAGAGCAAAGGAACGGGAAGCTCCTTCAAGCGATCCTGCACATCGGCCGTCAGATCGATAACCGTGGCGAGAATGGCCTTTCGGAAAGGATATTTCCGGCAGAAAGCGGGCAAGTGTTCCAGCGTCTCGTTCGAGTCGTGCACCACTTCGAGCAATTCATCTCCGTCGAAAGCCGCCAGTTTGGCGACGGTATTACCGATGTCGATAATCAGATTCATTGAAAACTCTTTTTGTTAAGCGGGCGCAAAGATACGACTGAATTTTGAATTTTCGACACAATATGCGCAAGAAGATGAGTTGACGGGCAGTATTCCCCCTGTTCTGCCCCATAAACAGCCCTCCGACAGTACCTTTGAAGCCTCTCGGAAGCGACAAGTACAGTTGCCACATCGATACTAGTCGAGCTGGTTCTTACTCAAAAAGTCAGAGAAAAGCTCCTTTTGCTAACCACAACCTTTATCGGCAACCTGCAAATAGAAGCCGAAACGCATAAAAAGCGGCCTCATAACGTATAAATATGCAGAAAAATACGACAAAAACGCTTCTTTTCGCACCGAACAACGCTTGTGGCAGACAGCAAGATTACTTGTGCTGCACTTCCAGATTGCTTGTGCGGCTCGTCCGGACTGCTTGTGGCGCTCACCGAAACAGCTTTTCACCCCTGCGAACACTGCTTTTGGTAGCCATTTGGATACTTTATTCTTCTATTTCAGATGTAAACATTTCGATACCCCACTATAAATGAAAGGAATACAGAAAACTGCTCGCAAATTTCCGGGCAAACGTCCCAACGTACGGAAATAACGGATTCTCGACGGTTTCCATCGGCAAAATGTCAAAACGTCAAAGCCACACCCCCGCCCCGGCTTACAACCGTCCGCCGTCCGTAAACGAACAACGGAAGTGTCCGATTCCGAACACCACCGCCCCCACAGGCACTTCTGAGCGCTTGGCACGCTCTTTGCTTTACTTTGGCAAGCCACGGTAACTTCGGTTGCCACGGAAACAGAAAAATTAATAGCCACACTAAGATGAAGAAGATTTTACTTGCAGCCTGCCTGTGGATGCCCCTGATGCTCCACGCACAGAACGATACACTGACGCACGAACGGGACATCACCCTGAACGAAGCCATCGCCCTGGCACGTATACAGTCGGTAGACGCCGCCGTCGCCCTGAACGAACTGAAGACCGCCTATTGGGAATACCGCACGTTCCGGGCCAACCTGTTGCCCGAAGTCAACTTCACAGGCACGTTGCCCAACTACCGGAAGATATACAACTCGTACCAGAACGCCGACGGTACCTACTCGTACGTACGCGACAACGTGCTGGGGCTTTCGGGCGAAGTGTCCATCGACCAGAACATCTGGCTGACGGGCGGTAAACTCTCGCTCACCTCCTCGCTCGACTATCTGAAGGAGCTGGGCTCGAACGGCAGCAAACAGTTCATGTCCGTCCCCGTCAGTCTGGAACTGACGCAACCCATCTTCGGAGTCAACACCCTGAAGTGGGACCGCCGCATCGAGCCCGTGCGCTACTCCGAAGCCAAAGCCGCCTTTATAAGCGCCACCGAGGAAGTGACGATGAAAGCCATCACTTACTACTTCGAACTGCTGCTGGCCAAAGAGTCGCTCGCCACCGAACGCCAGAACAAGACCAACGCCGACCGCCTGTACGAAGTAGCCATTGCCAAGCGCAAAATGGGACAGATATCCGAAAACGACCTGCTGCAACTGAAGCTCAACGCCCTGCAAAGCAAGGCCGACGTCACTGCTGCCGAAAGTAATCTGAACGCCAAAATGTTCCAGCTGCGCTCCTTCCTCGGCGTGTCCGAACAGGAAACCCTGAACCCGACGCTGCCTACCTCCGTCCCCATGCTCAACATGGAATATAAACGCGTGCTCGAAAAAGCATTGGAACGCAACTCCTTCGCCCAGAACATCCGACGCCGCCAGCTGGAAGCCGATTACGAAGTGGCTACCGCCCGCGGCAACTTGCGCAGCATCGACCTCTTTGCCAGTGTGGGCTACACAGGTCAGTCGAACGCGCTGTCGACATCCTACCGCGGACTGGTAGATAACCAAGTGGTGCAAGTCGGCGTCAAGATCCCCATCCTCGACTGGGGAAAACGGCGCGGACAAGTAAGGGTGGCCAAAAGCAATCGTGAAGTGGTGCTCTCCAAAATACGCCAGGAACAGATGGACTTCAACCAGAACATCTTCCTGCTGGTCGAGAACTTCAACAACCAGGCACAGCAGCTTAACATCGCCCAGGAAGCCGACCTCATCGCCGAGAAGCGCTATCGGACCAGCGTAGAAACCTTTATGATAGGAAAAATCAGCACCCTCGACCTGAACGACGCCCAGAACTCGAAAGACGAAGCCCGCCAGAAACACATCTCCGAGCTATATTATTACTGGTACTATTTCTACCAGATACGCAGCCTCACCCTGTGGGACTTCGAACGCAACACCGAGCTCGAAGCCGACTTCGAGGACATTGTGAAAAGATAAAGCCGTCCGCCCACGTACGTTCCACGCACGAAAGACGGGCCGACCGCTTGCAACGTGCAAAGAGAATTGCTAACTTTGCACATACATTTAACTATACCTTATTATATATAAACATGATTCTTGTAATTGACGACGATAGCGCAGTACGTTCTTCGCTCAGCTTCATGCTGAAACGCGCCGGCTACGAAGTAAAGGCCGTGCCAGGCCCACGCGAAGCCATCGACACCGTCCGCGCCGAAGCTCCGGCACTGATACTGATGGATATGAACTTCACCCTTTCTACAACCGGCGAAGAAGGACTTACCCTGCTGAAACAAGTAAAAATATTCCGCCCCGAAACACCTGTCATACTGATGACCGCCTGGGGCAGCATCCAGCTGGCCGTACAAGGCATGCAGGCCGGCGCCTTCGACTTCATCACCAAACCGTGGAACAACGCCGCCCTGCTGCAACGCATCGAGACAGCCCTCGAACTGAATGCGCCGCAGACAGAAAGCACCACCGAGAAGGCCGACACACTGGACCGCAGCCACATCATCGGAAAATCGCGCGGACTGACGGAAGTACTGAATACCGTAGCACGCATCGCACGCACCAATGCTTCGGTTCTCATCACTGGCGAAAGCGGCACCGGTAAAGAACTGATAGCCGAAGCCATCCACATCAATAGCCAGCGCGCCAAACAACCCTTCGTGAAAGTCAATTTGGGCGGTATCTCGCAAAGCCTTTTCGAAAGCGAAATGTTCGGCCACAAGAAAGGCGCCTTCACCGATGCCAGCGCCGATCGCATCGGCCGTTTCGAACTGGCCAATAAAGGAACCATCTTCCTTGACGAAATCGGCGACCTCGACCTTTCCTGTCAGGTAAAACTGCTCCGCGTATTGCAGGACCAGACCTTCGAAGTGCTCGGCGACAGCCGTCCCCGCAAAGTAGACGTACGCATCGTATCGGCCACCAATGCCGACCTGCGTAAAATGGTATCCGAACGTACTTTCCGCGAGGACCTCTTCTACCGCATCAACCTCATCACCATCAAGCTTCCCGCCCTGCGCGAACGCCGCGAAGACATCCCCTTACTGGCACGCTACTTCGCCGACCGCCAGGCCGAAGCCAACGGACTGCCCCACACCGAGTTTGCATCCGATGCTCTGAGCTTCCTGTCGAAACTCCCCTATCCGGGAAACATCCGTGAGCTGAAGAACCTCGTCGAGCGCACCATCCTTGTCAGCGGCAAATCCGTCATCACCGCTGCCGACTTCGATACCCAATACCTGCGCACCAACGAACAACCTCAAGCCACCGAGAACGTATCGTATGCCAACATGACGCTGGACGAAATCGAACGCCACACCATACTTCAGGCGCTCGAACGTCACAAAGGAAACCTCAGCCAGGTAGCCCTGGCGTTAGGCATCAGCCGGGCTGCCCTCTACCGCCGGTTGGAGAAATACAACATTGCGGTCAACAATCTTTCGTAAAACTCATAAACCATAACCGACGTGCGCATCAAGTCCTTCTTCATCATACTGGCTCTGATACTGCTGGCATTGTCCGGCGCTCTGGCATATTGGGCAACCCATCTGCCTGACAGCCGCCTACCTTATTATATAATGGAAGGAACGATCGCATTCATCCTGATCTACCTTATCGTCTTTTATAATAAGATTGTGAAGCCCATGCACACCATCGGAAACGGTATGGAGCTTCTGCGCGAACAAGACTTCAGTAGTCGCCTCAGCCCCGTAGGACAACACGAAGCCGACCGCATTGTGAACATCTTCAACCGCATGATGGACCAGCTGAAGAACGAACGCTTGCGCCTGCGCGAACAGAATCATTTCCTCGACCTTCTGATACAGGCCTCGCCTATGGGCGTCATCATCACCGATCTGGACGGAAACATATCGCAGGCCAACCCCATGGCCATCAAGATGCTGGGCATCCATCTTGAAAGCCTCTTGAACAAACCGATAGAGAAAATAGACTCCCCGCTGGCAAGCGAACTGGCAGCCCTCAGCAAAGAAGAGACGCGGGTGGTCCGTCTGAACGATGCCAACATCTACCGCTGCACTTTCACCTTCTTCATCGACCGCGGCTTCCAGCATCCTTTCTACCTGATAGAGCGCATGACCGACGAAGTGATACGCGCCGAAAAGAAAGCCTACGAAAAGGTGATACGCATGATAGCCCACGAAGTAAATAACACGACCGCAGGTATCACCTCTACGCTGGACACGGTAGAGCAGGCACTGGCCACCGAAAAAGATATGGAAGAAATCTGCGACGTCATGCACGTATGTACCGAACGCTGTTTTTCGATGAGCAAGTTCATCACCCGCTTTGCCGATGTGGTAAAAATACCAGAACCACTCCTCTCGCGGAACAGTCTGAACGAAACGGCCAGCACCTGCGTACGCTTTATGGAAGGACTATGCAACGACCATCACATCCAGCTCACACTGCAATGCGCTCCCGATGTAGGAGACGTCAATCTGGACACCTCGCTTTTCGAACAGGTATTGGTCAACATCATCAAGAATGCTGTCGAAAGCATCGGCCAGGACGGAGAAATCAGAATCACCACCACCGCTCCTGCATCGCTCGAAGTAGCCGACAACGGTCCGGGCATCAGCAAGGAAACGGAAGAAAAACTATTCAGTCCCTTCTTTTCAACCAAGCCACACGGGCAAGGCATCGGACTTATCTTTATCCGCGAAGTGCTGAATCGCCATGGATGTACATTCTCACTACGTACTTACAACGATGGCTGGACCCGTTTCCGAATTTCATTTCCATAAGAAATGATTCTATCATCGGTTACGTTGGGCATCAAATACCAATATAACACACCATCACTTCTAGGAAACATATATCATCATCCATATACAGCAGAAAAGAGAAGCATAATAAAACAGAACAATTTTCTATTCTATTCTTTTCACCACTCCAATAAGACGGTGTCATAATCAGATAAAAGCTTATAAAAGCTAGTAGTTTTGTAACAGATATTGTTAAAGTGTTGCAAGAATGTTAAACTTAAAATGATTTTTGAAAAAAATGCTGTAATTTTGCACGATAAAAAAAAATGTATGGGAAAAGAATTATCAAATAGAATTCAAACTTCTATTCTTAACGCGGCAGAAAAAAAGGTTCTTATCTGGCTGGCAGAAAGACAGCCTAAATGGGTAACTTCTGATATGCTGACGTACATTGGCCTTGGAGGAGCTTTTGTATGTGCGTTAGGCTATATCTTAGCAAATCAGAACCTCCAGTATTTGTGGATTTCATCACTAGGTTTCGTAATCAATTGGTATGGTGACAGCTTAGACGGAACATTAGCTCGTGTCCGACAGGCTCAGCGACCCATTTACGGTTTCTTCATCGACCACACATTAGACGCCATTACTATATGTATTATATGTATAGGAGCAGGCTTGTCCCCAATCTTCCGTCTCGACATAGCATTGCTGGTACTTGCCGGATATTTGGTCTTATCCATTTATACGTATATCGGAACCATATTAAAAGGAGAATTTCTTCTGACTTATGGCTGTTTCGGTCCTACCGAGTTCCGACTGGTGATTATCCTTTTGAATACACTCATCATGTATACACCATGGGTGGAAGTCTCTTACAATTTCCATGGATACGAGTTTGGCTTATTCGATGTGGCAGGCATGGTCATCGTAGTTATCCTATTCTCCATGTTCTTCATGCAGTTTGTCAAAGACCGCAATCTGCTGGCCAAGCAAGATCCTCTTAAGCCTTATAACCCTAAAAAATAAAAACTAAAACAAACGAAATCGTCCGTGCGTACATATATAGAATTTGTTGTTAGCCGTTTATTCGGTACAGGAGTCGACACCTTTGTACTGTGGATATGTTCCAAATTCATATTCCATGATTACTGGGGAATTTATGTCGTTTCTCCTGTCATCTCATTCGAGTTTGCCGTATTCAGCAATTTCGTATGTTCCTATTATTGGATATGGAAAGAACGTATTACCAACAAGAATATCAAGGATTTCACTTACCGATTCCTCATATTCAATTTTTCCTCGGTACTAGGTTTCTTGGTCAAGATGTTATTCTTGCTGCTGTTTCAGAAGATTTTCGGCTGGAATGTGGTATATTGCAACCTTGCAGCTCTCCTCATTTCCGGACTATTCAATTATTTTCTGGCAGAAACCATTGTATTCGGGAAACGTTCGATTGTATCCAAAGTTTCAAGCCGATAAATTATATAAATGCCTGAGACATAAAAGCAATCTGCCACAATAGCATATTACATATAACAATGAAATTGACTTTTTTATCATTAACATTGTTTTTCTGCACCCTGGGAAGTATATTTCCCCAGGCAATACAGGCACAGACTATGGTACAAAAGCAAGCTGTTCCTCCTGCAACGGAAGACAGCATACGCTTCAGCCTCCTGACTTGTGGCGCTGGTGAAGAGATTTACTCTCTTTTTGGGCATACGGCTATCCGATACGAGAACTTTACCAGGGGCATTGACGCTGTATTCAATTATGGGATATTCAGCTTCAATACCCCCAACTTCATTCTCCGTTTCACACTTGGAGAAACAGATTACCAGCTGGGGGTTACTTCCTATAAACAATTTGCATACGAATACACTTGGACGGGACGGGATGTATGGCAGCAGACTCTGAACCTGAATGCAGAAGAAAAGAAAAAGCTGCTTGCCCTATTAGAGGAAAACTATCTTCCTCAAAACCGCATATACCGCTACAACTTTTTTTACGACAACTGCGCCACACGACCACGCGACCAGATAGAGCGCGCCGTACAAGGCACGCTGGAATATGCCGATGACATGACCTCATTCCAAACCGGAATCAGTTTCCGTGATATTGTCCATCAATACACGATAGGGCATTCTTGGGCACGTTTTGGCATTGATCTTTGCTTAGGTAGCCAAGCGGATAAAGACATCACCCGCCGGCAAATGATGTTTGCTCCCTTTTACCTGAAAGACTTTCTCGCAAAAGCTCAGCTAAAGAATGCACAAGGTATGGAGCGACCGCTTGTCTCTTCCGAAGACCATATCATACAAAGCCCTCAACAGACAAGTACAGAAGAAGCCCCAAGCCCACTCCAAACAGCCTTCCTGCTGTTTACTATAGTAACTATTGTTACAGCTTATGGCATTTATCGGAGGAAAAGTCTATGGCTGCTTGATCTTCTGTTGTTTCTGGCTGCCGGTGTAGCAGGTTGCATACTGGCATTCCTTGCAAGCTTCTCCCAGCATCCTGCCGTCAGCCCCAATTATCTCCTTTTCTTATTTCATCCCTTGCATCTTTTGTGCCTACCATGGATGATAAAAAGAGTAAGAAAGAAAGAAAAAAGCATCTATATGTGGGCAAATATTACAGTTTTAACTTTTTTTATACTGCTTTGGGGAATAATACCGCAAGAATTTAACTTAGCTGTATTACCTTTGGCACTCAGTTTGTGGATACGTTCTGCAAGCAACCTTTATCTCACATATATAAGAAAGTAATGAAAAAAGGACTGATCACTTCCATACTTGCGCTTACATTCAGCGGATTACAGGCTCAGCCGATGCCTGCTACTCCCAAGCTGGTGGTAACACTGACTATCGACCAGTTACGCACGGATTACATGGAAGCATTTTCCTCTTTGTATGGAGAAAAAGGATTCAAACGCTTGTTGCGTGAAGGCAAAGTATTTAGCCAGGCACAGTTTCCATTCGATGAAACAGATCGGGCCTCTGCCATTGCCACCCTTTATACAGGCACCACCCCATCGATGCACGGTATCATAGCCAGTACATGGATGGATACACAAACGCTTCGTCCCCGAAACTGTGTGGACGATCCCGACTTTATGGGCAATTACACCGATGAGAACAGTTCGGCTTCCCAATTGCTCACCTCTACTTTATCTGACGAACTTAAAATAGCTACACGCAATCGTGCCTTAGTTTATTCTATCTCTCCCTTTCGGGATGCAGCCATTTTGGCAGCCGGACATGCAGGAAACGGTGCTTTTTGGCTGAATAAGATGACAGGAAAATGGTGTAGCACCACTTATTATAACGATTTTCCGTGGTGGATAAGCCAATATAATGACCGCAACTCTCCGGATTTCCGTATCAAAGATATGGTATGGGATCCGCTGTTCCCGGTTACCAGCTATACGTTTCTCCCCGAATGGAGAACCGATGCCTTCAAATATCATTTAAATAACGACCGTACAAATAGTTTCCGCAGATTAATTCTCAGTCCGTTTGCAAACGACGAAGTAAATCTGCTGACCGAAGAATTACTATCCAAAAGTACCTTAGGTAAAGACGAAATACCCGACCTATTAGCCCTTACCTATTACGCAGGTAACTATAACCATAAAAGCACACAAGAGTGTGCTATGGAAATACAAGATACCTATGCGCGCTTGGACCGCAGTATTGCCAACTTGCTTGACATGCTCGACCGCCACATAGGATTGCAGAATATCCTTTTATGCATCACTTCCACCGGCTATGCAGATCCTGAAGCAGCCGATGTTGGCATCTACCGTGTTCCGGGCGGTGAATTCTACCTGAACCGTTGTGCAACCTTACTGAACATGTACCTTATGGCTACATACGGAGAAGGCCAATACGTAGAAGGTTACCATAATCTGCAAATATATCTGAACCACAAGCTGATAGAAAGCAAACAGCTGGACTTAAACGATATACAGGAAAAATCTGCCCAGTTCTTAGTCCAGTTCAGTGGCGTAAATGAAGTCTATTCAGCCAATCGACTTTTATTAGGTCCTTGGTCACCACAAATTGAACGTATCCGAAACAGTTTTCACCGCAAACGTTCTGGCGACTTACTCATAAAAGTCTTGCCGGGATGGAGTGTTATGCAAGAAAACAATACCGATAATCGCGTAGTACGTTCTGCTGAAATACCAGCTCCACTTATATTATTAGGCCCAGGCATCAAACCCGAAACAGTACGCATTCCTGTCTGCACAGACCGAGTTGCCCCCACTTTGGCAAAGGCCCTGCGTATCCGTGCACCTAATGCTTGTCAATCAACCCCGCTCGATTTCTGATTTTTATTTCTACAGAAATTCATTGGCATTATTGTATTCTTTCCAAACTGCGGTTCTCATTACGAATTAATCGGGTTTCATAGGAAAAAACTATGCTGAAAGACTACGTCCTCTATGCCGAATTTATTACCTTTGCATCGCAAAGTATATCAATCATATAGCTAATAATAATAATAAAAACAAATATATAAAATGGGATTTAATGAATTTTTAAGCTCGATCTTTGGCAATAAGTCCACACGCGACATGAAAGAAATACAGCCGTGGGTGAACAAAATCAAAGCTGCCTATCCGGAAGTAGCCAAGCTCGACAATGATGGCCTGCGCGCCAAAACAGAAGAACTGAAGGCCTACATCCGCAATTCTGCAGCCGAGCAGCGGGCCAAAGTAGATGAACTGAAAGCCAGTGTTGAGTCTACTGAACTGGAGGACCGCGAAGCACTCTTTACACAAATTGACAAAATCGAGAAAGAGATACTGGATATCTACGAAAAAGCCCTCGATGATGTATTGCCGGTAGCTTTTGCCATCGTGAAAGACACCGCCAGAAGATTTGCCGAAAACGAAGAAATTGTGGTTACTGCTACTGATTTCGACCGGCATCTGGCTGCTACCAAAGATTTCGTACGCATCGAAGGAGACAAAGCCATTTACCAGAACCACTGGATGGCCGGCGGAAACGAAGTTACCTGGAACATGGTACACTATGACGTACAGCTGTTTGGTGGTGTTGTTCTTCATAAAGGCAAAATTGCCGAAATGGCAACCGGTGAAGGTAAAACATTGGTAGCAACTTTACCCGTATTCCTCAATGCACTGACAGGAAACGGAGTACATGTCGTTACTGTAAACGACTACCTGTCTAAACGTGACTCTGAATGGATGGGACCGTTGTACATGTTCCACGGACTGAGCGTAGACTGTATCGACAAACATCGTCCCAACTCAGACGCACGCCGTCAGGCTTATATGGCAGATATTACTTTCGGTACCAACAACGAATTTGGTTTCGACTACTTGCGTGACAACATGGCCATCAGTCCGAAAGATCTCGTTCAGCGCCAACACAACTACGCCATCGTCGATGAGGTAGACTCCGTATTGATTGATGATGCACGAACTCCGTTGATCATCTCTGGTCCTGTACCCAAAGGTGACGATCAGCTGTTCGAACAACTCCGTCCGTTGGTTGAACGCCTGGTAGAAGCACAGAAAGTATTGGCAACCAAATATCTTGCCGAGGCCAAGCGTCTGATTGCTTCCGATGATAAGAAAGATCAGGAAGAAGGCTTCCTTGCTCTGTACCGCAGCCACAAGTGTCTGCCCAAGAACAAAGCATTGATCAAGTTCCTTAGCGAACAGGGTATCAAGGCCGGAATGCTCAAGACAGAAGAGATCTACATGGAGCAGAACAACAAACGTATGCACGAAGTTACCGATCCGTTGTATTTCGTTATCGATGAAAAGCTGAACAGTGTAGACCTGACAGATAAAGGTGTCGACCTGATTACCGGTAACTCCGAAGACCCAACCCTCTTTGTTTTGCCTGATATCGCAGCCCAACTCTCTGCCTTGGAGAATGAAAAAGACCTGACCGACGAACAGCGTCTGGCCAAGAAGGATGCTTTGATGACCAACTATGCCATCAAGTCGGAACGTGTACATACCATCAACCAATTGCTGAAAGCATATACTATGTTCGAGAAAGATGATGAATATGTAGTCATCGACGGACAAGTGAAGATTGTGGACGAGCAAACGGGTCGTATCATGGAAGGCCGTCGTTACTCTGATGGTTTGCACCAGGCTATCGAGGCTAAGGAAAGAGTAAAAGTAGAAGCCGCTACCCAGACTTTTGCTACCATTACATTACAGAATTATTTCCGTATGTATCACAAGCTGTCGGGTATGACCGGTACGGCCGAAACAGAAGCCGGCGAGTTCTGGGATATCTACAAACTGGATGTAGTGGTTATTCCGACCAACCGCCCCATTGCCCGTAAAGACATGAACGACCGCGTTTACAAAACTAAACGCGAAAAATATAAAGCCGTCATCGAAGAAATCGAAGCCATGGTTCAGGCCGGACGTCCGGTACTGGTAGGTACTACCTCGGTCGAAATCTCGGAAATGCTGAGCAAGATGCTGACCATGCGCAAGATTCCTCACAATGTATTGAACGCCAAGTTACACCAGAAAGAAGCTGATATCGTAGCCCAAGCCGGACAAAGCAGTACGGTAACCATCGCTACCAACATGGCCGGTCGTGGTACCGATATCAAGTTAAGCCCCGAAGTAAAAGCTGCCGGCGGTTTGGCTATCATTGGTACGGAACGTCACGAATCACGTCGTGTAGACCGTCAGTTGCGTGGTCGTGCCGGTCGTCAGGGTGACCCGGGTTCTTCTGTATTCTTCGTTTCATTGGAAGACGACCTGATGCGTCTGTTCTCTTCCGACCGTATTGCCGGTGTGATGGACAAATTAGGCTTCAAAGAAGGTGAAATGATCGAGCACAGCATGATTTCCAAATCAATCGAACGTGCCCAGAAGAAGGTGGAAGAAAACAACTTCGGTATTCGTAAACGTTTGCTGGAATACGATGACGTGATGAACAAGCAACGTACGGTTGTCTACACCAAACGCCGTCACGCCTTGATGGGCGAGCGTATCGGTATGGATATCGTCAACATGATATGGGACCGTGCTGCCAGCGCTGTCGAAGCAGCCGATTATGAGAGCTGCAAGATGGACGTACTTCAGGTACTTGCCATGGAAGTTCCATTCACCGAAGAAGAATTCAAGAATGAAAAGAAAGAAAAACTGGCCGAACGTGTATTCGATGCCGCAATGGAACTGTTCAAACGCCGTACCGAACGTATGGCACAGATTGCCAATCCGGTCATCAAGCAGGTATACGAACAGCAGGGATTCATGTACGAAAACATTCTGATACCTATCACAGACGGAAAACGTATCTACAACATCTCATGCAACCTGAAAGCTGCTTACGAAAGCGAATGTAAGGAAGTAGTAAAATCGTTCGAGAAATCAATCCTGCTGCATGTCATTGACGAAGCATGGAAAGAAAACCTGCGCGAACTGGACGAACTGAAACACTCAGTACAGAATGCAAGCTACGAACAGAAAGACCCGCTGCTTATCTACAAGCTGGAGTCAGTTAATCTGTTCGACAATATGGTCAACAAGATCAATAACGAAACTGTTTCCATCCTGATGCGTGGACAGATCCCTGTACAGGAAGCTCCTGCACAGTCGCAACAGCCTCAACAGCCGCAGGATGCACAGCCTGCACAGCAACCTGCACAGCAACAGGCTCCTCAGCAACACGTAGAAGTACGCCAGGCTGCCCCCGAACAACGTCAGGACATGAGTAAGTACCGGGAGCAGAAAGAAGATCTGAACGATCCGAACCAGCAGGCAGCAGCCGCACAGGATACTCGCGAACAACAGAAACGCGAACCGATCCGTGCTGAAAAGACTGTAGGTCGTAACGATCCCTGCCCCTGCGGAAGCGGCAAGAAATATAAGAACTGCCACGGAAGAAACCAATAAGTTCCGTTAGCAATCTTTTCAAACTAGCAACACAAAGCCTTGAACGGTTAAAAACTGTTCAAGGCTTTTTATTTATAGCGAGAAAAGTGTATTTTTGTTCATGCGAATAAACAGATAAAGACCATGACAAAGTATATTTATTCTTTCATTTTTTTCTGCCTGTTGTTAAGCAGTTGCCAAAGTCTGGAACAGCTTTCGATAGACTACATGATTCCTGCTGAAATAAGTTTTCCTCCCATGCTGAAACGGGTAGCCATCGTCAACAATATGCCCGATACACCCAACAACCAGCTGATAAACCCAAAGCAGGATGCACCCAAAACGGAAAGAGAAGTAACCCGACTTGTCCAGTACTATAACGGAAACCCCGTACTGGCAACCGAATCGCTGGCACAGGCCATTGCCGATGAAAACTACTTCGACGAAGTCATCATCTGCGACTCAGCCCTGCGCAGCAACGACATCACTCCTCGCGAAACCACCTTAAGCATGGAAGAAGTAGATGCATTGACCCGGCAATTAAAGGTTGATTTCCTTATTGCGATAGAAAACATACAAATGAAAGCTATCCGCAAGATAGAGTCTATTTCTCCTTACAACACTTACCTCGGCACTACCGACCTGGCCGTATATCCCACTGTCAGAATATACGTGCCCAACCGCAGCAAGCCCATTGCCAGCCTAACTCCTTCGGACAGCATTTTTTGGGAAAACGTTGGGACCGGAATAGAACAGGTAAGAGCCCGTCTCATCAAGGATGAGGACCTGATAAAGGAGGCTTCTATTTTTGCCGGAACGATTCCCGTAAAACATCTGCTCCCTTACTGGACTACGGAACGGAGATACTTCTTCACCGGTGGCTCGGTGAACATGCGCGACGCAGCCATCTATGTAAAAGAGAAAAACTGGCCGGGCGCAGTTGCCCTTTGGGAAAAAGAATACAACAAGAAGAAAGGTAAGCAGAAAATGTATGCCGCCTACAACCTGGCATTGGGTTACGAAATGCAAGACAGCATACAGAGCGCATTGTCCTGGGCACAAAAGGCACAGGCTGTAGCAGCCGAAATAGATCAGGTAGAACAGAAGAAAACTACCCGAGGAGTCGATGCCAGCAGTGTCCCCAACTATTTGCTGACCAGCATGTATGTGGTAGAACTGGAGAAACGGCAAGCCAGCATACACATGCTCGACATGCAAATGGGCCGCTTCAGGGAAACTGAAAAATAACAGTGTACCGAAGTTTCCCGGCTTTTTTTAACCGATTATTAATTATTTTCCCTACCTTTGACGCACGCATAAAGAAAGAAGCATATGAAACTCAGCCAATCTACATTATCGCTCATAGAAGAAACCATCAAGAAAGCAATCGCCAAATTTGCCTGCGGTTGCGAGCAAACCATCGTCACCGACATTCATCTGCAACCCGTCCAGAGTTCCGGAGACTTGCTGATTTTCGATGACGACGACAACGAACTGGCACATGCCACTGTCGAAGAGTGGATGACCTACGAGGGTGACGACTTTTACGAGAACGTAGAACGCATATTTGCCAACATGCTTGGCAACATGAAGAAAGAAGGTGCATTCGACAAGCTGACCATCATGAAGCCCTATTCTTTCGTTCTGGTGGACGAGGAAAAGGAAACCATTGCCGAACTGCTCCTGATGGACGACGATACACTGCTGGTAAACGACGAGTTGCTGAAAGGATTGGACGAAGAGCTGGATGACTTCCTGAAGAAACTGCTGGAATAAGTTACCCGGATTTTGCTTCCTCTCCCCCTCTCTCCCCTCTAATTTTCCAAGAACATTCTGACTAAGAGAGATATCTATTAAAACAAAAAATTCACGCTGATTGCAGTTTTACCTTTCAGGTTGCTGCATCAGCGTGAATCTTTTTTATGGTCTTATGTCAGCTTAGGCTTTCTTCAAAGCTGCAATGCTTTCTTTCAAAGACTTGATGATACTTTCGGCATCGGCCTGTTTCTTACGTTCCAGTTCGATGACAGCAGCCGGAGCATTGTTCACAAACTTCTCGTTGCTCAGCTTCTTCATGACTCCCTGCAAGAAACCTTCCTTGTGCTTCAGCTCGGCTTCCATACGGGCTATTTCGGCTTCCACATCAATCAGGTTACCCAGCGGAACTGCATATTCCGTTGTGCCGACCATGAACGAAGCAGCACCTTCGGTCTTTGAGGCTACCAACTGAATAGCAGAAAGGTTGCACATCTTAGTGATGACTGCCGTATAAGCAGCTACCGGATTTTCGCCTACCACCTGCAACTCCAGTTCTTCTTTCTGGGCGATATTCTTCTGCAGACGGATGGCGCGGATATTACTGATTACTTCCTTCACAGCCTCGAACTGCTTAAGCAGCTCTTCGTCGTAGGCAGCAGGAGCAGCCATCGGGCTTACCATCAGGCTTTCGCCATCCTTGCGGTCGGCAATGTGCTGCCACAGCTCTTCGGTGATGAAAGGCATGAACGGATGCAGCAGGTGCAGCAAGTTGTCGAAGAAAGCAATGGTCGTATCGTACACCTTGCGGCTGACAGGCTGTCCGTAAGCAGGCTTGATCATCTCCAGATACCAGGCCGAGAACTCGTCCCAGAACAGTTTGTAGACTGCCATCAGCGCTTCGCTCAGACGATACTTGCCAAACAAGTCAGCTACTTCGGCTGCTACGGCATTCTGCTTGGCGTCGAACCAGCGCATAGCCAGCTCGGCAGCTTCGGGCACAGCGGCATCGTCGCTTACTTCCCAACCTTTAACGAGGCGGAAAGCATTCCATATCTTGTTGTTGAAGTTACGCCCCTGTTCGCACAATGCATCGTCGAAGAGGATGTCGTTTCCGGCAGGAGCCGAAAGCATCATTCCCATACGTACACCGTCGGCACCGTACTTCTCGATCAGATCCAGCGGGTCGGGCGAGTTACCGAGCGATTTGGACATCTTACGACCGAGCTTGTCGCGCACGATACCGGTGAAGTATACATTCTTGAAAGGCATGTCGCCCATGTATTCGTAACCGGCCATAATCATACGGGCCACCCAGAAGAAGATAATATCCGGTCCTGTCACCAGGTCGCTGGTAGGATAATAGTATTTGATTTCTTCGTTGCCGGGATTGTTGATGCCGTCGAACAGCGAGATGGGCCACAACCACGAAGAGAACCACGTATCCAGACAGTCCTCGTCCTGACGCAGGTCGGCCAGTGTCATGTCTGCATTGCCGGTCTTGGCTTTGGCCAGTTCCAGTGCCTGTTCGGCAGTCTCGGCTACAACGTATCCGCCTTCGGGCAGGTAGTAAGCCGGAATGCGGTGTCCCCACCACAGCTGACGGCTGATACACCAGTCCTTGATGTTCTCCAGCCAGTTCTTGTAAGTGTTCTTATATTTAGCCGGATAGAACTTCAGTTCGTCGTTCATTACCGGCGGCAAAGCCATGTCGGCAAAGTGCTGCATCTTGAGGAACCACTGCATGGAGAGCTTCGGTTCGATGGGCACATTGGTACGTTCGGAGAAACCTACCTTGTTGGTATAAGCTTCTACTTTCTCCAGCAATCCGGCTTCGTCCAGGTCTTTCTCAATCTGCTTGCGCACGTCGAAGCGGTCCATACCTACATACAGGCCAGCGGCTTCGCTCAGGGTGCCGTTGTCGTTGAAGATGTCGATGCTCGGCAGGTTGTACTTCTCGCCCAGCATGTAGTCGTTCACGTCGTGAGCCGGAGTCACTTTCAGACAGCCGGTACCGAACTCGATGTCTACATAATCGTCCTCGATCACCGGAATGACACGGCCTACCAGCGGCACAATCACTTTCTTGCCCTTCAACCATTCGTTCTTCGGGTCGTTCGGGTTGATACACATGGCTGTATCGCCCATGATGGTCTCAGGACGGGTAGTAGCCACGATGGCATAACGGCCTTCGGCATCACCCTCTACCTTGTAACGCAGGTAGTAGAGCTTGCTGTGCTCTTCCTTATAGATTACTTCCTCATCGCTCAGGGCAGTAAGTGCCTTGGGGTCCCAGTTCACCATACGTACGCCACGGTAAATCAGGCCTTTGTTGTACAGGTCGACAAATACCTTGATGACGCTCTCGCTGCGCTTCTCATCCATGGTGAATGCGGTGCGGTCCCAGTCGCACGATGCGCCCAGCTTGCGGAGCTGTTTCAGGATGATGCCTCCGTGTTCGTGTGTCCAGTCCCAGGCGTGTTTCAGAAATTCCTCACGCGTCAGGTCGGTCTTCTTGATGCCCTGTGCAGCCAGTTTGTTCACCACTTTGGCTTCGGTGGCTATCGAGGCATGGTCGGTACCCGGCACCCAGCAGGCATTCTTGCCTTCCATACGGGCACGACGCACCAGAATATCTTGAATGGTATTATTCAACATGTGTCCCATGTGCAATACTCCGGTGACGTTGGGGGGCGGGATGACGACGGTGTAAGGCTCACGACCATCGGGTTTCGAACTGAACAGTTTGTGGTCCAACCAATACTGGTACCACTTCCCTTCCACATCAGCGGGATTGTACTTACTTGCTAATTCCATTGTCTTCAAATCATTGATTATAGTTTATTTGGCGGCAAATTTACAAATTTATTGGCATCCGGCGATACTGACGGACAGGATTTTCAAAATTAGTATTACTTTTGCCGGAGCATTCTTCTAAAAAAACATCCGCATTATATGAATCGCACGTTCACACGCATACGTTCGCATGTCAGACCCCGTCACGGCCTGTTGCTGCTTCTGTTGCTGTACGTCGTCCTGACCCAGCAGATTCCTTCGTGGGGACAGTGGTATGCCCAGCACCTCTACCCCGGCATCGCTTATGTACTTTCGGCCTTCTCGGCCCTCTTCCCCTTTGCCATTGGCGATGTGTTCATCGCCCTCAGCATCGCATGGGTGGTGCTCTATCCGGTCTATGCCGTCGTCCGCCGCAAGCAGCGACTGCTGCGTGCGCTTCGCAAGGTGGGCGAATATCTGCTTTGGGTGTATGCCTGGTTCTACCTGGCGTGGGGGTTGAACTACTCGCAACCGGGATTTTACGCGCGCACCGGCATCGAGCCGGCCGAATACTCCAAAGAAGTCTTTCTGGATTTCGCCGACCGCTACATCGACAGCCTGAATGCCAACTTCACGCCTCAACCCCTCACCGATAAACGACTGATACGCGACGCCGCCGTCGAAGGCTACAACCACATAGCCCCCGAACTGGCCGTACACCAGCCTTTCCATCCGCAACCACGTGTGAAGACCATGGTTTTCACACCGCTCATTTCTGCCGTGGGCGTGACGGGCAGCATGGGGCCGTTCTTCTGCGAATTCACCGTCAACGGCGACCTGTTGCCCAACCAGTACCCTGCCACCTACACCCACGAACTGGCCCATCTGCTGGGCATCACCAGCGAGGCCGAGGCCAACTTCTACGCCTATCAGGTGTGCAGCCGTTCCCGCTGGCAAGCCATGCGCTTCAGCGGCTACCTGTCTCTGCTGCCTCACGTGCTGTCCAACGCCCGCCCACTGCTCACGCAGGAAGAATTCGAAGCCCTTGCCGGCCGCATCCGTCCCGAAGTGGTCGAAGTCTACGAGCAGAACCGACTGTACTGGACTGAAAAGTACAGCCCCCTCATCGGCTCGATACAAGACTGGATGTACGACCTCTACCTGAAAGGCAACAAGATTGAAAGCGGACGACAGAACTATTCGCAAGTGGTAGGACTGCTGATTTCGTACGAAATGAGGCAGAAGGACAAACACTAAACTCAGTTTCCCACATCCACCTCTGTTATCCCCTCCGTTTCCACAAGAGGTTACGCCCGTTCCCTAAGGAGGAAACGCTCGTATCCTAAGGAGGGAACGGCCGTATCCTAAGCAGGAAACGGGAGTTTCCTAAGCTGGAAACGGAAGGAAACTACTAATGTTTCGTTCTCAGCACTTTATCTGAAAAAAACTTTGTACCTTTGCCCGAGATTTTTAAAACCAACAACGATGATGCAACATACACGTAAAGAACAGATGGAAGCTTTCGGACGCTTCCTCGACATACTGGACGAACTGCGCGAAAAATGTCCGTGGGACCGCAAACAGACCAACGAGAGTCTGCGCCCCAACACCATTGAAGAAACGTACGAACTGTGCGACGCCCTGATGCGCGACGACAAGCAGGACATCTGCAAGGAGCTGGGCGACGTTCTGCTGCACGTGGCCTTCTACGCCAAGATAGGCAGCGAGACAGGCGACTTCGACATCAAGGACGTCTGCGACCGCCTCTGTGAAAAACTTATCTACCGCCATCCGCACGTATTCGGCGACGCCAAAGCCGAAAGCGCCGCTCAGGTAGTGGAAAACTGGGAACAGCTGAAGCTGAAAGAAAAAGGTGGAAACAAGACTGTGTTGAGTGGTGTGCCTGCTGCCTTGCCTACACTCATCAAGGCCTATCGCATTCAGGACAAGGCACGCAACGTAGGCTTCGACTGGGAAGAACGCGAACAGGTATGGGACAAGGTGAAAGAAGAGATTCAGGAGTTTCAGGCCGAAGTAGCCAATATGGACAAACAGAAAGCCGAAGAAGAGTTCGGCGACGTTCTGTTCAGCCTCATCAATGCTGCCCGCCTCTACAAGATCAATCCGGACAACGCGCTGGAGCACACCAACCAGAAATTCATCCGCCGCTTCAACTATCTGGAAGCCCACACCATCAAGGAAGGCCGCAACCTGCACGACATGAGTCTGGCCGAGATGGACAAACTGTGGAACGAAGCGAAGGAGCTGGAAAAGCAGGCAGAAAAGACTGAAGAATCATAATCTTCGTATGCATCTGCATACGGCGGTTCTTCCTCGTTCCCGCACAACCGAGCATACTAAAAAAGGGTACATGCCTCACACATGTACCCTTCAAAAAAATCATTTCACTATATATTTATACCTATTGCCGGGCTCAGTCTTATTTTCTTTGAGGTTTGCCAGGCTTTTTGTCATTGCGCTGCATTCCTTTTAGAAGCTCCCGCTGAAAACGCATCTCGGCCCGTTGAACCAGATAAATCTTCTTGTAAGAAAGAATCTTCTTAAACTTTGCAAGATAGGTCTTATCCAAACGGTCGGCAGACATGCGAGCGTCATAGACACCTTCCAGAATCTCGCCGTATTGGGCTTCTGTAGTCTTTTCGTCTTTACCTTTGCGAAGCAAGTCCCATGCTTCATCGTTCAGCTGCTTCTTACGATCCTGCAATTCGAAATAAACAGGAAAAAACTTATCAGCTTCTTCTTTGGTCAAACCGGCATGTTGCGTGATAAAAGCTTGCTGCTTAGCACGAAATTCTTCCCTGCTCAGTCGGTGTTGATCGCACCCGTCTGCTCCCCAAGCTACAGAAACCAGACTGCACAACACCACAATCAGTACACTCAGTTTTTTCATCATTCTATTCTAAGTATTAAAATCCTTGTCTCATTCTGCTTCCATATCAGAGAGGTAGACATACAAGGAATAGTCGTCCAACATAGAGTTATCTACCACCTCGTTGATATATTGCATTTCTTTATCGGTCTCTTCAGCCGCTACATAATCGGCATTCGAAGCCGGCTGGCGATCGGCAGAAGCTACCCGGATTATCAAAGCTGCTCCCGCAAACATGGCAGCCATATACAGCCACGGCTTCACCTTGTCCCACATTGTTGGCTCTTTCTGCACAAAAGCAGGCTTTTCTTTTTCAGGAAGCTTATTCATTATATCCGAAGTTAGTCCTTCAAAATATCCTTCAGGCACACGGAAAGAATTCTCCGTTCCCACCTTTCTCAAAATGTAATCTTCTTCTTTCATAAAAAGTCTCCTTTCTGTATGTTTAGATAGTATTTCTGATAGAAGGTTTAATATTCATCCTCTAAAAATTTTTCAATCTTCTTCACGGCATAATGATATGACGACTTCAAAGCCCCTACAGAAGTTCCAAATATCTCAGACATTTCCTCGTACTTCATTTCCTGATAATACTTCAGATTGAACACCATACGCTGCTTTTCCGGCAAAGTCAGCAAAGCCTTCTGCAAAGCCAGCTGTATCTTGTCGCCCGAGAAGTACGGATCACTCTCCAGCCGCCCGATAGCGTTCGCATCCGGATCGTCCAGCGAGACGGTAGACATGGCGCGCTGCTTGTTCAGGAAAGTAAGGCATTCATTCAAAGCTATACGATAGAGCCAAGTGGATATTTTCGCCTCGGCCCGAAAATAATCTATATTAGTCCATGCTTTGATAAAAGTATTCTGAAGCAAATCATTGGCATCTTCGTGTGAAAGCACCATACGACGGATCTGCCAATACAACTGTTCGCTGTATTTGGCAACAATCATCTCAAATCCTCGCTTTTGTGTGCTCTCGTCTTGCAAAAGTGCCAACACCTCGCGTTCGTTATAAGGTGAATTCATATTTATCTATGCATATTTATCGTTTAGACATCTGTTCCGAATAAAAGTTTAATTCAGGCCTGAAAGAAAGTCTCTCCTACCTGTACGCACAACGTCTCTTGCGCAAGCCGTGTATGTGGGAAAACACTCCTTGCTTCCTCCAGCAGGCAGCTTTCATCCTCATAACGGGCAGAAAAATGCCCGATCAGCAAAGACTTTACTTCTGCATCCCGTGCCAATTGTGCCGCCTGTCCGGCAGTGGTATGAAAAGTCTCTTTAGCCCGGGGAGCATCCGCGTTGACAAAAGTCGCTTCATGAAATAACAGGTCTACTCCTTTCAATTGTGAAACCAGGTGTGGAAGGTAACAGGTGTCAGAACAATAAGCATAACGCCGTGGCAAATCCGAAGGACGAGTCAGGCGGGAGTTAGGAATGACTTCACCGTCGGGCGTCACATAATCGGCTCCGTTTTTAATCCTGTTCAGTTCGTAAAGCGGTACCTGATAAAAGTCTATCATCTCACGCACGATATGACTGGGGCGAGGCTTCTCTGCAAATATAAAGCCACAACATGGCATCCGATGGCGTAAAGGAATAGTAGTTACTGTAATCGAACGGTCTTCGTATATCAAAAGTGAATCTTTCGTTTCAAACTCATGAAATATCACCTTATAGGTCATCTGATGGTTAAAGAAGTCGAGCATTGGCTGCAACAACTGCTCTAAACCGACAGGTGAATAAATATGAAGCTCAGCCGTTCGTCCCAAAAGATTGAGCGTAGAAATCAGGCCCAGCAATCCAAAACAATGATCACCGTGCAAATGGGATATAAAAATGTGATTCAGCCTCGAAAACTTCAAGCGTGATTTACGAAACTGCAACTGTGCACCCTCTCCACAGTCAATCATGTACAATTTATCACGTACATTCAACACTTGCGAAGTCGGGAAATGCCGTGTAGTAGGCAGTGCTGACCCACATCCCAAAATATGTAGCTCAAACTTTTCCATCCTGTTACAATAAAAGAAAGGGCACTTGTTTTTTCGACAAGCGCCCTTCTTATCCTAGTTTAAAAATTTACGCAATAAAACCGATTATTTCTTTTCAGCTTCCATTTGCTCCTTCAAGGCAGCCAGAGCGTCGATGTCACCCAATGTAGTAGATGCAGCCTGGTTCTGGATTACCGGAGTTTCTTCTTTCTTACTGCTAGCCTTCTTAGCAGCCTTCTTTTCGGCTCTTTCTTCAGCTTTTGCAGCATCTTCGAAGATACGGCTGTGAGACAAGATGATACGTTTTGCATCTTTGTTGAACTCGATAACCTTGAATTCCAGTTTCTCATCCAGCTGTGCCTGAGTACCGTCTTCCTTAACGAGGTGTTTCGGAGTAGCGAAACCTTCAACACCATAAGGCAGAGCTACAACAGCGCCCTTATCCAGCATTTCGATGATAGTTCCTTCGTGTACTGAACCTACAGTAAATACTGTTTCGAATACATCCCAAGGATTCTCTTCGAGTTGCTTGTGACCTAAGCTGAGACGACGGTTTTCCTTATCGATTTCCAGTACCTGAACTTCGATATCGGCACCGATTTGAGTAAACTCAGACGGATGCTTAACTTTCTTAGTCCAAGACAGGTCAGAGATGTGAATCAAACCGTCAACACCTTCTTCGATTTCAACGAATACACCGAAGTTAGTGAAGTTACGAACCTTAGCAGTGTGCTTGCTGCCTACAGGATACTTCTCTTCGATAGTTTCCCATGGATCCGGTTTCAGCTGTTTGATACCCAAAGACATCTTACGTTCTTCACGATCCAGTGTCAATACTACAGCTTCTACCTCGTCACCAACTTTCATGAAGTCCTGTGCAGAACGCAAGTGCTGGCTCCAAGACATTTCAGAAACGTGGATCAGACCTTCAACACCCGGAGCGATTTCGATAAATGCACCGTAATCAGCCATCACAACTACTTTACCCTTCACATGATCGCCAACCTTCAAGTTCGGATCAAGAGCATCCCAAGGATGCGGAGTCAGCTGCTTCAAGCCCAATGCAATACGCTTCTTCTCATCGTCGAAGTCCAAGATAACAACATTGAGTTTCTGGTCGAGTTCAACCACTTCTTTCGGATCGCTAACACGGCCCCAAGAAAGGTCTGTGATATGAATCAAACCGTCTACGCCACCCAGGTCGATAAATACACCATAGGAAGTGATATTCTTAACGGTACCCTCAAGAACTTGTCCTTTTTCGAGCTTACCGATGATTTCTTTCTTCTGTTGTTCCAGTTCAGCCTCAATAAGAGCCTTGTGAGAAACAACTACGTTCTTGAATTCCTGGTTGATCTTAACAACCTTGAATTCCATAGTCTTACCTACGAATACATCGTAGTCACGGATAGGCTTCACATCAATCTGAGAACCCGGCAAGAAGGCTTCGATGCCGAATACGTCTACGATCATACCACCCTTGGTACGGCACTTGATGTAACCCTTGATAATTTCTTCGTTCTCCAAAGCTGCGTTAACACGATCCCAAGAGCGAGTAGCACGAGCTTTGCGGTGAGACAGAACCAGCTGTCCTTTTTTGTCTTCCTGATTTTCAATGAATACTTCTACTGTATCACCTACTTTCAGATCCGGATTGTAACGGAATTCACTCATCGGAATGATACCGTCTGATTTGTAACCGATGTTCACAACTACTTCACGCTTGTTCATTGCGATTACGGTTCCGTCAACTACCTCGCGGTCGTTAACTTTGTTCAGCGTGTTGTCATACGCCTTCTCCAAGTCTTCGTGACTTGCGTTTGTTACGGTTTCACCGTTCTCGTAAGCATCCCAGTTGAAGTCTTCAATGGGAGCAACATTTTTTAAATTTTCCATTAATAAAATTGTTTGTTTAACTCGTTAATTAAGTGAGACTTTATATTGACTCAATAAATCGGGCGCAAAGATAATAGTATTTTCTTGAACAACAAAAACTTCAATCTAAAAACATTGAGAAAAAGTCTAAAGGCTTCTATAAAAATAGAGCTTCGTAAAAAAGGAGACTTCAACCATTAATGATATCACACCTTTTTATAATTAACGGTTAAACAGCTCGAACGTAAACTTCACACCTATTTCCTGATACTTCCAATTGGCAAAACTTGTAAATACGCCAAAATCAAAGACATGAGTGCCAATGCCATATCCAAACTCCAAATAAGGATTCAAGTGAGGAACAAACAGCATATTAAAATACAAACGTTCATTCAACACATATTGCGTATATTTATTCAGGTGCCTGATAAGAAGGAAAGGAGCCTCATAAACCGCATGAGCACGCGCATATTTTCGAGACGAGTTGTACCAACGGCCATCCAACAGTTGAAACACCCCACCAATATCATCATTCCAACCGGTAGGCAGATTGGAACGACGCAGATTGGCAAAATCGACAAAATAAAGTTCTTCCTGCCGTGTAAATGCTCCCCATCCCAAACGGAAATATAAATCACGCATCAAACCCAACGGTACATTGTGCTGAAAGTCAACTTCAACCCGTTCATAGCTTCCTGAACTCTGAAGCACTCCTTTTATTCCACGCTCCCAATCAACCGACACAGTAGGATATTTGGAATGCAAATTCACTTTACGGTCTCCATTCATATAATAATACTGTCCCGGTTTCCAGGTTAAGCGCACTCTTGGCGCAAAACTGTTATAGGTATGGCGAAACTTGTTCAGTATTTCTGGATCAAACCCCGGAAGATACGACTGACCATCACTGACCAAACGTGTAGGAGGCGTATCGGGAAACACAATATCAAAATTAGAACGTTCGACCTCTGTACGACGGTGGATTGACAAACCTACGTCCAATGTCAGTCCATTAACTATCTCCCAACTATGCTCCACATTCAGATACAAGTCATTAAAATAATCCAGATGAATTTGATTGAAATCAAACAGACTGTCAGGAATAGCCTTCAAATCATCCAGTACATCACTACTGTAAATACGGTTACCATTACCCAACTCTACATGCAAAGCAGCCCGTTTACGAGGCCAATAATCAAAGTCACTCCTTACCCTCCAATAGAACTCCTTTTGCTTAAAGTTATAACCGATCCGAGGCACTATTCTCAGAAGACGGTCACCAGGAAACAAACGGTTGTATTTGAATTCCTGACGATACGAAATTCCGTTCGATCCACTATAACTCAGCAAAAAAGGATTGATTAAAGGAGAACATCTGACACTACCCAGTTTATCCAGATTGACCGTATACCGACTGATCAATGCATCACCAATCTGCCCCCAAAACTCCAGGTTCTTATTCAACTTTTTTTTCGTTACCCCCACCGTGTCGCGCCGCAAAAAATAGTCTTGATACAACGACTGCTCATGCTGAGTCAACGGTATAGGACGCAACGAGTTGAAATAAGCCGTATCACGCTGATAAGCATTCGTATCGTTACTCAACGTATAAGATTCTGTCAGATCATACTTTTCCTTTTTCTGCTCTTCGACCTCCCGACCGGTATCCTTTTGAGATATCTCACTATATTTAAGCGAAGCTGTATAGCTGCCATCTATTACATTCCCCAAGAACCGGAAAGAACCTTCTACCATGTAGCGAACCGGTAGAAATTCATCTGGTGCTCCCACTTCCCCCAACTGCAACAGATTATCGAAGCGAAACATCTCAGAACGACCGGCAAAACGAATCTCACGAACACTCCACACGTTATCGCTAACCACCATATAGCCACCAACCAGCTGGAAACTCTTGCTTTTAGGAATAAAACGAATCTTATATTGCCGGTTAAATTCCGGTCCCATTATCGAATCAATATAATAGGTATAGTATTTTTTCGCATTACTAGCCAAGGGCGAAAGCAATTTATCGTAAAGCAACGTAGACGAATAGATATTAATATGAAAATACTCCAACAACCGGCCGTCAGCTTCCCAAAATTCCGAAGCAGTACCCACACCAGCCTTCACCTTTTGGTCATAAATATCCGGAGCCGTAAAATGCAGATCACTGTAAGTCTCCATCATATATTCGTTCACCCCCTTCCGTATCCGGAACATAGTAGGTAAAAAACGAATTATATGATTCTTTTTCCGGATATTGACTCTTCCTTTTATATACAGTTCTGCGCGATATTCGTTTACTATACTCTCATAAAATGGGGCAAAGAAGATAACTTTTTCCATAATCGAATCGGCTGAAACGCCACGTTTACCGTATATATTAGAGATGTCTTTTGCTGCCGCTTCCGCAACAATCAAAAGCAGCACCATAAATTCAATCCATATATATATTAAACGTTTCACCCGTAATATCTTATTATAGACAGGGGCAAATATAGAAAAAAAGGTGTATTTTTGCAGCCAAACAACCAACAAAAAGAGAAGGCAACTATGTCAAAAATGAGATTTTTTGCTTTACAGGAGCTGGCCAATCGCCGTCCTCTGGAAGTCACAATCCCCTCAAACAAGCTGTCCGATTATTACGGCAGCCACGTTTTCGACCGAAAAAAAATGCAGGAATATCTGCCTAAAGAAGCTTACAAAGCGGTTACAGATGCCATAGAAAAAGGTACTCCCATCAGCCGCGAAATGGCAGATTTAATTGCCAACGGAATGAAAAGCTGGGCAAAATCGCTGAATGTAACCCACTACACCCACTGGTTTCAGCCATTGACCGACGGAACAGCCGAGAAGCACGATGGATTCATCGAGTTCGGCGAAGACGCTGAAGTGATCGAACGCTTTTCAGGCAAACTGCTTATCCAGCAAGAGCCCGATGCTTCATCTTTCCCCAACGGGGGCATCCGTAACACATTCGAAGCACGCGGATATACCGCATGGGACGTATCGTCACCGGCTTTTGTGGTAGATACCACCCTCTGTATTCCTACCATCTTTATATCCTATACAGGAGAAGCCCTGGACTACAAGACACCTTTGCTGAAAGCTCTTGCTGCCGTAGATAAAGCCGCAACCGAAGTATGTCAGCTATTTGACAAAAACGTCACCAGAGTATTTGCCAATTTAGGATGGGAACAGGAATACTTTTTGGTCGATCTGGCCCTCTACAATGCCCGCCCCGACCTTTGCCTGACTGGGCGTACACTCATGGGACACTCGTCGGCCAAAGACCAGCAGCTCGAAGACCATTACTTCGGCTCTATTCCCCCAAGAGTGACAGCCTTCATGAAGGAACTGGAGATAGAGTGCCACAAATTAGGCATTCCCGTAAAAACCCGCCACAACGAAGTAGCTCCCAACCAGTTCGAGTTAGCGCCCATTTTCGAGAACGTCAACTTGGCCAACGACCACAACCAGCTGGTAATGGACCTGATGAAGCGAATTGCCCGCAAGCACAACTTCGCCGTGTTACTGCACGAGAAACCCTACAACGGGGTCAACGGTTCCGGTAAACATAACAACTGGTCGTTGTGTACAGATACGGGTATTAACCTATTCGCTCCCGGCAAAAACCCAAAAAGCAACATGCTGTTTCTCACATTCCTGGTCAATGTCCTGATGATGGTCTACAAAAACCAGGATCTGTTGCGCGCCTCTATCAGCAGCGCAGGGAACAGCTATCGTTTAGGAGCCAACGAAGCACCTCCCGCTATCCTGTCCATCTTCTTAGGCAAACAATTAAGTAGCATTCTTGACGAATTCACACGTCAGATAAGCAATAGCAAGATGACAGCCGAAGAGAAAACAACGCTGAAACTGGGCATCGGCCGTATCCCCGAAATATTACTGGATACTACCGACCGCAACCGCACCTCTCCATTTGCTTTCACAGGAAACCGTTTCGAGTTCAGAGCTGCAGGTTCGTCAGCCAACTGTGCAGCAGCCATGATCGCCATCAACGCAGCCATGGCCAACCAGCTGAACGAATTCAAGGCCTCGATAGACAAAGCCATGGAAGAAGGAAGCAGCAAAGAAGAAGCCATCTTCCGCATTCTCAAGGAAACCATCATTGCTTCCGAACCCATCCGATTCGAAGGTGACGGATACTCGGAAGAATGGAAGCAGGAAGCTGCCCGACGTGGTCTGACCAACATCTGCCATGTACCCGAAGCTCTGATGCGCTATATGGACAACCAGGCCAAAGCAGTTCTGATCGGTGAACACATATTCAACGAAACAGAGTTAGCCAGCCGTCTGGAAGTAGAACTGGAGAAATTTACGATGAAAGTTCAGATTGAAAGCCGTGTGTTGGGCGACCTGGCCATCAATCACATCGTACCCACAGCCGTCAGCTACCAGAACCGGTTATTGGAAAATCTGCGTGGACTACGCGAAACGTTCTCCCCCGAAGAATACGAAGAACTCAGTGCCGACCGCAAGGAACTGATACGCGAAATCTCACGTAGAGTTACAGCCATCAAGATGCAAGTACGCGAAATGACCGAGGCACGCAAAGTAGCCAACCACATGGATAACTACAAAGATAGAGCTTTCGCTTATGAAGAGAATGTACGTCCGTATCTGGAAAGTATTCGCGACCACATCGACCGTCTGGAAATGGAGATAGACGACGAGATATGGCCATTGCCCAAATATAGGGAACTTTTATTCACAAAATAAGAAACCGGATATTCTATTTTTTTACAATACAGGCTGGATATCCTGCCCTACAAAAGCAGGAATGTCCAGCCTGTTTTTCTATAACAATTCTACTATTCAATAGAATCTTTACAAAAAACCTTGCACATTTTTCCAACAAATGCGTAATATTTAATTTTTTCTTCCTACATTTGTGCTGTAGAACACAGCTTTGCAGCAGTATGGTGAAAATAAACTTATCAGATATAAATATTCCGGAACTAATAGCCGATATGTGGTCGCCTCTGAATGAGGAGCAACGGGAGTTCCTTTCAAACCACTTTACACTCCAAAACTACAAAAAGAACGAAGTGATTTATTGTGAGGGAGAAAGCCCCGCCTACCTAATGTGCCTGCTGACCGGAAAAGTCAAAATATATAAAGATGGCGTAGGAGGACGAAGCCAGATCATCCGCATGATCAAGCCTGTTGAATATTTCGGTTATCGCGCCTACTTTGCCAAAGAAGACTACGTTACTGCTGCTACTGCTTTCGAACCGTCCATCATCTGCCTGATACCCATGAGTGCCATCATGACATTGGTGACACAAAACAACAATCTGGCTATGTTTTTCATCAAACAGCTGTCTATCGATTTGGGTATTGCCGATGAACGCACAGTAAACCTGACTCAGAAACACATTCGTGGACGACTGGCAGAATCGCTGCTCTTCTTGAAAGAGAGTTATGGACTGGAAGAAGATGGTTCCACCTTAAGTATCTATCTCTCGCGTGAGGATTTAGCCAACTTATCCAACATGACTACCTCAAACGCCATCCGTACGTTGTCGCAATTCGCAACCGAACGCCTTATCACCATCGACGGACGGAAAATAAAAATCATCGATGAAGAGAAGCTAAAAAAGATCAGCAAAATCGGATAATAGTTTTTCCCAGTTGGAGAAAAATCTTTTTCCAGTTAGAGAAATATTTTTTCCTAACTATAGAAAAAACACTAGTATCTTTTATGAAACATATCAGCAGACCGGTCTATCCGCATGAAGTAAACTCTGGCAGATAAACCGGTCTGTATTTTATTCTCCCAACTGGAGGAAGCGTTCAGCCTCAATGGCTGCCTTACATCCACTGGCAGCAGCGGTAATAGCCTGACGATAATGAGGATCGGCCACATCGCCGGCAGCAAACACGCCCGGCAACTTGGTACGCGGTGTACCCGGCTCGGTCAGGATATAGCCAACTTCGTCAGTATCCAGATAGGGCTTGAAAATCTTCGAATTGGGTTCATGGCCGATAGCCAGGAAGAATCCGTCAATGGCACGGTCGTAACGTTCTTCGTCGGGTTGTCCCATACGTTTTACCAGGTGCACACCTTCTACGCCATTTTCGCCGTACAGACCTACCGCATTGTGCTCGAAGAGTACTTCTATTTTCTCATTATTCATCACACGTTCCTGCATGATTTTAGAGGCACGAAGGAAAGGCTTGCGGACAATCAGATAAACCTTCGATGCCAGACTGGCCAGATAAGAAGCCTCCTCACAAGCCGTATCGCCACCGCCTACTACGGCAACCGTCTTTTTGCGGTAGAAGAAACCGTCGCACGTTGCACAGGCACTTACACCCATGCCCGCATATTTCTTCTCGTCTTCCAGGCCCAGATATTTGGCAGCTGCACCCGTAGCGATAATCAGGGTTTCGGCTTCAATCACTTTTTCTTCGTCGATTGTTATTTTATAAGGCCGTTGGCTTAAATCGGCCGAAGTAGCTACACCGTAGCGCAAGTCTGCCCCGAAGCGGCCGGCTTGCTTGCGCAGGTCTTCCATCAGCTGCGGACCGCTGATTCCTTCCGGATAACCGGGAAAGTTCTCCACATCGGTAGTGGTGGTCAATTGTCCACCCGGCTGCAAGCCTTCGTACAACACCGGCGACAGGTTAGCACGACCGGCATAAATAGCAGCTGTATATCCGGCAGGACCGGAGCCTATAATCAGGCATCTTACTTTTTCTGTTTCCATATTGTATTTTTATTTACGATAAAAACGTTTCATTATTTCACTCTGTTACATACATCAGCGTAGGTCAATCTCCTCGGCCGACGGATATGCTTTCTTGTCGAAGGTAAAGAACCGGTCCGGATAGGACTGCCCCGTCTGAAAGTCATTCACAACAATCAGTGTCGCGTTTTTCCCTCCGCGCTGCGCCATGCTTATCTTCAAAGGGCGGTATGTGTCTTTCGCCACATACAGGATGATGCACTGCAAGTCCTGATGCGGATCGGCAGCGTTCATCACCACTTCATAGGCCGATTTTCCTGCTGCATTGTTCTTGCCCATCTTCAGTTTATAGCCTTGTTTGTACATGTACAGCCAGGCATAAGGATTCAATGACTGAAGCTCTTCCACAGTAGGCTCCGTGATGTTCACCTCGTCGTTCGAAGCCACATAGCTCCACTGCGTACGACCGTCGAACCAGGTTTTCACTCCTGCGCTTTCGAGAACAAACTTCTCTCCCTTCAGGTAAATGGTACCTTCTGATACTCCCTCGCGGGCACGCACCGTAAACGTTGCTTTGATCCCCCCTGCCTGGCGGAAAGCCTCGGCTGTTCGGTTCATGACTGTCTCTGCCTCTGTCGGCGTCTGCTGGGAGTATGCCGGCAGGGACGTCAGCAACAGCATGTGGACGACAAGCAGGAAGATATTGATTCGCATTCTGTTCAAACTCATATCCAATATAAGAACTAAAGAAAAGAAAACAAGCGATTATTGCAGATTGTTCAGCCGCATTTCCAGATCGGTTTCGTCCATGCAGCATACCTCACGGGGCTTGCTGCCTTGGGCCGGCCCCACAATACCCGCTTTCTCCAGCTGGTCCATAATTCGTCCTGCACGGTTGTAACCAATGGAGAACTTACGCTGAATCAGCGAGGTAGAGCCCTGCTGGTGAACAACTATCAGACGGGCTGCATCTTCGAACAGCGGATCCAAGCGTCCCATATCCACATCGCCCAAATCGCCACCGGCATTCTCGTCCACATATTCGGGCAGATAGAAGGCGGTCGGGTAACCCTGCTGACGGGCAATGAATTTGGTAATCTCTGCCACCTCGGGCGTATCGATAAAGGCGCACTGCACACGCACCGGATCGGCTCCCTGCAAGAACAGCATATCGCCCCGACCAATGAGCTGATTGGCGCCCGGACGGTCGAGAATGGTTCGTGAGTCGACCATAGCCGACACCCTGAAAGCGATACGAGCCGGGAAGTTGGCTTTAATGGTACCTGTAATGATGTTGGTTGTAGGACGCTGGGTAGCAATAATCATGTGGATACCGACCGCACGCGCCAGCTGGGCGATACGGGCTATCGGAAGCTCGACATCCTTGCCCGCCGTCATAATCAGGTCACCGAACTCATCGATCACAACCACGATATAAGGCATATATTTGTGTCCTTTCTCAGGGTTCAGACGACGGTTGATGAACTTCTCATTGTACTCCTTGATGTTGCGCACGTGTGCTGCCTTCAGCAGGTCGTAGCGTGTATCCATCTCGACACAAAGCGAGTTGAGGGTCTGTACCACCTTTGTCACATCGGTGATGATGGCATCTTCTCCGTCGGGCAGTTTGGCAAGGAAATGGTGCTCGATGACGGAATAAATGCTGAACTCTACTTTCTTCGGGTCGACCAACACAAACTTCAATTCGGCCGGATGCTTTTTATAAAGCAGGGAGGTGATGATAGCATTCAGACCTACCGACTTACCTTGACCGGTGGCACCGGCTACCAGTACGTGCGGCATCTTAGCCAGGTCTACCATAAAGACCTCGTTCGTAATGGTCTTACCCAACGCGATAGGCAGTTCGTAGGTCGATTCCTGGAACTTCTTGCTGCCTATGATGCTCTGCCCCGACACGATCTTCGGATTGGAGTTCGGCACCTCGATACCGATTGTTCCCTTACCGGGGATGGGGGCTATAATACGGATACCCAAGGCCGAAAGGCTTAAGGCAATATCATCTTCCAGACCACGGATTTTGGAGATACGCACCCCTTGTTCGGGCGTAATCTCGTATAGGGTTACAGTAGGTCCGACGGTCGCCTTTATGGTACTGATTTCGATGCCAAAGCTGCGCAGCGTGTTCACAATCTTGTCCTTATTGGCATTCTGCTCGTCCATGTCGATGGTAGGTCCATTGTCGTCGTAGTGCTTCATCAGGTCGATTGTCGGGAAATGATAATTCTCCAGGTCAAGGCGCGGATTGTAAGGCTCCAGCTCCGGACCGTGGTATTCCTCTTCGTCCTCTCCAGCCTCTACTTCGAAGCCCGGTTCCTTGGCAGCTTCGGCCTTGCGCTGGGGTTCGGCCGGTTCGGGTTCGGGCGTTTCGATGGTCATTGTCACTTCATCGTCGCCCCGCTTCTGACGTCTTTCCTCCGGATGACTACCGCCTAAGTCCAATGTTATCTGATTGTCTTCTGATTCCTCGGTAGCGTGTTCTTCCTCGTGGCGCGGAGCATCTTCTGCCGCTTCTGCCACGTGGTTGTCTGCCGCTTCAGCTTCCTCGGGCACGGATGCAGGGGCTTCCTTCACGGCCTTACGCTTGCCCTTGACAGTCCACGAGTCGGTAAACTCTTCGGGCACCTCGCCTTCGGCACTTGCCTTTGCCTGCTTTTTCTTCAGGAAATTCAGCGAGAACAGCCCACGCAACCAGATAATAGTACGCGCGCTAAGATAGATAAGGAAACAGATGGCTGTGAACAGCAGAATCATCCACACGCCCGGCACTCCCACCTGGGACACGAGCCAGTTACTGACATTATAGCCGTGCATACCACCCAGATAGAGGAAGGAGTCCTTGTACTGGTCCATAAATACAAACCCGAAAAAGACGGAGAACCACACCAGCAGCAGCGCACAGCCGATGAACCACTTCCACAGCCGCACTACGCGCACCTTCATCAGCTTCAGTCCGGCCACGGCCAGAAATACCAAAATAAAGAAGGACGACACTCCGAAGCAGTCGTTTATCAAGTAGCTGGCCAGCTGCGCCCCGCGCGATCCGGCATAATTCTTCACTCCATTGTTCACCGAAGCCAACTCCTGCGCATTGCCGCTGTCGATGATGCTCTGGTCGGCTGCCCCTGTAAAGAAGAACGAAGAAAAAGCCAGCAACAAGTAGACGGAAAAAATCACCAGTACCAGTCCTATAACAAAGCGGATAGTCTCACTTCGGAATGCAGAAACGATTTTCTGATACAGTGTCGGTTTCTGCTCCGTATCTTTAGTTGTACTTTTTTTTGCCATGAATTAAATCTCCCTATTATAATAATGTATAGAAAGCCTGCCCGGGTTTGCCGCAAACCGCCCGTTGCTCCCCCTTGTAAAAGGAGCAACCGACACCGGCACTTCCCTAGCCCCGTACGGAGAAGATCTGTACCCAAACAGCCCTTTAAGTTCGGTGCAAAAGTAATAAATAAACTATAAATTCGGGAACTAAAGAATAGTTTTTCTCGCTGCCCGACATCGGCGGCGGGCTGAACTCTGCATGTAAAGTGGCCAGCAGTTTGGCTGGCATACCACTCAAGCCCAGACAGCCCGTAGATTCCCGAACAAGACCGACAGGCAATTTTCCTTTACATCCTACCCCCGCCAATGCAGGGAGCCTATCACAGTCGTATACTTAGACCCCCTCAGTCGTATACTTAGGTACCCTCGGTCGTATCCTTAGGGTGTCTAAGTCGTATAGGTTGATTACGACCCTAAAATACGCTCAACATCAATTAGTTAAACGAACTCATAGAACAGTCTATCGCCCTAAGAATATTCTTAACGGAACAGACACACACTCTGCCCATCTGACACCCACCAAAACCGACAATCGGCCCATACGGTCCGCATCCCTACTCTATCGAAAAATATCAGGAAAAGCCTTAATAAAACGGAAAAAGAAGTCCTAAAAAAGAATCAGATTTGTAATGATTACAATTTATATTATCTTTGTCACCCAAACCATTATTCATTTCATTTAAACCAACCGACCATGAAAAAACGTATCTATTTATTTGCAACCGCCGTGCTCGTCAGCATCCTGACAGCCTTCGGCCAGACAAAAGAGTATCAGCTATCGAGCCACATCCTCGACATCAACCAGGGGCAGCCTGCTCCCGGAGTCAGAATCACCCTGTCGAAGCAAGACAAAGATGCCCAATGGACCGTAGTAGACGAAAAACTGACCGACAAAGACGGCCGGGTGAAAGACTTCCTGAAAAGAGACGGAAACGACCACGCAGGCATCTACAAGCTGACCTATCACGTGGCCCCCTACTTCGAGGCACAGAAGCAATCTACGTTCTACCCCTTCATCGAAGTGGTATTCGAAATCAGGGACAACAACCACTATCACGTCCCCATCACCCTTTCGCCCTACGGATATTCCACTTACCGGGGCAGCTGACCTGCCCCGCCATCCTACCGGCAGCCACGCACACCGTCACATGATCCGTACATCCTTTGCAAAGGAGTATATCACACACTTTTTTTAGGAAGAAACAAACCTTTTTCCTATCTTTGCAAACCAAACATAAGCAGACTAATGCTTCGAATCTAAAAAGATATGAAAAAAGAAAGTCAAGTGATATTCGACCGCAATGTAGTGGAATTTGTAACCGTGGCTGCCGAATTTTGTAAATTTCTGGAGCAGGCCGAGGGCATGAAACGCGCCACATTCGTCGATACATCCTTAAAAATACTGCCATTGCTCTACCTCAAAGCCTCCATGATGCCCAAATGCGAAATGATGGGCGAAGACATGCCGGAGAACTTTGTCACGGAAGAGACATACGAAATAGTACGCATGAACCTGGCTGGCATACTGGGCGAAAAGGACGACTACCTGGACGTATTCGTGTCGGACATGAAGTACAGCGACCAACCCATCACCAAATATATCTCCGAAGACCTGGCCGACATCTATCAGGACATCAAGGACTTCATCTTCGTCTTCCAGCTGGGACTGAACGAAACCATGAACGACGCCCTGGCCATCTGTCAGGAGAACTTTGCCCTCTATTGGGGACAAAAGCTGGTGAACACCCTGCGCGCACTGCACGACGTGAAGTATGCGCAAGCAGACAGTGAAGACGAAAATCCGTCGGACGAGACTGACGACCTCGACTACAACACCGAACACACCCTTTAACTGCAAGCTGTAATTATGGTAATCAAAAGAACGATCAATAAAGAGGAGCTACAGGACATGCCCAAAGCCCTCTTCCCCGGCCAGATACACGTTGTACAAACTCCACAAGAAGCCGAACGAGCCGTAGCCTACCTGAAGACCTGCCCGCTGCTGGGCATCGACAGCGAAACACGCCCCTCGTTCACCAAAGGCCACGTCTACAAAGTGGCACTGCTGCAAATCGCCTCGGACGAGCATTGCTTCCTTTTCCGGCTGAACCTGACAGGCCTCACACTGCCCGTCATTCTGCTGCTGGAAAATCCCAACATCATTAAAGTAGGCCTCTCACTGAAAGACGACTTCATGATGCTGCACAAGCGTGCCCCCTTCGAACAGCATTCCTGCATCGAGCTGCAAGAGTTTGTACGCCCCTTCGGCATTCAGGAGAAAAGCCTGCAGAAGATTTACGGCATCCTGTTCGGAGAAAAGATATCCAAAAGCCAGCGCCTGTCCAACTGGGAAGCCGACGTACTGACGCTTCCCCAGCAACAATACGCGGCAACCGACGCCTGGGCATGCCTCAACATCTACAACAAGCTGCAGGAACTGAAACGGACGGGCGACTTCGAAATAGCCCCCGACACCCCGCCAGCCGACAGCACAGAACCCGAAAACCGAACTAATTAAAATAAATCCATGTATAAAGTATATCTGAAACCCGGCAAGGAAGAATCCCTGAAACGTTTTCACCCTTGGGTATTCTCCGGCGCCATCGCCCGCATTGACGGAGAGCCGATAGAAGGCGAAGTAGTAGAGATCTACACTTCGAAGAACGAATTCATAGCCAAAGGCCATTGGCAAATAGGCAGCATCGCCGTACGGGTACTGACATTCAATCAGGACGAAACGATCGACACCGATTTCTGGAAACGGAAATTGCAGATAGCCTACAACATGCGCCGCAGTATCGGCATTGCCGAAGCACCCGACAACAACACCTACCGCCTGGTACATGGCGAAGGCGACAACCTGCCCGGACTGGTGATAGACATTTATGCACGGACCGCCGTCATGCAGGCCCACTCTGCAGGAATGCACCTGGAACGCATGACCATAGCCGAAGCACTGGCCGAAATGATGGGCAACCAGATCGACAACATCTATTACAAATCGGAAACGACACTGCCCTTCAAAGCCGACCTCTTCCCTGAAAACGGATTTCTGCGCGGAGGCAGCACGGACAACATCGCTACCGAATACGGCCTGAAGTTCCACATTGACTGGCTGAAAGGACAAAAGACTGGTTTCTTCGTCGACCAACGCGAAAACCGTGCCCTGCTGGAACGCTATGCTAAGGGCCGCAACGTACTGAACATGTTCTGCTACACCGGCGGATTCTCGGTCTACGCCATGCGTGGAGGAGCCAAGCTGGTACACTCGGTAGACAGTTCGGCCAAAGCCATCGACCTGACCAACAAGAACATGGAGCTGAACTTCCCTGGCGACACCCGTCACGCTGCCTATGCCGAAGACGCCTTTAAGTACCTCGATCGCATGGGCGACCAGTACGACCTCATTATCCTCGATCCACCCGCTTTCGCCAAGCACCGCGACGCCTTGCGCAACGCACTTCAAGGCTACCGGAAGCTGAACGTGAAAGCATTCGAGAAAATCAAGCCAGGCGGCATCCTGTTCACTTTCTCGTGCTCGCAGGCAGTCAGCAAGGAGAACTTCCGTACGGCCGTATTCACCGCAGCCGCCATGTCGGGACGCAGCGTACGCATCTTGCATCAGCTCACCCAGCCTGCCGACCATCCGGTCAACATCTATCATCCTGAAGGCGAATATCTGAAAGGACTGGTACTCTACGTAGAATAAAAAAACATCCGATTATTTAAAAAGATAACAGAAAAGGGGCTATACGGCCCCTTTATTCTTAAATAGAGTTAAGAAAAGGCATTTTTTGGCCGTTTTATTATGTTGTATAACATAAAACCTCTACATTTGCACTGTGTTTTTCATGGTATTAGATTTAAGGTTAACAAAGATTGGGTGTCTGGGATAGATACCCTTCTTTTTTTATATACCCCTTCAGATTCCATTCCTGCCTTTCCAGGCATACGAAACAAGCTGCTTCTGCACACTTTTCCAACCTTCGGAAATATCAAAAAATCCCCTTTCTGGACAGACTAAAAAAAGTGATAGGTTATTTGCATTTCTCCGACCGGTATCGTACCTTTGCAAGACGCTGTACAAAATAGCATTTGTTTATCTTTAAGAATCCAAAACAAGAAAAACTATGAACATCAAAGTCCGCTTAGTCATTATGAACTTCCTACAGTTCGCCGTGTGGGGAGCTTACCTGACATCCATGGGCAGTTATCTGGTCAACGTCGGTCAAGCAGCACATATCGGAACATTCTACGCCATGCAAGGTATCGTTTCCCTATTTATGCCAGCCATTCTGGGTATCATTGCCGACCGCTGGGTACCGGCTCAGAAGCTGTTAAGCTTCAGTCACTTTACAGCGGCTTTATTCATGGCATTGGCAGGTTATTACGGCATGACCAGCGGAAGCGATGTCGAATTCGGCATACTTTTTACTTTATACTCGCTGAGTGTGGCGTTCTATATGCCCACCCTTGCACTTTCCAACTCGGTAGCCTATACGGCACTGGACAAAGCCGGGCTTGATACCATCAAGAACTTCCCCCCTATCCGTATATTCGGTACCATCGGATTCATCTGCTCCATGTGGATGGTAGATATATTGGGACTTCAGAACAATTACGGCCAGTTCTTCGCTTGTGCCCTTATCGGATTGGTATACGGCGTTTATGCACTGACCCTCCCTGCCTGTCCTGTCAATAAAGGAGGCGAAAGCAAATCACTTACAGAAGCAATGGGACTGCGTGCCTTCACATTGTTCAAACAGAAAAAGATGGCTATCTTCTTTATATTCTCCATGCTGTTGGGCGTATCGCTGCAAATCACAAACGGATTTGCCAATCCCTACATCAGTAGCTTCGGAAGCATCCCCGAATATGCCGAGACCTTCGGTGTACAGCATGCCAATATTCTGATTTCATTGTCACAAATATCCGAAACACTCTGCATACTGCTGATTCCGTTCTTCCTGAAAAGATTCGGTATCAAGTATGTGATGCTGATTGCCATGTTTGCCTGGGTACTCCGATTTGGTTTGTTCGGTGCAGGTAATCCGGGCAGCGGCGTATGGATGTTCATCCTTTCGATGATCGTCTATGGAGTGGCATTCGACTTTTTCAATATATCCGGCTCTCTGTTTGTTGACCGTGAGACAGACAAAGGCATACGGTCGAGCGCCCAAGGTCTGTTTGTCATCATGACCAACGGATTCGGTGCAACCATCGGTACATTGGGAGCACAAGCTGTAGTCAATCATTTTGTCGACTTCAACAGCGAAGCCCCGCAAATCGAACAATGGCAATATGCATGGTATACCTTTGCCGCTTATGCACTGGTAGTAGCCGTTGTATTCGCATTTGCCTTCAAATATAAACACCGGCCGGAACAACTATAACCGTAACGGAATGAACAGAAAGAAAATAGAACTGCAAGTTCTGAACATATCCAACAGTCAGGAGCAGGCTGGAGCTTTCGCCTTGGTATTGGGCGAAATAAACGGTGATCGCCAGTTGCCCATTATCATCGGCACCAGCGAAGCTCAATACATGCTCATTGAGCTGAAAGGCATCACATCTCCACGCCCCCTGACGCATCATCTTTTTGCTTCCGTACTCGAAACATTAAAAGTCAAGTTGGCGCGAGTACTCATATATCATGTAAACAATGGGGTATTCTACTCGTATGTCTACTTCAAATCGGACAACACCTTCATGCGAATGGATGCGCGTACAAGCGATGCCGTAGCTTTGGCTTTGCGAATGCATGCACCTATCTATGTGTATGAAGATATTTTGGAAGATGAAGGAATACGCTCGGATTTCTTCTCTGAGACTCCACTACAGGACGAGCAACTCAAAGAAGAAAACATAGAGTCACTGAAAGCAGCCCTGGCCGAAGCCATAGCAAACGAGAATTACGAACGTGCCGCCCAACTGCGCGACCAAATCAATCAACGCAAAAAGATGTAGGCACCTCAGCGCTATCACATACAATATAACATTTCGAACATGCACGTATTCTACACACCAGACATACAAAACAGTAACGAACTGCCTGAAGAAGAAGCAGCTCATGCGATACGGGTATTGCGTCTTCAAACAGGCGACGAAGTAATGCTTACCGACGGACAAGGCAACTTCTATCGTGCCGAAATCAGTACCGCTACCAACAAACGCTGTTTGGTACGAGTACTGGAAACCATAGCTCAAGAACCGCTTTGGAGTGGCTATCTGCACATTGCCATGGCACCTACCAAGAATATGGACCGCACAGAGTGGTTTGCCGAGAAAGCCACCGAGATAGGATTCGACGAAGTTACCTTCCTGAATTGCCGCTTTTCGGAAAGGCGGGTTATCAAGACCGAACGTATCTCGAAGATTCTTATCTCCGCCATCAAGCAGTCGCTTAAAGCCCGCCTGCCCAAGCTAAACGAGATGACCGACTTCGACCGCTTCATTGCCCAGCCTTTCGACGGACAGAAATTCATTGCACATTGCTATGAAGGAGAAAAGCCCCTGTTGAAAGACATCATCCGAAAAGGCGAGAATGCACTGGTGATGATAGGTCCGGAAGGCGACTTCAGCGAGGAAGAAGTAAAAAAAGCTATCGGACAAGGATTTCAGCCTATCAGCTTGGGACGCTCAAGGTTAAGGACAGAAACAGCAGCACTGGTAGCCTGTCATATATTGAATCTGGAAAACCAATGATATTCACTTTTAACACTTTAACGATATGAAAAAAGGTTTATTTCTCCATTTATCGGTTTTAGCGATACTGATAGCATTTATCAGTTCATGTTCCAAAACAACGGAGTACACCAACGCTATTCCTGCCGATGCCACATCGGTAGTAGCACTCAACCTCAAATCATTGGGTGAAAAAGCCGGCATAGGCGATAAAGAAAACAAGGAAACTCTGCAGAAGCTGACCGACGTATTGAAAAACGAAATGAATGCAGCCACTTTCCAACAACTGGAAACGGTGCTGAAAGATCCGAATAAAGCAGGTATCGACCTGAAATCGCCAGTCTACCTGTTCAATACTCCCAATATGAAAGCTGCCCTGGTAGCTAAAGTCAGCAATGAAGATGACTTGGAGAATCTGCTTCAAGTGACAGAAAAAGAACAAATCAGTTCCGCTGTTGCAGAAGGCGACGGATACCGCTACGCCACGCTCAGCAATCAGGCCATACTGGCATTCACCCCTTCCGCACTTGTCATGGTAAGTTATAGCGGAGAGGCACAGCTGGAAAACGCAAAAGGCCAAGTCAGCAACCTGTTGAAGCAGACTGCCGAACAAAGCATTGCCAACAGCGAAGGTTTCAAAAAAGCCATGAAGAAGAATGGCGAAATCAACGTATTCATTGCCCTGAACGAACTGTCAAACAGCTATGCCCAGATGATGAAACAAAGACTGCCGAACAGCGAAAACTGGGAAGAAATGTTCCTGCTGGGTAGCCTGAGCTTTGAAAAGGGAGAAATAAACTTTGAAGCCGAATGGTATACCAATAATGATGAACTGAGGAAAAAGCTGGAACAACAGGCCAAAGCTACAACACGCCCTATCCAGAACAATCTGCTGAAATATTTCCCGCAATCCTCACTGGCATTGTTCAGCATGGGCATCAACGGAGAAGAAGTATTCAAATACCTGCAAGAAAACGAAGATTTCCAGAAGAGCATATCCATGAAGCAGTTCAACGACCTGAAAGTATTTTTCGATGCTTTTCAGAACGATATAACCATAGGACTGATCAACGTCACCATGCAAAATGCTCCGGCCTTCCTGGCTTATGCCGAAGCCAAGAACAACGACATGCTGAAAGCTCTTTATGAAAAAAAGAACGAACTGGGTCTGCAACGAGGTGCTGACATCATCCGGTTGAACGAGAACGAATATGTGTACAAATCGCGTAAGCTGAACGTATTCTTCGGCATAAAGGACAAGACGTTCTATGCAACCAATGATGAACTGCTTTACAAAAGCATCGGTAAAGCATCAGATCCTTCTGCCGCCAAAGCCGAATACGCATCCGAAATCAAAGGAAAGAACATGGCCTTTATCATCAATATTGAGTCTATCTGTTCTTTACCGGTAGTCAAGATGCTGGCACAATTCGGCGGACAACAAGCTGCCTCTGCCCTCTCACTGTGCGACAACCTTACTTATCTGGAAGTGACAGGAGACATACAGAAAGCAAACTTCAGCTTGAAAATGAAGAATAAAGAAGTCAATTCACTTAAACAAATCGTCAACTTCGCAAGACAGTTTGCCGGCATGTAAGCCGACACTAACGCTATAGAGCGTCAACTGTCAACGAACAGTCTAATTAAACAATGAACAATATTCACCTGCGGCAAACACTTCCACAAGTGTTTGCCGACCGTGATGCCATTACCTCTGACATATGGCATCACGACATCACATTCTGCAAAGGGAAGCGTTACCTGATTGAAGCCGCTTCGGGCACAGGCAAGTCTTCGCTTTGCAGTTACATCTACGGATACCGGCGCGACTATCAGGGCATCATCAACTTCGATGAACGCAACATACGTTCGCTCTCCGTAAGCGAATGGGGAAACATCCGGCGACACTCACTCAGCATTCTGTTTCAAGAACTGCGCATCTTCCCCGAACTGACGGCACTCGAAAATGTTCTGCTGAAGAACCAGCTGACCCACCATAAAAAGAGAAAGGACATCGTGGCCCTTTTTGAAACACTGGGGATTGTCGACAAAATCGACGTACAAGCCGGCAAACTGTCTTTCGGACAACAGCAACGGGTAGCTTTTATCCGCAGTCTTTGCCAACCTTTCGACTTCATCTTTCTGGACGAACCCGTCAGCCACCTTGACGACGAAAACGGCATCATCATGAGCCGACTGCTGACAGAAGAAGCCGAACGGCAACAGGCCGGTATCATCGTGACATCAATAGGCAAACACCTGCCACTGGACTACAACGAAGTATTCAAACTTTAACTCTGAAAGAAACAATGAACAAACTCGTCTGGCGACTTCTTCGTCAACACATCAGCGTGGGACAACTGGCCGGCTTCTTCCTGGCCAATCTGTTTGGCATGACAATCGTCCTACTAAGCATACAGTTCTATCGCGATGTACTGCCGCTGTTCACCCAAGGAGACAGCTTCATGAAGAAAGAGTATATCATCGCCACCAAAAAAATCAGTACCCTCGGTAGCTTTGCCGGGCGCAGCAATACCTTTACCAAAGAAGAAATCAAGGAACTGCAACAGCAGCCGTTCACTCGTAGCATCGAGGCTTTTACCCCTTCGCTCTTTAAAGTATCAGCCGGGCTGGGTATGCAGGAAGCAGGCATCCACCTGTCTACCGAAATGTTCTTCGAGTCGGTACCCGACGAATATGTAGACGTCAACCTGGACAAATGGCACTTCGATGAAAACAGCCGCACCATCCCCATCATCATCCCGCGCAACTACCTCAACCTCTACAACTTCGGTTTTGCCCAAAGTCGCAGCCTGCCCAAGCTGTCGGAAGGTGTGATGAGCCTGATTCGGATGGACATCATTCTGCGCGGCAACGGACGCGTAGAACAGTATAAAGGTAATATCGTAGGCTTCTCCAACCGTCTGAATACGATACTGGTTCCGCAATCGTTCATGAACTGGGCCAACCAGACTTTTGCTCCCGACCAGGAAGCACAGCCGTCACGGCTGATTGTCGAAGTGAACAACCCAACCGACACAGCCATCGCCGACTACTTCCAGCAAAAGAATTACGAGCCCGAAGGCAATAACCTGGATGCCGGAAAGACAACCTACTTCTTACGGCTTATCACTGGCATTGTCATAAGCATAGGACTGTTTATCAGTCTTCTGTCGTTCTACATCCTGATGCTGAGCATATTCCTGCTATTACAGAAGAATACCGTAAAACTGGAGAACCTGCTGCTCATTGGCTACAGTCCCACGAAAGTAGCCCTGCCGTACGACTTGCTTACCATCGGTCTGAATCTGATTGTACTTCTGCTGTCAGCAGGCGGGGTGATGTGGATTCGCAGTTATTACACAGATACCCTTCAGAATCTGTTCCCGCAACTGGAAACAGGCTCTTTATGGCCTTGCATACTGACGGGAAGCCTGCTGTTTGTCTTTGTTTCGCTGATCAACATCCTAAGCATACGGAAAAAGGTGAACGACATCTGGAAGAACGGCGCATCCAAATAATTTCAAACTTTTCGGGCACGGACCACAGGGCATTTTGCAATGGAATTATTCCTTTCGCAACATCATTCCCCTGTAGTCCGTGCCTTCTTCTATCCGATAAAAAGCCCTGCTCTGAACGACGTCTGTACGGCTCGTGAACAACACTTGTACGGCTCACGAGCGACACTTGCACGGCTCACGAGCAACACTTGCACGGCTCACGAGCAACACTTGCACGGCTCACGAGCTATATTTGCACCGTTCGGCACATTGCTTCTTACGCTCTCTAACATTGATTGTTACATCCTCTGACATTGCTTGTTAAGCACTGCCACATTACACCCTATCAGCCACGACATATACTGCCGCCTCAGGCAGCATCGGCATCTGGTGAGAAAAGAATGGATGGAAGGCGAAAATACATTAAAAGATAAAAGGTTCACGAAGCCTTCACCGCTGTGTATGGTTCCGTAAACCTTTCATCTCAATCTTTTTGATGTTTAATGATGTAGTCTTTAGGAGACAAGCCATACCGTTCTTTGAACGAGTTGGAGAAATGAGACAAACTGGTATAACCCGTAGCATAAGCTATCTCGGAAATAGTCAGCTTTTTATTCTCGGCCAGTAGCTTGGCTGCCTGTTGCAGACGAATATTCTTAATGAAGTCGCGAGCTGAAAGATTTGTCAGTTCCTTCAGCTTCCGATGAATGTGCACTCTGCTCAGTCCGACTTCTGTAGCCAGCAATTCTGCATTCAGGTCAGGATCGGCCAGATGTTCGTTCACCACTTTCATGATTTTCTCCATCAGCTTCTCATCGCCCGACTGCATTTCCAGTTTGTCTATCTTGTCTTCCTGCTGCTGCGTACCGCTAAACTTATTCTTCAGCATCCGACGATTGTGCAGCAAGTTGGCAATCGTTCCTTTCAGTAATTCCGTATTAAACGGCTTCACGACATAGGCATCGGCTCCAATGTCCATGCCTTCCAGACAATCTTCGGGCTTCGACTTTGCCGTCAGCAACACTACCGGAATGTGATTGATATTGGTATTTTGCTTGATTTTGCGACACAAAGTAAGTCCATCCATTTCAGGCATCATTACATCACTGATTATCAGATCGGGCATATCGGTCAGCATCAGCTCGTAGGCTTCCTTGCCATTCACGCAAGTCTGTATCCGGTATTCATCGGCCAACTCATTCTTCAGATAAGTGCGTATCTCCTCTTCGTCTTCTACAATCAGCACTTTCTGGTTGGTCTTGGCTTTAACGCTCTTTTCCTCTTCCGCCTGCAGGTCTTCCGGAACTTCGCTCAGTACTTCCGGATGTACACGAGGCTTCAGCGGAACCGGCTCTATCTTCATACTGCTTTCGCCAGCTTCCAGTTCATCGCTACGCAGATGCGCCGCTCCCATCGGAATACGGATAACAAAACGACTACCCGAAGTGTCTTCCCGATTTTCGGCAAAAATCTCGCCATGATGCAGCAATACCAACGAACGGGACAGGTGCAGACCGATTCCCGTACCAAAGTTAGACTTGGTTACATCGTTGTCTATCTGGTAGAAGCGTTCGAATATACGCTCAATCTTATTTTTGTCGATGCCGATGCCACTATCCGAAACGGTAATCTCGAAATACTCCCTCAAAGCATCCTTACGGGTAGCGTCCTTGCCGGTAGACAACCGAACCAGCACCTCCCCTTCTTCCGGCGTATACTTAAAGGCATTGGAAAGGATATTCATCAGAATCTTATCAAAGTTATTCAAGTCAATCCAGACTTTCAGTTCAGGCATATCATGCTCAAACGTGAAGTGTATCTTCTTCTTTCGCGCCAGATAATCGAATGTCATCATTACATCGTCGATAAAGCCCACCATATCCGTCTCGCGGAACTTCAGGAACATCTGTCCCTTATCCAGCTTACGAATATCCATCAACTGATTGATCAGGCGCAAAATGCGCTGGGCATTACGATAAATCATCAGGTAAGTCTTATGCAGTTCCGCATCTTTCTTATCGGCAAGCAACTTCTCCAGCGGATTGATGATCAGCGTCATCGGTGTACGTATTTCGTGAGAGATGTTGATAAAAAACTGCAGTTTGGCTTCGTTCAGCTGTTCGGCATGTTCACGCTTCATAAGCTCACGGCGATGCCGCATCCGCGAACGGAGGTGATTTACTATGCCATATACCAGCAGTCCCAACAGAATGCAATAAATGAAATAAGCCCACCAAGTCGCATACCAAGGAGGAGTAATCAGAATTTCGATATTACGTATTCCCGAAAGACTTCCATGATTCAAAGCACGCACCGAGAAAGTATATTTGCCGGGAGGCAAGTTGTTATAAGTCACCAGATTTACCCCCGGTTCGGTCGACAGCCACTTCGATCCCAGTTCCTCAATCTTATACTGGTAAGTTATCTGTTCCGGACTATTATATTGCAAAGTGGAAAAGACAATACTAAACGTATTGTCATCATAAGCCAACTGAAAGCGTTTCGCATCCTGAACACTCCCCTGAATAACCGGCCGACCACCCGATTCGGTATTTTTACGTACAGGCTGATTGAATATAAAGAAGTCAGTGATGCAGACCTCTGCTGTCTTGGACTCACTACTGATGGCGTCCGGCAAGAAAGCTGTAATACCATTCACACCACCAAAGAAAATCTTTCCCGACGGAGCACGGTAAAAAGCCCCGTGCGTAAATTCATTGCCTTGTATTCCATCGCCCGCGTAATAGTTTATGAAACGTTTCTCTACAACATCAAACTTACTGATGCCATTGTACGTACTAATCCAGATATTGTGTTGTCCGTCTTCGCACAATCCGCAAATAACATCATTAGACAAACCATCCTTGACGGTAAATTTCTCGATCTCCTCTGTTTTCTTATTAAAACGGAACAGGCCACCAGTCGTTCCAGCCCAAATATAACCATTGCTATCTTCCAGCAAGGCATAACCTACGCAGTCGGTTATCAGTGTATTGGATTGCCTATAGTTCAGGAAACTGCCAGTCTGGGGATTAAAGCAACTGATTCCTTTATAATGCGCCAGCCATACAATCCCATCTTTATCACAGAATAAATAGTTTACCCAATCGTTAGCCAACTCATTCCGATTCAAATCGCCCGCTTCGTCCTTGGACGATTCGTAATGCTTCAACTCTTTCGTCTGCAGATTATATCGGTAAAAGCCCGAACCCAAGGTTGCGATATACAGGTTTTTCCGTCCATCTTCTGCTATCGACAACACCTTTTTATTACCGATCTGCGGCAGATAATCACACTTCCCTGTTTTCCTATCCATTCTGGCCAAGCCACGTGTATACGATCCAACCCAAAAATCTCCGTTCGAATCTTCGTACATACACATCACCGTACTGGCAACAGAACTCGAAGAACCATCCGGCTGATAATGCCGTATGCGCTTCCCGTCTATCCCCAGTTCAAACAAGCCTTCATTGTCCGCTCCTACCCATAAATGATAATCACTGTCCTGAAAAACAGACATCACACATCCTTCACCTATAGGGTTATAATAAGTAGATTTGCTGCCATAATATTCAAAAGGATTTTCCTGCTTCGGTATCAGCATAATTCCTTTCTGAAATAATCCCAACCATAAATTCTTGTCCTTATCTTCCATCATGGCATGAACCTTGCCTTTGGAGAAGTCCATCGGAGCAGAATTTATACTATAATCTTCCAAAGCCTCAAGAGCCGGATTATACGTCTTTATTCCCTGCCCATCGGTACCTACCAGCAACTTGCCGGATACCATCAGCAGACAATATACTGATATAGACTGAGAGCCTTCACAAGGGACAGACACAAACCGGTCGGAGTCCTTATCATAGCGCGAAAGACCTTTTTTAGGCGTTCCGACAAACAAGTTGCCTTGGTTGTCCTCTATGATAGCCGAAATATTATTATCATTTATTTCCGGATATTTAAAAATACGTATTTCTCTTGTTGCCGGTAAATAGCAAATTAAACCATTTCCTTCAGTACCAATCCATATATTACTGTTGGAATCCTCGTAAAAGTTCTGCTGATAGTTGTAATTGGCCTGATGCAATATATTATCCAAAGACAGAGCCTTATCTCCCTGAATGTCTAAACGGAACATACCTTGACCGGTTGTAGTAATCCAGATTTCGCCATTGCGCAATTCACGCATTTGAGTCACGTGCGGATATACTCTGCGACCACCACGCATCATGGGTATTTCGATGAATGTATCAGTGTCACGATCATACTTCATCAACCCATCAATACAGCCTACAAACAGATTCTTCCGACTGTCTTCAAACAACGTATGCACATAGTTATTTTTAATAGAAGTGGAATCACCGGGAATGTGCTTGTAATTGGTAAAGCGTATACCATCAAAACGGTTTAAACCGTATTCTGTTGCAATCCATACAAAACCACGGCTGTCTTGCAAAAGCTTATTCACCAGGCTGCTGGACAATCCGCTTTCCATAGAATAAAAACGACCGGTTTGTGCCATTCCAGGCACAAAAGGAGTGCAAAAGAATATTACAAAGAGAATAATACGAATATATTGGTTCATGGTATAAGGTTTGTGATATCTATAAAAATCGTTCAAAGATAATGCATTTCACCAATATTGAAACATTAAAAAACACAAATGTTACATGGAAGAAAGATTATGTAACGTAGACTAAAGTTTATCCACCAAAATTATAACTTTTCCCCAAAAGACAAGCACAAAAATGGATGTGAGATCAACGCAAACGGCAAACATATATACTCAAAAATAGCATATCATTAGCCTAATAAGATACCCAGATAGTAGCCTAAAATTAGATAATCCTGTCACATTTCACTTACTAAAAAGGTAATAAATTCATCCATAATAAAAAACAGGTCAGGATAAAAGCCCCTAAAAAGAAAAATAGCTACATCAGCCCACTATTTTACCTGCTTCAACAAGCATATTTTTCTAATATTGATATACACTTCGAATACAATAACTATAGCAATGGTAACATCCTATATAAAACACGACTTTTAAGCCGAATGTACTCTATATACAAGAAAATGTAACGTAGAATAAAGTGTATGTTACCTATAGGAATGTTTATGATACATTATTTGAAATGAAATACAAAGCTGATTCGTATCTTTGTAAACAGAGATAACATTAAAATCGATACCAATATCACCATGAAAAAGACAACCCTACTCCTCCTTTTCATTCTGTTGTCGGCAACCTTATCCGCGCAGAAAAGTTCTTTACACAGGGAAGATACATTCACTCAACTCCTTGTCGAGGGAAAACCTTTCCTTATATTAGGAGGTGAACTGGGTAATTCTTCAGCAGCCTGTACACAAGACATTGAGCGTATCTTTCCGAAACTCCAACGGATGGGATTAAATACTGTACTTGTTCCTGCCTACTGGGATTTAATAGAACCCGTAGAAGGACAATATGATTTTACCCTGACCGATAAGGCCATCGAACAGGCTCGGGCAAACAATCTGAAAATAATATTCCTGTGGTTTGGAGCATGGAAAAACTCCATGAGCTGCTACACACCACTATGGTTCAAGACAAACTATAATAAATATCCGCGAGCCATTACTCAAAACGGTAAGCCGTTAGAAATAGCAAGTGCCTTTTCCGACAATGTCCGTCAGGCAGACAACCGGGCTTTCACTGAATGGATGAAACACATAGCCGATGTGGATAAAACACAAGGAACGGTCATCATGATCCAAATTGAAAATGAAATAGGTATGCTTGAGAGCGCACGCGACTATTCCCAAGCTGCTAATCAAGCTTTCCAGGCACCGGTTCCAGAGAAATTAATGAATTACCTGCAAAAGAACAAGAAAAAGCTTCATCCGCAGATGCTGAAAAAATGGGAAGCACAAGGCTGTCCCCAACAAGGTAATTGGCAAGCAGTTTTCGGCTCAGATATCTATACGGACGAAATCTTTATGGCATGGTACTATGCCAACTATGTAGAAGAACTGGCCCAAACAGCACGTTCCATATACAACGTACCATTATATGTCAATGCAGCGATGAACAGTCGTGGCCGCCAACCGGGAGAATATCCTTCAGCCGGTCCGCTGGCACACCTTATTGATATATGGCATTGCGGTGCACCATCTATTGACATTCTTGCCCCTGACCTTTACGATAATGGATTCAAGGATTGGGTTGCCCAATACCATCTGCACAACAATCCGCTTTTCATTCCAGAAATCCGACTGGCAGACGATGATGGTGTAAGAGCATTCTATGTATTTGGCGAACATGATGCCATAGGCTTCAGTCCCTTCTCCATCGAGGATGGAAGTGACTCACAGCAGGCTCCTTTAGTACAAAGCTATGGCAAATTAAAGGAAATGATGCCCTTACTCACCCAATACCAAGGAAAAGGAGTCATGAAAGGACTGTTGTTTGACCAGGAAAATAAAGAACGTATTCTGCACAATGACGATCTGGTCATTACATGTCGTCACTATTTCACCCTGCCGTGGGATCCGAGAGCTACCGATGGAAGCAAATGGCCCGAAGGTGGAGGCATCATACTCAAAATAAGTAGCAAAGAATATATTGTAGCCGGCAGTGGAATCGTTGTAGAATTTGCTAAAAGTACAGAAAAGGCATCCGGAAACGCCAAAGAACTGTTAGGCGAAGATGGCTTCAAACTAAAAGGTGAAAACGAGCAACACAGCTACACTGAATCAAAGAAGTTCCAAGGAAAACGCTGTGGACTCGGTTCCGTTGATGAAATCCAAATCAATCCTGACGGTAGTTTCGGGTATATTCGCCGCTTAAACGGCGATCAGACACACCAAGGTCGTCATGTCCGTATTAGTGTTGGGGACTTCAAAATATTACATGTAAAATTATACGAATACGAATACGAATAACAAACAAGTAAAATATATAAGAAACATGCATAAAAATAAAGTTTATATTAAGTTTAGGTTAGGAGTTGCAGTGTTACTTTGCCTTTGCTCTGCCTCAATGGCAGAAGCAAAGGTGAAGTTGCCTGCTCTTATTTCCGACGGTATGGTGTTGCAACGCGAACAAACCGTCAAAGTATGGGGAACTGCCGATGCGGGCGAAACCGTCACAGTCAGATTTTTAAAAGGAAAATCGGCTGATAACGTAAAAATAGCCCTTCCTTCTATAACAAAAGGTGGTAAACTAAAAGACACATTTACTGCAACAGCCGACAATTCCGGAAAATGGAGCATTACACTTCCTCCCATGAAAGCAGGAGGCCCCTATCTCATGTCAGTAAACGACATCGAAATCAAAGACATTCTGATAGGTGATGTATGGCTTTGCTCCGGGCAATCCAATATGGAATTGCCTGTCAGTCGGGTTACCGATATGTTTGCCGAAGAAATTGCATCTTACAACAACGATAAGATTCGCCACATCATCATTCCCAAAGTATACAATTTCCATGCACCGCAGGAAGACACACCTCAAACAAGCTGGAAAGCACTGAATCAACAGAATGTGATGCAATTCTCTGCCTTGGCCTACTTCTTTGCCAAAGCATCCTACGAGAAGAATGGCATTCCGGTAGGACTTGTCAATTCAAGCTGGGGCGGCACTCCGGTCGAAGCATGGATCAGTGAAGAAGGTCTGAAAGAATTTCCACTGTACATTAACGACAAACGCCAATACGAAGACGACGCTTTCTGTGCACATATAAAAAAGGTAGAAAGTGAAAACTTCAGCCGTTGGAATCGGTCGCTTTATTTGGGTGATGCCGGTTTGCACGAATCTACTCCATGGTATGCCACCGATTACGACGACAGCCATTGGAAAAACGTCGACATGTTTTCTGCCGACTGGGGCAACAACGGACTAAATCCCATAGGCGGCTCACATTGGTTACGCAAAGACGTTGATATACCACAAAATTATAGCGGCAAGGAAGCTATCCTGCGTTTAGGCTGTATTGTTGATGCCGATTCGGTCTATGTCAATGGACAGTTTGTCGGAACAACAGGTTATCAATATCCGCCACGTATATACAAAATACCTGCCGGATTACTGAAAGCCGGCAAGAACAATGTTACCGTCCGCCTCATCAGCAACGGCGGACAACCGAGCTTTGTTCCGGAAAAGCCATACAAGATCATTATTCCCTCAGAAGGCCAAAACGAAGAAATCAGCCTGGAAGGTACATGGGAATACCGTCTTGGTGCTCCCATGCCCAACGCACCAAGCATGATGTTCTTCTGCTACAAGCCAGTTTGCCTGTACAACGCCATGATAGCCCCCTTAAAAAACTATACTTTCAACGGAGTAATATGGTATCAGGGAGAATCGAACGTATCACGGCGTAACGAATATGCATCTTTGCTGACAGCCATGATAGCAGACTGGCGACGCACTTTCGACCGTCCGAACCTGCCGTTCTATATCGTCGAATTGGCAGACTTCCTTTCCAAAGACGATATTGACGGACGCAAAGCCTGGGCCGAGATGAGACAGGAACAAGCCAAGGCTGCCAAACAGAACACTCATACAACTCTCATCAAAAACAGCGATTTAGGCGAATGGAATGATATCCACCCATTAAACAAGAAAACATTGGGTGAGCGTGTAGCAAATGCAGCCTTAAAACAAACCGACGACAAAAAATAAACAGTGCAAATACTAAAAAATAAATATCTATGGAATCTATTGCAAAAACAAACGAAGAATCAAAAGGATTCTACAAACTTTCCTGGCTTCAACGCATAGGATTCGGCTCGGGAGACCTAGCCCAAAACCTTATCTATCAGACAGTCTGCATGTACTTGCTGATATTTTATACCAACGTATACGGTCTGAAACCCGAAGTGGCAGCTTTCATGTTCCTGATAGTTCGCGTAGTCGATGTTTTATGGGACCCGCTGGTAGGTGCTTTTGTCGACAAGCACAATCCCCCGCTGGGTAAATACCGTTCTTATCTGGTATTGGCAGGTATTCCCCTCACAGGCTTTGCCATTCTTTGCTTTTGGAACGGTTTCTCCGGCTCTTTGGTTTATGCTTACATTACCTATGTAGGACTGTCCATGCTTTATACATTAATCAATGTACCTTATGGTGCCCTCAACGCATCGCTGACTCGCGATACCGACGAAATCACTACATTGACCAGTGTGCGTATGTTCCTGGCCAACACTGGCGGACTGGCGGTAGCTTATGGTATTCCCAAAATTGTAGCAGCCATTTCACCAGACGGAATGACCAATACTACAACCAGTGCCCATGCCTGGTTCATCACAATGACCATTTATGGCATAGTCGGACTGGCTCTGCTCATATTCTGCTTCACACAATGCCGCGAGCGTGTCGTTATGGATGCCAAAGAAACCGAAAACGTGAAGGTATCCGACCTCTGGGTCGAGTTTAAACGCAACAAGCCCCTGCGTGTACTGGCATTCTTCTTCATCACAGCATTTGCCATGATGGCAGTAGGCAACTCAGCAGGATCCTATTACATGATTTACAATGTAAAAGGTACCAGTGACCAGATGGCCAATTTCATGGCATTAGGTTCTATTCCGGCTTTCATTTTCATGCCACTGGTTCCCTGGATTAAACGGAAAATCGGAAAGCGTGCCATGTTCAATGTATTCTTATCCGTCGCCATTATCGGTATGGCCATGCTTTATGTGATATCGATGACTCCATCGCTGAAAACTCAAATCTGGCTGGTTTATGTAGCACAGTTCATCAAGTCAACAGGTGTTATCGTAGCTACCGGATACATGTGGGCGCTTGTACCCGAAGTAATCTCATATGGAGAATATACTACCGGCAAACGTATATCAGGTATTGTCAACGCCCTGACCGGAATCTTCTACAAGGCCGGTATGGCATTGGGAGGTGTAGTCCCCGGACTGGTATTGGCATATGTAGGTTTCGATCAGGAAAATGCTGTCAGCCAATCTCCTTTTGCAGAACAAGGCATCCTTTGGCTGGTAGCCGTTATCCCTGCTATTCTGTTGGCTCTGGCTATGTTCATCATTTCCAAGTACGAGCTGAGCGACGAAAAGATCGATGAAATAAATAAAGAAATCGAATTGCGTCATAAATAAAACAGCCTAGTAAACAAGAGAAAGGTACTCACCAATTTAACTAATTATAATTTTATCGTATCATGAAAACTACGCATGTTATTTTAACATTGTTCGCATCTATGCTATTGGCTTCCTGCGGTAACGGGAAGCAAACTACTGTTACGGAAGAAACCGCTTTAAAAGATGCTTTTGGTAATAAATTCCAGGTAGGCGTAGCTGTCAACGTCCGCCAGTCGTCAGAAGTAGATACAGCCTCAGTGAAAATCATCAAAAAGCACTTCAATTCGATTGTGGCAGAAGACTGCATGAAGAGTGCCAATATCCATCCCGAAGAAGACCGTTACAACTTCGAGCAAGCCGACCAGTTTGTGAAATTCGGACAAGAGAATAACATGGCCATCATCGGACACTGCCTCATCTGGCATTCGCAGCTTGCACCCTGGTTCTGTGTCGATCAGAAAGGAAACAACGTATCGGCCGAGGTGCTGAAGCAACGGATGAAAGATCACATTACTACTATTGTTACCCGATACAAAGGAAAAATCAAAGGATGGGACGTCGTTAATGAAGCCATTGAAGAAGATGGCTCCTATCGTAAAACCAAATTCTATGAAATATTGGGCGAAGAATACATTCCCCTCGCTTTCCAATATGCCCACGAAGCTGACCCCGATGCTGAGTTATATTACAACGATTACGGAATGAACGTTCCCGGACGACGTGATGCTGTAGTCAAACTGGTAAATTCGCTGAAAGCAAAAGGTCTTCGCATTGATGCTGTAGGTATGCAGGGACACATGGGAATGGACTATCCTACCATAGAAGATTTCGAAGCAAGTATGCTCGCCTTTGCAGGAACCGGCGTAAAGGTAATGATTACAGAATGGGACATGAGTGCCCTGCCTACTGTAAAACGGAGTGCCAATATCTCGGATACAGTTACTTTCCGAAAAGCGATGAACCCTTATCCTGAAGCTCTGCCCGACTCGGTATCCGCCGTATGGAATGCACGCATGAAAGCATTCTTCAACCTCTTCTTGAAACATGCCGACATTGTAGAGCGTGTAACTGCCTGGGGAGTAAGCGATGGTGATTCGTGGAAAAACAATTTCCCGGTACGCGGACGCAAGGAATATCCCCTGCTGTTCGACCGCAACTACGAGATGAAACCATTCCTGAAAGAACTGATAAACGAAAACAAGACAACTGAAAACCAACCAAAATAACCTTTAAAAACAACGCATTATGGAAAAAGAAAAAAGATACTTATTCCCGGCCGACTACATGGCCGACCCATCGGTACATGTATTCAACGACCGTATCTACATTTACCCTTCGCACGATTGGGAATGCGCCAATGTTGAAAACGACAACGGCGACCAATATGTAATGAAGGACAGCCATGTACTTTCGACCGACGATCCCATGCACGGCGAAGTCATCGACCATGGCAAAGCACTCGACATTGCCGACATTCCTTGGGCTGGCCGCCAACTGTGGGACAGCGATGTGGCCGAAAAAGACGGCAAGTATTACCTGTACTTCCCGCTGAAGGACAAGACCGATATCTTCCGTATCGGTGTAGCCATCGGCGACCGTCCCGAAGGTCCGTTCATTCCCCAGCCCGATCCCATCCGCGGCAGCTACAGTATCGACATTGCCGTACTGAAAGAAGGCGAAGACTATTACATGTATTTCGGTGGCATCTGGGGCGGACAACTCCAACGCTACAAGGACAACAAAGCCTTGGAAATCCCCGAACTGCCCGAAGGCGACCAACCAGCTTTGCCAAGCCGCGTAGTTAAGCTGAGCAAAGACATGCTTCAATTTGCCGAAGAACCACGTCCGGTACTGGTAGTAGACGAAAACGGCGAGCCGCTGAAAGCCAACGATCCGCACCGCTTCTTCGAAGCCAGCTGGATGCACAAGTACAATGGCAAATACTACTTCTCTTACTCTACTGGCGATACTCACATGCTGTGCTATGCCATTGGTGACAATCCTTACGGTCCCTTTACCTACCAGGGAGTTATCCTGACGCCTGTTGTTGGCTGGACAACCCACCACTCCATCGTAGAATACAAAGGTAAGTGGTATCTGTTCCATCACGACAGTGTACCTTCAGGCGGAAAGTCATGGCTCCGCAGCCTGAAAGTGTGCGAACTGGAGTACGACGAAAACGGCCGCATCCTGACCATCGACGGAGGAGGCGAATAAGCAGACGTCCCTGTCAGTAATATATAAGAGTGCATAACTTCAGCCGGCCATCCGGAAAACTGCCTGTGACCGAAAGAAGCTATGCACTCTCTGTTTGGTAAACCAATCCTTAATGATACAAAAGCATGAAACATAAAATCTATCTTCTTATAGGTCTCCTGTTGTCTTCATTCTCGATCTTGCAGGCCGAAGACGGAAGCCGTCTGTGGCTCCGGCAACCACAGAATGCGCATGCACAAGTCACAGCCAACAAGCAATCGCCTACCATCGGCCTTGCTACCCGGGAATTGCAGCAGGCGTGGCAAGGAGCACCTGTAACCCTTGAACTGAAAAAGGACAAGCAACTGGACAAAGACGGATTCCGCATCCGGCACACTTCGGACGGACTGACCATTACCTCGCCCGACGAAATCGGTCTTCTGTATGGTACCTACCACCTGCTCCGATTACAGGCCCTTCAAAGCAACGACCTGAAAACAGACAACGAAATTATCGAAAACCCGGCCTACCAGCTCCGCATCCTCAACCATTGGGACAATATGGACCGCACCATCGAACGCGGATATGCCGGCAAATCACTTTGGAACTGGGACGAACTGCCCAACACTCTTTCCGACCGCTATGAAGCCTATGCACGCGCCAATGCCTCTATCGGCATCAACGGCACAGTGCTGAACAACGTAAACGCATCTCCACAAATATTATCTGCCGAATACCTGCAAAAAGTAAAAGCCCTGGCCGACGTCTTCCGCCCGTATGGCATACGGGTATACCTGTCTGTCAACTTTGCTTCTCCTATGGTACTCGACAGCCTGTCTACCGCCGATCCTTTGGACAAAGAAGTCATCCGCTGGTGGAAAAACAAAACCAAAGAAATCTACAAACTGATCCCCGACTTCGGCGGATTCTTAGTGAAAGCTAACTCCGAAGGTCAGCCCGGCCCTTGCGACTTCGGGCGCACTCATGCCGAAGGTGCCAACATGCTGGCCGATGCCTTGAAGCCTTATAAAGGTATTGTCATGTGGCGCGCTTTCGTCTACAGTCCCTCGGATGCCGACCGCGCCAAACAGGCCTATCTCGAATTCCAGCCACTGGACGGACAGTTCCGTCCGAACGTCATCGTACAGGTCAAGAACGGCCCGGTCGACTTCCAGCCACGCGAACCGTACAGCCCGCTGTTCGGCAGTATGGAGCATACGTCCCTGATGGCCGAATTCCAGATTACACAGGAGTATCTGGGACACTCCAACCACATTGCCTACCTGGCTCCCATGTGGGAAGAGTTCTTCCAATTTGTACCAGCCACTTCGCTGAAAGCCATTGCCGGAGTCAGCAACATCGGTACGGACGCCAACTGGTGCGGACATCCCTTTGCGCAAGCCAACTGGTACGCCTTCGGCCGTCTGGCATGGAATCCGCAACTCGGTTCCGACGAGATTGCAGACGAATGGCTGAAGCAAACTATTTATAAGGAAGGAGTAACGGACATCAGCCCGATTCATACCGACCTGAAGAAGATGATGCTCGAAAGCCGCGAAGCCGTTGTCGACTATATGATGCCGCTCGGCCTGCATCACCTCTTTGCCTGGGGACACCACTATGGTCCCGAGCCCTGGTGTAAAGTGCCCGACGCACGCCCCGACTGGTTGCCGAGCTATTATCACAAGGCCGACGCACAAGGTATCGGTTTCGACCGCAGTTCGACAGGCAGCAACGCCGTAGCACAATATCCCGACTCGCTGGCCCGTCTCTACAACAACCTCGCCACCTGTCCCGAAGAATACCTGCTGTGGTTCCACCACGTACCTTGGAGGCACACAATGAAGAGCGGCCGTACCCTTTGGGACGAATTGTGCCGCCACTATGATGCCGGTGTGCAACAGGTCAAAAAGTTCCAGAAAACATGGGACAAAGCCGAGGCATTCGTCGATGCAGACTGCTTCAAGGATGTACAGTCGCGCCTGAAAATCCAGGCACGCGATGCCGTCTGGTGGAAAGACGCTTGTCTGCTCTACTTCCAACAATTCTCACAAATGCCCATACCCTACGACATCGAACGCCCCATACACGAGTTGGACGACTTGGAGAAAGTACAACTCGGTATCAGCAACTACGAATGTCCTTCGGGAGAACTGCTGAACCGCAACAGATAAAGATAGCCACCGTAAGATGACTGACTTTAGAAAACTGTGATTATATTTGCAGCGTTAAACCCACAAAACAATAAATATAATATAGTATGGAAAAGACTTGGAGATGGTTTGGTAAGAAAGACAAAATCACGCTCGATATGCTGCGCCAGATTGGCGTAGAAGGTATTGTCACCGCTCTGCACGATGTGCCCAACGGTGAAATCTGGACTCTGGAGGCCATCAACGACCTGAAAAGTTACATCGAAGTGCACGGCCTGCGCTGGTCGGTGGTAGAAAGCCTGCCCGTATGCGAGGCCATCAAATACGCCGGCCCCGAACGGGAACAATTGATTGAAAACTACAAAGTCAGTCTGGCCAATCTGGGCAAGGCCGGCATCAAGACCGTATGCTACAACTTCATGCCGGTCATCGACTGGATACGCACCGACCTGCAACACCCCTGGGCCGATGGGACTTCTTCCCTTTACTTCGACCGAATCCGCTTTGCCTACTTCGACGTCAAGATTCTGCAACGCGAAGGAGCCGAGGCCGACTATACCGCCGAAGAGTTACAGAAGGTGGCCGAACTGGACAAAACCATTACCGAAGCCGAAAAGGACGAACTGATTGATACCATCATCGTCAAGACACAAGGTTTCGTCAACGGCAACATCAAGGAAGGCGACAAGAACCCCGTGAACATTTTCCGCAACCTGCTGGCTTTGTACAAAGGCATCGACCGCGATGCCCTGCGCGAGAACATGCGCTACTTCCTGGCAGCCGTTATGCCGGTGTGCGATGAATACGGTGTCAACATGTGCGTTCACCCCGACGATCCTCCCTTCCAGGTGCTGGGTCTGCCACGCATCGTAACGGACGAGGCCGACATCGAATGGTTCCTGCAAGCTGTGGACAATCCGCACAACGGACTGACCTTCTGCGCCGGCTCGCTCAGTGCAGGCGAACAGAACGACACCCGCGAACTGGCCCGCAAGTTTGCCAAGCGTACCCACTTTGTCCACCTGCGCAGCACCAAAGCCATGCCGGGCGGCAACTTCATCGAAAGCTCGCACCTCGAAGGACGCGGACATCTGATCGACCTGATCCGCATCTTCGAGCAGGAGAACCCCGCACTGCCCATGCGCGTAGACCACGGACGCACCATGCTGGGCGACGAAGACAAAGGCTACAATCCGGGATACTCCTTCCACGGACGTATGCTGGCCCTGGCCCAGGTCGAAGGAATGATGGCTGTAGTCCGCGACGAACTCAGTCGGAAATAAGGTACAGATACCCCTTTTATAAAACACTTGTACGGCTCGTGAGCGACACTTGCATGGCTCGCGAGCCGTACTTGCGTTGTTCACGAGCCGCACTTGTGTGGCTCACCACCCCCTCCAGAAGCCTCAGAAAGGCATCTTTCAGAACAGTGGTTTCCCCTCTTCCAATTTCTTCAGCCTCAGTAAAGCCTCGATGTAATAATAGTCTGCATAAATAATGGAAGCATCTATCTCCGACTTCGCAGGCCAGTGCCCTGTTGAGTGTAGCAGAAAGGCTGTATTGGTCTTCCTGCTTTGATACTTCTCCGAGCTAAGGCTGGTCAGCATCCGCACGGCAGAATCCTTGTACGCACTTCCCCGTTCGGCAGGCAAGTAAGTGGACAACTCCAACAAAGCCGAAGCAACCACCGCGGCAGCCGATGCGTCACGCGGAGCCTCGGGAATGGACGGATCATCGAAATCCCAATAAGGTACAGCATCTTCCGGAAGGCGCGACAGGTAAACATCGGCTACTTTCTGCACAAAGTCCAGATAGCGGACATCTTTTGTCTCGCGATACATCACCGTAAAACCGTAGATGGCCCATGCCTGTCCACGTGCCCACATGGTGTTGTCTCCGTAACCCTGATGAGTCACTCCGCGCAGGAATTCACCGCTCAGCGTGTCGTATACAGCCACATGATAGGACGTATAGTCCGGACGGAACTGATACTTCATGGTACGGTCGGCATGCGATATGGCTATGCCGGCCAGGTAAGGGTTGCCTCCGTTTTTCGATGCCCAGAACAACAGTTCCAGATTTATCATGTTGTCCATAATCGTGTTATATCCGCCAAACATCTGCACATTGCGCGGCCACGACAGTATGGTGCCTGCTTTGGGGCGGAACAAAGTGGCCAACGTATCGGCTGTATCCAGAATCACCTGTTTGTACTCTGGGTTGCGGGTCAGACGATAGCCGTTGCCATAGCTGCAAAATACCAGAAAACCCAGATCATGATCGTAGGCCGGTTTCTCGGACAGAAACTTCAGCGAAGCCGTAAACTTCTCGGCTTCCTGCCGGATGCTTTCGTCCTGCGTATACTCATAATCGTACCACAGCACACCGGGCCAGAAACCACTGCACCATTCTTCGCTGGTTGCCTTACGGCAGTTCCATCGTGTCTCACCTTGCAGGATATTACGGGGCATCATCGTGTAATCCGTCACTCCGTTTTCATCCTTCAGGTCTTTCAGCGTACGTTCTACCTGACGGCTACAATAGTCCAACTCATTGTCTGCGCTGAATGTACGGTCGGAAACCGAGCAAGCCGCCAGCAGAAACATCCCCATGCTCATCCCAAAAACTAAATTCTTCATACCTTTTTCAAACTTTAATCTTTATATATCTTTCATTTACTCACACGAAACCAGTCAACGTCTACCCAGCCACGCTCCTTACCATAAGGAGTAACGCTGAACAGGCCTACCTTGGCACCGATCCATTTGCCCTGCCGGGCTGTAAACGGTGACCCTGCCTGCATAAACTTCTTACCGTCGAGGCTGTAATAGAAGCGGCATACAGCTCCCTTGCCTACCTGCACACGCAGAAAAATGTCGCGTTCGTAGTTGGGATGCAGTCCGGCCTCAAACTTCCGGCTCACCGGTACTTCGGCCAGGGTGACAACCGTCTCCGGTGTCCCCTGTTCGGCATCCTTGCAGACGGTTTGCTTCAGCACAAATGCTTCTCCCTGCTTTTCCACACCGATGCGGCAATAGTCCCAACCCATCACTATCAGGCCCGACTGCTGTCCGTCGTCCTTGGCCGATACCTTCAGTTTAGTGGTGACAGTAAACTCCTCGGCCGGAAACTTCTGCAACAGCAGATTGGGCACCTCCCAACAGTTCACGAAGTGTTCCGACAGGATGTGCGAGTAAATACGCATATATCCCAGATCGGAAGTAAAGCCAAAACAATCCTGATAATTGGCATGCCATTCCCACTGCAGCCCCAGCTTGCGCGAATCGAACTCATCACTTTCCACCGGAGTCTGTACCGGCCAGTTGCGTCCTACATCCGGCTTGCGATGCCGCTTCACCGGCTCGCCACAACCATCGCCATCCTTGTCTGTCCCGATGACAGGCCAATTGTCTTTCCACTCCACCGGGTTCAGATGGATAACACGTCCGTACGCACCTTTATCCTGAAAGTGCACGAACCACGACTCACCGGAACGGGTTTTCACCCAGCCTCCCTGATGCGGACCGTTGATGTCGGTACTTCCCTGTGCCATGACGATTTTCGATTCGTACGGACCATACACATGTTTCGAGCGCAAGGCTATCTGCCAGCCTTCAACCACTCCGCCTGCCGGAGCCAATATATAGTAATACCCATTGTTTTTATAGAATTTTGCGCCTTCCACCGTATGGTTCACTCCGTCGTTACCGTCGAACACCAGTACCGGTTCGCCAATTACCTGCGTACCTTCCGCATTCATCTCGCAAATGGTAATGATGCTGTTGAAGCCAGCCCGACTGCCTGCCCAGGCATGAGCCAGATACGCCTTTCCGTCCTCGTCCCACAAAGGCGAAGGATCAATCATTCCCCGACCGGCTTTCACCAGTACCGGTTTCTCCCACTCGCTCCTGGGGTCTTTGGTCTTCACCATAAAGATTCCCCAGTCCGGATCGCCCCAATAGATATAGAATTCACCATTATGATAGCGGATGCAGGGCGCCCAGACACCTTTTCCGTGCTGTGGCTTGCGGTAAAAATCCTTCGGTTCTACCTCCTTCAGGGCATAGTTGAGCAATTGCCAGTTGACCAGATCCTTGGAGTGCAGAATAGGCAAACCCGGCGTACACTGAAAGCTGGAAGCCGTCATGTAGAAGTCATCGCCTACCGCACACACGTCTGGATCGGAATAATCGGCATGAAGCACCGGATTGACATACGTTCCGTCCGACTGGTCGGACACCCATACGTCCGATACGTATTGTGCTTCCGCATTCATTTGCCAACTACCCAACAGGGCCAGTACCATTATCAGTCTTTTCATATTCTGTTATCTCTAAAAATTGTTCTGTGTCTGATGTCATCCGGGGATGTGTCAAAATAAAGAATCACTTTCCTTTAGGCATGGATTACACGGAAATTCACGGATATTCTTCTTTCTCCGTATATTCCGTGTAATCCGTGCCTAAAAGTCAGCCCCTCCTCATATCAGCTCTATTCAGCAGCCTTACACGATATAATACGAATAACAAAGCCCGGACACTCAACGCCGCATACAAATAAAACCAGCATCGGACAAGCTGTCCGGTCCGTTACAGTTTCATGTTCTTCCGATACTTTTTATACTTCCCGGTCTCTTCCCCTGTGGCCGGCACCAGACGGATGGCAGCTCCGCCACGGGGCTGTAAGGTGAAATGCAGACGTTGCGAGGCATCTACCAGCAAATAAGTACACCGCACGTGTGTCCGCGTCTTTACCTCTTCCCCGCCATCGGTATAAATATAGGCCAGATACGGCTTGCCTTTGTCCAGAAACGAAAGGTCTACTGTCTGTTGCGAACCTTCGTTGTTGGTCATGGCGGCTACAAACCATTCTTCCCCCTTACGTCGCGCCATCACGATGCCTTTTCCCGGCTCACCCGAAAGCACTTTGGAGTCATCAAACACCGTCTGAAGATGTTCGAACCATTCTATCTCGGGTTCGCCCTGATAGAAGGAAGGACGGTCGTACCAGAAAATCGTCTGCAAAGGACTGTAAAAGATCAGCGACGCAGCCAGCTGATGGGCATGAGTGTTCTTCAGCCGTTTGTCGTAGTAACAGATCGTATAGTCGGCCGCTCCGTTTATCATGCGGGTGAAAGGAAGGATGGTGTTGTGCGTAGCGTCGGGAAACTCCTCGTTGCCACAGATGCCTTCCTGTGTCAGCAGATTCGGATAGGTACGGCTGAAACCCGAAGGACGGAACTCGTCGTGAATGTTCATCAACAAATGATTCTCGGCAGCCAGACGAACCAAGTCGTGCAACCACGTAGCCCAGCGATGGCTGGCATACTGCACAAAGCCCGACTTGACCCCGACAATGCCCCACTCACGCAACAACGGAAAAAGTTCGCGTGCCTGTTTCATCAGCGCGTGCTGGTTGACGTACAGCCAGATGCCTACACCTTTTTCCCTGCCGTAAGCCACCACACGCGGCATGTCGACTTCGGGCACTACCTTTGTCGCATCGCCATCGTGCGAAGTGCAGGGCATGTACCATTTCCAGTCGAACAGCATGTAAGGAATGCGATGTTCCGCACAGAAGTCGATGGTGGCTATGGCTCCTTCGGTCGTAATAGTTGTTTCACGCATAATTTTGCCCGGCTTCACCCATTGGTCGGCATCGGCTATTGCACAGGGAGGATTCAGATTCTGTATGATGTCGTTATGCTCCAGCAGGTCGCCCGGACGGTCGGCTGCCATAATCACCTTCCAGGGTGTGGCATAGTAGGTCACGATGTCCACAGGACTGTACATGACAGAAGTAAGCGTATTGTTCTTCTTGTCCGAAGCGACAAACTTGGTCAGACACCAGTCATCCACATCAGCATCGGCCAGGGTAGCCCATACTCCTCCGGGCAGTTCCAATGTCAGTGCTCTTTCTACCGGACGTCGGATATCCCCTACGGCTAAACGTTCGAACCGTGCCTGCGCCCACTCTTCGGCCCATGCCATGCTTCCGGCCGGAAAAGTATATTCCGTCAGATCGGCCACCACCTTGTGGAAAATGGCTTTCGGATGCTCCGGAAAATAATAGCGGAAAGCAATTCCCTCGTTATAAGCCCTTACTTCGATATTCAGCCGGTATTGCGATCCGTCTTTCTTCGAAAGATACATTGTAGCCGAACGGTAACAGTCGCGCACCGTGCTTCGTTCCCCATAAAGCGGATGCCAGGTACGGTCGGCCAAAGGGAAATAACTCACCGAGTCGACTTCCAGATTGTCCATCCAGCAGTCCGGTTGCTTCAGGCTACGTTCGCCAAGTGCCATTTCCCACACACGGTTGTCCATATCGAGTCCGGCACGCGACTCACCGAGCACCGTTTTTCCTTTATAATCCACCCGGTAACACAGTTCGTTGACTCCCGGTGACACTGTCTTCTGCCAGAAAGCGATACGATGTGTTCCGTCGGGCGAAGCAAGTTGCAAGTCTTTCTCTTCACCGGCCCATAATGCAGTGGCAGTAGCCAATGCCCATAGAAATAATCCTATTCTTTTCATATCTCAACTTATATTTAATCCACACATAGATAAATACGAATGAAAAGCACAAACTACCTAATAACCCGAAAGAAATGTCAGCGCACAATATAGAATGACCTTTCGACCGGTTCCGCAGTCTGTACCCAGCCCGCCAGTCCATACTGCCAGGCCACCACCGTCACCTTCAGCGGAAAGCGGCTGCGGGGCGGAATGGAAGTGAACACCAGCCTGTTGCCCACTACCTCGGCAGGACCTTCCTTCACATAGTACGATACGGGTAAGCCGCAATCGGATGTAGCACCCAGCGACAAGGTGTCGATACCAAACTCCACATCAGGCAAACCGGGGAACAGAATGTGCTGCCGTTTCCCCTCCGTATTCCGGTAGGGAATATTGAAACTCAGTTCCTGCACCGTACTCTTATAGTGACGGTCACCGGGACTGGCAGCCAACAACGTGATACTCCCCGTCCGTTTGCGGTTATACAGCCCCATGCAGTAGAAGCTGACGCGGAAAGTCGTATCGTCTAATTGTTCCACAGGGCCGCAGATACGGGTAATGGTGGGACTGACAGCGGCATGCCGTTCCGTTACAGAACGATAAGTACTGTCTGTATAGACTGCTTTCAGGCAGAAAGTCAGCCCGTCTGCTTCGGGCACGAAACGGGCAGCCACCCGCTGATGTGCCTTTTCGTCATACGAAAGCAACTTGCCGTCCTGCACAAAGCACAAGTATTGCGGCTGCTTTCCCCGCTCCTCCCGATAAATGGACTCGGTCAGTTCCGCCATCTCACGATCGAAGTACCAGAAAGCATCGTGCGGATCGCCTTTGTATGCCCCGTAAGGTGCGGGACGGGGACGTTTGGGTTGCCGCGGCGGAGCAGGCAGACGGGGTTCACCTTCAATGTCATCGCCCCGGCGCCAACGTTCGGCCAGCCATCCGTCCTTCGGATTCACTTGCTTCAACTTCACCGGTCCGTCACCCAACATTTCAGGCAAACGCCACTCCAATGCCTTCTTCAAAAATAGTGCAATGTAACGGGCTGTGCGGTCGGACACATCGAAATGTCCCCGTCCTGCATCGCACAGAAAAGAGATGCAACTCTGCGGATACATCATACGGAAAGCCAATGCGGGCCGCACCCGTGCTTCCCACCACTCGTATTCGCCTTCAATCATCAGTCCCGGTATGCCGTCAATGTTGCGCGTCCGTCCCCACTCCAGATTGGCACGTCCGTATCCTGTCAGGTTGGTGCGTGGTGCATCTCCGTGGTAAGAAACAACGGCCAGCGTCCGTTCCGGATTCCAGGCGGCAAAGTTCCAGGGGAAAGTAGCCATAGCCGAATGTCCCAGTGGAACAATGGGAGCATACGCCAACTCTGAATAGCCACTCACCTCTGCCAGACTGTCCAGTGCTTCCAACAGCGCGTCGTTACACCCGTTCGTCACATCCCAGGGAAAGTCGAGGATGGGCGAAATCCACACCAACGCTATGCCAGCCTCTTCCATTTCGCGCCTGAAAAGCGGGTTTTCGAACAATGTTTCTTCACACATATTGTGCTGTCCCACGACCAACGCCTTCACCCTATTGCACGAAGGCGGCACCCACAGGAAAGCCTGCGGATGCCCGCCCGTCTCATCAGAAACTACTGCCGTCACCGGCACTGACCATTGCCATTCGGCTGGAAAAGCCTTGCTGCCCCACAAAGACAAGCAAAGCAACGCCATTATAAACCAATTTTTCTTCATATCTGTCTTTCTTTGCGAATATAAAAGAGGAATATAGAAAAACTGTCAGCCCTCAGGCTGTAGCGATAGGGCCGACAGTTTTCATTTTCTATTTTATCATTACATTATCCTTGGACGGAACAAATTTTCTTCCATTCTCTTTCCAGTACAGTTCCAGACGGTCAGCCTCGTCCGCCGTCAGATGAATGACAGCTCCATGTTTGGGAGCATTGAAATTGGTCGACTTCATCACACCGTCATTAAACCGTCCCAGATTTTTAAACGTTACAAAATCGGTTGTCTCCGTAAATCCGAAATTATGTGGCGTAACGCTGTATACATCATACATCAATACCCATTTCTCCTCTCCGATCCGTTTCCATACGGTCGGTGCCTCACAAGCCTTGGGCTCAAAATCGTACCATTTAGAATCGTATCTGTATCCTCCGTTGATACGGTCTGATACCGCCTGCTTGATACCCGGTGTCCCATCATATGCTACATAGAACAGATGATAGCGATCGCCCACCTGTGTTATATCTCCATCTATGGCCGAAATGTTTTCATCGGGATACTCGTAAAGCAATTGAGGCAAACTCTCTATCTGATTAAAATCATCGTTTACATATACATAATACAACTTATTCCTTTCATTACGGAAACGCATGGTATAATATATCATCAATTTTCCTTTTTGTTCGTCATAACAGATTTCTGGTGCCCAGGCACAACCTATCTCAGACAGTCCGGCGGTCAGTTTGTCAAAACGGATGTTGGCACGGTTCCAGTGTATCAGGTCCCACGACTTCATCAGAACCAGTCCTTTGTTATTTCCCCAGCCATAAAGTTTTCCATCACGTTCCCATTCTGTATCCCGATAACCGTCTCTTTTCGCAAATACATGCAAGTCGGTCATAGCAAGATAAAACGCCCCGTCCGGACCACGATAGATGTAAGGATCGCGAATGCCCCGCTGGCTGGCAATAGTGTCACCAGCCAATACCGGTTCTCCACCATTTAAAGCCGTAAACGAATATCCGTCGCGACTGATTGCCATATACAGCCCATGGGTTTCATCCTTATGGAATACCATCAGATAAGCACTCATATCTTTTTCCTGCGGCACCGCATTCTTATATCGGAAATGGCTGAATCCGGCTTTGCCTTTTCCCATACTTACCAGACCGATTCGCAATGCATAGAAGCCTTTGTAGACATTGTGATGCATGCCAGACACGTCGATGTCCTCGGCGATGGCAGTCCAGTCTTTCCGATCCTTACTAACCCAAACAGAAACATGATTTCCCTGATTTTTAATCTTGACAGAAAAGTTCCGTCCGACAGTATTAGGGACTTCCACCGGTTTATCTGCATGACGGTAGACAGTAAACACCTTACCGTCGGAAACAAGACCGGCATAAGCCTGCTCATTATAATACAATACTAGCCCGGCTTTGTTTCCCTTGCCTGTCTGTATGTCGACTTGAGTCTCATAATTCTTATCTTCAGCTGTCACCAGCAAGAGGCGGCCGTCCGCTGGTGTTTTTCCTTTCGCATCCAGCCACAGGGTATTCTTGTCGAACTTCAACGCTTTCGGAGCATACTCCTTCCAGAAGGTCCACTGCATTCCCAATTCCGGACCGGCAAAATCGTCCGACAGCTTTATTCCGTGTTCTATATCAGACCGATTGTCAAGACGGGATTTCGGTTTCTTTGCCGTACGGCACCAGCCGTCCGAAGTCCATTCTATCGGTTCAATCAATGTCTGCCTTCCCAATGTATGGTAGCCGTTGGCATAAGCATGATAGACTACCCACCAGTTGCCGTTTACATCGTCAACCAGCGTACCGTGGCCTTTCGACCACCAATTGTCGTTGGCGCTATACGTATGTACCAGCGGATTGTAGGGAGAATTTTCCCACGGTCCCAGCACACTTTTCGAACGGGCCATTACTATCATGTGGCTTGTAGCGGGACCGGCTGTTCCTCCTTCGGCCGAAACCAGGTAATAATAGCCGTCGTGGAAAAACAGCTTCGGCGATTCCAGATACATGCCTTCTGTAACCCAGTGCTTGGGAATCGGCCAACCGTCATACACCTTCGTCACTTCGCCACTGACCGAAAGTCCGTCCTTCGCCAAAGGAACGACTTTGCCTTCAGACACATAAAGAAATCGATTTCCGTCCTTATCTACGATATGTCCCGGGTCAATGCCTCCCACCTTCAGATCGACAGGTTCACTCCAAGGGCCTTGTATCCGGTCGGCCCAAATCACCCAATTGGTACCTGCCGCCGGATAATAGATATAATAACGTTCGCCATACTTGACCAAATCGGGAGCCATAGCAGAGCCTTGCCATTCCGTCATGGCACGGCAAACGGGTTCCCAATGTTCCAAATCCTGAGAATGCCAGATTAAAAAGCCCGGCGCATAATAGAATGGAGAATGTGTCATGTAGTAATCCTTGCCATCGCGCAGAATGCTCGGATCGGGATAATCACCCGGCAAGATACATTTAGGATACTCTTGCGATTGCACTTGCCACGACAAGAGCACAAAAAGGAGAAAAAGAAAATTCGCTTTCATAAAAAAGATACCAGTTAAATAGGTTATTTTATTATCATATTTATACCCTGCACTTGGAGAAGCAGGCAGCCACCTACCTTTTTTTAGGCAAAAGCACAACAGGAGCGTATATGAATCTCTGCCCTACTTCCAACTGCTTGCTTAGGCATTACGCAACAGGCTCTTGTCTCAACAGTTTCTCACAGCTATGAGAAAGTTATTCTCACAAGTATGAGAAAACTATTCTCACAGTTATGAGAAAAAGATTCTCATAGGCATGAGAAAGAAATTCTCATTCAGTGAGAATGTAGTTCTCATGCTTAGAGAACGACCCAAAGTCAGTAAGACAAGGAAATAGCAGGTTAAGATAAAATCCGAAACCTGAATTTATATACTATTACGAATAAGCTCCTCCGTACACTCAATGAGAAATGTCCGATTAACAACGGCCAGCTTGTTATTGAGGAAGATTCAGCAGCCTCCGGTTATCCAGCACAGTCTGCTGAGCCACTTGCTGTATATATTCCGCCAGTTCGGCATCGAGATCTGCCGTATAGGTTGTCTGATAATGGTGCTGAAAAAGAGTGGAGAAGATTACGTTGGCTGCCAGATAAGTTCCCAAGACAGAGGGGTGACTGCCGTCCGGCCAATACAGCGACTGATAGGGACGCTCGGCACGAACACGCTTCCAGGCCATCCCGACCGGTGCACACCAGGCATCGTTCTGATAAGCCATTTCCAGATAACTGGTTATCAGCCGGTCCTGCATGCCTTCATACGTATCTATCAACGGATATGCTTCATGCGGCTCCTGACAGCCGTCTTTATGTCCCCACGTCATATAAAAGATGACATGTGCCTGCGGATTGTACACATGAACCAGACTGTCCAGCTGGCGGGCATACGAATAAGTTTCCCGTTGCACAATGGCGGTCGGCTTGGCGGGAGCGGCGCTCTGCTCCTGCAAAATCACATAATCCCAGTTCCCCTTCCGGATAGCTTCCTGTTCCTCCTTCCGTTGCAAGTGTTTTTTAAATGTACACCCACCAGGGGTATAAGCCTGCCAGGCAATGTTCATCCGATGGTCCACTGCAATGTTCCGAGCAATCTTCTGCACCATGAGCGGCAAGTCGTGATAATAAGTATAACTGTTCCCGATATAGAGTACACGTACAGAGTCCTTTTCGGTCTGCGCACACAACGAGCCGACGGATTGCACCAACATACAAATGAAAATAAGAATGACTTGTTTCATAATCATATATTTTAATGAGTTCGGACAAAAATAAGAAAAAAGTCTGATTGTCCGCAACCAGGCAGAAGACAATCAGACTTTCTTATCGCAATATAAACAAGCAGGGATTACCAGCCGGGATTCTGCTTCAACTGGCTATTCAGACGCATTTGTGTTCTTGGTATCGGAGAGAGATAGTCACGTTGGCTGAAAAGCAAGTTACCTGCCAAAGTAGCGATGGAACGTCCATAATCAGGATCGTCCGGTCCACTTCCTTCGTAAATGCCGTAGAGCAACGGATATTTCTCGGGATAATAGCAGGGTTCGCCAAAGTAAGTAGCATCGTTGGCCTTTTCGGTCTCGTAGGCGGTACCCAAAATCTTATGACCCAGTTTCTGTCCGGTCAGGTTGATGTGGGCAATACCCCAGCGCTTCAAGTCATCCAGACGGAAGCCCTCACCAAAGAGCTCGCAAGCACGCTCGCGGCGTATCTCGTCCAGCATATTCATCTTCTTACAGATGGTTTTTCCGGTAGCGTGGTCAAACCAACCGGCATCCCATACGTTGGCAATCAATGCATTGGTCAACGGAGCCACACGGGCACGAGCACGATTCTTGTTAATAGACTTATCCAAATCCTCATCCGAAATCGTTCCGCCATTCAGCTCGCAAGTAGCTTCGGCGTAAATCAGATGTACTTCGGCCAAACGGATCAACGGATAATCGGCCGATTCCGTTTCACTGGGTCTGCCTGCACCTTCAATCAGGAACTTGCGGCTACCATAACTGCTGGCGGTAGAGTTGTTGCGAAGAGTCGGCTTAAACACGGCACAAGTGCTGCTGTATGCAGGATCGCTTGAATCATACACGTCATTGTTCTTGGGGAATACCGGATCGGGATAAGGTTTACCAGTCTCCGTCAGCTGTCGGCCATCTTCCGGACGGCTGCTCCAGAATGTCCGGTCGGGGATGGACATACAGCAACCGATGAAACGATAGTCACGGTTGCGGAACTCACCCACAAACGTATCATAACCCTCGAACTGGGGATTGTTCTGCGCATCCTTCATGTCGCCCGTATAGCTGATGCGGATAGGCAGACCGTTGCGGCAGAGGAAGGACTCGCCGAAGCTGGAACTGATGTTGGAACCCTGCCAAGTAGCCACGGTGTGTGAGAGGTTGATGCCACCACGTCCCAAATCATAATCGTACTTCTTGAAGAAGATGAACTCCTTGTTGGTACTCTTGCCTGCACCCATGAAGTTAGGAATGTTGCCCGCACCATCGTCGATATTGAACAGATAGAAGTAGCTCAGGCTATCACATTCGTTCCACAATTCGAAGGTACCGCTCTCGGCCTCGTCAATCACTTCACCTGAAAGGCGTTTGGCCTCGCTCAACATTTTCTCGATGCTGTAGTATCCTTCCGGTTTGGCTGTACCGGCACCAGTGTTCACACCGTCTCCGTCCAGGTCGTAACCAATGGTCGGTACATATTTCTCCCATGTTGCCTCGTAAAGCAGTACACGGGCCAGGAAAGACTTGGCGGCTTCCTGGCTGACCTTTCCTTTGGAATCAGCAGGAATATTCTTTTCCTGAGGCAACATCGGAATAGCCTTTTCCAGGTCGGAAATAATGAATGCAGCGACTTCGTAACGGCTCTTGCGCGGACCGTAAAGCACTTCATCGTTGACGTCAAGTACATGATCGACAATGGGCACACCACCAAAGATACGTAACAGATAGAAATGCTGCCATGCACGGAAGAAGTAAGCCGTACCTACCGACTGGGCAATTTCTGCCTGATCGCCTGTATACTCTGCCGCCTTCTGCAACAGAATGTTACAAGTACGGATATGACTGTACGGTTTATCCCACTGATAGTTGCTTTCAGGAGCCGAACCGCCTCCGTTACTACCCAATCCGGAAATATCCAGATTGCGGTCCATGCTGTCATAATTTGCCTGATTGTTGTAATTTTTCCACGCTTCTACATTGTAAAGCGCATTGGCAGCCTGCTCAAAATGCTCCGGTGTTTTGAAGACGATAGCTTCCGTACCCTGTGACAAAGGTTCCTTATTCAGGAAATCGCTACATGCCGTCAAAGACAAGGTCATAGCCGAAGCCAGAAATATCTTGTTCAATATTGTTTTCATATTTCAAGTTTTAAGAATTTAGTTAGAAAGTTACGTCCACACCAAAAGTCAACAAACGGCTGAAGGGGAACGTGTTGTTTGAAGCCTCACCATTTTCCGGGTCATAACCATCTTTCACTTTGGTCCATTCCCACAGGTCATCGCCCGAGAAGTAAACCCGCACCTTGTTCAGTCCGGCCTTGGCAATCCATTGTTTGGGAAGCGAATAACCTACTACCAAAGATTTCAGACGGATGTAACGGTTGTTCTGTACACTGGCATCCACGTTGTTATAGTTGAACTTGTTGAAGTTCTGGTCACGCGAAATAATCGGATATTCAGCATCTGTATAATCTGGCGTCCATGTCTTGTTCAGGAAGGTACTGTTCTGCAGCGTGTAATTCGTTACAAACGGAGCATAGACATTACCCGTTCTCAGAATATTCTGCTTACCTACGCCCTGGAAGAAGGCTGAAAAGTCAATACCTTTCCACTCAAGACCCAACTTAATACCGAATGTCAGACGCGGAGCGGCATCACCGGCATAATACAGGTCCTCGGTCGTAATGGCACCATCACCATTCAAGTCTACATAGCGGCGGGCACCCGGACGCAAGCGGTTAGTACCTGTTTCGGACGGAGCCGGCAGGATGTTGTTAGCTTTAGGGCCTGTGCGGTCGGCATTCCAGTAATACATTTCATAGTAAGCATCCACTTCTTCCTGAGTCTGGAAGATTCCGTCTGTCTGGTACACATAGATGGCATTCAACGGTCTGCCAACCAAACGGTTCGTGTTCTTACCCGGATCGGGCACGTTTTCATTGTTCGTCAACTCCAGCAATTCAGTAGATGCATCGGCCAACGAAGCACCGATGTTGTATCTTACCTGTCCAATCTGGTCGTTCCAGTTCAAGGCTATTTCCCAACCTTTGGTACGCAACTTACCGTTGTTGGTCTTCGGAGCAGATGCACCCAATACAGAAGGATAAGTTACGTCGATGAACATACCATCGTTGGTCTTCACAAAGTAATCGAACGAACCTCTCAACCGATTGCTCAGCACAGCAAAGTCAACACCCGCATTGTGGCTGTAAATGGTTTCCCAAGTACGTTGGTCTGAAGTCATGTTGGCTACCCACAACGAAGTATGCTGAGTAGCTGTAGTGCCAAACAACGTAGTACCGGTACTAATAGTAGAAAAGCGTTCGTAATTGTCGATACCGTTCACATTACCGGTCTTACCGTAATTGTAACGCACTTTCAAGTCATCCAGCCAGTTGATGTCCTTCAGGAAATTCTCCCGTGAGATTCTCCAGAAGCCGGAAACAGAATAGAAGTTCTTCCAACGTTGCTCTTTGGAGAGTTTCGACGAACCGTCACGACGTGCCAACACTTCTACCGAATACTTGTCATCGTAGATATAGTTCAGACGTCCCAAGTAGGAAACAAAACCCCATGAGCTCTGTCCACCACCGGCCGACTTGGTAGCTCCGTCAATCCATACATCCAAATCCGTCAGACCAGATCCCGGATAGAGAGGGTCCATACCACGTGAAGCGGTCACTTTCTTATAACTTTCCTGTTCGGCCGTCATACCCAACATGGCAGACAAACTGTGAACTTCGGCAAATGTGCGCTCATAGTTGGCATAACCTCCCAAAGTCACATTCTCCCAACGTTCCATCTTTTCTTCCAGCGAACCGGGTCCCTGCTTGTTTCCGGTCTGTGTGCCTACCCAGTCGTAATACTGCACCTTATTCTTGGCAGTCTGTGTGGCACGCTGAGCCAGTTTATAATTACCCGTAGCAGAGAAAGAAAGTCCCTGTACCCATTTGTTGAGGTCGAGCGTCACCTTGCCGTTTGCACGGAAGTTGGTAAACGAGTTCTTTATCTGTCCACCCTGTGTCAAACCACCAACCGGGTTACGGTTTCCACTAAATGTATCGTAAGCATCACCGTTCTGGTTATATACAGGCCAGAACCAAGGATCGAACCAACCCGCACCGACATCGGTCGAAGGAGTGGTAATGTCGCGTTTCTCATACGACATGCCGGTCTCGAACTTCAGGAAATCGTAAGCCTGATAATCCATGTTCAGTCGGGCACCGTATTTCTTCTCACCATCTTCGGCAATCTTCAACTGCGAATTGGCATCCGAATAACTCAACGAAGCATAGTATCCGAATTTGTCGTCCGCACCGGAGATGGTCACTGCGTGACGTTGTGAAGTAGCACTACCATACAATACATCCTGCATATAGACATTCGGATCCCAGCGCTCTACCTTGTCACCGTTCTGCAAAGTCAGTACCCGGCCTGCACGCAGAGCGTTGAACAGTGTCTCCCCTTTGTACACTACCGGATTGCCAGTTGTCGGATCTACATCCGAAGCATCCAGTGTCGGCCCTCCAAACGAATTGAATATCCACCAGTTGATGTTCTTATGTACTTCCTCCGGCGTACTCAGGCTGGGATTTGCAGCTATCGCATCGTAGTATTGAGCCTGATAGAACATGTCCAGCCATTCACTGTTGGTCGTAAACGAAGGCTGAATACCGGTAATAGAACGGCTGATGGCGCCATTATAAGTCACCTGCGCCTTGCCTTTCTTTCCACGTTTCGTAGTAACCAACACAACACCCGAAGCAGAACGGGCACCGTAGATGGCGGCCGAAGCGTCCTTCAACACAGAGATGTTCTCAATATCATTGGCATTCATGGCGTTCAAGTCATCCAACGAACCGGACATACCGTCAATGATCACTAACGGATTACCATCACCGTTGATAGAAACATCACCACGAATCTTCATAGAAGCATTCTCACTACCCGGACGGCTGGACGTACGCGTAATGACCAGTCCCGGAACCTCGCCCTGCAAAGCTACAGTAGCATTGGTGATACCTTTATTGCTGAAAGCCTCTTCACCTTTTACCTGTGTGATAGCACTCGTCAGTGATGCCTTCTTCTGCGTACCGTAACCTACGACTACCACTTCTTCCAGCAATTCGGAATCTTCCTGCAAGGTTACATTATAATCGTTTTGAGCACCGACCTTGATCTCCACTGTCTGGTAACCGATGTAAGAGATGACCAACGTGCCCGAAGCATTATTCAGCGTAAAGTTACCGTCGATGTCGGTTATCACACCGTTTGTTGTTCCTTTCACCATCACGTTGGCACCAATGACCGGTTCGCCGTTTTTATCCAGAACTTTACCTTTCACGGTCTTTCCGCTTTGCTGTACTTCCTGTACCACTTCTACCGCCGCACGTACCTGCGATGCGGGATATAGGGAGGCCGCACATAAGGCGGCAACCCATATAAATTTCTTTCTCATGATGTAAAAACGTATTTTTATGTATTCGTATTAGATTTACTCTTCTGCACCATAGACATTCAAGTCTGCCAACATGGCTTGCGAACCCGTACCTTTGTGTTCGGTACCGAAGTACACCTTAATATATCGGGCACGGGGCGTTGTAGGCAAGCCGCAAGACTGAGGCACGTCGGTATTGGGATCGAAAGCAAAATCACCATGATCGGTCCACTGCCAACTGTCCGGATTGCTGGGATCGGTCGCACCGGCTTCCGTACAAGTATAGATATGCTGTCCTTTCTGTCCACGGGCATCTCCCTGACGACGGGTCAGTTCCACGCTGGCAACGGTTACTTCCTTACCCATATCCAGAATGAACCAATGCGGATAGTTGGTAGCCACTTTCCAGGAAGCATGCCAATAAGTATTCAGACTGCTGTCTATCATCGAAACTACACGTCCGTTCTTCAGGCCGTCTTTATCGCCTTCGCCCTGTGCTTCCTGAGAGCTGTAGCCGATGGTTGCGTCATTCGAATTTTCATTGTAACCGGGGAAACTCCACAAAGAACGGTCTATCTTGACTGCCGGTATCGGTGTAATCGTCTTCTCAATTGGTTCGGAAGCATTCTCGTACTCATCTTCGGCACTGACTCTGACAACGCACTCACCCTGCAGGAATTCGTTGTTACTGTCCATCAGCATCACCAGCTGTGTGCCTTCGCTGTTGGCTGGCACCTCGAATTTGGTGCTTCCTGTCTTGCTGGCATCACTTGCCTGATGGTATTCCAATGCTATCAGTACCGTCGTATTGAACTCATTCTTATAGTTTACCAATGTACCGCCCAATACCGGACTCAGTGTAATGGTCTTCACCACTTCCAGATAAGCCGGAGCACCGGGAGCAAACGATACTTCTACCGCACCGGCATTGTTCCCTTTCACTGAGCAAGCATACAGCGAAAACTTGCATTCGTCCGTACTGGCAAATCCTTTCACGGTGGCAGTCGAAGGTTTGTCTTTTGCTACCAGCACATACTTCTCTTCACCTTTGGAGTCGGTGTAAGAAATCTTGGTGTACATAAAGCTGGGGCTGTCGGGATTGGTCCAGCTCAAGGTAACCTCACCCGGACCGGCAACTGCCTGCACATTAGTGACCTGAGCAGGAGCCGAATTGTCAATCGTAATCCGTCCCTCCTCATCATTGCAGGAACAGAAAACGGATGCCACACAAGTGGCAAACAGGAAAAGAAGCAGACTTCTTACCTGTAGCAGATTCAATGATCCATTTTTCATAAACAATAAAATTAAATTAGATTTATGTTATTAACTCAATTCTTGCGACATCAGCCGACCGAAGTTTTTTTCAGATACATTGTCTGATATACTCGCGTACCGTCTTACGTCCCAGACGCAAATGGTTTTCCACCGTACGGATGGAAAGTTGCAATTCGGCAGCAATCTCGGGAACATCTTTGTCCTGGAAGCGTTTCATAGCATACACTTTCCGACGTTGTTCCGAAAGCTTGTTTAAGGTGTATCGCTCTAAGGTCAACAAATCTTTTACCACCACACGGCTTTCTACATCTTCTACCGACGTCGGACAGCAGTCATATATATAAGAGGTATATTCCTGCTTCAGTCCACTACGACGCCAATAGTCCACCAGCAGATTGGAAGCGATGGTAAAGATGAAACTCTTCACCGTCTCGGGACGAAGCATCGGTTTGTAGTCGAGCAGACGCAGGAAGACGTCCTGAGTCAGGTCGCGAGCAGTCTCCCAGTCGTCTATCCTATTAAATAGGTAGGCATGCACAGGCCGTGAATATTGCCGGTAGGAGTTGGCAACAAGTTCGTTGGATGTGGTTTTCATGTCTTCCATGATTCTTAGTTTTTGTAGGTTCAAATTATACGATTCATCGCGCCCTCTTTCCGAGGAGCTCAATGCAAAAATAGAATGAACCCGAGACATGAAAAACAAAAAAGAAGGCGGAATACGTATCACGCATAAGCATGATACAACCTTAAGAATACGCACTGATTATCAACAGTATACAATGGTATCACAAATGAGTGATACTCGACGAGAAAGAGAAAAGTATCTAAATTCTCCTCCTTCTGGAAGGTAGTTCTCCCCCGATAACGGGGGAGTTAAGAGGGGGTGAGTACCCGAAGGGGGAGGTGGTAGGTGAAAACATAAAGTGTTAATATGCAGAGTGGCGTAAAACCTACCACCCCGCCCGTTGGGCACCCCTCCTTCCAGAAGGAGGGGAGTCAAATACTACAACTAAGTTTCGACACCCTCAGCCAGATACCATTATTGGGTTTTGGCACCCTTCTACAGAACAGTACAGACTTCAGCTTCTAACATAAATCTATTGGTGATGAAATGAAAGGAGTACAGATTAAGGAAACCCTTTCCTTTAGGCACGGATTACACGGAAATACACGGATTAATATTCATTTTCTTCCTCCGTGCTTTGCGCGTAATCTGTGCCTAAAATATAAAAATGCGTACCATCCCCCTTCATCGTAGGGGCAACCCGCCCCTATTCAAGTTTTACAAAGCTGTAAGTACCGGACTGGAGTTCCAGAATTACCCACCCGTCGCGACAGGTCAGCTGCTCCACACCACGGCTGCCGCGGTGTAACTTCCGGCCACCTTCGGTGAGGTTGTCAGCAGAATCTGCACGCAGGTAAAGCGTGGCCGTAGTGTTGGCGGGGATGCTGAACGAGTAGTGCACGCTGCCGTCGTCGGCCAACCGCCACTCACTGCGGATACGGCCGTAAAGGGAATCATAATATCCTTTGGCATACTTCATCTGTCCCGTCGGGTCGGGCGTGGGACGAAGCACAAAATGATGGAAGCCGGGCGAAGCCTCATCGCACTGAATACCCAATGAATAGCCATACATCCAGGCTCCCACCGCCCCGAAGGAATAGTGGTTGAAGGAGTTCATGCGATTGTTCTCGCCGAAACCGTCGGTGTGGGTGTACGAGTCGAGCCGTTCCCAGATGGTAGTGGCACCTTGCTCCACGGAGTAAAGCCACGAAGGATAGGAAGTCTGTTGCAACAAGCGGTAGGCCACGTCATCGTACCCGCCGTCCGAAAGTGCCTTACAAATCCAGGCGGTTCCGATGAAGCCCGTCATCAGCGAATAGGGCGGACACTGCCGACCGTTGTCCGCCACATTGGCACGGCTGACGGTATGCGCCAGGTTCGCAGCGAAGCGAGTCTTCAGGCTGTCTTCCACCAACCCGAAAGCCAGCGGCAGCACGTACGAGGTCTGTATGTCCACCGCTTGCCCTTTGGCAGGACCGTCAGCACCGGAAGCGATGGTCTTGCCTGTCTCAGGGCAGATGTAGATGCGACGGAAGAAGTCGAGCCGTTCTTTGTAAAGCGAACGGAAACGTTCCGCGTCGACCTCACGCCCCAACAGTGCAGCTACCTTCGACATGATTTCCAAATCGTAGAGGAAGTAGGCCTCCCACATCAGGGTCTTGTCGTTCTTGTTGTCCTCGGGACCGAGCCAGTCGCCCAGGTTGCCCCACACCTTTTCCTGCACCAGCACGCCAGTCTGTGGGTCGATATTCTTGGCTAGCACATAGTCGATGTAGCGGCACATGGCCTCGTAGTGTTCGGCCAGCAGGGCTCGGTCGCCATACTGCCGGTAGACCTCCCAGGGCACGGTGATACCCGCGCTACCCCACAACAATCCGCCGAAGCCTACTCCCATCGGTGCCACGTCGGGAAAGCGACCGTCCTCGCGCTGCACGTCGCGCATGGCGCGGAGGTAACGGCGCAGGAACTGTCCCGCATCCGTCAGGTAAGTGGACGTGCGCGAAAAGACAGAGATGTCACCTGCCCACCCCATGCGCTCGTTTCGTTGCGGACAGTCGGTAGGGATGGAAAGGAAATTGGCGTAAGTGGACCATACGATATTCTGCCACAGGCGGTTGACCTTCTCATTCGAAGTTTCGTAGTGGGAAGTCAGACGGTCTACCGAACTGAGCACCACGCCGCGGACAGCCTCCACAGGCAGTGCCCGGTCGATGCCGGTAATCTCCACATAGCGGTAACCGTGGAAGGTAAAACGAGGCGCGATGGTTTCCCGTCCGCCACGGGTGGTGTAAAGGCCTTGCGCCATGGCTGCCCGGATGTTTTCGAGCATTATCAGGCCTGTGTTTCCGGCATAGCGTGGCAAGTCGGGATATTTCACCTCGGCAAAGCGCAGGCAGATTTGTCGTCCGGGCTCCATTCCCTCCAGCGTGATTTCGGGCACGCCGGCCATATTCTGCCCCATGTCGTAGACAAAGACACCCGGCCGCACCTCTTCCACCGAACGTGCCGTCAGTTTCCGCACCGCTTTCACCGTCTGCCCGTACTGGGCTACGAGCTGGAAGCGGGAATAGTCGTCCACACGCGGTGTGTTGCCCCCGCCCACGGTGCTGACGTTGCCCGCCGTCACTACTTCGACCGCAGGCTGCCAGGCTGAGTCGTCGTAACCGGCCCGTGCCCAACCTTCGACCGCCTTCTCACGGGTAGCGTCGTAGACTTCACCTTGGAAGAAGCTGCCGTAAATCACCGGCCCGTCGGTAAAGCACTTCCAGGTGTCGGGTGAGGTGACGATACGTTGCTCGGTACCGTCGTCGTAGGTCAGAACAAGTTGTGCCAGCAGCGACTGACGGTCGCCAAAGAAGTTCCAGTTCTCGCCCGTATAGGTGGCTCCTCCGCTCCACCAGCCCTCGGCCAATATGGCACCTAAAGCATTCCGGCCCTCGGCCAGCAGAGAAGTAACGTCGTAAATCTGATAGAGATGGGTCTTGTTGTATTGTGTCATGCCGGGATTGAAGTAATCGTTACCCACGCGTTGGCCGTTCAGGTAGATTTCGTAGATGCCACGTGCCGTGACGCACAGGCGTGCCTTGCTGAGCTTCGCCCGTCGGGTGCTGAACTCCGTACGCAGCATGGGCGCGGCATTGCGGCTGGGATTCACCAGATAATAGCCATGTGCCGACTGCTCCAGTCGCTCCTGTTCCAACTTCACCAAAGCCAGACGGTTCTCGGGACTGCGGAAGTTGCAGATTTCGATGTTTGCTTCCTCCAGGTCTGCCGGACGGCCAACGCTGAACCCGACATCGCCCACCACCGGAAAAGCGATGAAGTCACCACCCCGCCCCAACGGATTGAGATTTTCCTCGCCCAAAAGTGTATCGCCCTTATAGAAACGGGTAAAGCCCAAATCGGAATAGAGGGTAAAACATTGGAGGGCGTGCATCCGACTTTTATCAAGCACAACAAGCGGTATTTCAAAAGAACGGAGAGGAACGTCCACACGATCGGCAGCAGCGTACCCCACCCGATAGACATTCAGACGGGCGGCACGGCCGGAGTCTAATGGTGCCAGGTCGAACTCTACCTTTATATAAGAACTGTCACGCCCGTTCTCCAAGTGCTCCAGATTCATGTTGGCATCCATCAACCGGCGGTCGTTGGCACCGTACACGAAAGCCAACTTGCGCGAAGCGGCTCCCTCGCGCAGGCGGAAAGTGAGATTAAGCTTGAATACAGGCAGGTAAGGCGAATAAAACATCCGGTCATCGTCTCCCCCACCAATCCAGCGGGCTCCTCCCCAGCCTTCCACTCCGTCCGTGGTAAGCAGGCTGGTTTCGAAGCAGGAAGTCTGTTGCAGGCGCCGGCCTTTGTGGTCCCACACTGTCACCCGCCAGTCGTAACGCGTCAATGGTTTCAACGTTTCGCCCTGATATTCAATATTCTGCGAACGGCTGTTCTTCACCCGACCCGAGTTCCACACCAATGTGCCATGCTCATCGGTCACTTCCAGTTGGTAAGCCACCTGCCGCAGTCCGCGCACGGTGCTGTCGCCCACCATACGCCATCCGAAGCGCGGGCAGCTAACGTCGACAGCCAACGGCGTTTCCACATACTCCACACTCATTCCTTCCAGCCGCGGAACGCGTTCATCGGCACAGATACCTGCTGGCAACAGGCAGAACAATAGTCCCAGAAACATCGGGAAGAAGAATTTCCAGCTCATAAAGCAAACGATTTATCAGTTTTTGTTTTTCAATAGAGGCATCCTCTGTAGTTCACTTTACAAATATAAGCAATCGGAATTGAAAAATGAAAGAAAAAGCATGGTGAAACGTATCTTTCACAAGCATGAGACTTCACAAACAATTAGCATTGATTATCAAGTATATAGAGAATTCTCACAAACGAGTGAGACTCATGGTGAGAGATGGTGAAGCGTGAAGTTTCACCATAATCATCACATCACCAGCGATTTACACGAAAGGTGAAGGCGTGAAGGCTAATTCGGGAAAACTATTCTCAAAACGGGGTGAAAGGATGCCTCACAAATGACACGGATGAAACCGACACCCGCCGCTTTCACCCTACCCATCTGAAAAGCTAAATGGTGAAATGAAAAACAGGTAAACGGATTGCCGAGAAGCAATACAAGCACGGCTCACAAGCAATGCAAGTGCAGCTCACAAGCAATGCAAGCACGGCTCGCAAGCAATGCAAGTGCGGCTAACAAACATAGTTAGAGTGCTAAAGAGGGACTTGGGGACGCTAAAGAGGGAGTTTAACGGAGCCATATCAAATATCACCTGTATATAAGTCTACCCGTTGAAACGTAGCTGTTTATTCCCATATTCTACCGAACAAGGTTTTATCCGACACGATAATGGATGCTTTTCCTTTCATGCCTTCCTGCATGAAAGATACTTCTTTCAGCGACAAAGTAAAACTGAAATAGTTGCGCCCGCCACGGTCGATTGTCCGAGGAGAAACGGTGGTGACAGTTCCCTGCAGATAGCCGTATTCCTTACTTGTATATCCTTCCAGTTCTATTTCCGCCTTCATGCCCGGTTTGATTTGCGTAATGCAAGCATACGGCAGTTCTCCGGTGGCAATGACTTGTTTTTCCCGGATGCTTGTCAGGGTGATATCAGTTTCTGTCGTTTCGGGATAGGGCACGAATGCCGCCACTGCCAGCAGCAGTGCCACGATGACGCCAATGACACCGATTCCGCTACGTATCAGTACCGGAGGAATTTGTCCGATGATTTTCCGCACCTGTTCACTTCTGAGTTCTATGTCTTTATTTTCCATACCCTAACTGCCTAATTCCAATTGATTCTTCACGAGGTTGTAATAAGCTCCCCGGTTGGCAATCAATTCCTGATGCTTTCCGGTTTCTATGATTTTCCCTTTGTCTATCACCACTATCTGATCGGCATTCTTTACCGTACTTAGGCGATGCGCCACTACAACCACCGTTTTTCCTTGGTAGAACTTCGTCAGGTTTTCTACAATCGCCCGTTCGTTGTTGGCATCCAGCGCATTGGTGGCTTCGTCCAGAAAAATGTACTGCGGATTCTTATAGACGGCCCGGGCTATCAGTATCCGTTGCTTCTGTCCCTGGCTCAATCCTACTCCGTCTTGTCCTATCAGGGTATTGTATTTCAGGGGAAGGCGCATGATGTAGTCGTCTATATTGGCTATCCGGGCTGCTTCCGCCAACCGTTCTTTGTCTATTTCCCCATCGCCTACGGCAATATTGCGTGCAATGGATTCGGAGAAGATGACCCCATCCTGCATCACTACGCCACATTGCCTGCGCCACCACTTCAGATTGAAGTGGTTGATGTCCGTCCCGGCAATGGAGATTTCCCCACCCAATACTTTGTAATAGCCCAGCAGCAGCTTGATGATTGTCGTTTTTCCGCTTCCGCTGGTGCCCACGATGGCGGTCACCTTGCCTTGGGGGATTTCAAAATCCACCCCGTCCAGCGTCTTGCTCAGGGCATGCGGGTCGTATTTGAAGTCCACTTGTTTCAACCGCAAACTTTTGTCTTGGTTTTGAAATGCGGTGAGTGCTTCCTGATCGCTTTCCTCATTTTCCATTTCGTGAATTTCGTTGATGCGTTCCAAGCTGATTTTCACGTCTTGCAGGGAATAGATAAAATTCATCAGCTGCTCGATGGGCGAGTTCAGTTGTCCGATGATGTACTGCACGGCCAACATCATACCCAGCGTCATTTGCCCGTTTATCACGGCGGTTGCCGCCACTACGGTAATCACAATGTTCTTTATCTCGTTGATGAAAATGCTGCCCGCCTCTTGTGTCTGTTGTAGCTTAAGGTTCTTCATGTTGGCGTCGAACAGTTCGGCCTGCACGTCTTCCCACTCCCAGCGGCGGCGCTGTTCGCAGTCTTGCAGCTTTATCTCCTGCATGGCGGTGATGAACTGGTAGGTCTTGTTGTTGTTCTTCGCCTGCTTCTCGAAGTAGAGGTAGTCTATCTGCTTCCGCCGTTTCAGGAAGAGGGCTATCCATACGGAGTAAGCAATGCTTCCTATCAGGAAAATACAGAAGATAGGCAGGTTGTAGCATAGCAGCACGGCACCAAACACAATGAAACTGAACAGCGAGAACATCACGCTGAGCGTCTGCGTGGTGAGAAACTTCTCCACTCGGTTGTGGTCGTTCATCCGTTGCAGCAGGTCGCCCATCAGTTTGGTGTCGAAGAAGGACATCGGCAGCTTCAGCAACTTGATGAAAAAATCGCTCACCAACGAAATGTTTATCCGCATGCTGATGTGCAGCAATATCCATCGGCGGATGAAGTCCACGGATGTACGGCTGACGGTCAGCATCAGTTGCCCGGCAAGTATCAAGTAGATGAAGTCCAGATTCCGGTGCTTAATGCCTACGTCCACGATGGCTTGTGTCAGGAAAGGAAAGATGAGTTGCAGGATGCTGCCCACTAACAAGCCCAAGACGATTTGCCCGAAGTAGCGGCGGTATTGGCGGAAATAACCAAAAAGGAAAGAGAAGGTGCGTTTCTCTGATTTGTGTTCTTCTTGCTTTTCGTAGAAGGCAGGCGTGGGTTGAAGGAAGAGGGCGATTCCTGCTTCTTCATTCTTGGCAAATGTATTAAACCAATTTTCTTTAAACTCATTTTCTGTGTATTGTATCAAGCCTTTTGCAGGGTCGGCTATAAAATATTTTTTCTTTCGATTGATTCTATATAATACAACAAAATGTTTCTGTTCCCAATATAGGATACAAGGCAAAGGGGCATTAATAAGTTGTTGGATAGTAACTTTAGCTTTTATAGTGCGCATACCAATTTTACCAGCTGCTTCACTGATAGCCAGCAACGATACTCCTTCAGTGGTTGCAAAACAAAGATGCGAGAGTTCTTGTATAGAATAACTAATACCGAAATATCGACAAACCATTTGCAAACAAGCTATTCCACATTGCATTGAATCATGTTGTTTGTATAAAGGGAATCGTTTCATTATTCTCTCAACAGCTGAATATTTGATTTATCTAATTGAAGTTGATTATTATATCTTTTCTTTTCTCTCTTTTTCCAAGAATATTGTACTGTAATGCTAATCATATTGTGCCTTTTAGGGAACTCCCGATTGACATAGTAACTGTAATCTTGCTTGGAATCATCAATCCAATATTCATTTCTGCAAGCAGCCAAAATATATCGTAAAGTAGCTCCGACATTCCAATTAGAGTTTATGTTCCAATTCACCGAAGTACTACTATCTATATATGCTTTCCGCTTGGAGTACTGTTCATAGGTGTAAGGCTGAGCATAAATATATCCACTCCACACAAATTTCTTATAATAAATTCTCCAATTAATGTTAGCGTTAAACCAACCTTTGGCACAATCTTCGTAAAAAACACGTTGATAGCCTCCGTTCAGTCCGATATATCCGGCATTATTAATAGAATACCTAATGCTCATATTGGAATATAACTGCTTCTTTTTGTCTTTATTCTCGTATGTATATATGTATAAGTCATCCACTTTATAGCCAACTCGGTCATATATATCGTTATAGGTAATATATGTCAGAATGGGTTGGATGTACCAATTACCTACAGTCCCCTGATACTGTATCCCTATCTGTTTCACGTAAGCAGGCTCCAGATATGGATTTCCCTTTATTACTTGCATACTGTCAGAAGACGTGTTAAACGGATTGAGATACGAAATGCTGGGAGCGATGGAATATCCATTTGTATAAAGAAGTATGGAATGACGATTGTTTAATTGAAAGTTGCAACTTCCGCTGAATTTCAGCCTATAATAATTGTTCTTGATACCGGCATTTCTATTTACAATGACATCCAAACCAGCGGAGGCCATATAAGAAAGCCACTTGTGATTATATCTGTACATTCCATAAAGATATTCCTGCCATTGGCTGTGATCGAATCGGTTATTCTCTTTACGGATATCCTCGACATATCCGGTGGTATAAGCTGTGTTTGTACCGATAGTAAGTGCAGATTTATTGTTCAGTGTTCTTTGATATTCTAATGAGTAATTAAACAAATGCTGTTGTGCATCATTGTACACATCACAATTATAATTATAGTCTATTCCCTTTTCGGACGTACAATCCTCGTTGTCCAAGAAATTCAGGTTGTAACTTGCACTACTTTCCAGTTGGGAAACACTATTAAAAGTACGCCTGTAGAATAGTTTTCCTCCCATGCCCCATGTTTGGTTGTCGTATTTCCTGATACTGGTGTATCCGATGTCAGTTAGCTGGTCAGAAATATTACCTATTCCTTCGTAGTCCATAGCCTCTGTATTACGGTTGACGTAGGCACTATAAGATAAATAGTCTTTTTTGTTAGGAAGAAAATCACCACCTACCGTGAAGTCGTAATATCCGTAATTAAATTGGGTAGAGTTGTCATAAATCTTACTGCTAACGCCTAAATTTTGATAGCCAGATTCTTTCCCTTTCTCATTATGATGAATCATTCCCATAGCATTGATAAAAAATGAATACTTAGAGTTCCCCATTTCAAATCCACCGCTACCCGTATTTACGATCAATTCCGGATTGATGGCTGTATATAAATTCACAATCTGATAGTTTTGGACACGGGCTTTCAGTTTTAAGTTGATGACACGTTGTAAACCATTCATCAGATATTTAGCAGAAGGATTATTTATTACTTCTACCGCCTCTATTTGTGAAGGATCTATCGTTTCAAGTGAAACAGGTCTTTCCATTCCATTAATTAAAATAGTTACACTTTCGTTATTTATTGTTTTTATCTCGCGTTTAAGTGGATTTATTTTAAGACTGGGGATTTCAGATAGGGCATCATATATGCTTTTTTCTTTTCTGGATTTTCCTGAAAGATAGAACGTTTGTCCTGTTGCATCATTTTTTACAATGTTACTGCGATCGGCTACTACCAATACACTATCCAAAGCTATTTCGCTGATGGGTGACAATACGTGTGTCAGTTTTTTATTGTCAGTCAGTTGAATGGAAGTTTCCAACGTAATAAAGTCGGGATGACTTATTGTTAACTCATAATCGTTTGCAGGGAGTTTACTAAATTGGTATTTACCGGAATGGTCGCTTAAGGTGTAACCAATCAGTGTATCTTTTACTTGCAATGTAACGACTGCATCCTTAATATTTTGTCCTGTTGGAGCTTCTACGACACCTGAAAGGGAGTATGAAAATTGCCCAAACACTGGAGAAAAGCTTATAAATAGTACGGCAATCAGTAATTTGTATCTAATCGAATCCATAAATATTTGTTTAAAGTCATATAAACTCTATTGGAAATCTATCCCCATAATTCTGTTTACAAACATACGTATTATTAAAACGATAACTAATATATTCATCTATAGTTATTTCCATATTTTTTAAGGGACATAAATCTATTATGTTTTCTGGATTTTCTAATTGTTTCTGACTGCATGGCCCCCAACACTGAGGCAGAAGTTTACAAACACGGCATACAGGATTGTCATATGTTTTAATCTTTTGTCGTTTTTTCACTTTTGATTCATTCCAAATTATACAACCATTTTCGGACAAAGTCCCTTCAGATAGTTCTTCAATAAAATCTCTTCCAGTACATTTATATACGATTCCATCATATGAAATTATAGCACCATTCTTCGCGTCATTAATGCAGGCAATGTTTCTTCTTGAAAAGTTTAAGTATGTAACACAAAAGTCCTTGGATAGCAACAGATTTATTGCATCTGCCAAAGTTAATCCTTCCGTTTTTTTTGCAGGAAACGTTTGCCATATACGTTCCAAGTGAATCTTAATCTTTGATCGATCAACGTCATCAATATCTTTTATAAGACTTGGTAAGTGTTTTAATGTCTGATTGTCGTAATTGACTCGGAGATTTATATGAACATCATATGTATCAGACAATAAATGTATAGCATTCATTACAATTTCATAAGCATTTTGTATATTCGGTGCTCTTTTGACTGAGTTATGTTTTTTCCTATATCCATCTATAGAAATTTGAAACATAGTTTTAAATTCTGCGAACAATGAGACTGATGTTTTATCAATACATAGCGCATTAGTAGTTACAGATAGCGTTATGTATTTATCTATGGATTCTGCATATTCTTTTATTCTTAAAAGCAAAGGATATACTTCTTCCTTAAAGTATAACAAAGGCTCTCCCCCGAATAGTGTTATAAATAAAGTATTAATGTCATTCCGATCTAATACTTGTTTTGCGTATTTGAAAATTCGCTCTTGCTGTTGTAAAGTAAGATGACTTCCTTTAATATGCTTTTCAAAACAATACCAACACCTAACATTACAATCCAATGAAGGAAGTATTGTCAGATAATAAATACCGGAATACTCAACTCGCTTATATTCTTCTACTAACAGTTTATATTCATCTATTTCATCATCTATTATTAGATGACTATTTTTCAACATTTCAAGTTTGTCTGGATTTAAGGATGAAAATTTATTTTTCATTAAAGCAGAATAGACACTTTGGGGTAGAATAGCAAATGTGTCACTGTAAGTATTAAAGCAAAGAACTCCCTGATTAACAGGCGTATACAGATTATAATAACTTTCTTTCATTGAAGCATATTGAAAAATGAAAGAATGGCATAATATATGATTGTTACCATTCTTTCAAATTAGGTTAGATTAATTTTAGACTCAAAAAGTGTGTATAATAATCAAACTGAATCAACAATTTCAGAATCATTTCTCAATAAAAATACCACTTTCTTGTCATACAGCATTGGTAGGCGTAGTAGGTGTTATAGGCTTAGTTACTGAACAACCTGGATTACAACCTGGATTACAACCTGGATTACAACCTGGATTACAACCATTGTTTATCTCAGAAACTTCCATTCCACCACCTTTAATCAGAGCGATTTCTTCATCATGAAGTTCTACCAAATCTAAAGGCAGGTTCCATTTTGTTAACACTTTTCCTTCATTACTATTATACTTTAATTACACAAAAAAAATAAATTATTTATACTCAAACAACAACTATCCTGAAAGCTGTTGCCTTATTATCATTTACCCTGAAAAAGATAAGTCTCTCCACATTTTATTAAAGAGAAATATCCATAAAAGGATTCATCTCCTATTTCAATTTCCAACATATATTCACCTTCCAATAAGGCATTCACTTCAAACGTATGGCATTGTGAAGGCGTCATATCACTACAAGTATAAACAACGTCTCCCATACTATCTTTGATAGACAGTTGAAGTTCCGATACGGCTACATCCGTGTAGATACGTATTGTATTTTCGTCAATCGTAGCAGTAGGTACTAACGTAATAGAACGTTTATCTTTCACCCAATCTTTTTTATTGTTTCCGCAATGGAGTGCTATTTCCACCTCTTCTGCCAAAATATTATTGCAGAAAAAGAAACTCATTAGTAATAACAGTATTTTCATTTGTTCCTTCATTTTAGGGTTTGTTTTTTGATATCGCAAAGGAAAAGACTTTTCTTGTATTCAGATTGTTTTTAACCCCAAAATGAGTGTGCATAGTAGTGTGCAGGCGGTTTATTGCGCGCTGCACACTGTGTGCAATTTAGCGTATATGCCTTATAATGAGATAATAAAGTTATCCCAATCTTCCGGTTTCCCTTTCTCCTGGAAAATCCGGGCATATAGTCTTCTACGCGTGGAAGCAATGGTTTCTTTGGGACGTTCTGTCAGCTTGGCTATCTCGGAAGGGGAAAAATGGGCTTTGATAAGCATGCAGACATGCAGTTGAAACTCATTGAAAGTATAGATTTCACTCAGCTTCTCAAAGAAACCCGGACAGGTTTCTTTGAGGGTGTCTTCCATAATCTGCCACTCTTCGGTTGTGACGAATATCCGCCCTTGAGGATCGAGCAGCCTCGTCTTAAGCAGCCGATATATATCGGAACCGGACAGTGCTTTCTGTGCCTGCTCTCGTTTGCCTTGTTCTATTTCTGCCCGCCGTGTCTCTTGGTGGAGCAATTCTTTCTGATCTTGTATCTCTTTTCTTAAAATCTCGTTTGCAACGTTCACATGATTCAATTCCTCCTCCAACTTTTGAATCCGCATCTTGTTTTCCTCTATGAATTGACGGCTCTTTCTGTAATTCTCTTCTTTTATCTGCTCGGCTCTTTGAAGTTGGTATTTCAGTTGTTGGTTCTTGCGTTTGTTGTATTGGTGATAGGCAAAGAAGAGGGCTATGGACACAATGAATACCATTAAGCCGTATAGGATATAATCTGCTTTCTTTTGATTTTCATCTTTCAGCCGGTTGTTCTCCTTTTCCCGCAGTTGATAGTTGTATAGCAAATGCATCTGATGCAAGCTTTCCGTATAGGTGATTTTTTGGACGGAATCGTTGCACCGGAGGTATGCCTGAATATGCTGCATGGCAAGCCGGCTGTTGCCTGCTGCCATTGCAATTTCTGCCAGACTGCGGTGGGCTGCTTCTTTGGCATAGATAGTACCAAAGTCAATCAGGGCTTTATAATAATATGTAGCAGAGTCAATCATTCCTATTTTATGATATAGCTCTGCCGCAATGCTATAGATGCCGCTTCTGTTGGGTCGTTCAATATCCCTTAAGGCATTCTGCAATGCTATCCGGGCAGAATCATATTCTTGTAAATCCCTGTATAGCGAAGCAAGCTGGCTTTGCATCATGTTGAACAAATCTGTCCGATGCAGTTGCAGGCTTAAGTGATTTGCCTCTTTGAGATAGACCAGTGCGCTGTCTTGCCTACCCAATTCTCTGTACATATTAGCGATGTCTCTTAACGTGAAAATCAGGCCTACGCTGTCTTTCAGTATATGATCACATTCTCTTCCTTTCCTGTACATTTCCAAGGCTTCGGCATACATATTCTGATAGCCAAACAGTGTACCCATCTGACTGTAAATCTTACCCTTCAATGGGTATTTACCCTCTTCGGGCAAAGCCTCCAATGCTTTTTCAAAATACTCCAATGCCTGCGGCGCGTCACCCAAGTCACGATAGACCCGCCCGGCATAGTAATAAGCCTCGGGCAAATGCCGTTCATCGTCTTTCTCCAAATAATAATACAATACGGGTAATATCAGGCTGTCCGAAGTGTGCTCGATGTATGCCTTGTCGTTTGCCTTGATACAAAGCAGGCGATAATACATCCGCGTGGCTTCCGGCTCATCCTGCATGGTGCCCGCTATGCTTTTCAGCAAAGAGACGGCGCTGTCCGGACATGCGCTTGCCAGGCTGTCCGCCGTCATCAACGACTGCGGATAGGGCTTATGCCCGCAATGGCAGAAGCAAAGCAGGACACAGATGAGCAGGAGCGACTGAATTGTTGCTTTCATGTCGGCAAATGTAGCATTTTTTCCGACAGGACACACGCTGCCCCCACTAATTTTGCAACGATACAGTCTACAAGCCGGTAACAGGACATGAAAAAGGATGAGGAATATCAAAAGCAAGAAGACAAACAGAGTCTGATATTACTCCCCGCCATGCTGCTGGATATACTCGCTCGGCGTGCTGCCCGTGAACTTCTTGAAAGCACGGAAGAAGGAGGCTTTCGATTTGAAGCCGCATTTCTCGGCCAAGGTGACCAGCGTATATTTTTTGTGAAGTCCTTCGGCTACCGACTGTTTGAAACGCTCTACCCGATAGCTGTTGACAAAGTCGTAGTATCCCATCTTCAGGTAGTGAGTGAATACTGCGGAAAGCAGATAAGTGGGATAACCTACAGCTGCCGCTACGTCCGACTGCTTTAAGTCGACATTGAGATAAGGTTGCTGCTCCTCCATATAGCGCTTCAAGGCTTCGATGACAGCCTGAGCTTCGGCTTCGTTCAGTTTCGAGTAACTTTCCGCAGACGACTGCACAACCTCAGGTGTCGATTCAGACGGTTGAACTGGTGGCAGGGTCTGCACCAGACTTTCTACCTGAACATCAGCAACAGGTTTCCTGTTCCGAGTTCTGTAAACGACAAATGCAGATATAGCCAACACTCCTCCCAACACAATCACATAAAGCAACCACGAACGCTGAGTGCCGACAACAAAAGAAACAAAATCTTCGGAATCGCGATTCATATACTCGCGAACCCTGAATTTATACTGTCCGGAGGGCAAACCAAAGAAAGATACTTTGTCTTCACCGCTTAAGTCGATCCAAGTGGAATCCTTACCTTCGAGCATATACTGGTATCTGGCCTGTCCCGGTGCACGATAGCCCAACGGGAAGAATTGAAAAGTCACCGTATTCTCATCCGGCTCCAACACAAGTACCGTATCGGAACACAACACATAGTGGTCGGCATACGGCTTACCGTTGACAAACATTTCCGTGATGCGCACTGACAGGTCCGGATATTCCTGTTGCGGAATAATGGTATACACTCCTTTCGTGGCACACACCCATAACTGCCCGTTCTCATCTTTCGCAATCGGAGCTCCGGAACTGACAGACAAACCTGCCTCCATACCGAAAAGCCGATAACCTTCCAGTTTCTCGTCCATCCTCAGCAAACCGGTTGCATCGCCCAACCAATAAAAGCCCAAGCTGTCCTGCATCACCGTATGGCACCTCACCGCATCCAACATCCGGAAATGTTTCAGTTCGCTGTCGGCCACGAGCAGCCGATTGTCGAGCAGACAGAAAAACAAGGTTCCGTCACGCCCTTCGTAAATGGAACGTACTGCAGCAGAACAAACTGAAGGCAATCCGGCTGAAGAACAACGTCCGGTAGAGCGGTCGAACAGCGTCAGTCCCTTGTCCGTCCCGACCCAAAAACGCTGTTTCGAGTCCACATAAATGCCGTATACAATATTTCCCGGCATCCCACTGCCCGAAGCGTTATAGTCGCGTATATCGCCGGAACGCCGGTCGTAAGAATAAAGCCCGTCGGAAGCCGCCAGCCATACCAACCCCTCGCCATCGTCCTGAAACATGAAAATGTCGTTGGATACACAGGTTCGGGTCAACGGAGTTTCCCGGAAAGTCCCGTCCTTGGGATTGAACACAGCCAGACCACCGCCACAGGTTCCAACCCAGACTTCATCACCGTTATCGAAAAAAGAGAAAATCAGATTAGAACGCAAATGACCTTCCCCTGCTCTCGAAACACTGACCAGACAAATATTGCCAGTACGTTCGTCTACACAATAAAATCCTTCGCGTGTTCCGACAAACGTATAATGACCGGTTTTAAGGAAACTGCGCACCCCGACATCGTGGCGTGCAAACAGACCACGTGCATAACGTCGGTACGAGGCATCTCTCTTTTTCAACAGGTTCATCCCTTGATAATAATCGGTTCCGCACCAAATTTCGTCCCCGGCAAGCAAGACCGAAGAAAGCATATTGGATAATAGCCCCTGACCTGTTTCACCATCGTAAGTAAAGTGACGCATGGTTGCTCCTTCCGTAGCTGAAAGCAGATAAAGTCCTTGTCCTTTGGTTGCTACACCAAGCAGACCGGCTTCCCAATCCAAAGCTACAACCGGCACCTGTACATCACTTTTCCAGAAAGAAGAAAAAGTACGCTTCGACAAGTCGAAGGTGATAACCTCACCTTGCTGGGTTCCAATATACAGACAGCCTTCCCGTTCCACAAGACAAAACAGACGACCCGCAGAAGCCAATGGACAAGGATAAAATTTCAATGCGCCCGAACGAGTGTCACATAGCACCAGTCCCTCGGCTGTCAACAGCCAAGCTTCCTGCGACCCCACTACAGCTATGTCCATAATCAGATTACGAGCGGAAATAGCATTTTTCTCGTCCATCACAATATGACGCAAGCGGCTGCCATCGTAGATATAAAGTCCGTTGGTAGTAGCTATGTAGAGGGTTCCCGATTCGTCTTTACCTAAAGCCTGTACGGGAAAGTTTATTTCGTCGGCAAACATCCGTTCCATCGTACGAGCCACATGATTCATACGCCAGACCCCCTGAATGGTAGCTGCCCATAGTTCATGTTTTTGGGCTTCGATAAGTGCATTTACCAGAAATGGAGCTGGAGCTATGCCTTGCCTTTCTTCAGCAAAATGATAGACCAACGAACGGCGACCGCCGACCCGTTCCACAGTAGCTCCTGTACCTATCCAGACAAAACCGTCCGAATCCTTATAAATGGCGTTAATACGATTGTCTTCGAAACGGCATGTTATTTCATCATTGCCGATAGCCGTTACAGTATACTCGTCAGCGGAAGCACCTCCTGCCGCAACAAACAACAGCACAAATATCAAAAAAAATCTTAGCAAAGGCATTTTCTCGTTCTCCTATATAGCAAATAAGAATATGCAAAAATAGAAAAAAAGCCCAATTCCACCACATTTCTCCCCAAGATAAGTACGGTCAAGGCTTACGTTCAAGAAACTTTCTACTCAGCCATCGACGAACCGGTTCATCGTACAGCTTCAGACAAAGATAAGCCAGCAGAATACTGCCTAAAAATACAGCTGTCGCCACCGGCCACGCCTGAAAGAAAGAAAGTTCTTTGCGCCATACCCAGGCATAGAACAAATACATAAAGGGATAATGGATGATATAAAGCGGATAGGAAATATCGCCCAGAAACTTGCAAACACGTGTGGAAGCATGGTCTGTCGTTTGACCCGAAGCACCAAGCCATACCAACAACGGAAAAGCAAAAAGGACACAAAGGGAATCGTAAAGTCCATTATGCCACCAGACGCCACCAGTCCCCAAATGAGGCACACATAGCAATATGGCTACTCCCAAACTGCACCACCAGAAAGCCCCCCGAATGTGTACAGGCTTGAATAGACGCGACATCAGCAATCCTACCGAAAAGGAAAACATCATACGCAGCAAACCACCGGGCAGATTATAGTCCAACAACGACCATCCCACGCCCAAATGCCCGAATCCTGATAAATTGAACAAAGCAAACGAAGCCAGTCCAGCCCCTGTCAGCACCACCCACACAGTCAGCCACCTTGTAGACAAACGGCGGAGGAACAAGGCATAAAGCACATTGCCGATGTACTCGAAAAAGAGTGACCAACTGGGACCATTGAGCGGAAACATCTCACCATTTCCACGTACCTCCGGTGCTGAACCGGGAAGAGCCGGAATCAGAAACAAACCCAGCAATGTGGCCAACATCACATCAGAAAGAGCAACCGGCGTTCCGTCCCATTTCACACTACCTTGCACCATAAAAGACAAAGCCCCCAACAGAACACCCATTACCAGCATGGGATGCAAACGGATAAGGCGCCGCTTAAAAAAATCGCCCAGCCTCATCCGTTTCCAGCGGTCATCGTAAGCATACCCCACCACAAAGCCAGAAAGAACAAAGAAAAAATCGACAGCCAGATAGCCGTGATTGAATCTCTGATCGACAGGACTGGTTGCAAAGCCTTCGAAAACATGATACCAGATGACCAGCAATGCTGCTACGCCCCTCAATCCGTCAAGGATCTCATAATGAGGCTTGGAGTCGGCAAACGAAGCGGAAGAAGTGATGTTTCTCATAACAAATATCAGTTTTGTTAGCCGTCAGTTACAGAACTATACGTCCTCACTCCAACAGCCTTCAATGAATAATAATGAGCCGAAAGATAGACAGAAAGTTCGGATTGTGCAACCTCAAAAACATCTCTTTTTCTCTTCCTTCATTCTTCCCCCCTTTAATTCACCAACTCAAAAGACTCATAAACTTCAGAACCGCTCCCTTCTTACTCAAACGTCACTCCCTCGGTATGTTCACCCACAAAGATACGTGCCATGTCGCCCGTCTTGTACCAGGTCGGCTTACCGGGCATGTTATCTGCGATACGCACACCATTGATGACCAAGTTCTCGAAACGGATGTTTTTCACACGACGTTCTTTGTCGTAGCCGATAATCTGTGAGACCTCCGCATTGCTGCCTGTATATACAATATCTTTGAAAAGTACATCTTCGATACCACGGCCCGGTGCCTGGCAATACTTCTTATTAAAGAAAATACGCAGATTCAACAACTGGCCCTGACGGAAATTCTCAATGCGGATATTCTCGAAACGGACATGACGAATCAGGTTGTTGTCGCCAGCATTGATAGCAAGGCAACCTTGATAGTCTAGTTGTTTCTCTTTATGATCCAGAATGTCGATGTTTACATAATTCAGATTCTCCAGCACCTCTGGATTTTCTACATTACCGTGAATACCAATAAAGATGGGATGAGCCACATCGGCCCACAGCGTAGAGTTCTGCATCGTAATATTACGGCATCCGCCTACGAAGCCCATGCGTGTGCCATAAACGGTGGTACAGTCGTCCGAATTGCGGCAAAACACTCCGTCGAAAAGGACATTGTTGCTGGCAAATACGTTCAGTCCGTCACCCCAGCCATAGGAACTGATGACCTTCACGTTGCGTATCGTCACGCTGTCCGAACCGCCCGTAGGGCATTGGGTAGAAATCAAACCCTCGACCAGCACATTTTTCGAGTTGACAATGCTCAGCCCGGCTCCTCTGCCGTCAGGGTGCACTTTTCCACGTCCCAGTATCTTGACATCGCGCACATTTACTGCACGGATACATCCCTTGACTACAGCACCACCTGCTACGTAGACCGTCTTTCCGGACGGAACATTCAACGTATCGCCCGGCAGATGATGTACACCGGGGCCAAAATAAATCAGGTCACGACGCCGCTTCAGTTTCTTCAGCGTCGTTTCTTCCAACGGATTGTTCACGTCAATCGGATTGGCGAACAAGTGAAGATTGTGAAAAATATCACCGTTGACCTCTACCGAAAGATTGCGTGGACGATCCAAGCGGAAAGTCAGCACACTATCCGTTACTGTCGGTACAATGCCGTATGAAAGAGGACGCACACGGGCGGTCTCGATGCTTCCATGACGAAAACGGACCTTAACTTCCACCTCGCCCGAAAAGTCGAAATAGCCCAACGAAGCCTTTTCCACATGATGTTTGGTATCTCTTACTTCATCCACTTTGACAGCGTACGTATCCACTTGCTTCCACTCGCCTCCCGGTTCACGCACATCGACAACGAAGTCGTTTTTCATCTCCTCGCCTTCGGGAGCGGGATAAGTAATCAGTCGGTTCTGTGCCCAAGCATTGTAAATAATGCCTAACAAGGCACCTGCAACCAACAGGGTTCTTTTCAATCTCATTTCTATATTCATATTTTTTAGTTTGTACTGCTGGTTATACGAAGATTTCTCAACATACGCCTAATCATCTTCAGAAAAATAATAGAAAAAAGATAATCAAAGTAGACTTTCCCATTAATGCAACAGAGTTTTTATTTCAGTTGCACGGGTGATGATATATTGTTTTCCATCTAAAGAAATTCGGCAGGGGCCAGATACTGTATAATACCATTCTCCATCCAGATTTTCCAAAAGAACATTTATATTCTTATCAGCCTTTATTGTCAGACGAGGAGTTTCCGCATAAGTACCGTTACCCATAAAAAATATGTGATCTGTTTCACCTTGTTTCCCCCACAAAGCATACGTAGCAGCCGCTTTCATTTGCCCCATGCTACATACATGTGCAGCAGTGTCCGACGAAAGAATATAATCGGTACGTCCGTTTTTCTGTTTCACACAAATACCCACATGACTGCCCTCTACATTAGAAGTCACCTCAGGGAACGTGACAGATTCTATCAGACCGGGCTCCATGGCAGACGAAGGTTCGTAAATTGCCACAAAGGGACGATTCCAGGCTTCTCCCTCCTGACGTGCTACGAAGGTAAGCGTAGGCTGTTCCTTTATATTATAAGGCATGCCCGGAGTACGACTCAGTCCTTCGGTCATGGGGCTAAGCGCCTTGAAAACTGTACGCTGTGGCTGACCTTTCATCCACATATTCATATAAATATCGTCTTTATCCGGCATCTGTACCGTAAAGGTAGCCTTGATATCCTTATCGGTAAGGGTGCACGACTTATCATACAAATAGGAATAAGCATATAAATGAGCTCCGGCAAAGGCTAGTTCATCGGTAGGCTGTAAAAGCAGATCGGTACCGTCCGAAGCAGTCAGACTCATCGTCTGGCCTAGATTATGATAGAAATAATCGTGCATCTTGTCTCCTCCCAATTCTTTACGGCTACGGAAGATATCGACATAATATCCTGATTCGGCCCCCGTAGTTACAATACCGGTCAGTCGGGTCTGGTCAGCACGGCTTTCCGGCTCACGGAAATATACTTCGCTATAAGTGACAGCCGGAAATTTGTCTTCACCGACGGACGAAGCAAGTGCGGGAGCCGGATAACAGGATTGAAGCTTGAAAGCATGATTACTCTTCATGACCGGATAACTTGATATACCGTCCACACACACCGTATTATGGCTGGGAAACTGGGAATAATATTCCAAATAATCCAAACCACTGTATGAGTACTGTCCGATACCGGCATCAGGTCCCAGCACATATCCTTTACCATATAGTTCCATCGAAATACCATTGGCATGCATGTGATTGCCTTCGCTGCTATTTAGAGAAACCATCAGGCTATGGCGACGGTTCATTCCGTTGCGCTGTACCAACCACGACACGTTCGGAGCATAAAATAAAGGAGATACATAATCTTCAATCTTGCCGGCAGCTATCTCTTCATCAAGAGTAAGTGGCTTCTCTCCAAAAAAAGAATGAATGGAAACGGGCACTTTACCGGAAGTCTCCGTCTGGGTAGCCGACTCAGGATCGAAGCACTTCAGCATGGCTGTGAAAAAGTTCTCCTGCTCTTTCTTACCGTTGGCACGAGCGTTCCGTATCATACGGACAATAGGAGTCGTGTTCAGATATCCCGGATGCGTATCACCAAAGCCACATATCATACGATTTGGGAACAGATATTGAGGTAAAGCCGAAACAGCTTTCGGAATAACCGGTAATTCGGAAGTAAGGTCGACATGCAAATTGCGGTCGAAAAGAGTGGTAAAACTAGTATAATCGTTCAGTACCACATTACTATAACCGGGACATTCGGCCCAAATACCGGTTTGAGGGTCATAGCCATAATCGGCCAGGCGTTTCAAACTCCATTGACGGATACTGGAACGGTTGAGTACATAATCTATATAATATCCACGCCCCTTACGATCCGCATAGGCATCATCATCCTCCAGCACAAGGCCGATATCCATCACGTAACGGGCCTGCATCAGATTCCAGTTGTTGTGGGGAACTCCGTTGGCAATGATATTGTCCGCCCATTTTTTGAAAGCGCCGGCATAGATTTCCATACTGGCGGCATAATGTTCCTTCAGATAATTATACAGAAAGTCGTACAACGGAACGAGATCGTAAAGAATGTCTTCGTGAATCACCTCAAACGAACTCATACCCACCAATGTTTGCTGATGTCCATGATTCAGATCGACCGGAACATTACGATAATAAATGCCTTGCATATAAGTATCGAATACGCCAGCTGCCAGTCGCGCGTATTTTTCGTCATCGGTCATCCAATAAAGGAAAGCAGCATCGCGCGCAATCCCAACAATCTCACGGTTCAGGCTCTCAATATTACGTCCGGTTTTAGAAGGATGCACTTTCTCTAAAGGGCGTCCGGGCAAGGTATTATTGTGAAAGGTAACATTACCAGCTTCATCATCATCGTACGGTTTCACATCTTCCAACCGGGGGCGTCCATAAGTAGCAACTGTTCCACGGGTTCCCGTATAACGTACAGTAGGGACAGGCGCTTTCGGCCCACCTGCATGGTCAAATACTTCCCCCTTGATATAAACATCGGTTGCATGTGAAGTCCAGTACATAGCCAATCGCGACAGCAACCAATCCGGTTGACTTTCTGTCCGTTCAGTGTATTTATCCGTACGTTGCTTCAGTTTTTCAAATACGTCCTTTGCCCAACTCTCATTTTCTATCAACTTCCATGTTTCATCCTTACCCTGTGGAGTAGTAAGATAACGTGGATGTTCCTGAGGCAATTGTGACAGATTTACACCGTTTTGCGACCATAACACAACCACCATGCATAGAAAAACCAATACCGTTTCAAGTCTTTTCATATCTTTAATTTTGATTTCTGTTTTATAAAGATACGAATTAAATCGTATTTCTACTCAACACGCTTATGTCATTTCGATTGTTTTACTGCATTTTTACATTATCATGACTGCAAGAAAATGGCTCGATTTGGAAAGTGAAATATATTCCAATATGAGAATAATAGTTAAGAAAGACTTTAACATTTACAACTTCCGCCACCTATCCACATATAAATATCTATATTTCAATATATTATCCAACAATATATCGTATATTACCAAAACCTTTGGGGATAGTAGGCAACATTCAAATCGAAGGTAGGCAACATTCGATGCAATAGTAGGCAACATTCGATACGAAGATAGCCTGATTTTATATTGAATACAAATTTATCTTGTCAAGCACATATAAAATTCATCGATCTTAAAATTATCGTTCTAATAGCAAAATACATATCCTCAAATTGTACAAAAAACATTTTCAACAGTCAATTCGCATAAATAGCCTATTTAAAGGAGAAAGCTACTTCACATACAAAGATTGAAAGACAATCGGATAAAAATAAAAAATAGCCTGTAGAAACAACACTGAAAACTTGTTTTTCCTTTGTCTCAACACCCACCTTTTTTTATCTTTGCTACCAGAAGTTACGAAAAGAGTGTAATTTATTGGAAATGAGCGTAGGTTAATTGCTCTT
>ERZ1673693.77-NODE-77-length-131151-cov-19.733951_pt1 | contig 131151 bp, 115 predicted proteins | sample MGYA00580223_ERZ1673693 | MGnify/ENA primary metagenome ERZ1673693 (study PRJEB41218, sample SAMN15661741) | gut metagenome | host: Homo sapiens | place: Canada: London | collected 2015-08-20/2019-03-30 | study: EMG produced TPA metagenomics assembly of...
GGGCTGCCAAAGGGGAGCCTGTGGAAGTACAGCATTTACAGCTCACCGGACTTTGCCCTGAGCATGGTGCGGGTGCTCCCGGCGGCAGCGCTGGGATTGCTGCTGCTGGGGCTGGTGCTCTGCTTCTGGCTGAGCTGGCGGGGGGCAAAGCGGCTGGAGACCGTGGCAAACGGTCTGGATGCTCTGGCGCAGGGGCAGACCGTCCGGCTGCCTGCCGACGGTTTTGCCGGGGAACTGGCAGAAAAGCTGAACCGGACCGGGGCGCAGCTGCAAGCCAAAAACGAGATGCTTTCCCGGCGGGACAACGCCCGCACCCAGTGGATCGCAGGGGTCAGCCATGACGTGCGCACCCCGCTGGCGCTGATCTTGGGCTGGGCGGAGCAGTTGGAACAGGATGCACTTTTGCCGGACAGCTCCCGGCAGAAAGCGGCCGGCATCCGCACCCAGTGCGAAAAGCTCCGCACCCTCATTGATGACCTGAACCTGACCAGTAAGCTGGAATACGGTGCCCAACCCCTGCGCCGGAAAGACCTCCGGGCAGGGCCGCTGTTCCGACAGCTGGTGGCGCAGTTCTGCGAAAGCCCGCTGGCAGAGCGCTGCGGGATCACACTGGAACAGGAAGAACCAGCAGAGCAGACAGTGCTTTCGGTGGATGAGGCGCTGATGGCGCGGCTGCTGGAAAACCTGCTGAACAACAGCGTCCGGCATAACTCAAAGCCGGTGAACATTACCGTGTACACCCGGCGGGCAGGGGAGCGCTTCTGCCTGACCGTGGCAGATGACGGTATTGGCTATCCCTCTGCCGTTCTGGCGGCGCTGAACGCTGCGGAGCCTGCCGAAAATGCGCCCCATATCCTTGGCTTATATGTAGTGCAGCAGATCGCCGCCGCCCATGGCGGCAGGGCAGTGTTCGGGCAGAACACCCCCCACGGTGCCAAAGCGGTGGTGTACCTGCCGCTGGGCTGAAAATTGATCGGAATCCTTGCTTTTCCCGGCCGGATTTCTTATACTTTGAACAAAGAAGTCTTTTTTGGTGCAAAACACAGGAGGAATCATGGCTGAAATTTCAAGTCTGCTGACATTGCAGGGCCAGCTTGCGCTGCTGACCCTCATCGGCTTTTTTTTGGCCCGCAAGGGCATCATCAATGCGCAGGGACGCAAGTGCCTGACCGATCTGCTCATCAATGTCATCCTGCCCGCGAACATCATCCAGTCGTTTCTGGTGGAGTTCAGCTGGGATGTGCTGAAGAGCAGCGCGTCGATCCTTGTGATCTCGCTGGCGCTGCAGATCGGCTGTGTGGTGCTGTGTGCCCTGGGCTACAACTGGCTGCCCTTTGCAAAGCGGAGCGTCTACCAGTATGGCACGGTCTGCTCCAACGGCGCGTTTCTGGGCAGCGCACTGGTGGACGGCATCTGGGGCAGCAGCGGCCTGCTGCTCAGCTCCATCTACCTCATCCCCCAGCGTGTGGCAATGTGGTCGGTGGGCGTGAGCTACTTTCTGCAGGACGAAAAGCCCGCTTCCAAAGAGGAGATGCGGGCAGACCGCAGGGCTGTACTGCGGAAAACATTCACCCACCCCTGCATCCTGGCGGTCGTGGTGGGCATGGTGCTGATGGCCTCTCAGCTGCCGCTGCCCGGCTTTTTGGGCCGCACCGTCAAGAGCCTGAGCAATTGCAACATGGGCGTTTCCATGATCCTGATCGGAGCCATCATCGGCAGCAGCCGGATGGGCAAACTCTGGGATAAGGACTGCTTCCTCTACTGCCTCATCCGGCTGGGGCTCATCCCGGCGGCGGTGCTGCTGGGATGCAGGCTCTGCGGCGCGGACAGCCTTGTGACCGGTGTTTCCGTGGTATTGGCCGCCATGCCCATGGGCGGTGTGACCGCCGTTCTGGCGGAAAAGTACGGCGGGGATTCCGCCTTTGCCAGCAAGTGCGTTGCGGTCTCTACGGTGCTTTCCCTCATCACCACACCGCTGTGGTGCATGGTCGTGTAAGGGTGAATGCGAAAAACACCTTGTCAATGGCAATCATGGCCGAAGAATCACGGTTCTTTTTGTCCAATCGGCGAATAGCCTTTGCCGCCGGATGGTGATACAATAGGCAAGGTGTTGCGCGGCGGTGCCGCAGAATGCCATAACATGACAAAAATGAGGAGAGCGCGTGGAAAATGGAACCATTTTATCTGATGCCCGGGCAGGAACGCTGTGAACAGTTTAAGGATGCGAACGGTGTGCCCAAAGTCCGCTACTCCTATTGTTCGCTGAACGGGGCGCTGTTCCGCTGTGTGAGCCGCAGCGTGGAAGAAGCCGAGCGCCTGTGCGAGGACTGGCTGGTGGGTCAGGATCGCTGCTACATCAACTGAAAAATGCACCCTCTGCTCCTTTGCGGAATAAGCTGTAAGAGAATCAGCTTATCGGCAAAGGAGTTTTTTTATATGATGAATGGCATCCTGCGTATCCAGACCTATCGGCCCCGGCAGTCGGCTCCGGTGGAGGGAGTGACTGTTGTGATCACCGGCAGCGGCTTCACGGCTCACCGCATCACCGATGCCGAGGGCAATGCCGAGGATGTGGCCATCTGTGCCCCGGCCTGCGCCCTCTCGCTGGACGAGAACAACACCACGACCCTGCCCTATGCCGTGTGCAGCCTGACGGCCAGAAAGCCGGGCTACCGTACCGTCCGCATCCAGGGCATCCAGATCTTTGCCGGGCAGGTCACGCTGGCCCGGCCTGAGATGATCCCGGACACCGAGGAGGGAAAAGACATTGTCGACCCGCCTGTGATCATCCCCACCCACGCTCTGTTTGCGGGGAACGGTAGCAGCGGCCCGGCTCCCACCGATCCATGCACCGGCAGCCGGGTGCTGGACCGTGTCATCGTACCCAAAAATATTACGGTCCATCTGGGCAGGCCCGCCGCCTCGGCCCGGAACGTGACGGTGTCCTTCCGGGATTATATCGCCAATGTGGCTTCCAGCGAGGTCTACCCCACTTGGCCCATTGAAGCGTTGAAAGCGAACATCCACTGCCAGATCTCGCTGGCGCTCAACCGTATTTACACCGAGTGGTATCCCAGCAAGGGCTACACCTTCAATATCACCAACTCCACCAGCTACGATCAGTATTACGTCCATGGCCGCACTGTGTTCGATGTGATGGTAAAGCTGACGGATGATATCTTCAACACCTACATCCGCAAGACCGGCACCGTGAATCCCTACTACTCCGAATACTGTGACGGAAAGTCCGTTACCTGCCCGGGGCTCAAGCAGTGGGGCACGGTCACGCTGGCAAATCAGGGCCGCAATGCCCTGAGCATCCTCAAATATTACTACGGCAGCGATATCGAGATCGTCCGCACCAGCAACATCCAGTCCATCCCCAGAAGCTATCCGGGGTCTCCCCTCCGGCAGGGAGACCGGGGCACGGCGGTGTTCACCCTGCAGCGGCAGCTGAACCGCATCACCAAGGATTACCCCTTCCTCGGCCTGCTGACCGTGGACGGAGTCTTTGGCAGCAGGATGACCGAGACCGTGAAGAGATTCCAGAAGCAGTTCAACCTGACCGCTGACGGCGTGGTGGGGCGGCAGACCTGGTATAAGATCAGCTATATCTATGTCTCGGTGAAAGACCTTGCAGAGCTGACCAGCGAGGGCGAAACGGCTGCCGGAACCCTCTCGGACGGCACCTGGGGCGGCACTGTCCTGCGCGTCGGCTCTTCCGGCAGCGCTGTGGAGCAGCTGCAGTTCTGGTTGAACACTCTGGCCCAGTACGAGAGCAGCATCCCCTCCGTGACAGTGGATGGCGTGTACGGCAGCGGAACCGCCGGTGCGGTCCGGGCCTTCCAGCGAAGATACGGCCTGTCTGTGGACGGTGTGGTGGGCCGCGCCACCTGGACAGAACTCTACGATCAGTTCCGCAGCATCCAGTCCGACAACGGCAGGCCCAACGCCTACCCGGGCACAGCCCTGCGGCAGGGCAGCAGCGGGCAGAACGTCCGGCTGGTGCAGTTCTGGCTCAAGATCGCCCGTACGGTGTATCCCAGCCTGAACACCCTGACCGTGGACGGAAAATTCGGCGCAGGCACGGCAGCGGCAGTGCGGAGATTCCAGAGCTACTTCGGCCTGACCAGTGACGGCGTGGTGGGCCGCGCCACCTGGAACAAGCTGTATGAGGTCTACAACGATATCGCCAACCGGCTGCTCACAGCCAGCCTGCGCCCCGGCGAGTATCCGGGCGTTCTGCGCCGGGGCAGCACCGGAACGGCAGTGCGGGAGCTGCAGTTCTACCTCTACCTGATGAGTGCCTACGAGAGCAGCATCCCCGCTGTTTCCATCGACGGAAGCTTCGGTGCGGCGACCGAGAACGCCGTGCGGGCCTACCAGCGCTTTGCGAAGCTGACGGTGGACGGTGTAGTAGGGCGCACGACCTGGAATTCTCTCTACGGCAAAGCCAGCATCCTGCGGGTGTCCGGCCCGGTGGTCACGCTGAAGCGCCTGCCTTACCCGGGCACACCGCTGGCAGTGGGGGCCACGGGGGATGCGGTGCTCTACTACAACCTCCTTTTGCAGCGCATTGCCTACTATTTCGACAGCGTGGAAAGCCCGTCCCTGTCTGACCGGTATACCGACGAGACGGCGGCCTCTACCCGCAGTGCACAGGCCCTGCTGGATCTGCCCGAGACCGGGGTCGCGGATGCAGAGACCTGGACGGCGGTGGAGGCCCTGAGCCTGCAGCTGGCCGCCGTTTCCCCCAACCCTGACCGGGATGCCGGGCAGGCCGATGCTTACCCGGGCCGTGCCATGAAAGAGGGGAGCGTTGGCCCGGATGTGGGGCGGATCGAACAGTGGCTCAATGGACGCTATATGCGGATCTGCGGCGAGGACTATGTGACCGAGAACTTCCGCTTCGGCCCGAAGGAAACAGAAGGTGTCCGGGCAGCACAGGAGCGGGCGGACCTGCTGGTGACGGGCACGGTGAACGAGGAGACCTGGGCTGCGCTCCGTGCCCAGAGCTGCGAATGCGAGGAGGGATGACGGATGGCACGGCTGCTGATCTACGATGCCTATGAGAACAAGGTGTACACCTACAACAGCCTGAACGAAAACGACCCGATGCCTTACAGCACCGAGCGCACCCTGACATTGCGGGAGTTCCGGGGAAAATCGGGGAGCCCGGTGCTCTGGACGACCATCGCCGCCATGGAGGCATGGAACCTGACCCGCCGCAAGTACGGCAAGGGCATCCCGGTGGGGTATGCCTTCCGGCGCATCTGGGAAGGCGGCCACGGCACCCGCAGCCAGCATTACGCCGGCGTGGCCTTTGATGTGGGCCAGAGCCTGACCCAGAGCCGGCGCACGGCCATCTATAGGGCCGCCCGGTCCACCGGAGCCTGGGGCTATGTGGAGCCCCTGAGCCAGACCCCCACCTGGGTGCACTTTGACCGCCGCTACGGCACCCCGGCCTGCAGCGGCACCAAAGCGGGCTACCCCACCCTGCGGCGTGGGAGCCGGGGCTGCTATGTGATGATCCTGCAGGACGCGCTTTCCACACTGGGGTACCAGACCGGCAGCCGCATCGACGGCCTGTTCGGCACCCGCACCGAGGAAGCCCTGAGAGGCTACCAGCGCCGCACCAGCCTGACGGTGGACGGCGTGTGTGGCTGCAACAGCTGGAAAAAGATCACGACAGCAGTGCTCGGCATTGGCAGAACAAAAACGACGATTGACTAAAAACAACCCTCTCCGTCATTGTGAAGCAATGACGGAGAGGGTTGTTTCTTGTTATCTTCTATGGATCTTTCGGTTCGGTCTGCGCCCGTTCCACAGGTTGATGAACACCCACAGGCCGTAGACCGCCAGAGTGAGCAGGGAGAGGACGATGACCACCTTGAGATACAGGCTGTGGAAGAAGGCCTGCACCTTGGAGACTGTGAAAAGCAATGGGTTCTGGTGGACATCCTGCCCGGCAATGAGGTTCACCACGCCGATGGTCTCGCCTGCCAGCTTGAGCTCCACAGTGCCCACCACGTCGCCCTGCTGGATGGGGGCCGTGGCGTAATCGGGCAGGTGGAAATATTTCTGCGTCACCGAGCCATCCCCCGTGGAGGGCAGCAGGGTCATCATGCTGTCGGCGGGGTAGAGCTGCAGGGTGTCGGTATCGGAGGAGTATTTGACCGGGATCTCCGCCAGCGCCTGGTCGGTGTCCAGCGCGGCCTGGATGGAAAAGCTCTCGAACACCCAGTCGATGAGCTTGGTGGTCTCGTACAGCGCCGGGCGGCGGTTGGAATAGCCGTAATCATCGCAGGTGTCGGGGCTTTGCATGATGCAGAAGATGTAGGTGGCCCCGTCCTTGTTGGCCCACGAGACATAGCTCTGATCGCCGCTGTCGTTCTTGTAGGCCATCACGTCGCACATGCCGCCCTGCATGGCGCTGCGGTAGAACCTGCCGCCGCTGGTCTTGTTCAGGGCCACGTTCTGGCTCAGCAGCACAAAGCTCTTGGCGTGCTTTTCCTTGGCCGGCATCGTGAAGGTGGGGGCGGCGGAGATCTCCTTGAAGGCATCAAAGCTCATCAGGTAGCGCAGGATCAGGTACATGTCCACGGCGGTGGTGGTGTTGCCGCTGTCCAGTCCGCAGGCATCTGTCCAGGTGCTGTTGGTGGTGCCGATGCGCTGGGAGAGGGTGTTCATCTGGCTCACCCAGCCCGCCAGGTCGCCGCCCGAGAGCTCGTAGGCCAGACCCATGGCGGCCTCATTGGCGTTGCGCGTCACCATGGCGTAAAGGGCTTCCCGGTAGGTAAAGGTCTCGCCCGAGCGCATGTCGGCATTGTCGGTGTTGTGGACATAGTCCGAGATGGCAAAGGGCATCGTGAACGTGCTGTCCAGCTGGTCGGCATAGTTGGTCAGCACCAGCGCAATGGTCATATATTTCGTCAGGCCCCCGGCGGACACCTGCTTCTCGCTGTCTTTTTCATAGACGATGATGTTGGTGTCGGTGTTCACGATATAGGCGCTCTGGGCCTTGACATCGTAGACCGTGCTGGGGTCAAACATGGCTCCGGCCGTCACGGCAAGGCAGCTGAACAGGACGGCAAGGGATAAAAGCAGTGCAAAAATACGTTTCATGTGGACAATTCCTTCAAAAAGCGATAATATATAAAATATGGGCGCTGCGCCCGGAAATGACAAAGAATGGCGAACAAAGATTCGCTCCTTTAATAATAACAGGTTTGCCGCGCAGAGACAAGGGTTTTGCCACGGTTTCACAAAGCGGCAGGAGGGGACTATGGTATATCTGACAGGCGACACCCACGGCGAGCTTGACCGCTTCAAGCACGGCAGGCTCCGCTGGCTGGGCAAACGGGACATTGTGGTGGTGCTGGGCGATTTCGGCTTTGTGTGGGATGGCAGCAAGGAGGAACAGAAAAAGCTCGACTGGCTGCGTAAGCGCCCCTATACCCTGCTTTTCCTTGATGGTGCCCACGAGAATTACGACCTGCTGGCCCAGTACCCCGTCGAGGAGCGGTTTGGCGGCAGGGTCCAGGCTTTGGGCGGCAATGTGTACCATGTCTGCCGTGGCAGCGTGCTGGAGCTGGAGGGAAAGAAATACCTCTGCTTTGGCGGCACCGAGAGCCCCGATAAGGAAGAGCGGGAGGCCGGATACAACTGGTGGCCGCAGGAGATGCCCAGCGATGAGGAATACGCCGCCTGTGAGGCCAATCTCGAAGCAAACGGCTGGCAGGTAGATTATGTGCTGACCCACGATGCCCCAAGCAGATTCCTTGATTTTACTTCCCTCGCTGTGGGCGAATCCAACCGCCTGCACCTGTTTCTTGATAAGATCCTGCTGAAGCTGACCTACGAAAAGTGGTTCTTTGGCTGCTACCACAAGGATGTGGCCCTTTCCACCAAGAGCCGGTGCGTCTTTTGTGATGTCATCCCCATGGGCGAGCGCCACGCGAAGCGGTAAAAAGAAAAGGTGCCCATGACTTTCAGGCCGGTGGTGTACATCATAAAAAGACGAAGAAGATCGTGAACACTCTATTGGGTTCACCAATAAACAGCAGGAAGCCCCCTTGACAGTGTAATCGTCAGGGGGCTTTCTGCCTGCCAGGGGTTAGTTCTTGAGTGCCTGCGCCTTGCGCCAGATCTGGATCACTTCCCAGTAACTTACAGAAGCATCTGCAGTTTTATTGGAAGGAAGCAGCTGGTTCTCAGAAGCCCAGGTGAGAGCCTTCTGTGCGTCAGTGGCATCCGTGTCCAACGCAGCAGCGGGAGCAGGTTTGCCGGCATCATCCCACACCAGTTCGGCAAGTTCGGTGGCATTGGCGGGGATCGCTGCGTCATCGGGGAGAATACGTTTCAGATAAAGCTCCGTGCCGATTCGGCAGCCCTGCCATGTCAATACGGCGGCAGCACCAATGACCATAACGGTGCCCAGAATGCCAGAACCACCATCTTCGATGGAAGCATCTTTTGTCATGGCTTCAATCGTTACACCCTTTTCACCTGCGGGCATTTGAAAGCGCAATGGATTTTGTTTGACATCGGCCGAATCGTCCAAACCGCTGACCAACCACTGATCGAACGCAATGGCATCGCTCTGGCTGATGTAGGTGACAGTTACACTGGCGTTTTCAGGCACCTTTGCAACCAGATCACCAATCTCGTTTCTCTCAGCATGAATCTCTTCGCCGTCATGCTCAATAAAAACGTCAGCATTCTTAATGGTCAGGAGATAGAGGTCTGCAGTGGGAACAATGGGAGCAGCTTTTTGGCGAATTTCAAACGTGCCTCCGTCCACGATGGCAGAGATCAGATTGGGACTATTGGAATGAATCTTTACCTTTACGGTATACCTGCCTGCTTTTGTAGGGGCAACGACTTCTTCTCCCATATCGTTGAGATAGACAATCTCAAGTTTGATCTCGTCAGATTGCAAAAGAGCATTCAGCCTGCTGTCCGCCCGGACAATCACTGTGGCCGTATGATCATTGCCTTCCTCTTCCACAGCATCCGCTGGAAGGGTGACAGCGAGTTCGTTCTGGAAAGTATCATTGGTGATGGTAATGGGGTGGATCGTAATCTTTTCCGGAATGTCGATTCGGACGGTATCACCCTGAATGATTCGCAGGGTGTATGTTCCGGCATCTTTTGGAAGCTCATTGAATTCTTCTTCGTTTGAGGTGCCTGCGTTCCTGACATATCTTACAATGTAGTCTGTGATGCGTGTATCCTTGGGCTCGATCCTGATATCGATATTGTCCCCATAGGAATAGTCTGCTAGACCGCTGATGGTGAAATCACCGGTGTCATAATTTGTGTGTTCGACAGTGGCCAGAGTTACGGCTGTATCATCCTGACCTGCAACAAAAGTATAGGTGGTATTGTCTGCACTCACAGTGCCGCTGCCCCCTGCCCAGGTATAACGATCTCTGTACTGGGGATCGCTGACGGTCAATTCCACTGTTTTACCAATCGTGACAATGAATTTGCCATCGTTGATGGGAACGCTGCTGCCATCAACTTTGGCGGTAACGGTACGGATGTCGCTGGTTACCGTAACATCAATAGAACCAGGTGCTACAGGGACATTTTGTAGGCCAGAATTCGTGAAAATAGCGTTCCATTGAGAACGAGAGCCTGAATACTCCACAGTTTTCAAATTTTCACAAGAGGAAAATGCCGACGCGGGAATTTTGGTTACACTGCTGGGAATTGCAATCCGTTCGAGCTGCTCGCAGCCAGCAAAAGCATCATCGAGGATCTGTGTGATACCCTCCGGGATATCGATGCTCTTTAAACTTATACAACCTGCAAAAACTGATTCTGGAAGTTTCGTTATCCTGCATGAAAATTCAATGTCGTGTAGCTTTTGACAATTCATAAAGGCACCCGTTCCAATAGAAATCACAGAGTCTGGCATCTTCACAGAGGTCAGATACAAACAACAGTCAAAAGCATGAGTTCCAATTCTTGCCACAGCATTGGGTATTTTGAAAGCAGGATCCGCCCTTCGAGAAGGATAACGAACTAAGGTGTAATCACCATTTGCTGATTTTTCGTACAACACATTGTCTATTGCCGGATAGCTTTCGCTGTCTGATGTGATTGCTGAGAGAGCGAAACATTCGGAAAATGCATCGGTTCCGATCTGTGCCACATTGGCAGGAATATGAATTTGAGTCAATGCAGTTCCGGTAAAAGCCCGCTCTTCAATGGCAGTTACGCTGTCTGGAAGAGTAACGGTGTGCAAGCTGTAACAATAACTGAACATGCCGTCTGCAACGGATGTTACACCCTCTGGAATGGTGACAGTATCTAATTTTTCGCAATGATGAAAAGCCTCAGAGCCGATCTCTGTTACAGAATCGAGAATGGAAATATCTGATAATACGCTGCAAAACATAAAGGCCTGGCGGCCAATCTTTTTCACGCAGGATGGTTTATTGTCCTGAATAGTAACGCTTTTCAGTGAGGTGCAATTATAAAAAGCATTGCTGCCAATTTCTGTTACAGTGTCGGGAATCTGGACACTTGTCAGGAAGTACTTGTAATTGCAGAATACCCGGTCTCCGATTTTTGATACAGGATATATGGAAGCACCATGTGTTACCTGAGCAGGGATCGTGATCCTATGTTCATTGCCCGTATACTTTGTTATTGTTGCAGTATTGTCAGCATTGAGGATAAACTGATAAGAACCATCTGTATATGCCATAGGGGAATCGCTTGCAAAAACAGTGACAGTGCCCACAGGGAAAAAGGTCAGCAGCATACTGAATGTCAGAAATAAGCTGAGTAGACGCTTTTTCATAAGAAAATCCTCCTTTGCATTTGCATTTCGTAAAAGACTTGTCCGATACGCGTCATAATGCGAATGAATATGACGCTTTACGCAAAATATTTTACAGTAGATGAAAATACAAAGTCAATATAATGGGACATGCTTTGTGAGAGAACACAAAAACTGAGAATTTTTTTATACGGAAGATACAAAAAGAACCGAGTCCTGTGATATATATGGGTTTTTGCGCACTTCCCAATCAGGGATTCACGGGCTTTGGGGGAGTGATTGGTACGTGCAGAGCTTTCCTGGAGCCTGTTGCAGCAGGTTCATTGAAGGCTCAGCATACAATAAAAAAATGAGATAGGCAACCCCTTTCGGGGAAGTCTATCTCATCTTTTCGTTGGCACTGTTTTGCAACAGCCCTTTCTCATTCTCTTTTACATCTTCTCAGGAACATTGATCTTGAACATGGTCAGCACATTGAAGATAACGTTCTTCACACCGATGCACAGAGCCAGGCGGGCCTGCTGCACGGCGGGATCTGCACCCTGGATGCGGCAGTTGCCGTAGAAGCGGTGGAAGGCGCTTGCCAGATCAATGACAAAGCGGTTGATGCGGCTGGGGTCGTACTTCTCAGCAGCCATAACGATCTCCTGCGGGAAGGCGGCCAGCATCCGGATCAGGTCCATCTCGCTGGGGTCGGTCAGCAGGGTGGCATCCACCTGCTCGGCACCGGCAAAGGCCACGCCCTCGCTCTCCATCTTCTTGAGGATAGAGCAGATGCGGGCGTGTGCGTACTGGACATAGTACACGGGGTTGTCGTTGTCGGTCTTGACGGCCTGATCCAGGTCAAAGTCGATGCCGCTGCCTGCGTCGTGCATGTTGAACAGGAAGCGTGCGCTGTCGATGGGCACTTCCTCCAGCAGGTCGGTCAGGGTGATGGCATTGCCGGTACGCTTGGACATCCGGACAGGCTGGCCGTCACGCATCAGGTTGACCATCTGCATCAGCACAACATCCAGATCGTTGCCGTTCAGGCCGATGGCATCCATGGCACCCTTCATGCGGGCAACGTGACCGTGGTGGTCGGCACCCCAGACATCAATGGCCTTGGCAAAGCCGCGGGTGGCCAGCTTGTTGTAGTGGTAGGCAATGTCGGCGGCAAAGTAGGTGGGGATGCCGTTTGCGCGGACGAGGACTTCGTCCTTGGCTTCCTCCTCGGTGCCATCCTCGGTCTTTTTCTTGTTGACGGTGCCGTACTTGGCAGCATACTGGGCGCTGCGGTACATGATGGCACCATCCTCGGCTTTGTAGCAGGCACCCAGCTCCAGCAGTTTGTTCACAACATCCAGGACAGCGCCGGATTCGTGCAGGGTGCTCTCGTGGAACCAGACATCGTAATCGATGCGGTACTTGCCCAGGTCACGCTTGAGGGCCGCAATGTTCTTGGGCAGGGCGTAATCCACCAGGGCGTTCTTCAGGGTCTCAAAGGCTTCGCTGGCAAAGAGGGCCTCTTCGTCCAGCCCAGAGCAAGCTGCAACGTACTTGTCGCCGTTGATCTCGGCAAACTCACCGGCCAGCACCTTGATGTCGCCGCCCTGATAGCATTCAGCGGGCAGGGGATAGGCTTCCTCGCCGCAGAACTGCTGCAGGTAGCGGACTGCCAGACTCTTGCCGAACTTCTGAATCTGGTTGCCTGCATCGTTGATGTAGAACTCGCGGGTCACATCATAGCCGGACCAGTCCAGCACAGCGGCCAGGCAGTCGCCCAGAGCGCCGCCGCGGGCGTTGCCCATGTGCATGGGGCCGGTGGGGTTGGCGGAGACGAACTCCACGTTGTACTTGGCACCCTTGCCGTGGTCGGTGCGGCCATACTCCTTGTTGGAGCAGGCACCCAGCACCACGCTGGCCCAGAAGGAGGGGGCGAGGAACAGGTTGATGAAGCCGGGGCCGGCCACTTCCACCTTGGCAAACACGCTGTGCTCGATGGAAGGCAGATGGGCCAGGAGGGCATCGGCGATCATCTTGGGGGCCTTGCGCCAGGTGCGGGCACCGGCCATGGCCAGATTGGAAGCGATGTCACCGTTCTTGGTGTCGGCAGGGATCTCCACGATAAAAGCGGGCAGCTCGGCCTCGGGCAGAGTGCCGTCGGCCATGGCGGCCTTGGCGGCCTCAGTCAGCAGAGCGCGGGCCTCAGCCAGTGCCGCTGCCCGGGGGTTGTAGTTCTGATAGGTCTTTTCAAAGTCTGTCATAATTTTTATCCTTTCACGGGCTCACCCTCTCAGGCCGCTTCGCGTCCAGCTCTCCCAAAGGGCGAGCTTTTGACAAAACCACAAACTCTATAATTTCTGTCAAGACCTCCCACTTTGGGGGAGGTGGCATCGCGCAAGCGATGACGGAGAGGGTGAGGATGTTCAGTTGATGTGCTCGACCTGGATCTCAAGCGTTGTCCGATTGATGAGCGCTGTGGGGTCATCGGCATCCAGCAGATAGCTGAACTTTGCCGTGCCGCCCGCAGGTTCCGAGAGGTCGCACGCGATGCCGTCGCCGGTCACGCCCAGCGTAATGGGGCCGACCTCGGTCTCGTAGTAGCAGATGTTCCGGTAATCCCGCTGGATGACCAGCTGGGTGTTGACCTTGCCAAAGCGGAGCAGGGCCACCCGGCTGCCGTCCTCGGCGATCTTGATGGTGGTGGTGCAGCCCGCAAAGCCGATGGTCTCCGTCTCCTTATAGCTAATATAATAGGAACCGGCTTTTTTCAGGAAGCTGCCGTAGGTCATCAGCTCGATCTTGTCTGTCTCCTCCGCAGGGAGGGGCTCCGTGTGCTCGAACTGCTCCGAGACGCTCCGGATCAGGATGCGGTAATCTTCGTTGTGTGCAGTGCTCACAGTTTTGTGTTCCTTCACTTTAATATTTGTCAATGGCGATCTGCTCCACCTCGCCGCCCTTGTACTCGCCCAGGAACAGGTCGGCTGTCTGCACGAACCCGTCCGGCGCGTCACTGACATAGAAATGGGCCTGCCCGGCAGGGTGGTCGGCCTTGAGCCCCCGCTCGCTCAGGATGCGCTCCAGATGGTGGGCGGCAGTCTTGGCCGGGTCCACCAGCACCACGTTCCGGCCCATGAACTCACCGATCATGCTTTTGATCAGGGGGTAGTGGGTGCAGCCCAGGATCAGGGTGTCCACCCCTGCATCCCGGATCTCCGTCAGGTACTGGGCAATGACCAGCTTGGTGATCTCCTGCTTGTCCGGGGCGCTGTGATCCACATAGCCCGCTTCCACCAGCGGCACAAAGAGCGGGCAGGGACGGGCGGTGATCTCCACACCGGGTACCAGCCTGCGCAGGAGCGCCTCATAGCTGCGGGAACGGATGGTGGCCGCAGTGCCGATGACACCGATGCGCCGGTTCCGGGTGGAAAAGGCAGCCTCCCGGGCGGCGGCATCCACCACGCCCAGATAGGGCACCGGGAGCTTTTCGGCCTCAGCGGCGGGGTAGGTGCTGGACACCGTGCCGCAGGCCGCCATGATGCACTTGACATCCTTGGAGAGCAGGAACGCGATGTCCTGCCGGGCGTATTGCAGGATGGTCTCCGGGCTGCGGCTGCCGTAGGGCACACGGCCGGTGTCGCCAAAGTAGACGATGTTCTCATGGGGCAGCCGCCTGCGCAGCTCCCGCACGCCGGTCAGGCCGCCCAGGCCGCTGTCAAATACGCCGATGGGGCGGTTATCCATGCTGCTTTTCCGTCCTTTCCAGCGCAAGTTCGATCAGGTGATCGATCAGGGCGGGCACGGGAGTGCCCTCGTGCTCCATGAGCTTGGGGTACATACTGATGGGGGTGAAGCCGGGGAAGGTGTTGATCTCGTTGATCATCACCCGGTTGGTACCGTGCTCCACAAAGAAGTCGCAGCGGGCCAGGCCCTCGCAGTTCAGGGCGGTGTAGGCCATGGCGGCGTAGGTCTTGACCTCGTCCAGCTTTTCTTCGCTGAGTCTGGCCGGGATGACCACCTGGCTTACACCGTTCTTGTACTTGTCGTCATAGGTATAGAACTCGGCACCGGCCAGGATCTCACCCGGGCGGGTGGCCACGGCAGGGTCAGAGCCGATGACGGCGCACTCGACCTCGTGGCCGTCCACAAAGGCCTCGAACACCACCTTGTGGTCGTTTTCAAGGGCCAGTGCAATGGCCTGCTTGAGCTCATCCCGGTCGTGGGCCTTGGTGATGCCCACGCTGGAACCGGCGTTGGCAGGCTTGACGAAGATGGGCCAGCCCAGCTTGGCAATGGCTCCGTCACACACGCCGTCCAAGTCGCTCTCGATCTCCCAGCGGCAGGCGCTCAGCCACTTGGTGTGGGGGATGCCGGCTGCATCAAACAGGGCGTTGGCCACGGCCTTGTCCATGCAGACAGCGCTTGCCAGCACGCCGCAGCCCACATAGGGGATGCCGGCCAGCTCCAGCAGGCCCTGCACGGTGCCGTCCTCGCCCCACAGGCCGTGGAGCGCGGGGATGACCACATCCACGTGCAGCTTTTCCACCTGACCGGACGGGGTGAACAGGATCATGCCGTGGTCGGCGCGGTCGGGGCTGATGACGCAGGGCATGTTGCCGGGCAGCTCTTCCCAGCTGCCGTCGGCCATCTGGGCGCTGGTGGCCTCGGTGCACAGCCAGCGGCCCTCCCGGGTGATGCCCACGGTCAGCACCTCGTAGCGGGCGCGGTCCAGGTTGTCCACAAAGGTACCGGCGGACACGCGGCTGACCTCGTGCTCGCTGGACATGCCGCCAAACAGCACGACGACACAGAGTTTATCTTCAGATTGCATCATGATCTCTCCTGATCTTATGGCCGGAAGGGGCGTTTTGCCCGGGGCCGGATTTTCTATAAGCAGTTATAGACACTTTATTATACTATATCTATGCGGCGGATTCAAGGCGTAGGCCAAAACAGGCAGAAGAGAAAAAATTCAAAAAAGTCTCAAAAAACGCAGAAAATCCGCTTGACGGATGGCAAAACGCGTGATACAATGATATCACCTCTTTTGCGGGGTTATTAAGTGCGCCCTGTTTTTAGGGCGTGCACCGCAAGCCGAGGGAGGTTCAAAACAACCGTTATAATGGAGGTGTCAACAAATGACCGTTAAAATCACTCTGGCCTGCACCGAGTGCAAGCAGCGCAACTACAACACCACGAAGAACAAGAAGAACAACCCCGATCGTCTTGAGATGAAGAAGTACTGCCGTTTCTGCAAGAAGCACACGGTTCACCGCGAGACGAAGTAAGAAAGGCGGACGCATCATGGCAGACAAAACCGAGAAAAAGCCGGGCTTTGTAGCCAGAATGAAGGGCTTTGGCGCAAACATCGCCAAGTTCTTCCGCGACACGAAGAGCGAACTGAAGAAGGTCGTGTGGCCGTCTAAGGCGGACGTTAAGACCAACACCATCGTCGTGCTCGTGACCGTGGCGATCGCAGCCGTTGTGATGATCGCGCTGGATGCCATTTTCGGCGGCATCCTGGGCCTGATCATCGGCGCATGATTCATCTTGAAACGGAGGCTTAACCAAAATGGAAGAACAGACCAATGAGGCCCTTTGGTATGTAGTCCACACCTATTCCGGTTACGAGAATAAGGTTGCAAACGACCTACAGACCATGGTGGAAAACCGCCATCTGCAGGACCTGATCTGTGATATCAAGGTTCCTACCGAGATGGTGCCTGAGATCAAGGACGGCAAGGAGCGTATGGTGGAGCACAAGCTGTTCCCCGGCTACGTTCTGGTCAAGATGGTCATGAACGACGATACCTGGTATGTGGTGCGCAACACGCGCGGCTGCACCGGTTTCGTCGGTCCCGCATCCAAGCCCGTTCCCCTCTCTGCTGAGGAAGTGGAGAAGATGGGCGTTGAAAAGGCGGCTCCGCTGACCGTCGATTTCAATGTCGGCGATACCGTGCAGATCACCGCCGGCCCGCTGGAAGGCTTTATGGGCCTTGTGGAGGGCATCGATACCGAGAGCTTCAAAGTCAAGCTCAAGGTCAACATGTTTGGCCGCGAGACACCCGCAGAAGTGGATATCGCGCAGGTCGAGCTGCCGTAACCAACCGGCATCCGTTTACCAAGGTAAGACCGCAGTGCGGTTCTTATAGAGCGTGTGCATCGTGTGCGCGCTCGTGGGAGGCGTGGGGAGACCACGCCGCAACTCACCACAGATTTTTGGAGGTGCATTTACTATGGCACAGAAAGTTACTGGCTACATTAAGCTGCAGATCGAGGCCGGCAAGGCGACTCCGGCTCCCCCTGTTGGCCCTGCTCTGGGTCAGAAGGGCGTTAACATCATGGCCTTCACCAAGGAGTTCAACGAGCGTACCAAGAACCAGATGGGTTATGTTATCCCCGTTGTCATCACCGTTTACGCTGACCGCTCCTTCAGCTTCATTACCAAGACTCCTCCGGCTGCCGTTCTGATCAAGAAGGCTGCTGGCATCAACACCGCTTCCGGCAAGCCCAACAAGGAAAAGGTTGCAACTCTGACCGCCGCTCAGGTGGAAGAGATCGCCAAGACCAAGATGCCCGACCTGAACGCTGCTTCTCTGGAAGCTGCATGCAGCATGGTCCGTGGCACCTGCCGCTCCATGGGCGTTACCGTCGAGGGCTGAGACACAAACAGTGGGAGGGCATAACACTGCCCGCATGACCACATAGGAGGATATACAATGAAACATGGCAAGCACTATGTCGATGCTGCTAAGCAGGTCGATTTTTCTAAGCTGTATGATATGAACGAGGCTCTGGAGCTGGCTTGCAAGACCGCTTCTGCCAAGTTCGACGAGACCGTTGAGCTGCACGTCCGCCTGGGCGTTGACGGCCGCCACGCTGACCAGCAGGTCCGCGGCGCTGTTGTTCTGCCCAACGGCACCGGCAAGACTGTCCGCGTCTGCGCCATTGCTAAGGGCGCTGCTGCCGCTGCTGCTGAGGCAGCCGGCGCTGACATCGTGGGTGATGACGAGCTGATCGCACGCATCGCCGGCGGTTTCATGGACTTCGACGTTGTTGTCACCACCCCTGACATGATGGGCCGCGTTGGCCGTCTTGGTAAGGTTCTGGGCCCCCGCGGCCTGATGCCCAACCCCAAGGCCGGTACCGTTGCTCCCGACCTGGGCAAGGCTGTTACCGAGGCTAAGGCTGGTAAGATCGAGTACCGTCTGGACAAGCAGAACATCATCCACGTTCCCGTGGGCAAGGCATCCTTTGGCGCTGAGAAGCTGTACACCAACCTGGATACCGTGATGAGCGCTATTGCAAAGGCAAAGCCCGCTGCTGCAAAGGGTACCTACTTCAAGAGCGCTACCATCGCCACCACCATGGGCCCTGGCATCCGTCTGAACACCCTGAAGTACGGTGTCTAATTTGAAGCTTTGATGTTTTTTCTGTCATCCTGACGGATGACAGAAAAAATCTTTAAAAATTCAAAAAAGCGCTTGACAACACCGCGCGTTTGCGGTAAAATAATGATGCTGTTTTTGAGACAGCAGGTGCTGGAGTCCAGCGTAAGGTACAAACCGCCTGCCGAGAAACGCGCGTAAAGTTGTTTTATGCCTCTTTCTCGACACAGTGCGGGAAAGAGGCTTTTTCGTTGCTCCGGCTTTCGATACAAGTTTTTGAAATGAGGTGAAACCGAATGCCCAGTGCAAAGATTCTTTCTGAAAAGCAGGCTTATGTCGCTGATCTGAAGGCAAAGTTTGAGAGTGCGGTTTCCGGCTGCGTCGTCGCTTACGGCGGCATTAACGTCGAGAACGACACCAAGCTCCGTAAGGAGCTGCGTGAGGCAGGCGTTGATTACATGGTCGTGAAGAACACCATGCTGCGTCTGGCTGTCAAGGGTACCTCCCTGGAGGGCCTGGCTGAGAACTTCAAGGGTGACACTGCTGTTGCCTTTGCTCACGAAGAAGACCCCATGTCCGCTGCCCGCATCCTGTGCAAGTACCAGGATGGCGATAAGTCCAAGAAGTTCGTCGTGAAGGCTGGCTTCATGGAAGGCAAGGTCATGGACGCTGCCGAGACCAACGCCATCGCAAAGCTGCCCAACCGCGAGGGTATGCTGTCCATGTTCGCAGGTGCTCTTACCAGCACTCTGTCCGGTCTGGCTGTTGCTATGCAGGCCTACGCCGACAAGCAGGAGGAGCCCGCTGCCTGATGGCTGCGTGACCGCTGCTTAACACAAAACTGAAACAAACAAAAACCATTGATATTGGAGGGTTATTACCATGGCTTCTGAGAAGATTACTGCCATCATCGAGTCCGTTAAGGGCCTGACCGTTCTGGAGCTGAAAGAGCTGATCGACGCTTACTGCGAGGAGTTCGGCGTTTCTGCTGTTGCTGCTGCTGCTCCCGCTGCTGCTGGCGCTGCTGCTGCCGCTGAGGAAGAGAAGACCGAGTTCGACGTTATCCTGGCTGAGGCTGGCGCTACCAAGATGCAGGTCATCAAGCTGGTCAAGGAGATCACCGGTCTGGGCCTGAAGGAAGCAAAGGCTATCGTTGACGGCGCTCCCAAGGCTGTCAAGGAGAAGGCTTCCAAGGCTGAGGCTGAGGACATCAAGAAGAAGCTGGAAGAGGCTGGCGCTAAGGTCGAGATCAAGTAATTTGATCCCTTCTGAACGTTCTTTCTTGAATTCTTATTCTTGAAACAAAAGGCACTCTCGCTGAAAGGCGAGGGTGCCTTTTTGGTTGTGCGCCCGCAGCAGGGCAAAAAGCTCCCGGAGCAGTGGCACTGAATGCCGCACCGCTCCGGGAGCTTTGGTTTTGCTTCGTTTATTCGTAGTCGATGGGCAGGGTGGGCAGACCGTTCAGATCAAGGCCCGCCGTGTGGCCCGCCATGTACTGGTAGTAGCCCTGCGCCGCGATCATTGCGCCGTTGTCGCCGCAGAATTTCAGCTCCGGCAGATAGACCTTGGCCCCAAGCTTCTGGGCACCATCGTTCACCAGCTGACGCAGACGGCCGTTGGCGGCCACGCCGCCCGCCAGACAGACCTGCTTTGCCCCGGTGTCGGCAGCAGCCAGCAGCAGCTTTTCGGCCAGAATGCCCGCAATGCGCTCCTGAAAGCTTGCCGCCAGATCAGGCACGTTGATCTCCTCGTTCTTCATCTGCGCCTTGTTTACCTCGTTCAGCACGGCGGTTTTCAGGCCGGAGAAGCTGACGTTGTACTTGCCGTCCACATGAGGCACCGGCAGGCGATAGGCCTTGGGGTCGCCTGTTTTGGCGGCATTTGCCACGCTGGGGCCGCCAGGATAGGGCAGACCCAGGGTGCGGGCGACCTTGTCAAAGGCTTCACCGGCGGCATCGTCCACGGTGTGGCCCAGAATGTGGTAGTGGGTGTAGTCCTGCACCTCCACGATATGGCTGTGGCCGCCGGATGCCACCAGACAGAGGAAGGGCGGTTTGAGCTCCGGATGGGTCAGGTAGAGGGCTGCAATATGTCCCCGCAGGTGATGCACCGGAACCAGCGGCTTGTTGGCAGAATAGGCCAGCCCCTTGGCAAAGTTCACGCCCACCAGCACCGCGCCAATCAGGCCCGGCGCAAAGGTGACAGCCACCGCGTCCACATCGTCCATGGTCTTGCCAGCATCCAGCAGAGCCTTTTTGACCGTGGCGCTGATGAACTCGCAGTGGCGGCGGCTGGCGATCTCAGGGACCACGCCGCCATAAAGAGCCTGCTCCTTGACACTGGTGGAGATGACGTTGCTCAGCAGGCGGCGGCCATCCTCCACAAGGGATGCGGCGGTCTCGTCGCAGGTGGATTCGATTCCTAAAACGATCATAGTTCAGTGGGCCTCCAGCCAGTTTTTGCCAGTATGCACATCGGTGCTCAGGGGCACCGCGTAGTGCACGCAGCCTTCCATTTCCTCCCGCAGGATCTGCGCGGCCTTTTCGGCCTCAGTCTCCGGGGCTTCCACGATCAGTTCATCGTGGACCGTCAGGATCAGGCGGCTTTCCATCTTTTCGTCCCGCAGCCGCCGCCAGACACGCACCATGGCCAGCTTGATGACATCAGCAGCCGTGCCCTGAATAGGGGTGTTGCGGGCCATCCGTTCGCCGCTGGCCCGGATGTTGTGGTTGTTGCTGTTCAGCTCCGGCAGGGCGCGGCGGCGACCGAACAGGGTGGAAACGTAGCCGCACTGGCGGGCATCCGCAATGGTCTTTTCCATATAGCCGTCGATATTGGGGAAGGTGGCCAGATAGGTCTGCAGGAAGGCCTCTGCTTCCTTGACGCTCACGCCAATGTCCTTGGAAAGGCTGTAAGCGCCCTTGCCGTACATGATGCCAAAGTTGATGGCCTTGGCGCTGGAGCGCAGGCGGGGCGTGACATCCTCAGGCCGGATGTTGTAGATCTTGGCTGCGGTGCTGCGGTGGATGTCGGCACCGGAGAGGAACGCCTCCTGCATGTGTGCGTCGCCGGTGACATGGGCCAGGATGCGCAGTTCGATCTGGCTGTAATCGGCATCCACCAGCACGCAGCCGGGCTTTGCCACAAAGTAGGCGCGGAGCTTGCTGCCCATCTCGGTGCGGATGGGGATGTTCTGCAGGTTGGGATTGTCGGAGGAGAGCCGCCCGGTGCGGGCCTCGGTCTGATTGAAACGGGTGTGGATGCGGCCATCCTCGCCAATGACCTTGAGCAGACCCTCCACATAGGTGGAGTTCAGCTTCTGGCAGGCACGGTACTGGAGAATGTCCTCCACCAGCGGGATGTCCCGCAGCTTTTCCAGTGTCTCGGCATCGGTGGACCAGCCGTTCTTCGTCTTTTTGCCGTGGCGCAGGCCCATGGTATCAAAGAGCAGGGTGCCCAGCTGTTTGGGGCTGTTGGGGTTGAAATCGGAGGTGCCTGCCTCCATCTCGATGCGGGTCAGCACCTGATCCAGCTCCTGCCGCAGCTGCACGCCGAAGGTTTCAATGCCCTCACGGTCTACAAGGATGCCGGTGCGGGTCATATCGGCCAGCACCTGTGCCAGCGGAAACTCGATGTTGTTGTAGAGCTCGTCCTCGCCGTTTTCAGTGATCTCTGCCTTCATTCTGGCGAACAGGTCTGCCAGGAAACCGGCATCGGGGTACTCCTCACAGGAGAACGCCGATCTTGCATGGTAGCTGGTGGCAAGGGTGGTGAGCAGATAGTGGGAAGCGGAAGCGTCCAGCAGGTAGGCGGCCAGCTTGCCGTCCCAGACGATGCTGCTGCCCCAGCTGCCTGCGGCCATGGCTCTGGCGTAGAGGGGGGCGGAATCGAACACATCCAGCGTCACCTTGGGGTCGTCCAGCAGGGAGACCAGCTCCTCCTCGGAGAGGGGATACACGGTGGTGTCCTGCACGGCGTACCAGGCCTCCGGCTGCACGACCGCGCTCTTTTTGCCCAGAACGGCGGGGCGCGCGGCCACCAGATAGTGGCCGGAAGGCTCTGCGGGCAGGGACGCAATGGCTGCGTCCACCTCCGGCAGGGTATCGGGGTCCTGTTCCGGAACGATGCCGTCCAGCCCGAACCGGGTGATGAGGGTCTGGATCTCCAGCTCCTGCATCAGACGAACAGCGGCGGGCTTGTTGCCCTCGGTCACCTTGTAGGCCCCTTCTGCTGTGTCGATGGGAGCATCGGTGCGGATGGTGCCCAGCGTGTGGCTGAGGTAGGCATCCTCCCGGCAGGCCAGCAGGTTTTCCCGCTGCCGGGGCTTGATGATCGGGCTGTCCAGATGGTCGTACACGTTATCCAGAGTGCCGAAGTTCTTGACCAGGGTCATGGCGGTCTTTTCGCCGATGCCCTTCACGCCCGGAATGTTGTCGGAGGTGTCGCCCATCAGGCTCTTCACCTCGATGAGCTGCTTGGGTTCAATGCCGTACTTTTCGTGGATGGCATCCAGATCCATGGTCTCCGTTTTGCTGCGGCCCATGGCGCTGGTGGCCAGCAGCACGGTGGTGGTCTCGCTCACCAGCTGCAGGCTGTCGCGGTCTCCCGTGGCCAGAAAGCAGTCGTCCCTGCGGGCCTCGCAGGCAGCGGCCAGCGTGCCCAGAATGTCGTCGGCCTCCCAGCCCTTTGCTGATACCTGACGGTAGCCCAAGTCGGTGAGCAGTTCTTTCAGGATGGGCATCTGCTGGGCCAGCTCGTCCGGCATGGCGTGGCGGGTGCCCTTGTAGCCGTCGTACATTTCGTGGCGGAAGGTGGGGTGCTTCAGATCGAAAGCAATGGCCACCTCGTCGGGCTCACACTCCCGGAGCAGGGAATTCATAATATTCAAAAAGCCGAAGATGGCATTGGTATAGCGGCCGTCCTTGGTGGTCAGCAGCTTGATGCCGTAAAAGGCACGGTTGGCAATGCTGTTGCCGTCAATGACCAGTAAACGCATAGTCAGTCTCCTCCATTGCATTATAACTCAATTTATAGTATAACACAAAATGGGGGCCAGCGGGGGATTTTTGCAGAAAAAACAAAAATGCCCTCCCGTGTTGGGAAGGCAGGTGAAGGTGTTACTCCGAGATGGTGATGGCACTCACCGGGCAGGCCTGTGCGGCTTCCACGGCGGTGGGTACGGTGTCGGGCGGCAGCTCGCCCGGCACGGCAACGGCCAGGATGCCTGTCATCTGGAACACCTCGGGGCAGATCCCGGTGCACTGGGTGCAGCCGATGCAGAGATCGGGGTCAACGAATGCTTTCATGGAAAGTTCCTCTCTTTCTGAAATGGCCCACCCTTCGTTCAATCTCAGGGGCGGCTTGTGATAAAGCAAGTATGGACGGAAAGAAGATGAATTATCCCTAGGTTTTTTCCGGCAGATATGATACAATAGAGCACACAGGATCCAGGAGGAAAAACGATGAACATTCAGATCTTTGGCACCAGCAAGTGCTTTGATACCAAAAAGGCCCAGCGCTATTTCAAGGAGCGGGGCATCAGGTTCCAGATGATCGACCTGAAGGAAAAAGAGATGAGCCGGGGCGAGTTTGAGAACGTGGCCCGCGCGCTGGGCGGCTGGGAGCAGCTGGTGAACCCGGCGGCAAAGGATAAGCAGACGCTGGCCCTGCTGGATGCACTGGTGGATTGGCAGAAGGAGGATAAGCTGTTCGAGAATCAGCAGCTCTTCAAAACACCCATCGTGCGCAACGGCAAAAAGGCCACCGTGGGCTACCAGCCCGAGATCTGGAAAACGTGGGAATAAATCGCGCTTTCACAAAAAATCCACGCCCCGGGTTTTGCACCGGCGGGCAGTTTGTGGTATACTGAAAGCTAGTATTTCCCCAAAAGATGACCTGATTTAGGAGACGATAACGATATGAAGACCTATATGACCCCGGAAGAACACGCCCGGCTCCACCGCCGCCGCGCCCGGCAGACCCTTGGCCTGCTGATCGCCGTGCTGGCACTGGTGGGCGTTGTAACAGTCGTGCGGGCCGGTGTGAAGGGTGTGGCCACCCTGTTTGACGACACCCAGCAGAAAGCGGAATATGAGGACCGGCTGGAAGGTCTGGTCCTGTTCGACCCGCTGCCCTTTGACGGCATTGAGAACATCGATGACCTGACCCTGCGCGAAGCCGCCGTCTGGGGCTGCGTGTACAGCATCCAGGAGACCCAGGGAAGCTTTGACAACTACAACACGGACCCCGACACCGAACAGCTGCTGCTGCCCTCGGTGGATGTGGATGCCTATCTGGCAAAGCTGGTGGGCCCCAGCTTCAAGCTGACCCACAGGAGCTTTGAGATGGACGATATGACCATCGAGTTTGACGAGACGACCCAGTGCTATAAGATCCCCGTCACCGGCAGCGTGGGCATCTTCCGCGCTACCGTCACCAGACTGTTCAAGAAGGACGGCCTGCTCCACGTTACCGTGGGCTATATCCCCACCCAGAGCAGCGATGACAGCATCCTGAACAACTTGTCCGACACGCCCACCAAGTATATGGACTACCTGTTCAGCCGCCAAAGCGGCAGCTGGTATCTGACCGGCCTGACCGACAGCGAGACCAAGCCCGAATCGGCCGACAGCGCAGCCTCTGCTGCGGAGCCCGCCCCGCTGGCTGAGAGCGAGGTCAACGATGCCATCCTTGCCACCGCAGGCGATTCTGCCGCCGCCAGCGTGGCCGCCAGCGCCGTTGCGGACGAGGCTGCCCCTGCGGACGAAGCTGCGGAGAGCACCCCGGCGGAGAGCACCGAGGCTTCCTCCGAGAGCCCGGCGGCATAAAGCGAAAACCGAAATCTGACAGAACACCCCTGCACGGAATGTGTGAAGCATTCCACGCAGGGGTGTTTTTGTTTCCAGATTATTTCAGATCAAACCTGACCACGACCAGACGATACCACAGGTAGGGCACCATGTTCCAGATCATCCACAGCTCCATGAGGATATAGTTGGGCAGATCCTTCAGGCGGAAGGGACGCTTGCCGAGCCGCCCCTCTTTGAGCAGGGCGAAGGCTTCGTGCATTCCCTTGTCCCAGGCTTCGCCAAAGCCCTGCTTGTGGAACTTGTAGCACTTGAGCAGATAGCCCAGCGCCAGCGGGAGAAAGTTCAGGATGAGCATGAGCAGCGGCTCGTTCTTGAGGGGGAGCAGGATGCTGTTCCGGCCGCTCTGCTGGCTCTTGAAGGCGTTGTACTTCACCGCGCCGGTGCTGGCACCGCAGATGTGGTAGCATTTTGCGGTGGGGCAGAGGACACACTTGTAGCCTGCGTTGTTGGCACGCCAGCTCAGGTCCACATCCTCAAAGTAGGCGAAGAAGTTCTCGTCAAAGGTGCCGATCTCCTCCAGAATGCTCTTGCGGTAGAGCGCCGCGCCGCCGCAGGCCGAGAAGATGCGTCTCTGTTTGGTGTAGCGGCTGGCCCGGCGGCCGTCGCCGGTCTTGCAGGCAAAGCCCATCCAGGTGACGTAATCACCGGCATCGTCGGCCAGCTCCCGTTCAAAGTGGCGGAGCATCAGGCTCTGCACGGCAAAGATTTTGGGGTCCGTCTCGGCGGTGCGGATGAGTTCGGCCAGCCACTCGGGCTCGGCAAAGGCATCGTTGTTGAACATGACCACATACTCGCCCTTGGCCCGGGCAATGCCCTGATTCACGGCGTGGGAGAAGCCGGTGTTGGTGCCGTTTTCGATCAGGGTGAAGTTGGGGCGGCCGCAGTAGCTGCGGGCCTGCTCCAGACTTTCATCGGTGGAACCGTTGTCCACGATGATGAGCTCAAAATCCTGCTCTGTCTGGGCATAGACCGACTCGATGGAGTCCTTGAGCCAGCCTTTGCCGTTGATGTTGGGGATAACGATGGTTGCTTTCATATATAGATGCTCCTGAAAATTCAACTTCAGGGCAGATTATACCATAATTGCGTTGAAAAAGAAACCGGCAGTTGAGAGAAGGCGTGGGAAGCACGATGAAAAACTTTTCCGGACTTTTGTAGCAAATGTCCAACTACTTCACTGTACGATTGTGCAATCTGCCCTTGAATTGTGACCAAAGCGTGTAAATATTGAGAAAATAGCTGCAAAACTGTTTACAAAAGAGTAACAGAATGATATACTTTACACCAGTGAATGAAACGCTCTTTTGTGAAGAAAGGATACTGACGTGGAAACAGCCAAGCACTTTGGAAGCAAACTTCGGAAAACTCTCGCTGCCCTGCTTGCAACGATGGCCCTGATGGCCGTGCTGCTCCCCGGGGCACTGGCCGTGGACCTGAACGTTGATGCCGGGTTCTACTTCAAACAGAGCCGGGGCGGCACCTGCACCCTGGCCTCTGCCGCAATGATGCTTCGCCGCCGGGCCTATCTGGACGGGATGGACAGCTGGGTGGATGTGACCGAAAACGGCATCAAGAGCACGGCCTGGTCAGGCGGGCTCTCCCACAGCTTTACATACAACGATATGCATGTGGGTTATGCGACCCTGCCCTCGGGCAAGGCGGCCAAGACGGGAGCGCTGGTCTCCATTCTGGCAGAGCATCCGGAGGGCATTGTGCTGTACGACCGCACCAGACCCCATGCCGTGCTCCTGACGGACTACACCGACGGCGTGTTCTACTGTTCCGATCCTTCCAACGGGGTTGCCTCCGGCCGTGTGCCGCTGTCTGCCGCCAGCATCTCCATTGGCGGCGCGTCCTGCTACTGGTACATCACCGAGGATGGCAATGACGATGGTCTGGAGCTTCTGGAAGAGGCTGTGCAGGCGGAGGAAGCTGCCGCGGAAACTGAGACTGCGGCAGAGACTGAAGTCGCTGCTGGCGAGGAAAGCAGCAGTCAGGATTGGTGGACGAGCCTGTTTGGCTGAATATTGATCTTCTGGGCGGCTGGCCGTTGGGTCAGCTGCCTTTTTTATTAGCATCCTCACCCTCTCAGGCCGCTTCGCGTCCAGCTCTCCCAAAGGGAGAGCTCTTGACAAAACCGCAAACCTTGCATTTACTGCCAAGGCCTCCCACTTTGGGGGAGGTGGCATCGCGTAAGCGATGACGAAGAGGGTGAGCCCGTTCACCTCCGCAGCTCTGTCCCCGGGAAATAGTGCGCCAGAATTTCTTCCGCGCTCTGTCCCTGCTCGGCCAGCGCCTTGGCACCCCACTGGCTCAGCCCCACACCGTGGCCATAGCCCTTGGTGGTGAGGAGAAAGCTGCCCTCCTGATACTGCACCGTGAAGCAGGCGCTCCGCAGGCCCAGCGCCTTGCGCAGGGCCGGGCCAGTGACGCTTTGCCCACAGACGGGCAGGGAGGCTACATAGCCCGAAGGGGTAAGCGCGGCCTCTCCGAACCAGCTGGCAGGTGCGGCAGGGTCAGGGAGAAGGCCCAGCCCGGTGAGAGTCTGCTGCATCTGTTCGGTGGTGAATTGGACGGTATAAAGGTAGTTGTCCGCATTGAGGTCGGTGGAGCTGTCCACGGCCACAAGATAGGGAAGGGCAGTGCCCCAGACGTTTTCGCTGGCCTCGGTCATGCCGTTGGAGATGGCAAAGTAGCTTGTCCCGGCGGGGGCGCTGCCATAGTAGAGCACATCGGTCAGCACACTGTCCACCAGCGCCGAGAGGCGGGCATAGTTTTCCTCATAGGCGGTGCCCCAGTAGCTGCGGAGGACTGCATCTGTTAAGTATCCCTGCCGCCGGACGGGGTCCACGCTCAGCCAGCCGGAAGCCGGTTCGGCGGCATGGTCGCGGCAGTAGAGGGCATAGCTGTGGGCCGCGATGGCCTGCGCCTTGAGCGCCTCGTCCGGCCAGCTGATGGGCATTTCCGCCGCCACGGCACCGATCAGATATTCCCGCCGGGGTACCGAGACCACGGCCCCGGCGCTCTGGTCGGCCAGCAGAAAGCTCTCGCTGTCCTGATCGGAGGGCGGCACGGCGGCGCTGTCCGGGGCGGCTTCCGAAGCCGCAGTGCCCGGCAGGGGAGCGGAAGAAGCCCCCTGTGCCGGGCCGAACACCGCCAGTGTCAGCCGGTAACCGGCGATCGGCAGGAGTGTGCCCAGCACCAGCAGCAGGGCGCAGAGAAGAAAGAATGTCTTTTTCATCGTGATTTTCCCTCCCGGACAGGCATTTTTCTGGGCCCAGTGTACCAGTACGGCGGGGTGAAAAAGCGCACATTTCATCCAAGACTTGAATTTACTTCACAAAAGCGCTATCATAAGGGTGTGCCATCATGGTGGATGGCCGGAAAGTATATAAGAGAGAAATAAGAGAAAGGGGAAATTCGCGCATGAACTATACCCATGCAGAAGTAGCGTCGCTGGACCCGCAGACCATGCGGACGCTGTGTGAAGAGTATCTGGCAAACAACTATATCGACCCGGAGACGAGTGAGCGTCTCGGTGTCAAGCGCGGCCTGCGCAACCCGGATGGCACCGGTGTGCTGGCAGGCCTGACCAATGTCTGTGACGTTGTGGGCTACAAAAAGGATCAGGAAGGGCATGTCATTCCCATTCCGGGCCGTCTGATCTATCGCGGCGTGGACATCAACGAGATCGTGAACGAGGCCTACCGCAACGACCGCTTTGTGTTTGAAGAGGTCATCTGGCTGCTGCTGTTCGGCAGCCTGCCCACCCAGGAGCAGCTGGACGATTTCTGTGAGCTGCTGGCAGAGCACCGTGCCCTGCCCGATGGCTTTATGGATACCATGAATGCTCCTTCGCCCAATATTATGAACAAGATGCAGCGGTGCGTGCTGGGCCTGTATTCCTACGACGAGCACGCCGAGGATCTGACGCTGGAGAATATCCTGAACCAGAGCATCAATCTGATCGCCAGTATGCCCACCATGATGGTGAACGCTTACCAGATAAAGCGCCGCTATTATGACAAGCAGAGTATGTTCTTCCACATGCCCAAGCCCGGCCAGAGCACGGCGGAGCACATCCTGAGCACCTACCGCCCGGACCAGAAGTTCACCCACGAGGAAGCCAAACTGCTGGATATGTGCCTGCTGGTCCACGCCGACCACGGCGGCGGCAACTGCTCCACCTTCACCGCCCGTGTGCTGTCCTCCTCGGGAACCGATACCTACTCGGCCATTGCAGCCGCCATTGGCGCGCTGAAGGGCCCCAAGCACGGCGGTGCCAACCTGATGGTCAACCGCCAGCTGCAGGATATCCTCAAGCATGTGGAGCACCCAGAGGATGACGACGAGGTGCGCGAGTATCTGCGCCGCATCCTGCGCAAGCAGGCGGGGGACGGCTCCGGCCTGATCTACGGCATGGGCCATGCGGTCTATACCATGAGCGACCCCCGTGAGGTCATCCTGAAGGAGCGCGCCAAGCACCTGGCCTACGAGAAGGGCTTTGAGGAAGAGTACAACATGCTGTGCAGCATCGAGCGGCTGGCTCCCGATATCTTTGCCGAGGAGAAGGGCAGCAGCAAGCCGGTGTGCGCCAATGTGGACCTGTTCAGCGGCCTGATCTACAACATGCTGGGTATCTCTGAGGATATCTACACCCCGCTGTTCGCCATTGCCCGTGTGCCGGGTTGGTGCGCACACCGGGTGGAGGAAGTCATTTTTGCCAACCGGATCATCCGGCCCGCCTATAAGTATCTGGGCGTGCGCCAGAAATATAAACCGATCGAGGAACGCTGATGAACGCTTTATTTGTGCTGATTTTCACCTGTGGTGGTGCCCTTGCCATTGGGCGCGGGCTCGACTTGGCCCTGTGGACGGACTGGAATACCGGCCTGTGTACGGCGGGCTCTGTCTGGCTGCGGTACGGCAGCCTGTGGGCGGCGCTGGTCGTTGGCATCATTGCCGCCCGGAAGCTTGCCCGCCAGCCCCTTGTTTTGCGCAGTGCCTGCAGGCCGGTGGGAGTCACATCGGTGCTGGGCGGCGTGTGTGTCGGTCTGGCCGGTGCGGTGCGTCTGGCAGTGGGCATGACCGGCGTTGGCGCGCTGGTGCGTGCCGTACTGGAGCTGGTGTGTGCTGTCTGGCTGATCCGGCTGGGCCGCAGCTGGACGCATAAGGGAGAATACCGTCTGCCCGGCCGGAGCATGACCCCGGCGGTGCTTGGCACGGCGGTGTTCTACTGGGGGGTGCTGAGCCGCTTTATGGAGAACAGCTCCAGCTGGCACCGGGTGGAGCCGACTGCCATGGTCTGGCAGATGCTGGCTGCGCTGGTGTTTCTTTCGGCGATGGTCCGCGCCCTCTGGCTGCCGGAAACGTCCAACGGCTGCCAGCTGTGCGAGGCCGGGATCTGCACGTTCCTGCTCTGCTTCTGCTGGGAACTGCCCCGGGTGCTGGTGCTGCTGTTCCACGGCATCACGGCAGCCGACCTGCCCGAGGTGCTGTTTGGCTTTGGCATGTGCTGCATCGGCGCGCTGGGGCTTTTCACTGTGGCGCGGGTGGCAGGAAGTGACGGAAGGCCTGCAATACCCCGACACGCCGTTGGTTGAATTGCTGAAAAGATTCCCATAAAAGCTGTGAAAATCGTTCAAAAACAAAAAAGTGTGAAATTACCTTGTTAATTTTTTGGCGGACACTTGAAGGTTTCCGCGATTTGGTCTATAATAAAGCTACCGTGATTATTATCCGATAAAAGGGTAAGAACATTTAGGAGGTACTATTAACATGGCTGTTAGAGTTGCTATCAATGGTTTTGGTCGTATTGGCCGTCTGGCTTTCCGTCAGATGTTTGATGCTGAGGGTTACGAGGTCGTCGCAATCAACGACCTGACCAGCCCCAAGATGCTGGCTCACCTGCTGAAGTACGATACCGCTCAGGGTTCCTTCTGCGGCAAGATCGGCGAAGGCAAGCACACTGTTGAGGCTACCGAGGATTCCATCATCGTCGACGGCAAGGAGATCAAGATCTACGCTGTTAAGGACGCAAAGGATGCTCCTTGGGGCGAGCTGAACGTTGATGTCGTTCTGGAGTGCACCGGCTTCTACACCAGCAAGGAGAAGAGCATGGCTCACATCCAGGCTGGCGCAAAGAAGGTCGTTATCTCTGCTCCCGCAGGCAACGACCTGAAGACCATCGTCTTCTCCGTCAACGAGAAGACCCTGACCGCTGAGGATCAGGTCATCTCTGCTGCTTCCTGCACCACCAACTGCCTGGCTCCCATGGCTGACACCCTGAACAAGACCTACCCCATCGTTTCCGGCATCATGACCACTGTTCATGCTTACACCGGCGACCAGATGATCCTGGATGGTCCTCAGCGCAAGGGCGACCTGCGCCGTGCTCGTGCTGGCGCACAGAACATCGTTCCCAACAGCACCGGCGCTGCTAAGGCTATCGGCCTGGTCATCCCCGAGCTGAACGGCAAGCTGATCGGCTCTGCTCAGCGTGTGCCTGTTCCCACCGGTTCTACCACCATCCTGGTTGCCGTTGTCAAGGGCAAGGATGTCACCAAGGAGTCCATCAATGCTGCTATGAAGGCTGCTACCTCTGAGTCCTTCGGCTACAACGAGGATCCGATCGTTTCTTCCGATGTCATCGGCATGCGTTACGGCTCTCTGTTCGACGCTACCCAGACCATGGTCGCTAAGATCGACGATGACACCTATCAGGTTCAGGTCGTGTCCTGGTACGACAACGAGAACTCCTACACCTCTCAGATGGTCCGTACCATTAAGTACTTCGCTGAGAACTGCTAATCACAGCTCTACGCTCAAAAGTGCTTGAGGTGTTGTGCTGAGTAACAGCATGTTTTAACCTTTCTGGTACGAACATGCTGTGATTGGTACGACAACAGGATAATGAGTTCAACACCCTTCCTTTTGCGGGTTTCCGTGAGAGGAAGGGTGTTTTTTATGTGTTTGAAAGATCTCCGCGATGAATTTCTGTATTATGTTACTGTTCGACACCGGGATGCGCTGTAATGAGATGATCCTGATGGAGCCGGAAGACATCAAACCGGACTATATTCTGGTCAAGCAATGACGCAAGAAATTATTTTGCTTGTCTTATATATAGAACATAGAATATGCTATAATGTCTTATATGATAGACAAAATGAGCAGTGGGAGAAACTACTACAAACAACGATCTGCTGAAGAAAATTGCTGCAACCGTGACCGAACCGCACCACCATATCATCGTGACCTACGAGGAAGATTCTGACATTGAGGTAGACGGTGTTGCAATCTCGGTCGTTCCTCTGGTTGATTTTTTACTGACAACGTGAGATTCCTGCGACCACAACCGTATGAACCACATGATTCATGAAGCAAAACCCCGGTGGTGCGGATCACCAGCATCCGGGGAGGAGTTAAAAAGCTGGTAAGGGACACTGACCCGGTAGAATGAGATAGTTGTTCCATCTCCCCAGACCGAATTAGAATCTAGCAGCAAAAGGCCTCTGCCTTTCACAGAAATGTGATGGACAGGGGCCTTTTAGCGTAAAAAAAAAAAGCCTGACCCATGCAAAAGAGCACAAATCAGGCTGACAATGGATATGAAATTCTAAAATTCACTTAGAAAAGAGAGTACGCGTTGCAGGGAAAGCCGAGCAGATCGTTCGGTGAGCTATTGGATCTCTTGCTCCAGTTCATCGAACAGCGCACAGGAAAAGAACTGACCAAGCGTGATATCAAGACCATCACAGAGCTTTTTAATGGTGGCGATGGACACACGCTGACGGGATTGGTCGAGCATACTGTATACCGTAGATGGTGTTACACTGGCACGGGTCGCTAACTCGTTGGGGCGTATCCCACGCTGGTCGCAGAGTTGTTCAAAGCGTTTGGCAACGGCATCTTTTACAGTCATGATGAAGTTCACCTCAATAGGATGGTACAGAAGTTCGTGCAGTTTTGCGTGCGCAGCTGCGTATATCACGAAAGTATTTTATGCTGTAGAGAATACATGGCTGCGTAACGACAAAGAATATATTTAGCAAAAAGTATCCTCCACATGGAAAATGGAGGGCCATGAGCGAAATATAACGTTATTCCATTAGACTTGGCGTTTTCCTACCCCTCATTGACACCTGATGTGAAAATATCCGATTCATCTCCCTGCGCTTTCGAGTCAGGTCAGAGTGCACATAGCGCTGCAAGGTGATGTTGGCGTTGGCGTGTCCCAACAATTCGCTGAGGGTCTTTACATCGCACCCAGCCTGCAGGCAGGTCGTTGCAAAGGTGTGGCGCAGTGCGTGCGGGCGCACTTGACGGACAGTCGCCTGCTTCAGATACGCTTTGATGCTTTTCCGATAGCAGCGAGGTTCGGTTGGCTTGGACTCGCTGCCGGACAGGAACCATGCAGCATTGCTGGCGCTTCCGCGCAGCTTTTTCAGCAAAATAAGCAGTTGCTTTGGAAGTGGAATTTCCCGGCGAGAGGTGCGGGTTTTGGGTGTCTGGATGACCACCTTTGTATGGCCGTTTCCACAGGAAATTCTGCAGACCGTCCGATTGATGTTCAGCGTGCCGAGTTTCAGGTCAAAATCGCCCCATTGCAGGCCGCAGATCTCACCAATTCGAAGCCCCAATTCCAGCCCCAGTAGTAAACCGATTTTGCGAGGCGTGGGGTTCGCCTGTACATATTGATGAAGTCGCTGCTGTTCCGCCGGGGAGAGAGGCGCAGAAATTTTGTCGATGGCTTTTGGCAGCGCAACTTCCAGCTCCATTGGACGAATCAAACGTAAATGAGCGGCATATTTGCAGATACGTCGCAGCATCGAGAGGCATTCCCGGGCAGAGGAGTTTCCCAGTGGCTTGTGTGCCGCATCGGTGGGCGTGATGATTTGCTGCATGGCCTGTTCCAGAAAGCTTTCCTCAAGGGATGCAACGGGCACCTTGCTCAAAACCGGAAGAAGATATTTGTGCAGCGTGTATGAATAATGCGCATAGGTGGATTCTTTTATAGCGTTTTTCAGGGAGCACAGCCACACCTCGGACAGTACTTCAAAGGTCAGGTCGGTTTGATTCAGGTTGTAGAACCCCGCCTCCGCTTTTCTCTGGATTAGTACCCGTTTGACCTCCGCATAGGCCGTTCCGTAAACGTAACCCCACTGGATCTTCCCCTCCGGTGTGCGCGCCTTGATGTACCTGCCTTCCCACCGACCGTCCTTACGCTTGCGAATGTTTTCTCCCCGTCGCGCCATCGCTGTTTCCTCCTGCTGTTTAGACTCTCATCTGACCCCTTATTTTCTCAATCCTCGTTTACAGCTGGAATTATTATACAGAACTGGGCATGACACAAAAACAGTCCGGCCTTCGCGATGTTTTTTCAGGGTCAAATGTGATACATTTATGATGATTTCTATTGAATCCCAGATATAACCATGATAAAATAAGATGAGATTATAGACAACGATGTCAAAGGAACGGTATCCTCCATTTTCCATGTGAAGGATACCCCTGAATTGCGGAAAGGGGTGAACAAGGTGGCACTGCGTCTGTTTGAACACAACGAGAAAGCATATCATGCGGCAGTCTGGATGATGGAGCAGTATGGCAAGGCCGCCATTGTCCACCCGACCGGCACTGGAAAGAGCTACATTGCGTTCAAGCTGATCGAGGACAACCCGGAGAAGGTTGTGATCTGGCTTTCTCCCAGTGAATATATCTTCAAGACACAGCTGGAGAGTCTGAAAAGGAACGACCCGGATTTTCCGTTGGCAAACGTTCACTTTTATACCTATGCCAAACTGATGTGCTGCACCCAGGCGCAACTGGATGATATCGCAGCGCAGAAGCCCGCCTATATTATACTCGATGAATTCCACCGTGCCGGTGCGGAATGCTGGGGCGAAAGCACGGTGGCTTTGTTAAAGTTATGCCCGGAGGCAAAACTGCTGGGGCTGACGGCGACAAACGTCCGGTATCTGGATAATAACCGTGACATGGCCGAAGAGCTTTTTGATGGCCGTGTTGCGAGCGACATGACCCTTGGCGAAGCAATCGTCAGGGGTATTTTGCCTACTCCGAACTATGTGACCACCGTCTATCAGTACCAGAAAGACTTGGCACGTTATCAGACAAGAGTGGATAATCTGCGTTCTGCTGGGATTCAGGACGTAAATCAAAAATATCTGGATGCCCTGCGCCGCGCCTTGGAACAAGCAGATGGATTAGACAAGGTTTTTGAACATCATATCACGAACAAGTCCGGAAAGTACATCGTGTTCTGCGCCAACAAGGAGCACATGGACGAAATGATCTCTCATGTGCCGGAGTGGTTTGCAAAGGTGAATGCGGAAGTGGCGGTGTACGAAGCTTATTCCGATGACCCTGGTACAGACAAGGCTTTTGCAGACTTCAAGACGGATGAGAGCGACAAGCTGAAGTTGCTGTTCTGCATAGACATGCTCAACGAGGGCGTTCATGTAGAAGGCATTTCAGGTGTCATCCTGTTCCGGCCCACCATTTCACCCACCATCTACAAGCAGCAGATTGGACGCGCTTTGACCGCTGGGGAAAATTCTACACCGCTTATCCTCGATGTAGTCAACAACTTCGAGGGTCTGTGCAGCATTGCGGGGTTACAGGGCGAGATGCAGGAGGCAATCTACCGCCTGAATGCCAACGGTGAGGGCGATAGGATCATCACCGAGCGGTTCGAGGTCATCGAGCAGGTACACGACTGCCGGGTGCTGTTCGAGCAGCTGCAGGCAAGTCTTTCGTCCAGTTGGGAGCACTACTTCTCCGAAGCAAGCATCTACTATGTGGAGCACGGCGACCTGAATATTCCAAAACGTTATACCACACCGGCGGGATTGAGCCTTGGCGAGTGGCTGACGACCCAGCGCCGTGTCCGTGCAGGACAGATTCCGGGGAACCTGACCGAGCAACAGGTTGCACGGCTGGACAGTATCGGGATGGAGTGGGGCAACCGCAACGATGCCGCATGGGAGCACGGCCTGGAAGAAGCGCGAAAATTTCGGGAACAGTTTGGGAATTTGCAGGTCCCGGCGAAATACAAAACGAAAAATGATTATCCTCTGGGAAAGTGGATCAACAATGCGCGGAAACGCCGAAGCGATGGAAAGCTGACGGAAGAACGCATTCGACAACTGGATCAGTTGGGAATGACATGGAGCGTATTTGATGCCAAATGGGAACAGGGATATGCACTTGCTATGAGTTATGCCGCCGAACACGGCAACTTGAATGTTCCTGTCAATTACACGACTGAAGAGGGCGAAAAGCTGGGTGCGTGGATTTTGAACCAGAGGGCAGCATATACAAAAGAAATGCTTTCCCAAGACCAAATCGGTCGTCTGGAAGAAATAGGAATCTATTGGGGAAACCGTAATGATCGCCAGTGGAACGAGGTCTATGGTGCCGCCAAGCGTTATTTTGAGGCAAATGGAAACCTTGATGTCCCGGTGGCCTATGTTTCACCGGAGGGCTATGCTCTTGGAAAATGGGTGCGGCGGCAGCAGTATGCGTATCGAAAACCAGAGAAAAGCAATGCAATCTTATCACAAGAGCGCATTGAGTTGCTGGATGCCATCGGAATGCAGTGGGAGAAACCGGACTCGTGGCAGCACCGGTACGAACTGGCGCAGGAATATAAAAAGCAATATGGAAATCTGGAGATTCCGGCGAAATATAAGACTGCGGATGGCATCTGGCTTGGCCGGTGGATATACAACCAGAAGCGGTTGCTGCAAGGCGAGCCTGAAAAGTTGAGCGAAGAACAAAAGAAAAAGCTAAAGGAGTTATTGGGGTATTATGTCAAAATTTCAGCATGATGTGATGTTGAAGATCGTAAAAATCATCGATTTGGTAATGATTACAATTCCGTTTGCACTTTGTTGGGAGCTGTATTATTCGTATCAGGTCTATGCAAAGTTTGGTTGGAAGGGCAACTGGGCCATGATCGGTCTGTTTGCGGTGTTGTTCTTTCTGTTGGGTAAAGTCTACGATGCGTTCTGGATGTCTTTGCAGCGCATCTCAGAGCTGATCTACGGACAGGTACTGGCGGCAATGGCGACGGATGGCATTCTGTACATTGTCATCTGCCTGATGGCCCGGCGGCTCTGCAATCTTCTGCCGGGCATCGCAGCGATTGCCGGACAGGTCATGATGGCAACCCTGTGGGCAAGATGCGCCCATACCTGGTATTTCCGGACTTTTCCGCCTCAGCCCACCGCAGTGGTCTACGATGTCCGGCATGGACTGGAAAAGCTCATCAATGAGTACGGTCTTTCAAAAAAATACGATGTCAAGATGACTTTGAACGTTGAGGAATGCCTGAACGACCTGAGCCTGCTGGATGGAATGCAGAGCGTGTTCATCAGCGGTGTCCACAGCCATGAGCGCAATATCATCCTGAAATACTGCGTAGGGCAGGGCATCAATGTGTTCGTGATTCCTCGTGTGGGCGATGTGATCATGAGCGGTTCACAGCCGATGCACATGTTCCATCTGCCCATGCTGCGTGTGGGTCGCTATATGGCAAGCCCGGAATTTCTCTTTGTGAAACGGGCAATGGACATTGTGATCTCACTGGCAGCACTGGTTATCCTGAGTCCGGTGTTTCTGATTACGGCTATTGCAGTCAAATCCGATGGTGGTCCTGCTTTTTACAAGCAGGTTCGCCTGACCAAAGACGGCAAGCAGTTTGAAATCCTGAAATTCCGCTCCATGCGTGTGGATGCCGAAAAAGATGGTGTGGCGCGTCTTTCCACTGGTGACAAAGATGATCGTATCACGAAGGTCGGCCATATCATCCGCGCCTGCCGTCTGGACGAGCTGCCCCAGCTTCTCAATATCTTGAAGGGTGATTTGTCTATTGTAGGCCCTCGTCCGGAGCGCCCGGAAATCGCCGCCCAGTATTGTGAGGAGATGCCGGAGTTTGCGCTGCGCTTGCAGGCTAAGGCTGGTCTGACCGGTTATGCGCAGGTGTACGGCAAGTACAATACTACCCCCTACGATAAGCTGCAGATGGATCTGATGTACATCGCCCATCCCAGCTTGATCGAGGATCTGAAAATCATGCTGGCAACGGTGAAGATTTTGTTTATGCCGGAGAGCACGGAAGGTGTGGCAGAAGGTGCGACCACGGCGATGGGGCAGGAAGAGTATGAGGAGAGCAATAAATGAAAAAAGCAGTCATGTTGATCAATGATACGACCTATGCATTTAATTTGCGTGGTGCCGTTATCGAGAAGTTGATTGATGAAGATTTTGAAGTGGTAATTGTCGGCCAATTATTAAAGTACCAGGATAAGTTAAAAGCAATGGGTGCTAAGCTGATTGGAGTTGAAACTGGCCGTCATGGCACCAATCCAATCTCTGATTTGCAGTTGATGCAAACCTACAGGAAAATTTTGAAAGCCGAAAAGCCAGATGTTGTTCTTACATATAATATCAAGCCGAATGTGTATGGTGGTATGGCATGTCAGCAGTTAAAGATTCCGTATCTTCCGAATGTAACCGGCCTCGGCACTCCGGTGGAAAATCCTGGTCCTTTGCAGGCACTGACGACCCGGCTTTACAAGATGGGTGTGGCTGGTGCAAGCTGCATTTTTTTCCAGAACAGCGAAAACCAGCGCTTTTTTGAAGCACACAAGATGATGCCGAAGCATGCGAAGATCCGGTTGCTGCCGGGATCTGGTGTGGATCTGGAGAGCCATCCGGCTTTTCCGTATCCGGAAGAAGAAACGGTGCATTTCCAGTTTACATCCCGAATCTTGAAGGAGAAGGGCATCGACCTATATCTCGCTGCGGCCAAACGGATCCATGCAGAGTACCCCAACACGGTGTTCCATATCTGCGGCGGCTGTGACGATTCTGCCTACGAAGAGATCTTGAAGCAGGCACAGGAAGCTGGAGATGTGGTCTATCATGGCCAGCAGAAGGATATGATCCCATTCCTGAAACAGGCAAGCTGCATCGTGCATCCGTCCTACTATCCGGAGGGAATGAGCAATGTGCTTCTGGAGGGTGCAGCAAGCGCCCGACCCATCATTGCAACAGATCGTGCGGGCTGCCGGGAAACGGTGGAAGATGGAGTGACCGGATTCCTGATTCCCATTCAGGATGAGGAAGCTCTAGTCCATGCGCTGGAACGGTTTATGCAGATAACACCGGAACAGCGGAAAGCCATGGGTCTGGCCGGTCGTGTAAAGATGGAACGGGAGTTCGACCGAAAAATCGTGGTGAAAGCGTATTTGGAAGAGATTCAAGCGTTGGAGGGTAACGATGAATAAATACATCAAGGCGGTATTTTGTGTTCCGCTTGCAGGAATCAAGTATGCCATTCTGAAGATTGAGAATGGGGGACGATTCCATGCTGCCTTTCCGGCAATTATGTCGCCGATGACTGAAGTCACCGTAGATGGAAAATCCGAACTGCGCATTGCGAAAAAGTTGAAAATGCATAATGGCGCAAAGATCCGCGTTCGCAAAGGCGGAAAACTGGAAATTGGCAAAAACTTTGGAATGAGCAATGGCTGTGTTGTTACTGACTACGACCATATTAAAATCGGTGACAATGTGATGCTTGGTCCCAATGTTCTGATTTATGATCAAGATCATGATTATCAGGCTGAGGGAGGCGTTTCAGCTATGAAATTCAAAACTGCACCGATTACGATTGGTAACAATGTCTGGATCGGTGCCAATGCCCTGATTCTCCGGGGAACAACGATTGGGGATAATACTGTCGTCGGGGGAGGAACAGTCGTCAAAGGGGACTTCCCGGCAAACAGCGTGATTATTCAAAAACGGACAACGGAGGTTCGGCAGCAGCATAATGGAATCAATCAGAGTACTACATAATATCGCAAGTCTTCACTTTGGCGGGTCACAGGCATTTGTGATGAATATTTATAACAACATTGACCGAGAAAAGGTTCAATTTGATTTTGTTGTTACGCCAGAGGAAAGGAAAGATTTATACAGTCAGGTGGAACAAATGGGAGGACGAATTTTTGTCTGCCCAAAGTATACTGGGAAAAACCATTTTGCATACTGTAAGTGGTGGGATGATTTCTTTACGGAACATCCGGAATATCATGTGATTCATGGACATGTGCGGAGTACGGCATCTATCTATCTGAAAATTGCAAAAAAGCATGGACTGGTAACAATTGCACACAGCCATAGCACCTCAAACGGAAGTGGCATTTCTGCTATCGTGAAGGATATGTTGCGACTTCCAATTCGGCATACAGCAGATTATCTATTTGCTTGCTCCGACAAAGCAGGCAAATGGTTGTATGGAGAAAAGGCTACGGAACAGCCGAATTACCGGATGATTCCAAATGGCGTAGATTTGAATCGCTTTGCATTTTGTGAGGAAAAGCGCCAGCAGATGCGTCAGGATCTTGGAATTGCCAAGGATACTTTTGTTCTGGGACACATCGGGCGGCTCACGGTTCCCAAAAACCATCAATTCTTAGTGGAATTATTCGCAGAGTACCACAAAGAGAACCCCAATAGCAGACTTCTTTTGGTGGGCGATGGAGAGTTGTTTGGAACAGTGCAGCAACAATGCACGCAACTCGGGATACGAGATGCTGTCATCATGGTCGGAAGTAAAACCAACACAGAGGATTATTATCAGGCTATGGATGTATTTGTGTTTCCATCCTTGTGGGAGGGACTTCCGGTTTCTGTAGTAGAGGCTCAGGCAAACGGTCTTCACTGCCTCCTTTCTGATGTGATAACGCACGATGTTGACTTGACAGACCAAGTGAAGTATCTTGCATTGGCTAATAAAAAGGTATGGCTTTGTGAGGTTGCGAATCTTCAGAGAAAACATCGAATTGCTGCCACAACAGAGAATATGGCGAAGCTGCAACCGTTTGATGCAACAGTGGTTGCAAAGCAACTTCAAAGTTTTTATCTGGAACAGGATGAAAGGGCAAGAAAATGAGTCAATATATATTGCGCCTGGACGATGCCTCCGATTATATGGATGTTAAAAAGTGGCAGCGGATGGAGGAACTTTTAGACCAGTATGGAATTAAGCCGTTGGTCGGAGTTATTCCGGACAATCGGGATTCATCTCTTACTGATACGTATGAACAAGACCCTGAATTCTGGGATAAGACTGCACGCTGGAAAGAAAAAGGCTGGGAGCTGGCACTTCATGGTTGCTATCACAAGTACACGACCAAGGAAGGTGGCATCAACCCGGTAAACCAAAGAAGTGAATTTGCAGGTGTCCCACTGGACAAGCAGAAAGAAATGATTCGGCACGGTGTTGATGTTTTGAAAGGCCATGATATTGAGCCGAAAGTGTTTTTTGCTCCTTCACATACATTTGATGAAAATACACTGGTGGCTTTGAAGGAAGAATCCGATATTCGAATCATCAGCGATACTATTGCAAATGATGTGTATTTTGAAAACGACTTCTATTTTATTCCGCAACAGTCTAGACGCGTACGAAAGCTGCCGTTTAAGGTATGCACGTTTTGCTATCATCCTAATATGATGAAAGACGAAGATTTTGAGGAATTAGAAATATTCCTCAAAGGAAGGCATTCGAATTTTGCGTCAGTACAAGATATGAAGTTAAAAGAAAGGCCGATTTCAAATTTTGTCAGAGTTCTACATACAATCTATTTTGAAAAAAGGCGATAAAAACATGAAAAAAATAATGTTCTATATAAATACGATCCATGGCGGCGGCGCAGAGCGTGTCATGGTAAACTTGGCAAAATATTTTTCTGAAAATGGATACGACACTACTTTGGTCACGTCTTTTCGGCATACATGGGAGTATCCGCTTGCGGCGACTGTAAGACGACTTACGCTGGAAGAAGAGGAAATCAAGCAATCCAGAATAAAAAGAAATTTTAGCAGAATCAAGAAATTGAGAGATTTATGCAAATCTGAGAAGCCAGACATACTTGTTTCTTTTATGGAAGAGCCGAATTTTCGTGCAATATTAGCGACAAGAGGATTGCCTGTAAAAACACTGGTTTCTGTTCGGAATGATCCTAACAAAGAATATGCAGGAAAACTGGGGTGTTTTGTCGGTAAAATTTTGCTCCCAATGGCAGATGGCTGTGTGTTTCAGACAAGCGATGCACAACAGTGGTTTCCGGAGCGCTTACAAAAAAAATCACGAATCATCTATAACGCCGTCAAGGAAGAGTTTTACCAAGTGGATCGCACACCAGTGCGAGGTGAGATTGTTACCTGCGGTCGCCTGACGGAGCAGAAAAATCATAGGTTGCTGATAGACGCATTTGCGGAGGTGCAGAAAATCTATCCCTTTGCAACATTAAAAATCTATGGAGAAGGAGCACTTCGGGAAAAGCTCCAGAATCAGATCGAGTCACTGAATCTTAATGAAAAAGTTTTTCTGATGGGAGCCACCAATGATGTAGCAAAAGCGCTCCAAACGGCAGATTTGTTTGTGCTTTCTTCTGATTATGAGGGAATGCCCAATGCACTGATGGAGGCGATGGCGGCTGGCGTACCGTGTATCTCTACAGATTGTCCTTGTGGTGGGCCAAGGGAGCTATTTGGAGAGGATGCTTCCGATAAACTGGTTCCGTGCAATGATTCTGCGCAACTGGCGGAAGCGATTTGTTGTGTGTTCGATGGAGCAGAGCACAACGTCGTAGAGAAAAAACATGCAGAAGCCTTCCGGCCGGATCGTGTTAATGCAATGTGGGAAAAATACATAATGGAAATTTGTTTAAAGGAGCGTTGTAGTGGTTGTTTATGAGGTTGTTTTAGGAGCGGTTTCGTTATGTGCGAATCTCTCCTGCACGAGGCAGTCCCCGAGAATGAAGGACTTTTTATATTGGATATGTGCAGGAGGAATCATAATAGCATCTGCACTTCGTAGTACGGATATTGGTGCAGATACATTGACATATTGCCAGGAATATCAAAATATCCGAGCACTTTCGTTTAAGGAGGCAATGGGATTTGGATGGGAACAAGGTTATGTTGCAGTAAATTGGGTGCTAGGGCAGTTTTTTGAAAGTGACCGGGCATTGCTTGTGTTTTTGACGATATTCATTTTGATTCCGATTTTCGTTTGGATAAAGAAAGAGTCGAACTATCCGTTACTATCACTTGTGATGTTTATCGGAATGGGAATGTGGAATGCATCAATCGGAATTTTTCGTCAATGGTGTGCGATCGCAATACTTACCTTTTCCTATAAATATATTAAAGCAAGAAGATTCATCCCATTTTTGATGGTGGTATTAATTGCAATGCTATTTCATCGGACAGCGGCAATTTTTTTATTGGCTTATTTTATCGAAGGTATTCCGCTGAATATGAACACAATCATTGCGACGGTACCTGCTTCGGTGATGGTAGGATTGATGGGAGATAAAATATTAAATTTTCTCAACAAATTTGCACGAATTTCTGAAGGAGGAAATTTCAACGGAGGAATTTCTCTTTTGATTGTATTGTGGTTGTGTGTAGTAACACCGCTGATTTGTTATAAAGGGAAAATTCCAAAAGAGTTGAAATTTTATATGAAACTGGTCCTTTTTGCTGCATTTATGCAACCGGTTGCTTTTGCGTTTTCCAACTGGGCACGAATTGTTGCCTATTTTTCGATTTCGCTTCTGATATATTTACCCAATTTTGTTTCTGAAGTGATTCTTGAAAGCAAGCTAAATGCGAAAATTTCAATTCCGGTGGTTACGGCAGTATGTGGACTGATGTTTTTGTGGCTTGGTAGGCTAGACGTTGGAACGTTTACTTTCTTGTAACAGCTGGGAGAATTAAATATGAATAAATACATAAGAGTGATTAAGAATTTCTGTGCAGATAAAACCATTCGTTTTTCCTATCTGACAAAATTGGGTGTTTTCAACGGCCTGTCAGACGAGCAGTATTTGAAGTTGAAATATAAAAATGTATTCGGCAGAAATCTTGATTTGGAAAATCCGAAGACGTTCAATGAAAAACTTCAGTGGCTTAAACTGTATAACAGGAAGCCAGAGTACACCGTAATGGTGGACAAATATAAAGTGCGAGAGTATATTGCGCAAATGATTGGTGAGGAGTATCTGATTCCGTTGCTGGGTGTATGGGACGACCCGGATGAGATTGATTTTGAAGCGCTACCGAATCAATTTGTATTGAAATGCAACCATAACTCCGGAACGGGAATGTGCATTTGCAAAGATAAAAGCAAACTGGACATTGAAAAGGTAAAGAAGGAACTGCGTAAGGGACTGAAAGAAGACTATTACCTGAAATTTCGTGAGTGGCCCTATAAAGATGTCCCCAGAAAGATTATCGCTGAAAAATACATGGAAGATGCTAGTGGGGAACTTAGGGATTATAAATTCTACTGCTTTAATGGTGTGATGAAATTCGTAATGATTAATTCAGACCGAAACACGGATAAGCCTACGAGGGCAGATTATTTTGATCGCGACTTTAACTGGTTGGATTTTACATGGGGATACAGTCATGCGGAGGTTCATCCCCAGAAGCCTGAACAATTTGAGAAAATGGTTGCAATTGCCGAATGGCTTTCAAAGGAACTTCCGCACATTCGAGTGGATCTATATGATTGCAATGGAAAAATCTACTTTGGCGAATTGACATTCTTTGATGGAAGTGGGTTTGACAAAATTGAGCCGTTAGAGTGGGATTATAAAATAGGAGAAATGTTAAAACTGCCATCGAAACAGTGATAACAAAGGAAAAACATGCGAAATAAATTACTGGCAAAGAACACAGTAGCTTCTTTGATAGCACAAATTACGACTTTAATATGCGGATTTATACTACCACGGCTTTTTTTGCAGCATTTTGGTTCGGAAGTTAATGGTCTAGTAAATTCAATTGTACAATTCTTAAGCGTGATTTCATTTCTGGAATTTGGTGTAGGAGCTGTTGTAGAGTCATCACTGTACAAGCCATTGGCAGAAAAAGACAACCAGCAAATCAGCAAAGTGATGGTGTCTGCAAACAAGTTTTTTCAGCGATTGGCGCAGATCCTTTTTATCTATGTTTTGATTTTGATGCTAGTCTATCCATTAATCGTAAATCAAAATCTTGGTTTTTTGTATACTGCCACACTGATTGCTGCAATTTCAATTAGTTCATTTGCACAATATTACTTTGGAATTGCCAACGCACTTTTGTTAAATGCAGATCAGCGCGGGTATATTCAGTATAATGCGCAAACCGTTACAGTTGTTTTGAATACCGCTGTTTGTGCTGTTATGATTTCAATGAACGGTACAATTCAGATGGTCAAATTAGCAACATCACTGATTTACCTCGCTAGGCCGCTTGCGCTTCATTTTTATGTGAAACGACACTATCAAATTGATTGGAAGATTAAATACACTGAAGAGCCAATCAAACAAAAATGGAACGGTGTAGCACAACATATTGCGGCCGTCGTTTTGGACGGAACGGATACAATTGTATTGACAGTTTTCTCAACATTGTCAAATGTTTCGATTTATTCCGTCTATTTTTTGGTTATTAAAGGAGTGAAGACTTTATTTCTTTCGATGACAAATGGTGTTCAGGCGTTGATTGGGGAACTCTGGGCAAAACAGGAATTGGAGAAACTCAAAGGATTCTTCGCATGGGTAGAATGGGTTATTCACACGGGAACTACTTATGTGTTTTCTTGTACAGCAGCTTTGATAGTGCCGTTTGTTCAAGTCTACACATTTGGAATTAATGATGCCAATTACATACAGCCTGCGTTTGCTGTTTTGCTCACATTAGCAAATGCGATGCATTGCGTAAGACTTCCATACAATATTATGGTGCTGGCTGCAGGACATTACAGGCAGACTCAAAAGAATTATATTGTGGCGGCGATTTTGAATATTCTTGTTTCGATACTGACAGTTAAGGTGTGGGGCTTGATTGGTGTGGCCATTGGAACATTGGTAGCCATGACATACCAAACGATGTGGCTTGCTGTATATGATTCAAGGCACTTTATATTTTGGTCATTAAAAAATGTTACAAAACAGTTTGCAATTGATACCTTGAGCGCGGTGTTAATCATAGTGTTTGGTAGTCAAATGAGTCTCAAAGAATCTAGCTATATAAACTGGATTTTTATGGCTGTTAATGTTGCAGTGATGGCATTAGTTGTCGTTGTAGGTATGAATTTAGTGTTTTACAAAAATAGAGTGAAACAACTAGCTAATAGACTGTGGAGGAAAAACACATAATGTGCAAAGTGATTTTTATTACCGGTTCATCCGGTTTTATCGGCTCCAACCTTGCCAAACGCATCCTGACCACTGAGCCGGATACCAAGGTCATTGGCTTGGACAACATGAACGATTATTATGATGTTCGTATCAAGGAGGCTCGCCTGGCAGAGCTTCAGAAGTTCGAGAATTATACCTTTATCAAGGGCAACCTTGCGGATAAAGCTCTCATCAACAGTATTTTTGAGCAGTATCACCCGGACGTTGTGGTGAACCTTGGTGCACAAGCCGGTGTGCGGTATTCCATTACCAAACCGGACGCCTACATCGAGAGTAACATGATTGGATTCTATAACATTCTGGAAGCCTGCCGCCATTATCCCGTGAAGCATCTGGTGTATGCATCTTCCAGCTCCGTCTACGGCAGCAATAAGAAAGTGCCCTACTCCACCGACGATAAGGTGGACAACCCGGTATCCCTGTATGCTGCCACCAAGAAGTCCAATGAGCTGATGGCACACGCTTACTCCAAACTCTATAACATTCCCTCCACCGGTCTGAGGTTCTTCACGGTGTACGGCCCTGCCGGTCGTCCGGACATGGCATATTTTGGATTTACCAATAAGCTGGTGAACGGCGAAACCATTAAGATCTTCAATTACGGCAACTGCAAACGTGACTTTACTTATGTGGATGACATCGTGGAAGGCGTTGTCCGCGTGATGGCAAAGGCTCCTGAAAAGAAGAACGGCGAGGATGGCTTGCCCATTCCTCCCTATGCGGTTTACAACATTGGCAATTCTAACCCGGAGAACCTGCTGGACTTTGTGCAGATTCTGTCGGAGGAGCTGGTGCGTGCCGGTGTGCTGCCTGCGGACTATGATTTCGAGGCGCACAAGGAGTTGGTTCCCATGCAGCCCGGTGATGTGCCGGTGACCTTTGCAGACACGGAACCCTTGGAGCGGGACTTCGGCTTTAAGCCCCACACTCCGCTTCGGGATGGCCTGCGGAAGTTTGCTGAATGGTACAAAGAGTTTTATATGGCCTGAGGGAAAGGAGGGAGCGTATGCGTTGTGAAGAACGATTCTACGAAATATATGGAAAAGATCCCGTTGGCATCAGCTTTTGCCCCTATCGGATTTGCCCCATTGGTGCCCACAGTGATCACAACTTAGGAAAGATCACAGGACTTGCGATTGATAAAGGAATCCATATTGCATACAAGCCAAAGATGAATGGCGTTGTTGAAATGTGCAGCCTGCAATTTCCCAAACGTGCGCAGTGGCACATCCGTGAAATTGGGGAAAAGACGGGTGACTGGGCAGATTATCTGCGAGGTGCAACCTGGGCTTTGAGCAATCGGTTTCCGCTGACAGTTGGTCTCTGTGGAGTGATAGAAGGTTCTTTGCCTATCGGAGGGCTTTCTTCCTCTGCAGCTGTGATTCTGTCTTTTTTGGAGGCGCTATGTCAGGTCAATGGAATCAAGCTGAGTTCTTCAGCGCTGATCAGCATTGCGTTCGAGGCAGAAAAAAAATATGTGGGTGTTAATGTAGGAACCCTGGATCAGAGCTGCGAGGTTCTGAGTAAAAAAGACCACTTGCTGTATCTGGACTGCAAAGATAACAGCTACGAGCTGATTCCCACGAATCCCAACATGAAGCCCTACAAGATTGCGGTATTTTTCAGCGGTTTGGAGCACAGCTTGGCTGGCTCTAAATACAATATGCGAGTGGATGAGTTGCGTTCAGGCATTTACGCCTTGCAGGCTTTTGCGGGTCTTGACTACGGAAAGTTCAATGAAGCTAACGCCCGGGATGTTTCGTATGAGATCTACCAGACCTATAAAGATAAGCTGCCGGTGCAATGGGCAAAACGTTGTGAACATTGGTATACCGAGTTCAAGCGTGTGGAAGCTGGTGCGGAAGCATGGCGGCGAGGCGATTTGGAGGAGTATGGACGCCTGTCCTTTGAATCTGGCTGGAGCAGCATCCACAACTGGGAGTCCGGTGCGCCGGAGCAGATCAAACTCTACGAGATTATGAGGGAGACCGCTGGCATTTACGGTGGGCGCTTCAGTGGTGCTGGCTTTAAGGGGTGCTGTATGGCGTTGATCGATCCCAATAAGGCAGATGACATCCGGGAAGAAGTGGAACGAAAGTATCTCACTGCATTCCCGGAGATGTGTGGTAAGTACAGTTTCCATCTGTGCGAGAGTGCGGACGGCGTAGGGCATAAGACGGAGGACTAATATGAAGTGCTTGATTTTGGCCGCGGGATACGCAACCCGCCTATATCCCTTGACCGAGAACTTTCCCAAACCCTTGCTGAAGGTAGGGGATAAGACCATCTTGGACTGGCTGGTGGATGACATTGATACCGCTGGTTTGGTAGATACCTATGTGGTCATCAGCAATCACAAGTATGCCCATCATTTTGAAAACTGGGCGGCTACCAAGAAGCAAAATATTCAGGTGGTGGACGATGGAACCAGCAGCAATGAGACCCGGCTTGGTGCTGTGTGTGACGTGCAATTTGCCATTGACCAGCTGGGGCTGGACGATGACCTGCTGGTGATCGCCGGCGATAATGTGCTGGATTTCTCTCTTTCCAAATTTGTGGCTTATGCCCAACAGAAGAAAACATCCTGTATAATGCGCTATTATGAACCAGAGGAAAAGAAGCTCATGAAGTGCGGTGTGGTGGAGCTCGACGATCAGGACAAGATCCTTTCTATGGAAGAAAAGCCTGCCCAGCCCAAGAGCCACTGGTGCTGCCCTCCCTTCTATGTGTACACTCGGGCAGATGCCAGAAAGGTCAAAGATGCAATTGCACAGAAGAAGTGTGGTACCGATGCTCCGGGCAGCTTTATTGCATGGTTGTGCACAGTAACGGATGTGCATGCTATGGAGATGCCGGGCAAGCGGTATGACATTGGCAATCTGGAAAGCTATCAGCAGGTTCAGCAGGAGTATCAGGGAATCAAGGCATAAAAGGCAACACAGTGAGATTCTGTAGCTAGAATATAAGTTGAAATTATTAGATTTGAATTGATACTAGAGGGCTTCAGATGATTACTATTGATGAGGCGGCAAAGAAGTGGAGCTGCAGCAAAAATACGGTTTTGTCTTATGTTTATAAAAGATACATTACTGGCATGTGTGTAGATGGCGAGACGCTACTGTTACCCGATATTGAAAAGCCTTATATTCCGCGCAAACGTATCGATGGCAGTTTGGATTATTACAGGGCACTCTTGCGAACAATTCAGAGAGAACGGTTTATTGATGAGCATATATTAGGCATATCCAAAGAAAAGTTTAATGCATACATAGAAGAACTCGAGAGTGCGGGATATATAAAAAAAGTGGAGCCGGATGTAGGAATATCGGGACATATTTTGACGGCAAAGGGAAACGATGAACTAAACAGGAAAAGAGAAATATCAATTATAAAAGAGTTGAGTCTCCAGCCTCAGATTGGTTTAATAAATGTTCAAAATTCGTTCAGTGGATCTGTTGTATAAGATAAGATCGTTATCCCTGTGAAAGGAAAATTGAGAAAATGCCGGCAAGCGGCGTGAGCGCGGATGAGATCCTTGCAAAGCTGAAGCGACTTGAAAATTTCTAACGCAGTAGTTGACAGAAATATCTACGCAGCAAACCTACTAAAGTGTGTCAAAAGCAGAAGTAGAAGATATAAACAAATATTAATTTTTGCCGGGTGCAGTTGAGCATCCCCTTCACATTGCTTGAATCAAATTATATTTTTATTCTACAGAATGCACCTCTTGCGAACATAAAAAACGAGTGTTATACTGAAGCCATCAAAAAACATTGGAGGTGTCCCATATGCCCCGTCCCAAAGGAAGCAAGAACAAGCCCAAGACCGTAAAAACAACCATTGACTTTGCTGCACAGCTCTCTGAAAAGCAGTCTGCAAAAGAAGCCGCTTCTGCTGAAATTGCATCTATCACTGCTAATATCGATGTACTGAAAGCCGACCTGAAAACCAAAAAAGCTGAGCTGAAATCCATCGACAAGGAAATCGCCAGAATCGAGGCCAAGAAGGTCAAAGCCGAAACCAAAGCAGTGGAATCCGCAAAGAAAGCTGAAGCGGAGGACGTGCTGAAGAAGCTGCTGGCATCCGGTATGACGGCAGATGAAATCCTCGCAAAGCTGAAATAAATATTTTAGAGCCGTGTGGATCAGTCGGAGCGTAGAGTTATAGCTCTGGCAGTTCACGCGGTTTTCTTATATAAATGGTAATTGGTGAGACTCGGAACGGATAGAACTGTTCCATATCGAACGAAAAGACTACATTTCCCACACCATGGCCCCAAATCACGTCCGGAGAAATTTCAGTTAATCAGCAGGAACATGTTGGCAATCTAGCTGTCATAGCGCTTCTGAGGAGAGTGCTTGGGAGAGCTGCTGCCCCGGCGGAAGCCCCGTGGAATGTCGTAAAAATATACGCTGAAATCTGAAAAATGCAGGCAATAAGTGAAACGAATCAAATCCTTGCAAATGACGCTGAAACGTGATATAATTTTGGTACGAACAAACCGGTTTTGGTACGACAACGGTATGTTCTGGTACTGTAACTGTTGTTACGAAACTGTGAAGAACTACTTGGAAAAGTGCGAAAATTCAGCGTAGCTGCGACGACACCTATCAGGTTCAGGTCGTGTCCTGGTACGACAACGAGAACTCCTACACCTCTCAGATGGTTCGTACCATTAAGTACTTCGCTGAGAACTGCTGATCGGAGTTTCTCCTGAGCTGAATAAAGCTTGACTGCGCCCTTTCTCTTGTGTGATGCGAGAGAAAGGGCGCTTTTTGCTGACCATTTTGGGTGCGATAAGGCGCTTTTGTGAAATGGCACGATCCATTTGTAGTGATCCGACAAAAGCAGCACGCATTCGATCTCCATCTATTGCAACCCTTCTCCCGATATGATAAAATGGTAAAAATAAATGGAGACAACGAAACAGTATGATTACGAAACGTGAAAAACTGCAGTATGGATACCTGTTTCTGATTGATCTGCTCTCTCTGGTTCTCAGCATTGGGCTGGCGTGGGGGCTGACCGCAGGTGTTCTGCACAAGATGGGAGACTTCCAGCTGGACGATCTGGTAGAAGCCTGTTTTTTATTGCTGCTGGCCTATATTCTGACTTTTTTTACATTTGATCAGAGCGAGAATATCGTGAACCGCACTCCGATCCGTGAAGTTGAAATTGCGGTGCGGTTTAATTTTTTGCTGACCCTCATTGATGCGGCCTGTCTGGCGCTGACCAAGGCTCCCATGCTGCACTCCCGCTATTTTCTGGTGTTTGTGCCCGTCATCGATGTCTTTGTGATGACGGGCGCTCATGCTGTCCTCAAAAAGATGCTGGTGCGCTCCCGTTATACCAAGGGGATTCAAAGCCTTGTGGGAGTGGTGACTACGCAGGAGAACGCAAGCCCCATTCTGGAAGAGCTGAAAAAGGACTGGTCCAAGCGCGTGACAGGTCTTGCCATTCTGGAAGCTGCCCCGGAGCAGCTTCACACTGAGATCGATGGGGTGAAGATCGAGGCGAACTTCGATAATTTCATGGACTGGCTGCGGCAGGCAGCGCTGGATGAAGTGTATCTGGATGTGGCGCAGGAGAGTGAGGAGAACATGCTGCCCTATCTCGAGGAGATGGAGAGCATGGGTCTGACGGTCCATTTCCGCCTGCCGGTGCTGGACCGGATCGAAAAAGCCTGCTGCGATGAGACCAGTGCAGTGCGTATCAGCCGGGAACTGAGCCGCTGTGCGGGCGGCAATGTTGTGACGATGGGCACGGTGGAACTCAAGCTGCGGGATCAGGTGCTGAAACGGACCATGGATATCGTGGGCGGCATCGTGGGGTGTATCATCAGCATCCCCATCATTGCGTTGGTGGCCATTCCGCTCAAGCTGGAAAGCCCCGGTCCGCTGATCTTCAAGCAGCGCCGAGTGGGCCGGAATGGACGGGTGTTCTACATCCACAAGCTGCGCAGCATGTATGTGGATGCGGAAGCACGCAAAAAGGAGCTGATGGCCCAGAACGAAATGAACGGCTTGATGTTCAAGATGGAGGATGACCCCCGGATCACCCGGGTGGGGCGCTTTATCCGGCGCACCAGCATCGATGAGCTGCCGCAGTTTTTTGACGTTGTGCGGGGTTCCATGAGCCTGGTGGGGACCCGCCCGCCCACGCTGGATGAGTACCGACAGTACGAGAGCCATCACAAGCGCCGCCTTTCCATGAAGCCGGGAATTACCGGCCTGTGGCAGGTAAGCGGCCGCAGCGATATTGATGATTTTGAAGAAGTGGTCAAGCTGGATGTCCAGTACATCGACAACTGGTCCATCTGGATGGATATCTACCTGCTGTTCAGGACGGTGGGCGTTGTGTTTGACCGGAAAGGGGCAAAATGAATTATATTCTTTTTGGTGGGTCCGGTTTTATCGGCACCCATCTCATTCATTTGCTGCTGAGGGAATGCGTCAGACCCGGCGACGTGATCTACGACCTGGATCTTGTGATGCCCGGGGAAGAGGGCGTGGTGCCGGGCATTGTGGAAAAGAACGATGGGGTGCAGTATATCCGGCTGGATGTGCGTAAGCCCATCGATTTTGAGTTCGTTCCGACTCCGGAGGATGTGATCTTTGATCTGGCAGCGGTCCACCGCACCCCCGGCCACCCGGAAGAAGCCTATTTTGAAACAAATATCCGGGGTGCGGAAAATGTGACCGCATTTGCGGAAAAATACGGCATCCGGAAGATCCTGTTCACCAGCTCCATTGCACCCTATGGCGCGTCTGAGGACCTCAAGACGGAGGAGACTCTGCCAACGCCCAACACACCGTATGGAATCAGCAAGCTGGTGGCAGAAAAGATCCACCAGATCTGGCAGGCCCGTGATTCGGCCCGGGAGCTGACCATCGTGCGGCCCGGCATCGTTTATGGCAAAGGGGAGCACGGCAACATGACCCGCCTGTACAGGGGGCAGAAGAAGGGCTACTTTTTCTATGCCGGCCGGAAGGACACCATCAAGGCGTGCATCTATGTCAAGGAGCTGGTGCGCTTCTTCAAGTACCGGATGCTGGATCATTCTTTCCCCGGAGCAGAGATCTATAACTGTACTTACGAGCCGGCTTATACCATTGAAGAGATCTGCAATGCGATGCAGAAGGCGACCGGCCTGCACCGCCGTGTGCCGTTGGTGCCCGCCGGACTGCTGCTGTTTGCGGCGGGCATTCTGGGACCCATCGGGGGCAAAAAGGTGGGCATCCATCCCGCCCGTGTCCGGAAACTGATGGTATCCACCAATGTCTGCGGCAGGAAGCTGGCCGCCACTGATTACAAGTTCCACTATACGCTGGAGGAGAGCTTCCGGGACTGGTTCGAGGATTGTGACCGCAAGGAGCTGGTATGACCATGGAGCAGAACGCACAGCCCATCCGTGTGGCCCAGATGATGACAGATATGAACTACGGCGGCGTGGAGATGGTGGTGATGAACTACTACCGCCACATGGACCGTTCCAGAGTGCAGTTTGATTTTTTCGCGCTGGAAGGCTCGACTCTGCCCCAGCGGGAAGAGATCGAACAGCTGGGCGGCCGGGTGTATGTGGTGCCAAAATATACCCACCTGCCGCAGTATGAACAGGAGATCGGGCGGCTGTTCCGTCAGAACGAATACCAGATCGTTCACTCCCACATGAACACCCTGAGCGTGCTTTCCCTCTGGGGGGCAAAGCGTGCAGGGGTGCCCAACCGGATCGCGCACAATCATTCTACGGTGGGCAGGGGAGAAGGAGCAAAAAATGTGATGAAGTACCTGCTCCGTCCCTTTGCTGCAGTGTATCCCACCCGGCTCTGTGCCTGCTCCAGAACGGCAGGCAGCTGGCTTTATGGCGAAAAGCCCTTCCGGGTGTTCAACAATGCCATTGAGCTCGACCGCTTTACTTATGATGCCTCCAAACGGAAAGCCGTCCGGCAGGAGCTTGGCCTGGGGGATGAACTGGTGCTGGGCCATGTCGGACGGTTCTGCTATGCCAAAAATCACGAATTTCTGCTGGATGTAATGGCGGAGGTCTGCAAGCAACGGCCGGATGCCGTTTTACTGCTGATCGGAGAAGGGGAAAACGAGGCCGCTGCCCGCCGGAAAGCGGAGGCGCTGGGGCTGCAAAGGAATGTCCGCTTTCTGGGCCGCCAGAGCGATCCTGCAAAGTTCTATCAGGCCATGGATGCCTTTGTTCTGCCCTCGCGGTATGAGGGGCTTGGGATCGTGCTGATCGAAGCACAAGCGGCGGCATTGCCGGTCATCTGTTCCACAGAGGTGCCGCAGGAGGCTCAGGTCCTGCCCGAGATGCAGTACCTGAGCTTGCAGGAAAGCCCGGCAGTCTGGGCGGATGCGGCGATCCGGGCTGCAGAAAATGCCCGGCGGCGGGATACCTCTGCTGAGATGCGGGTAGGCGGCTTTGATATCGTCACCGAGGCGAAGAAGTTGGAGGAGTTTTATTTCGACCTGCTGAAATGAGGAGATAAGATGGACCCTTTGGTAAGCATCATTGTTCCTGTTTATAATGTAAAGCCATATCTGAACCGCTGTGTGGACAGTCTATTGGGGCAGAGCTATCAGAACATGGAGCTGCTGCTGGTGGACGACGGCTCCACCGATGGCAGCGAGACCCTCTGTGATGAATATGCTGCGCAGGATGCCCGGGTGCGGGTTCTTCACAAGAAAAATGGTGGTCTGTCCGATGCCCGCAACGCCGGTGTGGACGCAGCAAAGGGGGAATATCTCTCTTTTGTGGATGGCGATGACTGGGTGTCACCTTATTACATCGAGAACCTGTACCGGGCACTGGAGCAGGCGGGAGCGGATTTTTCAGCCAGCTGTTTTGAAGAGGTGTTCGAGGGCCAGCCGGTGCAGTCCGTGCCCACAGAGCGTCTGGAAGCATTCGAGATCCTGAGCCGGGAGGAATGCCTGCGCCGCATTCTGTATCAGGAGGGCATGGAAGTGACTACCCCCACCAAGCTCTACAAGCGTGCACTGTTTGAGGGGGTGCGCTACCCGATGGGCAAGCTCTATGAGGATATCCCAGTCGCCTACGAGGTGACAAAGCGTGCCCATAAGGCGGCACATATCGCAAACCGGGATTACTACTATTTCCAGCGGGGCAGCAGTATCCAGAATATGGCCTTCAACCCCAGAAAGCTGGATAGTGTGCGGCACTGCCATGCACTGATGGAAAACGTAAAGCGTGATTTCCCCCAGTTGAGCCGTGCGGCAGAATGCCGCTATCTGAGCAATGTCTGCAATATCCTGTTCCAGATTCAGGATAGGCAGCATGAAAAGATTGAAAAGGCCCTCTGGCAGGAAGTGAAAAAATACCGCCGGAACGTTCTGCTGGACCCGCAGTCCCGCAAAAAGGCCCGGCTGGCGGCGGCGCTTTCCTACAGCGGCTATGCCATGACCCGGCGGGTCTATGAAAAAACGCAGTGGCGTGGAAAAAAGTAAGGTGGAGGGATCCGGTTGGAGGAAAGAAAACCGCTTGTATCGGTCATTGTGCCGGTCTATAATGTCTATCCGTATCTGCGGGACTGTGTGCAGAGCGTGCAGGCGCAGAGTTACCAGAACTGGGAGCTGATTTTGGTAGATGACGGCTCCACCGATGGCAGCGGGGAGCTTTGTGATGAACTGGCTGTGGAAGATGGCCGCATCCGGGTGTTCCATAAGCCCAATGGGGGGCAGTCTGATGCACGGAACGTTGGGTTGCAACAGACGCAGGGAAAATATTTTTACCTGCTGGACAGCGATGACCTGATCCGCTCCACAGCGTTTGACCAATTTGTGGAGCGCTGTGAGGCAGATGGTGCTGATGCAGCCCTGACCCCGCTGGAGATGTTCTCGACAGAGCAGCCGGAGGGGCGGACGGAAAATCCGCACCAGATCCCAGAGCTGCTGAACCGGGAAGAGACCATGCGCCGGATGCTGCTGCATCAGGGCATCGGGCATGGAGCAGGCGGCGTTTTCTTCCGGCGGGAGGTTTGGGGCAATCTGCAGTTCCCCGTTGGCATCCTGTACGAGGACTATGCGGTGATGTACCGTGCCATTGCCCGCTGTGCAAAAGTGGAAGTGTTTCCGGAACCGATGTACGATTACCGCATCCATACCGGTTCGACCATGAAAAGCGGCATTGCCGAGAAGAATCTGGTCATTCTGGATGTGGGCGAAGACGTGACCCGTTTTATTGCGGAAACGGTCCCTGTGCTGAAAGCAGAAGCGGAATACCTGCAGCTGGTTACATACCTGAAGACACTGAAAGGCATTCTGGATGGCGATTTTGCCAGCTATCCGGAGGCTCAGGCACGGATCTGCCGCTTTGTGCAGGAACACCGGGCGCTTGCCCGGCGGTCCTGGGCCAAAAAGGCAGACCGGATCAAGGTGGAAACACTTTTGATCAGCAAGCGGCTGTTCTATGCCGTTTATGGGCTGGGAGAATGGAAAAATAAACACACAATCGAAAAATAAAATGGAGAAGTTATGCTGATTTATCTGGGAGCTTTTGCGGTTTCTGTGGGCATTGCCGCCTATGGCGAGCACCTGCGGACGAAGAAAAACAACGAGAAGGGCTTTTATCTCTGCCTGGCGCTGGCGGTGCTGGTGATGGCGGTATTGGCAGGCTTGCGGGACCCGTCCATTGGCACGGACAGCGTGGTGTATGAGGAATGGGTGGCGGATGCAAAGCTGCAGGATGGTTTGCTGGCCTGCATCCGGCAGCGGCACAAAACGGAGCCGCTGTTTATGACGCTGGTCTATCTGGCGGCCCATGTTTTTGGCGATGTCCACTGGCTCTACTTTATGGTGGATCTGTTGGCCTGCGGCCTGTTTATGATCGGGCTGGTGCAGTATAAGGAGTATGTCTCTGTGCCCTATGGCTGGCTGGCTTACCTCTGCCTGTATTATGGCGATACTTACAATGCCGAGCGGCAGTCTGTGGCGCTGGGTGTGGCGTTTCTGGCGTTCAGCTTTGCGTGGAAGAAAAAGTATCACTGGGCTGTCCTATTGCTGGCGGTCTCCTGCCTGTTCCACAATGCCACCTTTATCTCGTTTGGTGCGCTGCTGATCTATATCCTGCTTCAGCATTTCGACAACTGGTGGGTCAAGGGTGGCCTGGCGGCACTTTCGGTCTACCTTGCCTTCTTCAGCAAGGCTGTGGTCAGGCTGGCCCTGAATGTGGACTTCATTGATCGGCTTTACGGATATTATTATGTTGCCAATGCGGGCGGCTTCACGCTGAATCCTATCATTGTGCGTCTGCCGTTCCTGATCCTGCCCATTGTGCTGTACCGCTGGTACGCAAAAGAGGAAGGGGAGGGCCGCCGCCGCTTTACCCGCTCGGATGCTGATTTCTGGATCGTGATGATCCTGATCGAGATGGCAACGGCCCAGCTGCGCAACATCAATGTGCCGCTCTACCGCATCTGCCTGTATTTTGCGTTCTTCCGTTATCTCGCCATTGGCCGTGTGGTCAAGTGCGTGGAGGATGAGCGTCTGCGCAAGCTGCTGAAGGCTGCCATGTGGGGAATGCTGGTCATCATCTGGATCTATCAGGCGTATATTCAGGGCAACAATGCCATTTGCCCGTACACCTCGGAGATCCTCCACATCGGCAGAGAAACATTCTTCTGAGGGAACAGAACATGGAGACAGAGCTGATCAGTGTCATTGTCCCGGTCTACAATGTGGAGCGATATCTCCGCCGCTGCGTGGACAGCATCCTCCACCAGACCTATCAGGCTCTTGAGGTCCTGCTGGTGGACGATGGTTCCACCGATGCCAGCGGAGCTATCTGCGACGAATATGCCGCACAGGAAGAACGTGTAACGGCAGTCCACCAGAAAAACGGGGGACTCTCTGCAGCACGCAACACAGGGCTCGAACGGGCACAGGGAACGTATCTCTGCTTTGTGGACAGTGATGACTTTCTGGACAGCCGGATGCTGGAAACGCTCTGCCGTGATCTGCAGGAACAGAATGCGGATGTTGCTGTGGTGGGCTTCCGGATGTTTGAACGGGAGGAAGAGCTCGCCACGGCAGAGTTCGCCGCACCGGTGCAGTGTATGACAGGCCGGGAAGCCATCCGCAGCACCCTTGTCTCGGATGAGCTGGGGGATTTTGCCTGGAACAAGCTCTACAAGCGGGAGCTGTTCCGGGAGGTACGCTATCCACTGGGGCGGATGATGGAAGATCAGGGTACGACATACCGTATTTTTCAGCAGTGCGGCAAGGTCGCATACCGCCCGGTGCCGCTGTATTATTACTATCAGCGCCCGGACAGCATCCTTCACCGCAGGAACATGAAGTTCTACGAGGATAAGCTGGATATGGGCTACCAGAAGTACCGGGCCATCCGGGAAGCGTACCCGGGAATGTCGGAAAATGATGCCGCCATGCTGAGCGTGGTGGAGCACTGCTATCCGTATCTGATGCAGGATACGGTGCGCCGCGCAAAAATGGAGGCCTTTCTGCAGGAGTGCGACCCGGCGGCGGCAAAGCTGCTCTGCACCAGCAGCCAGCGGAAGTATCAGCTGCTCAGATGCAGCCGGAGGCTGTATGCAAAGCTTTTCCTGCTGAAAAACGGCCCGGCGGCCATGACTTGAATTTGACGGAGAATTGAATGGAAGAAAATAGCTGTATCTCAGTGATCGTTCCGGTTTACGGTGTAGAAAAGTATTTGAAACAATGTGTTGATTCTATTGTGAATCAAACCTATAAGAATCTTGAAATCATTCTTGTAGATGATGGCTCACCAGACAATTGTCCGCAATTGTGCGATGAATGGGTAAAAAAGGATAAGAGAATCCGAGTGCTCCATAAAGAAAATGGAGGATTATCGGATGCCAGAAACGCAGGATTGCACATCTCTACAGGTGATTTGGTTCTGTTTGTGGATTCGGATGACTGGGTGGAGCCTGAAATGGCTGAAAAGCTGGAAGCGGCAATGAGAAAATACAATGCCGATATGGCGTTGTGCCAATTTGTAAAATCATTTCCGGATGGGTCTGAGCGGCGGATGTTTTCAAAGGACACGGAAGTATTTGTCTATCATCAAAAAGAAATCTTGCAGCTGTTACTTGAGGATGTGGAAATCAGTAATCACGTCTGGAGACGACTTTACAAAAAAGATATCTTGCAGGAAAATCCGTTTCCAAAGGGGAAAAACTATGAAGATATCTATGTGATGGCTGAAATTACCAAAAGATGCAACACGTTTGTCAGCCTGAACAGTGCTTACTATCACTACCGCCAGAATGAGAACGGCATCCTGCAGGATAAAAGTTATAAGAATATGTCGGATTATCTGGATGCACTTGAAAAGAGCTATCGGGATATAGAAAGTACATATCCTGAATTGAAAATTGAAATCGACCATGCAAAAGCAAGAACTACTACATATGTATGGGAGGATTTGCATACATCAAAGAAAGTGACTGAGAAAGAAAGAATCGTACTCAAACAGAAAATCAAAAGCTGGGGAGAAAATCTTTCGCCGGATGCAGTTGCAAAGATGTCGTGGAGAAACCGAACGTATTATAAGTTTATTATGTCACACAGAGAGCTTCTGGCAGCAATTTGGTATGAGCTGTGGTACCATGAAGGAAATTTGTTCTGTAAAATCAGGAGAACGGCAAAGAGACTGATACGGGGAAAACCGGTGGGAGATTCAGCAATATGAAAAAATCGCTGAGCTTGAATGCAGCAATGAGCGCATTCAAAACATTGATGAATATCATCTTTCCGCTGATCACCTTTCCGTATGCGTCCAATGTTCTGCAGGTGGAAAACCTGGGCAAAGTGAACTTTGCAAGCTCCGTCTGCGGGTATTTTCTGCTGTTTGCAGGCCTTGGCATCTCCTCCTATGCGGTGCGTGAGGGGTCCCGCTATGTGAACGACCGGGAAAAACTGTCGGCTTTTGCATCGGAGATGTTCTCCATCAATATGATCTCCACGGCCCTGACCTATGCGGCATTGGCTGTGACGATGCTCTTCTGGACAAAGCTCCATGCCTATACCGACCTGATGCTGGTGCTGAGTTTACAAATCTTCTTTACGACCATCGGTACCGAATGGGTGTTCACGATCTTTGAGGAGTATACCTATATCACCATCCGAGGTCTGCTGTTTCAGGTGCTGTCCATTTTCATGCTGTTTGCCTTCGTCAAGACCCGGGATGACTACTGCATCTATGCGGGCATCACGGTGTTTGCGGCGGTAGGTGCCAATGTGCTCAACTTTTTCCGGGCCCGGCGGTACTGCACCATCCGGCTGACAAGGAAGATCGACTGGAAAAAGCACCTCAAACCCATCCTCATCATCTTTGCATCCACGCTGGCAACGACCCTTTATGTCAGCTCGGATACCACGATTCTGGGCATTCTGGGAACAGATTACAATGTGGGAATTTACTCGGTGGCGGGCAAGATCTACGGCATTGTAAAGAACCTGCTTTCGGCGGTGCTGGTGGTGTCCATCCCGCGGCTGTCCCATTATGCGGGCGTAGGGGATAAGATAAACTTCAACAAGCTGTTCAACAATATCTTCAATGCACTCATCGTGGTGGTGGCCCCGGCTGTGGTGGGACTGTTTGCCCTCAGCCGGGAGGTCGTCCTCTTTATTTCCGGGGAAAGCTATCTGGATGCGGTGATGCCCCTGCAGATCCTGAGCCTTGCCCTGATCGTCTGTCTGTTTGGCTGGCTGTACAATTCCTGTGCGCTTCTGCCCTGTGGAAGAGAAAAGGAACTGTTCTGGATCACGCTGGTCAGCGGTCTGCTGAACGTGGGGCTGAACATCCTGCTCATCCCGCGGTTCCGGGAGAATGCGGCGGCCTTTACCACCCTGCTGGCAGAGCTGTGCTCCATGATACTCTGTATCCGGTGCTCCAAGGGCCTGGTCGCGGTCTCTGCTGACCGGCGCACCGTTGGCTCGGTGCTCTGCGGCTGTGCGGGCATCGTTCTTGTCTGTACCGGGGTCAAGGCACTGGCTCTGCCCAATCTCGTCTCCATTCTGGCGGCAGTGCTGGGCTCAGTGGCTGCATACGCGGTCATCCTGCTGGGCATGAAAAATCCGCTGGTGCTGGAATATCTGGAAAAAGCGAAGCAGAAGTTCCGGAAAATATCCTGAATGGACAGGACCCGCTGCGGGGGCGAACACTCCCTGCGGCGGGTCCTTTTTGGAAAAACGGCGTTTTTTGGTGTGTTCCGGCAAAATCACCACATTTCTTTGCTTCTGCAACAAATGTTTGTTAATAAATTATCCATCCCCCGTCCTTGCAATACACACGCTTTTTGTTTATAATAAGGGTGTACGGGGAAGTTCGCAGTGCGCGGCCCCCGATGAAGAGCAAAATTCGATTCCGAACGAAAAGAATTTGAGAGGAGTTTGTTACCATGGGTTTAGGTAAGAAAACGATCGACGATCAGAATTACTGCGGCAAGAAGGTCCTTGTCCGCTGCGATTTCAATGTCCCGATGAAGGACGGCGTGATCACCAACGAGAACCGCATCAATGCGGCTCTGCCCACCATCCAGAAGCTGGTCAACGATGGTGCTAAGGTCATCCTGTGCAGCCACCTGGGCAAACCCAAGAACGGCCCCGAGGCAAAGTTCAGCCTGGCACCCGTTGCTGTGGCTCTGAGCGCAAAGCTGGGCAAGACCGTTGTGTTCGCTGATGACGACAACGTTGTGGGCGAGAACGCAAAGGCTGCTGTTGCCGCAATGAGCAACGGCGATGTCGTTCTGCTGCAGAACACCCGTTTCCGCAAGGAAGAGACCAAGAACATGCCTGAGTTCAGCCAGGAGCTGGCTTCTCTGGCAGATGCATACGTTGACGATGCATTCGGCAGCTGCCACCGTGCACACTGCTCCACCGCAGGTGTCACCGACTACATCAAGGATACCGCTGTCGGTTACCTGATGGAGAAGGAGATCAAGTACCTGGGCAACGCAGTCAACGATCCCGTCCGTCCCTTCACCGCCATCCTGGGCGGCGCTAAGGTCGCCGATAAGCTGAACGTCATCTCCAATCTGCTGGAGAAGGTCGATACCCTGATCATCGGCGGCGGCATGGCTTACACCTTCGTCAAGGCACAGGGCTACGAGGTCGGCAAGAGCCTGTGCGACGATACCAAGCTGGATTACTGCAAGGAAATGATGGCCAAGGCCAAGGAGAAGGGCGTGAAGCTGCTGCTGCCCGTGGATGCAGCCTGCATCAAGGACTTCCCCGATCCCATCGACGCTCCCGTGGATGTCACTGTGGTGCCTGTCACTGCCATCCCTGCTGACATGGAGGGCTGCGACATCGGCCCCGAGACCATGAAGCTGTTTGCCGATGCTGTCAAGGCATCCAAGACCGTGGTGTGGAACGGCCCCATGGGCGTGTTCGAGAACCCCACCCTGGCAGCTGGTACTCTGGCTGTTGCCAAGGCTATGGCTGAGAGCGATGCTACCACCGTGATCGGCGGCGGTGACAGCGCAGCAGCTGTGCAGCAGATGGGCCTGGGTGACAAGATGACCCACATCTCTACCGGCGGCGGCGCTTCTCTGGAGTATCTGGAGGGCAAGGAGCTGCCTGGTATCGCTGTGATCCAGAACGCATAAGCATCTGAACCAGCATCACTGAGGTGCGGCGGCATATACGCCGCCGCACTTTTTATTTTGGGTAATAAGATCTCTCAGCCTTGCCGACGTTCGCCAGCCCCCATCCGGGAGGCAGGAGATGTCGTTTATCCTGTCTCTCCTGCCGGGAGAGGCGGCAACGAAGGCGGCGGAGAGATATTTTGATAAGGAGATCGTAAGAATGGATAAGGCAAAGCGTAAGGCAATCATTGCAGGCAACTGGAAGATGAACAAGACCGCCACTGAGGCAGCCAAGCTGGTGGACGAGCTGATCCCCGCTGTCAAGGATGCTTCCTGTGAGGTCGTTATCTGCACCCCCTACACCGATCTGGTCACCGCTGTGGAAAAGACCAAGGGCACCAACATCCATGTGGGTGCTGAGAATGTCCACTTTGAGAAGTCCGGTGCGTTCACCGGCGAGATCAGCGCCGATATGCTGGTGGATCTGGGCGTGGAGTACGTCATCGTCGGCCACTCCGAGCGCCGCCAGTACTTTGCAGAGACCGACCAGACCGTGAACAAGCGCGCTCTGGCTGCCCTGAATGCGGGCCTGAAGGTCATCATCTGCGTGGGCGAGAGCCTGCAGCAGCGCGAGGAGGGCGTGACCGAGGAGCTGGTGCGGATGCAGACCAAGATCGCCCTGCGCGACGTGACCGCCGAGCAGATGGCAAACGTGGTCATTGCCTACGAGCCCATCTGGGCCATCGGCACCGGCAAGACCGCGACCGCTGACCAGGCCGAGGAGGTCTGCGCTCAGATCCGCAAGGTCATCGGCGAAGTGTACGGCGAGGCTGTGGCCGAGGCTGTCACGGTCCAGTACGGCGGCAGCATGAACGCCAAGAACTGCGAGGAGCTGCTGAGCAAGAAGGATGTGGACGGCGGTCTGATCGGCGGCGCATCTCTGAAGGCTCCTGATTTTGCTGTTATCGTCAATGCCGCTTCCAACGGCTGAGAAAGCCCTCTGACCTGTTTTCCCAGCGCCCGGCTGCGCCGTTTTTCCAGCGCTGTGCCGGGCGCTATTTGTTCTAAATCAAAGGAGATTCAACGTTATGTCCAAGAAACCTGTACTTCTGTGCATCATGGATGGCTTTGGCTGGGTGCCCAACGAGACCTATGGCAATGCCGTGGTCGCCGCAAAGACCCCCCATCTGGATGCCCTGATGGCAAAATATCCCATGACCACCATCGATGCCTCCGGCATGGCTGTCGGCCTGCCCGATGGTCAGATGGGCAACTCTGAGGTGGGCCACACCAACATGGGCGCTGGCCGCATCGTTTACCAACAGCTGACCCTCATCACTAAGTCCATCCGGGATGGTGAGATGTTCAAGAACCCCGTGCTGGTCAAGAACATGAAGGCCGCCATTGATGCCGGCAAGGCCATCCATCTGATGGGCCTGGTGGGCACCGGCGGTGTTCACAGCCACGCTGACCACTGGTTCGGCGTGCTGGAAATGGCAAAGCACATGGGCGCAAAGGAAGTCTACCTGCACTGCATCACTGATGGCCGTGATACCGACCCCCACGCCGGCAAGGGCTTCCTGGCTGACCTGCAGGCCAAGCTGGATGAGCTGGGCGTTGGCAAGATCGCCAGCGTTTCCGGCCGTTACTACGCCATGGACCGCGACAATAACTGGGACCGCGAGGAGAAGGCTTACGCCGCATTCGTCTACGGTGAGGGCAACCACGCTGCCAACGCTGCCGAGGCCATTGAGGCTTCCTATGCTGCCGATAAGACCGACGAGTTCGTTCTGCCCTGCGTCACCTGTGAGGGCGGCCGCGTGCAGGATGGCGATACCGTCATCTTTATGAACTTCCGTCCCGACCGTGCCCGCCAGATGACCCGCATCTTCTGCGATGACGACTTCAAGGGCTTTGAGCGCCGCGGCGGCCGCAAGCAGGTCAACTATGTCTGCATGGCCGAGTACGATGCCACCATGCCCAACTGCGAGGTCGCCTATCCTCCCGTGGAGCTGAAGAACGTTCTGGGCCAGTACCTGTCCGAGAACGGCAAGACCCAGCTGCGCATTGCCGAGACCGAGAAGTATGCACACGTCACCTTCTTCTTCAACGGCGGTGTGGAGGCACCCTACGAGGGTGAGGACCGCTGCGTCATCCCCAGCCCGAAGGTTGCCACCTACGACCTGCAGCCCCAGATGAGCGCCCCTGAGGTGGCTGCTGAGTGCGTCAAGCGCATCGAGAGCGGCAAGTACGATGTGATCATCCTGAACTTTGCCAACTGCGACATGGTCGGCCACACCGGCGTGTTCGATGCCGCTGTCAAGGCCGTTGAGGCTGTGGATACCGCTGTGGATCAGGTGGTCACCGCTGTGCTGAACGCAGGCGGCTGTGCCTTTATCACGGCTGACCACGGCAACGCCGAGAAGATGATGAACCCGGACGGCACTCCCTTCACCGCCCACACCACCAACGTGGTGCCCTTTGTGGCCGTTGGCTGCGGCGATGTGAAGCTGCGCGAGGGCGGCTGCCTGGCAGATATCGCCCCCACCATGCTGCCCTATATCGGCCTGCCTGTCCCCGCTGAGATGACCGGTAAGAGCATCATCGTGGAGTAAGCACTCCGCAAATCGCTTTCCTGAAACGCAAAAAGACCTCCCCGTGCAGGTGTTGCCTGCATGGGGAGGTCTTTTGCTGTATCGCTTAGTAGTGCAGCTGGTCAGCGGTCAGTGCTTCCAGCACCGGCAGCATGGCGGCTGCCTCGGCCTTGGCGGCGGGCAGATCCATATCGCGGTAGTTGCCGCATTCCACCTCGCTGGCACCGGGGATATCCCCCTCAAAGGCGGCCATGAAGCGGAAGGAATCCACGGTCAGCTCCAATGCCTGCGCCGGGGTCAGCCCGCGGGTGAGCAGGTAGAAGCCGGTGCGGCAGCCCATGGGGCCAACGTAGATCACGCCGTCCTTCACCGCGCTGTTGCGGGCGTAGGTGGCAAACAGGTGCTCCAGCGTGTGGGCGGCACCGGTGGTCAGATAATCGCCCTGATTGGGCTTCTTCATCCGGATGTCCCAGGTCAGCACATCACCGTCCTGGCGGCTCAGGTACATGCCCCGGTCCAGTTTGGTGTGATCGACACAGAAGCTTGCAATGCGTTCCATGATGTTCTCCTCCGGAATCAGGCCTGCAGGCGCTGGACGCTGCCGTGGACACAATCCACAGCGATATCCAGGCCGTCGCGGATGTGGCTGCAGGCACCTGCAGCACCCACGATGGTGGGCTTGAGCAGGGAGTTGCCCACGATGGCAGCGTGGCTGTTCAGGCCGGGCTCCTCGACCACCAGAGCGGCGGCATCGCGGACATAGCTCAGCATCTCGTTGCTGGTGGAGGGAACGACCAGCACCATGCCGGGGCGGAACTTTGCCTTGACCTCCTCCAGAGTGCGGCAGACGCAGGCCTTGCCGCTGGCGGAGACCAGATCGGTCTTGCCGCGGCCCACGCCTACACCGGTGGCCAGGCAGTTGCCCACCATGTGGATCTTGATCATGTTGGTGGTGCCGGAAACGCCCACAGGCACGCCTGCGGTCACAACGGTCAGCTCGCCGTTGTGCAGGTAGCCGTTCTTCTCGGCCAGAGCGGTGGACATCTCGATCAGCTCATCGGTGCTGTGGGCGGGGCCCATCAGCAGAGAAGTGATGCCCCAGCTCAGGGAGAGCTGACGCTGCACCTGCTCGTCCATGACGCAGGCAATGATGGGCTGCTTGGGGCGGTACTTGCTCAGCAGGCGGGCGGTGTTGCCGGATTCGGACACGGTGACGATGGCGGCAGCGTTTACGTCCTTGGCGGTCAGGCAGGCAGCGTGAGCAGTTGCATCGCTGACGCTGATCTGAATCTCGGCGTGGCGCTGGGGGCGGTAGTGCTCCTCGTTCTCGGTGCGCTCTGCAATGGCGGACATGGTCTTGAGGGCCTCCACGGGGTAGTCACCGGCAGCGGTCTCACCAGACAGCATGATGGCAGAGGTGCCATCGTAGATGGCATTTGCCACGTCGGAGATCTCGGCACGGGTGGGGCGGGGGTTGACCATCATGCTGTCCAGCATCTGGGTGGCAGTGACGATGGGCTTGCCGAAGGAGAAGGAGCGGTCGATGATGTCCTTCTGGATGCCGGGCAGCTCGGTGAAGTCGATCTCAACGCCCAGGTCACCACGGGCCACCATGACGGCATCGGCTGCGGAGAGGATGCTGTCGATGTTGTTCACACCCTCGCGGTTCTCGATTTTGGCAATGATGCGGATGTTGGAATCGTACTCATTCAGCAGGTTGCGGATGTCGTACACATCCTGTGCGGTGCGCACAAAGGAAGCAGCGATGAAGTCAAAGCCGTTCTGCACGCCAAAGATGATGTCCTCACGGTCCTTCTGGCTCAGGTAGGGCATGGACAGATGCACGCCGGGCACATTGACACCCTTTTTGGTCTTGATCTTGCCGCTGTTCAGCACGGTGCAGATGATGTCGGTGTCGGTGACCTGCTCAATGTGCAGCATGATCAGGCCGTCGTCCAGCATGATGGTGCCGCCGGGCTGCACGTCCTGGGGCAGATCCTTGTAAGTGACGGAGCAAATCTCCTTGGTGCCCTCCACCTCGCGGGTGGTCAGGGTAAAGGTCTGGCCGGCTTCCAGCATCTCCACACCGTTCTTGAACTCCTTCAGGCGGATCTCGGGGCCCTTGGTGTCCAGCAGGGCGGCAACGGGCTTGCCCAGCTCCTCACGCAGCGCCTTCAGCTTTGCCAGACGGCCGCCGTGCTCCTCGTAGGAACCGTGGGAGAAGTTGAAACGGGCCACGTTCATGCCGTTTGCGATCAGGTCGCGCAGGACATCGCCCTTATCGGTAGAAGGGCCCAGGGTGCAGATGATCTTCGTTTTTCTCATAAAATACCTCCAACGTTCACGCTATAATGCTCTCTATCTTGACGCAGCAGCCCAAGCTGGCTGCTCTCTGGCGGGCAGTGATTGCTTTGCGCCCGCGGCGGCAGTATACGCCAATATGGCTGTTTCAACAAACCATACTGCTATACATTATAAGCTCTTGGATACAATAGCGCAAGAAAAATCTTTGCAAAGAAACTGTTAAGATTTCATCAGGTTTGAACAAAAATCTTTCCACCACAAAGCGCTTGCATAACCGGTGGGATTTGCTTATAATGAAGGTAAGCAAAAGTGCGACTGTTCCGGGGGCAGCCCCGGAGGAAAATGGAGTGAAAACGTATGGAAAAGCGCGTATTTCTGATCGTGCTGGACAGCTTTGGCATCGGCGCGGAGCCGGATGCAGCCGCCTTTGGCGACGAGGGCACCAACACGCTGGGGGCCATTGCAGGGCATCCCAATTTCAACTGCCCCAACCTGAAAAAGCTGGGCCTGTTCAACATTGACGGTGTGACCGCGGGCGAAAAGACCGACGCGCCTGCCGGTGCCTTTGCCCGCCTGCAGGAGCAGAGCATGGGCAAGGATACCACCATCGGCCACTGGGAGATCGCCGGTGTGGTCAGCCCGAACCCGCTGCCCACCTTCCCCAACGGCTTCCCGGAGGAGCTCATTCAGGAGTTTGAGGCAAAAACCGGCCACAAAGTCCTCTGCAATCTGCCCTATTCCGGCACCGAGGTGCTGAAGGACTACGGCGAGCAGGCCATGAAGGAAAATGCCCTCATTGTCTACACCAGCGCCGACAGCGTGTTCCAGGTGGCTGCCCACGAGGAGCTGGTGCCCGTGCACGAGCTTTACCGCTACTGCGAGATCGCCCGTGAGATGCTGAAGGGCGCGTACGGCGTGGGCCGTGTCATCGCCCGGCCCTTCCTGGGCAGCAGCGCCGAGACCTTCTACCGCACCACCAACCGCCACGACCTGAGCCTGAAGCCGCCCCGTGCCACCATGCTCGACCTGCTGAAGGAGGCCGGCAGGGATGTCATCGCCGTGGGCAAGATCTTTGATATCTTTGACGGGCAGGGCGTGACCGAAAAGATCAAGACCACCGGCAATACCAATGGCATCGCCTTCACCAAGGCATTGCAGACCCGGGATTTCGAGGGCCTGGCCTTTGTGAATCTGGTGGATTTTGATATGCTCTACGGCCACCGCCGCGACGTGCCCGGCTATGCCGCCGCCGCCACCGAATTTGACCGCTTCCTGGCCGACTTCATCCCCGAGATGCGGGAGGGCGATCTGCTGATGATCACCGCCGACCACGGCTGCGACCCCTCCTACACCAAGACCACTGACCATACCCGCGAGTATGTGCCGTATCTGGTCTGCGGCAAGGGCGTGAAGCCCGGTGTGGATTTGGGCACCCGGCTCTGCTTTGGCACCATTGCACAGACCGTGTGTGAATATCTGGGCGTGGATGCTTCCAGCCTGGACGGCCACAGCGTGCTGCAGGAGATCCTGAAGTAATATCGGCCCTCTCCGTCACGCGATCGCATGACCGAGAGGGCTATTTTTTGTGCAAAGTCTTGAACAATATAGTCAGTTGTGGTAGACTAGCACATGCACGCCCGGTGCGTACAAAGTTTACGCCGGGCGCAGGAATTGATATGGTTTCAGAATAGAAGGAGACTATCACATGAGAATCAATCGTACTCTGGGTCTGGCACTGACCGCTGCTGTGCTGGCTGTTGCCATGACTGGCTGCTCCAATAGTGCATCTTCCACCGCATCCTCCGCTGCTTCCAGCGAGGCTGCTTCCTCTGTGGCCGCTTCCAGCGAAGCTGCCGAGAGCGAGGCCGCTGCCGCCAGCGTTGTCAGCACCGAGGATCTGGATGTGAACGGCGCCACCTACTCCGCTGACTGCTACGGCGAGTTCACCCTGTCCAACGGCGACACCATGAAGCTGTGGAAGGTGAAGGACGCTTACGCAGACCTGAGCGCTCTGCCCATGAAGGGCATGGCCGAGGAGTTCCCCATCGAGGCCGAGGCCGAGCAGATCTATGTTGCTGACGTGACCAGCAACGGCGAGACCACCCGCCAGTATCTGCGCACCGACAAGGCTGGCCGCAACGGCACTGTCTCTGTCAAGACCTTTGAGCTGGGCGACGCTGAGTAATCGCGCTTCCCTGTAAAATCAGCAGACAACAAGCCCCGGACCTTTTGCAAGGCCCGGGGCTTGTGCTGTTTTATCCTGTTTTATTCTCCGCTGCTGCTGGAACCGAACAGAGCATCCAGCACGGTGGAAGCGGCCTGATGCAGGGAGTTGGCAGCAGATTCCACCTGCTCCTGCGTGGGCAGAGAGATAGAAGGTGTTTCTGCTCCGCTGGTGGATCCACTGCTGGCTTCACTCTCAGCAGGTGCCTCGGTGGAAGCCTCGCTCTCGGCAGGCGCTTCGGGGGTGGGTTCTGCGGGCTGCTCATCGGCAGGCGGTTCCGCAGGCACGCTCTCGGCAGGTTCCTCCACAATGACGCTGTCGGGCGATTCCTCCACAGAGGTGCCCGCGTTGGGGTCAGCCGTGGGGGTGTATACCTCGGTCTTTTCGGGGGTCTGCTGGGTATCGCTCACGGTGCCCTCGCCGCCCAGAACGGATGCAATCAGCTCCTTGGCCTGGTTGACGGAGTTCTCATCCGGCTTCATCACATAGAGGCTCTGACCCTTTGCGGAGTAGCACTGGGAGCTCTTGCCGCCGGTGCCGGTCACGGTATAGCTCTGGATGTCCCAGTCAGACAGGCTTGCCAGCTGCATCCGCACCAGCGCGGAGATCTGCTCCTGAGAAAGGCTGGTCACAAAGCAGTCGGACACAGCATCCATCAGCTTGGAGAAGCTCATCAGCACGGTGGGGGATTTGATCTTGTTCATCATGGCATCGATGACTTTCATCTGGTTGATGCCGCGCTGGATATCGCCGGAGGCAAAGGCATGGCGCTCACGGGCAAAGGCCAGAGCGCTCTTGCCGTCCAGATGGTTCCAGCCCTCGGCAAAGGTGGTGGGATCATAATAACCGGGGCTGCCCACCGAGGTGAACGCCTGATCGGAGTAGACATCCACGCCGCCCACGGCATCGATGATGCTGATGAAGCCCGCAAAGTTGATGCGGAGGTATTGATCCACATTGACCCCGTACAGGTTGCCCAGGGTTGCCATGCTGGTCTCCACGCCGTACAGACCGGCATGGGTCAGCTTGTCCTTGCTGTTGGTGCCCGCCAGATCAACGTAGTAATCGCGGGGGGTGTTGATGAGCGCCACCTGTTTGGTGGAGGGGTTGACCACGGCGAGAATGTTCACATCGCTGCGGGCCTTTTCGGTCAGCTCGCCGCGGTTGTCCACGCCGCTCAGGTAGACCACAAAGGGCTCCTTGGTGATCTTGTTGGCCTCGGTTCCGGTGACAAGGCCGGATGTCACGTTGTCCAGTGCGCTCAGGCCCTGCTGCGCCCAGACACAGCCCAGCGCCAGAAAGGCACACAGGAACACTGAGAACACCCGGGATACCTTGCGGGGGGCGCTGTACTCCTGGCAGCGCTTGACCAGCAGCCAGAACAGCACCAGCAGTGCCGCAATGATGACCAGATACAGCGCGGGCAGCATCTGGGTGCGCCAGAGTTGGAAGAAGGCCGCAATGCTCAGAATGGCTTGTAGGATCAGCAAAACAGTACCTCGTTTCGGGTTGGCCGCGCCGGTATTTGCATCCGGCCTGCGGCGGGGCGGCTTTGACTCCGGGGCAGGCCCGCCGGTATGCTTCGGCGGCTTGGGCGGTGCAGGCGGCGGGGTGGGAGCGGCAGTTTCCGGCGCAAAAAAGGCCGCGCTGTCCACCTCCACAGTCTTTTCTTCCGGTGGGCGGTGACCCCGGTGGATGTGCCGGGTGCTGTCATCGTCCGTGTGGGAACGGGAAGTTTCATCAAACATAGGAATTCTCCTTTTTGACATGTCCTCAGGCAAGGGGCACGATGGTCAGAACGGCCCGTGCCGGCAGGCAGGTGGCCGTCTGATCCTCCTGCGAGATCCAGCCAAAGCTTTCGCAGATGTGGTCAGGGCAGGGGGAATCAATGAACCGTGCCGCGCCGTCTTTGACCTCGATGTGCACCGTCAGATAGCCGGTGTCGATGTCATAGACGGCATCCTTGTCCAGAGAGATCTTCTGCACCGTGTTTGCATCGCCGTAGATCAGCTCCGCGCCCAGGGTGCTGCCGCTCTGCCCGGCACTGCGGAGGTAAAAAAGCACCCCCGCGATCACCAGAACAACAGCGGCGAACAGTAAATTGACCCAGAGATTTTTTTTCTGCTTCATGGCTCAGGCATCCTTCTGGGGGAACAGCTGTTCCAGCTCGGCCAGCCACAGGGCGGCGCAGGCATCGCTGGGCATCCGCCAGTCCCCGCGCGGCGAGAGGGTCACGCTGCCGATCTTGGGGCCGTCGGGCAGGCAGCTGCGCTTGAACTGCTGGGCAAAGAACCGCCAGTAGAAGTTGCGCAGCCACTTGTAAAGCACCGCATCCGGGTATTCCTCCCGGCCCGCAAAGGCTGCCCTGGCCAGCCGGAAGATCTTTGCCGGGCCAAAGCCGAAGCGGAGCACATAATAAAGGTAGAAGTCGTGCAGTTCATAGGGGCCCACCAGATCCTCGGTGCGCTGTGCGATCTCGCCGTTGTCCTTGGCGGGCAGCAGCTCGGGGGACACAGGGGTGTCGAGGATGTCCAGCAGCACCTCTTTCAGGGCCGGGGTGGCGGCAATGTCGGCTTCGTATCGGACAAGGTGGCGCACCAGCGTTTTGGGTACGCCTGCGTTCACGCCGTACATGCTCATGTGGTCGCCGTTGTAGGTGGCCCAGCCCAGTGCCAGCTCGGAAAGGTCGCCGGTGCCCACCACCAGACCGCCGGTGCGGTTGGCAGTGTCCATCAGCTCCAGGGTGCGCACGCGGGCCTGGCCGTTCTCATAGGTCACGTCCAGCACGCTCTCGTCCTGGCCGATGTCCCGGAAGTGGCTGTGTACTGTGGCGGCAATGTCGATCTCGGTAAAGCTGACGTGCAGCTCGTCACAGAGGATCTCCGCATTGCTGCGGGTGCGCTTGGTGGTGCCAAAGCAGGGCATGGTCACGGCCAGCACATCGGTGGTGGGGCGGCCCAGCTGCTTCATGGCGCGGACAGCCACCAGCAGGGCAAGGCAGCTGTCCAGACCGCCCGAAATGCCGATGACGGCTGTTTTGGCGCGGGCGTGCTCAAGACGCTTGGCCAGGCCATCGGCCTGCATCTTCAAAATCAGCTCACAGCGCTCGGCACGCAGCTGTTCGTTGTGGGGGATAAAGGGGGTAGGGTCTACCCAGCGGGTCAGCACGGTGTCGGTCAGGGCCAGGTCGAATTCCACGGTCTGGTAGCCCTCGGTGCTGGGCTCAAAGCTGGTGTTGCGTGCCCGCTCCGACTCCATCCGCTGGCAGTCCAGCTCTGTCTCGGCAAGGCCGCCCGCAAAGGGCTTCACCTCGGCCAGCAGGGTGCCGTTCTCGGCGATCAGGTCGTGGCCTGCGAACACCATATCCTGGGTGCTCTCACCGTGGCCGGCCGAGGCGTACAGGTAGCCGCAGAGCAGGCGGGCAGACTGGTTTTCTACCAGTGCCCGGCGGTACTCAGCCTTGCCCACTGTCTCATCGCTGGCCGAAAGGTTGGCGATGACGGTAGCGCCTGCCAGTGCGTGGAAGGTGGAGGGCGGCAGGGCACTCCACAGGTCCTCGCAGAGCTCCACGCCCAGCACAAAGCTGGGCATCTGGCGGCAGCGGAAGAGCAGGGAGGTGCCAAAGGGGACATCCTGCCCGCAGACATTCACCCACTCCACCTCGGTGGAACCGGGGGTGAACTGCCGCTTTTCATAGAACTCGCCGTAGTTGGGCAGGTACGTTTTGGGAACCAGACCCAGCAGCTGCCCGCGGCAGAACACGGCAGCGCAGTTGTACAGCTTGCCCCGCACCATCAGGGGCAGGCCCACAAGGGCCACGGTATCCAGCTCCCGGCTGGCATCCAGCAGCTCCTGCAGGCCGGTCAGGGCTCCCTGCTGCAGGGTGCGCTGCAAAAACAGGTCGCCGCAGGTATAGCCGGTCAGGCAGAACTCAGGGAACACGGCCAGCTTTACGCCGCGGGCGGCGGCGGCACGCAGCTCCGTGAGGATCTGCCGGGTGTTGTAGGCGCAGTCCGCCACCCGAAGCCCGGGCGAGAGGGCTGCTGCTTTCAAAAAACCATCTTTCATCGGAGGATTTCACATCCTGTCTCTCTTGTTTGCCCACGGCGAACAACTGTGCTCCCGTGGTGAGGATAGTATACCACACTCTGACCAAAACGAAAAGAGGGCTGTTATCAACCCTCTCTGCCTCTGCGCCTGACGGCGGGGCAAAGAAGGGTTCTAACAACCCCCTGCAGATACACCAAATGGAAAACGAGATGGACCGTAAGCCGGGTTCTGTATTAAACGACGATCTGTCTAGGCCTGCCATTGCTGACAGGCTCGTGCCGCCTTCGGGACACGCGAGCAGCGCTGTACGTCCCATATAGGCGTTGCTTCCGGTAGGGTTTACAAAGCCGCATAGTCACCCATGCGCTGGTGAGCTCTTACCTCGCCCTTTCATCCTTACCGCATTGCTGCGGCGGTTTCCTTTCTGTTGCACTTTCCCTGAGGTCACCCTCGGCTGCCGTTAGCAGTTACCGTGCTCTGTGAGGCCCGGACTTTCCTCAGAGCGGTCAAAGCCGCCCCGCCGCCGTATGTTCCACTCGTTTTCCGTTCCCCATGATACCATAAAAAAACAAGATTTGCAAGTGACGATGAAATTTGGTATAATAAATCTAAATATGGCGTGAAATTTTTGGGAGGGACAAAGGATGCAGCTGCTTTTCAATGTCCCGCCCGAAGCCGATGGCGTGCTGCTGCGCGGCTTTCTGCGCCGGTGTGCCGTCTCCACGGAGCTGGCCCGGGCGGTCAAATTCCATGGCAGCGGCTTTTTTGCGGACGATGTGCCCATTCTGGCCAACCGCCGCGTGCAGGCGGGGCAGACCATCCGCTTTGCGCTGCCCGCCGACGGCCCCGGCGTGGAGCCGCAGCCTGAGATCCCGGTCAGGGTCGTATACGAGGATGCCTTTGCCGTGGTGCTGGAAAAGCCGCCCCATCTGGCGGTCCACCCCACACTGAACTACCCCCGGGACACCCTGGCCAACGGCTATGCCGCCTGGGCGGCTGCCCACGGCGAAAGCCCGGTGTTCCGCCCGGTGAACCGGATCGATAAAGACACCAGCGGGCTGGTGCTGGCCGCAAAGAACGGCTATGCCGCGCCCCTGCTGGCCGAGGGTGTAGAGAAACTCTATTACGCCATCGTGGAGGGCGAACTGCCCCTTGGCCCCGGAGTCATCGATGCCCCCATTGGCCGAAGAGGGGACAGTATCATCGGGCGGTGCGTGACCCCCGAGGGCAAGCCCAGCCGCACCGAGTATACCATATTAAGGGCAGCGCAGGGCCTGAGCCTTGCCGCCTGTGTTCCCGTGACGGGCCGCACCCATCAGATCCGGGTGCACTTTGCATCCATCGGCCACCCGCTGGCCGGGGACGACCTTTACGGCGGGCACCGTGACCGCATTGCCCGGCAGGCGCTCCATTGTGCCCGGCAGAGTTTCCGGGTGCCGACTTACAGCGAGGTGCCCGGCGGCATCCGGCTGGAAACGCCGGTGGAGGAACATGCCCGCACCGTTGCAGTGGAGAGCCCCCTGCCCGAGGATATGCGGGCATTGTTGGATGCTGAAATATGAAAATACGGTGAAACCTCTGTGAAAGCTCTGCCCAAATTTTGTGACAAGCCTTGTATCGGCCCGGGCAGAGTGTATAATTGATATGAATTTGTAACTTTCGACCCAAAACGTCAGGAAGGAGCAACCCCTTTTGATCGAAGAAAAAACAAAGGAGCCGCAGAGCCAGGCTCCTGCAGCGCCGGTGAAGGGCAGAGAAAAACTGCGAAGCTTCTGGGCAAAGGTCCAGATCTCCGGCCTGCTGCGGCGGCACCGTTTCCGCCGCAAAACGCAGCGGCACATGAATGATGTGACCAAAAAGCTGCGGGCCAGTGCCGTGGTGCTGGCAGTTGGCGAGGCACTCTATGCACTGGGCTTTGCGGCAGAGTACATGGTGGTGCGCACAGGGCGCGGCATTGCTGCTGTGGCCCGCAGACTGGCCCGCTGGTGCAGGAATGCCCTGCATACCATCATTGCAACAGCCTTTCCTGGTGCGGCGCAGATGTTCAAGGATCTGCTGGCACCGCTTTACCTGTTCTTCAAGGGCCTCGGCGCTGTGGCGGCCCACGCCAACGATGTGCGCCGGGAGCGGGGCTTTGGCGCTTCCGTAAAAGCGGCCGGGCGCTATTTTGTGGGCGGGCTCAAGCGCAACCTGAGCCTGCTGCCCCGGACAGCAATGTACATCCTGCCCCTGTGTATGCTGGCCGTGTTCGTCACGGTCTGGAACAGGACGATGGCCCAGCCCTATGCGCTGGCTGTGCAGGTGAACGGCCAGACCGTTGGCTATGTGGCCAATGAGGAAGTGTTCAACCTCGCAAAAGAGGATGTGATGCAGCGCATCAACTACGCCGGTTCGGACAAGACCGAGCTGACCATCGAGCCGACCTATACCATCTCCGTGACCCACAAGACCATGGACGAGAGCGAGACGGCAAACGCCATTCTGCAGAGCGCCAGTGACCAGATCAGTGAGGGCACCGCCCTGTATCTGGATGGGGAGCTGACGGCAGTCTGCTCCGATGGTGACACCCTACGCAGCTATCTGGAGAGCCTGCTGGCCCCCTACGAGGATCAGGCAGACGAGAATGTCAGCGTGGGCTTTAGCAAAAATGTGACGCTGGAAGATGGAGTCTATTTCAACGACAGCTTTGAGGATGACAATTCCATTGAGAATATGCTGACCGGCGTGCAGCAGCAGGAGAAAATCTATACGGTCAGGGCGGGCGATACCCTGTGGGCCATTGCCCAGAAGAACGACCTGACCTTCCGGGAGCTGTGTGCCCTGAATACGAATTTCAAGGGTGCTCCCCTGGCCGAGGACTCCAATATCCAGGAGGGCGACCAGCTGATCGTGACCAAGCAGGAGGCTCTGCTGGAAGTCCGCATCACCAAGGTGGAGACGCGGGAGGAGGAGATCCCCTTCGGCACCGAGACCACCCAGTCCAACGAGTACACCAAGGGTACCACCAAGACCCTGCAGGAGGGCGAGAACGGCCTGCGCCGCGTCACCATGCAGAACGTCTACGATACCAATGGCGTGCTGCTGGAGCAGACCATCCTTTCCACCGAGACCATCCGGGAGCCGGTGAATAAGAAAGTGGTCGTTGGCACCAAGAAGGTCACGAAGAACGGTGCGGCGGCATACATCGGCGGCAGCGGTCAGTTCATCTGGCCTGTGCCGGGGTACCGCAACTGCTCGCGCTGGTATGGCAGCGGCCACAAGGGCGTGGATATCTGTGCCTCTGCCGGTACGCCCATCTATGCATCGGCGGGCGGCACCGTGACCAAGGCGGGTTATAACAAGGCTGGTGCCGGTACGGGCTATGGTTATTCTGTGATCATCAGCCACTCCGGCGGCTATACCACGGTCTATGCCCACTGCCTGTCTCTGGCGGTCAGTGCGGGCCAGACCGTGCGGCAGGGCCAGCTCATCGGCTATGTGGGCAGCACGGGCCGCTCTTCCGGCAACCACTGCCACTTCGAGATCCGCCGCAATGGCTCGTACATCGCACCGCAGAGCGTGTTCTCCGGAAAGCGATAAATCAGAACAGAATCTCTCCGTCAATGCTTCGCATTGCCACCTCTCCTAATAGGAGAGGCAAGAGAGCGGAAGCATAAACTTGGCTCCCCTATCAGGCAACAACGACGACCGCCGCCAGTGGCGGATGAAGGGAGGCGTTGTTGGGGCAGCGGCCAGCAGGACACGAGTGCAATACTTTGCACGAAGTGGACGCTGGGAGCCGCAACTCGTATGCTGGCGTGAAGCGCCTGAGAGGCTTATTTTACAAACAAAAAAGGAGAATGATTATGGCAACACCCCACATCAGCGCTGAAAAAGGCGATTTCGCAAAGACCGTCCTGATGCCCGGCGATCCGCTGCGGGCAAAGTTCATCGCGGATACCTTCCTCGAGGATGTCCGCCAGGTCACCGGTGTCCGTGGAATGCTGGGCTTTACCGGCACCTATGAGGGCCGCCCCATCAGTGTGATGGGCAGCGGCATGGGAATGCCCTCCATCGGCATCTACTCCTACGAGCTGTACAAGTTCTACGATGTGGACAACATCATCCGCATCGGTTCTGCCGGCAGCTACACCGACAAAGCCAAGCTGTTCGATGTGGTGCTGGCCGCCGGTGCCGTGAGCGAGAGCAATTATGCCCGGGTCCAGAGCGGCTTTGAAGGGGACCTCACCCTGCCCAGCCAGACCCTGAACGACAAGCTGCGCGCTTCCGCCGCAAAGCAGGGCATCCCCCTGATCGAGGGCAACATCCATTCCTCCGATGTGTTCTATCGCCAGCCCTCCGATGAAAAGCCCACCTACTGGGAAAAGCTGCGGGATGAGCGCGGCTGCCTGTGCGTGGAGATGGAGAGCTTTGCCCTCTTCGCCAACGCTCAGGTCCTGGGCAAGAACGCCGCCTGCCTGCTGACCATCTCCGACAGCTTCATCTCCCCGGAGATCACCACCGCCGAGCAGCGTCAGACCAGCTTCACCAATATGATGAAGGTCGCACTGGGCGCGGAGTACTGATTTGCATTCACAAAAAGGGTTGTTGTCACACGACAACAACCCTTTTATGTTTTAAGTGTCACTATAATGACCGAAACAGGATGCGATAATGATATTGCCGTCCTGCTCTTTATAAACAATGCGGTGCGTATCGTCGATGCGGCGGCTCCACCATCCACTCAAATCACCTTTTAAGGGTTCGGGTTTTCCAATGCCCTCGTAGGTGTTCCGCTGGATGTCTTTCAGGAGTGTGTTGATACGCTTCAGCAGCTTTTTGTCTCGCGTCTGCCAAAGGCAGTAGTCCTCCCATGCTTCCTCTTCCCAAAGCAATCTCATTTAATCTACCTCGATCAAATCGTGCTCAGTGAGCTTGGCTTTTCCTGTATCGATGTCGTGGACGATCTGGCGGAGATGATTGATGTTGCTTTCCGAGTAGAACGGGTCGGCGGAAACCTCAAAGGGAATGCGGTGCTCCCGGGAAACTTTTTTGGCGAAAATCGTGAATGCCGTTGTCATAGAAAGTCCCATCTCGGCGCAAACCTCTTCCATGCTGCGTTTCAGGTCTGGGTCCATCCGGAAGTTCACATTGACTGCATTTGCCATTCTAATACACCTCTTTCTTGATTCTATTATATGCGTCTGTAATGAAAAATGCAAGAACTTTCATTACATAATAAATGAACAACGAGAAATCTCTTGAAGAATTTGAGAACACGCCGTATAATTGAAGTGCAAAAGAGGGGATGAAAGATGAACGACTTTCAACCAAATCAGGATATCTGCCTTGTACCTTATTACCCAGCCTATGAGATTGCGCTTCAGTGGCATCGCGATGCAGAAACGTTTGTTTATACTTTAGAATGAAAAGGAGGCCCCTATGACCAATCTGACTTTAGACGAAAAGAAAGCCCTGATCCGGATGGCACTGGAAGCCCGGGAGCAGGCCTATGCGCCCTACTCCGATTTCATGGTGGGTGCCGCCCTGCGGGCCGAGGATGGCCGCATCTTCACCGGCTGCAATGTGGAAAACGCCGCTTTCACCCCCACCAGCTGTGCCGAGCGCACGGCCCTGTTCAAGGCGGTGAGCGAGGGCGTGACCCGCTTCACCGATATTGCCGTGGTGGGCTCCCGCCGCGGCGAGGTGAACAAGCAGATCACCTCGCCCTGCGGGGTCTGCCGTCAGGCGCTGTTTGAATTCGGCGGGCCGGAGCTGAATGTCATCATGGCAAAGACCCCCGATGATTTCATCGAGCGCAGCATGGACGAGCTGCTGCCCTTCGGCTTTGGCCCCTCCAACGTGGCGGGCAACAAAGCCGTGGAAGAATGAGGCGGGAAGCGGATATTTTGCCAAAATTGGTGAAGCAGTACGACTTTTACGCGAATTTTACAAAAAATCTGTAAAGATTTTGTAATCGGAAATGCCTTGCTTTCCTCACATGACCCGGCTATACTTGGGTCAGTAAATGTGCAAGTGTGCGCATTCCCTTTTTAAAGCGCAATTTTTAATGTATAAAAAGGAGAGTTTTCTTATGATGATTTCTCGTCGTAACTTCCTGGCTGTGGCTGGCGCTGCAGCTGCTGCCGCTGCTCTGACCGCCTGCGGTGGTTCTTCCTCTTCCACCAGCACCGCTTCTTCTGCAGCTTCTGAGGCTGGCTCCGAGGCTGCCAGCAAGATCACAAAGGTCGCTCTGACCTGCGATACCGGCACGATCGATGACGAGAGCTTCAACCAGGCTTGCTGGAGCGCTGTTTCCGGCTACATGGGCAAAGACTGCCAGTACTACATCCCCGAGGCTGACGCTTCCGATGAGGATCGTGAGACCATGATCCGTCTGGCTGTCAACGAAGGTGCAGACGTGATCGTCTGCGTCGGCTACCTGTACGGTGCTTCTCTGGCTTGGGCTGCTGAGCAGTACCCCAATGTCAAGTTCATCGCTATCGACGTGACCCAGTTCGATATCGGCACCGATGAGATCCCCGCCAACTGCTACTGCATCACCTTCAAGGAGGAGCAGGCAGGCTATCTGGCAGGTTACGCCATTGCCAAGGACGGCAAGACCAAGCTGGGCTTCCTGGGCGGCATGGCTGTTCCCGCTGTCATCCGTTACGGCTACGGCTTTGTGCAGGGCGCTGATGCTGCTGCTCAGGAGCTGGGCCAGAACATTGACATCAACTACTTCTACGGCGGCCAGTTCTACGGCGATGCCAACATCACCTCCCGTATGGAGGGCTGGTACTCCAACGGCACTCAGGTCGTCTTTGCCTGCGGCGGCGGCATCTACACCTCCGCTGTTGAGGCTGCTCTGAAGAACAACGGCTACGTCATCGGCGTTGACGTTGACCAGAACTACATCGGTGCAAACGGCGTTGCTGACGGCACCTATGCTTACAACCCGTTCATCACCTCCGCTATGAAGGGCCTGTCTGAGGCTGTTTCTACTTCTCTGTCCGACATCGAGGCAGGCGAGTGGAGCACCATCGCAGCAACCAACGGCAACTTTGGTCTGGAGGACGGCGATTACATCGGCCTGCCCACCGCCGAGGACAGCTGGAACTTCGAGACCTTCACGGTTGAGGAGTACGAGGCGCTGAAGCAGAAGATCGCTTCCGGCGAGATCGTTGTTGACAACAGCTCTGACGATGCTACCAAGCCCACCGTCAGCGAGTTCACCAACGTCACCTACATCCAGTAAAATTTGAACAGTCCGCAAGGGCTGCAGGGAACGACCCTCTCCGTCATTGCCGCCAGGCTTTGACGGAGAGGGTCGTTTTTGTCTCGCGAAAAATCGTGCAGCTTGCACAAAAGTAATACTTATAAGAGTACATCCCGCCAAAAAATCAAAAAGAAGTGTGCAAAACCGCAAAAATACGGTATAATGGTACACAGAATAGTATAGGTGTCGATTTGACACGAAAGGAGAGTGAGCAGATTGGCAGAGGATTTTGTGATCGAGATGCTCCACATTACCAAGGAGTTCCCTGGAATCAAGGCAAACGATGATATCACCCTGCAGCTGCGCAAGGGCGAGGTACATGCCCTGCTGGGCGAAAACGGCGCTGGCAAAAGTACGCTGATGAGCGTGCTGTTCGGCTTGTACCAGCCGGAAGCCGGTAAGATCCTCAAGAACGGCAAGGAGGTCGCCGTCCGCAACCCCAACGATGCAAACGCACTGGGCATCGGCATGGTGCACCAGCACTTCAAGCTGGTGGAATGCTTCAGCGTGCTGGATAACATCATTCTGGGCGTGGAGCCCAATAAGCTGGGCTTTTTGCAGAAGGCTGAGGCCCGCAAGAAGGTCATGGCCCTGAGCGAGAAGTACGGCCTGCGTGTGGACCCCGATGCACTCATCAGTGATATCTCTGTTGGTATGCAGCAGCGTGTTGAGATTCTGAAGATGCTCTACCGCGACAACGAGATCCTGATCTTTGACGAGCCCACCGCTGTGCTGACCCCGCAGGAGATCGACGAGCTGATGGAGATCATGCGCGGGTTCAAGAAGGAGGGCAAGTCCATCCTGTTCATCACCCACAAGCTCAACGAGATCATGGCAGTGGCAGATCGCTGCACGGTTCTGCGCAAGGGCAAGTATATGGGCACTGTGGACATCAAGGACACCACCAAGGAAGAGCTCTCCCGCATGATGGTCGGCCGCGATGTTCAGCTGCAGGTGGACAAAAAGCCCGCCGCCCCCGGCGAGGTGGTGCTGGACGTGCAGAACGTTACCATGCACAATGCCCAGCACAAGAAGGATGCCGTCAAGAACGTCTCTTTCCAGGTGCGTGGCGGTGAGATCGTCTGTCTGGCGGGCATCGAGGGCAACGGCCAGACAGAGTTTGTCTACGGCCTGACTGGTCTGGAAAAGTTCAACAGCGGCAAGGTGCTGCTGGACGGCAAGGAGATCACCAACGAGAGCATCCGCCAGCGCTCCAAGGACGGCATGAGCCATATCCCTGAGGACCGCCACAAGCATGGTCTGGTGCTGGATTACAGCCTGGAAAACAATATGGTGCTCCAGCGCTACTGGCAGCCAGAGTTCCAGCACAACGGCTTTATCCGCAGTGAAAAGGTGCGGGAGTACTCCGATAAGCTGATCGCCCAGTATGACGTGCGCAGCGGCCAGGGCAGCGCCACCATCGTGCGCAGCATGTCCGGCGGCAACCAGCAGAAGGCGATCATTGCCCGTGAGATCGACAAAGACCCCAAGCTGCTGGTGGCAGTGCAGCCCACCCGCGGCCTGGATGTCGGTGCCATTGAGTATATCCACAAGCAGATCGTGGATGAGCGCGACAGGGGCAAGGCCGTGCTGCTGGTCAGCCTGGAGCTGGACGAGGTGATGAACCTCTCTGACCGGATCCTTGTGATGTACGAGGGTGAGATCGTGGGCGAGTTTGACCCCAAGACCACCACAGTCCAGGAGCTGGGCCTGTACATGGCCGGTGCCCGCAAGCAGGGAAAGGAGTAAGCAGAAATGAAAAACAAAAAACTTTCCCACAACGGGCTGCAGGGTTCTGTCACCAGCGTGATGGCTGCCCTGCTGTGCATCCTGATCGGTCTGGCTGTGGGTTTCCTCGTGCTGCTGGCCATCAACCCGGCCCACGCATGGGCAGATGGTTTTGTCCGCATCCTCAAGGGCGGCTTTCACGATGCCCCCTATGGTGTCGGCAAGGAGCTGGCCAACGCCGCGCCCCTGATCATGACCGGCCTTTCCGTGGGCTTTGCCTTCAAGACCGGCCTGTTCAACATCGGTGCCGCCGGTCAGTACACGCTGGGCGCTTACGGTGCCCTCTACTGCGCCATCATGCTCAAGCTGCCCTGGTTCGTCTGCCTGCTGGCTGCGGCCATTCTGGGCGGTCTGTGGGGTGCCATCCCCGGTTTCTTCAAGGCCTACTTCAACATCAACGAGGTCATTACCTCCATCATGTTCAACTGGATCGGCCTGTACCTTGTCAATGAGCTGGTCTACCAGAACGGCACCGGACCCATGTACGATGTGCGCAACACCCGCACCCTGAACCTGGGCAAGAACGCGGATCTCGCCCAGTCTGTCATCCCGGACTTCGGCCTGAACAAGCTGTTCCAGACCAACAGCACCACCATTGCCATCTTCCTGGCCGCTGTGGTGGCCATCCTGATCTGGGTGGTGCTGAACAAGACCACCTTTGGCTATGAGCTGAAGGCGGTCGGCCTGAATAAGAGTGCTGCCCGCTACGCCGGTATCAACGAAAAGAAGAACATCATCCTCTCCATGGCCATTGCCGGTGCGCTGGCAGGCTTTGGCGCGGGCCTGTTCTACCTGTCCAACGTGGGCCAGTGGAACCCCCTGAACTCCACCAGCCTGCCCGCCATGGGCTTCAACGGCATCTCCGTTGCCCTGCTGGCAAGCTCTAACCCCATTGGCACCATCTTCTCGGCCCTGTTCATCTCCCACATCTCGGTGGGCGGCACCTTCCTTTCCACCAAGTATTATCCCACGGAGATCGCCGACCTGATCAGCGGCATCATCATCTACCTGTGTGCATTCTCCATGCTGTTCCGCGGCAAGATCCAGAAGCTGCTGTTCAAGAATGCGGACAAGACCAATGTGAACGCAGAGCCTGCCCCGGCGGAAAAGGCCAACGCGAAGAAGGAGGGCAAGTAAGATGCTGCTTTTGATCAAATATACCCTGCTGTATGGCATCGTCCTGATGCTGGTTGCACTGGGCGGTATGTTCAGTGAGCACTCCGGCATCATCAACATCGCGCTGGAAGGCATCATGGTCATCGGCGGTGTGGCGGGTGTTCTGACCCTGACCATGCTTCCGGCCGACATGTCGCCGTTCCTGGTGGTGCTGATCTCGGTCCTGGTGGCTGCGCTGGCCGGTATCGTGTACAGCCTGCTGCTGGCCTTTGCTTCCATCAACCTGAAAGCGGACCAGACCATCGGCGGCACGGCCCTGAACCTGCTGGCCACCGCCATTGCCGTGGTCATTGCCAAGTATTTCAGCGACAGCGGCAGCGCCAAGCTGAACTATTCCAACAAGCCGTTCCTGTTCAGCATCGGCGGCCTGGAGCTGAGCATCTTTGTGCCGTTGGGCATCGTGCTGCTCGTCATCAGCTATGTGGTGCTGTACAAGACCCGCTTCGGTCTGCGCCTGCGCGCCTGCGGCGAACATCCTCAGGCAGCCGATTCTGTGGGCATCAACGTCTACAAGATGCGCTACGCGGGTGTGCTGCTTTCCGGTGCGCTGGGCGCTATCGGCGGTCTGGCCTATATCGTGCCCCCGGTGCAGACCTGGAACTTTGAGGTCGGCGTGGCTGGCGCGGGCTTCCTTGCACTGGCTGTTATGATCTTTGGCCAGTGGAAGCCCTTCAACATCTGTGCCGCCGCCATGTTCTTTGCCGTGTTCAAGAGCCTGGCAAACATTGCGGACTCCACCTTCCTGGCGCAGCTCCACTGGTCCAGCAACATCTATAACATGATGCCGTTCATCGCATCCATGATCATTCTGGCCTTTACCTCCAAAAACAGCATGGCCCCCAAGGCTGAGGGTATCCCTTACGACAAGGGTTCCCGCTGAGCGAGGTTTGTTCCAAGGGCGCAGCTGCTTTTCCGGGCAGCTGCGCCCTTGGTGTTCAAAACCCGACAAAGGAGACGGAATGTGGATTGCCTTTGTCAAAAAGTCTGTTATAATGGAATTTATTGAAAGTCATACTGTCAGACAGGAGAATTGCGATGCGTATTTATGATCTGATCGCGAAAAAGCGCGATGGCGGTACCCACACCCGGGAAGAGCTGGAGGCCATTGTCAACGGCTTTGTCAGCGGGGAGGTGGCCGATTACCAGATGGCCGCCTGGATGATGGCGGTCTACCTGCGCGGCATGACCAACGAAGAAACAGCCGAGCTGACGGACGTGATGGCCCACAGCGGCGTGATGGTCGATCTTTCCCCCATCCCCGGCATCAAGGTGGATAAGCACTCCACCGGCGGCGTGGGCGATAAGACCACCCTTGTAATCGCCCCTGTGGTGGCGGCCTGCGGTGTGAAGATCGCCAAGATGAGCGGCCGCGGCCTGGGCCATACCGGCGGCACCATTGATAAAATGGAGAGCGTGCCCGGCACCAGGACTGCCCTTTCGCAGGAGGAGTTCTTTGCCCAGGTGAACAAGATCGGGCTGTCGGTCATTGGCCAGAGCGAGGGCATTGCCGTGGCGGATAAGAAGATGTACGCCCTGCGGGATGTGACCGCCACGGTCAGCTGCATCCCGCTGATCGCCTCTTCCATCATGTCCAAGAAGCTGGCCTCCGGCTCCGATGCCATCCTGCTGGATGTGACCACCGGCACCGGTGCCTTTATGAAGACCGTGGACCAGAGCATTGAGCTGGCTGAGCTGATGGTCGCCATCGGCACCCACCATGGCCGCCGGGTGGCCGCCATGATCACCGATATGGACACCCCGCTGGGCCGCAACATCGGCAACAGCCTTGAGGTCATGGAGAGCATGGACGTGCTCAAGGGCAAGGGCCCTGCCGACCTGACCGAGGTCTGCCTGCAGCTGGCCGCCAATATGCTGGTGCTGGCAGGCAAGGGTACCCCAGCGGAGTGCCGTGCCATGGCACAGGCTGTGATCGCGGACGGCTCTGCCTTTGCCAAGTGCAAGGAGATGTTTGCGGCCCAGGGCGGCGATACCCGCGTGCTGGACGATTACAGCCTGTTTGAGCAGCCCGCAGCCAGCTTTGAGCTGCTGGCCGAGCAGGATGGCTACATCGTGGCCAACGATGCCGAGAAGATCGGCTCTGCCAGTGTGCTGCTGGGCGCTGGCCGCCAGAAGAAGGGAGACCCGCTGGACTTTGCGGCCGGCATCACCCTGCACAAAAAGCGCGGCGATTATGTGCACAAGGGCGAAAGCCTGGCCACCTTCTACGGTGCGGCAGATAAGTTTGAAGCCGCTGCTGCGGAGTACCGCAGCGGTCTGGTCTATGGTGCGGAAAAGCCCGAGGAGGCCCCGCTGGTCTACGCTCTTGTCACCAAGGACGGCGTGGAGCGCTACTGAGAAAGCATCCTTCCCGCAAGGCGGGAGGGACGGAAAGGACATTTTCTATGAAGATCATTCTGGTGGGCTGCGGCAAAGTCGGCACAGCGCTGGCACGACAGCTCAGCGAGGAAGGCCACAATGTCACGATCATCGATACCAACAAGGCCCGTGTGGAGCATATCAGCGAATCCTATGACGTGATGGGCATTACCGGCAACGGCTCCTCCATCACAACGCTGTCCGAGGCAGGGATCGAGGAAGCGGACGTGTTCATTGCGGTCACCGGCTCGGACGAGCTGAACCTGCTCTGCTGCATGTTTGCCAAAAAGGCGGGCCATTGCCACGCCATTGCCCGTGTGCGCAACCCATCCTACAGCCATGAGCTGGACTTCATCAAAAAGCAGATCGGCATTTCGGCCATCATCAACCCGGAGATGGCGGCGGCGCGGGAGATCTCCCACCTGCTGCGCTTCCCCGGTGCCAGCAAGATCGATACCTTTGCGGAAGGCCGGGTGCGGCTGATCAAGTTTACCCTGACCGAGGCACAGGCACTGGACGGCGTGGCCATCCGGGAGATCCCCACCCGGCTCAAGAGCGATATCCTGGTCTGCGCCGTGGAGCGCGACGGCGGGGTCGTCATCCCCAACGGTAATTTTGTGCTCCAGACCGGCGATCAGGTCACCTTTCTTGCAACGCAGGAAAAGGCCCACGCGTTCTTCCAGCGCATCCATCTGGCCGTGCGCCCGGTGCGCAATGCCCTCATCGTGGGCGGCGGTGCCATTGCCTTCTATCTGAGCCAGGAGCTGCTGGAAAACCATGTCCGGGTGCGGATCGTGGAGCGGGACCCCGCCCGCTGCGATGTGCTGGCCCAGGCCCTGCCCGAGGCACAGATCCTGTGTGAGGACGGCTCCAACCGCGAGTTCCTGCTCTCCGAGGGCCTGACCTCCACCGAGGCCTTTGTGGCCCTGACCAACATCGACGAGGAAAATGTCCTGCTGACCCTCTTTGCCAAGAAGCATTCCAACGGCAAGCTGGTCACCAAGATCAACCGCCTGGAATTTGATGATATCCTGGCCGGGCTTGATCTGGGCAGCATCGTCTACCCCAAGTACATGACCTGCGATTACATCGTGCAGTATGTGCGCGCTTTGCAGAACGAGGCAGGCAGCAACATCAAGACCCTGTACCGCATTCTGGACGACCGCGTGGAGGCGCTGGAATTCACGGTCCATGAGAAGAGCCGCGCCACCGGTGTGCCCCTGAGCCAGCTCCACCTGAAAAAGAACCTGCTGCTCTGCTGCATCACCCGCGGCAACGAGATCAAGATCCCGCGCGGCGGCGATGAGATCCAGGTGGGCGACAACGTCATCGTGGTCACGCTGGAGCACGGCCTGCATGACCTGCGGGACATCGTGGAAGATTAACGGAGGCGCGGCATGAATTATGCGATCGTTCTGCGGCTGCTGAGCTACATCCTCTATTGCGAAGCTGCGCTGCTCCTGCTGCCTGCCATGGCCAGCCTGATCTACGGTGAATGGATGGTGCTGGGCGTGTTCCTGCTCACGGCAGCGCTTTCTGCGGTGGCGGGCGCTCTGCTCCACCGCATCAAGCCCAAGAGCCAGATCTTCTATATGCGGGAGGGCTTTGCCACCACGGCGCTTTGCTGGCTGCTCATCAGTGTGGTGGGCGCGGTGCCCTTTGTGCTCACGGGCAGCATCCCTAACCCGGTGGATGCCATGTTTGAGACCGTTTCCGGCTTTACCACCACCGGTGCCAGCATCCTGCCCGCCGTGGAGGACCTGCCCAGGGGCATCCTGTTCTGGCGCAGCTTCACCCACTGGATCGGCGGCATGGGCGTTCTGGTGTTCCTGCTCTCCCTGCTGCCCCTGACCGGCGGTTCCCATGTCAACCTGATGAAAGCCGAAAGCCCCGGCCCGCAGGTGGATAAGCTGGTGCCGAAGGTGCAGTCCACGGCAAAAATTCTGTACGGCATCTACTTCCTCCTGACGGTGTTGGAATTCATGTTCCTGATCGCCGGGCGGATGCCGGTGTTTGAAGCCCTGCTGACCTCCTTTGGTACAGCGGGCACCGGCGGCTTCGGCTTCCGCAATGACAGCTTTGCCAGCATGTCGCCCTATGTCCAGTGGGTCGTGACCATCTTTATGATTCTGTTTGGCGTGAACTTCAATGCCTATTTCCTGCTGCTGATGCGCCGCTTCCGCCGCGCTGCCGCCAGCGAGGAGGTGCGCGCCTACTTTGTGATCATCGGTGTGGCTGTGGCCATCATCACGGCCAACATTTACAGCATGTACAACGGCTTGGGCGAGGCCCTGCGCCACGCCGCCTTCCAGGTGGGTTCTATCATCACCACCACCGGTTTTTCCAGCTGTGATTTTGACCTGTGGCCCACCCTCTCCAAGGAGATCCTTGTCATGCTGATGTTTGTGGGTGCCTGCGCAGGCAGCACCGGCGGCGGCATAAAGGTCAGCCGCCTCCTGCTGATGGGCAAGACTGTGGGCAAGGAGCTCAAGCAGGCCCTTCACCCGCAGGTGGTGGCCCCCGTCCGGATGGACGGCAAGGTGGTCAACCATGAGACCATCCGCGCCACCAATGTCTTTGTGGCCGCCTACATCTTCATCTTTGCGGCATCCTTCTTCCTCATCAGTCTGGATGGCTTTGACATGGTGACCAACTTCACCGCCATTGCCGCCACGTTGAACAACATCGGCCCCGGCCTTGCCCAGGTGGGCCCCATGATGAACTTTGGCAGCTACTCCAATCCCGCCAAGCTGGTTATGATCTTTGACATGCTGGCGGGCCGTCTGGAGATCTTCCCCATGCTGGTGTTCTTTATGCCGGACACCTGGCGGCGGTTCTGAGCAAAATAACAAAGCGGATGCGCTCCCACCGGAACGCATCCGCTTTTTGCTGTATCAGGATTCCTGCGGCTTTCTGCCCAAGAGCGCCACGCCGCTCAGCACGATGACCCCGCCCAGCAGGGCAAGGCCCGCACCGGCCTGCCCGAAGGCATCGCCGACGGCACCCACCAGAGGACTTGCGGGGATCATCAGCAGGCTGTAGGCCATGCTGTCCACGCTGATGAGGGTAGCCCGCTGGTCACTGGGGATGGCATCGTTCAGCTTCTGGCTCTCGTGGAGCAGGTAGACCTCCAGCACACCCTGCACCAGCATCATGCCGAACAGACCGCCCCACGCGGGGGCAAGGCCCACCAGCAGCGTGCCCACGCCGCAGAGCAGGGCGCAGACGGAGTAAAACCGCCGCATGGAGCGGAACCGGACCCGGCGGCCCACTTCAGCGCCCAGCACACAGGCAGCACCGCCCAGCAGCAGGGGAAGAAAGAGGAGCTCTGTGGGCCAGCCCAGCTCAATGAGCCGCTGCTGCAAGAACATTTTGGTCAGGTAGCTGGGCACCGAGACGACGGCGCTGGAAACGATGAGCTTGGCCGCCAGCGGCGTGGTGCGCAGGATGCTCAGGCTGTTGCGCGCCAGTTTGGTGAACTGGCCGGGCAGCGCGCGGAGGGTCTGCTTTCCCCGGCTGGCCTGTGCCTTGGTGACGATGGGCTCCTCCATCAGCGCAAGGGCGGCGGTGGAAACGCCCTCGAACGCAGCGCTCAGCAGGTAAAAGCCCGCAAAGCCGAGGAAGCGCTTCAAAAGGCTGGCCAGCGAACCTATGGCGTTGGCCAGCATGGAAATCTGGGAACTGTTGGCGGAGACTTGGATGTACTCGTCCTCGCGGCCCTCGGTCTTCAGGCTGTCGTAGACAAGGGCTGTGAAGGTGCCGGAAAACATGGTCATAGCCAGCGCGTTCAGCCCCATGGCAAGGCAGATGGTGAACAGGTTCGGCGCAAAAGCCATCAACAGATTGCAGGTCACGGTCAAGACTCCGCCGGACAGGAGGGTCTTCCGGCGGCCCAGCAGGTCTGCCGCCATGCCGCTGGGCACTTCGCAGAAGAGGCTGACGATGTGATACACGCTTTCGGCCAGGCCGATCTCCCACAGGGAGAAGCCCCGGGCCGCCAGCAGGGCCACCCATACCGCATCCGTGATGCGCAGGCCGGAGAAGAGATCAGAAGTATAAATGCAGGCGAGCTGCTTTTTTAAATTGAGTTTATGATCCATTGGGAACACCCTTTCTATTTATAGTAAATAATTCAAAATAAAAAGTGTACCCAAAACAAAAGCTGTCCTTCGTCCAACCTCTCAGTCTCACTTCGTTCGACAGCTCCCCTAGTAGGGGAGCCCTTGGCATTGCGTATAGCTTTGCCTGACTGCCAAGGCCTCTCCTACTAGGAGAGGTGGCAATGCGTCAGCATTGACGGAGAGGTTGTACAGAGTATAGCCTTGCCTTTGCAAAACAAAAGCGCCCCACAGCAAAGCTGCGCGGCGCTGAAAATCATGCTCCACGTCTTGCTGAAAGGTTTCCTCGATTTGGCTCCCTTATGAGGGGAGCTGGCTGCGCCAAAGCGCAGACTGAGAGGTTTTGTTTCCAATAAAAGGGTACACTTCGAGCCGGAACGTATTAAATCTAACCTTTTTTGAAAAAGATGCAGCCATTCCAACCCATCTGGGTGTACCCTCCTTTCAGTAAAACGTTACGTTTACAATACCATACTTTCGGCCAAAATACAAGCAAAACCGTAAAATTCAGGGAAAAAGTGCCGCCCCGGCTTGCAAACAGGCCCAAAGTGTGGTAAGATGATATCCGGTTATGAAACCTGAATATCTTGAAAACGCAGCGACGGAGAGAGTACGCACGCAGTTCCACAGCAAAGAGAGAAGCTTCACCGGCTGAAAGGGCTTCCGCGTGGGTGTGTGCCGAAGTTCGCTCCTGAGCGGCCTGCCCGAACGGTTTCTATTAGGGCAGGACGGCGCGCCCCGTTACGGCGTTTGAGAGCCGCCCTTCTTTGTGCAGGGCGGAAACCGGGTGGTACCGCGGAGCATTGGATTTGCAAAGGCTTCGTCCCTTTTGTCCGGCCAGAAATGGCCCGGCAGGGGACGGGGCCTTTTTTGCTGCCCCGCTTTGAAAACACGAACTGAGAAGGAGAGAATTTCCATGCAAGCAATGATCGACGAGCTGGCCAAACAGGCCGCAGAGTGCCTCGGTCAGGTCTCTTCCAAGGAGACGCTGGCCTCGTTCTGGCAGGAATATCTGAGCAAAAACGGCAAGATCCCCGCGCTGATGAAGAATCTGCGCTCTGTCGCGCCCGAAGAGCGCCCCGCCATGGGCAAGATCATCAACGAGCTCAAGCAGAAGGTGCAGGCAGACTACGATGCCGCCGCTGCCAAGGTGAAGGAGGCCGAGCTGGCCGCCCGCAACGCCGCTGAGACTGTGGACATCACCCTGCCCGCCAAGACCCGCACGGTGGGTGGTCTGCACCCCCTGACGCTGGTCACCAACCAGATCATCGACGTGTTCTCCGGCATGGGCTTTGCCGTGGCCGACGCACCTGAGATCGAGGACGACGACCACAACTTCACCCGCCTGAACGTGCCCAAGGATCACCCCGCCCGCGATATGCAGGATACCTTCTACCTGTCCGACGAGTTCCTGCTCCGCACCCAGACCTCCGGCGGCCAGATCCGCACCATGGACAGCCAGAAGCCGCCCATCAAGGTGCTGATCCCCGGCCGTGTGTTCCGTTCCGATTCCGATGCCACCCACAGCCCCATGTTCCACCAGATGGAGGGCCTGGTCGTGGATAAGGGAATCACCCTGGGCGACCTGCAGGGCGCGCTGAACACCTTTGTGCAGAAGCTGTTCGGCAAGGACACCCGCACCCGCCTGCGTCCCTCTTACTTCCCCTTCACCGAGCCCAGCGTGGAGGTCGATGTCAGCTGCTTTGAGTGCGGCGGCAAGGGCTGCCCCCTGTGCAAGCACACCGGCTGGATCGAAGTTCTGGGCGGCGGTGTTGTCAACCGCAAGGTGCTGGAGAACTGCAACATTGACCCGGACGAGTATTCCGGCTTCGCCTTCGGCATTGGCATCGAGCGCATCGCCATGCTGAAGTACGGCATCAACAACATCGGCCTGATGTTCGAGAACAACCTGCAGTTCCTCAAGCAGTTCCATGAATAAGAGGGGAGAGAACAGACAATGAAAGTACCTTTCAGTTGGTTAAAAGAATTCGTTGATATCGACGTTACCGCTCAGGAGCTGGAGGAGAAGCTGTTCTCCTGCGGCTTTGAGGTGGAAGAGCTGATCCCGCTGGATGCAGGCATCAGCAAGGTGGTCGTTGGCAAGATCGTGGAGATGGAAAAGCAGGAAGGCACCCACCTGACCAAGTGTGTGGTGGACTGCGGTGACTACGGCCACGATATCCGCATCAGCACCGGTGCCGCCAATATGAAGCTGGGTGACTGCGTGCCCGCCGCTCTGGATGGCTCCACCCTGCCCGGCGGCATCAAGATCAAGGCCCGCAAGATGCAGGGCGTGGAGTCCAACGGTATGCTCTGCTCCGGCGAGGAGCTGGGCCTGAACGACGACCTCTTCCCGGGCTCTGAGGTCTATGGCCTGCTCATCCTGCCCGAGGATTCCGTTCCCGGCACCGACATCGCACCCGTTGTCGGTCTGGATGACTATATCTTCGATATCTCCATCACCGCAAACCGCCCCGACTGCCAGTCCGTGCTGGGCATTGCCCGCGAGGTCGCTGCCATTCTGGGCAAGCCCCTGCACATGCCCGCCATGGATTACAAGGCTGTCTGCGAGCCGGATGCTCCCATCACCGTCCAGGTGGAGGCCCCTGACCTGTGCCCCCGCTATATGGCACACTACGTCCGCAACATCCGCATGGGCGAATCTCCCCGCTGGATGAAGCGCCATCTGGCCCTGTGCGGCCTGCGCTCCATCAGCAACGTGGTGGATATCACCAACCACACCCTGCTGGAAATGGGCCAGCCCATGCACGCCTTTGACCTGAACAAGGTCGCCGGCCGCACCATTGATGTGCGCCGTGCCCACGAGGGCGAGAAGATCGTGACCCTCGATGAAAAGGAGTTCACCCTGAACCCCAACAATCTGGTCATCTGCGATGCCGAGAAGCCTGTGGCTCTGGCCGGCATCATGGGCGGTGCCAACTCCGGCATGGATGAGAACACCACCAGCCTGCTGTTCGAGTGCGCCACCTTTGCCCGTGACTGCGTCCGCAAGACCAGCCGTGCCCTGGGCCAGAACAGTGATTCCTCTGCCCGCTATGAAAAGGGTGTGGACCGCAACTCTCCCGAGCTGGGCCTGGCCCGTGCCCTGCACCTGATCCAGGAGCTGGACTGCGGCGATATCACCACCCTCGAGTATGACCTGACCGATGGCCGTCCGCTGGAGCGCAAGCACATCGTGACTACCCCTGCCAAGATCTGCGGTGTGCTGGGCATCATTGTGCCCGAGCAGACCATGATCGATATCCTGCAGCGCCTGGAGTTCACCGTGGATGTGCAGGCCGATGGCAGCTGGGATGTGTCTGCTCCTCTCTACCGTGAGGACGTGGAGAGCTTCCCCGATCTGGCGGAGGAGGTCATCCGTGAGTACGGCTATGACCACATCAACCCCACCTTCCTGAACACCGCCTCTGTCACCAACGGCGGCCTGAACTATGCGCAGAAGCAGCAGCTCAAGACCAAGCGCCTGCTGGCTGCACAGGGCTTCTATGAGGCATCCACCCTGGCCTTCTACTCCAACGCGGAGCTGGATATGCTGCACATCCCCGCTGAGGATGCTGCCCGCAAGGCCATCCGCATCCTGAACCCCATCAGCGAGAACCTGTCCATCATGCGCACCCTGCTGACCCCGTCCATGCTGAATGTCATCGTGGACAACCTCAAGAAGGGCAATGCCGAGGGCCGCCTGTTCGAGATGGCTCCCGTCTATCTGGCCAAGGAGCTGCCCATCAGTGAGCATCCCCATGAACGTCAGACCCTCTGCATTGGTGCCTTTGGCCCCGAGGAGGACTTCTTCACCGTCAAGGGTGCAATGGAAGCGCTGGCCGCAGGCTTTGACCTGACTTTCACCTACGAGCGCGAGACCACCCCGTGGCTCCACCCCGGCATCAGCGCCGCTGTCTACTGCAACGGCAAGCGTCTGGGCGTGTTCGGTAAGCTCTCCAATGAGATCAACGGCGAACTGGAGATCGCAAAGGACCAGAAGGACAGCCAGAACATCTATCTGGGTGAGCTGGACTATGAGGCTCTGATGTCCTGTGTGGACAGTGAGCTGCGCTATAAGCCGCTGAGCCCCTACGCTGCCGTCAAGCGTGACCTGGCCCTTGTCTGCGAGGAAAAGGTCACCTGCGGCGAGATCGAGGACACCATCAAGAAGGCAAGCTCCCTCATCACCGAGGTCAAGCTGTTCGATATCTACCGCGGCGCAAACCTGGGCGAGGGCAAGAAGAGCATGGCCTTCTCCCTGACCCTGTCTGACCCCAGCGCGGAGATCTCCGCTGAGCAGGTCGAGCGCACCGTCAAGAAGGTGCTGGGCAACCTGAAGTTCAAGCTGGGCATTGAGATCCGGTAAACGGTGATCTATACACAGCACTATGAGTCTCCTCTGGGCGGCATCCTGCTGGCCGCTGATGACACCGGCCTGACCGGCCTCTGGTTCGAGGGGCAGAAGTACTTTGCCCGCACCCTGGATGCGGTGCATCAGGAGCAGGAGACCGCTGTGCTCTCCGAGGCCAGACGCTGGCTGGATGTTTATTTCGGCGGGCAGGAGCCGGACTTTACCCCGCCGCTCCATCCCGCTGGCTCTGCCTTTCAGCAGGAGGTGTGGGCGCTGCTGCGCCGCATCCCCTGCGGCCAGACCACGACCTATGGTGCACTGGCAAGGCAGCTGGCTGCAGAACGCGGCCTTTCCCGGATGTCTGCGCAGGCTGTGGGCGGGGCTGTCGGACACAATGTGATCTCTATCATCATTCCCTGCCACCGCGTTGTCGGAACAAACGGCAGCCTGACCGGATATGCAGGCGGCATCGATAAAAAAGCCGCGCTGCTGAGACTGGAAATGAAAATGACGCTGTAAGAAATGCAGCAAATGAAAAATCCGAACCTTTTCCCGATGGGAAGAGGTTCGGATTTTTCTTGTGTGGTGGAGGCGATGGGAGTCGAACCCATGTCCGAAAAGAGTTCAGCGTAGGTGTCTCCGGGTGCAGGCGATCAACAACATTCCCTCCGCGTCACGCCGGTCGCCAGGCTAACGCATTGGTAGCTTCATGAGTTCCTGCCGGTCCGCAAAGCTTAGGTCCGTTCAGGTGCTGTGTCTAAAGGACGCCCCGACCCCACACGACACAAGAGTGGGCGGAACGCGCAGCACTCAGGCTGCGAGCAACTGATAATTATTGTTGTCAGTTAATTTTTTGGAGGAGTTTAGAGCAGGTCCCCCACTGCTACCCGCTGCCCAGGCCTCGCTCCCCCCGTCGAAACCTTTACGCCCCCATAAAACACACCTTGCGGTGTGGGTGAGCTTTGAAGTTTCCGGGCAGGAATGCTGCCTGAAATCAATAGTAAACGCCGTTGGATTTAACGGCCCGGTCGATGGAGCGCTTGGCATCGCGCTTGGCGGCATCTGCGCGCTTGTCGTAGAGCTTTTTGCCCTTGCACAGGCCCAGCTCCATTTTGACGCGGCCATGCTTGAAGTAGAGCGAAAGCGGCACAAGGGTGTAGCCCTGCAGCTTGCACTGCTGGTGCAGCCGCCGGATCTCGTTCTTGTGGGCCAGCAGCCGCCGCACCCGCATGGGGTCCTGGTTGAAGATGTTGCCGTGGTCGTAGGGGGTGATGTGCATTCCCTTGACCAGCAGCTCACCGTCCTCAATATCGACCCAGCTGTCTTTCAGGTTCACGCCGCCGGCACGCAGGCTCTTGACCTCGGTGCCTTTCAGCTCAACGCCGGTCTCCAGCGCTTCCAGAACGAAATACTCGTGGCGCGCTTCCCGGTTTGTGGCAATCGTCTTGGTTGCCGGACGCTCTTTGGTCGGTGCCATTCCGCGCGCCTCCTTTCTATCGCTTTGGTATCGTTACGTTAGTATATCATATTTTTGTGGATTTTCAAGGTCACTTTTTGAAGAAACTGTAAATCTTTCCCGCAAAAAGCGCCTTACAGCTTTTTATAGCCCGACGGTTCGTCCGCTGTACACCGCCGCTCCATCAGGTAGGTGTCCAGCCAGCGGCCGTGGCAGTCCCGGGCAATGCGCTCCCGGCGGCCCACCACGCGGAAACCGCATTTCAGGTGCAGGCCCCGGGAGGGGGCGTTGTCCTGCAGCACCGTGGACTGCAGCGTCCAGTACCCGGCCTGTTCGGCCTCGCGGCAGAGCGCCGTGAGCAGGTGATAGCCCAGCCCCTTGCCCCGGAATTTCTCCCCGACATAGATGCTCACCTCGGCCACGCCGCGGTAGCACCAGCGGGGGTCTACCCGATGCAGGGCTGCCCAGCCGGCTACGACCCCATCGTCCAGCACCACCAGGCGGCATTCCCGGGTATGGGATGCGTCCCAGGCGGTGTAGGGCGGGCAGTTGGTCTGGAAGGTGGCGTGCTCGGTGGCAATGCCCTCCAGATATATTTTGGACACGGCAGTCCAATCCTCCGGCATCATGGGCCGGACTGTGATCTCACTCATATTCCTATCCTGACCGGAGCCGCAGTGCTCCAGTTTCCCCTCATTGCGTGTGCAATATCTTTTTTCAGTATAGCAGAATCTGCCGCAAATCACAATGGAAACCTGTTCACCTCAGGCCGGGCAGAGTGTCCGGAATCTGAATACCCGGCCCCCGGAAGCGCGGAGATCACAACGCATGGATTTTGTGGGCAGATTTGTTTTGACAATACCGGCGGGTGTGATACAATAGAACAAAAACCAACCGGTGCCGCCTGTGCAGTCTCATATTATAGTCCTCTGTGTGGGAGAATGCAATCAGGGCGGTGCCGGGGGAAAGGAACGGAACATGAAACAGGCAAAACGAATCGTTGCGATGGTGCTGTGTCTGCTGGCTCTGCTGGCCCTGCCCGCCGGTGCCGTGATGGAAAAGGGAGAGCCCAACATCACGGCTCAGACCACCATGAAGGAAGTGCGCAACAACCCGGGCATCAAGAACTCCGGCTTCTACACCTACTCGCAGGATAAGGACTGCCCGCCGGGTCAGGCCCTGTGGGAGATGACCACTGTGGAAGGCTACACCAACGAGTATGTGGCCGAGGGCTGTGCCAAGGGGCTGAATCTGGTCATTGAGAACTACAACAATGGCGTTCAGGTCACCCACTCGTTCTACACGGATGCGGAAAAGGCGGCGGACCGCACCAAAAACAACACCGGCCTGTTCTATTTCCCGGCCAAGGCTGAAAATGCCAAGTTTGCGCTGATCCTGGCTGGCAGCGGTGCCAATGAGAGCGCCGAGCTGGAGGAGGGGGCCTGTACGGCCTGGCAGCTGCATGAGCTGGGCTATGCCGCCTTTATTCTGCGGTATCGCGTCTGGACGGATGCTTCCGATGACGCTCCGCTGGAGGATATCGGCCGGGCCATGCAGTACATTGAGGGACATGCTGCGGAGTTTGGCATCCAGCCGGAGCAGTACGCCATTGTGGGATATTCCATGGGCGGCCACCTGACGGGCCTGTTCGGCACGGAATCGGTGGGGTATAAGCATTACAATGTGCCAAAGCCTGCCGCCCTGCTGCTGGGCTACCCCATCAACGATATGACCTACATCAAGCCCATCTACCATGTCATCCAGGATATCGGCGCATACGGGCCCAAATACTATACCCGGAATCTTTCGGATGAGATCACGCCGGACTACCCCGCCACCTACCACTGGCACGGTGTGAATGATACGCTGCTGAAAGAGCTGGTCTACTGGCGGCAGGGACCGCAGCTGGAAGCTGCCCTGCAGGCCAATCACGTCAAGCATGTTTACCGGGTGTTCAACAATGCACCTCACGTCTGCGGCATCGGCACAGGAACAGATGCCGAGAACTGGCTGGTGGAAGCCACTGCTTTCTGGGAAGAGCAGTGCGCCTGAGAGAAAGGATGAAACAGGATGAAAAATCTGAACGAAGCATTTGTGCATCTGAACGTCGGTCTGCCCGATGATGTGGAGCGGCTGAAGGCCGCAGGCTATTACAAAGAGGCCGTGGCGCGGATCGATGAATATCTGGCCGAGGACTGGACGGAGACCCAGAACAGCCCCCGCAGTCAGGGATTGGAAATGCCGGAATACGAGCAGCCCGCCAACCCTGTGCCCCACGGCGTGGACGCGCTGCGGGATGCCCTGCTGGTGCAGAAGGAGATCATGTGCCGTCTGCCGCAGGAATACTGCTGGAACGAGGCACAGGCCGTGGCCCGGATGCAGGGCCTTGTGCGGGATTTCACGGTGGAGGAGTTCCGCCAGCTGGTGCATGAGGGCCGGGTGGACTGGCGGTTTGTGGAAGGGGAGAAGCACTACCTTGACCGCTTTGCCGAGACGCTGATCGCCACCCACGCCGACCTTGCCGCCCGTCAGCTCGACCCGCCCGCCCCGGCCGCGCTGGCCCGGGAGCGCCGCCGCCGCATCCATGACCAGATGGAGCGGGAAGGGCAGGCCAGTGCCCGCATCACACTGAAGACCAGCGTGGGAATGTCGGATGAGGCCTTTGCCGCCGCTCTGGCCAAGGCAAAGGCAGAGGGCCGGGAGAGCGTGCACATCCGCGCCTGGCTGCCCATCCCGGCGGAATGCCTGGCCCAGAGCGAGATCGAGCTGCAGAGCTTTACCGAGCAACCGGGCCGCATCGCCGATGCAAACGCCCCCCAGCGCACGGTCTGCTGGGAGGCCGACCTGACCGAAAACCGCCGCTTCGGGGTGCAGTACCGTTACAAGACAACGGCAGTCTATGCTGACCCGCTGGACTTTGTGCCTGCACCGGAACAGCCGACCTTTGATACCGAGGAGCAAGCCCCGCATATCGTGTTCACGCCCTACCTGCGGGCGCTGGCCTCACAGCTGACCGAAGGGATCACCGACCCGGCGGAAAAGGCAAAGCGCATCTATGATTACGTTACCCTGAACGTGCGGTATCACTATCAGCCCGCCTACTTTGTGCAGGAATGCCTGCCCGACCGCTGCGCGCGGGACCGGCGCGGTGACTGCGGCATTATGGCCCTGACCTTCATCACCCTCTGCCGTCTGGTGGGCATTCCGGCCCGCTGGCAGAGCGGCCTGTCGGTGTCGCCCACCGGCGTGGGCTGCCACGACTGGGCCATGTTCTACATTGCCCCCAAGGGCTGGATGTATGCCGACTGCTCGTTTGGTGCCTCCATGGCACGGCAGGGCGAGGAAGAGCTGCGCCGCCACTACTTCGGCAGCCTGGACACCGGGCGCATGGTGGCAAACCGCGCCTTTGAGGCACCCTTTGACCCGCCGATGTACGGGTTCCGTTCCGACCCCTATGATAACCAGTCGGGCGAGTGCGAGGTGGACGGCGTGGGCCTTTATGGCGATGCGCTGGATACCCGGAAAGAATTGGTCGATTTCGAGGACTTATAATCAATGGAATTTTTAGCTGGATTGTACACCCTGCTGCTGGTCACCATCTGCCTGCTGCTGGCAGCGGTGCTCTGGAAACTGAACAAGCCCCGGAACGGGGGAGACTACGAGGAGCTCAAGCGCTGGATGCAGCAGCAGCTCGATGCACAGGCAAAAGACTTTGCGGCCAGACAGGCGGCAATGGCGGAGCAGAACTATACCGCCATCCGCAGCGTCAGTGAGACGCTGCAGACCTCAGTACAGAGCATGAGCGCCACGCTGGCACAGGGCCAGAGCGGCCAGCAGCAGATCCTGACCCAGCGGCTCCAGAGTCTGGAGGCCGCCAACACCCAGAAGCTGGAAGAGCTGCGCAAGACCCTTGCGGAAAACATGACCGCCCTGCAGGCCGAGAACGCCAAAAAGCTGGATGAGATCCGCCACACTGTGGACGAGCAGCTGCAGGATGCCCTGCAGAAGCGGGTGACCGAGAGCTTCAAGGCTGTGAATGACCAGCTGGAACAGGTGTACAAGGGGCTGGGCGAGATGCAGAACCTTGCCGCCGATGTGGGCGGGCTGAAGCAGGTGCTCTCGGGCGTTAAAACCCGCGGCATTCTGGGTGAGATCCAGCTGGGGGCCATTCTGGAAGAGATCCTGGCCCCGGAGCAGTACGAGACCAATGTGGCCACCATTCCGGGCAGCACCCAGCGGGTGGAATATGCCATCAGGATGCCGGGCACGGACGGCGGCACGGTCTGGCTGCCCATCGACTCCAAATTCCCCGGCGACACCTACGCGCACTTGCAGGATGCTCAGGCCTCCGGCGATGCGCAGGCGGTGGAGAATGCCCGCCATGCGCTGGAGCTGGTGCTGCGGAGCGAGGCAAAGGATATCCGGGAAAAGTATGTGGAGCCGCCCTACACCACGACCTTTGGCATCCTCTTCCTGCCTTTTGAGGGACTGTACGCCGAGGTGGTGAACGCCGGTCTGCTGGAGGTGCTGCAGCGGGATTATCAGGTGAACATTGCAGGCCCCAGCACCATGGCAGCCCTGCTCAACAGCCTGCAGATGGGCTTCAAGACCCTTGCCATCCAGAAGCGCTCCGGCGAGGTCTGGCAGCTGCTGGGTGCCGTTAAGACGGAGTTCGACAAGTTCGGGCAGGGGCTCTCCAAGATGCAGCAGCGCCTGCGCCAGACCGATGAAGAGCTGGACAACCTCATTGGTGTCCGCAGCCGGGCCATCAGCCGCAAGCTCCGCAGTGTCCAGAGCCTGGATGATGCCAGCGCGGCAGCCCTGCTGGAGCTGGACAACGAGCCCGGCCGGCCGGTGGCAGCAAGACTGCCGGAGGAGCTTGAATAATCTTTAACAATGTGCTATACTAGGAACCGCTATTAGTATTATGCTGCCACTTTTCCGGCACAGCAATATGGATAGAGAGGATGTCTGCTATGAGCGTGAAAAAGATCAGCGAAGCCATTCTGGGCGTGGGTGTGGACGATACCACCATTGACCTGTTCGAGAGCCAGTACCCGGTGCCCACCGGCGTGAGCTACAATTCCTATGTCATTCTGGACGAAAAGACCGCCATTCTGGATACGGTGGACAACCGTGCCACGGAGCCCTGGCTTGCCAACCTGACCGAGGCACTGGCCGGACGCAAGCCGGATTACCTGGTGGTCAGCCACATGGAGCCTGACCACGGTGCCAACATCGCCAGACTGGCCGCCCTCTACCCGGAAATGCAGGTGGTGGGCAACGCCAAAACTTTCCTGTATATGGATCAGTTCTTTGGGGCGGATGCCGTTGCCAAGGAGCGCCGCGTGGTGGTGAAGGACGGCGAGAGCCTGAGCCTGGGTACCCACACCCTGACCTTTGTGCTTGCCCCCATGGTGCACTGGCCTGAGGTCATGGTGAGCTATGAGAGCAGTGAAAAGGTGCTCTTCTCTGCGGACGGCTTTGGCCGGTTTGGTGCAGTGGCCAGGTTTGACGAAAACGCCGACTGGGCCAGCGAGGCCCGCCGCTACTACCTGAACATCGTGGGCAAGTACGGTCCGCAGGTGCAGGCTCTGCTGAAAAAGGCCGCCGCGCTGGATATCGCCACCATCTGCCCCCTGCACGGCCCTGTGCTGACCGGCGATCTGAGCAAGTACCTGAACTACTATGACCTGTGGTCCAGCTACAAGGCTGAGGAGCCGGAGAAGATCCTGGTGGCCAGCGCTTCCATCCACGGCCACACCAAGGCCGCCGCCCACACCATGGCTGAGAAGCTGCGCGCCAAGGGTGCCAAGGTGGTGGAGATGGATCTGACCCGCACCGATGTCTCCTATGCCGTCACTGAGGCCTTCCGCTGCGGCCGGATCGTGCTTGCCTGCGCCACCTACGATGGCTTCCTCTTCCCGCCGATGGAGAATCTGCTGACCCACCTCAAGACCAAGAACTTCCAGGGCCGCACCGTTGGCCTGATGGAGAACGGCACCTGGGCCCCCATGGCTGCAAAGCTGATGCGTGCCGAGCTGGACGGCATGAAGAACATCACCGTCTGTGATGCCGTTGTGACCATCCGCTCTGCTGCCAATGCCGCCGCTGAGGCACAGATGGATGCGCTGGCTGACGAGCTGCTGGCAAAGTAACGAATCGACCCCATAAAAACGAACGAACGCCTGCCGAGTGAGAAAAGCCCGGCAGGCGTTCGTTTTGCTTATGCGGGAGGTATAGCAGAGTAGCATCTTCGCACGGGGGTAGGCGGCAAAGTCTTTTTTGTGTGGAGTTCGCCTTTCTTTGTCAGAACAAATCGTACTGCTTCATAGTTTCAGCTTTTCGGGAATCATGCTTCTCGTAGTAGCCGATCAGGGTACCGTCCTCGTCCCGCAGGGCAACCATGTAGACATCACGGACATGCTTTGGATTGTAGTAGGTATAGACGATGTTATGGCCTGCATCAGCGGCAAACCAGTCCACCACCTTGCGGATGGCTTCCACCGAATGGGGGTTGTGGCAGGCCAGAAGGCTTTTGCCCAGCAGGGCGGCTCCGCCGTATTTGCCGTAATCCACCACAGCGGCAGAATTCATGTAAATGATGATGTGGTTCAGATCGCAGATGACCACCGATTCGCGGTCCTGGTCGATGATGCTTTTGAAATAGGCGTTCAGGTCTGCCATGATGTTGCTCCTTCTTTATTCTTATCCAGCGCGTCGAACTGTTTGATGATCTGGGGGTCTTTCAGCTTGATGACCTTGCCGGTGAGGTAGTGCAGGGTGTTCTCCTCCGGGATATCCAGGAAGCTGATGCGGACGGCGCAGAGAGCCTGCGTCCGGGTGCCGGTGCGCTCGTTCATCTTGCGGTTGCCGTATTTGATATCTCCCAGCACCGGCTTGCCCAGATAGGCCAGATGCGCGCGGATCTGGTGGGTGCGGCCCGTGACCAGGCCGATCCTGCACAGGGCAAAAGGCCCGGCAGTGCGCAGCACGTCCACATCGGTGATGATCTGCTTACGGCGCTCATCCTGAGATTGGTGGGCATGGATGCTGACCTTGTTGTTCTTTTCGTCGTGCTCCCACCAGGCCGTGAACCGCCCGCTCTGGGGGATGCCCACGGTGATGGTGTAGTATTCCTTTTTGAGCAGGTCGGTGCGGATGATCTCGTTCATGTCCCGCAGGGCGGCGTAGCTCTTGGCAGCGATGACAAGGCCCTCGGTGCCGCGGTCCAGCCGGTTGCAGATGCCGGGTTTGAAGCGATTCTCGCCGCCCGCATCGTACTCGCCCTTCTGGGCCAGATACTGGGTGAATGCGTCCACAAGGTTGGCATCGCCAGTGCGGTCGCTGTGGCAGAGCAGGTGGGTGGGCTTGTACAGCACGGCAATGTTCTCGTCCTCATAGATGACGGTCACCCTGGGCTGGTTCTGCTGCTTTTTGGGGGCAGGCTTGCGGGCCGCAGGCTTTGCGCCCTCGGGCGGGAAGAATTCATCGTTGATGTACAGCTCAATGAGGTCGCCCGCCTTGAGCCGATCCTCGGGGGCGCCCTTTTTGCCGTTGACCTTGACCCGCTTGTTGCGGAAGCTCTTGTACAGCAGGCTGGTGGGGAGATCGCGCGTCACGCTCTGGACAAAGCGGGAAAGCCGCACGCCCTCGTCGTTTGCGGTGGCAGTAAATTGTTTCATAAAATCGTTCCTTTTATTGGATGAAAGACAAGCCCTCTCCGTCTTTGCTTCGCAAATCCACCTCTCCTGATAGGAGAGGCAAGACACGTTTCTTGGCTCCCCTATCAGGGGAGCTGGCGCAAAGCGCCTGAGAGGTTTTCTCTATAATAAACCACCCTTTCTTTGAAGTCAACGCAGAATATTTCCTGTGCCCCCTTGTGTTTTGCTGAAAAAACGGTACTATTAGAGTAATAACGCAAAAGGAGAACGACCATGGCGAAGGAAAGCAGCCCGCATACGGGGCACCGCCAGCGGATGCGCGCCCGGGTAGAGCAGTACGGACTGGAAAGTCTGGAACCCCACGAAGCGCTGGAATATGTCCTTTATATCACCAACACCCGCAAGGACACCAACGGCCTTGCCCATGTCCTCATAGACCGGTTCGGAGACTTTGCCGGGGTGCTGGATGCCTCCGAGGAGGATCTGCTGACGGTGGAGGGGGTAGGCCCCTCCACCGCCCGGATGCTGCATCTTTTGCCGCAGGTCGGCAGATACTATACCCAGTGTGCGGTCAACGGAAAAAAATGCATGAAGACCACCGACCAGCTGGTCGAATACCTGATGGCACAGTTTGCCGGGACTGTGCAGGAACGCGCCCTGCTGGCTGCGCTGGATGGCCGCAGCCGCATCAAGGGGCTGTTCTGGCTGCGGGACGGCACCAGCGACCGGGTGAGTCTGGAGATCAAGGATGTGGTGGCGGCAGCCCTCAAGGGCGGTACCGACAGCGTGGTGCTCTGCCATAACCACCCCAACGGCGTGGCTCTGCCCTCGCGGGAGGATCTGATGGCCACCGAGAACATCGTCCGGGCACTGGGGCTGGTCAAGGTGCATCTGCGGGATCACATCATCCTGACCGAGAGCGAATATTTCTCCATGCGGGAGGCCAACCGCCTGCCGTTCTACGATTTCCAGACCGGGGAGATGCTCAGGCCGTATTGATATTATAAAATAATTGTGTTATAATCAACATGAAAAACACAACTATTTGTAGTTCTATCTGAGAACAGAAAGGAGAAACGAGACATGGCCGATGAACAGTTCCATCTCGTCTCCAACTATGCCCCCACGGGTGACCAGCCCCAGGCCATTGAGCAGCTGGTAGAGGGCGTTGAGCGGGGCGACCGCTGCCAGACCCTGCTGGGTGTGACCGGCAGCGGCAAGACCTTTACCATGGCCAACGTGATCGCCCGGTGCAACCGCCCCACGCTGGTGCTGGCCCATAATAAGACGCTGGCGGCCCAGCTCTGCACCGAGTTCCGCTCGTTCTTCCCGGACAATGCGGTGGAGTATTTTGTTTCCTACTACGATTACTACCAGCCCGAAGCCTACATCCCCAGCACAGATACCTACATTGAAAAGGACAGCGCCATCAACGATGAAATCGACCGCCTGCGTCATTCAGCCACGGCGGCGCTTTCGGAGCGGCGGGATGTCATCATTGTGGCATCGGTGTCCTGTATCTACTCTCTGGGTGACCCCATCGATTACCGCAGCATGGTCATCAGCCTGCGGCCCGGGATGCAGATGGAGCGGGATGACCTGTGCAAAAAGCTGGTCACCCTGCAATATGAGCGGAACGACATCAATTTTATCCGCAATAAGTTCCGTGTTCACGGCGACACGGTGGATATCTATCTGGCCTACATGAGCGACCTTGCCATCCGGGTGGAGTTCTTTGGGGATGAGATCGACCGCATCACGGAGTTCAACCCCGTTACTGGCACCCGGCAGAACGTGGTGAAGCATGTGGCCATCTTCCCGGCCAGCCACTACATCGTCAGCGCCGATAAAAAGGCAGCGGCCATTGAAAAGATCCGCGCCGAGTGCGACGAGCAGGTGAAGAAGTTTACCGCCGAGGGCAAGCTCATTGAAGCCCAGCGCATCCAGCAGCGAACGAATTACGACATCGAGATGCTGACCGAAGTGGGGATCTGCAAGGGCATCGAGAACTACTCGGCGGTGCTGTCGGGCCGTGCGCCGGGCAGTATGCCCACCACCCTGCTGGACTATTTCCCGGAGGATTTTCTGCTCTTTGTGGATGAGAGCCATGTGACCCTGCCGCAGGTGCGTGCTATGTACGGCGGCGACTATGCCCGCAAAAAGACGCTGGTGGAATATGGCTTCCGTCTGCCGTCGGCTTTTGACAACCGCCCCCTCAAGTTTGAGGAGGTGGAAAGCAAACTGAACCAGATGGTGTTCGTCTCGGCTACGCCGGGCGAGTACGAGCGCCGGAACAGCACCCGGATCGCGCAGCAGGTCATCCGGCCCACCGGCCTGCTGGACCCGCTGATCTCGGTGCGGCCCGTGGAGGGTCAGGTGACTGACCTGCTGGGCGAGATCAACGCCCGCACAGCCAAAAACGAGCGTGTTCTTGTGACCACCCTGACCAAGAAGATGGCTGAGGATCTGACCGACTTCTTGACCGAGCAGGGCATCAAGGTCAAATATATGCACCACGAGGTGGATACCTTTGAACGGATGGAGATCATCAAAGATCTGCGCCTGGGCTCCATCGATGTGGTGGTGGGCATCAACCTTCTGCGCGAGGGTCTGGATCTGCCCGAGGTCAGCCTTGTGGCGATCCTGGATGCCGACAAGGAAGGCTTCCTGCGCAGTGAGACCAGCCTCATCCAGACCATCGGCCGCGCGGCCCGCAACGCCGAGGGTCTGGTCATTATGTACGCCGATGAGGTGACGGACAGCATGGAACGCGCCATCACCGAGACCGAGCGCCGCCGTGCCATCCAGATGGCCTACAATGAAGAACACGGCATCGTGCCTAAGACCATCGTCAAGGCCATTGCGGACAGCATTGAGATCAGCGATAAGGCGGAGAACGCAAAGCGGAATACCCGCCGCATGGGCAAACTGGAGCGGGAAGCTGCCATTGAGCGCCTGACCCGGGAGATGAAGGAGGCTGCCAAGCTGCTGGAATTTGAGCATGCGGCCTTCCTGCGTGACCAGATCGACCGCCTGCGCCGGGGCGAGAACCCCACCGTGGACTCGGATGCCGAGACCGAGCGCAGGCAGAACCATGCACAGACACAGAGAAGAGGGAGAAAGTACCTTGGCAAACGATAAGATCGTCATCAAAGGCGCACGGGAGCACAACCTGAAGAATATTGATCTGACCCTCCCGCGCGAAAAATTCATTGTTATGACCGGCCTGTCCGGTTCCGGCAAGTCGAGCCTTGCCTTCGATACCATTTATGCCGATGGTCAGCGCCGTTATGTGGAGAGCCTTTCCAGCTACGCCCGGATGTTCCTGGGCCGGATGGACAAGCCCGATGTGGATGAGATTACCGGCCTGTCGCCGGCCATCTCCATCGACCAGAAGACCACCAGCCACAACCCCCGCTCCACCGTGGGCACCGTGACGGAGATCTATGATTACCTGCGCCTGTTGTATGCCCGGGTGGGCGTGCCCCACTGCCCGGTGTGCGGCCGCGTCATCAGCCAGCAGACCGTGGATGAGATGGTGGATGCCGTGCTCAAGCTGGAGGACGGCACCAAATTCCAGGTGCTGGCTCCTGTGGTACGCCAGCGCAAGGGCACGCAGCAGAAGGAGCTGGATGCCGCCCGGCGGGGCGGCTACTCCCGTGTGAGGATCGACGGCAATCTGTATGACTTGGACGAAGAGATCACGCTGGAAAAGAACATCAAGCACACGGTGGAGATCGTGGTGGACCGCCTTGCCATGCGCAAGGGCATCCGGGGCCGTCTGGCAGATTCGCTGGAAACTGCGCTGGCTCTGACCGGCGGCATCGTCGAGATCGATGTCATCGGTGGGGAGTGCATGACCTTCAGCCAGAACTTTGCCTGCCCGGAGCACGGCATCTCCATCGGGGATCTGTCGCCCCGGCTCTTCTCCTTCAACAACCCCCAGGGTGCCTGTGAGAAGTGCACGGGCCTTGGTACGTTTATGCGGGTGGACGAGGAGCGCATCCTGCCCAATAAGAACCTGTCCATCCGGCAGGGGGCCATCAAGGCCAGCGGCTGGTACTACGCCGAGGGCTCTGTCAGCGAAATGTACTACCTTGGTCTGGGTAAAAAATACGGCTTTACGCTGGACACGCCCATCAAGGATATGAGCACCGAGGCGGTGAACGCCCTGCTCTACGGCACCAACGGCGAAAAGATCGAGATGCACCGAACCAACGAGTTCGGCAGCGGTGTCTACTATAATACGTTTGAGGGCATCGTGGAGAACCTGGAGCGCCGCTTCCGGGAGACCAACAGCGAGTGGATGAAGGAAGAGATCGGCAGCTTCATGTCCGGCGTGGAGTGCCCGGACTGCCACGGCAAGCGCCTGAAGCCAGTGGTGCTGGCAGTGACCGTTGGGGGTAAGAACATCAGCGAGTTCTGCGAAATGTCCATCCGGGATGAGCTGAAATTCATTGCCGAAAATGAGCCGAACCTGACCGAGAAGCAGAGGCAGATCGGCGGTCAGATCATGAAGGAGATCCGGAACCGCCTGCAGTTTTTGCAGAGCGTGGGTCTGGATTACCTGACCCTGGCCCGTGCGGCTGGCACCCTGTCCGGCGGCGAAAGCCAGCGCATCCGCCTCACCACCCAGATCGGCAGTGCGCTGTCCGGCGTGCTCTATGTGCTGGACGAGCCCAGCATTGGCCTGCACCAGCGTGACAACGACAAGCTCATTGCGACCCTGAAAAACCTGCGGGATCTCGGTAATACCGTTATCGTGGTCGAGCACGACGAGGATACCATGCGCAGCGCGGACTATATCGTGGATGTGGGCCCCGGCGCGGGCGTTCACGGCGGCGAGATCGTGGCGGCGGGTTCCGTGAAGGATATCTGTAAGGCCAAGCGGAGCATCACCGGCGATTATCTTTCCGGCCGCAAGCGCATTGCCGTGCCCCAGACCCGCCGCACCGGCAATGGGAACTTCCTGACCGTGAAGGGTGCCCGGGAGAACAACCTGCGCAACATTGATGTCCGGTTCCCGCTGGGGGAGTTCGTCTGTGTGACCGGCATTTCCGGTTCCGGCAAGTCCAGCCTGATCAATGAGATCCTGTACAAGACGCTGGCCTGTGAGCTGAACGGTGCCCGCAGCCGTGCGGGCAAGTGCGACGGGGTGGAGGGCCTGGAGTTTGTGGATAAGGTCATTGGCATCGATCAGCAGCCCATCGGCCGCACGCCCCGCTCCAACCCGGCCACCTATACCGGCGTGTTCAACGATATCCGCGCCGTCTTTGCCGAGACCCAGGATGCAAAGATGCGCGGCTATGGCCCGGGAAGGTTCAGTTTCAATGTCAAGGGCGGCCGCTGTGAGGCCTGCGAAGGCAATGGCATCCTGCAGATCGAGATGCACTTTCTGCCGGATGTTTATGTGCCCTGTGAGGTGTGCAAGGGCGCGCGCTATAACCGCGAGACGCTGGAGGTAAAGTATAAGGAAAAGACCATCTCCGACGTGCTGAACATGACCGTGGAGGAGGCGGTGGTGTTCTTTGCCAACCAGCCCAAGATCGCCCGCAAGCTGCAGACCCTGCTGGATGTGGGCCTTGGCTATGTGACCCTTGGCCAGAGTGCCACCACCCTGTCCGGCGGCGAAGCCCAGCGTGTGAAGCTGGCCAACGAACTTGCCCGCCGCGGCACCGGTAAGACGGTGTATATCCTCGATGAGCCCACCACCGGCCTGCACATCGCGGACGTGCATCGCCTGATCGAGGTACTGCAGAAGCTGGTGGATGCGGGCAACACGGTCATTGTCATTGAGCACAACCTGGATCTCATCAAGTGTGCGGACCACATCATTGACCTTGGCCCTGAAGGCGGCAGCGCCGGTGGTCTGGTGATTGCCGAGGGTACGCCCGAGCAGGTGGCCGAGGTGCCCGGCAGCTTTACCGGCCAGTACCTCAAGCCTCTGCTGGAAAAGGACAGGCAGCTGCGGGCCGCAGAAGCGGAAACTGGCGTAAAAGCAAAAATATAAAGCGGCGCTCATACGACGAAAATCATACTTTTCTTGAAAAAATCGGAAAAAGATGCAGAAAAGTGTTGACAAAACCCGGAAAGATGCGTATAATATCTTTTGTCGCCAATGCTTCGGTAGGGAGGCAGAGGACGATATCCGGGTGTAGCGCAGTTTTGGTAGCGCGCTTGAATGGGGTTCAAGAGGCCGTGAGTTCGATTCTCGCCACTCGGACCATAAATCCAACGATTTCACGTTAGAAATCGTTGGATTTTTTTGTTTATAGGCTGGCCTCATTTGGTTTTGACCACAATTTTGACCACAATGCCAAAGATTTTATCTGGTCTAATTAGTGCCGTTCCGTCCAATTTTCAGGCCGAAAATGCCTCGCTGAACAACTGGATCGCACTCTGCCGAATGGATTCCTGAACATGGAGATCATGCTCAGTCATCTCGGTATCGGCATGGCCTACGATGCTCTGGATGGTCTGAATATCCACGCCCAACGCCTGCATCTGCGACACATAGGTGTGGCGGCAGCTGTGCGGCGTGAGCAAGCGGACATCGCCCGCTTCTTCCAGAGATTTGCGGAATACATCCCGGAAATGGGTGGGGTTGCAGGGCAAGCCGGTCTTGGGGCTTTCCCAGATGAACTGGTCGGTGGTATCCCGCAGCTTGATGGCACACGAGCGGACATTCAGCGGCACCGGAATATCCCGGATACTGTCTTTGGATTTCGGACTGCCGATGCTGACCGTACCTTTTACGACCTTTACTGCCTGCCGGATGTGAATGACAGAGCCATCTTCTTCAATAAACTGCGGCTCCAAAGCCAGAAGTTCCTGCATTCTCATTCCAGTGCCGAGCAAAAGCCGGATGCTCAAGCCCATGCGGTCATCGGGCAGCACCTTCATCAGGTGCGCGACTTCCGCTGTGGTAAAGGCTTCCTTGCGCTTTGCGGTGCCGGATGCCCGCATTTTTTCAGCAAGCCGAACCGGGTTGCGGCGCACAAGATCATTGGCTTCTGCCTTTTGAAAGATCTGGTAGAGCATCCCTCGTGCCTTGCTGATGTAAGAATCCGAGCGGCCATCGCGCCGCATCCCTTTCAGGAAGTTTTCAATGTCGATGGGGCGTATGACGGTCAAGGGGCGATGGTAAAATCCCTCTTTGAGCATTTTCAGGCAGTATTTATAGCTTTCCTGTGTCGTGGGAGCGATATTATCCCTGTGACCCTCGAACCATGTATCGGCCCAATCCTCGAAGTACAGAATCGTGTCCAGCTGGACACCGCTGATAAGCGCATCCTGATACTCTTTCAGTTTGAGCTTGACCTCCTTCTGAGTCTTGCCATAGAAGGTCTTGAAGCGCGGCGAACCATCTTTCTGGTAGCCGTCCATCATACGTAATTCCCAGCGACCATCGCTGCGGTGGCGAAGCGTACCCTCGCCGTGTGAACGTTTGCTTGGCATATTGCCTCCTTCCTGATGTCAAGTCGTTTCGGGAATAGTATAGAAAAAGAAACCTCTTGAATCAAGGATGTCAGATCAGCCATTTACGCTGTCCGTGATCCACTGAAGAAAACGGTCTTTGGGTACAACCATCCGCTTACCGATGTGGAGCGTGGGAAAGCCGTCCGAACGGAGCAGGATGTAAGCGTTGGCGCGGGAGATGCCCAGCGCAGCAGCGACATGATCGGCTGTCAGCGTGATGGGAAGCTGCTCATACGAAGTGAACTGAGAGCGCATAGAATACCTCTTTTCTCTATATGTTGTATTAAATGAATACAGGGACACTGTATATTGCGCTTTGATATGTAACAAGGGGCATCTGCGGTTTGCGGATGCCCCTTGTGTATATGGGAGGAATGCCTGTGAACATCAAAATTTCATCGGCAGTGCGTCTTTTCTGCACTTGCCGTTGTAGGCGGTGTAGATGGGGAAAACGTATTTTTTCCATCCGCGCAGCTTTGCGGGGTCGTCCTGTCCGATGCGGTAGATATCGACCGGGTGGATGCTGCCCAGCGCACGGAGCAGCCGTTCCTCGCTGAACTCGCCGTGGTACAGCTCCACGAAGTGCATCATGCCTTTCAGAACAGATGCCCGGAACGAATCCGGTTTGCCCTCCCATGCTGCCACGATGAGCCGCATCGTTTCACAGTAGAGCGGTTCGCCCATCTGCTTGTAGAGCCGGAAAGCCGTACCAACGCAGCCGATGCGGTAATCGGTCAGCTGCTGGCTGTCATAATTGAGGCTCAATCCCACTCGGTTGGTGGCTGCGAGAAAGGCTTTGGAAATGGCATCGCCGCCCACCACCTTGGCACGGAGCTTGATGCCTGCCGTCAGCGGCGCAGAGAAGCCGTTCTGCTCGGCAAAGAGCAGGGCTTCCTGCTCCACGGTCATGCCCGTGTACACCTTGCAGAGAATCGGCAGATCTTTGCCACCGTTGCGGAGGATGCGCCCCTCGATGGTGTGCTGCCCATCCGTTACGATGAACTGACCGTTGCGGAAACTGACCTTCGGCTCATTTGCCACATATTCGTTGAAGTGGGCGGCAATCAGTTCCACACGCTTGCGCTCCACACCACGCTGATACAGTTCGCGGGGGTAGACCAGTTTGCTGCTGTGGATGACCATGAGCTGGTACGGCGGGTTGACATGGATGAAGGGATTGTTGTTGTCTTTCAGGCGCATCGCATTTCCTCCTTGATCCTCCAGATGTACGTTTCGGCTTCTTTCAGGATTTCAGCAACCTGCTGTTTACGCTTCGGGATGGTGAGCAGACTGGGGTTAAATGTGAAGCTGTATTCCAGCCGCTGGATCATTGCGTGTACCGCAGCTTCCAGTTCGGTGTACAGCATCATGTCCTCAACGCTTCCAGCGTCCTCAAAGGACGATTTGATGGGTGTGTAAGGATAGATGGGTGGCTTGCCGTCAACCACCTCAGGCGGGGCGTAAGCCGCCGTAGAGCGGATGATAGGTGGAAGCCGCTGAATGCTTCCCATCGGGTTCAGGGCAAGGCTGGCACGGACAGCATCATCCACCCGGCTCATTTCTTCCGGGGTGAGGTGTCCGAGGAATTTCAGCACCCTGCTCTTGTCTACGGTAAAAATCTGCTCTGCCTGAACGATGGACGGAACGGAGAGAAAATCGTTCACCAGCAGGCAGTGGGTCGGCTGGGTATACTTTTTTGCCGCCTTGCTTGTCAATGTGGCTACGATCAGCGTAGGCGAGTAAAAATTCCCCACATCGTTCTGGAGAACGACTGCCGGACGATTCCCGCTTTGCTCTGAACCGGTGGCGTTGTCGAAACGGGTGAAGAAAATGTCTCCACGCTGGAATTTCCAGTTTTGGATCAAAAGCTGCCCTCCTTTTGCAATATGTACGCCGCCCGCTGCATCTCCTTGGCAGTGGGCGGTGTGTTTGTTCAGCGGTTCATCACAACGTAGTCATGACCGCGCCGGGTCTGGCAGACAGTGCAAGTGTCCATGCTCCAGTCTGCGCTGGGAACAATGGCGATTTTGAAAGCCTTGGATTCTACAAAACTACAAAGGCAGACACCGCAGAGCGTGCGGATGGACCGGATCATCTCCGGGGTCAGTTCCATTTCCTCGTAGATCGCTTGCTCTAAGGTGGTACGGTCGTTTTCGTTCATAAAGCCTCCTATTATGTAGGACGAAAATGTGGATATATGGAATAAGTAAAAAGAACAGACGTGGACGAAGACCGAAAACAGCATTCGGCCACGCCTGATTTAATAAGTTAAGGTCTCGCATATTCGCCCTCGGCTCCCTGCGAGTGGGGCATAAACATCTGGCAGCGGACTTGTACCGCTTCATTGGCATTTCAGCCACCCCGTCTGCTTTGTGACCGGGCCGCGAATTACGGAAGTATCATTATCGGAGTACCAGATGACGGAACTATTCAGTTTTCAAAGAACATGAGTGCAGACATTTCGTTCAGCGGCTTTCGCCATCTGGTGAATTGCCCTCTCACTTGGTAGGCATCGAAAACGCCTTTCAGACAACCTCAATTTGAAAGTTTTTGATAAAATTAGTAATTCTGCGGATTTTCTTACTAATATTCTGCTTTGTTGTGCCAAATACTTTAGAAATTTCAACGGTGTCATATTCTTCATAGGCGTACAGAGTAATCAGCTCAAGGTCTGCATCCGACAAATTTTCCAGCGCAGACAGCAGTCGTTCGTCCTCGATCTCACCAATCCATGTGAAGCGGCTCTTGGTTTCACGATAGTGTTCGGTAATAGAAATGGCTTCCTTATACTTGTTCATAAGGGGCGAGTAGGCTTCTTCGCCCTGCTCAAAGGACGGAGCGGCGATTTCCTGCGTGTGGTTCTGGTAAGAACGTGCAGCATTGAAAACAGACCAGTCATACTCATACATTGCCTGAATCACTTCAATGCTCATGCCAGCGTCCTCATACTGCTTGCGCATGATAGCCCACTGACGGTCAAAGTTCTTCTTTTCCAAACCATAATTAAAGCCCATGTGTAACCTCCAAATTTTCGATAAAACGTGAAATGTCGAAAATTTGGAGACACTACGGATATTTCGCCACTTGGGGCAGCCACGAAAAGAGGACAAACATAAAACCTGCTCCTTTTCGGGAGCAGGCCATCTGAAGCTATAAAAAATAGCCGGACAACAGCCAACCGAAGGATTTTCAAGCGAAAATCTTTCAGTCAAGCTGCTGCCCGGCCATTTGGTGCTACGTTTCATACATTGCCTTATGGCAATGGCCCGTTGCTCGGTGCTAACAGTCCATATTCAGAGTGCAGTGCACCCGATTGTTTTATAAAACTGATGTTTACTTGGCCCGAATGGAAAGGTCGAGCCATAACATTTTCCGGCAACGCCAGCATTTTATATGGATGAATCCAGTGCAGTCGGCGGTCATTCGATAAAGTTTTAAGTTGCACTTGGGGCAAAACTGCCAGTGTTCCGTAATTGCTTTCTTCTTATGATCGAGCATGACTTTCCCTCCCAAATATAAAGTTTGCTGCTGTATCATAGGAGAAACGGTGGACTGCGGCACTTTTGTTCCAAAAGCGCAAAAACGCCAGCCTCCCATTGAGGGAAGCTGGCGCAGTACAGCATATCGGCACGATTGAGGGTGATAAAGCGGAATGATTGTGCCGGTTTATTGGTATTCGGGTCTACGGCAGCAGACAGGCTTTTTTTGATGCGTTACCCCAATAAAAAATCACAGTTACCTCCACAAACGGCAACTGTGATTGGATAGCGCGTGAAATCGCCCGGACGAGTTACCGTTTTTTTATAACTCGACCGGGAAACGCAAAAATCGGCACTATACTTCCTGCTCACAGGAAATACAAGGTTATACCGCGTCATTCACCAGAACGATACAATACTATTGAGGTGAACGATGATGCCGAATTCTGACTTGAAAGTACTTGGAGAAAAGGTTCGCAAGGAGCGCAAGCTGGCAGGTTTAACACAAGAACAACTTGCTGAACGCTGCCATGTTTCAACGAAGCATATCGCCAACATTGAAAAAGGCAGCATGAATCCATCTTACGAAATTCTTTTGGCGATTGCTCGTGTTTTGCCGATTTCGCTTGATGCGCTGATCACTCCGGGGATGGGTAAAACGGAAATAGAGTTAAAAGAGTTCAATCGAATCTACCTTTCCTGCCCAGAAGCGGTGCGAGAGACCTTAATGGACTCGACCCGCACACTGGCAAAGCATCTGACAGAGTTTTACAGTAAGATTGAAAATCCCTGAAAATGTTTTGCTTGTGGTACAGTATAGCACATTTTTCAAAGTCACTATACCAAAACGAACCCAAAAACAAACCAATTTCATACCAATTCAGTCGATTCCCAAGCTGATCTGAATCTCTGTTTCCAAATCATTTGCCAATGCCGTATATAGTTCTTGTGGTGTGCGGCAAAGAATTGCATTGAAATTGATAGGGTCGCCCTCATTGAAAAGCCTTACATACCCCCAGCGGCATGGAACAACATCCAAATAGGTCGCAGACTCTAAAAAGCTATGGAAGTGAGTCAATACTTCTTCAAATGTTCGCATGGTTCGACCTCCTGAATTAAGTTATCTCTATTTTAGAATATTCTTGGTCATCTATGCAAGGATGCCGATTTTGTACAGCACAGAAAACGATAAAAGCCATACCGAAGAATCCTACTAGGATCTCACGGTATGGCTTTTATTACAGATTGCGATTCAATCGCACCGATTCCGATGATGGGACAAATTGATATCCAATGTTGGAAACCGTTTTAATATAACGGGGATGATCTTTGTCATCCTCTATTTTCTGGCGGATTCGACCGATCGTGCTGGTGACGGCTCTCAAATAGCTTTCGCTGTCCTTATGCCAGACTGCTTCAAAGATCTGCTCCTTTGTAAACAGTTTGCCCGGATGCTGTGCCATCAAACTCAAAACACCGTATTCATAACGACTCATGTACACCTCTGTTCCGTGTTTGAAAACACGGTGGTGTTCCAAGTTGATTTCCAGATCGGGACGGCTCAGAGCGTCTGTGGGATTCCGCATTAAATCGAACCATTCAAAAATCGTCTGCTCTTGCGGTGGGCAGTGATCCTTCGTGATGCGAACAACAACTTCAATTTTTTGCATACAATAGACAATCCTCCCCCAAAGCCAAATCTATATCACTCGATATGGAAAGTCGGGTGTAGCTCGTATTTCCGCATTGACCGTGCACTACGATGCCGTGTGCTTTAGCCGCCGTCGTTTTTGGAATCCCGAAAGTTCAGAGCCGCCAGCAGGCATAACGACAGCAAGTGCAAGACTGCAAGAACAGGTTCCGATATTCCAGTTGACTGCGGTATCATAGCTACGGTAGCCTACCATTCCAAGACTTGCGGTAATCGGATAAAGGTTTGCTAATGTCATATTTCCTGCGGCAAACATCCCTCCATATCCATAGACAAAAGCAATGATTACACCGACTAAAAAGCTGCCTGCCCTCCGACAAGTAAGAGCGATAATCGGCAGAACCGCAAGATATAAAAAGAAATTAACCGCAGTAATCTGCAAGGCTGCTTTTAGAGCTAAGGAAATCTCAAAGCCGGGAAATCCCACAATCATTTCTGCTACGCGCGATAGAATGTAGTTGAGGTGAGCAATCATGCCGGAGGATATATTTTTACATCTGGGACAGCGAATTAAAGAAGCGAGAGAAGAATGTGGACTGACCCAACAGGAGCTTGCGGATCAAACCGGCAGAGGGCTTCGTCATCTCCAGGACATTGAAAAGGGCAGGAAAAATCCGTCTTACGATGTACTGGCATCCTTTATCAAGCGATTAGGCATTTCTGCTAATGAGCTGTTTTATCCTGACGCTTCGGAACAGGAAAAGCAAGTACAGCATTTCATGGGAAAGTTTCTGGCCTGTACCGAGGATGAGCAGCAGATTATCTTGAAAACACTGGATTGTATGGCGGAGCAGTTTATCAGCCGACGTTACAAATCCTCCGATCCGCAAAATTATGAATAAAACCAGCAGGGCAAAATACAATTTGTTTCTGCTGGTTTTATTTTGCCTCCGGCAGTAGACGTAAATTTTCCTAGCCCAATCAATCGCCACTATTTTGTTTCCGGTATTCAGCCGGTGCAATCTTCATGACATCTCGAAATGCTGTTGCAAATTTACTCTGATTCTCATATCCAACCTGGCTGGCAATTTCTGCTATGGTTGCCTGCGTCTGACGAAGCAGAGCAGCGGCCTGTTTCATGCGGTACACTTTCATATAGGTTCCAATGGGCTGTCCATAAACTCCCTTGAACGTATCCTTTAAGGTTGCCGTATTGATAAGATACTCTTTGGAAAGTTCCTCAATCGTTGGCCGTTCCTGCAAGTTGGAGATAAGCCGCTTGTGAATGTCCCGTACAATCTCCACCTGGGGAGAAGTATATAACTCTCGCTGCTTTTCTTTATTTACATCCACCATACACAAGAATAAGAGAAGCTCCTGCACCTTCAGCATGAAGTATGGCTTTTGCAGGCAATCCGGTACGGAATACAGTTCAGAAAAGATATGCTCAATCTCATCCTTGGCCCGCATGACAAAGCATGCGCCATCGGCACAAAATTTGTTTTTGAAATCTGCAATACCAATACCGCTCTCGGCGAGGATTCCAGGCGGATTTTGAGAAACCAGCTCCAGATCAAGCACTACTGAGATTCCGCGATAATGTCTCAAAGGAAAGGCCATTTCAGAAGCACAGTTATCCATTGTATGAATGGAAAGATCCCCTTCTCCGAGGTACAGGCAGGAACCGCTTTGCAATACGCTCCCTTCACGCCCTTCCCGGCAATGATTGATCTCCAGCACATTCTTATCAATGGTTCCGTCCCAATAACAACTCGTTGCTTCAAAATCATTGTAAATAAGCTGGATACCGGTATAAACCTGATAGACTGTCATAAGCCCCAGGCCATCCTCACAGTCCATTTTATAGACGGTGCAATATCCGTCATTATCTTTTGGAATAATCGCAGATAACCCCGTAGCATTGGTGATAGGGTTTTTGTTCATAGTATTCATTCCGTTATCTCGTATTTGTTCTGCCAGGATTCTCCTGGCGTCTTTTATTATATAGTTTTTTCTCATTTTATACCGCTCCAATCGGCAGGATGTGCAATCCAATCAGAAAGCAAATTCTATTATAGTGCAGCCCTGCCGAATGTGCAAATATACGAAAAAGCCGATGCCCTCCAAAACGGAAAACATCGGCTATATGCTGGATTTTATTTGCTGCAATATTCCTTTCCTACACAACCGGAACAACTGCCGCTACAACAAGAACCATTTTTGCGGTTCTTATGGATTTTTCGCACAGCCCATATTGCATAGAAAACAATCCCGATAAGGATTATACCAGTAACAAGCATCTAAAACTCCTTTCTGACTGGAAACTCACAACTTATTAGCTTTGGGTCTCCGATCCTCTTTTCAAAATCCAAAGTCCAAATGCGACCACTGATAAAATGGCCGCTGAACGAAGCACTTTTCCAAACGTCATATTCATACCTCACAGCAAAAGTCCAACACGATAAACCACAAAAGTAACAGCCCAGGCCACAACCAACTGGAACAGGGCCGAGAACAGCATCCACCTTGTACTGCCGGATTCCTTGCGAATTGTAGCTAGGGCCGCTGCACAGGGAACGTAAAGCAGGCAGAAAATCATCAGGCAAAACGCATTGAGCTGTCCAAAACCGGCTGCACCCAGGATGCCGACCAATGTATCCATTCCCGCGCCGGAGTTGATATTGGGAATCCCAAACAGAACGGCACAACTGGACACCACAACCTCTTTTGCAGAGATGCCAGCAATCAGAGCAACCGCTATCTGCCAGAATCCCAGTCCAATCGGTGCAAAGATCGGTACAAGCCAATGGCCCAGGATAGACCCGAAGCTGTCTGCCATTTCCGTAGTATAGCCATGCGGCCCAAAGTTCAGGATCACCCACATGAGGATAGATGCTACAAAGATGGTAGTACCTGCTTTGGTAAGGTAGTCCTTTACCTTTTCCCATACATAGATTGCCACAGTTCTGGCGCTGGGGGCCTTATATTCCGGCAGCTCAATCAGCAGATAATTTTCCGATTTTCTCCGGTCAATCAAATGGATGATCGCCGCTACCAGGATAGCGACCACCAGGCCGATCAGGTACATGGAATAGGCCACGAGCATGGCGCGTTCCTGAAAGAACATCTCGGCAAACAAGATGTAGATTGGCAGACGGGCGCTGCAACTCATAAAGGGCGTAATCAACATGACCTTAAAACGGTCACGCCGGTTTTCCAAAGACCGTGAAGCCATGATTGCCGGAACAGTGCAGCCAAATCCCAAAATCATGGGGATAAATGCCCGTCCGGAAAGCCCCAGCTTGCTCATAATCCCTTCCATGACATACGCAACACGGGCCATATATCCGCTGTCCTCCAGAAAAGCCAATGCCAGAAACAGAATGAAAATGTTCGGCAGGAAAGTCAGGATACCGCCCACACCGGCGATGATGCCGTCTACCAGCAGGGAGCGCAGCACTTCATTGACCCCGACAGCAATCAGTCCATCGCTTATCAATGCCGACAGGCTTTCAATTCCTAATTCTAGGAATCCTTTCAGCCAATCGCCAATGGTAAAGGTCAGGAAGAACACCGCCGCCATGACAACGAGGAAAATCGGGATGCTCCAAAACTTATGCGTCAATACACGGTCTGCCTTTTCCGTCAAAGCGTCTTGACGATCCTTATTGACCAGAACCTCCCTGATGATTTCCTCGATAAAATCATACTTCTCATTGATAATGTCGGATTCATAGTTCCGGTCGATCACATCCGGCATATTGACCGGATAACGTGCAGAGATTTCCTTATCCTGCTCCAGCAGCTTAATGGCGTGCCAGCGGTAATTGGACAGGTTCGGATATTTCCGCTTCAGCTCTGCCATGGTAAGATCAATCTTGTCCTCAATAGCATCACTGTAAACCATTGCGTATTCTGAATGGTGGTCGTGCCGGTGTTTTGGAGTATATTTATGATGATGAATCAGACACTCCGGATCTTTACAGTCTTTATGGTGCGCGGCTGCATGAAGTAGCACATCCAGTCCTGTCCGTTTTCTGGCTGAAACTGGAATGACCGGGATGCCCAGCATTTCCGGCAGTCTGTGTGTGTCAATCTCCATGCCGCGCTTTTCCACAATGTCCATCATGTTCAGCGCCAGCACAACCGGCTTGCCCAGCTCCAAAAGCTGCAAAGTTAAGTATAGGTTTCGCTCCAGAGCGGAAGCGTCCGCAACATCAATAATCACATCGACTTCATCGCTTAGTATAAACTGTCTGGATACCTGTTCTTCCATTGTGTAGGAGGTCAGGCTGTAAGTGCCAGGAAGATCGACCAGTCGAATATTCAGATCATGGTCTTTAATGGCACCCTCTACTTTCTCAACGGTTACACCTGGCCAGTTTGCCACTTTCAGATTTGCACCGGTGTAAGCATTGAAAAGTGTTGTCTTTCCGCAGTTCGGATTTCCGATGAAGCCGATAGTCAAATTTTCTCTCATCGGAATTTACCCCACTAAAATATTCTTTGTGATATTGCGCCCAAGTGCAAAGCGTGTTCCCCTGACTTTCACAATCAGGACACCCCGACTTTTGCTGTTCAGAACAGCGATAGAGGTTCCACGGGTCATCCCAAGGGCCTCCAAACGCTTTTCTATATGGACAGGCAGATCAATATCCTCAACTTTATATTCATTTCCTATTTTTCCATCGCAAAGATACATGAACGCTCCCTCCTCACCGATTTACGGAGGAAGTCTCCGGCAGCTTGCCAAACTCATAAAGCATCATAGAAACGGTAATAACCACCAGAATTGCATCTGTCAGAGCAATCGCCAGCCATACGCCACGAATACCCATGCCGCCGATCATCGGAAGAACCACGCAGAGAGGAATAAACAGAATGATCTGGCGGAACAGCACCAGCCAAGTTGCCTTTTTCGCCTTGCCCAAAGACTGGAACAGGGTTACGGCAATCATAAAGCTGCCTTGCAGGACATAAGTGCTGAACATGATGCGGAAGTTGGTTGCACCCGATGCCGCGATACCCGGCGTTGTCAGGAACATGGATAAAATCTTCTCTGGAAACAGCTCGGCAGGAATATAGAACACCAGCGACAGCAGCGTTGCAGCAGTAATAAAAACCCTGGTCAGCGTCTTTACCCGGTCATAGTCCTTTGCACCATAGTTTGTACCGGCGGCAGGCTGGAATCCCTGACTGATCCCCCACAGAGGAACGAAAGAGAAATTCCAGAAGCGGAGCGCCGCACCTAAAAGAAGCTGTGAAGTTTCCCCGCCATAGTTCGATGCCACACGATAGATCACTGTCTGCTGTACCAGGGTCAGAATCTGCATCAACAGAGCAGATACCCCGACAGAAAGAACCTGGGGAAGCAGTTCTCCGTCAATGCGGATGCGCCCAATCTTCACATGAGGACTTTTTTTCTTGAAATACCACAGCGTAATTGCAGCCTGGACAAACTGGGAGAAAATCGTTGCATAAGCAGCCGCCTCAATGCCCATACCGTAGGGATTCAGGATACTGATAAAAATAGGGTCAAGAATGATATTCAAAATAGCGCCGCTGGCAATAATGGTCATTGCCCTTTTGAGCTGGCCTTCTCCACGGATGACCATGTTGGCGCTCTGGAAGAAGTTTACGAACAGAGAACCGGCGAATACGATCCGCAGATATTTCTCAGCGTAATTCAGAATGTTATCGCTGGCTCCGGTCAGGGACAGAAGCTGGCGGGTGAAAACCATACCCACAACAGTGTAGATGACGGACAACAGAAGAACCATCGCAACCAAGTTGCCCATGATCTTCTTAATTGTGTTCTCGTCCTTCTTACCGATAGCGCGGGACAGTACCGATGCAGAACCCACGCCCAGCATTGCCGCTGAACCGGCATTGATAAGGGTTAAAGGATAGGATACCGATATGGCTCCCATCTGCACGTCACCAACCATCTGGCCGACAAAGATGGAATCCATCATGTTATAAAGCCCAACGACCACCATGCCAAGAACCGCAGGGATGCTAAGTTCAATCATCAGCGGCCAGGGATTTTTTGTTAAGAGCTTTGTTCTTGTGTCAAGTGCCTGTTTCATCACTCTATTCCTCCTGGTCTATTTTAATTATAAGGTATCCAGCAAAACGCGCCAGTGACGCGCCTCACTGGATTAACCATATCTAACTAACCACTTAAAGTATATAAAAACCGGACTTCTTTGTACGCTCCCAACCGCAGGATTTATAATCCAATCTGAAACGAATTTAGGAGCGGAAAGGACATAAGGCCCTTCCCGCTCCCGTTGTTACTGTATCATTTTTTCCAGTAATTTCAGGGCTTCTTCCAGTTTTGGATTTACAGCGTCCGTTTGCAGGGCCTCCCGGACGCAGCTTCGTATATGGGCTTGCAAAATCTGCTGATTGGCGCTTTTTAATAACGCCTGCGTAGCAAGAAGCTGATTGGAAATATCCACGCAATAGCGATTTTCCTCAACCATTTGCAGGATACCGTCTAACTGTCCTCTGGCGATTTTTAGCTTGTGAACAATATCGCCTTTCTTGGCCTTCATAAACGGCCCGTTACTGGATACTGACGAGCTGATAGCCAGCGTCCTCGATAGCAGCTTTCAGCACAGCATCCGGCACATCCTGGTCAAGCTTCACCTGGGCCGACTTACTCTCCAGGGAAACATCCACATCCTTGATGCCCTGGATGTCCCGCAGAGCCTTATCAACGTGTTTTACACACATTCCGCAAACCATTCCTTCGATGTTCAATACTTTTTCCATGTGAATTGCTCCTTTTCGTTCTTGTTTAATCGTTGTTTGTCCGTACATAGGGTCTGAATCCAGTTCTGTATTGGCCTGATGCTTTGCTTTGAACCAGCGCAGCCGCAGGGCATTGGACACCACGAATACCGAACTGAAACTCATAGCAAAAGCGCCGATCATGGGGTTCAGCTTCCATGCAAAGGGAAGATAGAATACGCCTGCCGCCACCGGAATACCGATGATGTTGTAGATAAACGCCCAAAACAGATTTTGCTTGATGTTGCGGATAACCGCCTTACTAAGCTGGATTGCCGTGGACACATCCAGCAGATCGCTTTTCATCAAAACAATGTCCGCTGACTCAATCGCCACATCCGTTCCGGCCCCGATAGCGATACCAACGTCCGCTCTGGCAAGGGCCGGAGCATCGTTGATACCGTCACCGACCATTGCCACTTTCTTCCCGGCGCTCTGCAAACGGCGGATTTCCTTCTCCTTATCCTGGGGGAATACCTCTGCCACGACACGATCCACGCCGACCTGACGCCGAATCGCTTCTGCGGTCTTTGCATTGTCGCCGGTCAGCATGACCACCTCAATGCCCATGCCGGTCAATTCCGCTATGGCCTGCTTGCTGGTGGGCTTAACTACATCTGCCACGGCAATGACACCAATAAGCTGACCGCCACGGGCAAAGAACAGAGGTGTTTTCCCGTCAACGGCCATTTCCTCGCCCAACTGAAGGAGTGCGCCGCCATTGATGCCATTTGCCGCCATCAGTCGGCGGTTTCCGGCAAGGCACGTTTCGTTTCCGATCTGACCCACAAGGCCCTGACCGGGAATCTGCTTGAAATCATCCACCGGGAGGAAGGAAAGTTGTGCTTTTTCGGCCTCTGCCACAATCGCGTCCGCCAGCGGATGCTCGGACAGCTTTTCCAGCGAAGCAGCGATTTGCAGCATCTCCTTTTGTGGAACACCCTCTTTGCAGAGCATATTTGTCACCACGGGCGTACCCTGGGTAATCGTGCCGGTCTTATCCAGCACAACCGTATCAATGTTATGGGCCGTTTCCAGGGCCTCCGCCGATTTAATCAGGATACCGTTGCTTGCGCCCTTGCCGGTTCCGACCATAATGGCCGTAGGCGTTGCAAGGCCCAGCGCACAGGGACAGGAAATGACCAGGACAGAAATGCCGATAGACAGGGCAAATTCAAAGCCATATCCCAACAACAGCCAGACAATGACTGCAATCAGCGCGATGCTGATAACCACCGGAACAAACACGCCGCTGACCTTATCAGCCAGTTTCGCAATAGGGGCCTTGGAGCTGGTCGCTTCATCCACCAGCCGGACGATCTGTGCCAGCGTGGTATCATCGCCCACCTTGGTGGCCTGCATCTTGAAATAGCCGGACTTACTTGTGGTCGCGCCGATCACTTTGTCCCCGATATGCTTCTCCACGGGGATGCTCTCGCCGGTCAGGGCAGATTCATCAACGGAGGAAAAGCCCTCGATGACAATACCATCCACCGGCACAGACTCACCGGCCTTGACAATCAGGGTTTCGCCCAACTGCACTTCTTCCACAGGCACCTGAAGCTCTTTTCCGTCCCGCTCCACAGTGGCCGTTTTGGGGGCCAGATTCATCAGCTTTGTGATTGCGTCCGAAGTCTTACCCTTTGCGCGGGCTTCCAGCGTTTTACCCAGGGTGATAAGGGTCAGGATCATGCCTGCGGATTCAAAATACAAATCCATCATAAAGCTGTGAACCGTAGCCATATCCCCATGACCAAATCCAATGCCGATTTTGTAAATGGCGTAAATGCCATAAACGATTGCGGCGCTGGAGCCTATCGCAATCAGCGAATCCATGTTAGGCGAGCCGTGGAACAGGGTCTTGAAGCCCATCCGGTAATATTTGAAGTTGATGAACACCACCGGGATCAGCAGCAGGAATTGAGTAAATGCAAAGCTGATTGCGTTTTCCATCCCCAGCAAGGAGCTGGGGAGCGGCCACCCCATCATGTGACCCATAGAAATATAAAACAGAGGGATTGTAAACAGGGCAGAAAGCAGCAGCCGCTGTTTCATCTGCTTGTATTCTGCCTGCGCCGTACTGACCTCCGGTTTTGCTGCCGGTGTGGTCGTGTGGCTTTTGTTTGGTGCGGAGGCTTTGGGAATCGCGCCATAACCTGCCTTTTCAACGGCCTGGACGATTCCCGCCGTATCCAAAACGGATTCATCATAAGAAGCAACCATGCTGTTTTTTAACAGGTTGACGGACACTTCTTTGATGCCAGGTAGCTTTGCCACGCTCTTTTCCACTCTGGTAGAGCAGGCCGAGCAAGTCATACCCGTAATGTCAAATTGCTCCTTTTGCAAAATCATCACTTCTTTCTTATAAAGATTTGTGCGAGTACCCCTCCCCCGTAGGGAACTAAATACCGTTATGAAAAGGGGCGTTTGGCATCTTGGGGGAAAGATGCTAAAGCCCCGAACATAAAGTTTACGCACAAGGTCTTTGACCGTTTTTCATTATACTTATCCTGCTTCTCCTTTGTCCGCTCCAAAGTGGAGCTTTTTTTATCCAAAGAGAAATGAGGTTTTTTGCTGGAAATCCAATCGGCAGGTTTTCCAATCCAAAGGGCAGAACCGCTCCCAAATCCATTGACTTTGAGGGTTTTCGTGAATATACTGGCAGCATGAACGATTAAACAATCTTTTAATCGTTCAACCATATCAAACCAACCAAATACAAAAATGAAAGGGGGCTTTCTCCATGAAAAAGACCATTAAACTGCTTGACCTGGACTGCGGCCATTGTGCTGACAAAATCCAGAACGCCGTGAAGAAGATTGATGGTGTGACCAGCGTATCCGTCAACTTCCTGGGTCAGAAGATGGTTCTGGAAGCGCCGGACGATCAGTTTGACGCTGTTCTGGCCGAAGCAAAGACGCTGATTAAGCAGATCGAGCCGGATGTGACTGTTAAGGCGTAATGAAAAGCTGGACACCGGCTGCCACAAGGTAGCCGGTGTTTTTCATCAATAGACAGAAAAAGCGTGACACGCTTTATGCTGCAACGAAAGGAGAATACAATATGACACGAAAACAAAGGCACTTGCTCACACGCATTATCGTGGCGGCGGTGCTGTTTCTTGCAGGCAGCTTGCTCCATCTCCCTGAATTGGCGGAGATGGCGGTCTTTCTCGTCTGCTATGTGGTTGTCGGCTGGGATATTGTCTGGAAGGCAATCACGAACATCCTGCATGGACAGGTGTTTGACGAAAATTTTCTGATGACGATTGCCACCATCGGCGCACTCATTTTGGGCGAACATTCCGAGGGTGTCGCCGTTATGCTGTTTTACCAGGTGGGCGAATGGTTCCAGTCCTATGCGGTGTCCAAGTCCAGAAAATCTATCGCAAGCCTGATGGACATTCGCCCGGACTATGCTAACATCGAAAGGGACGGAAAACTGGTTCAGGTTGACCCGGACGAGGTTCAGATCGGAGAAACCATTGTTGTGAAACCGGGAGAGCGCATCCCGCTGGACGGTACGATTCTCAAAGGCTTCTCCACCCTGGACACTTCGGCCCTGACCGGAGAATCCATGCCCCGCGAGGTGGAGCCGGGAATGGAGGTCATCAGCGGCTGTATCAACCAGACCGGCATCCTGAACATTCAGACCACAAAAGAATTTGGGGAATCCACCGTAGCCAAAATCCTTGACCTTGTAGAAAACGCAAGCGATAAGAAGGGCCATATTGAGAATTTCATCACACGCTTTGCCAGGTATTATACCCCGGTAGTGGTATTTGCTGCTCTGGCGCTGGCAATCCTGCCGCCGCTGATTACCCAGCAGCCATTCAGCACCTGGATTTACCGGGCCTTGACCTTCCTGGTGATTTCCTGCCCCTGTGCGCTGGTCATCTCCATTCCGCTTAGTTTCTTCGGAGGCATTGGCGGCGCGTCCAAGATCGGCGTTCTGGTAAAGGGCAGCAACTATCTGGAGGCCCTGGCAAATACCGAGGTCGTGGTCTTTGATAAGACCGGCACACTGACAAAAGGCTCCTTTGCGGTCAGCGAGATCCACCCTGTCGGCATGAAGGAAGCGCAGCTTTTGGAGCTGGCCGCATACGCTGAGGACTACTCCAACCACCCGATTTCTCTTTCTATTAAAAACGCCTATGGACAGAAAATCGACAACAGCCGAGTTTCCGATGTCCAGGAAATTGCCGGTCACGGCGTACAGGCCGTGATTGATGGGAAAACGATTCTGGCAGGAAACACCAAGCTGATGGAGAGAGCGCATATTAAGTACACGCCATCCTCGGCTGTCGGCACCGTGGTCTATCTGGCCTGTGACGGGAAATACGCTGGATGTATCATCATTGAGGACGAGATCAAGGCCGATGCTCCAGCCGCAATCAAGCTGCTGAAATCTGCCGGTATCCGCAAAACGGTCATGCTGACCGGCGATGCAGATGCCGTTGGAAAGAAAGTCGCAGGGCAGCTTCATCTGGATCAGGTTTATACCGAACTGCTGCCCGCTGATAAGGTTGACCGCGTGGAAAGCCTGCTGAAGCAGAAAAGCGAAAAAGGTATGTTGGCCTTTGTTGGGGATGGTATCAATGACGCTCCCGTACTGGCGCGGGCCGATGTCGGTATTGCTATGGGCGGCTTGGGTTCCGATGCGGCCATTGAAGCTGCTGACGTGGTTCTTATGACGGATGAACCGTCCAAAATTGCCGCTGTTATGAAGATCGCCCGTAAGACGATCCGCATCGCAAATCAGAATATTGTGTTTGCCCTGAGCGTGAAATTCCTGGTTCTGATTTTAGGTGCGCTGGGCTATGCAAATATGTGGGCGGCGGTGTTCGCGGATGTAGGCGTTTCCATTATTGCGATTCTCAATGCCATCCGCGCCATGCGGGTCAAGCTGCCGGATATGTCAGCGGGCAGCACAAATCAGGATTAAGCGCAATAGAAATGCGCCGCAACTTTCACACGCTGCGGCGCATTTCCTTATTGTTCAGTCGGGCATGATACTTCAAACAACGCATCTATGGCATGATGCAGGAGCTTTGCCTGCGGCGTGTCCGACAGCGAATAATAGACTTCTTTTCCGTCCCTGCGGCTTGAAATGATCCCGCTCTTTTTTAATATCCGCAGATGATGTGACACAGCAGGGGCGCTCATATCCACAGCCGACGCGAGATTGCATACACATTCTTCACAATGGCACAGCAGCCACAGAATCCGCAGCCGGGTCGGATCGCCAAGCTGCTGAAATAAAAATGATATATCTTTAAACCCTTCTGCAGAGGGCATCTTATTTAAGACTTTTTCAATATTCTGTCCGTGGTTGTGGGGTAGATTGTAATGCGGCATAAAAATCAGCTCCTTCCTATGACTATGATACTGACATAATTCTTGTCTGTCAAACAGCTTCATTATAGATTGGAGAAAAATACATGAACGAAGCAGAGCAAACAACTTTTTCCGTTCCAAGCCCCGGCGAATTGGAACAATTAACCGAGCTTCACAAAGCGATGGGCGATTACACACGGATGCGGATACTTTGGTATCTGATGCAGAAAGATTCTTGCGTCAGCGAATTGGCACAAAAGATGGAGGTCACAGAATCGGCCATATCCCACCAGCTTCGTGCGCTTCGGATTGTCCGGTTAGTGCAATCACGCAAGGCTGGGAAAAACGTGATCTATTCCTTGCAGGATGAACATATCCGGTGGATTCTTGAAGAAACCTACGCTCATATTTCAGAAAGATAAAAACGCAGCCCCTGTGCTGTTTTGCAGGGGCTGCGCGGGTATTCAATTACAGCGTTTCGTAGGAAACCAACTGGCTCATCGGGATGCGCTGCTTATTGAAGCGATTGGGGTCGCCGGTTCCTTCATCGGAATAGCCGACAACCAGAATGTTGACCGGCTCCAGGTTGGCCGGGAGGTCAAATTCCTTGCGCAGAACATCGGGCTTGAAATAGCATACCCACACCGTTCCAAGGCCCAGTTCTGTGGCCTGGAGCATCATGTGGTCGGTCAGGATGGAGGCGTCAATGTCACCGGTCTGCTTCTGATCGAAAGGCCGTACCCACGCCTTATCGTGATCGGCGCAAACAATAATAGCCAGGGGCGCACCGTAGATATTGGCCGCTTTACTGATCTTCGCAAGACCTTCCTCACTCTGAACGGCAATCAGGCGAATCGGCTGAAGGTTGGCAGCGGTCGGGGCCACATGAGCAGCCTCCAGAATCTGCTCCAGCTTCTCAGGCTCTACCTTCGTTTCCTTGTAATCGCGTACCGACATACGCTGCTTTGCAATCGTGATAAAATCCATAATATATAGTCCTTTCAGTATTTTTATTTTGAGCATATCAAATCAACCATTGACCTAATTGTAGCACTTGAACACAAAACCGCAAGAATGCACTTTTTCGGAAGATACTTCCCCAAAAGATAGCACCTTGCGGGAAAGGAGAGCCATTTTATGAAATGTGAAAAAAATCAATTCAACTGCCCGGTTGAGGCAACCCTGTCTTTGATCGGCGGCAAGTATAAGCCGTTGATCCTCTGGCATCTGATTGACCATCCATTACACTATATGGAGTTACAGCGGCTGATTCCAAACGCCACGCCGAAGATGCTTTCGCAGCAGCTTCACGATCTGGAAAACAACGGCATGATTCATCGTGAAGTGATTCCAGAAAAGCCGCCCAAGACGGTATATTCTCTTACCCCATTTGGACAGAGTATTGTTCCTATTCTGGATGCAATGTGCCAGTGGGGAAACAACTATCTGGACGGCCTGGATGTTCAGCCGCCATGCTGTCAAAGTCGCAAATAAAAGGCTGGGCATAGCTGACGAAAAACGGCTATGCCCAGCTTATATTTTCTGCTCTAAATTTGTGACTGCCGGACGTAATTGCACAGCGCGGCAAAGTCCACATGGGGATTCTTACTTAAAATCTGTTGCAGGCTTTCCCCGGCCTTTTGATGCAGCTTCGGCTTTTTCAGATTGTCCAAGCGGAAGAAGATATTGAGCCGCCTGCCGACAGTAAACAAAAGCCTTTCATCCGGTGGCAGGGTCAGAAAGCGGTCAATCGTAGAGAGCATTTCCTGTTTCTCTGTTCGCAGATTTCCCCTGACCTCCAGAAGCAGATTGACGATGTGTTCATTCACATAGTAACTGTCCATCTCATGTAGCTGCTGCAAGAATAACTTTTGCTCTATAACGATTTCTTCCTCCGATTGCAGAGTAAACGAGCCATCCCTGACAAACTCGCCCAGCTTGGACTCTGGCTTAATACCCGTGGCGTGGACACGGATAAAATCAGGCTGGATGATGTTCAACGCCGTTGCTGTTTGAGCAGCATTTTCTTCAGACAGCTCCTTGCCGCCGATCCCCAGCAATATGAACTCCGACAAGATCATGTCCGCATCTTTTGCCATGCAGCCGCTTCGTACAACGGTA
>ERZ1673693.84-NODE-84-length-128433-cov-82.691988_pt1 | contig 128433 bp, 134 predicted proteins | sample MGYA00580223_ERZ1673693 | MGnify/ENA primary metagenome ERZ1673693 (study PRJEB41218, sample SAMN15661741) | gut metagenome | host: Homo sapiens | place: Canada: London | collected 2015-08-20/2019-03-30 | study: EMG produced TPA metagenomics assembly of...
CGCTGGTTATAGAGGTGCTGCGACCGCTGGTGATAGTGGTGCTGCGACCGCTGGTGATTATGGTGCTGCGACCGCTGGTTATAGAGGTGCTGCGACCGCTGGTGATAGTGGTGCTGCGACCGCTGGTGATTATGGTGCTGCGACCGCTGGTTATAGAGGTGCTGCGACATCAAGAGGTAGTTCATCAACTGGAAATAACGGTTTAGCGGTGGCGCGAGGAACAAATGTAAAGGTCAGAGGAGGTATGGGATCTATCTTGGTTATAGCAGAGGAGCAAGAAAGCTCGTACGATGTTTCCGATTGGAAAGCTGTTGTAGTTGACGGCAAAAACATCAAGGCTGATACTTGGTATAGATTAGTAGGCGGAGAAGTTGTTGAGGTGAAAGATTAAACTTACAATAATATATTATGATTAAAAAACTATTACAGAAGTATCAAGCGTACAGGGATAAAAAGTTCCTTGCACGCTTGGAGAGAGTGTTAAACAATAATGTGGTGGGCGCAAACTTATTTATAGAAAAAAATGTGTTTTCACTCAGGGGATTTCACATGTATTTTCCTAAAGGCGCAGTGGCGGATTTGCTAAACAAAATTCCTCCAAGTCTTGTCGAAGAACGTCTTCGTTCAGGATATTACGAGAAACGAGAGATTCCGCAATCAGGTTTAGACTTTTAGAATAATAAAAACAATTATTTCCTACGGAAGCATTTATATTGTATTTTCCTGAAAGGCTGTTTATTAGATCTCTTTGAAAAATAAAGTTCCCTGCATCTTGTTTTCCTCTGCATGGAATGTTAAGCTGTTTGCAGATTGAGATAGTTAGACCAATTACTTCTTCAGGGCAGTAGATTGATGTTTTTATAAACTCTTTCATAAGTTATAATTTTTAGAATTTGACGAAACAAAAGTAACAACAAAAAGGAGCATATCCAACAGTTATAATGACAAGTTAGAATTTGACACTCAGCCTTTCATTAGGATGTGCTCCTTTCAAAATTAGAGTAAAACAAAATAAGTATGAGTAAAACGAAAATCATATTAGACGCCTGTTGCGGTAGCCGAATGTTTTGGTTTGACAAACATAATCCTAACACTTTATTCATAGACAAGCGTAGCGAAACCATCACGGCCAAGGATAGAGATAAAATCAGAACCATAGAAGTAAAACCCGATATTGTAGCAGATTTCACTAATTTACCATTTGAAGATAACACCTTTTATATGGTAGTGTTTGACCCACCACATCTTAAAACACTTGGCGAAACTTCATGGATGGCAAAGAAATATGGTAAACTCCCTGCTAATTGGCAGGAAGTGATAAAGACAGGCTTTGATGAATGTATGCGTGTTTTAAAACCAAATGGCACATTGGTATTCAAGTGGAACGAAAGCGAGATAAAAGCTATTGAAATATTGTCTCTTATTCCTTATGAGCCGTTATTTGGGCATACCACAGGAAGACAAAGTAAGACGATATGGATGTGTTTTATGAAACTACCAATTAATGAATAACAATTTAGATATGAGCATAAAGATTGATAAAAACGCATACGAGAAGATAATCAAAGAAGATTTAGACTTTCTCAATAAACATTGCCCGGATAGCTTAGAACTTGATCATATTAAGTTAATTGTTTGTAGTTCTATTGATTGGTATTATCCTGATAAGAACACTTGTACAGCGTTGAAAAGGATAGAAAATAGGCTTAAAGTTAAACTTCAGGAGCAAAAGGAGGCAGGTAAGCAGTTTCTATCCGATCAGGAAATAGACAGTTTGATTGATAGCGTACTAAAAGAAGAATAACCCTCAAATCAGTAAAAAATGAGCTAAAATGAAAGTAAAAATAAAAATTGAAAAGGTGTCAAATGGATATATTATTTCAAATGAAGAAATAAATGTAAGGAGAATAGGTAAGGACGAAAAAGATGCAATGAGTCATTTATCAGAAGCGATAGAAGACCATCTTTTAAAAACGAAATCAAACACCACGTTAGAGATTGAAATAGACATTAGAGAGGCGAAGATCGATTCATGATAACTTATAAAATATAGTTATGAAACAGACAATAGAAGAAGCAGTAAGGAAATATGCTGACGATAAATGTCAAGAACGTGGAGTTCCAAAGAAATATAGATTGCATTTCGATTTTGATAGATATGACATTGAACAAGGGTTCAAAGCCGGTGCTGAATGGCTTGCAAATCGGATTAAATCAATCATGCAGGACGATTCACTGACAGACGGAGAAGTTATAGAGAATATTCATAAACTCTTAAATTTATAATGACATGAAAGAGGTATGGAAAGACACAAAAGGAGTGTTTGGGTATCAAGTTAGTAATTTTGGACGAGTTAGAAGCATTTTTAGTAGATGGGGGAAACGAGCGTATCCAAGGATAATGAAAGGTTATATAGATTCTCATGGATATGTTCAGGTAACAATTAGCATTAATGGGGAAAGGAAACTAATGTTTGTGCACAGGCTTGTTGCAAAAGCATTTATACCAAACCCTTTAAATTTAGAGATGGTAAATCATAAAGACGAGAACCCTTTAAATAATAATGTTGATAACTTGGAATGGTGTACAAGGTCTTACAATAACTCCTATGGGCATGCGACTGATAGTTATCGAAAAAAGATTTGTTGCATACATGGAGAAACTGCTTACGTTTTCAAATCAATAAAAGATGCTTCAATTAAAATGAATATTCCAACAACATCTATTTTCAACTCATTAAAAAGACGTTCGCCAATGGTTAGCAGAGGTCTTATGTTTTATTATGTTGGTAAAAACGAAATCCCCTCTTTCGATGAGATACTCGAAGCCAACAGGAATGTACTGGAACGGATTAAAGAGAAAGGAGATTAAACAAATGATTGAACGAATAAAAGTAGCATGGTACGCGCTCACTAAAAAGGAGTATGCATTTTTTTCAATCCAAAGGCATGAGATTGGGAACAGCGGTAGTAGATGTATCATATCTGATAATGCAACCCGTCTTTTCTTAGAGACAATTATCAAGTTTACAGAAAAATATATTAAAGAGAAAGGAGATTAAGAATGAAATTTCCTAAAGTAAAGAAAAAGCAAAAGATTGAAAGGGTTTGTTACAACTGTAAGCATTATTATAAATGCACTGACAGATTTAACCGAGATACTATAAACTGTGATAAATTCAAATTTAATGCTTTATGTAAGAGTGTTTAAAAAAGAGATTAGATATGAAATCAAAACAAGTATTATCAATAGATCAGATGAAGCACCTGAGGGAGCTTGGCTTGGATACGAGTGATGCAAGTATGTATTGGGCAAGAGTATCGCATGGAAGTCGTGTTGATGATAAATCCAAAGGTAAATGGTTTTTGAGTTTGCAGAAAGAATTCCAAGTTTGTGGTTTTATGTCATATGAATCAATTCCCACTTACACCTTGCAGGACATTCTTGACAAGCTGCCGAGTTATATTACATACAATGATGAAGAATATCAACTGCAAATACTTCCGCCTTGTATATGTTATAGATACGTAAATTATACGTTTGACGATTTAGATTATAAAAACAATGTGGATATCTTGGAGAACGCATATAAGATACTGTGCTGGGTGATTGAAAACGGATATATCAGAAAGGAAGAATAGCCATGACCGAAGAACTTGTAACATTAGAGACAGCGAAGCAGCTGAGAAAGAAAGGGTTTAATGAGTATTGTAAAAATGTTATTGATATTAATAATATACCAAGGGAAACTTTATATAGAATTAATGATGATTTACCAAAACAATGCTTTTCTCAACCTACACAATCCATTGCTCAAAAGTGGCTGCGTGAAACCAAGAACTTGCATATTGAAATATACCGTAATGCTTGTGGTTATGGCTATGCCTTTGTGAAAGCCAATAACGGCACATGGATGGAAGATGATGATGCCAAAGGCCCTAACGATGGTGGGAATTGGGATACCTACGAAGAAGCACTCGAAGCCGGGATTTTTGAAGCATTAAAACTTATATGATTATGAGAAGATTTATATATATACTGGTTTCTATCATTATATCATATCTAATTTGTGTATATGAGTATAATACGTGGAATTTCATAGCCGGGTTAGAGCCTTCACTATCTTGCGAAAGATTAGCCAAATACGCCTTTTATTTCGTGATATGGTATTGGGTTGCGAAAGCTGTTGATTTGTTTAATGATTAATATGATTATGGCTAAGAAAATAATGTTTAATGATAAATACAGCTTAACCCAAGCCGTATTGGAAGGTTGGAAGACTACGACAAGGAGAATTGTGACAGATAAAAAGTTACACTATTGGAAATGTAGTTGTCCTGATATGGTAATAGTCAAAGTTCCTGAATCACAAAAACTAAAAACTGATGATGATAATACTTATTTTGGCATAAAGGACAAAATATCATCCGAATATTATTGTGATACTATTACCTCTCCGTACAAAGTCGGCGAAGTGGTTGCCATTGCGCAAAGCTACAAAGATTTAGGGTATGATGCAGAAGAGCCACTGCAAGAAGATGTCGGATATTATCCTCATATTAAAAATGCAGCTGGCTGGAATAATAAAATGTTTGTCCGCTCCGAAGCCTGCAAGCACCACATCCGCATCACCAACGTAAAAATAGAACGACTCCAAGACATTTCGGACGAGGACTGCTTACGTGAAGGTGTGAATATGATTAAAGCTAACAAAATAGGTAAAGCTCTTGGATTTGACGAGAAATATGAGATACCTGGGTATTTCCCAGTTTTCGACACCCCTCGCGAAGCCTTTGCCGCCCTCATAGACAAGGTGTCTGGAAAAGGAACTTGGCTAAAGAATCCATACGTTTTTTGTTATTCATTTAAACTGATAGACTAATGAGATTAAAACCTTTTAAATATATAAATGGAGAAATATATTACCAGTGCAATGTATGTAAACAATGGTTTTCAAAGAATGGGTTTTACGCTGACAATAGGCGTGAGATTGGTATAACATCAAGCTGCAAAAGTTGTCATAAGAAAACATCTATTCGCACTCGTAACTATGAGAAAGCCAAAGCGAGAGATGCAATAAGTAGGGCAAAAAGACAAAAAGAATATAAATCTTCGTTTGTTGTACAAGATTTTGATAATGAAGTATGGAAGGTTATACCAAAAACAGACGATGCTTACTTTATTTCAAATTTTGGAAGAGTGAAGTCATTAAAATGGGGAAAGGAAATACTTATAAAAACAGCAAAATCCGAAAAAGGATATATGCAGGTTTGTATAAATTATACCAATTGCAGAAAAACGAAAAGAGTGCATAGATTGGTAGCTCAAGCATTCATCCCAAATCCTAATGGCTATAAGGAAATAAATCATAAAGATGAAGACAAAACAAATAATAGAGTGTCAAATCTTGAATGGTGCGATAGGTTATATAATATGAATTATGGAACTTGGAAAGATAGAAGAAAAAAAACAGCAACCCTTGGGTATTCGCTTATGAATTTGAACTAATCAATTAGACTATGAACCTATTTGCTGAAGAAATAGAACAGCAAGCTATTACCAGAATCATTAAATTTTCTAAGATAGCAAAAGCAATGAATTTTGAAATTGCGGTTGGAGTATCTGGAGGTAAAGATTCTTGTGTTGTTTACGACCTCTGCAAGCGCAGCGGCATAGACTTCAAAGCCTACTACAATGTCTCTTTTGAAAGCTCCGTCACAAAGCGTTTCATCCGTGAGCATTATCCCGATGTGATTTGGAGAAGGGACTACAAGTTTGGCTTTATCGAAAACATTTGGAGAAATTACGGTGGGTTACTACCAACTGTAACAATGGCATACTGTTGCGAATGTTACAAACACAATCCGAACTATGTAGATAAGTGTTCCATTGTCGGTGTGCGAAAGGCTGAAAGTGCAAAAAGAGCCAATAGAACTGCATTTGAAGCCAAGAACAAAACGGTAATTAAGCGAAACAAGGCTCTGATAGACGATTACTTTGAAGAACACTGCCAATCCGTAGGAACTGCAAGCGTTATCCAGCTAAAGCCTATCATTGATTGGACGGACAATGATGTTTGGGATTATATACACAAGCATAACCTTCCTATCAATCCCGAATACGAACACTCAAAGCGTGTAGGTTGCATCGTCTGCCCGAAAGCGAACTTTACAAGCAACTATATCGGATTGATGAAATACCCCAAGCTGATTGATGCGTTCATTCTCGCAAGAGAAAAAGCAGATAGGAATGACAATCCGATAGATTGGCTGGTAACGTCAGACAATAAGGACTACTCCAACGACAAGCCCTATTACATCTGCCGCTGGCTGAACCATTCATTCATGCCGTTCACAAAGAAGCAGGAGGAATTTTACAGGCAAGTGAGAGAAAAGTATGATCAATTAAAGAAAGTAGAGAAAACTAAAATAACCTCTCCCGTTATTTTAGAAAATGACTAAAAGTAAAATAAGACATGAACATGAATTTAAATAAATTGCGCGATCGCGCCTATAAAACCGCCTGTGAACATGGTTTTCATGATGAAGAATTGAGTAACGAACATTGCCTATGTCTTGTCATATCCGAGCTTATGGAAGCAGTGGAAGCAGATAGAAAAGGGAAATACTTCAAAGGTATATTGACTTTTGAGCGTGAGTTTAACCGTTATTCCGCATTAGTGGAAGAAGAAAAACGATTTAAGTGCTCGTTTGAAAGACACGTCAAAGATACAGTTCCTGATGAGCTTACCGATGCCGTTATCCGCCTGCTTGATTTGTGCGGACTGCGTGAAATTAAGTTGGAGAATGACTGTTTGGATGATGAAGTGCTTGAAGAATATTCGCACATATTCATTGGCAAAACATTTACAGAGTCTATTTTCAATATTACTAAAAATCTTATTGATAGAGATATATCCTACTCTCTAATTAAGATTTTCGGGCTTGCCAAGCATCTTGACATAGATTTGCTCTGGCACATTGAGCAGAAACAAAGATATAACGAATTAATACCATATAAACATGGAAAGAAATATTGATATTAAAAAATACTATTACTATACTTATCGATCCAAATTAGGTGGAATATGCTGCGGAACACAATCAATTGAAGGCAGAGATTTTGATGTAAATCTCATGATGCGTAAGTTGTATGAAGATGACGGGTGCGTGTGTATAATCACTTTTTGGAAAGAAATATCCAAAGAAGAACACGAAGGGTTAATGGAGTTCTGTGATAAAGTTAATAAGGAGGGATAGTAATGAAGCATATATTTTTTTTATTTGTAGGTATTTTGGCTTTATACGAAATCATGAAAGCCTTAAACTGTAAGAGGGTTTATTCTCGTACATACGAATATATACATTCTCCCAAAGAAGATAAGAATACATGTTTTAAAAAGCACCCCATGCTTCTTTTAATGAGCGTTTTGGATCTTTTTGAGTGGATGACATTAATGGCAGGACTAATGACAAGTCAATGGGTTTTATTTTTGGCGGTGATGGCTTTGTCTTTATCAAGATTCTACCGCCTCGGTAGTTGGGCCATATGTATAGACTGTATTATTACTGTGGCTATTTACTTGTTTGCTATTATTAATACTTATCATTTACATATAGAATTATGAGTAAATTAAGAAGATATAAAAAGGTAGATACGAGTCTGTCTCATTTGTGCACTTTTGCACCAGTTAAAGATCCGGCAGTGGTAATAGGGTCTTATTACTGCAAAAACATTTGTCCTCATTGCCGAGGGACGTTGAATATATTAGGAGTTAGATATGTAAGATGTGATAAACCATGAGTAAAAAAAGGGATGCCTGTACATCCCCTTAAAACAGCATTACGCCACTTTCTTACTATCTACCAAGAAAGAAAAGTATTTGGAATGTTTTGGATATATCCGCTTACCGTTCCTTATGATATACCGACAGAAAATACGAGTTTTGCCGTTTTCATTTTGCATTTGATTTTTCACAATAACACCTCCTCTCCGTTTTGCCTACTAACCTGTATTAGCAAGCTTTAAGCTGCACCCTGTCAAGTGCAACTAAAAAAGCCCAAAGTTACAGGACATTGGGCTTAAATGTCTTTTCTCAATGAGAACGGACAAGAAAGGTGACGAATGACAGTTCGTCGGGTTGGAGGTGTTAATGCTCCAAATCAAATGCGGTACAAATATAGGTTTTAGCCTACAAGTAAGGAACTTTATTAACGATTTTAATAGTCAAATTAACACATGAGTAAACTCTACAAAGCAACCATTTTCGGCAAACCGTTCATGCTTGGATGGTTCAGCCATGCGGACAAATGGTATCATAGAATTGGAATAATATATTGAGACAATGAGAGCAACCGAAAAGAAACTAAGAGACAGACACGCCCGTCTGCCTGAACAATACAAGAAGGTAGACACGACAGTCAACGGAGATGCAGAACACCTGATAGAGGAGCGCAAACAGCTTGAAAAGAACTTGGTTCCTCTTCGCCTTAGCAACACTACCGTTATCTACGTAACAAAGGATAAGCAAAACGAAGCGTATGCGGCAGTGGCGCGTAAACGAATGGGAATAGCCGAACCGAGGAAGGTATTTGTTGACCCTCTTTCACAGGAGAACATTACAAAGATGTACAAGGAGGACGGCATAGTTCCCCGCAGAATGGCCGAAATATTGAATGTAAGCGTCAGGACGGTGTATCTGAGATTAGCCAAATACGGGCTTACAAAAGTGAAATGCAGATAATTAAAACTTGTAATTATGAAAGATATTAAAAGAAAATACAGTTTCTCTGATATAGAGTTTAAGCCTTACTTTACAGAGGAAGAGGTAAATTTTATCAAAAAGATGAAATTGATGAAAGATGTTGATAAGTACATGCAGGGAGTGGTTGAGTTTGAGAATGGTTATGGCGTCAGTGTACTTTTAGGACAGCTGTTTTATTCAGACGGAAAAGACACATACGAGGTGGCCGTTACCTATGACGGCCATATAATCAACCGAGATAACGAGCAGTGGGTAGAATGCTTTTTGGACCGCTATGAAGTTGAGAAGCTGATGAACAATGTTGCCGGGCTTAACCCTATTGTCGTTGATTCGTTCGACAAAGGCGATTACTTGGTGTATAATTTTGATAAATATCATACATATATAGTCAGTCCGGGAAGAGAAAACATTAGATTGTTTGGTTCTTTTTACGAAACAAGAAAAGCCACATACGAAGAAAGAGAGAAGATATTCGAGAGTTTGAGAAAATCATTAATTTTTTAAACAAAAGCAATGGAAGATAATACATTAGACCAAAACCTTTATACCACCGCAATGAAAGAAGCGCTAAAGGTGGAGTTCTTAGAAAGCAACGAAGAGATTAAACTATATGCCGCCTCGCTGTATAATGCGATGATATGGGGTAGAAATCATACGGTTAAAGTAAAATATTAAGTTTTTTATTTGGCGTTATAGAAAAAGGGCGTATATTTGCAGCGTTCAACTTTTATCCAAAGGCAAGCGGAAGCCTGCCATATGCAGGCGTTTTTTATGCTTGCGAGTTTGACGCTACAATATAGTGGCTGCCACCCCCATAGGTATAGTTAATGCTATATCTGCCTTTGGATAGGTTGAACAATGGGACAGGGCAGCCTTTTTCTTTGCCCTTCCGAAAAGCCGGATATGGGCAGGCTACCAGCCCTATAATGCCAATAAAGTTCAATAAATCTATGGCAGAAATTAACAATTTGGGAGAACTGCTCCCTATCAGTGAAAACAACGGGAAAAAAGCCGTTAACGCACGTTACTTACATTCTTTTCTTGAAAGTAAACAAGAATTTGCTAATTGGATAAAAGGGCGTATTAATAAATACGACTTTGTAGAAGGAAAAGATTTTGAAACGCTCTATTTTGACTATCAAGGTAACTTATTGAATATCAGACATGATAATTTTATCAAGTCTGAAAATCAGCAAGTTAGCAAAATAGAATATGCACTATCTATCGGCATGGCAAAAGAGCTTTCAATGCTCGAGAATAATGAACGAGGCAAACAAGCCCGAAAATATTTTATAGCATGCGAGGAAAACAAGCGTGAACTTTCCCGTAAGGAACTTCTTTTAATGGCTCTTCAAGCGGAAGAAGACAAGGAACGTTTAGCTTTGGAGAATGAAAAACAGCAGAAACAGATAGAAAGACTTAAACCTAAAGCTGATTTTGCTGAAAAAGCTTTTGCTATGGAAGGTAAGGTAGACATAGGCCAAGCCGCCAAAATTCTTAATCTTGGATATGGTAGAAACACCCTTTTCAAGAAGCTAAGGGAAGTTGGCGTATTCTTTAAAGACAGGAACGAACCGAAACAAAAGTACATTGACGCCGGGTATTTTGAAATGACGCTGTTACCGCCTATACACAGAGACAGCCACCCCGACATATTATATCAAAAGGTACTTTGTAAGCCCAAAGGACTTGCTTATATCAATCAGTTGTTCGGTGGGAAACCTTCTGACAGAAAGATTTCGCCTATAAAATAGTATAGCACAACAACACATATTTGCGTAGTATTTAGTAAATTTGCAGAAAACGAGTAGGTTATGGAGCGAATAAGACTTACAAAGGAGGAAAAGCAAGCATTTAGGATCGTTTCGGAATTTGGCGGAGAATGTCCTGTTACATATCCGAAGCATGTATTTGCCGCATCCGTTCGCTCTATTGAAAGAAAAGGGTTAGCAAAGGCTTCTTATTTGGTTGGCGGTCAAGTGTGGAGTGTCAAACTCACCGAAGAGGGAAAGCATTACCTTGCCGTTAATCCAAACTTGCATAATCCTGTTAATTGGAATTTAATACTTTCCGTCATAGGTATTATTATATCTATTATAGCCTTATTCGTAAGCTGCATGAGGAAATACTAATCGTACTATTTAATAAATTAGCAGTCGGTTCAAATGCCCGATAGCTATAACTATACCCCTATTATTAATATCTAAACAAATATTTCATCATGGAAGAAAAAATATACGAATTGCAGAAAGAAAATGTTTCCCTTGCGAAACAATTATTGCGCCTGTCCGAAGATTTACAGATGGCGCACGAAAGAATAGATGAACTTGAAAAGACGCTGAAGGGGAAACGCATGATAAATCCATACATGAAAATAGCTACTCCGGGCAAATGAAATTTATATGGCCGGATAGTATTGGCTATTAATCATAAGCAGAAACGATAAAAATCATCTATTTTCTATGTTTTTATATTGATTATTTAGAATATATTCTATATATTTGCATCAACATTGAACAAGCCAAAGAGCTGATTAACGGTATTCCCGTTAGTTGGCTCTTTTTGTTTTTTTACAACACAAACTCAAGATAACACATGGCAAAGCTTTACAGTATCTATTTTCAAAAGAGTAAGCCGGGAAGTCCTGTTATTGATACAAAGTCCCAATGGGGAGTTGTGTGCAAGGACTTTCCGTTTGCTGTTTACGGAGAAACTAAAGAATTGCCGAAGAGAGACTGGAAAGACGAGGACGGAGAGGATACATTTATCCCTGATAGACTTTACATGCAAGCCTACGATCTTGACGTGGAATTTGCATACAAGGGAGAAATGGATACAGCCAATGAAAAGGTGATTGGCTTTTTGGATTACCTTTCCGGCAAAGACAATTCCGGTGCAGAGCTTAAGGTTTACGACACCTACACCAAGATAGGCAGGCAGAGTGTCTACTACAAATCCGTAGAACCGGATCTTTTCGTTCGCAAGACTGACGAGGGAGATGTGTTGACATTCAGTGTTACATTCCGGGTTACTGACCCTCAAACTCAAATAACACTTTCGATCTAATGGGACGGTTTACGGTATATAGCAAGGACGGACAAACAGTCAGATGTGTACTGGATAAGCTGGAGTACACCGGGGTTTTCATGGCGGAACGCGCGTGCACATCAACTTTTATATCTGATGTCAAAATCAACTTTGACGTATTTGATTACATAGATTATAGAGGAGAACGGTTTGAACTGGAGCTTCTTCCTACGGTAAAGAAAATATCAAAGCATCAATACAGTTATGACCTTAATTTCGTTTCTCTGAAATACGAACTTGAAAGGTGCATGATGCGCAATATTGTTCCCAGTGACAACGGAATAGTCTACCCTACTCCTTTAGTTGTTGAGTTTACCGGAACGGTCAAGTATCTTGCAGAAAGGATACAAGCGTGTTTGGACGCCATGTACGGGAAAGGTGTATGGAGCATAACCCTTGCAGATGGCGTAGACAGCGAGGAAAAGAACATCTCCATGAGTAACCAAAACTGCTGGAGCGCTCTTTCTCTTGTAAACACAGAATACAAGCTGAATTATTTCGTAAAAGGAAGAAGCGTTACCATTGGCGGTGCGGAACCGGTAGTGAATAATGTTTTTGAATACGGCAAAGGTAAGGGGTTATATGAGATTGAACGAATATCTGATGCGGACACAGGGATTGTAACTAAGTTACGAGCCTATGGTGGCACAAGAAACCTTGATTACAGTTATCCGAAAAAGCCTGAATGGACTGACAGTATTCTCCCCGCCAACTACGCCTTATCTCCTCTTCGTCTTATGCTGCCAAGTTTTAAGACTGACGGAGTTACCGACTTTGTGCTGGCGTCAAACGAGGCTATCGCCAAATATGGGATTCGCGAAGGCGTGATAACCTATGACGATATTTATCCCTCTATTACGGGGATGAAGAACTCTGCTGGACAGGCTATTGACGAGATAAAGAGTGTTGACGCAATAACAAGTGAAACGCAACCCACTTTTACGGTACAGCTTTATGACTTGGGATTTGACTTAAACGAAAGCCTTACCACTGACGAAGCGCAGCTTTCCATGAAAAGCGGTGCATTGCAGGGGTACGCCTTTACTATTACTAAAATAGTCAAGGCTTCGGATGGAAGCTACACCCTTACGCTCGGAAGAAACACCCTCGAAGAATCGGATACGGATAATTTCACAGTTCCTAACAAGGACTGGAACATGAAAGCCGGGGACAGGTTTGTTCTTCTGAACATACTTATGCCACAAGAATATATTCGTGCTGCCGAAAACAGGTTATTGGAAAGGGCTAAAGAGTATCTTGCCAAATACAGTAGTACAAACTACTCTTACAACATAGGCGTTGACGAAATTTTCATGGCAAGAAACGCTAACTTCTATAATGAAATAATGGAAGGTAAGCGGCTTACTGTGAATGATCCCGAAATGGGGATAGACCATGAGAACGTGATAATACAGTCTCTCTCTATAAAAGAGGGAGAAGGGTTGATACCGACATTTGAAGTAACTCTTAATAATGAGCCAAGCGCAAGCACCCTTGAAAGAATACAAGGACAGATTAGTGAGATTGAAACATCTGTAAATAATAAGTTTTCATCACAAAGCGAACTAAGCAAACAATATAGAAAGAAGCTCGACAAAGTAGTTTGGGACAGAAACCTTGAAGAGAGGGTTGACGATAACGGAAAGGAATACTTGTTCTTAACCAAACCGTTGATTACCGCCTACGGAGTAACCATGTACGCAGGCGCAGACGTTCAAGTCCCTTCAATCTACGAAGGTCTCCCAATAGACGGTGTGACAATACAGTGGGTTGACGGAAAGCTTGTCTCAACAGGTGGAAAGGGTACTGCTAATGGTATAGTGGTTAATGGTAATACTTACACTCCTAATGAGGACGGAATAATCACCTTGCCTAACTATCCTTCATTAAGCGGTTATGCTACGGAGCAATGGGTTAATAACACACTTAGCGGTTATGCTACTTCATCGTCCTTGTCTCAATTATCCGCTAAGGTAGATAACTTCTTGGAAGGGACTGATACTGACGGCATCATCAATAAATGGAAAGAGCTTGAATCATTCCTTGCAGGTCAGACGCAGACAAGCACGTTAGCTGAATTACTCTCCGTTAAGGCGGATAAGGCCACCACCCTTGCAGGCTATGGCATCACAGACGCCTACACCAAAAACGACATATCCGGGCTATTAGCCGATTACGTAACCAAATCAGGTGCACAGGACATTACAGGTATCAAGTCATTCATAAACGGCTTAAATATCGGTGATATACTTGTGAAGAAGCATTCTGACGGAGTTGTTGAGTTAGACGGTGATTTGATTTTGACGGGTAGTCTTACCATGTACGCACAAGGCAGTCATACGGCATCCACCATTCTTGATGCGCTTCCGATTGACAATACCACATTGTCCAAAGAGGGTGGTGTATTAAGCGTAATAGGCGGTGTTGGCGGTGGTTCGGTAGACGGGATTATACTTAACGGAACAACCTATTCCCCGAACGAGGAAACAAAGCTTATTACATTGCCTAATTACCCCACCACATTGCCAGCAAGTGACGTGTATTCTTGGGCCAAGCAGCCGAACAAGCCGAGTTATTCGTTTGATGAGTTGTCCTCTCATCCTACTACGCTGGGGGGATATGGGATTACGGATGCTTATACGAAGCACGAGATAAACACAACAGTATACAGCAAGAGTGAGTGTAACGAATTTTTTGTCAACAAGGCAGGGGATACGATGACAGGAACATTGCTAATGTCAAATGATTCTGATATTTATGGTAGGTCTTCTGCTAATTCAGGTGCAGCTTATATCATAGGTTATAGAGATGCAAATATTAGTGGTATTGTTATGCACGATATTAGTGCTGCTAACAACACTAAGGCCCTATACATACAGACTAACGGATATGACGCGCCCAGTGACACTGGAGGGTTAGCCATAACAAATGATTGTGTTACAGCATTCGGCTCAGGTGATAATGGTTCTGTATTCAGAGTGCTAAATGAGGATAATGTAAATCTTGGAGCTTTGTTTAACGTTGCAAAAGATGGCACATTAACAAGACTTGGTAATAGGATTTGGGATGAAGGCAACGACGGTTCAGGCTCAGGGCTGGATGCGGATTTGTTGGACGGCAAACATCTTGGTAATGTAGGAGATAGAGTGATGCGTCAAATTGACTTCCCTCATTTCAATGAATTTGGTTCTGCTGATACTAATGTTTATTTAAGAAAGGTATTAGGTTGGTGTTATAATAATGTTAATACAGGCGCATCCGATACTCTATTTGTTGGAGTTGGGCATCCTAATGCATTAGGAAATATGCAAATACAGTTATATTGTGCTGATGGAATAAACAGTGACGGATACCCGAGATACTCATCAGGTGTATTTTTCCCGTTGGGTGGCGCTCCTTATCTTTTCGGTACTAACGATTATAATTATTACCAATATACTTTAGCAACAACTGACGGTAATGTCTATTCCGCCACCAAGCTGCAAACCCCTCGCACAATATTCAGTAAGCCTTTTGACGGCACAGACAATGTAACAGGAGGAGCTAAATTTGTTAATATCTGCATTGAGACCGATAACAACGGAAATGATAGCGGAAGAGGTGGTGAGATAAATGCTTATAACACTCATCTGTATTTACAACATGATTCTCCTAATAACTTAATTTGCTGTGTGGGTGGCGGCAACGTCGGCATAGGCATAGCACCTGAGCACAAGTTAGATGTAAACGGATCGTTTATGGCTCGTGGTATTATGAAATGTATGCAAATTGAAGTATCTAATTACTCGACCCAATATTATGCTGCGTATCGAACATTTAATACCGCTATATCCGGCACAGACCCCGATTATGAATGGTGTTGGTATCACTCTAAGAGCGGGATTACAAGAGGGTTTACGTTATGGAGTTATGATGCAAACGGGACAGTGTATAACGAAGTTGCCTCATTTTCTGCTTATGGTGGAAATAGATTTTATGTTAACGGCAATATTCTTGCTGCTGGCGGAATAACAATGTATTCCGATTTAAGAAAGAAGAATGTCCTGAACAGCATCATCGTACCTCTTGATGTAATGGCAAACGCTGACCTTTTCGATTACACTTTCAAGACAGACGAAAAATGCAAGGTCAGAGCAGGAACGAGTGCCCAGTATTGGAACGTGTTTCTTCCACAGGTGACAGACACAGACAATGAGGGCTTCTTCACAATGAGTTATGATGTGCTTGCAACTACATGTGTACTGTCTATGGCCAAGCATTTCCAAAGATTTTTGATAGAGGATTTTGGCAGACACGAAACAGAGATAGAGAGATTAAAACGTGAGAATGAAGAACTAAAGAACCGCGTTAGCGGACTGGAAAGGAGGGCAGCATAATGGCAGTGTATAATATATTACCGAGTACAAACCTTAAAACAGAGGATATACGCGATACGCTTAATGCAAACGGAGGGAGTGTTTCCAATGACTGCTTAACGTTCTTTACAGATGCTGCTAATATTAGGATATGGGCGAAGTATAAGCCGTTCAAATACCCGAAAAACTTTAACGTAACCGATAATGAGCGCAGTTCGAGAAACTGGGGATTATCTAATGTGCCGTATTGGGACAATGTCAACTACATGGCTGATTATGTTCGTAACGGCTCGCCTCTTGCTGGAAATTGTGATACTCCTTATTTTGCCTATATACCTCCAGTCGGTGGCACTTCGGAACCCCTAAGACTTGAAGATTTCAGGGGATATTATACTGAAGCTGTACAACCATATCTACCTTATAATGACTCTGTAATGATGGCTGACAGCACAACCGCCTTTTCAATAACGGTTCCTGTTAACGTACAACCGTCTCAGCAATACAACCTTACATTAGCCGATCTCCATTATATTAATTCGGGAGGTAGTGTAGTTGGTGATTGGAGAAATAGCTATTTATGTCTCGGACTGCTAAAGATTGGTAGTACAGAGTTTTATATGGCTACTGGTAACGCTTCTGTCGCTGATGACCCAACAATAGGCAATTATCCGGGTAATGCTATATTCGTATTTGACAGGGTTCGCCATGCTGCCGGAAAATATAAATCATTCCTCTTTGTTTCGAGCGTTAAGGATGTAGGTTCAAGTACGGCTCCTACGTCCGGTTTCTTCACGCCGTTAACATTCACATACGGTGAGGTTACATTGAAGAATTACGCGCCACCAGTAGAGTTAAAAGAATTAAGCGCTACTAAGATTAGCACAGGAACAAAGGTAATATCTGTAAACTGCAAGATATACAATAATACCAACAGTAGATTATCGGCCAATATCAAGGTTACTATATATACTCAGTATGAATCTGTTATAAACACATTTACTTACAACGAGTACATTGATGCCGATACCTACCTTAGTTTCGGTAAGTCATATCTTGGTTCTCAAATATCCAATTTTGACGGAGCAAAGAAAGTGAATGTAACTGTCGTAATCAATGGACAAACACTATCTCAAACAGTAGATATACAGAATTATTAATGCAATAGACCATGAAACAGTTCAAATCATTATCAGACAAGCGGCTTATCATTGAAGCTGAGGTAAACGGAAAGAAAGGCTTCTTCCTTATTGATACAGGTGCGAGTGTTGGGCTTATTGCCGAGGACAAGGTAAAGAAGTTCGACATCGTGAGAGGACGCAAATACCCCGGTTCTCTTGTTGGTGCCGGCGGTGAAATGGAAGATGTGTATTACTGCAATACGCTTGTGCGGTTTGGCGGGAAAGATATTCCGCAGTTCCTCATTACCGACATATCAGGCGTGAGAAGCAGCATAGAGCGTGAGACCGGGATAGAGATACTGGGAATAATCGGCCTTTCCCAAATGAAAATCGCATCGATGCAAGTTGATGCAAATGACAATATGATAATAATAGAATAGCATGAAAGCATACTTAGTTTTAAGCAAATACCACGCACCTGACATCGGTGTTGACGAACTGTACGACAGAGAATATTACTTGAAATCAGAGGACGCGGGCAGTGCTCTTGAAAGAATGATTGAAGCATTCAAGAAAGGAACTGATTACGATAGTACCATGCAGGAAAAGCGCGCAAAAGGGTTCTGTGAGTTCAAAGGATATTACACGTACTTCTTTGAGATTGAAGAGATTGAAATAGTAGAATAGTAAACCAATAAAAACAAAGTTATGAGTACATCAACAACCGCCGCAGAAAAAGTGGCTTATGAAAAGTTAGTGAGAGCAACAGTAAGAGTAAATAACTCCGTAGACGAATCTAAGGTCTATGACATTGAAGCGGATGCCGAGATAAACAATGGCATTGTAGGTAATATCAATTCAGTCACAGTGAAGAAAGACGGCTCACAGGTGGCTACTTTCAACAGTTACGGCAACGAGAACCTGAGCATCAACCATAACGTGGGAGACAAGCAGGAGCAGTGCAATATCACCGCGGCCGTCAACACCTTTATCGCTGACACGAAAGCCAAGATAGCTACCGCACAGCCTGTTTCATTGTAATTGTACAACCATTAAACTATAATCATCATGGAAGAAAAGAAAGAAAAAGAAGAGTTGAGAGATATTGACTTTGCCAAAGCAGAAATCGAAAACATTGACGGCTCAAAGTCTAAGATATTCGTAGACGGTGACGGTGAGATTGGCGTATTGGTTAAGCAGTTTGCCAACGTGATATACTCCCAGTCTAAGGAATTGGGCGAGGTGGAAGTAGCCCGCGAAATCTACAAAACAGGTAAGTCAAAGGTAACAAAAGAACAGGCAGTAGCCTTGAAGAAGTATGCGGAGAACTACCCGTACATCTTGCGCACTGCAATAGAGGGTGTATTTGATGTGTTCAAGTAACTAATCAGGAAGGGGTTGTGTCATGAAAAAGGTAAAGGTTGATTTGTTGGTAGTTGGTAATCTATTGGTTATCAATAACTTGCGAGGGGGGGGGTAAAATCCTCTAATTGGAATTGTTATGCAGATGAAAGCCTATATGAAGCGGACAGGGTCGTACATGGCGACTACGAGATTAACGGTGACAGTGATATGTCTATTGCTGTTACTGGTGGTATCACCATTATACGGAAGGAGGTATGATATGGCTATTGTACCTGATACCGATGTCAACCTTGCCGTTAATGTACGTGACGTACTGAACTCTGCCGGGGGAAGTGTCACTAATGAGGTGATAACATTCTTCCAAACGAGGGCTAACATCAACAAGTGGGCCAAATACAAACCTTACCGAAAGGCAACAAACTTCAACCTTGATTATAGCACAGACCCTACACGTGCGGACGGGTGTATGTGGGGAATGGTTACCCCAACATTGAAGGCGGGATATGTGTATTTCAATAAAATGGCTTATGAAATTACCACAAACCCTTCTCAGGCAAACTACCCCAACTGGGAATATCAGCTTCCGAGAGGCGGACAGGGTGAGCCTTACCGACTTGGTGATTTCAAAGGGTACAATACCGCGGCTGTCCAGCCGTTTACAACAGGCATAACTAATTATAAGTCGGAACTGAATATGTTTGATGAAGATAGCTTCACTGCTTTTTGCATGATAAATTCGGGGTCCGATTTTAATTTCAGGGACTTTTTTACGACATCTTCCGGATATAGGTTTGTTGTTGAATGCTACTTGGAAACGGGTATGCCTTTTTATGTAATGGACGCTCCGACTTACAAACAAATATCAGGGCAAGATATTGCAAACGTTACCGACTGGGCAGAATATATAAAGATCCAGCTTTCGCAGATAATGCAGAATACAAGCCAGCTTGTCGGGCGGTCGCTGTATGTATGTATGGGTGTTCAGAAAATAAGCTCAAGTGGAAGTGCCGAGGGCGGAACGGGCATTGTAGCTCCATGGAATGGCAGCGATACTCCGTTTTTCAAAAGGATTAGCATAGTAAACTATTTCAGCCGCCGGGCAAGCCTTACCTATGTGGCGTTTACGTTGGTTAATCCTACTTGGTATTCAAGAGACAGCGACCTTACTTTCTCTTTTTCAGGCACAAGATATTTTTGTGTAAGGATGAAGATAGAGCGTAAGGCGAAGGGGATGTACATTATTCCTGAAAACTCATCGTTCACGCCTTCTTCAGGAGAAGGGACCATAAAAATAAGATGCTCTGTTGTGGCCGGAACATATCAAAGCAGCCAGTTCGGACAACCCGCAAATAGTTCTTTGCAGAATATCAGTCAGATATATATAGAGCCTTCTTCAACCGAGGGACAGTATCAGGAGTTCTATTTGGTTTTCAGCAGCCTGTTGAAATCCGGCACCGCTTCTTATTTGGTCTTTGAGGCTACCTCTGACAATAAAGGTTCATTCGTAACTATGGATGTTCAGACAGTGAATATAACTTGCAGATAGTACGATGAAACAGATAAGCAAATTCCCCGTTCCACTCTCACGAGCCAAACGGGGATGCACAGTAGTTAGTTTATTGATGCTGTCTGCAAAGATAAAGAAATTAATATAGAAACGAAATGAAACGTATTAAAAGATATATTATAAAAACCTCGTCCTGTTCTCACGAATAAGGCGGGCAAGGCAGACGAGCAATACGAACAGTAATCTTGATAACTAAAGTCTGCCTGATTAATAAAATTTACGCTTACAGTTTGTACGTGACACAAAGATAGGAAGAATTTTAAACATAACGATAAAATGAAAGAAAACATTATTACCCAAAGCATACCGGGTGGATTCGCGGTGATAGCAAGCAGCTTTATTATGCAGTCATTGGAGCACATGATACCTTGGCTGATAGTATCATTTTCAGTTATTATCTGCGATTTGGCGTTTGGAGTTAGGAAGAGTTTATTAATGAATGAGGAAGTACGTTTCTCCGGAGCCATACGCCGTACTATGGGTAAAATGGTAACTTACTTTGCATTTGTCTGCATGGTTGTGATGATAAACATTGCTTCCGGGGACAAGTGGAACATTGATATATATTCCTGTCTCTTTGTGTGCTTTATAGAGTTTTGTTCTATTATAAGCAACATATTAAAGCCTAAGGGGTATGATTTCAACATATTAAAGGCTTTGGGCGTATTCTGCAAAAAGGTTTTTAATGTTGATAAGGAAGATGTTAGTGAGATAATAACGAAAGATAAGGAGGAAAAGAAATGAGTTTAATTGACTTTGCTTTTATTGCACCATTTTCTTTTTATATAATAATTTATACACTTTCGGTAAAGAGAACCGGATATGTCGATAAATCCATAGAAAAATGAGTTGTATTTTAACATGATTTTTTTTGCAAATATAGCAATAACCAAAAACGAGGAGGAAAAGAAATGAATATTAAAGATTACTTCGACATTCAGGAACTTGTATGCCGACACGTGTACGAGAAGTTCGGTGATAACGCTTGGCAGTTCTTCGATAACCGCCTGTTGGAAACACTGCTTGTTATCAGGGAGAAACTTGGCAAGCCTATCTATGTGAATAATTGGCAGGTAGGCGGTAATGTGACACAACGAGGGTTAAGATGCAATGTCTGCCAGCTTGTCGCAGAAAAGACAAGGCTTGAGAAAGTGTACGTATCGGCACACATACAAGGTACGGGCATTGATTTCGATGTAAAGGACATGACGGATCTTGAGGTGCGCAACTGGATTAAGGCAAACCAAATACTTCTTCCTTATCCCATAAGACTGGAGCAGGATGTTACTTGGGTGCATCTTGACATGCGTAATGACGGGACAAAGGGTAAAGTCATATATTTCAAAGGATAATGCCATGAAAGAACTAAGAAATCTATTGTTTTGGGCGTCTGTTGGATTGCTGGCTATGCTGCTGGTGTTCGTGTTTGCTTCGTGCCGAACGAGGACGATCTATGTGCCTGTTGAAACCAAAGTGCTTGACAGTATAGTCTACCACGATACAACGTTTCAGGAGAAGCTGATACCTTATAAAGACAGCGTATCTACCCGCGATACTGTGTCATTCCTGCATAACCCGTATGCTTATAGTTATGCGTCTTGGAATAAGGGGATATTGAACCACTCATTAGGCATCTATCCCCAATCTACGGTGACGGTCAAGATACCTTACTTCATTGAAAAGATAAGAAGAATTGAAGTGCCAAAGCCTTATCCTGTGGAAAGAAAACTATCATGGTGGGAACGGTTTAAAATCAATTACGGAGGTGCGAGCATGATGCTAAACATTGCATGTGTCGCATTGGCCGTTATTTGGCTTGCCATAAGGATAAAAAAGAAATAAGTGTAGAAGTTGGCTTTAGCTGACGCTCTTTCGGGGCTTAGAGTAGAAAGAAAGCCCCAACCCGTACTGACTACCAATCCGCAACGGGCAAACATCACGAGGACTGTTTAAGGGCTTTCATTAGCTATTAACGGTTTTCGTGATGTTTTGTTTTTGTATAACCCTAATATTTTTTTGAAATGGAGAAATTAAAAAGAATTTACGAGAAAGCGGAAAAGGCGGTCTGTGAGATTGCGGACATTGAATTAGACAAGTTCCTTACCTCGCATGAGGAGAAGTACGTAGACGCCCGGTCCATCCTTGTAGACTGGCTTATAAGGGCCGGATTCACAGAGAAGATGATAGAGAAGTATTCAGGCATGAGCCAGCAACGTATTAACTCGTTAAAGAACGGCTTTATTCGCAGAAAACAGAAAATGAGCGTTGATTTGTTCTTACAAGAAACAAACAAGCAACTTACAAACAGCTTACAAATAACTATTTGATTAACAAACGACTTATCCTGTCCTTTGCTGTGCAGCCAATAGTGGCTGTAATTCCAAAAATAGTTATTATGGAAGCAGAAGTAAAACAAATTATCAAGGAAAAGGAGTATGTCCACGATGAGAATCGTAAGGAATATGCTTCAAAAGGCGTTGGTAATGCAGCACTCGCAACAGGTATCATCGGTACCGCACTGGGCGCAGCCGCCATTTGGGGCCGCGGCAGAGGTATCGGTTTCGGCGGCGGCATGCCTGAAAACGTAAACATCAACACAGTAAGTGATGCTATCGCAGGACGTAGCGGTGCGGCTCCTACCGCGTTCGGTGCTTATTCACATTCTTGTGAAGCCCAGTTGGCGCTTACTAACGAGATGTGGGGACTAAAGGTTAACACCCTGAATCAGATGTACCAGCATCGCGATACGGATGTTGCCGAAAAGTTCGGTTTGTGGAAGTCACAGGTAGACGGGGATTTCGGCCTGTACAAGTCCATGCGTGACCTCTACGATGTTCAGACAGACAAGTTGAACAACGCTGCATTTGGCCTGTATAAGAGCCAGCGTGACGGCTTCGATGTACTCAACGCCCGTATTAGCGGACTTGAAAAGGAAGTTGCAGTAGGTGCTGCTATCCGTCCTTACCAAGACAAGCTTATCATGTGTGAGATCGACAAGGCGTTCACTGCGTCTATCAACCATACAGATAGACTTGACTGTCGCAACATCAAGGGTGTCGTAACTTTGCCGAGCACTCCTACTGTGACCGGGTTTCCCAGTCAGAGATGTGGTTGTTGCCCCGGCAGCAATCCGGCTCCCACAGCCTAACAAACCAAAGCGCAAGACCAAGCGCAAAAAGTAAACGGTCAGTGGAGGGTATGCCTACGGGCATGCTTTCCACTTTCCAATTATCAACCACTGACTAATGAAATTATGAACAATATATTCTTAAATGACCCTATATTGGGCGGTAGTAGCTTTGATTCCAAGATAGCGGAGTTGCAACAGGCCCAGCAGCAAGTAGAGATGCAGAAAAGGATGTATGAGCAACATATAGCCCAACAGCCTACACAACAACCTAAAAGCCAGTCTCCTGTATGGGATGAGGTGGATGCTCTATGGGACGGAATGACGGAAAAAGAACGTGAGATTATTGCTTCCACAGAGGAGTTTCAGGAAAGCAGTAATCATATTACCATGATATTGAATGAACAATACATGGCAATGATGCGTCCGGTAGTTGAACAGAGCCAAGCTGGAAAGGATGCGCTTGACAACCACCTTACCCTGTTGAAGCGGTTAAGGAAATCAGCGCAAAAGGAAGCAGATGCCGAACTGGACGACTTCAAGGAATACAAAGAAAAGTATTCAGACATGCCTTATGCTGAATATAAGAAAATGAAAAGTGAACAATCTAAGAAAGGGACGAAGAAATGAAAGCAACTGACATAAATAAATTCAAGGGAGATTTTAAAACCGCCATTCAAGAATGGGTTGAATATAGGATAGACGAGCTTTTTCCTAATAAGCCGCAAACAAAGGTATTGCTGAAACGGGGTTTGAATAATTATCTTTCAAAGGCTGACGGAAAGCTAAACGGCATGATAGACAACTCCCTGCTGTTCATTACGGACGAGAACGGAACAATAGATACGGATGTTGCTATTGATATGTTCGTTGACATGTTCAAGGAAATGGATATTCAAGAATACAAAATAGGCATGATACCGATAACCGTAGGAAAAGGCGAGATTGTGGCTGAACTTCCTCATAACCCGTTGCTTGATATGGTGGTGGGAAACCTCGGAAAGGTGAAGATCACTTCCGCTGATTTTCTTGAATTAAAGGAGTTGTTTACAACATAAAGCTGCATCTTATTGCACCTTATGACGTTCTTTGACATGTTGGGATTACCGCTTATTTTAATTTTTCGATTATTTCTATAATAGAGCGATGCGCTATTTTAATTTTTCGGGAAAATTTGGAATAGGAAAAACTTTATTTTAATTTTGCCATCAAGATTAAAATAGCAAATATGAAGAGTTTTAAATCAGGTACTTATATAAATCAAGGGTATTATAGTAGCTTTCAGCCTAATTTTATAAATAAGGCTTGGGATATTTCTGATATGGAGGTAGTTACTTTGTTGAGCAAAGCTGATAGGATGCTCGGAAGATTAGATATGTATTCCGAACATATTCCTAATATTGACCTGTTTATTAGCATGCATGTAATGAAAGAAGCCACGCAATCATCTAAAATAGAAGGAACGCAAACCAATATGGAAGAAGCCATCATGTCTAAAGAAGATGTTCCCCTTGACAAAAGAGATGACTGGGTAGAAGTTCATAACTACATCAATGCCATGAATGAAGCTATTAAGTTATTGGATGAATTGCCTTTTTCTTCCAGATTGATAAGAAACGTTCATAAAATTCTTTTGCAAGGCGTAAGAGGAGAACATAAGCAACCTGGAGAATTTAGAAGAAGCCAAAATTGGATAGGAGGTTCAAATATAAATGATGCTATATTCGTTCCACCTATCCATTCGTCTATACCAGATTTAATGGAAGATATAGAAAAATTTGCACATAACGATAAGATATTCTTTCCTGAGCTGCTTAAAATAGCTTTGATACATTATCAATTTGAAACGATACATCCTTTTCTTGACGGGAATGGGCGGACTGGAAGACTGATGATTACCTTATATTTGGTAAGCAAAGGTATTTTAAAAAGACCTATTTTATATCTGTCCGATTATCTTGAAAAGCATCGGAACTCTTATTATGCCAGTCTTATGCAAGCAAGAGAAAATAACGATATATCTGGCTGGTTTAAGTTTTTCCTTACAGGGATTGTTAAAACAGCAGAGAATGGTGTTAGGACTTTTGAAGAAATACTATTGCTTCAAAAAGAAAATGAAGAAAAAATAAAATCGTTAGGAAGCAGATCTGCAAACGCGTTGAAAGTTGTTACTGAACTATACAAACTTCCTGTTACAGATGCCAATATGGTAGCAAATATAACAGGAATTAGTAGTGCTTCTGCATATACTTTAATTTCAAGTATGGAAAAATGCGGAATACTATCCGAAGTTACTGGAGGAAGAAGAGGGCGAATTTATATGTTAAAGAAGTATTTTGATATATTTGATAAATGACATTTAAAAGAGTTGTTCTATGATTTAGGCGGTAATCCAAACGGTTTCACCGCCTTTTTTTTGTGTCCGGGCGGTATCCAAATACGGCACATTGTATATCTATATGCTTATGCGTAACATGATAGACATATTAATAGACCAAGCAGACGGCATGATGTACTATGACTTCTGCCGCCTGTTCAGGGTTCTCCAATGGAACGTTTAGAACGCTTTGAAAGGGTTGTCCATTGGGTAATACCGCTTGCTGTTTTGGCGAAGGTGCTAACTCTGTGTCTCTAATTCTTTCACATCCTCCAGTGCCCTATACAGTATGTATATGGTACTCATATTGTTTTTGAACAAATATGTGCTTCCTTCATCTACGTATTGCGCATAATCAAACGCCAGTTCTACAAGTTCTTTTCTAAGTTCTTCAGGAGCTATAATGTCTCTAAAAAATTCGCCCATTGCGCTGACGTCATATTGCTTTTTAGCAGGTATTGTATTTCTTTCCATGATGAATATTTGTTTTAGGTTTTAAGCGGGCAGACTGATTACGCCTACCCAAAATAATATTAGTTTATCTTATTCTTGCTAATTTCCCGTCTGAGGGATTGCCGCCAAACAGGTGATTGATGTATGCTAATCCCTTTTGAGTACATGTCACAACCATTACAATAAATCCAGGATGATTTTTTCTTGATATAGGCTTTTCTGTCATTTCAAAGTAGCCTGCATCAATGTATTTCTGCTTAGGTTCATTACGATTTGCAAAGAATACGCCAACTTCCCTTAGCTTCTTGAAAAGGGTGTTTCTCCCGAAACCGAGGTTGAGAATCTTTGCGGCTTGGCCTATGTCTACTTTGCCCTCTGCTTTGAAAGCGGCTTCGGCAAAGTCGGCTTTGGGTTTTAGTTTGGCGTTCTTCTCTTCAAGCTGCTTCTTTTCTTGTTCTAATCTCGCCTTTTCCTCACGCTCATTTTTTAACTGTGTGGCAAGGCTGATAACAAGATCGGGGTTGTTTATCATCTGCTCCAAAGTTGGCTGCGTGGCGGTCATGCCGTATTGGAGAAGCTCTTTGATGCGGTCATTGCACCATAAATAAAAGTCAGGAGAAAGCCATTGAGCGAAGATTAATGCCAAATCCTCATGTAACCATGTACCTTGATTGTTACCTCCTTGATTTACAGTAACTAAACCCGTTGCGGGAATTCCCGTTTTGGCTGATAATGAGCTAATTAACTCATTTGTCTGTTTTGTTGACAAAAAGTCATTACAGCGTTTTCCAAACGGTTTGGCCATTTCGGTGGCGTTCACCATTACACTATCGCCTTTCTGAAAGGTAATAGGACTTCCATTGTATTGGAAGATTTGATTTTCATTCAAGTGTCGCATAAACAATGAAAATTAAAAGTTAATAATATAAGAAGAAAGCAGAGGCTTTCTCCAAGTTGCGACACTTCCATATTGGCTTTGGGGCGAAATATGTACGGAGAAACCTCTGCTTATATTTTGGGCAGTAGTTCAATATAGGGCATAAAAAATCCCCAATCCAAATATGTATATAAAAGTGTCGCACTGCAAAGATAGATATAATCTTTGAAATAGCAATGGTAGCCAAATATATTTTCAATAATTAGCTACCTTTGCTGCGACAATTAAAATTTATCTATATATGAAAGATGTATTTGATAGTTTCTCTATTGGAGATTTTGTATTCCAATCAGAGAATATGACCTATTCAGAATTTCTTGCTTTTTGCAAATCTGTGTTAGACGAAATTGAAAAACTCAACTTATCAGATAACGGATTCTACAAAGAGAAGAAGAACTCTATTGTAAAACTTTACAGATTTGCAAAATCAGCAGAAGCGTACGTTCGCACAAACGGAGCTACCGCAGGCGGTAATTCAGAGACTGATCTTGTTTATTTGAAAGCAATCCTCGACGGGATAAAAAAACGTCACAATCTCTAATGGGTTGCACAAAATCCTTTAGGCTGGCGTTCATCTTCTTAATGGCTGCCAGTCTTTTGTCTATTTCTTCTTCTTGCTCTAATCCGTTATCTGCTCTCCACAGCTCTAAATCCGCAACTTCTGCTATAAGCATTTCAAGCTGAACAATAAACTCGTTACAATTCCTGTGTAATTGCAATTCCTTTCGTTCTCTTTTACTTATCTCATCTTTCATAATTATTTCATGTATTTTCTATATTTTTGTGCAAATATATAGAAAATAGGTGATTTTCTCAAGCGATGCGGATAATAAAAGGGTGGATGTGTTTTATAACATACAATAGTTGTTACAATAAATCATAAATAAAATAATATTTATCAATATAAAGTTGTTAACTTTGCCGCACATTAATTAACAAAAACAAATGCTTTATGAGAAAGATTTTATTTTTACTGGCAATGTTGCCAATGTTAATGTTTAGTGCATGTTCGGATGATGACGACGAAGTTAAGATTACCTCTGAGCAAGTTACAGGAAAATGGAATGTTACTTGGGTGCAAGAGGGAAGCGCAAGTTCTGATATATCCAAAGGGAATATATATATGGAACTAAGAAGCGATGGGTCTTACAAGACTGTAATATTCGGAGATTACTACATTGGAAAATGGAAACTTGAAGGGAGTACCGTTGTTGGAACTACAATAGACCCTATTACCGAACGTTATACATTTACGTCATTTGACGGTAAGAATGCGGAAATAGACTACTCTAATAGCGAAGGTGATAAAATGAAGTTCAGAGCTACAAAAGAGTAATACACAACTTTAAGGCTTAATATATTAGTACATCATCAGGTCAAGCGGAGGAAACTCCGCTTGATTTGTTTGTGAGAGAAAGTTATTCTGTATTAATAAGTAATCTATTAAAAACTAAACATTTAGATTGGTGCCACTTCGTTGTATGCTATTAAACATGTATAAAAAAATAAGTGATTTATTGCAATATAAACTTTAGTCGCTATATTTGCATCATAATTACGCTCATGGCTACGCATACCCGAAAGCAGCTTCTTGCCGCTTATCCTTAAATAATGGGTATGCCGACCCCTGGGCATTTTTTATAAATAACCATAATGAAAAAAGACAACAACTTCTCACCTGTAAGGGTTGCCGTATTGGTAGATAGCGGTTTTTATAATTTTGATTAGGTATTTCCAATCGAAATTTTCTCTGCTTTTCTTGCCTTACATATTTTCGTTCTATCTTTCTAAAATTACTATTGTTAAAAAACTGATTTATTGGTTATTTATTTGCTTGTTCGTTCTATCTTTCTTATATTTGCATATCAAATAGCGCTATAATGAGTAATTGGAGCGAAAAACAAGAAGCGAAGAAAGAGGGCAAGGAAAAGGATAAGGTAAGGCGTGAAAAACTTGCAGGGTATTTCTTCAACCTTTCCCAGCTTACTTTTGTTGCATTGGTATTAGGTGGTGTAACTCCACTGTACACTAATATTGACGTAGGAATAAATTGGTATATATTAGTAGCAGGAATTACATTGACCGTAATTTTAGCCAATATTGGAAATTTAATTTTAAAATAACACAATATGGAAATGTTAGCAGCAATATTCACAGCAGGTGTAATAGTAGCAGGAGCATTCTTGATATGGCTCAAAACCAAATCAGGCAAGAAGTGGCTTGCAAGCTTATAAATTGACTATTATTTAGATAAAACAATAAAGCCAGACACTACATCTGGCTTTTTCTTTGCAATACATCTCCCTCGGTTTCTACTACACAGTCCTCTCCATGAATATATACATATACAGATGCTATTCCTTTTTGAATTACGTTTACCTTTGCCCGGTCATACACATTAATGAATATCTTGCAATACTGAGAACAGTCAATAGTCACTTCGCTATCATGACGGACATACAAATCACATATAGAGAAACCGTCAAATAGGAGAGTACCTTTACAGCTTCCGTTCAGTACGGATGTGTGGCTCATATTTCGCTTTTGTACATCTTCATCAACAAAAATGTTGTTTCTGTGAAGAATATCCCTATCGAAGTTTTCCTTTATGAAAGTATTGGTAGGGTACCCTTTGTCTATACAGAAATCAATCCCATGCAAATACTTGTCAATTAACGCTTGTTGATCGGGAGAACCCCATTGTTCCGTCCATTCCGTACATAATCCCAGCGATACTGCTTGGTTGAGTAATGTTCTGCTTAAAGCCTTGTCGTTCATAATTTTATATATTAATCTTTCGTTTCCCTTTGTCTATAACCATACCCACTAATCCCATAAACTCCTTTAACACAGCCAAGTTGGCTTCTGTGTTTTGAGCACTTCTTAGCGTATTGTTAGCTATCGCTCTTAATTGCGTTAGTTGCTGTTCTGCGAGAATATTGTACTTTGGGAAAATTTCATTTCCTAATTTTTCAAGAAGAGCACGTTTTACACTTACATCCTGTCGGATGCTATTCAGGTATGAACCTAAAAGGTTTGCCGTATCTTCTGTTACACCTTGTATTCCTTTTGTTAATCCGGAAGTGGAAGATTCCCCGGTAGCCGTAAGCGCTCCTCCAGTAGCTTTATCAAAGGCTTCAAGGAAAGATTGCGAGGCATCTATCATGGCTTTCCCCTCATTGTCGAAAAAGTCTTTTATAGCCCCTGCTGCAACAGCGCCATTATCTTGAATATCCGTAAACTCCTTAAACAGGCCTTTTTCTCCGAAAAGTTTATCCTGTAACTTTTCAAACATGGGCTGTATTACCAAGTTCTTTAATATGTTGTTGGCAACACTTCGCATGATGTTGTTCACTACGTTGTCAAAAGCCTGCGCTGCATCTTCTCCGTTGGCAAAGGCTTCCGTTAACGCATCACTTATCTGACTTGCCCAATCCTGAAAATCTATTCCGTACAAATCTTTGGTAAGGTCTTCCACGAAATAGGCGATTTGCTCGTTCAGTTCCGCAAGCTGGTTCTTATAGTCTTGTATCTTTCCTGCATCAGATTTCTTTTTCCCTTCTTCGTTTCTTAATTGGCCCTCTATCTCTGCACGTTGAGAAACAAGTCCCACGTATTGGGCCTGATATTGTTTAAGGACGCTGTTATCAAGTTCCTTTCCTACGCCAACCTTTTCCAATGCTTCCAGCGCTTCCTTGTCTACACCTATTTTAAAGTTTAATCCCATAAAACGCTGCATCCCGGCAGGAAGGCTCTCCATTGATTTTATCCGTTTTTTTAATTCTTCCACATAGTCCGAACCCTCGTCCTTTAATACTCGGAATTGCATTTTATAGCTTTCGGTAAGCGAACTCCCGGCGCGTTTAACTTGTTCTTCCAACTGTTCATATAGCGATATGGCACGCTCTATGCTTTCGTCTCCACCAAGCGATCTATCTATGGATTTTCCTAATTGATCGTAGGCGGATTTTAACTCCTCAACTCTTTGTTTGCTACGCTGGATACTTCTTTCAAGTCTTTTGTCATGTAGTTGCGCAATGCCGGAAATAAGGCTTAACGCTGCACCTGCTGCTGCTCCCCAAGGACCTGCTGATGCCCCGAATAAAGAAGTCGCCATTCCCATGCCTTGCGATGCTCCTTGCATCCCTCCTCCCAAAATTCCAGCAGCATCTGAAAGGCCTGTTCCCAGTCCAAGATTTTCAAACACTCCTCCTAAGAAATCCGCAGCTCCTGCAAGCGCATCAAACTTACCGATTACGCCTTGTATGGCCTTTGACTGGTCGGAATAAGCCGAATTTAAATCGTTCTCCGCTGCGTCTATTTCTGCCTTAGAAGCTCCGCTGCTCTTCAATGCTTCCAGCCTGTTTTTAGCCTCCTTAATGCTGCTAAAAGAGGCCTCCAACGCCTTAAACGGACTTCTTTCTGCAAATTCTCCACGAAGCTTACGCAACGCTTCTACCAATTCTTTAGTATCTTCGATTGACAATCCTTGCTTTTGGGAAAATTCCTCTACCTTAGAAATCATGTCGTCTAACGTAGATGTAGATACCCGGTCAAGGTCATCAAAGATACGCACCCAGTCACTGCTTTCCTTGAATTGATCGAATAGCACAGACGAGGTGTCTTCTTGCGCCCGCTTGTTTACTTCTTTTATTAGTTTGTCGGCCTCTTTACCGCCTATACTTTCCCTGTTTTTCTCTATATCTGCAATGCTCTTTTGACGGTTACGTTCAATATCTTCTATCTTTTGGGAATAGTCTTTATAATCTTCTATCATGCCTGAAAAGTTTTCAATGCTTTCAGACCGCATTTTCTTGCCCTCCTCGCTTATTGCTTGATACAGCTTTAAAACGGCTCCTTCTCCGAATTGCTTCTTTACATCATCCTCTTTCATGGCAAGGACATCAGTAATGGAAAACTTGCTTCCTGTCTTTTTTAGGGCATCTCCAAGCTGATTGCGGAAATCTTCAACAATGCTTTCAAATGATATGTTTTCACCGAAAGCAATGTTCATGGAAAGCGCTTTGTTTCCGGTCGCTTCAAATAGCTTTTTATACAAGTCCCATTTCTCTCCGGCTTGAGAGACATATTTCTCTATTTCCTTTAAGGCGTTATCGGCTTCTTTTTTTGCGTTTTCAATCTGCTCTTTGTCTATCTTAACGCCAAGAGAAACATATAAATCTTTTTGCTTCTCCTTGCTTTGATCCAGCTGGTTTTGGATATACTTGTACGCCTTACTCGGATCGCTCAAGTCTAAATTTACCCCCTTGCTATCAAATACTGGTGCAAATTCGGGTATATTCTTTACTCTTTGGGCGGCCGATTCTTCCCCCTCTATTTTCCTCCATTTCTCGTAGCTGGATATAGCTTTTTCTATGAGGTCGGCACGATTCTTCCATTGCTCGGCAACAGGGTCTTTGGCTGTATCTGTTGACTTTTCTCTTCCGCCTAACGTTTCGTATATTTTCCTTGTCGTATCAAGTTCTTTGTTATAGGACGCTAATTGTTTTTCTGAAAATTTATTATCCGGATTAAGGCTGTCTATTTTCTTTTTTAAATCACTTATATTAGTAGACAACCTGCTCATGTATTCTTCATACGATTCACTCTCTTTAGGCTTTATGACATTCAAATCTCCAGCGAGCAAGTTTGCTTCCTTTTCCCAATCAGTCAATGGTTTACTTATATCTATTTGGCTCATCGAATGATAAGACTGTCTGGCTGTATCTATAATGTTAGCCAAGTCTAAACTTTGCTTTTCAAGTTCCAACAGTCTGTTTCTTGCTTTAGTAATATCCTCCGGTTTATATTTGGCAAAGGATAGTTCTCTTCCTGTCTCGTCAAACCTTCTATATCCACCCTCTCTGATAATCCCGGCAAGCCTTTCTCTTTCAACATCTACGCTCTGCTTTTGTATTTGCGCATTTGCCATGGTGCCGATAAATTGTTTTTTGTACAATTCCTTTTGCTCTTGAGAAAGTTTTCGCATCTTCTCAACAGAAAGGGATATTGCTACTCCGTATTTGTCTGTTTGGGCTACTGCATCCTTGAAGGTGTTAGATAAGTTCTTGGTTATACGTCCTAATTCCCTGCTTTCTTCTGCGCTTTTGTTGGCTTTTTGGCTAAGGGTTTCGTATCGGTCTATAAGTCCGTCAACGGCCTTGTTCCCCTTCATCTTATCGTTCGTATCGGAAATAGTCTTATTTAAATCTGTAATAACTTCTGTTGTAGTTTTGACTTCCTCTCGAAACATAACCAATGCTCCTACTACGGTTCCGATAAGAGTTATAATCCAAATTATTGGATTCTTTTTCATTGCAGCGTTTAACGCATTTTGCACAACCAGTAATCCCTTAGTTGCGACATTTGTCAACATAACAGCAGTTCTATACGAACCATATACAAACGCCAACATGCCAAGTATATCGGCAACGGTTTCCCAATGTTTCATCAGCTTGGTAAGTATTTCCAAACTATCTGAAAGGACACCGCTATTTCCCTCTGCAATGTCAGCCATCATTACATCCCAAGCATCTTGCAAGTTACTCCATTTACCCGCAAGACTTTCCGCAAGGGCTTCCTGCATATTGTAGAATTTCCCGCCTTCATTGGTTAACTCCCAAAGGACATCTTTCACCATACCAAAGCTGACTTCTTTTCGGCTGATCTTATCGAATACATCTCCGGCAGAGGTTGCTTCTCCTGTCAATTTGGTAAACTTCTTCGCCAGCTCATCAACTAACGGAATGCCTGCCTCTGTGAACTGTCTAAGTTCTTGTCCGCGAAGAAACGCAGCACTACGAACTTGTCCGTATGCCAATATGATACGCCCCATATCAACACCGACACCCGCGGAAATATCAGCAAGCCGCTTAGTCGTATCGTAAAGCTCTTCGTAGGGGATACTATACGCAGAAAGCTGTTTTGCGTATGACGCTAACTCCTTAAACTGGAACGGGGAAGCTACCGCTAACTCCTTGATGCGGTTGAATATCGTTTCAGCTTTCATGCTATCCCCGATAATAGAGGTCAGTGCGATGCGTTGTTTTTGGAACTCCCCACCAATGGTGTATAATCCTCTTATGAAGCGTTCTGCCGCATAAATGGAATACACATTGGCTATTTGGTTCCTTAGCTCTCCGGCTATTCGAGATTGAGAGGACATGGTTGTGTTCGATCTCTTCATGGCGGCATTGTGTGTGTCTGCGGCTTTTGCGGCTTGCAAGCGGGCCTTTCTAAGCTGTTCAAGAGCCTTTTGAGAGTTGGCGTAAGCGTCGGCACGCATTATTTGAGAAACACCCCTCATGGCTCTTAATTCGCTTGTATTCACACCTTGCCCTTTAAAGGTTTCTGTAAGCTTCTTGATACTCTCACTATCCACCTCAAGCTTCACCTTGTACGTCTTGTTTTTCAGCAAGGAATCTACTTTATCCTCAATCTCTTTTACATCAACCTTCAATCCTACTTTCGCGCTGACGGTTGCGTGCATGTTGACAAGCTTTTTTTTGATAGCTTCGTATTCTTGTTCTGTATAATTTTTCAGGTGAATCCCAAAATTTAAATTTCCAAGCTCTGCCATGTCGATTGTTATTTTGTGTCCTTTTTAATAGCGTTAACGCCGTTTACTATAAAATCATTAAGAGATATTCTTTGTCCTTTAGCTTCCTGCTCTTTCCTTTTTGCCTCCCATTTTCTTGTCAGCTCTTTCATCTCTTTGGAAGTGTGCATTCCCTTATCTGCCTTATCGTCATTATTGTACACCACAATAGGAGCATCACATATAAGAAGCTCATACAGAGCATTGGTAAGCACCCAGTCCATGTACCAGTTAGGGATATTCACCATTCCCCAAAAAAGAACGAGAGGGCGGGTTAATTCGGGATGTTTTTCTCCGTTTGCAAAGGCTGCTCCTGCCGAAGTTCTTGAAGGATACGATCTGCTTCCTTTCTCGTCATCGTCATCACTGTGTCCTTCATTCCTGTCAAGAACATGGTAATGTTCAAGTATTGAAGTCTCTGAAATTCCACTTTTTTTTTACCAAGAGCAACGACACTTGTCAGTTCTTGGTCTGTATATTTCTTCCACAGAATGCGCCAATGTATCCAATGGAAAAGCCTTATTTTCCACCAGTTATTCAGGATTATAAGGGACGCACATCGGGCTGTCACCTCATCGTCTTGTTTGCACGATATAAAAGTGTGCGTCAGTTTTCTTATCGTTCCCCGGTGAAGCCACTTTATTCCAATCTCCTTTTCGCGAAGAGATACATAGTCTGTGCTGTTTTCAAGCACTTCATCAAGTCTTTCCTGTTCTACCGAAGTAGGTTGAGTTATCGTTTTGTCGTTCATAATGTTTTGAGGTGTAAAAAGAAAAGGCGGCGGCATAAAGCTCACCGCCATTAATATTAGGTACCAGTACCATCCTGTGTAACTTCTACTGCTGCTGCTTTGCTTGCGGTAGAAATGTTCACAATGGCAGTTCTGGCAGATGCTCCATTATTTGCATCAACCTTGACCGTTACCACTTTGCCACTTACGGAAGTCTTGCACCATGTTTCTGTTGATGAAGCAGATACTGGGCTTTCTTCTGTTGTAGCTGTAATGGTCTTCCCTGTATTATCAGCGCTGCTGGCGAAAGACAGGGAAGTAGGAGCTACGGTCAGGAGGCTTTTTTTGTTAAGAACGCGATATTGTCGTCAGAAGCAGCAGTGGACGCTGCACCGTCTTCAATTTCAATCGTTCCACTAAGCGCAAATGCAAACGGAGTGGTGGATGCGTTCTCGAACAACGGGCGTGCGTAGATAGCCATTTTCTTAACCAATATACATTTCTCTCCGTCTTCGCTCAACAACGCAAAACCTGCATTAATCTTCTTACTGTTCAGAGTTACGGAGATTCCGGAATACTCTTGTCCGTTTACAGTAGAAGTTGCTACCTTGTTGGCTTCTCCGAGGAAGAAACTAACCAAATCCTCGCTTATACTCGGTACGGTAGCCGCAAATGTAATGTCACCTGCCGTACTTGTTACAGCCCAGTCCGCTTGAAGCCCATGTACCTTTGTACGGTTCAACGTGGGTTCTGCTTGGGACAGGTTCAGGGAATCCACAGTAACGGGCAAGTCAAAATCCGGCTCCACTGTTGCAAAGTCAGTAATACCACCCTTTACCAGCATGATAGAAGAAAGACCGCTAAACACCTCTTTCAACTCTTGTTTTGATTTCATTGCCATAATAAAAAGTTTTAATTGTTTATTTTATGTTTATTTTATCACAAGGTCAGCCCTTATCAATGTAGCGCTAAACCCTAATCCGTCATTACCTTTCAGTGTCAGCTTTGGGTTAGAGACGGTGATGACACTGTCACTAATCGGGAACAAGGAAAGGACTTTCCCGACAAGGGCGTCCATTACATTTAAATCTTCAACGCCGCTTTTCTTTAATCTCACGTAGACCTCTACGGTGCAGTATGTTTGTACGTTTCCAAAACCGCATCCGTAAGTCGAGGAAGTCAATTGTCCTGGTAGTGATACTACTATGAAATTATCCATTTGCTTAGGAACGGCAGCGGGTCGGTCATTGGTAAACACGTTATCACTAACCGCAGTTGCTGCATTAAACAATGATTTAAGCGCGTCTTTGTATTTAAAATCCTGCTCGTATCCCATAACTTACATCGGTTTAAATGTCATCTTAGCTATGCTCTCTGCGTAATCGTATGTGTCGGAAAGCACATTCAGTCCTTTCTTGGATTCCAAATAGTTGGAATATTCAGTACCTGTGCACATTACCAACCCTATTACATCACGAGGAGACCTATAATTCTTGAGGAAATTTACAGATGTGGTTAATCCGTATTCTCCGTTAGTATCAATCAGATTGTACTTTTTTATAGGTATAAGCCTTCCGTTTTCATAGCTTCTTACCATTATCACTCCAAGTCCGTCTCCTCTGCTCAATTTAGGGCGGGTAGCGTTCTTTAATCCTTGTGTGACAACAGCGGTTATTATTCGGGAAAGCCCGCCTCTATAATAAATTCCGACAGCCAATGAAGTCAACGTATTTCCGGTTACATTATGATATTGCGCTGATACTACTCCGTCATGCAGGAGCTTAATGGCGATCTCCGTTATCCTATCCAACATATAGTTGTCAATAACAGAATTAATCTTCTTCTTCGCGTCCTCCAAGACTTTAGTATTATCTTCCATACCTTAATTTTTAGCCAGATTAAAATATAGCGTTGTCCCCATTTCCGTAGGATAGCAATCAGTTACGACACACGCTTTAAAGGTTCCGCCGTAGTCGGTAACGTCAACAAGGTCTCCCGCGATAATACCCTTCACAAGTCTGGGAATATCTATGGCGTAATCGCTTTTTATAACGTTGCTTTTCGTAAATGTTCTCAAAGAGGAGCTTCCATACTTGTTGCATTCTCCCTCATACAGAACTGTTTCCGATCCGTCTTCAAACGAGGTTTCCCCCGAAATACGATACACCTTGCATGTATGCGGAAAACGTGGATTGTTTACTTTCATAGAGGCCACCTTTTGTTCATGTTCATACCCAAGTTGACAATCTTAATAGACGATTTCTTAACATTCTCTCCATACAAAGCATATATGTCATTAGCCATTTGCCGTAAATTGCGCTTGTCATAAGCGGAACTCTCTGTACCGCCTTCTTTATGTTTCCAAACGCCATTGGCATCCTCTACACTTCCCGTTACACTCGGAGTGCTCGCGCACCACATATAAAGATCTGCCCGGCATAAGTCCTTGAGACGCTTTTCGATTGTAGTTACATCAGAACCGGAGGTGATGCCTCTGTCAATCAATATCGTATTGATTGCGTTGTCTGTAACCTCGAAGCCGACACAGCCACGAAGGTATTCTTCAATGGTTGTGCCGGTAGTTGTATTTAGAGAATCTTTCATGGTTATTTACCCTTAATGTTCAAGTAGTAGAACCAACGAACCTTGTTAGGAACAACCAATCCGGTAACTTCCGATTTGATAGTCTGCGTCATGGTTTCGTCGTTGAATACTTGGCGAATCAGAGTACGCCCGCCGTCATACAAAGCAGTACGTGCACCCGGCGTTTCCATGAAGATAGGACGTCCGCATTGTACGTCTCCCAAATCTTCGTTCGGGACATACGCCATAACACCTTCCTCGAAGTTCTGCAAGGTCTTGTAGTTGATTTTCTGCGTATCCTTATCGTAGCTTTCTACTACGGAGATAGAATCAACCACTCTGATTTCAGCGCCGATACGAGCTTCGATAAACGCCTTGATTGCGTCATCTGTGACGAGGTTTGCAAACGCAAGTTGCATATCCTTGTCAGAAATATCCGGACGGTTGGCAACAGTGTACATCTGACGGAAATACGGCAGATTGATGATGTCATCCCAAGTAGTCTTGCTTACCTCCCAATGTCCCTGCGGTGCAAAGTCTTTCTCTTTGCTGTATCGGATGACATCACGCATCACCTTGATAGGGTCAATTGAAGTTCCTACGGCTGCTTCCTGTGAAACAACTCCTGTTGAATCGACTTTCTTGTACCAATAAGAATCTTTAATATTCTTCTTGGGAACACCAAAGTCTATTGACAATGAGATGCCAAGAGGATTGTTAGCTGCGTCAATAATCAGATTCCCTTTCTTGGAAATAACCTGATTTCTCTGATACAGGAACGTGTTGTAGTTACCGCCAAGCAAGCTGTCTACTCCGTTAAACAGAAGTTCCATGATTGTAGCCTCCATTTCCGGAGTGGAACCTCCGATAGCATCCATAAGCATCATCTTTTCACGCAAGATTTTACGGCTCAACGTAATTTCATGCTTGAAAGTAGGCAGGCCGCCCATTTGCAACGAAAGGCCATCGGTTGACTTGGTTGCACCGTCACTGTCGATGTCTACGTAAGTAGCCAGTGTGTACGGACGAACCGTTGCTTCAATCTGTTCGTAAGTAGGATTCAGAGGAATATTAGGATTCAGCGGGAATCCCATTTGGGCAAAAGTCTGCTCTGCGTTATACTTTTCTGCAAACATTTCGTTAATCCATGCTTCCAACGGCTTGTTGCCGGTGTATCCCATAGCGGCAAGTCCTCTACCTACAATATCGTAAAATTCTTTGTTTCTTGTGTACATATTATCCCCCTTTCTTATTCATTGGATTCGCGCACAAACTCAATCATAGGTAATTGCGCTTCTACTGATTTAGGAATACCGCCGCCCGCTACTCGGTCTGCGTATATTCTACCTGCTCTTACTACGGCACATGTTGCAGAAATGCAACCTTCGGGGATGCAGACATCCTCAAATACAAGGCCGTTTACGTCACTTAAGTTTCCGCTTGCAGTTGCACCTTGCTTGGTAAGTTCCATTGCCCCTGTTACTCCGGTGCTTCCGGGGATAAACATGTAGGCCGGAACCATTGCAGCTGTCTTTTGCGTGAATGTCAGCACTGCGCCACTTCTTTTCACATCCCATTCTGTGAAAGTGGCTTTGCCGCCTTCAATCTTTGTAGCGACCAGTTCGGGGGTTGTTTCCGAAGCGCTTGTTACCGCGATTGAGTAGCTTTTGCTTCCCAATACAAAGGATAAATCTCCGTTGGCAGTAGCTTTGTTGGTGATAGTCAGCGTTACTACCGCTTTTACACCTGTCACTCCCTCCGCAGTAATCACCTCTACCTGTTTGCCGGGGCCGTTGAACTTAACCATTGTGCCAGCATGTATAATATCGCCAGGGTTTAATCCCATTCCGGCAACATCAATCATACCGCCTCCTTGATACAGTTCTCGAACTCTCGACCATACAGGAAAATTACCGCCAAATTCCGACCGGAATTGACCGATAGTGTTGAATGTTCCTAATTGTCTCATCTTTTTTTGTCTGTTTTAAAATGTGTTATTTGGTTTTCGGGAGCTTGCCTCTTGATTTCATTAACTCCTTAAAGGCTTCTCTTCGGCTTTTTGCCTGCTCTTCTCCGGTTTCCGCAAACTGATTGATACTTGGGGATGCTCCGTCTCCGAAAATCGCCTTGTATCTTTTCTCGTAGTTGCGTTTAGCACAGTTTACAATGTCCTCCACTTTCATTCCGTCTGTAATTTCCACATCGGAAATGGCAATGCCGAGGATCTCATCGTTGCAGATGTTTTTTCCACCATTCTCGATTTGAGATTTTAACTGGCTTTTGGATTCGGCCTTTAATTCGTTGATTGACGCGGCTCTTTTCTCCGCTTCCTTTTCCCCTTTTAGCTGCAAAAGCTCTTCTTCCATTTTTTTCAATTTGGCGGCAAGCGTTCCCTCGTTTGGTTCGTCTTTTGCATCGCCCGGGATTGGTTGAGGTTTGTAGTTTTTCTTGAAATCCTCAACTTGTGTTGCTACATCATGATTGTACTGTCCCTGTAACCCTTGCAGAAATCCGGTAGCCTTGTTGAAGTAAGTATCGTCAGGTTCACTTCCTTCCTCTAACGGGTTAAGGTCTATGTACTTCATTAATGTCTGTGACGAAAGGCTGGTTTGTCCAAGTCTTGTCGTTAATTCGGATAAGATTTGTTCTTTCTCCATCGTGTTTTATTTAGTTGTGTTATAAAAAAAAGAGCCTATCAACGCTTTGTGCGTCAATAAGCTCTTTGGCTTGCATATCTAATATTACTATTATTCCTTCGTCAGTCTAACTCTCATAAATTTACGGCATCTCCTGCATATAATCCTAATGGAAGAACTTCCGCAAACTTCCTCAACGTCCATTATTTTCTGTTTACACACCGGACATATTGCAAAGTTTCCTTTTCTATCAGGTAACTCTTCATCGAGTTGGACGTCAATTTTTATCATATCACATGATTTAATAATGCAAATATATCACCTATTTTCTATAAAAACAACATTATAGACATATTTTTATGGGTAAAATTTAGAAAATAGATGAAAAATCGTATATTTGCACTATATATTACTCATAGAGCTGTGAATCAAGCCGGAGTATGCAAAATCATATTGCATGCGACGGCTTATTTTTTTTTATGGAATACGACGGAATTGTACATACAAAAAATGGAGAGGGCGTATTTACTTATGCGCACATAGAAAAGCTGCGTGAATATGGAAATCCGCTTAATATAATCGCCCAAAAAGGATGTCAAGAAAAGTTCCTTGCGTCTCCGGCAGATATTACTATATTTGGAGGAAACCGTGGCGGCGGAAAAGCGCTGATATTCAATGAGTTAGTGTGTACTCCGTTCGGATTTAGAAAAATCCAAGACATTAAAGCGGGCGACATAATCACTGGTCTTGACGGAGGAATGCAAAGGGTTGTTTACAATTCCTATCAGGGATTTAAAGAGTGCGTAAGGCTTAAATTCGTTGACGGTTCTTATGCCGACTGTTGCATAGATCACTTATGGAATATCAAGCAATCTAACCATTGTTCAAAGAAAAGGGCTTTATATAACCTCCCCTTAGAGGATGAATGGCGGGTGTGGACTACTCAAATGATTATAGACCACATGGAAAAGCAGAAGGGAAAGAAGCAGCCGCGCCATTTATCTGTTCCGTTGTGCAAGCCAGTTCGATTCACCAAAGGGAAATACTTCAAGCCTAAATTCAGTCCGTATCTGATTGGTGCGCTCATCGGGGACGGATGTATTGCCGATAGTGTAATCAGTAAAAACTGCTGTTATTTATTTAATCCTGACGAGGAAGTCATTGGCGAGTTCAAGAAATCAGTAGGGTATTCTTCTTGCGAGTTTGAGAAAGGCTGCTACCGCATGCGTATCAACGACAAAGAGCTTATCGCAGAGATTCAGAAATTGAATATAACAGGGCGTGCGGCAGATAAACACGTTCCTGACATGTATTTATATGGGACGCTGGAGGAAAGATGGGCGCTTGTTCAGGGCTTAATGGATACCGACGGAACTATTGATGAAAGAGGGCACCTGTCTTATACTACAATAAGCAAACAGCTTGCGGAAGATGTAAAATTCCTTATCAACAGTTTGGGAGGATTGGCGACAATTGGCAGAGGCACCGCGGGGTATAGAAATAGCAATGGAGAATTTATACAATGTAATGACGCATACACTCTTTATATAAGAATCCCGGATGCCGAAAGGATGTTTCGCGTAAAAAGGAAAAAGGAAAGATGCAAACCTTATAATGGCGGGATAAGCATCAATGCGAGAAGAATCATAGGCTACGAGATGATAGGGAAGAAGGAGTGTTGCTGTATTGCAGTGACCAATCCGGATAGTTTGTTTCTGACAAGGGATTTTATTGTCACTCATAATTCTTGGGCCTTGCTAATGGAGGTCTTGAAAGATATAAATAACCCGAATTTTGCTTCTGTAATCCTGAGAAACGAAAAAGAGGACTTGAGTAATATAGTAAACAAGTCTTATGAGCTTTTCTCTCAATACGGAAAGTACAACCGCTCTATCTCTGACATGACTTGGAACTTCTATAACGGAGGTTTTTTAAAGTTTTCCTATTATGCGGATTCTTACGAAGACTTCGTAAAGCGTTTTCAGGGAAAAGAGTTTGCCTTTATCGGTATAGACGAAATCACTCACTCTGATTACCTGAAGTTCAAATACCTTATCACCAATAACCGTAATGCCTACGGTATAAGAAACCGTTTTTATGGCACATGTAACCCTGACCCGGATAGCTGGGTACGTAAATTCATAGACTGGTGGATTGATGAAAACGGTAACCCTATTCCGGAGCGAGACGGGGTAATACGCTATTGCTTCATGGACGGCGACCGACCGGAAGATATTTACTGGGGGGATTCCGTAGACGAAGTTTATAACCAATGCAGGCATATCATAGATCCGTTGCTTACGCCGGGTCTTATCAGTAAGGGTTACGACAAGTCGGCATTCGTGAAGACAGTCACATTCATAAAGGGAAAGCTTGAAGAGAACGTTGCTCTTATATCTTCCGACCCTAATTATTTAGCCAACCTCGCCCAGCAAGATGAAGAATCTCGTGCAAGGGACTTGGAGGGGAACTGGAACTTTAAAGCTGCCGGGGATGATATTATCAAGATGGAACACATGGAGCGCTTCTTTAAAAATACCGCCCAATACGGAGACGAGAAGCGCAGGGTATCATGCGATATTGCATACGAGGGAGGAGACAACCTTGTCTTGTGGCTGTGGATCGGGAACCATATCGAAGATGTGTATGTAAGTAGGGATAATTCCAAGCGGACGGAAGAGTGTGTTGCCTATAAACTTAGAGAGTGGGGCGTGCTGGAAAAGGATTTTGTTTTTGACTTAAACGGCCCCGGTCAGGATTTTAAAGGAAAATTCCCCGATGCGGTCAGGTTTAATAATATGGCTGCTCCAATACCCGCGACAAAAGCGGATGAGAAATCAATCAAGTATGTGTACTCCTCTTTAAAATCACAGTGTGCGGATATTCTTGTAAAAAAGATAAAGAACGAGGAGATATCCATAAATCCCGATTTGTTATCGCGCAAATTCTCCGGTAACGGATATTCCGGAGTAACCCTTTATAATATTCTTATGAAAGAGAGAAAGGCTATTCGGGACGCGGAAACAGACAAAGGGTTTGCCTTGATTAAAAAGGAAACTATGAAAAAATACGTCGGGCACTCTCCTGACTTTATAGAAGCGATGATTTACAGACAAATTTTTGATATAAAAAAACATAACACAAAACCAAAAGGATTATGGAGATTATAAACACACGCCAGATTATGGTACGTCGTCCGTTCCGGAGGATATTGCCAAATGGCTATAAAGCCGCTGCCGGGGTTATTTCAGGAAACACCCTCATCAATGAACCGTCTGATAATCCTACGTATCAGATAATAACTCAAATGGACTTCATGCGTGAGTTTGAGCCTTCGGGACATGCGATTAATGACCCGCTGGTATATCCTGACAGGTTAAGGCAGGACCCGGATACGAAGCAATGGTTCAGGGAGTATGTTATCAGATGCGCTTTTGCTTTTCAAAGAATAATAACGGTCAAGCATCTTGTCCACCTTTGCGGGAATGATATTCAGTTTGAAATGGAAGGCGATACCGAGAATGAGAAAGTGAAAGAAACCTTCTTTAAATTTAGAACGGGATGGGCCGTAAAAGACATGGAAATCGCATGGTACGAGGCCGCTAAGTCTGTAAAGATAACCGGAGATACGGCATTTGTAGGATACCTTAGAAAAGGAAAATTCTATTGGAAAGTCCTTTCTTTTGAAAAAGGTGATGTATTGTATCCTCATTTTGATAATGTTACAGGAGAGCTATCCTTGTTTGCCCGTTCTTATTCCGATTACGACAGCAGCGGGAATATTGTGACCGACTGGCTGGAGGTGTGGGATGAAAAGTATCTCCGTCGCTTTAAAAAAGGAGGAAAGGGATACAGCAAAATCAAACAAGTAATAAAAAACTTATTTGGATTGGATGGTTATGAACTCGTCTCCCAGCAAGAGCATGGGTTTACGTTTATCCCTGTGGCTTACCATAGATGCGATGCCGGAGCTTGTTGGTCTCCCTCGCAAGACAGTATAGAGCAATACGAACTCGCTTTCTCCCAGCTATCTCAAAACAATACAGCCTATGCGTTCCCGATTATGTATTTCAAGGGAGAAAATATAAATATAGATGGAGGCGTTGACGGAACTGTAAAATGTATCACAATGGGACCGGACGATGAAGCCGGATACCTTAATAAACAGGATGTATCTACGGCTTTCGAAAAGCAGCTCGATACTCTTTACAAGCTGATATATGAACAGTCGTTTGCGGTAATTCCTCCGGAGGTAAGAAGCGGCGATCTTCCGGGTGTGGCTATAAAGCTTCTTTATTCACCGGCGTTTGAGAATGCGATGAAGGATGCGCAAGAATATAACCGCCTCGTGGACGACATGGTGAAGATTTTCACCTATGGATACGGAGTGGAAACGGAAAATCTTATAGACCTGCAAAACTTGAGTGTATATGCTTGGATAAAACCCTATATCCATTTGAATGAATCGGAGCTTGTGCAGAATCTTGCCACTTGTGTGCAAAACGGATTTTTATCACGTCAAACCGCAAATGAGCAGATTCAAATGTATAGCAATCCCCGCGACTGGGACAGGATAATGAGAGAGAAAAAGGAAGAGCAGCAGGCTGATATCCTTTATCAACTCAAAACCGAGCAACCTACTCCTGAAGAAGAGGAACCCGAACACAACCCGGCTGGAGATGATAAGCAATGAAACAACCTACGCAACAACAGATACAGGAAGCCAAAGATTTTATAAGGCAGCGGCTAAAGGCTGAATTATCCATGCAGAAGCATTTGGATGATCTTCTCTTGCAAGCCGCAAACGAGATCGTGGATATATCTTTGAAGTATAAGATAAAACCGTCTATGTTCCGCTTTTCCGCAAATGAAAAACTCGAAAGAGAGGTAGATGTTGTTATCGGAAAGTTACGAGAGGTGATTTATGACTATACCGAAACACTTTCCATTTATGACAGGAAGGAAGAGAGGGAGGCTATCATTGCTTTTATAAACAGGAAAGATCATGGCAAGACGCTTTCGGAGCGTATTGATATCTATTGCAACCGCTTTAAGTATGAGATAGAGGCTGCTGTTGCCGCCGGACTTATTGCCGGGCTAAGCCGAAACAAAATAAAGGATAGCATAAGGGAAAATATTAAATCTCCGTATGATAGCTCCTATTTCAAAAGGGCCGTAGAGTCCGGAGTGTCCGCAGCAACCCGCATTAATACAAATGGAATAAGCTATGGAGTGGGGAAGTCCAACTCTTCTTATAACTCACTGAATACCCTTACCCGGTATGCTATCGGCTCCGCATGGATGTGGCTTAATGGGGCTCTGAAGCAAAGAGAAGGAGCTGTCGGCTTTTATTCATATAGAGGGAGCAGCTACCCATGCTCTTATTGTGATAGTATGGTCGGGTATCATCCTATATCCGACTATCAGAGCCAGTGGCATATAAGGTGCTGTTGTTATTTTGTATTTGTATAATTAAAAGTTACAATAATATGTTGAGAGGTAAAGAGGAAAAAATTACATTCAGCAAAGGACTTGGGACCGAATGTAGAAAACTGGGAATCAGCGCAAAAGAAAAGGCTTTTGCGGACCTTTTAGCGCTGGGATGGAAAGATAAGGACGCTTATCTCATCTCCGGCCTTTATAACCCTGTGTATAATTTAGAGATGAATAAGAAGAACATGAACGCCCTTTTGTCCCAAGACAAGGACTTCATGGATTATCTCACCTTTATAAACAAGCGTGTCAATCGTAGACAGAAAGAGAGCGAGAAAGAGGAAGAGTTTTTAGTTGAAGGTGTTAGTGATGAAGATATTGCGTCTGAGCTTTCAAAGGAAAACCAGCTTCGTAAGCTTATCGCCGCCCGTAAAAAGTACGATGGCAAAGAGGGATGCAAGGAATGGATAGACCTCACCAAAATGATTGCAGACATCACGCAGATTAAGAAAGACGAGATAAAAGAAGAAGATACTACCACTCATTTTTATCTTCCAATTTCATGCAATAATTGCTCCTTGTACCTTGCCGCTAAAAAGAAAGCCGGGAAATGACCCCCGGCTACTTCTTCCTTATACATAGGTTTGTGTTCAGTTTTTGTCTTTATCAGACGCTTCCTCTATTTCCTTTTTCATCTCATACATCTGCCTTTCCTCCTCAATAATCTTGGCGTCCTCCTCGTCAGAAATCGGCTTGGCGTCCGCGCGGTCAAGGGCATCCCCGACTGCCTTTAGCACATCCACCTGCAACTTCGCGTCAATACAATTCCCCACATACTGGGTGTTTCGCAGCATTAGCATAGGCAGGTTATCAACCCTGTCTTCTATCGGAACGCTATCCAATAGTACAAACATTATGCTTCCCGCGCTGTATTCAATGGAGAAATCACCACATACCGTTGATGCCTTGATAAAAGGAACGCCGTCTTTCTTATACTTGAGAATAGTTATATTCCCGACTTGTGTCTTTCCGAAATCCATAATCTTTTTGTGTTATATTTATTATTGCAAATCTATTCTTCAACAAAATCATCACTCAGGAAATCATCATCCGAATATTCCCAGCCCTCAAAAAGGTTTGTTTTCGCTTCTTCGGCAATGTTGGGGACATGTCTCATAAAATTGTTCGCGATGTCCTCGTTCCCGCACCACAGATTATAAGAGTTGTTGTATCCCTTTTCCCTCACGTATCCGAGAGAAAGCATGTCGATGCCCAGCTTTCTTTGCGACATAGGGACAATCCCGTTCTTCTTGCAGAATCGTTCATAGTTCTTGTATATCTCCGATGATGTGAAATTGATAACGCCGCTTCCTTCAAATTCTTCGGGCTGGCACTCCTTGTATTTGAGGTATTCCGATATGCTTCCGTCCACAAGCTTGCCGTCCCGTCCTATGACCGTAGAGCGTATCCTCTCCAGCTTCATGTCTATCTTTCCTCCGAGATTCTCCGGCATCCTCCAGTTGTTTTTCTTTAGCTCGCAAAGACCTTTGACTATCCAAGCCATTATGCCGGCATGTTCCGATTTGAGCCTTTCCGCGAGCATGGTATCCCTTTTCTCTACGGGGATAGTCTTGTCGAAATTAAGCACGAGCGCCCGTCTCTGCATACTCTCATCATCCGGGTCCTCCCGGTTAAGAAAGTCCTTTGGCTGCCAACGGTAGTTAGAGTTACACAGCATGATAGGCGGTCTTTGCATCATCGTTATATTGCCGCCTATTCCCCGGCAGGCAATAGGTTCCCCGCTGGAGATAGCCTTTATGATGCTCATATCCTTAAAATCACCCCGGTTGCTCTCCGTACAGTACATAAGCCTCTTCCCGGACATGGAATACGCAGCACGAAGCTGTTCATCACCTCTGCTGGCAAACTGGCTCATCTTGATATTAAGTATCTCGTCCTCTCCGAACATGTCCTTAAGCACCCGGTAGATAACACTCTTCCCGTTTGCTCCCGTACCTTGCAATATCAGGAAATACTCAAAGCTTATATTACGTCTGTTGACAAGACAGGCCCCAAGAAACATCTGTAATATTCTCCGCTTGTGCTTTTCAGGAAGAACACCGTCCATATCGTCCGTAGGCATCCAGTTCTCTCCGAGGAAACTTCTCCATATAGGACAGTTGAATATCTCCTTGCGGTCATACTTGAACGGGTACATCTTCACACAATCAAAGCGAGGAGAGTGGGGATAGATCTTTAACCGGTTCATGTCAACGACGCAGTTAGTGAAGCACATAATACTAAGGTCAGGACGAAGCTCATGATCCCGGATAACATTGATTATGCGGTTCATATAGGCATACATGGCCTTATTGGTACGGTCACGAGCTGCAACACCCATCTTCTCAAGCCACCTGTCTACGGCATCATACAGGACATTGTAATCCATGAACTCATAAATCTTACCTGTAAAAACATACAAGGAGCTATAATGAGAGGTGTTATCCCTCGTCAAGACACCATAACCCTCCCTGAATAACTCCTCAAGACGTCTGCCGTATCTGTCTGTGCGCTCAGGATTGCTTGTAACCAAAGATATATCCCTGAACGTAGCCGCATATTCATCGCAATGTTCGGATAATAATCCAAGTACGTAATCCTTTAAATCCTTCCTATCCATATTTATTATATAACGTTTTTATAAGCATACCATAAAGAACATAACGGAACTGGGATTAGGTCTCATTCTTAAAAATAACATCTTCTCTTCTCTCTTTTGAGGGTTAAAAATATATATATATGTTCTTTATCATCATTATGCAAATATACAACTACTTGATAATAAAACAAGTAATTTTCTAAAAAAATAGGGGTAAAATTTAGAAAATAGATGATTTTTTAGAGAATAACGGGAGTTATTGAAAAAATACGGCTTTTTTGGAGCGTAAAACATTCTTACAAATGTGGGAAATTGGACGAAAAATGGGGGAAAATAAAAATTTTTAGGGGTGGTGATTGCATCCGATATTCTTACATATAATAGGGGTGGGGTGGGGTGTTTTCTACGTAGTTGTGTATGGTGTATTGTTGATTATCAATGTGTTATAGTTTATATTATTGCTATAATATAAAGTTGTAATATCATTACAAAAGAGGATAATTTCCCGAATATCACAAAAGCTCCAAAATGGACGTAATTCATTGATTGTCAACCAAATACCACAATATCATTAATCTACAACTACAACATAACCATATAATCACCTATTAATCAATCAGTTATGCATATATTTCAAATCTCCCTATACCCCCGTATCCCTGTTATAAATAATATCTATAAATTAATTATCAGCAATAGATAAAATCTATTATAAGGCTATGCTTGTTGATCCAGTTATTATATACTTATACGTTCGTATGCTATAATGTCCCTATATACCCTATTATTTAGTATTATATACTTACATTTGTATATGTGTATTATTATGTTTGTATATTGCTGTAAATCAGTGTATTATAACGTTATATTTAATGCTATAAAACATACTTATTTTATTGAAATATTTTGCTATTTTCTTTGCCATTCCAAATATAATTCGTATCTTTGTAATGTAAGAAAGAGGTAAACATAAGGCCTTTAATCTTACAAGCGTTGTTTATATGATGAGATATAAAAAGAACCTGCTAACACTGGTAATGTTAACAGGTTCAAAGAAGGGAATAACTTAGATAAGTACCCCCCCCAGCAGGAAGGGCAAAGGTACTTATCTTGGTTTAAACTTCCAAATTATCCGCTTATAAATTTAGACGCTGTAATAAAGTTGAATTATAAACATTTAAATATTACAGTTATGAAAGCAATGAGTTTTTACACCGCAAACGGTTGGGTTGGCTCGAACTATGACAGCAAGTTAAGTACAAAGGAAATATCCGCAAAGGTCAGGATTTTTGCAAAGAAGAATTTCCCGGACTTTAAATTCTCTGTCCGTACTGAACGGAGCATGTGTACGGATTCTATGTATATCGAGTTAAAGGCGGGTACTTGTATCCCTTTCGTTGAAGGTTCAAGAAGCGCGGAGCGTGGTTACATGTCTACAATGTCAACCGTTAAGGGTTGGGAAGATGAGTTAACTCCGGAAATGTTCAAGGTATTGGACGCTGTTACGACTTATGCAAGTTCTTTCCGTTATGATGACAGCGACGGCATGCAAGACTATTTCGATACAAATTTTTATATTCATATAAAAGTGGGTGATGAATATCAGGTTGTAGAACCGAAAGAAAAAAAGAATACACTAAAGAAGGGGAAAGAAGATGCCGCTGGTGTAGTAGAGTATGTTAAGGCTGAGTGCTTGGAGATTGTGGACTATTCCGAAAAAGCTATCGCGGTGTTCGGTGACACGAAGGCGATTAAAGATCAGTTAAAGGATCTCGGCGGACGGTTTAACCCGGCCTTAAACTACGACGGTGAAAAGCGCGCCGGATGGATATTCAGCAAAGAGCAAGCGGACAAGGTGCGGGAATTGCTCGCACCTGCAAAGAGCGAAAAGGAATCGGATGAAAACACCGACGAAGCGTTTCCGCTTGAAAATATCCATTTTACCGAAACGGGCAGCTTTAACGGAGTACGCTATTACGACATAGAAGGATCAGGAGTAATAACCAGCGCGAAAGTACGCGCGGATATACAGCCGGGCGATATATTCAACGTATATACAAATAAGGAATGGAAATTCGGTGTAACTTATGACGGCGTAAGCCTTAATAGAAGTTTATACAACGCCTTACCCGGTATAATTGAATTTGACGACAAGATAGAATCGGGCACGCTTAGCACTTCGTCGTATTACTCCCCGATGGCTGAGGGTGTAGAATTTTACGAGAAGAAAGTAAATGGAAAGCGTTACACCGTCAAGGATAAGCCGTTAACACTCGGGCATTATGGAATATTGGACAATTTAGACAATTGTATAATAGATTGCTATCCGACTAAGGGAGAAGCTGAAAGGGAGGCGGAAATACTTAACGGGTTTACGGATGGCAACGGACGCTTAAAAAGTGCTATATAATGTTCTGCGTTATGTTGCTATTGTTCGGTGCTGTATTGTTCATCAGCGGCACCGATATTACAGAGATAAGAAAATACAAGGATCAATCAGATAAATTTTAAGGTTATGAAAAAGTTAATATATACACTGTTACTTATTTTGACAAGCGCCGTTTATTTCTCCAATGGGAATAATATACATACTATCTACTCGTTTGCCAAGACACAAAGCGATACCATTTTCATGGTAAGCGTGAAGGGTGATAAAGTGACTAAGATTAACGGATATAAAAACCCGGATCACCTCTCTAAATTAAATAAGGCTTTAGCTGAAAACAGTACTAAGGTTTTGAGGCTTTCAAAGTAATAACAAATAAAAGATATACAATTATGAAAACAAAAACACAGCTTTCAGATTTTAACTTCCAGTTTTCCGGATACGGGCATTATAGAGTAACTTATACAAGTCCGGCAACTGGCAAGCAATGGAGTACGGTAATCAGTGACATGACATTGATAGACTCTACCAGGAATGCGGACGAGCCGAAACGGAAAGATTTGGAAGCGTTGAAACGGTTATGTAAGGATAATTAAAAGATATACGATTATGCAAACTGTTATATTAATGGATACGCTTATAATAAATGATTATGCAAAATATGATTCGTTTGATTATCCGACAATACCCGAAGAACTGGACGGGTTTAAATTGGGGGAAGTTGTGTACGATCAGTGCGGGGAAATAGGGGTTGTATTATCCTTCAATGAAAAAAACGGAACCGCGCGTTTAAATTCAAACGGTTGTTGTGATGTCGGCAAATTAAAGAAGTGTCCTAAAGAAATAGCGAAAAAAGAGGTGTGCAAAATGGACGTGATACGGATATAATATCGGGAAATAAACTAAAGCAAAAGATTATGAAAAAGATTACTCAGTTTGTAAAAGAGATAGGAACCGTCAACCGTTATTCCCTGTTAGGGAGGTTGCGGAGCGACTGTGAATATTTTTTAGGATACGGAAACCGTTTTGAAAAACATCTTTGGGCCGGAAATGTATCGGATCATATATGGTGCATGAAAGTATTATACTACTTACTGCCTATTAACGGAAAACCGGAATGGTTGTCAATGGCAGATATATTGAATTACGAAAAGCAAATGAAAAGCAGTATTTAATAAACTAATAGTTTAAAATAAGGAGGAGTAGACTATGTATTTAGGTTTTATACTTTGGGCGATAATTTTAGTTATAATAGTATGGAATACTAACCCGGCGCTTGTTATTATATCCGCTGTGATAGGGGTTGTGTTTGCGATTGCAAAAACAACAGATAATGAACCAAAAGAGTGATATGGAAACATTGAAGGACGTTTTTTTGAAAAAATACCCGCAATACGGAAAGGTGCTGCGGGTATATGAAGAGGTTAACGAAACGGAGTGCACCTTCGAGAGCATTACAAAACCAAGGTTGTACAACTTCGTTCAGGCTCTTAATGACAGGCTGGCAACAAACAGTGCTAAAACCTATTGCGCTATGTTTAAATCGGTTCTTAACCTGTACAGCGATATATATTCTTTCCCGAAAGGTTTTGAAGCTATATTAACCCTGAAGAAGGATGCCACGCAAAGTACATGGTTAACGGATGAAGAAATTAAAAAACTACTCTCATACGATCCGGTTAATGATACAGAACGGATAGTGAAAAACTGTTTTCTTCTCGGTTGTCTGACAGGTGCAAGACATTCGGACTACGTATGTTTTACAGAGGACAATATAATAGACGGACGACTGGTCTATATTTCCCAAAAAACGAAAACGAAAGCGGAGATTCCAGCGGCTCCGGCTGTGTTACGGATATTAGAGGAAAACAAAAGATACGACATTAGCCAACGTAAGCTGTCTGATGTGACATTTAATGATACAATAAGAAGTATTTGCCGGAAGTGTGGAATAAACCAACGAATAAAACTGTATCAGGCAGGCGAATATGCAACCGGGGAAAAGTGGGAGTTTATTTCCTCGCATTCAGCGCGGAAGTCTTGCGCAACAAACTTATATCTAAGAGGAGCGGATCTGTATTCTATCAGCCGGATGTTAGGGCACTCCAGTGTAACCATGACAGAAACGTATATTTGTTGCGGGCTGCGTGAATTGTCAGATAAGATAATAGGATATTTCAACGGGTTTAAATAATATGCTTTAAAACATACTGTATAAGATGAATTAAAGAGAGATAAACGGTATTTTTGCAAACAATTTTAAAAAAAAAGGTTATGAAAACTTACGATGTACACTTCAACGACGCTAACGACTCTAATAGCAAAGGGTTTAATGAATCATTTGAGTACTGCAAAAATTATATAGAAACCTATAACGGTACCAATGAATCCTATTTCGAGGACTACAAGGGAGGAATCGTATCGATCGTGTGTAATGAAACCGGAGAAGAGGTTTATTCGGAGGATATAAGATAGAATGGAGCAAGAAAGTAGATACGCATACGACGAGGAAAGCGTAAAACATATTGTGCACTGGGCTTTGACTGCCCAACTGCCTGCGCAAATCCAGTTGAGCGAATCGGAGAGCATATTTGATGTTAAGAAGTACATACAGGCGAACATAAACGACATAAACCAACATTTTCCGGATCCATTTTACAACCCGGCAATTGATAGGCTGTACAGGTTGAAGGAATTTTCGGAGAAATCGCAATTTTGAAACGAACATTTACACACAGCCCGGCGAACGATTTTAGATCCTTATTAAACTTGTTCCTCCGGGCTGTTGAATTACAATTTACTGTCCATCTTTTCAAATTCTTCTTGTACGGATTTGTTTAGCACTTTTGCATAAATCTGTGTAGTCTTTATATCTGTATGTCCCATCATTTTTGCAAGGTTTTCGATTGATACCCCCATATTCAATGCCATAACCGCAAAACTATGCCGGGCCATGTGTGAATGAAGGCTTTGCTTTATCCTTGCAAGCTCCTGAATGACTTTTAGTCTTAAATTATACTGGTAGTTGCTTATCACAGGTAGTTTGAAGTCATATTTTTGTAAAATCTCCATTGCGGGCTTAAGAAGCATCAGGAAATATTCCTCTTCTGTCTTTACCCTTATGTCTCTTATGAAAAACTTGTTTCCTTTCTTGATCACACCGCTAAAATCGAAGTTGAACAAGTCAGCATAAGACAAACCCGTAAAACATTGAAATATGAACAAGTCCCTTACCCGTTCGATGCTCTCTGATGCTATTTCTAAGCCTTGTATTCGCTTTATCTGTTCTAAGGTGAGGTATTTTATGCCCTCGCTCTTTCCGCGCTCAAATTTAAGCTTATTGTACGGGTTGTCTTTCAGTAAATCATATTTGATTGCTTCGTTTATATACCTTTTCAGTCGCTTATGATAGCCATGTATAGTAGTCTGCTTGTTATACTTCCCATGTAGGAAATTGTCATAGTGCATTATATTGGCCGTTGTGATGTCTGTGAAATAGACGATCCGACCGAACTCTTCCAGGGATGTTATTAAGGAGGCATGTGTATTTAACGTTCCTCGTCTAAGGTCGGTTCTTTCGCTCACTCTCCGTTTTATGAAATCTATAAAGCTTTCTTTTGTTTGGGAATACTTTAAAAAGTGTTCCAGCTTATCAAAACTGAAAGGTTCTTTGTTTTTTACCAACCCGTTTATGAACTCGTTGATGTTCCGCATTTGCGTATCGAGCCTTTCGTTGAGATCTAAAGACTGGACGGTATTCTTGACTTTTGTCTTTTCGCTCCATTGATCGGAATACAACCGAACGCCTGTACTTAACCATTTTCTTTTCCGTTCAAACAAAATTTCTATTTGAACGGTTCCTTTTGTTGTCTTGCTTGCCGTATGTTTACGGTCAAAAACAAACCTTAATACTGGATACTTCATAATTTGAAAGATTTGGTATCACACAAGGGTATCACATTTGTATCACATTTCGTGAAATAGAATGAAATAGAATGAACTAAAATGAAACAACATTAGCGGTGTGTTTGTTCTCCTAAATCATTGATTATTACGTAAAACGCTGATAATAAACAAAAAGGGACTACATTTTTGTAATCCCTTGCTGTGATCCGCTTGGGGCTCGAACCCAAGACCCCAACATTAAAAGTGTTGTGCTCTACCTGCTGAGCTAGCGAATCAATCCTTTATTGCTGTTAAGCGGGTGCAAAGATAGGCACTTTTATTGAATATGCAAGGGATACGGTGAAAAAAGTTTGCATTATTCTATCTGTTTTTTCTCTATTGTCTGATTATCAGCCGGTTCTGCTTTGTGAATATTTTCTTTGTTAATGATGAAACGCTGATAATAGGAAAGCATTAGTGTTGTGAGTGGGAGTGCGATAATCATTCCTAACATTCCCATTAATGATCCCCATATGGAAAGAGACAAGAGAATGATGGCTGGATTTAATCCTGTGATTTTTCCCATGACGCGCGGTACGATAAATCCGTCCTGAATGGCTTGTACAATAATGAATACTGCTATAGCTGAGGCTATGATTATCCAAAAGTTTCCACCGGTATCAGATGCTTTTAGGATTGCCAGTACGATAGTAGGAACAAATCCAATGACCTGAAGATAGGGAACCATGTTCAATGCTCCGATAAACAAACCGAGACCTATCGCTAAAGGGAAGTCTATAATGAGGAAACCTATACTAAATAAGATTCCGACACATAATGCAACAAAAGCCTGTCCGCGGAAGTACCTGTTCATGCCTGTTTTTATGTCATTTAGTATGCTTATTGTGAAAGGACGGTATTTTATGGGCACGAGATGTGTCCAGCCTTCGGCAATACTTTCATAATCCAATAAGATGAAAATGACATATAGTAAGATGAGAAATATGGTAAATACACTGAATAGTAGATCAATAGAATCTGATAATAAAGACCATAACCGGGGAACTGCTTCTTTTAGCGCATCCAGCAGGTTTTCTTTATTGAATAGTTCAGTGATGAATTTCGCGTCAATATTATCTCGCAAGAATTCGGAAAGCGAGGTGGGTACATTGCTATTGTATGTTCCATGAGAAAAGTATTGGATTAATAAGGCTTGTACTCTGCCGAATTCTTGTATCATAGGCGGCACCAACAGATAGAAAGCCCCGGCACCTATAATCAGAATAGTGAACAATGCGCAGAATATGGAGACAATTCTGTTTTTGAACTTTAGCTTGTATTGGAATAGTGTGACTAACGGGTATACCAAATAGGCTATGAGCCAAGCAATAAAAAAAGGTAATAGAACGCTACTTAGACGCTTCAGAAGCATTAATAGACCAATTATAATAACCCCTAAAATGACACCGCGGATGAAACTGTCGAAAGTGATCTTTTTACGTTCCATAATCCTGTTTTTTTATTACTGTTGGTTTGTTGTTTGTTGATCTTCCTTTATAGCCTGTAAATAACACTCCCGGCATAAAGGTTCATATTCTGCGGTTTCACCCAGCAGTACTTGTTTGTCATTTTTTACGGTACGGTGGGAAAATGATGCAAGTTGACCGCATTTTACGCAGATAGCATGTACTTTGGAGACTTCGTCGGCAATAGCACACAATCCTGGCATGGGGCCAAAAGGATTTCCGCGAAAGTCCATATCCAAACCAGCTACAATTACGCGTATGCCATTGTTGGCAAGTTGGTTACATACATTAATCAGGCCTTCGTCAAAGAACTGTGCTTCATCGATGCCTACCACGTCTATTTCAGAAGTGAATAGCAGAATACTTGCCGATGAGTCTATTGGAGTAGAAGAAATGGTGTGGCTGTCATGCGATACAACATCTGCTTCCGAATAGCGTGTATCTATCGCAGGTTTATATATTTCCACACGTTGCCTGGCAAATTTAGCACGTTTCAAACGACGTATCAGTTCTTCGGTTTTGCCGGAGAACATAGAGCCGCATATAACTTCAATTCTTCCTCTACGTTTAGTCTCTTGTATGTGATCTTCCGAGAATAGTACCATGTTTTAAAGTGTTATATTAAGTCGCAAAATTAATCATTTTGTTTGCTCACTGGCATTTTTTTCATTATTTATTTCTACATTTGTACCATTTAATACGAACGGAAAAGGATATGCAAGTATTATTGAAAGATATAGAACTGGATGTACAGGAATTGAAATGTTTGATACAGTCGATGTCCACTGATACTAACCCTGTTTTGAAGATAGTTGCCAAAAGGAGTATTTATCAGATGAAAGAACGGTTGGATGCACTGACTGCACTGCTGGACGCTACTTTTGTGATTACTCCGGCTAAACAATCGGCTTCTACTGTTGTAAAGACAGACTTGGAACATAAAGCTGTTGCCGATCTTACAAAGGAAGTTCCGGCTGAGACGGTTTTCATGCAGGATGATGAAGTTCCCGCTCCGCAGATTTTAGCCGAACGTATAAAACCGGCTATAGACCTATGTCATGCCATCAGTCTGAATGACTCGTTCCGTTTTACTCGTGAGTTGTTCAATGGGGATACGGCACGTATGAACGAAATAGTGGGACAGCTGGGTAAGGCTTCTTCATTGGAGGAGGCTATGTCTGTTTTTATGTCAAAGGTACAACCGGATGAAGAGAATGAGGCGGCTATTGATTTTGTAGAACTTCTCAAGAAGTATTTCAGTTAAGATAGCGGATATGGGAAAACTGTATGTAGTACCTACACCGGTAGGAAATTTGGAAGATATGACTTTCCGAGCTATTCGTATCCTGAAAGAAGCGGATCTGGTGTTGGCCGAAGATACGCGTACTTCCGGAATATTATTGAAGCACTTCGAGATAAAGAACGCAATGCAGTCTCATCATAAATTTAATGAACATAAAACGGTAGAAAGTGTTGTAAATAGAATAAAGGGCGGTGAGACTGTTGCATTAATTTCGGATGCCGGTACTCCAGGAATTTCCGATCCGGGTTTTTTGGTGGTTCGCGAATGTGTCCGTAATGGTATAGAGGTGCAATGTTTGCCGGGAGCTACGGCTTTCGTTCCGGCATTGGTGGCTTCAGGATTGCCAAATGAGAAGTTCTGTTTCGAGGGTTTTCTTCCTCAGAAAAAAGGTCGGATGACACGCTTGAAAAGGCTGGCAGAAGAACATCGAACAATGGTTTTCTATGAGTCTCCCCATCGGTTGGTAAAAGCGTTGACGCAGTTTTCTGAACATTTTGGGGCGGAACGGCAGGCGTCTGTCTCTCGTGAGATATCCAAGATACATGAAGAGACAATACGAGGTACTCTCACCGAATTGGTAGAACATTTTACAGCCAACGAACCGCGTGGTGAAATAGTAATTGTAGTAGCAGGAATAGACGATTAAATAACTTCATTAACAAAACGTAAAACAAAAGCGTATGAAAAAGTTAGCAGTTTTAATTGTGTGTGCAGCCGTAATGGCTTCATGTGATAGCTTTTCTGGTGGCAGTAAAGACCAGTTGAAAGCTGAAAACGATTCTCTTTTAATGGAATTGACTCAGCGTAATGCTGAACTGGATGAGATGATGGGGACTTTCAATGATATTTCGGAAGGATTTCGCCAAATAAATGCGGCAGAGAGCCGTGTGGATTTGCAACGTGGAGCAGTGGCAGAGGGTTCTCTGAATGCAAAGCAACAGATAGCATCGGATATTGAATTCATTCGCAAACAGATGGAGGAAAACAAAGAACAGATTGCTAAACTGCAGGCTATGTTGAAAAATAGCAAAACAAACTCTTCTCAATTGAAGAAAGCTGTTGAATCTTTGACGCAAGAGTTGAATGCAAAAACTCAGCGTATCGAAGAACTACAGGCAGAACTGGCTTCCAAGAATATTCGTATTCAGGAATTGGATGCCGCTGTAACAGATTTAAATGCGGTTAAGAGTGAACTGACTGCAGAAAATGAAGCGAAAGCTAAGACTGTGGCAGAACAGGACAAGGCACTTAATACTGCGTGGTTTGTGTTCGGTACAAAGAAAGAACTGAAAGATCAGAAGATTTTGAGTGGATCCGGCCTGTTCAAGAAAGGATCAGTACTGAAAGACGGTGATATCAATAAGGATTATTTTACTCAAATTGATATTCGTACCACCAAAGAAATAAAGCTGTATTCTAAAGATGCTGATGTTCTGACTACTCATCCAACAGGCTCTTATGCTTTGGAAAAAGATGATAAAGGTTTGCTGACTTTGAGAATAACCAACCCGAAAGAGTTTTGGAGTGTCTCCAAGTATTTGGTAATTCAGGTGAAATAGTTACTTGATTGATAATTGGATAGGGCTGTTTCAAAAGTGCGTTTGTGAATCTGCTTTTGAAACAGCCTTTTTATTATTCTTTTTATGTCTTATAAAAATCTTTTTTTTGATTTAGACGATACGCTTTGGGCCTTTTCTCTTAACGCTCGTGATACATATGAGGAGATGTATTGGAAATATGAGTATAACCGTTTCTTTGATTCTTTCGAACATTATTATTCGCTTTACCACCATCGTAATCTGGAACTGTGGGCTGAATATGCCGATGGAAAGGTGACGAAAGAAGAATTAAATCGTCAACGTTATCTCTATCCTCTTAAAGCTGTAGGAATATGTGATTCTGCTTTGGCAAAGGCATATGAAAAAGATGCTCTGGCTGCTATTCCTACCAAAAGCAAATTGATGCCTCATGCGCGTGAGGTGTTGGAATATCTTTCATCCAAATACAATTTGTATATTCTTTCAAATGGATTTAAGGAACTCCAGTCTCATAAAATGCATTCGTCAGGGATTGATAAATATTTCAAGAAGATAGTCCTTTCCGATGATATTGGAGTTTTAAAGCCTTGGCCGGAGATCTTTTATTTTGCCCTTTCGGCAACCCAATCCGAGCTGAAAGATTCGTTGATGATTGGGGATAGTTGGGAAAATGATATAGCTGGAGCTGCCGGAGTAGGGATGCATCAGGTGTTTTATAACTTGTCCGGTCGTATGGACTTACCTTTTATGCCTACTTATCAGATTTCTGATTTGAAAGAGTTGTTGGATTTATTGTAACATTGATAGATTAGTTGTACTTTTGTTTCTAATGATAACCGTATAAAACTACCATTATGGAGACTCTTATTCCTTTTGCTTTGTTGTGTTTTACCTCTTTCTTTACGTTGACTAATCCTTTGGGCACAATGCCTGTTTTTTTGACGATGACGCAGGGAATGACGGATAAAGAACGTCGTTCCATTGTCAGTCGTGCAACTTTAGTATCATTTATAACTTTGATGGTCTTTGTTTTTGCCGGACAGTTTCTTTTTAAGTTTTTCGGAATTTCTACAAATGGATTTCGAATTGCTGGCGGTGTTATCATTTTCAAGATAGGTTTTGATATGTTGCAAGCACGTTATACTCCCATGAAGTTAAAAGATGAGGAGATCAAAACGTATGCGGATGATATCTCAATAACTCCCTTGGGTATTCCGATGTTGTGTGGACCTGGGGCGATAGCAAATGCGATCGTATTGATGCAAGATGCACATTCTTTTGAAATGAAAGGGATACTTATAGGTACTATTGCCCTTATTTATTTTCTTACTTTTTTGATATTGAGAGCTTCTACTCGTTTGGTTAATATATTGGGTGAAACCGGTAATAACGTGATGATGCGTTTGATGGGGTTGATTTTGATGGTGATTGCTGTGGAATGTTTTGTCAGCGGAATGAAGCCTATATTGGTGGATATAATTAAAGAAGGGTGCTTGGAGATGATTAAATAATAGGGTAATTCTATTATAAAAAATCCCTTTATTCTAGCGATTTATGAAAATGCAAACTAAAATAAAGGGATTTGTTAATTGGGTTATTTACCTCCGTTTATCCATGTCTTTTCAGAATAGATATAAGAACCGTCGCCATAGGCCTTTTTCACATTCGGATTGCCGATGACTGCGCTGTTGCCGTAGGGTAGACGTTCTGGGTAACGGTTGATACCGCTTTGGGCATTTCTCGGATTAGTCAGTATTACATACTCTTCACCCATTGCTTTCAAACGACGTAAGTCGTTGTAAGTTTCTACTTGTTCATCCAGTGCTTGTGCCACATACTTCTGTTCGAAAAGTTTTTGGAGTGTCGGTGCACCCAAAGACGATGCATAGGCTTTTGCTGTTGTTGCAGCAGCTGGCACAGTGGTTTCATCTCCAAACCAAGTCAGAATTTCCGTAACAGAAGCCTCTACTGCTTTTTGATACGCTGAGGTGGCGTCAACGTTTGAACGCAGCTGAACTTCTGCTTGAATAAAATAGAGTTCGGCTTTACTCATGATATGAATGGGTTGTGAACCGAACAAATACCACGTTGGCTGATATTTCATTACTCTGGCGTCATCTACTGTCTTAGCAATAGTTTCATCTCCCGGAATATAAGCTTCTCCTAAAGCATTCAGATAATAATCTAAACGAGGGTCATCTGTAGCTTCCATCAGACTTGATACTGTCTTTGAAGGTGCTGTGTATTGACGGCTGAAAACATAGGCGCTCCATGGATTGTCGCATGTGGAACCATTAAATCCTGTAACCGTAAATCCTTCGAATCCATTGTCTATTGCTTGTTGTACGGATGTTGCTACTTCGGAAAGTACATTAGGTTCTACCGCCAGCTTATGTAACAGGTAGCGTGCTTTCAGAGCATGAGCGGCTGCCAGCCACTTAGATGCGGCCCCTTTGTAGGCAATGTCTTGGTTGCCGGCATTGGTCATACTTTTACCTTTTTCCAAGTTATCGATAGCCTTGTCGAGTGTAGCCAAAATGCCGGTATATACATCTTTCTGTGCATCTAATTTGGGTTGTAGGTTGCCTTGTCCTTGTACAGCTTCGCTATAAGGGATGTCGCCGAACATATCAGTCAGGACACCGAAGTTTACGGCTTCTAATATTTGTGCCATTCCCAGTATATCAAACTGTCCTACATTACCCGGTACCTCATTCTCTATTTTGCTCTGCATTTGGCGTATATTCTGCAAGTTGCCATAGGTGGAGTTCCATACATTATTAAAGGTCGTAGAAGCTGCCCATTCGCTTGAGTTGCGCATTTCGGCAAACATTAATTGGTTGTTTCCCATACCTACCTCTTGTTCGTTGAGTGAGGAAAGATAAAAGGCGAAGTCGCCCGATACGGTACTGAAACCTGTGGACATAATAGCGTCTGTCAATTGGAGTGCTGCTGGAACAGCTTCCGGTGACGGGTGTTCATTGTCCTTGTTGATACGGTCAAATGCATCTTCCGTACATGCTGTCAGGCCAAAGAGAACCACCGTCAAAGTCATGAATATGTATTTTTTCATAATCAAAATCTTTATGTTGTATGTTTAGAAATTAATAGTAAGACCACCACCGAAGCTGGATGTATTAGGAACAGAGAATCGTTCGAAGTATCCGCTCATGTTATTGTTACCTTGCGACGACTCTGGATCGAAGTTCGGCAAGTTGGCCCAAATAAGCACGTTACGAGCAAAACCGTAAATAGAAATGTCGAAGATGCCGAGTTTGGGCAATTGATAAGTTAATGTCAGATCACGCAACTTGACGAAACTCGTATCATAAATACCGGATTCGGTGATATTGTAATAAGCCTGATAGTAATCGGCCTTATTCACTTCAATTGTATTAGGCTGTCCTGTTACCTCATCTATACCTTCGGCAATCATACTTCCTTCGTGGTAGGGGAGCGATTCTTTGGTGGTACCGAAATAGTTCAATGTCATGTTTGTTCCATGATACATCTTTCCACCTTGTTGCCAACTCCATGTGGTAGAGAGTGAAAGACGTTTGTAGCGACCACCCAGCGTAAAACCGGTAGTGAAGTCGGGAGAGCAGTTACCTAAATCTTGGCTATTGCCCGAAGATTGGGGCAGACCGTTTAATAACAGCAAGTTTCCAGCCTCATCGCGCTTGAAGCCCAAACCATATATATTCGGATAGGTACATCCTGCCTGGGCACGAACTTGCGGTTCAACGAACCCACCCAGCATAATGGATTCCACACCTGGAGCCAGCTCTATAACCTTGTTATTAACTTTCGTAAAGTTGATACCTAAATTTAGGTCGAAGTCTTTGGCTTGCAGAATAGCAGTATTAATAGAAAGTTCGTGAGCATGTGTACGCATCTTTCCGGCGTTTGTCAACATCTCCTGATAGCCTGTCGCTCCATCTACGGGTACATAGAATATCTGATCTTCTACATTCTGTAAACTGTATGTGTATTCCACTTTCAAGCGACTACCGAAGAAGTGCAAGTCGGCACCTATTTCGTAGTTGGTTGTATTTTGTGGTTTCAATCCTTCATCATATACTCGGTAGTAGGGTATGAAAGTAGATACTCCACTGGGAAGAGGGTAGGTAACCGGATAGTAAGAATACATACCTCCGCCGTAAGTCGGGGTGTAATAATAGTTGGCATAATAATTACCAGCCTGACCTACCTGTGCGAATGAAGCGCGGAGTTTACCGTAGTTCAATATTTTATTATTCTGCAAGAAAGGTAATTTGGTGAATTCCCAGCCTAATGATACCGAAGGATAGAAGAAGCTGCGACTACCGCGTGGCATGGTCGACACATAGTCATTACGTCCGGTTACGGTCAGGTACACCTGATCTTGCCATGACATTGAAAGGCTTCCGAAAAAACCCACAGTACGTTCCTGTCGCTTATACTCGCTGGATGTTAGTGAAGTAGCGTTTCCGATATTAGTAAAACCGGGGAAGTTAAAGTTACTGCCGTAATAATCCCAGTTACGGATGCTCTCATGATTGAATTCGTTACCTAATATTACGTTTAGTCTCCATTCGTCACTTTTACCGAATTTACCGTCAAAGTTAACTGTAAACAGGTTATTGAATACATTGTGCTGAGAACCGTAATTTTCTATATCTCCACCTTTCAATGATGATGTACTGCCCATTTCACGTATGGTGGCATAATCTGACGTCCAGATGTCAAGACCGGCCTGTTCTCTTATCTTGAGGGAGAAGTTCTCTCCTAAACCTAAATTTGGCTGATATTCCAAATAAGTATTGCCAAAAGCACGGTTGGTATGCTGAAGGTATTCGTTATGTTCCGCCCACCAATAAGGATTGGTAAATGAAGTGGAACGGAATAATATCTGGTTCGTTGGATTTCCCGGTTCGTGATTGGGAATTCCTTTCAAATCATATTCGGCTGGGGCTGAATAAACTACATTCATGATACCATCGTTGGCACCAGGTGCGGAAGTGATTTTGGTAGATGAGTAGTTTATGGAGAATCCTGTATTCCACTGTGGATTGATTTTCCAGTCTACCAATCCGCGTGCTCCCCAACGATCCATTCCTGTTGAAGGAATGATACCATTTTGGTGTGAATTGTTCACGCCGAAAGAATAGTTTATTCCGTTGATACTTTGTGACAGATTTACGTTGGTGTTTTCAGTAAATCCAGTGCCTAGGAAGTCTCCCACATTATCATAAATCTGTGGTGTTGTCCAGCCGCTCAAACCTGCTTGTGCACGCTTAGGGTTATAATATTGTCCTTCGTGCATACCATCTGTCGCTGTATATTGGTTGTTCATGTTTCCACCATATTTAGGGTCGTTGGCCAGTTCGCTGATTTTCGGTCCCCAAGTCATGGAAGAAGTCGGATCATATCCTGCGGTAATACTGTTACCTTGCGAATATATATCTTGGCGTTCGAATTTGCGTGAAACTCGCTGTGCGCTCAGGTTTGTTGAAATCGTCACACTTGGCTTGTTCATATTGTTTTTGGAACCACGCTTGGTTGTGATCACAATTACGCCGTTGGATGCACGAATACCATACAATGCGGATGCTGCCTGTCCTTTCAGCACATTCACCGACTCTATATCTTCAGGATTGATATCGATGCTGCGATCGGCATAGTTGGCGCCTGTCACAGAATTTCCGGTATCAAAGTCGGCAGTTGTGTTTATCGGCATGCCATCTATTACATATAGCGGTTGGTTGTTGCCGTCGAACGAACGAGCACCACGAATTATAATCTGAGAAGAAGCGCCCGGTGCACCCGATGACTGACGGATGTCCACACCTGTCAGTTTACCTTGTATCGCACTAGCAAGCGATGTCGTTCCTGCTTTGTTCAATTGTTCTGAATTCAAATCCTGTGCCGCATAACCCAATGCTTTACGGTCGCGTTTGATACCCATAGCAGTTACCACAACTTCATCAAGTTGTTCGGCATCTGATTTGAGTATTACTCTTACATTTGGTTTAATTGCAACTTCCTGTGTTTGCATACCAACGAACGAAACACGCAAAGTCTTCGCAGAACTGCAAAAACTGTAAATGATTATATATTAACTGTTTATAATAAAGTAATAAATCTGCTACATTCAATAAAAACATTAATAGCAAGTACTTTATCGCATATTGAAAATGCCATTAACTTACTAATGTGCTACCAATATAGATGTTACATTCTTGTTTTCTAGTGCGTTATACTTAAGAATAATGCTTATTTCATACTATTATCATGTACTTATGGTTTTCTTTAGTTTTTTTTGTAAATAAAAGTGTATTAATAACAGATGTTAGCAAAGGGGAAATAGAAAGAACGTATCCAAAGAGAAACGGGACTATTATGTCAAAATAAAGTAATGCATAAAGTTTCTAATTTGAGGAAATTAGCAGGCCAATGGCCTGCTAATATACAAAATAAAGAGAGATGCCTATCAACAGTGGGCATCTCTCTTTGATATTACCAAAAGTAGTAATTATATTTTTGTATTGTTATTACTCTACTTCTTTGGTTCTTTTTACATATTAATCTATAAATAGTCTATTTTATTTCAATCGCTGTGTTATAATCACTTTCACGATTCGGAATAATCCACTTCCAGAAAGTTTCATCATAATTACCTGCTTTATCGAAACCATAAGTTCCACTAATGAACTGGCTGTAATTACCCCCTTCTGCAATAGATGGACGGACAACAGGATCACCCCAACGTTTACAATCATACCAACTGAATCCTTCGCCCCATAATTCTAAACGACGATACTTTTTGATTTCTTTCAATAAATCTTCTCCGGTAGCAGTACAAGTATATTGTGGATCACGTCCACTAGTGAGATTCAACTCTTTCAAGCTATTCTGTGCATCAGTCGGATCTGCACTCAGATGATAGTTAGCTTCCGCTTCAATTAACAACATTTCAGATGCTCTGAAAATTGGTTGACAACCAACAGCCGGTTGAGCTGTAGCCTGGAACTTTAAACTTGCATAGGCATAGGATTGATCTGCAGCTGCTGCAACAACCCCTTTCGTGTATTGGCTCGCTTTCAGATAAGCAGTTTCATCTGTAAAATAGTTTATATCATCATCATCTGTGTAGATAACTTCTTCAAAGGTTTTACCAGCAGGTAAAAATGCAGATTCTGTAAGGAATAGCCCTTTACGGATATCTGTATCTGGAAATGATTCTACTAATGCACGATTAATGCACACATTAATTCCTTGCTGAGCGTAATAACCGTTACAAGCCATAAAGAGTTGCCATCCATAATACCAGATAGTTTCAGAGGCATCATTGTATACACCCCAAATCCATTCATTGTTAGGTTCACAAAAACCACTGCGATAGGAATTTACATCCATTAACGCAAAACCTTCACGGGCTAAAGAAGCATGTGTTTTTGCAGTAGCATAATCTTCACGTGTTAAGGCTGCACGCGCATAAATGGCATGAGCTACCGGTGCATCCGGAAAACTAATAGTGGAAGTAGCTTCTGCATATACATCATTGCGGGTCAATCCTGAAGCGTCATACAGTCTGATAGCCTCATCAAGATCATCATATATTTGTTCATAAGTTTTTGCTAATGTGGATAAAGCCATATCTGTTTCCCCGCCGGCTTCTGATACTTCCTTTGTACGCAGTACTATGCCGTCAGTTGCACCATTATTACTACGCGCCCAAGGGAGACAATAGAACTCTGATAAACGGAAGAAAGAATAAGCCCGGAATGTCAAAGCTTCAGCCTTTAAAAAATCTTTCATTTCCTGTGTACCTTCAGCCTTATCAATGCGATCGATCACTGCATTGGCATTTCCAATAATCAAATAATAATAATACCAAGGATAAGAATCATAGATAGAACTGCTATTCTGTGTTTGGCTCGATTCGTTATTCATAATCGGCGACCATCCCGGAGACATGTAGGGGAAGTTCAAATCCTGTCCTGCATATTCTCCATACAGTACTTTCATTGTTCCTTCACCGTTGAACATCTGTCCGTAATAGCCATGCTGTTGAACCATTGTCCGGCAAATACCGTTGATAACAAGTTTGGCATTATCCGTTGTAGAGAAAATAGCATCTCCTTCTGCTGTCTGTGTAGAGTCAGTCTTAAGCCAGCTGTCCGAACAAGAGGTAAGCCCCATGAGACAGCCGAGGCCGAATATCATAGCTTTTTTGAATGTATATTTCATAATAGGTTTCATTTTAGAAGTTTAAATTAAGTCCGAGCGTAAAGACACGCGCTGCAACGAACGTGTTATCTTGAGAACCGCTGAAGCTATATTGAGGATTCATACCTTTACGTGCAGTGAAAGTAGCTGCATTCTCTATTGAACCGTAAATGTTCAAACCGCTTAATCCCCATTTATTAACCATTCTTTTAGGGAATGAATAGTTCAGATTGATGTTCTTGATGACAAAATAAGAAGCATCTGTCAACCAGCGTGAGCTTGCGCCGTAGGAAGTGGAAGCCAAACCGGAGAGGTCAAACTGAGGAGTACCGTTAGGATCCAGACGGTTAGGGGAATCAGCCGTCATACCTTCCGGAGCAACTTTCCATCCATTTAACACATCTTTGTGCAAAGCACTTGGTCCGTTTGTCGTAGTATACATCAAACCTTGGTAGTTATAATCGTATACTTTCCCACCTAATGAATATGTGCAGAGAACAGAAAGTGTAAGATCTTTCCAAGTCAGAGCTGTATTGATACTTCCGTATACATCAGGCAATGCACTTCCTTGCCAGTCTTTTTCTGCATACGAGGTGTTGTACACATAGTTCTTATCATTGATAGTAACATAATCTCCTCTTGCTTTTAATGCATTGACTGTACCTTCACTCAATTGTGAATTCGCATTATAAAGAGCGCGTCCATTCATTTGGTCTACACCGGCATAAGTATAGGTGTAGAACTCATAGACGCTATGTCCTTCACTGTAATTCTGTGTTCCATGCAGAATGTCCTTACCACCAGGCAATTTAGTGATTTCGTTGTGAATAGTAGTCAAATTCAAACCAATGTTCCATTTCCAGTCTTTAGTCCGGATAGCATCTACATCCATAGCAACCTCAAGACCTGTATTGCGCACACTACCTATGTTTGCAAAATATTGCGACATGCCAGTTGGAGACTCAGAAGCATACCAATCTGTTGCACCCGCAGAAAGTGGATTGTAAACAGTGAAAAGTAGATCTTTAGAGGTTTTGTTGAAGAAATCCAAAGAGAAGTTGAAACGGTTGAACAAACGGCCTTCCAATGCAATATCCAATGAACCGGAAGTTTCCCACTTCAAGTTATTATTAGGTACCTGAATCTTATAGAATGCACCGATACCCGCATTAACATCCGAATAGAAAAGTTCTTTATAGGCATAATAATCAGCTCCGGCATCATTACCCACTTCACCATAAGAAACACGGAATTTCAGGTTATCAATCCATGTAAGATCTTTCATAAATTTCTCTTGAGAGATTATCCAGCTTGCTCCCAATGACCAAAAATTACCCCATGGTTCATAGAAACGTGAGGAACCGTCGCGACGGAATGAAGCGTCCATGAAATATCTCTCGGCAAAGTTATAACGTGCACGAGAAAGGTAACTTTCTGTCGTATATTCCTGCGTATAACCATCGATGCTTGTCATTTTAGCAAAGTTGCTCATTTCGATGTTGTCGCTGACTTTCATCTGCTCTTTCATCATAAAGTCATAGTTATAGGAATGTTTGAAAGATTCATGTGCTAATAAGACATCAATATGATGCTTGTCGAAATCATGTCCCCAAGTCAGTTCTTGTGTAAAGCGATATTCGCGAGTACGGGCATGCATTTTGGAAAGACGTCCGTTATTAGCAGCACCGTCACCACAATAAGGATTGTTAAAGCTTTTTTCTGTGTTATTTACATTATAGAGGTCTCCTCTCACTGTTGCTGCAAAATCTTTCAGGAAAGAAATCGTACCATACACCTGGCCTGATACAGCATTGCGTTCCTTGCGGTTGACATCATTCTGGATTTCATAGATGATATTGCGTCCGCTTAAGTATCTATAATTATTTATATCATACGAATTGCCATTCTCGTCAGTGGCAATACTTCCGTCTTCATTATGCATCATATAAGGATAAACGGGAGCCATTTGTCCTGCAGTATAGAACGGATTTGCATAATATTGGTCATAAGCAGTAGCCTGATAGTTAGAGCCGGACATGGTTCCACTCAAGCTTACGCCTGTCTTAAACCAGGAAGTCGGCTGATAATTTGCTTTCAAACGTGCGGTAAAGCGGTCATAATCGGAACCTATGATATAACCCTTCTCATTCAGATAACCAAAAGAAGAGAAAACATCATATTTATCACCCATAGCATCTGCACTGGCAGTATATTCTTGGCGATAGCCTGTACGTTCCAATGCATCCAACCAGTCCAAGTCATTATAGCCCGGTTTTACCTTTGCCACAAGTTTGCCATTTTCATCGAACATATCAGCACCGCTCTTATCAAAGATAGGAGATTTAACAACACTGTTAACATTCTTAGAGGCTTCAAATGCCTGCTCTGCAGGCATTCCTGCATTTTTCTGATAATAACTTTGCATACCAGAACGCATTGCCTCCATCCATTGGTTTACTCCCAGTTTCTCATATTCAGGAATACCACGAGTGTACATACCTTGTTTTACACCTATTCTAAAATTCAGCTTATGGCTCTTACCTTTCTTGGTAGTAATCATAATAACGCCATTAGCCGCTTTATTTCCATAAAGAGCAGCAGACGACGCATCTTTCAAAACAGAAATAGATTCTATATCCTGAGGATTAATATCATTTAAACTTCCACCATAAGGAGAACCGTCCACAACAATTAACGGAGCGTTTGTCCCATTAACAGAACCAAATCCACGAATACGAATTTCAGATTTGTCACTACCCGGCTCACCGTAAGAGTTGTTCACCTGAATACCGGGAGCGGCACCTTCCAAGGTTCCCGTCACCTCTGTAACAGGACGCATTTCTAATTTTTTGGAATCAATAGAAGCCACAGCACCTGTAATAGATTGTCGGCTCGCTGTACCATAAGCAACAACTACAACCTCATCAAGCATCTCACTATCAGACTTTAACGTAACTTGTACGCGTGGCTTGATAGCAACCTCTTGCGTCTGCATACCAATATACGAAATCTGCAAAGTTTTCGCAGAACTTGGTACGTTCAGTAAAGTAAAATCACCATCTACATTGGTAATAGCACCAATTTGTGTACCTTTTACCAATACAGAGGCTCCAATAACTGGCTGCCCGTCTTCTTCAGAAATTACAACACCTGTAACCTTCTGGGTTTGGGCAGTTACTAGGCCTATTCCGACAAAAAGACAGGCCAATAACAGCATTAATTTTCTTTTCATAAATTCTCTCTTAAAGTTTAACTTTACATTAATTGTTTCTTTACTCTAACAAAATGCAAATATATTAATAAATATGAAACAGGCAACTATTTTATTGAAAAAACCTTGTAAATCTATCAATCTGTTAATGAAAATAGCGATTTTATGCTGAATAACAGTTTTTGTATAATTAAAGAAGCTCAAAATAGTATTATTCGCTATCACTATGTTTCTGCTGTTTTAGCTAATTATTAATCTGAATACATGTATTTTAAAACAAAATGGTTAAAAAATCGCCGGTATTGATGCGGTTTTACAGAATAATCAAAGACATCTTGTGTCTTTTTTGCAGCCTCTAAAGCTAGATTACAAAAAAAGAAATGCGACTTTTCACAGATATTAATCCTTGTTCAACTCTGGTTTTGCACAGAATATTGTCTTATTTGTTTATAGTATTAATTTAAACAGTTTGAAATGAATAAAATTATTTACAATCTTGTGTACAACAGAAAGAAATGCCTGAATAAAAAAGGAATGGCATTAGTACAAGTCGAAGCTTATTTAGGCAGAAAGAAAAAGTATTTCTCAACCAAGGTCTATTTGAAACCGGAACAGTGGGATAACAAAAAGTTGATTGTTAAAAATCATCCTAATGCAGACGCTCTGAACAGGTTGATTTATGAATTTGTTGCAACAATAGAAAAAAAGGAACTGGAATTATGGCAGCAAGGTAAGCGAATCTCTCTAGAGCTATTAAAAAACGCCTTAACTACACAGGAAAATAACTCTTCGTTTATATCCTTTTTCAGGCAAGAGGTTATGAACTCATCTTTGAAAGATAGTACTAAACGCAATCATCTTTCTACACTTATGCTGTTGCAAGAATTCAAAAAGAACATAACATTTTCAGATTTGACATTTGAGTTAATTTCGTCTTTCGAATACTTCCTACAATTGAAAGGGTATCATACCAACACTATTGCCAAACACATGAAACATCTGAAACGGCATGTAAATATAGCTATAAACAAAGAATATATTGAAATACAGAAGTATGCTTTTAGAAAGTATAAAATAAAAACAATAGAAAACAAACACACCCATTTGGTGCCGGAAGAGTTGGAAAGACTGGAAAATCTGATTTTATCAGGCAGATATGTCAAGTTACAAAAGTCCTTGGATGCTTTCTTGTTCTGTTGTTATGCTGGAATGAGATATTCCGATTTTATTAATTTGTCTTCTGAAAATTTCGTAGATATCAATCAGGAAACATGGCTTATATACAAGTCTGTGAAGACAGGAACGGAAGTGCGCCTTCCTCTTTATCTGCTCTTCTCAGGAAAAGGAATTGCGATTCTTAATAAATATCGAGATAATTTGGAAGATTTTTTTCATTTAAGAGATAACTCAAATGTCAATAAGGATTTGATAATTATCACAAGATTGGCAGGATTGTCAAAAAGGATATCCTTTCATTCTGCGCGCCATACCAATGCTACTTTACTCATATATAATGGTATAAATATTACTACAGTGCAAAAACTACTCGGACACAAAAGCGTAAAGACTACGCAGGTATATACCAATGTAATGGATATGACTATTATTCATGATTTGGAGAAAATGAAGTAAGCAACTACTATCGCTGGGAAAAAGGTGGATATGTAGCATTGAAACCAATAGTTTCATCGGTCGAAACGATGAGCTTCCCATATTAAAACAAACTGTTCATTACTGTGAACTAATACTTTATCTTATTTTGTAAATAAAATAAGATACTGTATCTGTTTAGTCACACGATACACAGCGTGATAGATATTTGTAAAGATATTTATCTACCACGTCTATCTATCACGCTTTAATGTATTTATAATCAGATTTATAGCCCCTGCAATGTGATAGCATGACAGATGTTTTTCGTTTTTGAACTAATAGAAGAAGTCCGTTTGGATTCAATTATAAAAGAGAGACTTCATGAGTATCAATGCTTTTTACTTACAAAAATATTTCAAAAAAGTGATGAGTATACTTATAATGTGATTGTTTTTCAGCAACCATTTATGTAAAACACTAATTATCAATGGAAATTACAAGCTATAAGTAGCATTTTAGTAATATAGTTACATTATCAGATACGACTAAAACAATATCTATCGATACCTTTATTCTGAACAAATACTTTATTGCCGATTGTAAATTGTTTATTTTAAATTATTTGCATCTGAGTGAGTTCTGCGAAAACTTTGCAAATTTCGTATATTGGTATGCAAACACAGGAAGTGGCTATCAGACCCCATGTAAGAGTAATCATGAAGTCTGATAATGAAATGCTTGACGAAGTTGTTGTTGTTGCTTATGGTACAGCAAGTCGTCAGTCTATTACCGGAGCTGTTGCTTCAATTGATGCAAAAAAGCTGGAAATGCGTCCTGTAACAGAGGTTTCAGGGACTTTGGAAGGTGCTGCTCCTGGTATTCAAGTAAACAATACTTATGGTGAACCTGGTAGTGATGAATCTAAGATTCGTATTCGTGGATTTGGCTCTGTAAATGGAACTAATGATCCGTTGATTGTAGTAGACGGCTCCCCTTATGGTGGAAGTTTAAACGATATTAATCCTCAGGATATAGAATCTATTTCTGTTTTGAAAGATGCGTCGTCTGCTGCTCTTTATGGAAATAAAGCGGCTAATGGCGTTATTATGATTACTACCAAGAAAGGTAAGAGCCATAAGCTGAATTTCAGAATAGGTGTAAAACAAGGTATGTACACTCGTGGTATTCCTGAATATGAGAAATTAGGAGTAAACCAATGGATGGAAGCAATGCGTTCCGGTATGCAAAGCTATTGGGAAAAGGATGCTGGTGTAACTCCGGAAGATGCGTTTGAATATTCTAAATCTGTGAATGACGACATCGTCTTCTCTTCTATTTTTGATAAGAACGGAGCTGATATGTTCGATGAGAATGGAAAATTTGTGGCAAAGGTAAAACCTGGTTACAATGATTTGGATTGGTTGAAAGCATTAGAACGTACTGGTTATCGTCAGGAATACACAGCTAGTGCGGATGCTATGGGTGATAAATATGATATTTTCTCTTCTTTCGGTTATTTGAGTGAGAAAGGATATATTATCGGTTCTGATTATGACCGCTTTACCGCACGTTTGAAAGCAAATTATCAGCCAACTTCCTGGTTTAAGACAGGCGTAAGCTTGAGTGGAACCATGTCCGGCTCTAACTATCAGGCTACTGCTTATGACCAATATTATGCAAATCCGTTCTATACTGCAGGACAAATGGCTCCCGTTTATCCTTATATGATGCATAATGAAGACGGAAGTATTGCCACTGATGTAAATGGCAACTCTTATGATATAAGCAATTATGATTACTTGAGTGGTCGCAATATTATTTATGAAATCCAGAATGATATCAACCGTAAGGAACGTAACACTATATCAGGTCAGGTATATGGTACTATTACTTTTTTGAAAGATTTTGCAGCAACAGTAAGGGGGGACCTCTATAATGTAAATAACACAGAGAAAAACTTCAACAACCCCTATTGTGGTGATGGAGCCGCTAATAACGGACGTCTTTCCAAGATGCATGCCCGTACTCGCGAATATCGCTTTACACAAGAACTGACTTGGGGGCATAATTTCGACAAGCATCATATTGATGTCTTATTAGCACATGAATCTTTCAAACATTCCTATAACTATGACTTTATGATGAAAGAGCAGATGAAAGTCAGCGACAACATCGAAATGAGCAACTTTGCTAAAATGACAAGCATCGATGGTTATACGCAGGAATATACGACAGAAAGTTACCTTTCTCGTGCACGTTATAACTTTGCCGAGAGATATTTCATGGACGCTTCATTCCGTCGCGACGGTTCCTCACGTTTCTATGAACCATGGGGTAATTTTTGGTCATTGGGAGCAAGCTGGATAATCTCTCAAGAGAAATTTATGAAAGATCTTACATGGATTGATAACCTGAAATTCCGTGTTTCTTATGGTGAAGTGGGTAATGATGCCGGAGCTGATTATTATGCCTATAAAGAACTTTTCTATTCGGATGTTAATGCGGGTATCGGTGCATTCTATAAGATTCAGGTACCTAATAATAACTTGAAGTGGGAAACTTCCGGTTCATTGGATATTGCATTGGAAGGCCGTTTGTTCAACCGTTTCAACTTCTCTTTGGATTTCTTCAACAAAACCTCTAAAGATCTACTTTTCACTGTTTACAATCCACTTTCTGCGGGTGCAACAGATTGGTATGCTTCTGAGTCTCCAACTGGCATGTCGCAATATTTTGCAAACATAGGTAGTGTGCGCAATACAGGTCTTGAGGTTGCTATGGATGTAGATGCTATCCGGACTAAAGACTGGAAATGGAACATTGGTTTGAATTTGACTACTATTCACAACGAAATCACTAAATTGCCTGGTGGTAAGGACATTCTGCATGGAACACAGAATTACAGTGAAGGACATAGCGTCTATGAGTTCTACACCTATACTTATGCCGGTGTAGACCAAATGAATGGACGCGCTCTTTATAATGCGAATTCACAATTGAGTGAAGGTACAGTCAATGCATTAAAAGCAAGAGGAGATTATGTTACTATCAATGATAAGAACTATGTGTACAACACCTCGTATGCAGAAAAAGACTGGCAAGGAAGTGCATTGCCTGATGTATACGGAAGTATCAATACAGCTCTGACTTGGAAAGATCTTACACTTTCTGTTCTCTGCACATATTCATTAGGTGGGAAAGTATACGATTATAACTATCAAGGTTTGATGTATACTACTACGAATGGACCGGGAGCTTTACATAAAGATGTATTGAATGGCTGGCAAGCTGTTCCGGAAGGTATGACTGAAGATTCTTCCAATCGTTTGAATCCGAATGGAACTCCTCAGTTTGACCTTTCCAGTCTGGCTTCTACTTCTTATGGCGCAAGTTCACGCTGGTTGACAGATGCTTCTTATTTTGTTATTAAGAATATTAATCTGAACTATGCATTCCCCAAGAAGGTGGTTACTAAATGGGGATTAAGCGGTTTGAACATTTACGGTTCAATAGAGAATGCAGCTACTTTCACTGCACGTAAAGGTATGAACCCGCAATATAGTTTCAGTGGCTCTCAGGACAATACATTCGTTACAGCACGTGTATTTACGCTCGGACTTAATTTAAACTTCTAAAACGAAACCAATTATGAAATATACATTCAAAAAAGTTATGACACTCGGCTTTGGCTGTCTCATGGGGCTTACTTCTTGTTCGGACAGCTGGCTCAAGACCGATTCTACAGAGACTGCAGGGGGAGATGTTATCTTCTCTACAACGGATAATGCCAAACTTGCTATCAACGGTATTTGCCGGACAATGGTACAACAGCATGGTTATTACGGGCAAATGTTCAATGGTGAAGGAACCATGAAGCTTCTTTATGGAGAATATCCAGGACAGGATTTTAATTTTCCTTATATGGCACCGGGGTGGTCACCGATTATGAATAATGCATCAAGCCAAACACAGAATAGCAGTTCTATCTATGATTCTTATCCTTGGTATTACTACTATTTGATTATTGGAAATGCTAATGCGGTAATCAATCGAATTGACAAGGCTGAAGGTTTACAAGAGGAGAAAGACTTCTTGAAAGCTGAGGCGCTGACATTTCGTGCTTATTCATTCTTCCGTTTAGCCGAGTTTTATTGCGACTCTTGGGAACGTAGTAATAATGGAACCACTAGTGGTATAGTACTGCGTACAGAGGAAGTGTCAGAAGCCGGCGGGGAAACAGATATGGCTTTATCCACATTAGCAAAAACTTATGAACAAATCTATGATGACCTTGATGAAGCTCTTAACTTATATGAATCTTCTGGGTTGACTCGTGATGACATTTACTGGGATGCTACTTCTACTATTAGTTTTCCGGATGCACCGGTGGCCCATGCTATTTATGCCCGTGCTGCTTTGACACGTAAAGATTATGCTATAGCAAAAAAACATGCTGCCTTGGCACGTGAAAACTTCCCATTGATGGATAAGAATACATATTATAGTGGTTTCTGTAGCCCTAGTAGTGAATGGATTTGGGGTGTATACAATGATGCCTCTGAAACTATTTGGTATTATGGATGGCAACTCTTTATGGCTTGTAACGGTTATTATGCACAGCAAGGGATTGATGTGTGCATTAATCGAGATTTAATAGAATCTTTTGCAGACAGTGATATTCGTAAAGGACTATTCCTTACAGAATCTACTTTCTTACCGGAAGATGGAAGCCAAGCATTTTTAGATGTAGTATCTCAGACAAGCCGTAATGCTAATAATTTTAATACCAAGACAGAAGAAGGTAAGGCAGCTTATAGGAAAGCTAATCAATATGCTAAAGGTGCTGTTGCATCAGCTGCAACTCAGCCCTATGCTTATGCAAGTTTGAAGTTCCAAGCTACAGCTCAGCCGGCTGTTGGTTGTCAGCCTATTTTCAGAGCATCTGAGATGTTGCTGATTGAAGCAGAAGCTAATTATTATCTGAGTACAGATCCGACTGATGCACAGAATAGCTTGAAAGAGTTGAATCTCACTAGTGGACGTGATCCACAATATACTTGTACTGCTACCGGAGAAGATTTATTGAAAGAAATCAAAAAGTATCGTCGTTTAGAATTATGGGGCGAAGGATTCAGTTGGTATGATTGTAAACGTTGGGGTGATCCTGTTGTCCGTCCATCTATTGCAGAAGGGGGTAATTACAGCCAGTTCATTAGTGGAACTTATGGTTTCGATAAAGCAGGTAATTATGATGAAACTTTCTGGAAGTGGATTATTCCGAATCGTGAAAGTGATTATAACACAGCGATTGAAATAAAATAGACTATTTATAGATTAATATGTAAAAAGAACCAAAGAAGTAGAGTAATAACAATACAAAAATATAATTACTACTTTTGGTAATATCAAAGAGAGATGCCCACTGTTGATAGGCATCTCTCTTCATTTTATATATCAGTGGATCATTGGCTTTGTTATTCTCTTTATATTAGAGACTTTAGATATTACTTTATTTTAACATTACAAATTTGTTCTTCTTTGAACACGTTTTTTTCTATTTACCTTCTGCTAACATCTGTTATTAATGCACTTTTATTTACAAAAAAGGACCAAAGAAAACCATAAGTACATGATAACAGTATGAAATAAACATTATTCTTAAACATAACACACTAGAAAACAAGAATGTAACATCTATATTGGTAGCACATTAGTAAGTTAATGATATTTTCAATATGCGATGAAATACTTTCTATTAATGTTTTTATTGAATGTAGCAGATTTATTGCTTTATTATAAACAGCTCATATATAATCATTTACAGTTTTTGCAGTTCTGCGAAGACTTTGCGTGTTTCGTTCGTTGGTATGCAAACACAAGAAGTTGCTATCAAACCTAATCTGCGAGTGGTGTTAAAGTCTGATGCAGAGGTGCTTGATGAGGTTGTTGTGACGGCAATGGGGATCAAACGTTCAGAAAAGGCATTGGGCTATTCTGCAACTTCTGTAAATAGTGAACGTATAACAGAGACACGTACTTCTGATATTATGTCTAGTTTATCTGGCAAAATTGCGGGTGTACAAATTTCTAATACTTCTTCCGATCCGGGAGCTTCTAATTCTGTAATTATTCGTGGTGTTAGTTCTTTGTCTGGAAGCAACCAACCGTTGTATGTAGTAGATGGAGTGCCTTTGAATAATTCTGCTGTATATTCTACGGATGGTTTGAATAGTGGCTATGACTTTGGTAACGGTGCAAATGCTGTAAATCCGGATGATGTGGAAAGCATGACGATCTTGAAAGGTGCTGCGGCAACAGCTCTTTATGGTAGTCGTGCTGCTAGTGGAGTTGTCATGATTACTACTAAAACCGGGAAAAAGAATAAGGGTTTGGGTATTGAGTATAATGGTGGTTTACAGTGGTCTACTATCTTACGTTTGCCCGAATTTCAGAACGAATTTGGTATGGGCTGGAATGGAGATCATACAGAACTTGAGAATGGTTCATGGGGACCTCGTTTTGACGGTTCTATGCAACTTTGGGGTAACAAATATGAAAACTCTCAAAAGCTGAAACCCTATTCTCCGATAAAAAATAATATAAAAGATTTTTTTGATGCTGGTTTTCGCTATAATAATAGTGTTTCATTTAATGGGGCTACTGATAAGAGTGAGTACTATGTGTCTTTTTCTCAGATTAGCGATGATGGTATGGTTCCTACTGATGCAGACAGTTATGACAAATATACATTCTCTGCTCGCGGTAGTCATAAAGTGAAAGCTCTAACTTTTTCTTCTTCATTGAACTATTCTTATCAGAAGAATAAATTTGCAACTACTGGTCAGGGACTTACTATGCTGAACTCTTTGTATCAGACTCCACGTGATGTTAGCATCATTAGTTTGCAGGATCAGAATGATATATTTAATTCACCTGGATATTTTTATACTCCTTATGGTGTAATGAATCCATATTATATATTGGAGAACTACTTGAATGAGTATGATGCTGAACGCTTTTATGGAAAATTCCAGGTTGATTATGACTTCTTGAAGTACTTCAAGTTTACATATCGTATGGGTCTGGATACTACAACTGGACAGAGCAATAGAGGTGAGCCTAATTTATATGCTTTGTTCTACGAAGGTACTCCGAATGGTGAAGGAATGGGCTCCAATAGTCCGTTCTATGGGAAGGAAGGAAGCTACAGCCAACAAATAACTCGTCGCCGCGAAATCAATCAGGATCTTTTGTTAAGTTTCAGTATGCCGATCAATGATTTTCAAATCAATGCATTGGCTGGTTTCAATGGGAATGAAAGGAAATATAGTTATTTATATTCCAGTGTAAGCAAGTTAACGATTCCTACTTGGTATAATTTGAGTAATTCTGCTGCTACTCCAACGGTTGAGCAATATCTTTCATTGAGACGTTTGATGGGTGTGTTTGGGCAAGTAGATCTTTCTTGGAGAAATATGCTGTATGTTACGTTGACTGCCCGCAATGACTGGTCGTCTACTCTTCCTAAAGAAAACCGTAGTTTCTTCTATCCAGGAGTTACCGGTAGCTTTATCTTTACAGAGTTGTTGGATGAAGATATGAAAGATATTTTGTCATTTGGTAAAGTTCGTATGGCTTGGGGTAAAACAGGTAATGATGCGAATGTATATATGACGAAGCCTGTTTATGGACAATCTTCAAACAGAATACCTTTTGGATCTTTGAACTTTCCACTGGGTGGAGTAAATGCTTTTTCTGCTGGAAATATCTTGGGGAGTAATTCATTGAGCCCTGAAATGACAACGGAATTTGAGGTTGGTTTGAATATGGCATTTTTCCATAACCGTATTTCTTTTGATGCAGCTTATTATAATAGAAATTCAGATAAGCAGATTTTCTCATTATCAATGGATCCATCTTCTGGTTATACAGCACAGAATATGAACTTGGGTAAAGTAAGAAATCGTGGCGTTGAATTATTGGTAAGTGCTACTCCGATACAAACACGTGATTTCAGCTGGATGGTAAGTTGGAACTTTACGAAGAACTGGAGCAAGGTGATCAGTTTGCCGGAAGAACTAGGAGGACAGACTGTTATATATGGTTTGAATGGTGGAACAAGTATGTATGCAATCACAGGTGAGCCGGTAGGAGTTTTCAAAGCGGAAGTTCCTAAGCGCGATCCGGAAGGGCACATTGTAGTTAATGCGGCTAATGGTCTTCCTGTTGCAGCCAAAGAGTTTGCCATTTGCGGAAACATGAACTATGATTATCAAATGGGAGTATCAACTACGCTGAAGTATAAAGGAGTAAGTCTGAGTGCAGACTTGGATATCCGTCAAGGTGGTGTGATGTATTCTCGTACTAAGGATATTAACTATTTTACAGGTAATGCTATTCAGACAGCATATAATGATCGTAATACGATGATTGTCCCAAATTCAGTGAATGAAATTATTAATGCAGACGGTACTATTAGCTATGTAGAAAATACTACTCCTATTTCTAGTGCTAATATGCAGGCTGGTAATCCTGGCACTTTCTGGGGAAATGGCGGATTCGATATGGGTAGTTACAGTTTGATCGACAAGTCTTATATAAAATTACGTTCAATAGCCTTGAGTTGGGAACTTCCGAATAAATGGTTAGCAAATACTCCTTTCCAGGCTGTTAGATTATCAGCTTTTGGTAATAACCTATTCTTGTGGACACCATCAGACAATACATTCGTAGATCCGGAAATGTCTTCATTTGGTAATGATTTGGAAGGACAGTATGGTGAATATACAGCGAACCCAAGTTCTCGTCGATTTGGTTTCAATGTAATGGTTAAATTTTAATAGAGGAATGAAGATGAAAAAAATACTATTAACTATTTCTACAGCAGCGTTTATGTTTGTTGGCTGCGATTTGGATATTAACGATAATCCGAACTATCCACAAGATGATCAGGTAACTCCGGATCTTATATTTCCTGCTATTCAGGGGAGTATTGCTGCAACTGTGGGTGGTGAAATCTACAATTATGCCGGTTTCTTTTCTCAGTATTTTGAACAGATGCCTGAGGCAAATCAGTATAATCAGTTAGCTACTTATACTTTTACGGAGAGTTCGCAAGAAATGGATTATTCTTATCGTATTATATATGCAGGAGCTTTGGAAGATGCTCAGCAGGTATTGAATAAGAGTAAAAATACAGCGGATCGTTTTGCTACAACAGTGTTGCGTGCTTATATTTTCCAAGTATTGGTGGATAATATGGGGGCATGTCCTTATACAGAGGCTTTGCAAGGAAATGCAAATGCTACTCCGAAATGGGATGATGGCGAGACTGTGTATAAAGGAATTTTAGCAGAATTGGATGCGGCAGAGCAGGAGTTGGACAATTCGAAAATGGAATCACCTGATTTGGTTTGTGATCAGGATATGGATCAATGGGTCGGTTTTGCCAATGCTTTACGTTTGCGCATGTATCTGCGCTTTATAGATGCTGGTATTGATGCTGCTGCATATACAGAAAAAGTGAAGGCTTTAGTGCAAGCAGGTAATTTCTTTACAGGAGATATTAAGTTTGATGCGTTTAAGGATGACGAGAATTATCGTAACCCTTGGTACACCACTAGTACATCTAATACAGGTAACCATTGTGCTGCTTATCCTCTTGTTTCTTATTTGAAATCTACTAATGACCCTCGTATTGCTTATGGTATGAATAAGGCTACTGGCGCAAAAGATTTTGTAGGAGCTATTCCGGGGAGTCATGATGTTGCTAAAAATAAGAATGCGGATGTTAGCGCAATCAATGTGACAATTGCAAAGATAAAGCCTGTTTATTTTTTTACACAGAGTGAACTTCAATTTTTGATAGCAGAAGTGAAGTTGCGTTTTCTGAATGATGATGCCGCAGCGAAGATAGCTTATGAGGCAGCTATTACAGCTGACTTTGCGGCTCGTGATATGGCAGGTCAGGAAACTGCAATGTTCGGTACTGGAGGAGCTGTTGCTTGGGGCAATGCAACTTCAAATGAGGACAAGCTTGAACTCATTTATATGCAAAAATGGGTTGCTCTTTTCTACATGGATCATATAGAAGCATGGAGCGAGATTCGCCGTACAGACTGTCCTAAACTGTCATCACATACAGCGGAAGAAATATCCAAGAACTCTTTGCTTTATACTCCGGGTGAACTGATCACTCCTTGGATCAGTGGTTTGGAATCCGGTGGACTGATTAAGCGGATGTTTTATCCTCTGTCTGCTCGCCAATATAATGCTAATACACCTGCGGCAGTACCTGCAAGTACGCCCATTTGGTGGGATGTGAAATAAAAAGTAAATAGTATAATATAAGTAAGAATATGAAAAAAATTATATATAGTATATTGATATGCTTTGGAACAGTAGTTTTATCTTCGTGTGAAGATACTTCGGAAGATATTTCCAAAGTGACGCATTTTGCATCTTTAGAGTTGAAAGGTGAGACGGCTATGAAGATGAAACTGAACGATACATATGTAGAACCGGGCTTCATTGCATTGGAAGGTGATGAGGATATTACATCTAAAGTAAAGATTGCAGGAGCTGTAAATAGTGCGAAGAGTGATATCTATACATTAACATATTCTGTTGCTAATGTTGATGGGTTTTCAGTTTCAAAGAAGCGTAATGTTTTGGTTGCTGCACCTACTTTTGCCAGTGCCTATTATGGAGAATCAGAACTTGGCAGCCGCCACTATGTAAATGCTCCAATTCATATTGTAGATAATGGCGACGGTACTTATGGAATCGATGATATTATGGGTGGATTTCAATTCCATGGCCTGAATGCCGGTTTGGAACCGGCCTACGATCTCCATGCAGAGGCCGTTATTAAGTTAGAAGCTGATAATAGTATATCACTAGTCAGTTTAGGCTCTTGGGCGCCGGAACTTCAGCTTACTCTTGGATTGAATAGCGGTAGCTATGATCCGGTAACAGGTGTGATAGAATTGAATGTTAAATATGGTGCAAATAACCAGCTTTCGGTTACATTGACCAAATAAATAATTGAATTATGAAAAAATATATAGCATTATTGTTATTAGTAACAGTCTCATTCGCGTTTACTGCATGTGACGATGAAACAGAACCAGGTGGAACTGCCGTTGAAAAAATGGCAGGCACTTGGATTGTAACTTGGGAAGCAAAGAATGAGGCAGGAAAGTGGGAAGATATTTTGGGTGGTACCGTTGAATTAAACACCTATAATACGGCTGCTAATGTTCCGACAGAAATGTGGGTGAAAGAGGGCTATCTTTTGAATTCTGCTATTAAGGTGTCTACGGATTATAACGCACGTACGTTCAGTGCAACTGGGCAAACGATTGCTGTAGCTCCTGAAATTTGGGGAGATTCTAAGATCGTTGTAGATGTTACTGATGGGAAAGTTCTGGCTGGTGCAGCTACTACTCCAAGTGGTATGCCGGCAGATAGTATTGTTTTCTTTGTAAATGTGCAAGGTGATGATACTTATAAAATTGCAGGTTTTCGCCGTACAGGATTTCCTGCTGACGAGTAATTTTAGAATTTGAGAATACGAAAAGGAGGGCAACGCAACATTGTCCTCTTTTTTTTTGTTATATTTGCCGCCATATAACAAAAGTATACATATATAAGTAAGGTATAAAATAGAATGAAAGAATTTGTAATTTCCGAAGCACAGGTTGAAACCGCGGTATTGGTAGGTCTTGTCACAAAAACTCAGGATGAGCGTAAGACAAATGAATACCTCGACGAGCTGGAATTCTTGGCTGAGACAGCCGGGGCGGAAGTAGTGAAAAGATTTACTCAGAAGTTGGATCAGGCAAACTCTGTGACGTATGTCGGTAAGGGTAAGCTGGAAGAGATAAAAGAATATATCCGTAACGAAGAAGAAGCCGAGCGTGAGATCGGTATGGTGATTTTCGATGATGAACTTTCGGCAAAGCAGATACGTAATATTGAAGCAGAACTGAAAATCAAGATATTGGACCGTACTTCACTCATCCTTGACATCTTTGCAATGCGTGCGCAGACAGCCAACGCAAAGACACAAGTTGAGTTGGCGCAATATAAATATATGCTTCCCCGCTTGCAACGCTTGTGGACTCACTTGGAACGTCAGGGCGGTGGTTCGGGAGCCGGTGGAGGTAAAGGATCGGTAGGTCTGCGTGGTCCGGGTGAAACACAGTTGGAAATGGACCGCCGTATCATCCTGAACCGTATGTCATTGCTAAAAGAACGTTTGGCAGAGATTGACAAGCAGAAGGCCACCCAGCGCAAGAATCGCGGTCGTTTGATACGTGTGGCATTAGTGGGATATACCAATGTCGGAAAATCCACTTTGATGACGTTGCTTTCCAAAAGTGAAGTCTTTGCGGAGAACAAGTTGTTCGCTACGTTGGACACTACGGTGCGTAAGGTCATCATTGAGAATCTGCCGTTCCTTTTGTCTGATACGGTTGGGTTCATACGCAAGTTGCCCACTGATTTGGTAGACTCTTTTAAATCTACCCTGGATGAGGTACGCGAGGCCGACCTGTTGCTGCACATCGTAGATATCTCTCATCCTGATTTTGAGGAACAGATAGAAGTGGTAAACAAAACATTAGCGGACATCGGTGCATCCGGTAAGCCTATGATACTTGTATTCAATAAAATAGACGCTTACACCTATATCGCGAAAGCGGAAGACGACCTTACCCCCAGAACCAAGGAAAACTTGACACTTGAAGAACTGATGAAGACGTGGATGGCAAAGATGGAAGACAATTGTCTTTTTATTTCTGCCCGCGAACGGATCAATGTAGAAGAACTGAAGAGTGTGGTTTATCAGCGTGTAAAAGAACTGCACGTGCAGAAGTATCCCTATAACGATTTCCTTTATCAGACTTACGAAGAAGAAGTTTAATCAATGAAGAATTAAGAAGATTCTTCATTCTTAATTTAAGTGTTATGACTTACAGAAACTTGACCGAAGACGAAGTACTTCGGTTGAAGAGCCAGTCGTGTCTGGCGGATGATTGGGGGAAAGTAACCGTTGCAGAAGAGTTTTCAACGGAGTTTGTGCATCACACCCGCTTTTCGGGTGAAGTGCGTTTGGGAGTATTCCAATTAGAGTTTACTTTGCCGGGCGGAATAAGGAAACATTCCGGTTTGCGGCATGTGACGCTTCATAATGTAACGGTGGGTGACAACTGTTGCATTGAGAATATCCAGAACTACATTGCCAATTATGAAATCGGGCACGACACATTCATTGAGAATGTGGATATTATCCTTGTAGACGGTTTGTCCAAGTTCGGTAATGGTGTGGAGGTGTCTGTCCTGAATGAGACCGGTGGCCGCGAGGTGCTTATCAGTGATAAGCTCTCTGCACATCAAGCATACATCATGGCGCTTTACCGCCATCGCCCGGAGTTGATTGCGCGGATGAAGGAGATCACCGATTTCTATTCCAATAAGCATGCATCCGCTGTCGGTTCCATCGGCAGCCACGTGATGATACTCAATACGGGTTCTATCAAGAACGTGCGTATCGGTGATTATTGTCACATCTGTGGTACGTGCCGTTTGTATAACGGAAGCATTAACAGTAACGAGATAGCGCCTGTGCATATCGGTCATGGCGTTATTTGCGATAATTTTATCATATCGTCCGGTTCGCATGTGGACGACGGGGCTATGCTGACCCGTTGTTTTGTGGGGCAAGCCTGCAAGCTGGGACATAACTATTCTGCTTCGGACTCCCTGTTTTTCAGTAACTGTCAGGGAGAAAACGGTGAGGCGTGTGCCATTTTTGCCGGGCCTTATACGGTGACGCACCATAAGTCCACTTTGCTTATAGCCGGTATGTTCTCTTTTATGAATGCCGGTTCCGGTTCCAATCAAAGCAACCACATGTATAAGCTCGGTCCTATTCACCAGGGGACATTGGAACGCGGCGCCAAAACCACTTCGGATTCTTACATCCTGTGGCCTGCGAGGGTAGGGGCATTCTCCCTTGTCATGGGGCGTCACGTTAATCATTCCGACACTTCCAATCTGCCGTTCTCCTACTTGATAGAGCAGAATAACACGACTTATCTTGTGCCGGGTGTCAACCTGCGCAGTGTAGGTACTATCCGCGATGCCCAGAAATGGCCTAAGCGCGACCAGCGTACCGATACCAACAAGCTGGATTTTATCAACTACAACCTGCTGAGTCCTTACACCGTACAGAAGATGCTCAAAGGGCGGGAAACGTTGAAAAACCTGCGTTATGCTTCGGGCGAACTATCCGACATCTATTCCTTCCATAGTGCCAAGATACGCAATTCAGCATTGGTGAAAGGCATCGGTTTCTACGAAACCGCCATCCATAAGTTTCTCGGCAACTCTGTCATCAAGCGTCTGGAAGGCATTGATTTCCGGACTAATGAAGAAATACGTGCCCGTCTCAAGCCCGATACCTCTATCGGTAGCGGTGAGTGGGTTGACATTTCCGGACTGATAGCTCCGAAAAGTGAGATTGACGCCTTGATAGACGGGATTGAATCCGGTACGGTGAACCGCTTGAAATACATCAATGCCGAGTTTGAACGGATGCATCAGAACTATTACACATATGAGTGGACATGGGCATACGACAAACTGGAGGAATTCTACGGTATCAATCCCGAAGAGATAACGGCGGAAGATATTATTCACATCGTCGAGAAGTGGAAAGAAGCCGTTGTCGGTTTGGACCGTATGGTCTATGAAGATGCAAAGAAAGAATTCTCCCTGGCTTCCATGACCGGATTTGGAGCCGATGGTTCGCGCCTTGAGAAGGAACTTGACTTTGAACAGGTACGCGGCGACTTCGAGAGTAATCCTTTCGTGACTGCCGTTTTGAAACACATTGAGGTAAAGACTGCATTGGGTGATGAGCTGATAGGGCGTATGCAGCACGTCCGCTAAGTGGCGGCAAGGCAGTTGCACTTGCAAGTTTTCACCTTGATTAAAGAAATATTTCGATAATAGTTGCTACCTTTGCTGTGCGAAGACAGGCTGCACCTCAGCATGATGCAAATAAATTTGTTTCAGCTTTCGGTTTGCACTGTCTTTGTGTCACGAATCACTTTTAAACATTAAATGAATAAGTAATTATGGCAACAACACCTCCGTTCAAGTATCAGCCCATGTTCGAGAAGGGTAAGGATACAACTGAGTATTATCTGCTTACGAAAGACTACGTGTCTGTAAGCGAGTTTGAAGGAAAACCTATCCTGAAGATTGAAAAAGAAGGTTTGACTGCAATGGCCAATGCGGCTTTCCGGGACGTTTCGTTTATGTTGCGCCGTTCGCACAACGAACAGGTTGCTAAGATTTTGAGCGATCCCGAAGCAAGCGACAATGACAAGTATGTGGCTTTGACTTTCCTGCGCAACGCCGAAGTTGCCTCTAAGGGCGTGCTGCCTTTCTGTCAGGATACGGGTACGGCCATCATTCATGGTGAAAAAGGACAGCAGGTGTGGACGGGTTACTGCGATGAAGAGGCCCTCTCACTCGGTGTCTACAAGACATATACGGAAGAGAACCTGCGTTATTCCCAGAATGCGCCTCTCAATATGTACGATGAAGTGAATACGAAGTGCAATCTTCCGGCACAGATCGACATTGAAGCCACCGAAGGCATGGAGTATGAGTTCCTTTGTGTGACTAAGGGTGGAGGTTCTGCCAACAAGACCTACCTTTATCAGGAGACCAAGGCTATACTGAACCCCGAAACACTGGTTCCGTTCCTCATCGAAAAGATAAAGACGCTGGGTACGGCTGCTTGTCCGCCCTATCACATTGCATTCGTCATCGGCGGCACTTCGGCAGAGAAGAACCTGCTGACGGTGAAACTGGCGTCCACTCACTTCTACGACAACCTGCCTACTACCGGTAATGAGTTCGGTCGTGCTTTCCGCGACGTGGAATTGGAGAAGCAGGTATTGGCAGAGGCTCATAAGATTGGTCTTGGCGCACAGTTCGGCGGCAAGTATCTGGCTCACGATGTGCGTATCATCCGTTTGCCGCGTCATGGTGCTTCCTGTCCTGTCGGTTTGGGCGTTTCCTGCTCTGCAGACCGTAACATCAAGTGTAAAATCAATAAAGAAGGTATCTGGATTGAAAAGCTCGACAGCAATCCGGGAGAACTTATCCCTGCCGAACTCCGTAAGGCCGGCGAGGGTGATGTGGTGAAGATCAATCTGAACCAGCCGATGGAGAATATCCTGAAGGAGCTGACCAAGTATCCGGTTTCCACCCGCCTGTCTCTGAACGGTACTATCATCGTGGGTCGCGACATTGCTCATGCCAAGCTGAAAGAACGTTTGGATCGTGGTGAGGACTTGCCGCAGTACATCAAAGATCATCCCATCTACTATGCCGGTCCTGCCAAGACTCCGCAGGGTATGGCTTGCGGTTCAATGGGCCCGACAACTGCCGGACGTATGGACCCCTACGTAGACCTCTTCCAAAGTCATGGCGGCAGCATGATTATGCTTGCCAAAGGTAACCGCAGCCAGCAAGTCACAGACGCCTGCAAGAAGTACGGCGGTTTCTATCTCGGTTCTATCGGTGGTCCTGCAGCTATTTTGGCGCAGAACAATATCAAGAGCATTGAGTGTGTGGAATATCCCGAACTCGGTATGGAGGCTATCTGGAAGATTGAAGTGGAGGACTTCCCGGCATTTATCCTGGTGGATGACAAGGGGAATGACTTCTTCAAGCAGTTGAAGCCATGGAATTGCAGTAAATAATTCGGGTGCTCCGAATATAGATAATGAAAGCCGCTCCGGAAATAGTTCTGTGAGCGGCTTTTCGTATTATGACAAGCGGGCTGCATGGGAAGGTGACGGAATTTCTTCTGCTTGTTTCTTTTAGTACCAACGTTTGGTACAAGCTGTACCACTGTTTGGTAGGCTCCCTACCAATCGTTGGTATAGTCGGTACCAATCATTGGTATTTGTCGTACCAAACGTTGAAACTTGTTGGTATATGTATGCTCTTGATAAATAACAGCTTAGTTCCCTATCCGTTTTTTCCACTGTTCGTACTTTTTCAATACTTTCAATCCGGTATTGTTGTACCAGCTATAACCGTTACGGCGTTCATAACCTATTTCGGAAATGTCGTACTTCTTCACTCCGTCGCGGTCGCAAAAGAAAGGACGGTTGTCTTCAAGGGTGTAGAAACGCGCCCAAAGTACGGGGCAGGGATAATCATCCTGCGGACAGGGAATCATCCGGTAGTCTGTCCGGCCTTCGCTGTCGGTGAAGTTCTTACGCATGATACCGATAATCTTACTTGCCTTGAACCACGCAATGGCAGCCTCTACGGAAGCGATAATCTCGGCCGAGGGGTCTGGAATGGACATCAGCAGCAGAACGATGTTGTCCGACTCGGCGCCGCTGAGTGAGGGAAGTTCGTAGGCGCGGGCTTTGGCGGGAGCGAGTGTGTGTTCGTCATGCTGGGCGCACCACACAGTTAGCTTTCCATTTTGTTTCACTTGAGTCTTGAGGATACATTCCACGCCTTTGTCGAAGGCGGTGCGGGCGCGTTGGCAAAGGCTGTCCGGTACGTAAGTGTACGGCGCTTTCCTGCTGTAAACATCGCGCAGCAAGTTCATCACGTTCACCATTGCATTGTCGTTGTAGGTGATGTGGGTGTAATAACCCTTGGATCGTGGCCAGAATTGGGGCCAGCCGCCATTGGGATATTGGGCTTTCAGCAGGTAACGTATTCCCTCTAAGGCGGCATCCTTGTACTTTTCTATGCGGGTGGCCAGGTAGATGCGGGAGAGGTAGCGGATTTCCGTACTGGTGGCGCTGTTGTCAATGGTGCTTTCATTGACGTTGTTCTTGGCGGCAAGGACTTTTTTATACTCATCGGCTGTCAGTTCGGCCGGCATATAGACATTCTTAGGCCAGCCTCCGGTAGTGTGCTGATAGAGTAATACGTTGTCGGCAATGCGGATGGCTTCGGGAGTGGTGAAGAAGGCATCATCCAGCTTAGGAGCTATTTTTACCCAGTCCTTATAGGGATGTTTCTCTTTGTAATTGGTTGTTTCCTGTGCATTGGTTCCCATGAGGAGGGCGAGCAATGCACAGAAGAGGATTGCTCGTTTCATACTATTATTGCTTTTTTAGGTTCTTTGAGAGCAAAAATAGGGAAAACTCTGAAGAGAAGATGGTAATATTTGTTTTTTAAGGGGGTAAATATTGTGATTTATTGGATACGCCTACTCTAAATACTGTTCCACTTTTCCGCTGATTTGCAGCAAGGATATTTCGCATAGCTTGGTATCGTACTCTGCCGAGAGGATACGTTCTTCGGCATCCAGCAGACTCTTTTGCGCTTCGCGCATCTCAATACCGGAAAGATTACCGAGCATGTAGCGTTCCATGGCAATCTCATGGTTCTCTTTGGCTGCGACAAGGTTCTGACGTTCAAGGTTCAGCATCTGGAGGTTATTCTGATAGGCTTGCCACAGATTACTCAGGTCGGCACGCAGGGCTTGTTCCAGTTGCTCTCGTTCCAAGCGGGCGTTCTGCACAGCGATGCGTGCGTTGCGGCGCTCACGACGGCGGTTGCCGTCGAAGAGGTTGAAGCCGACAGTGACGCCGACATTGAGCCCGAGATTGCTGCGGCGGCTGTTGGCGGAGATGTCATATTTGTTGAGGGTATAGCCGTAACCGCCGTTCATCTTCACGTATGGGTAGTCGCGTGAGCTTACCTTTTTATAGTCCAGACGTGCCAGGGTGTTGTTCTGTTCCGCTTTCAGTAAAGAGGCATTGGCCTGCAAGGTGGCATTCCAGAGTTCCTCGAAGTTCAGTTTGTCACTGACGTCGATGAGGCTGTCCCGGATAATGAAAGGCTGGTCCACATTCTCGCTTGCCATGAGTTCGTTCAGCTGGATACGCGAGGTGTGGAGCAATTCCTGCTGCTTCATGTATTGCGCACTGTCGGCGTTGAAGTCCACTTTGGCCTGTTGGTAGTCCAGACGGGAGAAGTTACCTATGTGATAGCGTTCTTCTACGATGCGCAGGCGCTCCTTGGAGAGCGATACGGCATAGCGGAAGTTGTTCAGACGGATTTTGTGCTGTACATAATTGTAATATTCGGCGGCGATGTTGGCTATCAGGTCTTCGATGGCGATGCGGGTGTTGGTCTCGCCTTGTCGTTCCAGTTCTTTGAGCTTTTGGTAGTTGGCAGTGATGTTGAAACCGTCGAAGATGGTCCAGCTCAGGTTGATACCGGCATCAATGGTCTGGTCGAACACGCCGTTCTCTTTGGTGGTTTCGCCTGTGGCACGCAGCTTGGTTTCGGTATTGTCCAATGTCCCCCGGTAGCCGGCAGAGAGGTCGAGCGTGGGCAGGTATCCGGCATTGGCAAGGGTGGCGTTGTTTTTGCTGACTTGCTGCTCGTTGCGGGTTATGCGCAGGGAGTAGTTGTTCAGCAGTCCCTGTTCCAAACAAGATTTCAGGGTATAGATGGGTGCAGGTTGCGCTTGAGCGGCATGCGCGGTGCACAGAATGATTAAGAAAGATAAAATCGTACGTCTCATTCGTTCTTTAGTTTACTTCGGTTGGTGGATACATAACTATAAATGGCGGGGACGATGTACATCGTGAGCAGAGTGGATACGAGCATACCGCCTACTACGGCCGTACCCATGGCGATGCGTTGGTTGCAGCCTTCGCCCGTTGCGAAAGCCAGCGGTATCAATCCCAGTACGGTAGAAGCGCTTGTCATCAGGATAGGACGCAGACGTTGCAGGGCGGCATCTTTGATGGCTTGCATCTTGTCCTCGCCGGCTTCCTGTTTCTGATTGGCGAACTCTACAATCAGGATTCCGTTCTTTGCTACCAGACCAATCAGCATGATGATGCCGATTTGGCTGAATATATTCATCGTGATGTCTCCGAAATACATGAATACCAATGCTCCGGCAATGGCAAGGGGTACTGTCAGCATGATAATCAACGGATCCTTGAAGCTTTCAAATTGGGCGGCAAGGATGAGGTAGATAAGCAGGATTGCCAGGATGAAGGCAAACATCAAGCTGGAAGAACTCTCGCGATACTCTTTGGAGTCGCCGGTGAGGGCGGTGCGGAAGGTGTCGTCCAGCGTTTCTTTGGCTATCTTGTCCATTTCGTCCAATCCTTGTCCGATAGTCTTGCCATCGGCAAGTCCGGCAGAGATAGTGGCGGACACAAAACGGTTGTAACGGTATAGCTTGGGCGGAGCGATACCGTCTGTCAGTTCTATCAGGTTGTCAAGTTGTACCATATCTCCCTGAGAGCTGCGGATGTAGATACCTTTCAGGTCGGCGGGCTTGTTGCGTTGCTGACGGTTGATTTCTCCTAATATCTCGTATTGCTTTCCGTTCATGTAGAAGTAGCCCATGCGCTGGCCGCTTAATCCGTATTGCAGGGTTTGGGCGATGTTGCGGGTGCTGACACCCATGATGCTTGCCTTATCGCGGTTGATGTTGATGCGTGCTTCCGGTTTGCTGAATTTCAAATCTACGTCTGCCATTTGGAACACAGGGTTCTCGTACACTTTTGCCATGAACTTAGGCAGTACTTCCTGCAGCTTTTCAATATTGGTGGCTTGCAACACATATTGCACAGGCATGCCGCCGCGTCGTCCGCCGAATGAAGAAGACTGCTGGACGAAGGAACGGGCCATAGTCTTTTTCTGTACTGCTTTCGACAGCTTCTCTGCTACTTCCATTTGGGTGTAGTCGCGGTCTTGCATATCTTTCAGGGTGATGCGTATGTTACCGCTACCGCTGGATACGCGGGCGGTTACTGCTTCGGCATCAGGCGTAATTGAGTCTACAAGCAGGTTGATGTCTTCCGTATAGTCACGAATATATTCGTAGGTGACACCTTCGGCGCCGCGTGTGTTGATGCTGATTTGCGAACGGTCTTCCAGCGGCGCCATTTCCGCGGGAATGTAGTTCCATAGAAAGCCAATGATCAGAATGGTTGCTGCCGTAAAGGGCAGTGCAATCCAGCGTTTGCGTAGGAAAGCTGCTAAAGAACGGCTGTAAATGCGGTTCATGCCTTCAAAGAACGGCTCTGTCTTGCGATAGAACCAGCTTTGCTTTTCTCTTTTTATCAGTAGCTTGGTGGCCAGCATCGGCGTAAATGTCAGTGCGGCGAAGGAAGAGATTATGACAGAACCGGACACCACGATGCTGAACTCGCGGAACAGGCGTCCCGTCATACCGTCCATAAATACGATGGGGAAGAATACTGCTACCAGCGTGATTGTGGTGGAGATTACGGCAAAGAAGATCTCTTTGGCTCCTTCGATACCGGCTTCTTTCGGAGGCATTCCTCTTTCGATACGGACATAGATGTTCTCAGTCATTACAATGGCATCATCCACCACAAGTCCTACGGCAAGCACAATGGCAAGCATGGAAAGCACGTTGATGGAGAATCCTGCCAGGTACATGACGAAAAAGGCGCCGATGAGTGAAACGGGGATTACGATGCAGGGAACCAGTGTGACGCGCCAGTCGCGGAGGAACAAAAAGATAATGATGATAACGAGTATGAATGCCTCATACACCGTCTGTTTAACCTCATTGATAGAGGCGCGTATGAATTTGGTATTATCGAAACCATATGAGTAGTGCACGTCTTCCGGGAGGTCTTTCTTCATCTTCTCCATACGTTCGTATACGGCATCGGCAATCTGGATATGGTTGGCGCCCGGTTGCGGGATTACTACGATACCCACCATGGGCACTCCGTTCATTTTCATATAGCTTTTGATGTCCGCCGGACCAAGTTCGGCGCGGCCGATGTCGCTGAACCGGACAATGCGGTTGCCGTCTTCCTTTAGGATGAGATTGTTGAATTCTTCTGCTGTGTGCATCAGTCCGAGGGTACGGATGGTGAGTTCAACGGTGTTGCCTTCGATACTGCCCGAAGGAAGTTCCACGTTTTCATTATCCACCGCATTCTTTACGTCGATGGGGGTAATGCCGTAACCGGACATCTTGATAGGGTCGAGCCATAGGCGCATGGAATAACGTTTCTCTCCCCAAATGCTCACACTACTTACGTCGGAAATGGTCTGTAACTGCTCCTTTACGGTGAGGTCGGCTATTTCGCTGAGTTCCAGTAGGGAACGTTTGTCACTCTGCAAGGCTACCATGAGGATAGGCATAGCGTCCGCATCGGCTTTGGATACGGTGGGCGGGTCGCAGTCGCGGGGCAGATAACGTTGTGCGCGTGAAACTTTGTCACGCACGTCATTGGCGGCTGTCTCCAGGTCTACGGAGAGCTCGAACTCCACCGTAATGCGCGATGAACCTTGCTGGCTGACACTGGAGAGGGAACGGATTCCCGGAATACCGTTAATGTTCTGTTCCAGCGGCTCTGTAATCTGATTCTCGATAACGTCGGCGTTTGCTCCGGGATAAGAGCAGGATACGGAAATGATGGGGTTATCCACTGACGGATACTCGCGGACACCGAGGTAGTTGTACCCGATGAAACCGAAGAGCAGGATAATCAGTGTCAATACAGTGGAGAGTACCGGTCGCCGTATGCTTAATTCGGATATATTCATGGTGTGAATTATGAATTATAAATTATGAGTTATGAACAGCCGGGCTGCCATGCGGCATAGCAATTCATCATTCATAGTGGGTCATTAATTTATATTGTCTAATGTAACCGGTAACCCTGTGCGCAGTTGTAAGGTTCCTGAAGTGATGACCGTATCACCTACGCTCAAGCCTTGCAATACTTGTACTTCGGCTTCCGTACGGATGCCGGTGGTTATCTCTACCGGTTGCGCTTTTCCTGCTTTATAGAGGAAAATCTTGTCTTTGCCCATTTCCGGGACGATGGCTTCGGAAGGTACGGCAAGCGCGTCTTGTATTTCGTCCTTATTCAGTTTGATGCTGGCATAACGGCCCGGAAGTACGGCACTGTTGGTATTAGGATAGAGTGCGCGGATGGTTAATGTGTGGGTAACAGGGTCTATCTTTGATTCGCGGGCATATACGGTGGCATGGAACGTGTTCAGTTTTCCTTCAAGGATGAAGTCCAGACCTGCACCGATTTTTACGTCATTGGCATATCGTTCGGGTACTGCGAATTCTACTTTCAGGGGGGAGAGTTTTGTGAGTTTGGCTACAATGGTCGAGGGAGAAGCGTATGTTCCTACGCTGACCTGCCGCAGACCGATGACGCCGTCGAAAGGCGCCCGAAGTTCGGTTTGTGCAATGTTGGACTCTATCAGGTCGATGTCGGCATTCAGAGTGGCAAGTTCGGTTTTCACCTGTTCATAGGCTTCTTTACTGACTGCGTCTCTTTCCAACAATGCATTTTGACGGAACACGCGGTCTTCAGCCAGTTTCAGTTGCGATACTAATCTTTGCAGTTGCGCTTGGAGGGGACGGTCGTTTACCTTAGCAAGCAATTGACCTTTTTTTACGAAGCTGCCTTCTTCAAAGTTTATCTCGATAATCTTGCCGGATGTCTCGAATGAAAGGTCTACTTCTTCGTCGGGCAGCAGGCTGCCGCTGATCTGTATTTCATCCTTTAACAGTTGCGGTTTTATTATTTGAGCGTTCACATTTAGAATTTTCTTTTCTCCGCGTTTGCCGGTCATTACTTTGTCGGCAGCTGCCAGTTCTTCATTTTCTTTGGGAAGTTGGGAATAAATCCCCCCGCCTATCAGTCCGGCACCAATGGATATTATGATGCCCCATTTCACTTTTTTATTCATGTTGCAGTATTAGTAGTATATTTAGCCTTAGATTTAGACTGAAAGGGAAGAAAAAAGTTTAAAACAAGAAAAGTTAATAAAAGTAATTTATTAATACGCTGCCCTGTATTTCCCTTCTTCTTTGTCTTCCAGCATGTTCAGATAGGAGGCGTAGCGGGATTCGCTGATGTAATGCTGCTCCACCGCATCGCGTACGGCGCATCCCGGTTCATGGCGGTGGGTACAGTTATTATAGCGGCAGTTGGCGGAGACTTTAAATATTTCCGGGAAATAATGTCCTATCTCTTCCTCTTCCATGTCGAATGTGCCAAAGCCTTTTATGCCCGGTGTGTCGATGATGTAGCCGTTGCCCGGTACGGGAAACATTTCAGAGAAGGTAGTGGTGTGCATACCTTTATTGTGGTAGGCGGAGATTTTGCCGGTTTTGATGTCCAGCTCCGGCAGAATGGTGTTGATGAGGGTGGATTTTCCTACTCCGGAGTGTCCGGAGAAGAGGGTTATTCTTCCTTTGAGTTCTTCCTTTATCGTGTCGACGCCTTCGCCGGTTTTGGCAGATACCTTGAAGCAAGGGTAGCCGATGGTGGTATAAAGGCGGATAAGCCCGTCCAGATAGTGAAGTTCATCTTCGTTGTAGGCGTCTGTTTTATTGAATATGATGTTGACAGGGACGCGGTATGCTTCGGCCGAGGCAAGGAAGCGGTCTATGAATGTAGTGGACGTTTCCGGGTAATTCACCGTTACTACCAGCATGCATTGGTCGAGGTTGGCAGCGAGGATATGGGATTGTTTGGATAAGTTGGATGAGCGACGGATGATGTAGTTCTTCCGGTCTTCAATTTCATTGATGAAAGCCGTACCTTCTTGATTCAGTATGATTTGTACGTAGTCGCCTACTGCCACCGGGTTGGTGCTTCGGATGCCTTTCAGACGGAAGTTGCCTTTGATTTTACACTCAACGTATGTTCCTTCGTCGGTCTTTACTAAATACCAACTTCCTGTGTTTTTAATAACGAGTCCCCTCAAATCTGTTAAAAGTTGAACATTGAGAGTTGAGAGTATTTGTCGGCACTCTCTCAACTCTCAACTGGATTTATACTGTCATAATCTCTTTGTCCTTTGCGGCCAGCATATCGTCAATCTGCTTGATATACTTGTCGTGTATCTTTTGCAGCTTTTCCTCACCGCCTTTTTGTGCATCTTCAGCCAGTCCTTCCTTTACGGATTTCTTCAAGGCATCGATAGCATCGCGGCGTGCGTTGCGTACGCTGACTTTAGCTGTTTCGCTTTCGTTCTTACATTGTTTGGCAAGTTGCTTACGACGCTCTTCCGTCAACGGAGGAATACCGATACGGATAATCTCACCGTTGTTTTCGGGCATGATACCGAGGTCGGAGTCTATGATTGCCTTTTCAATGACGCGGAACATGCTTTTGTCCCATGGCTTGATAGCGATACTGCGGGCGTCCGGAGTGGTTACGGCTGCTACGTTGTTGATGGGAACCATGCTTCCGTAAGAGTCAACGCGGATACCGTCCAGCAAACGAACATCGGCTTTCCCGGCACGAATGTGGGCTAATGATTCTTCCAGATACATTACGGCCATATCCATTTTCTCTTGTGCTTCGTCTAAGATGTCTTTTACGTCTTTCATATTTCTATTGTTTGAAGTAGCTTTTAATTTGAACTTTGCAAATATAATTAATTCACGACAGAGGACACAGAGTTCCACAGAGTTTTTTTCTTTTGTACCGCAATTATGTTGATTAAAAGAATAATTCGACTCTGTGGAACTCTGTGTCCTCTGTCGTGAAGTTTAGTTGTGCACCAGCGTTCCTATTTCTTCGCCTTGCATCACTTTCTTCAGATTGCCTACGGTGTCCATGTCAAAGACAATAATGGGCAGGTTGTTCTCCTTGCACATGCAGGTAGCTGTAAGGTCCATGACTTTCAGGCCGCGTTTCAGCACTTCGTCGTAGGTGATGTCGTGGAACTTCTTGGCCGTAGGGTCTTTTTCCGGGTCGGCGGTATAGATGCCGTCAACGCGTGTCCCTTTCAACATGACATCCGCTTCGATTTCAATGCCGCGGAGGCTGGAGCCGGTATCAGTCGTGAAGAACGGATTGCCCGTTCCGGCAGACATGATGACCACCTCGCCTGCTTCCATGCACTCAATGGCTTTCCATTTGTTGTAGAATTCGCCGATAGGTTCCATGCGGACCGCCGTCAGTACGCGTGCCTTTACGCCTGTCGCTACCAATGCCGAACTCAAGGCAAGGCTGTTGATAACGGTTGCCAGCATGCCCATTTGGTCGCCTTTTACGCGATCGAAGCCTTTGTTGGCGCCACTCAGCCCGCGGAAAATGTTTCCGCCGCCGATGACGATACCGATTTGTACGCCCAGTTCATGAATTTCCTTAATCTGTGCCGCATATTCGGCAAGACGTTTTTCATCAATGCCGTATTGCTTTTCTCCCATCAGGCTTTCACCGCTGAGTTTCAATAAGATTCTTTTGTATGTTGCCATAGTTTATTAATTTATTTCGCTTAGCGGCAAAGATAGGAAAATAATGCCAATCACTATAAATAATTTTCAGTTATTCTTTCAGCGTATAGTCACCGGCTTCCGCGCTTACTGCGGCTTGCAATTCATCCAGTGTTTTTTCTCCTTCCGAAAACTCTACGGTTGCCACCGGGGGATTAAGGCTCACAGTGGCATGTACGCCGTCCATGCCGTTCAATGCTTTTTCCACATGCATGCGGCAGTGGTTGCACATCATGCCTTCCACTTTGAATTCTTTCTTCATGACTTTCTTTGTCAATGGTTTCACTTCATTGTCAGGCTTTGCCGCGTTGCCGATGGCGGGGCTTTCTGCTATTTCTATCTTTTTCCTCTTCAGCCGCAGGCTGTTGGTAACTACGCTGACACTGCTGAATGCCATGGCAGCGCCTGCTATCATGGGATTCAGCAGGAAACCGTTGACAGGGTAGAGCACGCCGGCTGCGACGGGTACACCTATTATGTTATAGATAAATGCCCAAAACAGATTTTGACGAATGGTGCGTACGGTCAGCTTGGAGAGTTTCAGCGCTTCCGGTATTTTGGTCAGGTCGGAAGATATGATGGTCATTTTGGCTACATCCATTGCGATGTCGCTTCCTCCGCCCATGGCGATGCTGAGGTCGGCTTGTGCCAGGGCTGCGCTGTCGTTGATGCCGTCGCCCACCATTGCCACTTTCTTGCCGTTCTTCTGCAAGTTGCCGATAAAGGCTGCTTTTTCTTGCGGCAAGACTCCTGCCTTATAATGGAGGATACCGGCTTTGCGGGCAATTTCCTGGGCGGTGGCTTCATTGTCGCCCGTCAGCATATAGACTTCGATGCCGGCTGACTGCAATTCGCTGACGGCCTGTATGGATGTCGGTTTGATGCGGTCTGTAATGCCTGCTATTGCCAATGCTTTTTCATGGTCGGCAAACCAGATGACGGTTTGTGCATCCGCCGTCAGGCGGGCAGCGCCCTCACACAGTGATTGACTGATGTTAATCCGGTGTTCTTCCAGCAATTTACGGTTACCGGCATAATAGGTTTTTCCATTCCATTCGCCTTGTACGCCTCTGCCGGTGATACTCTCAAAGTTATCGATCTTCACAGTCCGGGCATTTCTAAAGTGGCGGACTACCGCTTCGGCAAGCGGATGTTCCGATAATTTCTCCAAGCTGTAAAAAATGTCTTCTGTGTCCGCCGCCTGCGCAGCTTGTATCCAATCACCGACCACCGGCTTTCCTTCGGTCACTGTTCCGGTTTTGTCCAGCACCACCGTATCAATCTTTTTGGCGATTTCCAGACTTTCGGCGTCTTTTATCAGGATGCCTCTTTCCGCACCTTTACCGATGCCTACCATAATGGCGGTAGGGGTGGCAAGTCCCAGTGCGCATGGGCAGGCAATGATGAGTACCGTAACCAGTGCCAGCAGTCCATGCGTAAATCCGTTCTGTCCGTCCAGCAGTATCCAAGCTACGAATGATAATACGGCAATTCCGATGATGACCGGCACGAAGATGGCGGCAATCCTGTCTACCAACTGCTGAACGGGGGCTTTGCTGCCTTGTGCATCTTGTACCATGTGGATGATTTTAGCCAGCAGCGTATCCGTTCCCACCTTTTCCGCGCTGAACCGGAAACTTCCTTTCTGGTTGATTGTTCCGGCAAAGACTTTGGCATCCTTTTGTTTGGCTACCGCTACCGGTTCGCCACTCAGCATGCTTTCGTCCACATACGAGCTGCCTTCCGTAACTATGCCGTCTACGGCAATCCTTTCTCCCGGTTTCACTAAGATGATGTCGCCGGGACGGATTTGTTCAATCGGGACAATCCTTTCCGACGAAGAACCGGTGATGACTGTAACTGTTTTGGGTTGCAGTCCCATGAGTTTCCTGATTGCGGAGGAAGTGTTTCCTTTGGCCTTTTCCTCCAGCAGGCGTCCCAGCAGGATAAAGGCGATGATGACGCTTGCAGCTTCGAAGTAAACGTGCGGGTGAATGCCCCTTTCCAGCCAGAATTCGGGGAAAAGCATGTTGAACAGGCTGAACAGGTAGGCTATCCCGGTACTGTTGGCCACCAGTGTGTCCATGTTGGCGCTGCCATGTTTCAGTTGTTTCCATGCACTGGCGAAGAAGCCTCTTCCCAGCCAAAAGACGATGGGAGTGGAAAGCAGCCACATGACGGGATTGGCATACGGCATATCCATGAAGAACATGCCGATGAGCATGACCGGTACGGACAGGGCGATGGCCCATGTGGTACGGAATTTCAGTGCGCGATACTTTTTGTCGTGCGCCTGTTCCACTTCGTCCGGCATATTTTCATCCTGCTTTATCAGTAAGTCGTATCCGGCAGCCTGTACGGCCTGCTGCAAGGTTTCGGGTGAACAGTTTTGAAGGTCGTATTCCACAGTTGCCATTGCCGAAGCGTAGTTTACGACCGCTTTTCGGACGCCGGGCTGATGATTCAGCGTCTTTTCCACTCGTGCGGAACATGAAGCGCAACTCATCCCTAATACGGGAAAAGTTTCTTGAACAATGTCTTTATTTGCCATAAGGTTGTATATAATTATTTGCTCCGGATAAACTGTCGGTTTAATAGGGATAAACTTGAAGTTTAATAGGAATAAACCGGCAGTTTAGCTGGGTTAAACTTTTCATGGAACAAAGATACGTCAAGGAAGTTGTCGGCGGTTTGGATATTTAGGATATTTAAGTCAATAAGCGCAAGCGGCTCATGGCTGAGTGAAGTTCTCCTTTATGATTTTGGGGCTGAGCAGGGTCTGCACAACTCCCCGCATGGCGAGATAAACAAGAAAAGCGAGCCACAAAGCATGGTTGCCTAAAACCGGGCGGAGTCCGTAATATACAACAAAGAAACTGATTGCCGCTATTGCCATGGATGCCAACATGCCGCGTGTTGCCGTAGCGCCGATGAAAATGCCGTCCCAGATAAAGGCAGCTATTCCGGCAACAGGAATGGCGAGCGCCCAATAGAAATAGGTGCCGGCGGCGGACACCACATCCTTGTTGTCGGTCAGCAGTCCCAAAAAGGCGTTGCCGCCCAATGCGTAGACCAGTGTGAAAAACGCTGCCAGCCAGCCGCCCCAGATGAACAGGTGCCGGGTGGTGTTGGTAAATGCTTTCCGGTTACGGGCACCTATATATCGTCCGCTCAGTGCCTCTCCCGCATAAGCAAAGCCGTCCATGACATAGGAGAACAGGGTGAAGAGCTGCATCAGCAATGTGTTTACCGCAAGGATAATTTCGCCTTGTGAAGCGCCTGCCGAGGTGAAGAACAGCGTAACGGTGACCAGGCACAATGTCCGTAAGAATATGTCGCGGTTCACTTGGAAAAAGCGCATCATCGCCTCCTTTTGCAGTACGCCTTTCCAAAGGATATATTTTTTGAGTTTCCCGTAACGGCTCATCCACAGTACAAGTCCCATGATGAAGCCTGCATACTGGGCTATCAGCGTTCCGAAAGCCACACCTTCCACTTTCATCTTGAAAAAACAGACAAAGCTGAGGCTGGCTATGATATTCACAATGTTCTGTGTAATGGCTATGTACATGGGAATACGCGAGTTCTGCATACCGATAAACCATCCGGAGAGCCCGTATAGTCCCAGCATGGCCGGAGCTCCCCAAATGCAGATATGAAAATAGAGCGTGGCCATTTCCCTGACCTCTGCTGTGGGGTGGATAATAAGGAAAGCGGTTTGCCTGATAGGGACTTGCAGCAGGATGAGGCAAAGCGCTACGGCCAGTCCTATGCCCACGGAACGCATCAGCAACCGAACAATTTCCGGTAAATCCCGTTTACCATAAGCCTGTGATGTCATGCCGCTGGTTCCCATGCGCAAAAAGCCGAATATCCAATAGATGATATTGAACAGCATACCGCCTACCGCAATGGCGCCGATATAGGCGGGAGATCCGAGGTGGCCTACGATAGCCACATCGATTAGACCAAGCAAAGGTACGGTTATATTCGATACGATGGAAGGCAGGGCTATCTGCAATATCTGTCTGTCTATATGCTTCATTTGTAATATCTTATTTAAGAGGGAACAAAGGTACGCAGAAAAAGAAAAAAACTGTGGGAAAGATTAACTATATTTCTACTTTCGACTATTGATGATTGAGGAGGAATTTGGTAAATTTGTGGGTGATATCCTATGGGGGTATTTCAGGCTGTTGAACTATATATACTAAAAAAAATGAAGACCTTAACTTTACTTATCTTTGGGTTCTTGTTGTTCCCGATGTCACTTTCGGCACAATCGGTGGATGTCTTGTTGCAGAAGGTGTCCGAAGCCCTGTCTGCAGGTAAGGATGACTATGCCGTCAGCCTGTTCCGTCAGGCGGCGGGAGCCGGAACGGAACAGACGGAGATGTATTATTGGACGAATGTTGAGAAGAACAGTGCGGTGGCTCCCCGTTTTGTGCGGGAACTGGCTGCTTATTACAAGGACAAGCGGAATTATGACAAAGCGTATCTTTTTTATAAGGAATGGTTGCAATACAATCCGGAAGATGTTTCGGGTCTTGTAGCCTGTGCGGAGATGCAGATGATGCGCGGAGAGACGAAAGATGCCCTGAAACTCTATGAGAAGGTGTTGACATTGGATGCGGATAATCTTCAGGCGAACATCTTTTTGGGCAACTATTACTATTTGCAGGCCGAACAAAAGAAGAAAACGCTGGAAGAGAATTATAAGAAAATCGTATCTCCCACCCGAATGCAATATGCCCATTACCGCAACGGATTGTCGGACGTGTTTTCCAACGGGTATGGCAAAGCCAAGGGCTATTTGCAGAAAGTTCTCCAACTCTTCCCGTCCACAGAGGCAGGGAAGACGCTGGACAAGATTAAAAAAATGGAACTGGAACTGAAATAACCGGTTCCATTTTTTTTCTATTATTGCTTCATATCTTATTTCATCACGCGGATAGGTAAATCCAATGGGCCGTCATAGGTTGCACGTGTGCTTGTCAACCCTTTCTTCGGTCCCGGTATAAGTGGACTGTAAGTAAGGATATGGCGTACTCTCGCTTTCTGTTGGGCGGTGAACTCATTCAGATAACTGTAAGCGTAATCCATGATATTTCGTGAAGTAAAGTCTATATTCTGTACACAGTCATGGCGGTGGGCAAGATCTTCAAAAGAGATGGGTCCGTTTTGTTTAACCAGTGCTTTTACCCATGTCTCGTAGGCTTTTCGGTCGTAAGTATAGGTGTCTGTACAATAATCTGTATCCGCGCAAGCATCGACATCATCCTCCTCCGATTCGGAGAATACGTGGTATAAACCTAAATAATGTCCCAGTTCATGAGCTAACGTAATGGCCATGTCACTTTGATTGGGTATTGTGGTAGTGGACTCCTCGTAAATATAAGAATTGTTGATGGATACGCAATAAGCGTACTTGAGATTATCTCCTGTCAGAAATCGAGAATCGGTTTCGGTACCCGATAAAGGATTTTTTGTAGGAGAATATGGAAAATGGGATACTCCCATTACGTCAGCATCCGTAAATTTGTATACCATTATATTGATATAGTCGTTTGGTTCCCAAATCAGGTAGTTGTAAGTTCGGTTGTTGCTGAACATGAAATCATTGATATCAATGGCGGCAGTATTCCATTCGATGCGTTCCACACCCGGTTCAGGCAATGTTTTCCCCTTAGGGTCTTCTGTGGCAAGTACAAATTCCAGATTCATATTTGCACTGTTGGCTCCTGCATTCCGGTAAAGTTCGTTCACTCTCTTTAGAATTTCGGATAATCTCCCAACCTCGACATATTGGTTCTTATCGTTTTTGTCGTGATAGAGCACATGGAAAATAACCGGGAGTTTATAATGATATGTTTCGGGATTGAAAGAAGCGGTAATACCATTCTGGGTAATTTTGATAGCCTGACTTATGCCGCCGTTCGAAGGAGTTATTGTGATTGTTGCATTCCTCGTGGTTTCCTCTAAGTTTGCCTCTATTTCTAATGTGAGCTTTTGATTGCCCGAACCTTTTGCCGGAGTGACATTGCACCATTTTGCAGTTTTGGATACGGTCCAATCCGAGCTACTGATAATATCTACTTCCAACGTCGTTCCGTCACAACTGATATTGTTGAACGATGATTGTGATACTTTTAAAGAATCATTTTCAGAATCGTCACAACTATAGAGGATGAGGCAGAATGTAGAGATTAAAAATAATAATTGTCTTTTCATAGCTGAATCTTTCTTGTCTAAAACATCTTTGGCAAAGATATTGTTTTATTTCAGTTCATCAGGTTTTCTACTTTTAAAGTATATATTGCACCTCTTTAAATAAATACTCCCTTTCTTTCCCGTTCTCGTCTTCCAGAACAAAACGTCCGTCTTGTTCCACGCGTAGCAGGCGGGCGGAAAACTTGCCGTTGGCATCTTCGTAAAGATGGAATCCCCGGCGGCGGAAAAGGGCGCGGGCATAGCGGGCTGATATTTCGGCGGCATAGGTGTTGCGCTCTTCTGTTTGCAGACCGTTGTAGTAGATTTGCACCCGCTTCAGTATGTGTGCCAGTATTTCATGGCGGTTATGCTCTTTTCCGGTAATTTGTTTCAGGGATACAGGATTTGGAGCATCGCTGTGGAATTCTTTCTGATTGATATTGATTCCGACGCCTGAGATGCAGCGTCCGATGAAATGGCCGGAAAGGTCATTCTCTATCAGTATGCCGCATATCTTCTTGTCTCTCCAATAAATATCGTTGGGCCACTTTATCGTGATTTCGTCCGACCACCTGTCCAGCTCCTCTTTGATGGATAAAGAAATGATCTGCGATAGAATGAACTGGCAGCGTGCCTCCAGAAAGGTAGGGTAGAGCACAAAGCTGAAAAGCAGGTTCTTTTCTTTTTCCGCTTCCCAGCTGTTGCCGCGCTGGCCTTTACCTGCTGTCTGGAATTCGGCCGAAACCGTAGTAAGTTCGGCAACAGCCTTTTGCGGGTTGTTGCATAGTTGGCTGATATACCGGTTGGTCGAGTCTGTTTCGTCCAGCACAATCAGCGGATAAGGAAATGTTTCAGGGCAGGGCTTCATATTCATTGCGCATTTTTTTGGTGAATTTCTTTATTACTTCTTCATAAGAATGGTCCATCAGGTGCTTTATCAGTCTGTCATCTGCGTCTCCGTCAAGGAATACCTGATTCCAATACTTCTTGTTGAAATGCCAGGCTCCTTCAATGGCATTGTAACGTTCACGCAGTTCCAGTGCATATTCGGGGTCGCATTTCATGGTGATGCGGTCCGGGGTGTTGAGGTTGATGCATAAGAACATCTTTCCCATTACCCGGATGACGAGAACATCCTCACCGAAAGGAGTGTCTTCGGTTGTTGCTTTTTTGCTGAGGCAATATTCGCGGGCTGCTTCTATATCCATTGTATTTCAAGTATTAGGGTTCTTAAAAAACAGGTGGGTAAAAGGCTTCTTTGATATGACCTATCTTGAAGGTGCCTGTGGTACCCACTACTGTAATGATGTCGAAACGTACGGGGGCATCAATACAGAAATGCTTCATGTAGGCATCGGCGGCTATGACGGTCCGGCGTATTTTCTGCCGGTCGACGGCGTCTTGGGGCTCGATGTACTGCGTATTGCTCCGGGTCTTTACTTCTACGATGACCACTTCGTTGTCTTTAGTGGCAACGATGTCCAGTTCCAGATGGTTTTTCCGCCAGTTCCGGTGTCGTATCGCATATCCGTTGCGTTCCAGATAGGCTGCTGCCGCATCTTCTCCTGCTTTGCCCAGCGCATTGTGTGTTGCCATTGTACGATTTTCTTTCTTTCAGTACAAAAATACGTTTTTTCTGCTTTGTTTTTACAGAAGTAAAACTAAATTTGCAAAGAAATATGAGAAAGAGAGACAAAACGTGTGCGAAAGCAACACCCGAAGAGCCAAAACGCGAGCAGCGCATGGTATGCCTGATGAGCGAAGAAGAGCTGCGGATCGTGGACCGTTATCTGGAGAAGTACAAGATAACGAACAAATCACGCTGGCTGAGGGAGACTATTCTCATGTTTATCCATAAGAATATGGAGGAAGACTATCCTACCTTGTTCGGCGAACATGACATGCGAAGGTGAGGAAGGAGAATAAACTATAAATTACGAATTGCAAAGACGGAAATCGGAGTGGACGATAATTATTATATGAAGCAGGCGCTTCTTGAGGCTCAAAAGGCGGGAGACCGCGGTGAAGTACCCGTAGGGGCGGTGGTTGTTTGTAAGGACCGCGTTATTGCCCGCGCCCATAACTTGACGGAAACTCTGACTGATGTCACTGCCCATGCTGAAATGCAGGCCATTACTGCCGCTGCCTCTACTCTTGGCGGCAAGTATCTGAACGAGTGTACCCTTTATGTCACCGTAGAACCTTGTGTGATGTGTGCCGGTGCCATTGCCTGGGCGCAAACGGGGCGTCTGGTGTTTGGCGCGGAAGATGAAAAACGGGGATACCAACGTTATGCGCCGCACGCTCTGCATCCTAAAACCGTAGTCGTAAAAGGCGTGCTGGGAGATGAGTGCGCTGCATTAATGAAAAGTTTCTTTGCCGGCAAACGCCGTTAATCTTTGATTTCTTCAAATTCCACGTATTCTCCTTCATCTTGCGAGAAGAGCTTTTTGCGTGGGTTGGAGTGTGGGGAGGTCTTTTCTTTGTGTGCAGCCTCTTCATGGGAGGAGGCGGATTGCTGCTTGTCATTGAACGAATATCCCTTTCCAGATTGATAGTTCCCGTTTTCATTACGGTATGTGTTTGATGAACGGCGTCCGCCCAGTCCGAAGACACTCCGGATGACAGTACCTATGATGCTAAGCCCGATGAACAGGATAGCTATGAGGATGATAAATAAGAAACCTAAAAAATGAAACATGGGCTAATGTCTTTTTATGTGTTCGTTTTCATCGAACGATAGTACAACAACTGTGCCAAGAAAATGTTTACTTACTTTTTCCCGTTAAAAGTGAAAGCACGATGTACCATACGATCACCGCTGCAAAGCCGCTGACCTTTAAAAAAACAAGAAGTGGGATGCAGACAATCAGGAAAATGAAACTTATTTTGTTGTCTTTCCATGAGAGATTCTTGAACTTCAATGAGAACATGGGTATTTCCGACACCAGCAGCCATGAAAACAGGCAAACCAACATTAACAGGTAAAGAGGATTGAAACTGTCGGATATAAGCATAGGGTGCATCCCGGCAGCCAATGATGCCCAAAAAAGAGCATTGGCAGGAACCGGAACTCCAATGAAAGAACTTGTCTGGCGGGTGTCGTTATTGAACTTTGCCAGACGCAGTGCCGAGAATACGGAAATGAGAAATGAGGCATAGGGCATATAAGCAGCCATGAACTCCATAGATGCCGGATAATGCATCTCCTTGAACAAAGAAAATACCACTAATGAAGGCGCTACGCCGAAACTGACATCATCGGCCAAAGAGTCCAAATCCTTTCCGATGGGAGAGTGAGCATCCAGCAGACGTGCCATCATGCCGTCGAAAAAGTCGAATACGGCGCTGAGGATGATGAACAGAAGGGCCAGGTTATAATTGGCTTCAAAAGCCATGATACAAGCGATACACCCGGAGAATAAGTTCAGACAGGTTAAGGTGTTAGGAATAGAACGGGTGATGCAATTTGCCATTGTTATTTAAGTTTTGCTATGACGGTTTGATTACCGGTGGTCAGTTGTCCGAGTTTTACGAGAACTTCCGTACCCAGTGGGAGGAATACATCCACGCGGGAACCGAACTTGATGAATCCCATGTGTTCGTCGATATAACATTCTTCACCCGGTTCGGCGTAGGTGACGATGCGGCGTGCCATGGCTCCGGCAATCTGGCGTGCCATGATTTCCACTCCTTCGGGAGTTTCGATAACTACGGTGGAGCGTTCGTTGTCAGTGCTTGCTTTAGGTAACCAGGCTTTCATGAACTTACCGTTCTGGTGAGACACCAGCTTAACGGTCCCGTCTACGGGATACCAATTGGCGTGCACATTAACCAAACTCATAAATATGGAAACCATGATGCGCCGGTCATGGAAATATTCGGTTTCTTCAACTTCCTCTACCACCACAATTTTCCCGTCAGCGGGAGCAACTACAATTTTCTCGGTGTCTTCCTGGCCGAACAAACGTATAGGGCAACGGAAGAAGTTCACTAAGATGCCATAAACTACAAGGCTGATAACTGCCGCTACGTAGAAAGGAATCTTGCACTCCAAGCCGAAGTAGAGTCCGGCGTTTACGGCGAGTATCAACAATAGACTGCCGGCCAATGTATGTGTCCCTTCGCGGTGAATGCGTATTTTTTTTAATTTTTTAAGTCGACCCATGTATCTTGTTTTATTCTTTCTGATGCAAATTATCTGCAAAAATAGGCTTATTTTGAAAATCTAACAAGAATTTAGTCATAGAATTACAGGTGTTGATAACTTTTTGAGGAATATTTTTGTTAGATATCGCATAGGTCGTACCTTTATGCTCACTTATAGAAAGGATATATTTATGCAGGATTTTGTTCATTTACACGTCCATACCCAATATTCTCTTCTCGATGGTCAGGCCAGCGTGAGCCGCTTGGTGGACAAAGCGATGAAGGATGGAATGAAGGGGATTGCCGTAACCGACCATGGCAACATGTTTGGCATCAAAGAGTTCACCAACTATGTTAACAAAAAGAACGGTGGTCCGAAAGGGGAAATAAAAGACCTGAAGAAGCGTATTGCAGGCATAGAGAGCGGTGAGATAGCATGTGAAGATAAGGAAGCGGAGATAGCGGCTTGCAAGGAGAAAATAGCGGAGGCCGAGAATAAGCTGTTCAAGCCCATTATCGGCTGCGAGATGTATGTGGCGCGCCGCACGATGGACAAGAAAGAAGGCAAACCCGATCAAAGCGGTTATCACCTGATTGTGCTGGCTAAGAACGAAAAGGGGTATCACAACCTTATAAAGCTGGTGTCCCGCGCATGGACTATGGGCTACTATATGCGTCCGCGTACCGACCGCAATGAACTGGAGAAGTACCACGAAGGACTGATCGTCTGCTCTGCCTGTATCGGCGGCGAGATCCCTAAAAAGATTATCAACGACCAATTGGATGAGGCCGAAGAGGCTGTCCGCTGGTATAAGAATCTTTTTGGAGATGATTTCTATCTGGAGTTGCAGCGCCACAAGGCAACCGTCCCCCGCGCCAACCACGAGGCTTATCCTTTGCAGCAGAAGGCCAATGCCAAACTGCTGGAATATGCCAAGAAGTATGGCATAAAGGTGATTTGTTCCAATGACGTCCATTTTGTGGACGAAGAGAATGCCGAGGCGCACGACCGCCTTATCTGTCTGAGTACGGGCAAGGATTTGGACGATCCGAGCCGTATGCTCTATACCAAGCAGGAATGGATGAAAACCAAGGCTGAGATGAACGAACTCTTTGCGGATGTTCCCGAAGCTCTTTCCAATACGTTGGAGATTTTGGACAAAGTGGAATATTATTCTATTGACCACGCGCCTATCATGCCTACTTTCGCTATTCCCGAGGATTTTGGAACGGAAGAAGAGTATCGGAAGAGATATACGGAGAAAGACTTGTTTGATGAGTTTACGCAGGATGAGAACGGAAATGTTGTTTTGGATGAAGATGCCGCCAAAGCTAAGATTAAGCGTCTGGGAGGGTACGACAAGCTTTACCGTATCAAACTGGAGGCCGACTATCTTGCCAAGTTGGCGTTCGACGGGGCTAAACGGCTGTACGGCGATCCGCTGTCGGATGAAGTGAAAGAGCGTCTGGTCTTTGAGTTGTACATCATGAAGACAATGGGTTTTCCGGGTTACTTCTTGATTGTGCAGGACTTCATCAATGCTGCCCGTACGCAGTTGGGCGTTTCGGTGGGACCGGGACGTGGTTCTGCTGCCGGTTCGGCAGTGGCCTACTGCTTGGGCATCACCAAGATAGACCCCATTCAATATGACTTGCTGTTTGAGCGTTTCCTTAATCCCGACCGTATCTCTCTGCCTGATATAGATGTGGATTTCGATGATGACGGGCGTGGTGAGGTGTTACGTTGGGTGACTGAAAAGTATGGGCAGGAGAAGGTGGCGCATATTATTACCTACGGCACTATGGCAACCAAGCTGGCCATAAAAGATGTTGCCCGCGTGCAGAAGTTGCCTTTGTCGGAGTCCGACCGTCTGGCAAAACTGGTTCCCGATAAAATCCCCGATAAGAAGCTGAACCTGCCCAACGCCATAGCTTATGTGCCTGAGTTGCAGGTGGCGGAAGCGTCACCCGATCCTTTGGTGCGCGATACATTGAAGTACGCCAAGATGTTGGAAGGCAATGTGCGCGGTACGGGTGTGCACGCCTGCGGTACGATTATCTGTCGTGATGACATCACCGATTGGGTTCCCGTAAGTACGGCGGATGACAAGGAGACAGGCGAAAAAATGCTTGTAACCCAGTATGAAGGTTCGGTCATTGAAGATACGGGCCTGATTAAGATGGACTTCCTGGGTCTTAAGACCCTTTCGATTATCAAAGAGGCCGTTGAAAACGTACGTTTACACCGGGGGGTGAAGTTGGACATCGACAAGATTTCCATTAAAGACCCTGCTACCTATAAATTATACTGCGACGGGCGGACTATCGGTACGTTCCAGTTCGAGTCCGCAGGCATGCAGAAATACCTGCGTGAGTTGCAGCCGAGTACTTTCGAGGACCTGATAGCCATGAACGCCCTCTATCGTCCGGGCCCTATGGACTATATCCCTGACTTCATCGACCGTAAGTGGGGACGCAAGCCTATCGAGTATGATATTCCCATAATGGAGAAATACCTGAAAGATACGTACGGCATCACCGTCTACCAGGAGCAGGTGATGCTTCTGTCCCGTTTGCTGGCGGACTTCACCCGCGGTGAGTCCGATGCCTTGCGTAAGGCAATGGGTAAGAAGCTGCGTGACAAGCTGGATCACATGAAGCCGAAATTTATTGCGGGTGGACAGAAGAACGGGCATGATCCGAAGGTGCTCGAAAAGATTTGGGCGGACTGGGAGAAGTTTGCATCCTATGCCTTCAATAAGTCGCATGCCACTTGCTATTCCTGGGTGGCCTATCAGACTGCTTTCTTGAAAGCCAACTATCCGGCAGAGTACATGGCTGCCGTAATGAGCCGGAGTTTGTCCGACATAACGACTATCACCAAACTCATGGACGAGTGTAAGTCCATGGGCATCAAAGTGCTTGGCCCGGATGTGAACGAGTCGAACCTGAAGTTCACCGTCAACCCCGAAGGCAATATCCGTTTCGGACTGGGAGCGGTAAAGGGAGTGGGTGAAGGAGCTGTACACAGCATCATGGAGGAGCGCGAAAAGAACGGTCCGTATACGGGCATCTTTGATTTTGTGCAGCGTGTCAATCTGAACTCTTGTAACAAAAAGAACTTGGAATGCCTTGCCCTGGCAGGAGGTTTTGACAGTTTTCCCGAATTGAAGCGTGAACAGTATTTCGCCGTAAATGCCAAGAATGAAGTGTTTATCGAGACACTGGTGCGTTATGGAAACCGTTATCAGGCAGACAAAGCGGCAGCGGTCAACTCTTTGTTCGGCGGTGAGAATGTGGTGGACATCGCTACTCCTGAGATTCTTCCGGCAGAACGTTGGAGTGACCTCGACCGTCTGAACAGGGAACGTGATTTGGTGGGTATTTATCTTTCCGCCCATCCGCTGGACGAATATTCCGTTGTGTTGGAGCATGTATGCAACACACACATGGCAGAGCTGGAAGATAAGGCTGCCCTTGTGGGGCGTGAAATCACCATGGGCGGTATCGTTACCTCCGTTCGCAGAGGAATCAGTAAGAACGGCAATCCTTACGGCATTGCCAAGATAGAAGACTATTCCGGTTCGGCGGAACTGCCTTTCTTTGGTAATGACTGGGTGACCTATCAGGGCTATTTGGGCGAACGTACTTTCCTCTATATCAAAGCACGCTGCCAGCCCAAACAGTGGAGGCAGGATGAGCTGGAATTGAAGATAACCTCTATGGAGCTGCTTCCCGACGTAAAGGAGAAACTGATAGAAAAGATAACGATACTTATTCCGCTCAGTGTGCTGAATAAGGCATTGATAACGGAGCTGTCGGAGCTGACGAAAGCCCGCCCCGGAACTACGGAACTTTATTTCAGGGTAACCGATCCTGATAGCAGGATGACGGTCGACCTGGTGTCCCGTCCTGTGAAGCTGTCCGTAGGTCGTGAACTTATCTCTTATTTAAAAGAGCGTCCGGAGCTTGAATTTCGGATAAATTAATTATCTTTGCTTGCCTGATGAAAACAGGCAGATAATGCTTTTTGTATTATTGAATTAATATTTAAACTTAATATTTAGAAAAAATGGCATTGGAAATTACAGACAACAATTTCAAGGAAATTCTGGCAGAGGGTAAACCTGTGGTAATTGACTTTTGGGCGCCTTGGTGCGGACCTTGCAAAATGGTAGGCCCTATTATCGAAGAGTTGGCAGGTGAATATGAAGGTAAAGTTCTTATCGGCAAGTGCGATGTTGATGAGAATGGCGATGTGGCTGCCGAGTACGGTATCCGCAACATTCCCACCGTACTCTTCTTTAAGAACGGAGAACTGGTGGACAAGCAAGTGGGCTCTGCTCCCAAACCGACTTATGCGGCGAAGATTGAGGCGCTGCTGTAAGGCGCTGTTTGAACATAGGCTCTAAATCTATTAATCCTTTTTAAAATATAAAGTTATGGGACTGGAAGACGATTTTTTGAAGAATGATCTCGATGATGAAAAGACCATTGAGTACATCAAAAACTATTTGCCGCAGGAGTTGAAAGAGAAGTTCTCTGACGACGAGTTCTATTATTTTCTCGATTTGATTGACGAGTATTATTCAGAGAGCGGCATCCTTGATGTGCAGCCCGATGGTGACGGATATATCGAAGTCGATCTGGGAAAAATCGTAGATTACATCATTAAAGAAGCTCATAAAGATGAAATGGGCGATTATGATCCGGATGAAATTCTTTTCATCGTACAGGGAGAAATGGAGTATACCGAGTCTCTGGGTGAGGAGTAACAAGTTTTGGAAATAAACAATAGCAAAAGAAGGTGTGCCATTTTGACACACCTTCTTTTGTTTATTTCGGTAAAAAGTATTATCTTACTGTTAGTTTATTTTTCTTTCGTTGAAAGCAAGAAAAGTCCTATTGTTTCATTTATTTTCGCCTATTGGCATTTAATAATACCAATGGTTGGAATTCCGAGTACCAATCATTGGTATTGGAAGTACCAACGGTTGGTACTAAGAGTTTCAACGGTTGGTATTAAGAGTACCAACTATTGGTACTTTAAATACCGACATAGGAAACTGACTTTTCTTAATTTAACCAGGCGTTTTTTCCCCTTTATAAACTACCTCAGTAGACGGTTTCATTATCAGTTCCTGTCTGGGTAGACAGTTTGACAAATGGCATTCTGCTTCAGTAGTCAGTTTGTTACACCGGCAACACGAGACTCCGTTGGCAATCGTCTCACTTTCATGAAGTATATTCCCTCTTGTGCATTTTGATTAGGAAATCATGAATTAAGTAGCTTTTACTCCCTGAAATGAGTAAAATTCAGCAAAAATATGAAAAACGAGTAATCATTGATTAAACATCATATTATGAGGAAATTAATTGGGAATAAAGGCTGAAAATACGAAAAAAACAGTGACGACCAACAACTTCTCGTCACTTCTTCTCACCCTTATCATCACTCCTGCATCGCCTTTGTACAAAGGGATAGCGATGAAAAGTGACGAGTGACGACCAACTTTCTGTTTATTTCTGCCGTCATGTTGGCGGTGTATTCAGGAAAAAGAATACGGACATGCCAATGAGTAGCATTCCTAATATGCCATAAAACCAGCGTGCCTGTCTGCGTCCTACATTTCGCACGACAAACTGTGTGTTTTGGGCTGTGAAGAACCAGTCCCAGTCCAGAATGGCTGCCAGCAAGGCGATGATTCCTGCTACGACGAAAATGCCTTGAATGATATATTGGCTCATATATGAGTTGGTTGGTGAATGATGATCCGTATTTTGTATTAATCCAACTGCTCTAATGTCACTTTCCGTTCACCGTTTTCTATTTCCTCAATGGTAACCTTCACGGTATTTCCCGGCAGAAGCTCCTCTATCAGTTCCGGCCATTCGATAAAGCAGAGCGCGCCGCTGTACAGATAGTCTTCATATCCCATATCGTACACTTCTTCCAGCTTTTTAATGCGGTAGAAGTCGAAGTGGTAAATCAGTTCTCCGGCAATGTCGGAACGATATTCGTTTACAATAGCGAAGGTGGGGGAGGTGATGACATCGGATACGCCAAGCTCCTCGCAAACGGCTTTGATAAAGGTTGTCTTGCCTGCTCCCATTTTGCCGTAAAGAGCAAATACGGTATTGTCGCCCATTGCTTCGATGAACCGGCGGGCGGCTTCGTGAATCTGGTCTAATGACTGAATCTTGATTTCCATTATCTTGTATTTTATTGCAAAGATAAGTATTTAAAATGGAAGTTGGAGCAGAACACTGTATAAAAGCCGTAAACAAGCGATTTATAGGTACATCCTTTAGCTAATAGTACTAATTTATTTGTCAACTGACAAAGATAGCCAAACACTTTTTCCTCCTTTGCAGATTGCATAAATGATAATGGAGAAGAAGATTATAGCTGCTCCCGAAGGGACATTGAGATAATAGGAAATGAGCAACCCGCCCAGACAGCTAAGGTAGCCTATGCCAATGGACAGCCAAATGATGCGGTGGAACCTGTGTGAGAAGAGATTGGCGGTCATTTGCGGAATCGTCAGTAATGAGATTACCAGCACGATGCCCACCATTCGTAAGCAGGCTACAATCGTCAGTGCAATGAACATCATCAGTATGTACTCAAAAGCCTGTGTCGGAATTCCTTGCGAACGGGCAAACTCGCGGTCGAACGCTACGTATATTATCGGGTGCAAAAAAAGCGAGAAAAATAAGATAAGCAGTATTGCCAGTCCGCCCAGCAAGGCGATGTCGCTCAATGTAATAGTCAGGATGTTTCCAAACAGATAAGCGGAAAGGTCGGGAGCGAATCCTGGAGATAAGAAAGTGAAAATGATGCCCAATGCCATGCCCAACGTCCAGAAGACTGCAATGGCAGAGTCCTCGCGCATGTCCTTCCGCCTGCTGAGCCACTCTACGCCGAAGGCCGACAATACCGAAAAGACAGCGGCTGAAAGAATCGGTGAGATTCCCATATACAATCCCATTCCTATGCCGCCAAAAGAAGCATGTGTCAGCCCGCCGCTGATAAATACCAAACGCCGGGTAACGATGTATGTACCGATAATTCCACAGACAATGCTTGCCAGCAGGCTGCCGATCAGGGCATGTTGAAAGAAAGTATATTGTAAAAGTTCCATGTGTTTAGTGATTTTCCCGTCTTTCTCCTACTATCAGGAATACTTCATCCTTTATGTTGTCCGGCAGTGCGATGCCGCGCAATTGCAGGCTGCGTACCCAGCCCGCTACATCTTCGGACTGCATGGTGTAGAAGACATCGCGGAATTCTTCTTCTTGTTCGGGAGTGTACCGGTCGGCAGCGGTTCCGATGTACTTGTCAAGTTCCTCGTCGTCATAATATTCTATTTTCTTGCTGACAGCGGCGAGCAGGCTTTCTTTCTCGCATACTTCGTGCTGGCCGCAACATTCAATGTCTACTTCCTGCACTTCGGGCATGGCGTCCAGTTCGCCATTATCAATCTTCTTTTGAAGTTTGCGGTTGCGTACTATTCCCGCTATGGCGGCTATTACGGCAAGGGCAATCAGGCTAATAATCAGTATCCACATATGTTCTCTTTCCTTGAAAAAAGTGTCCTTATAAAATAGAACGGACAAAGATACATATTGTTTTCGTATCTGCCGTCATGCAGAAAGGAGATTCTTCGGCGCGGTGTCCTTTGGCCATGTCTTAATGAGAGAAATAAAGAGGCGTTTTGGACGATACTAATGACAGACAGTAAAGCCCGCTTTCTTTAAATCTTCCCAATAGCCCGGATAGGATTTGGATACCACCTGAGGTTCATCAATCATTAGCTGCGGCAATGTGATGCAGGCAGGAGCAAACGCCATTGCCATGCGGTGGTCTTCGTAGGTAGCGATAAGGGGAGCGCTCTCTGCCGGACAGCGTTCTCCATTCCATAGCAGGATGCTGTCCTGTTCGGAACGCACCGCATAGCCTAATTTGTGCAGTTCGGTGATGAGGGCGGTGATACGGTCGGTCTCCTTTATTTTGAGACTTTGCAAACCGGTGAAACGGAAAGGGATATTCATCAGGCAGCAGGTCACGACAAAGGTCTGTGCAAGGTCGGGAATGTCTACCATATCTTCTTCGAGACGGGTAACGGGGGTGCCTGTGAGAGTCAGCCGTACGCCTCTCTCCGTATATTCGGTATGCACACCGAGCCGGGAGAAAATCTCCGCACCGCGGCTGTCACCCTGATAACTGTGTGGGAACAGCCCGGACAGCTCTATCGTTTCCTCTTTATAACTCTTCAGAGATTCCTCATTCTTCATTCTTCGTTTTTCATTTCCCCTCAGCGCCAGTATCTGGTACCAGTAAGATGCGGCGCTCCAATCACTCTCTACGGTAAAAGGAACATCTTGGTAGCCGCCCGGATGGACAGTAATGGTGTTTTCGGAGCTCCATTGGGCATCTCCTCCAAAGTCGTGTATCAGTTGGAGGGTGAGGTTGATATAGGGGCGTGAAATGATGTTGCCTGTAAGATGCAGGTGCAGGCCTTTGGGAAGGACTGCTCCTATCATCAGCAGGGCGGAGATATATTGTGAACTGACGTTTCCGGCGAGGGATATTTCATTGCCTTGCAATTCCGAGCCTGTGATGTGCAGAGGCGGGAAACCTTCATTGGCTGTGTATTTGATGTCTGCGCCGAGTTGGCGCAGGGCATCTACCAAAATGCGGATGGGGCGTTGCTGCATACGTTGCGTGCCGGTGATGACACGAGCGCCGGGGGTTACACTAAGATAGGCGGTGAGGAAGCGCATGGCTGTCCCGGCTGCCATAATGTCTATATGCTCCGGATTGCCTTGCAGTGCACGTACCATGACGCGGGTGTCGTCGCAATCGCTCAGGTTGTGGAGCGTTTGTTTGCCATGGGCAAGAGCGTGCAGGATAAGTGCGCGGTTACTGATACTTTTGGATGCCGGGAGTTGGATACCGGCATGCAGCGGGGCATCGGGAGCGGAAACGGTGTAACGCATAGTTGTATTCGTTAAATTATGGTGGTAAGGAATTTCATATTCCGGTGCAAAAGTAAAACAAATCTTTGGGAAATGGAAGTTGTTCGTCCTACATTTCCCCCGGCAACCTATTTCAGCAACGGGGAATGGGGTGTCCGGAATGCTGAATGAAGGCAAACGGCAGGAAGCTCCAGTTCACCCCAATCTATCATCGCATTGAAGAGACGGACGGTGGAGTAGGACGGGATGTCTTCTACGTGTATTTTCCTTTCAGAGAGGATTCCTTTGTCTAACAGTTCTGCACGTTTAGTCCCTTTCAGCAGGGGGGATTGGGGAGTGTGCCAGTGTTTGCCGTCAAAAAGGGCGATGTTGGCAATGCTGGTGTCGGTAAGCAGATGCCGGCGGACAATCAGTATGTCGTCGCAAGAGCCGCGCTGTGCAAACAATTGGTCGAGGACTTGGCGGTCGGTGCTTTTGTAGGTGTAGCTGATGTCGTCTGCCTGTATCAATGCCAGTGAACGGACGGGGCGGAGGAGATAGGGCGTGCAGGTCACATCTTCGATGCCGTCTTGACCGTAGACGATACGTAACTTGTGTATGCCGCTTTCGGGAACGGGGGGCAGGAAGTCCGCCAGTTGCAGCGCATGGCTGCCGGGCCAGAAGTGGTTGCGGGTGTCATTCAGCCTTTGTTCGTGGTAGGTCAGATTACGGGCTTCACCGCTGTCTATGCGTATTGTTTCAATAAATTGGCACATATATTTTCTGTTTTACTTCATTGTATTCGCTTTCCCAACGGCTTTGGGCGGTGATACCGCCGCCGGCTTTGAAATAGAGTTGACCGTTCTCCTGTTCGATGAAGCGTATCATAACGGCGCTGTCCAGCCGTCCGCCGGCATAGCAGCCCATGACCCCGGTGTAGAAACCTCGTTCGTAGCCTTCCGCTTCGGCAATGATTTGCATGGTGCGCGGTTTGGGAGCGCCGGTTATGGAGCCGGCCGGCAATAGCTTGAAAAGGATGTCGCCGAGCCGCTTTGTATAATCATGGGGAAGGTTACCGCAGATTTCGGAACTTGTTTGCAGAATAGGCCCCTTGTTGGTTTGCAGACGGTCTATGTAGCGATAGGACGTAACGGTGACATGTTCGGAAACCATGCTGAGGTCGTTGCGTATCAGGTCGACGATCGTAGCGTGTTCGGCGGCTTCTTTGGCATCGTCCAGCAGTATTGCTTCGGCATGCGGCAGTGTGGCGTCAATTGTCCCTTTCATGGGGAAGGACTTGATTTTCCCTTCTTCCATGCGGACGAATATTTCGGGTGAGAAGCAGACGAAGCTGTCTTTCAGCCATAGTTTGTACAGGGCATGGGAATATAGGAAAATGTCCTTTAGCGCAAGGTTGGTACGGAGAGGCACTTTGCATGTCAGATTGGTCAGGTAGCTGTTGCCGGCCAGCAAGTTCTGCTTTACGATGTCGAAAGAATGGCGGTAAGCGGCAGGTGACGGGGGAGTGAATTCCCAGTTCGTCGGCCCGGCATATCGGGTGTCTGCAATGGGGGCATTGCCCGTTCCTCTGAATTGGTAAAGGCAGGCGGAGGCGTCTATCTTGTCAAGAGCTTCAACGTAGGAACATTCTTGCGTATAGTCAATGATAAACAAAAAAGGAATGTCTTTACGCCCGAATGTGTTCATCCGGGCGATGGCTGTTTCTTTGTCCAACGCTTTCATCACCCTAAATCACCGTTGCAATAATTTGAATGGACAGTATGAGGAAGACCATTGCAATGGGGTAGACCGTTGCATAGGCCACGCTTGGAATATTGCTGTCTGTCATGGAGTCTGCGGCTGCCAAGCCGGGAGTACTCGTCATGCCACCGGTAATGGTTCCCAGCAAGTCGAGAATACTGATTTTGAAGACCAATCTGCCCACGACCACTGCTATCAACATGGGGAGCAATGTAATGGCTGCGCCTACTCCAAACAAGAGCCAACCGCTTTCCTGAAAAGTGGCTACCAGATTCTTTCCGGCAGATGTACCCACTTCGGCAAGGAAAAGCAGGAGTCCCAGTTGCCGCAGCAGTTGGTTGGCGGGCCCTGACATAGACCAGATGACAGGCCCTGTTTTGCCGACGGCGCTGAGAAACAAGGCGACTATCAGTATGCCGCCCGTTAGTCCCGGCGAGAACGACAAACCGCCGGGGAAAGATATATTCAGTTTGCCGAACAATACCCCAAGCACAATGCCCATTGCAATCGGGAAGAAATCTGTATCGGATAGCTTCTTGGCATTGTTGCCCAACAGGCGTGCAAGGCCTTTCAGACCTTCTTTCTCACCGACCACCATTAACTTGTCTCCGAATTTCAGTGCGAGGTCGGGTGAGGGCGAAAGGTCGATGCCGCTTCGGCGGATGCGGGTTACGGTACAGCCGAAGTTCTTCATCAGATTCAGATCGCCCAACTGCTTGTTTATCATATCTTTCTTGGTTAGGAGCAGAGATTCTATCTCTTGAGTATGGCTCAGTGGAAGTTCGCCTTCTTCGCGTTCGCCAACCAGGGTGGCAAGCTGGGTCAGGGCTTCGTCACTGCCGACAGCCTGTATGTAGTCGTTTTCGTGGAGTACGGTATGTGCAGTTGGGATGGAGATTTGCCCTTCGTGTTTGTGGCGGGAGATTACTGCACCGGTCATGGCCCGGGCATTGATTTGCATTAAAGTGCGGCCGAAGACGACGGGGTTGGTGACACGATAGATACAGGTGGTCAGTTCGGGATACTGCCCGCGGCGTTCTTTTTCCAGACGGCGGGCTTCCTGTTCAAGGTCGATGTGCATGATGCGGGGCAACAGCTTTACAAACAAGATGACGCCGATCACTCCGAATGGGTAAGCGATGCCGTAGGCTATGGATGCCAGCGGTGAATGGGTGCTGTCGATGGCAACAGCGAGTCCCGGCGTACTGGTGAGAGCGCCGGCTATCAGCCCTACCACGCTCGGCGTGTCAATGTCGAAAGCATATTTCAGCCCTATTGCCGTCAAAGAGGCGGAACAGATTATCAGCAGGGTAATGATTATGAGTGTTTTCCCTTTGCTCCGGAAAGAGTCGAAGAAACCGGGACCTGCTTGTATGCCGATGGTGAATATGAATAATACGAGTCCGAAGTTGCCCAGCTCCTTAGGGATGATTACACCGAAATGCCCGAAAAGCAGGGCGATGAAGATTACTGCGGAAACATCGAGGGATAGTCCTTTGATTTTGATTCTTCCCAGCATGAAGCCCAATGCCACGATAAGGAAAAGGGCGAAATAGGAGGAATTAAGAAGGTCAGTAAACATAAGCTTGATGAATTAGTCTTTTTGAGGGAACAAAGGTAATGGAAAAAAGTTAGATAGAGAAAGTATTATTTATCTTTGCAGTTACTAAAGATTTAAAGGAATTAGCCTTATGGAAATAGATTTGACTACCCCCGCTTTGCTGTTTTCGGCAATATCTTTGATTATGTTGGCGTATACCAATCGCTTCCTGTCGTATGCAGGCCTTGTGCGTGCTTTGAAGGAACAGCACCAGAAAAGCCATTCGTCTGTGACCGCCGCACAGATCGCCAACTTGCGTAAACGGCTGTATTTGACGCGTGCCATGCAGGTGACGGGCATAGCAAGCTTGTTGCTGTGTGTAGTCAGCATGTTCTTCATCTATATTCAGCTTTATCTTGCATCGGTCTATATTTTCGGCTTTGCACTGATATTGCTGATCATTTCGCTTGCTATTTCGGTGTATGAGATTTATATCTCGGTGAAAGCGTTAGAGATACATCTGAATGATATGGACGATTAGCAGGAATACTTTTCTCCTTTTCATGGAACGAATTTGCGGAACGAATTATTTCATCTCACGAGATTCTTTATTTCCTCTCGTGAGATGATTTTTTGTTCTGCGTAGGGGGAAGGCTTTGCTCTCACAAAACTGATTCCAGCTCTTTCAGCAGTTCCTCCACTGCAACCTTTAGTTGGGTGTCTTCACCTTTTACAATCGTTTCGGGTGAATTGGCAACTTTGATGTCTGGCTCTAACTGGCTGTTTTCCAAATAGCTGTTGTCTGGCAAACGGTAGCCTACAACAGGGATACCGAAAACGAGGGAGGGATCTTGCAGACGTTCCCATGATACGCTGGTCATCGTGCCCGGAACCGGCATGCCTACCAGCTTGCCGATATTCCGGTGGCGATATACCCATGGTGTGCCATGTGCATTGGAATAGTTGGCTTCGCATGTCAGCATGATAGATGGCTTGTTCCAGCGGCGGCTGGGCATATCGCAAGCCTCGCGACCGCGGATTACTTGTGTAAAGTATTTCTTGCCGCTGAATAAAATCTCAATATCTTCGTGCAGGCGGCCACCTCCGTTGAAGCGGGTGTCGATGATAATTCCCTCGCGATTGTTGTATTTGCCCAATATGTCCGAATAGACGGAACGGAAACTATCGTCGCCCATCGACTCTATGTGGACATACCCGAGACGGCCGTTGGACCATTTATCTACATCGGCCGCACGCTGTTTCACCCAGCGGGCATAGAGCAGGGTGCTGAGCATGCTGTTGCTTATCGGGATTACAACTTCTTCCCAACGTGCTTTGGTCTGCGGATTGTACAGTGAAACGAGGGTTTTCTTCTTGGCCTTGTCGTTCAACAATGTGTAGTAATCCATTTCTGGAGTAATTTCCGTACCGTCAATCTTTTCGATGACAATGCCTGTTGCCGCTTTCGTATTGGCATTATCGAACGGGCCTTTTTCGAGAACCTCGGCGATGCGCATGCCTTTGCCCCGGTAGTTCCAGTCAAAAAGCAGTCCCAGACTGGCTGTCGGTTCGCTTTGTCCCGCCGGGTAGTAGCGGCCGCCGGTATGTGATACGTTCAATTCGCCCAGCCACTCGCTCAGTAATTCGGCAAAATCGTAATTGTTGTTGATGTGAGGCAGGAATTTACGGTAAGCGGCACTCATGGAGTCCCAATCCACGTTGTGCATATTGGTGTTGTAGAAACGTTTCTGTTGCTGTTTATATACATGGTCGAACATGTATTCACGCTCTGCTGCCAGATCCATTTTTACTTGTGCCTGATAGTTGACCGGCTTTAATTCATTGGACGCCACATCCATTTTCTGCATGGCTTTGCCGCCTAACAGGAAGAGATTCTTGCCGCTTTTGTCCATTTCCATAGAAGCCCAACCGGCATCCATTTTGTGGAGCAACCGGGTTTCTTTCTTGCGAAGGTCCATTTTCCAAAGGTCGTATCCGTCTTCAAAGGCGGCAAGGTAATAGAGGGTTTCACCATCTTTGGAGATAATGACGCTTCCCATATCCGAAGAGTTAGGGGTGAGGCGTACGATGCGGTCTTCAAGGTTTTTCAGTTCCACAATGATATCTTTCACTTGAGGAGAATCATCATCGGCTTTATCTTTTCCTGTATCTTTCTGACTCTTTTTCTTGCCTTTTCCGGCATCCTTACCTTGTGCTTTTTTCTGTTCGGCTTCCAATTCCTTGCGTAGCTCATAGTCTTCTTTACTCAAGCAATATTTGTCGTAAGCATCTTGATTGAGGAAAATAAGCATAGCATCGTCTTGTGATCCCCATGAGGCATGGGCACGCATACCGTAACGCTCTGTTTTGAACAGGATTGCATTGCCGTCAAGCGCAAAGCGAGGCGAACCACTCATGTATCCGCTGTTGGTCAGGTTAATGATAGGACTGTTGCCTTGTGCGCTGACAAGTCCTATGTCGGAGTAAGGGTCATGTTTGTTGCCGATAAATTCGAGGGTGAACCATTTGCTGTCCGGCGACCACGCATAGCTGAACTCGCCATTTGTGCTGTACCAGGTGGAGCCGTCGGTTATTTGGCGTACTTTCTTCGTTTCGAGATTGAGTACCATCAGCCGGATGCGGTCTTCGATGAAGGCAAGTTCCTTGCCGTCCGGTGAGAACTGGGGGCAGGCGCGCTCAACGGTGGTAGAAGGCAGCAGCACCTCTTCTTTAATGATAGTGGCGTTGGGAAAATTGGGATCTTCCTTGCGGGCTATTTTGGCAAGGTACAATTGCCAGTTACCGTTACGCTCGCTGGCATAAGCCAAAGTACGGTTGTCCGGAGCAAAAGACAAGCCGCTTTCGTTGGCGGGGGTACGGGTGATTTGCTTGGTAGTGGCATAGTCTGCAGAGGTAACGAATACCTCGCCACGTATGATGAATCCTATCTGTTTGCCATCCGGTGAAACGGTGGCTGAGGTTGCTCCGTTGGTATAATTCAGATATTCCACTTGCGACGGATCATCACGAGTGATTTCAATTTGAACTTTTTGTGGAGCCGAACCACCTTGCTGCGTATATATTTCGCCGTCATAGCCATAACATAAGGTTCCGTTATTGCTCATGGAGAGGAAACGGACGGGGTGGGTTTTGAAATCCGTTACTGCCTTTACGGATTCCGGTTGGGCAAGTGGAAAGGCATATACATTGAATGAACCGCCATTACGTTCGCTCAGAAAGTACAACGTTTGTCCGTCCGGCGCAAGAATGGGGTTGCGGTCTTCACCGGCGTGCCGGGTGAGATTACTGTGTTTGCCTGTACGGGTGTCATACGTCCATATGTCGCGGGTTATGGATGATGTGTGGTGTTTCCTCCATTGGTCTTCAAATCCTTTTTGGTCTTGGTAGAAGAAAAGGTTACCCGATTTGTCAAAACAGATTGCTTCGGCGGGTGTACCCAAGACTTGTTCGGTGCGGCCACCGGTTACAGGAACTTTGTAGAGTTCGGTCATGGCAGAACGAGGAAATAAAGCGCTTTCAACAGGATCTTGAATGGCTGCCGAGAAAAGGATATATTTACCGTCCGGTGTAAATGTGGACGGGGTTTCTCCTGTGGAGTTGGTAGTCAGACGCTGGGCGGCTCCACCGTTGGCGGGCATTACGAATACGTCGAAATTGCCATATCGGTCGCTGGCAAATGCTATCTGTCTGCCGTCGGGTGACCAGATGGGGTTGGACTCATAGGAATCCTGTGTCGTGAGCTGCGTGGCGGCACCGCCTTTTGCCGGAACTTTGTAGATATCTCCTTTGTAACAGAAAGCTATTTCTGTACCGTCAGGGGAGATTTGTATGTCGCGCATCCAAAGAGGAGTTGCCGCATAGCTGGTAAGGGTGGTGAAACCCAATGTGAGGTAGACGAATATCTTCTTCATAAAGGTGTGGTTCTATTGAGCTTTGGGTTTATAATTAGGATATTGTTTGGAAGAGTTTTTATGATAATTATTTCATTCCTCTTGCTTTATAGATAATTTCTTTGGCATTGTTGATGCTTTGTAATTTCTCTTCGGCAGCACGCTTGATGTCTTCTCCCAATGTGGCTACCCGGTCGGGGTGGTGCTTCAATACTAATTTGCGATATGTGGCACGCACTTCTTCATCAGTGGCAGTGGGGTCTATTTCCAGTACTTTGTAGGCTGCGTCTAATGAGTTGCCACCTAAGTTGAGCATCGATTCCACTTCTTTTTCGGACAATCCCATATAGGCTGCCACTTCTTTCAGCGCTTCAATTTCTTCGCGGCAGACATTGTTGTCGCTCCGGGCTATGTTGGCAAGAAATCCCAGTAGTTGCAAGCGTTCCTCGTATGTCAGATTAGCTGCAATCTGCATGCCGCAATCGCGGATTGTATTCTTGAATGTAAGAGGGTTCTGCATGTCCATGCGTTTACGCTGCTCAAAGAGGTTGAGCAGTATCCGTTCGCCCTCACCGACTGCCGCAACGCCGAAGTTTGTCCGTAAGAAATTGCGGACGTACTCCATTTCACTATGCATAATGCGTCCGTCCGCCCGTATGATATACGACGCCATTACCAACATTGAGAAAAGAAAACTATTCCGCTGGCCGGCAAACACATCTTCTTTTGTATGTTCGTTGCCGTAGGCTGTCGTATCGTTTGCAGGGTTACTGCCGAAGTCTATCAGCGAACCCAATGCATATCCGGCTAATGCGCCGAGTGGTCCACCTGCCATAAAACCGATGATACCACCAATCCACTTTCCTGCTCCCATAATTTAGTTTTTTACTTTGCAAAAGTAACTATTCTTACCTAAATAAGATACTGATATATGGATTTATGTTTGATAAACGGTTTGTATTTCTCATTTTCGCTTCTCATTGTTTATTGGCAAGGGTATGGGAATAAGAGCTAAAAGTGTGATAGAAAAGTAATCGCCATAAATGAAAAGGAGTTAAGCCAATGACTTAACTCCTTGATATTCACCAGTCGGGGTGACTGGATTCGAACCAGCGACCACACGCCCCCCAGACTTCGCGATAGATAAACTGATAACAGCTGATTATCAATTGTATATACTCTATTGTATTTCTTTCGGTTTACACTATGGTTTACCTATAATATAATGCTGCTTGTTAATACTAAATTTTTATTTTGAATTATTGCTAATTAGTTACTTCCTATATGTCTAATTCTCATTCGCAAAAATAATACTTTTATTATTAATCTGTGCCTTCTATCGAGTAATTTTTATAGTCAGCTTTCCTTTTCAAATCCCCTCAAACTCTTATATATGATAAAAAGCTTGGAGCATTATTCAGCACTGCAATGAAGAGTGCGTACGGCTTCAAGCATTAATGATAAAAACAATTACCGGGTCACGCTTATTTTCAGACGATGGATAAGATGGCGATTCGATGATGCGTAGCAATTCCAGTATGTGGACAAGACATAAAGTTCCCCACGAAAGAATGTATGCCGCATGATAGGCCAAGTAAATGCGAGGAGCTATTTATAACGGTTCAACTATCACAACCAGTCGAAAGATTGGTTTATTTTTTTCTTCTTCCCCTTCCTTGATTTCCCCTCAAAGCCTTATATATGAGAAATATGTATATAAGAGAATAGAAATAATAACTAACAATTTAAAACAACAAAGAGACATGGGAAATTTAATTAAAGGATTGAAGGTCGCAGCTTATGTGGCCGAGATTATCGTGGCAGGTTCCGTAGTAATCGAGCTTGCGGAGAAGTATAGTGGCAAATTCGGGAAAAAAAAGATTGCCACGGGTGAAGTCAAGTCCGTTGATGCTGCGACTGAAAACTGATAGTACGTCTGATGAATGGATTATGACAAGAAAGCAGACGTGATAATAACCGTATTGGAGGTAGCAACTTCAATACTCAAAGGGATAAAGAAGCTAAGAGGTATATTCATAAAAGCAAAGAAATAACACCTCTTGGCTTTTTGTTTTTTCATCGCATTTTATTAACCGACTAAAAAATAACAAGAGTATGGAAACAATGACTAATGAACTTACTGTCATTCCAGGAACAATCGGAATGATGGGCGGAATGGGTATGCTTAAACCTGAATTTATCGAAGACGCAGTAATCGTATCGGAAGAACAGGAGGAGCATCCAAATTTTATTGAAAGTAACACTTCGGGTATTACGCTTGAAGAACTTGAAAGGAACTGTATCGTACCCAGCTTCAGTGACAACCAGCTAACCATCAGCCACCAGACATTCATACACCGGATCGAGGATGCTGCAAGGAGCTATTTTACAGGTGAGAACATTGGAAACACAGAGATCAGAGTGTCCCACAAAATCCTGGGCAGAGTGCCAAGTGCATTGACCAAAAGGAAAGAGGAGCTTAAACCTGAGGACGAGACCATCTATTATCAGAGAATGGCTTTCTGTTTTCATATCAGAACAATGAGCAGAATGATGAACGGAGAGGAAGTACATCTATGCATAGGAGGTGTAAGAAGTCTGAATGAAGAAAATCTATACAACCGAAAATCACCTGAGAAGTTCAAGATATTCATAGGTTGGCGTGTGCGTGTATGCTCAAATCTAATGCTGACAAATGATGGCTTGACCGGAAGATTAGAAGTAATGAGTGACGCTGATATTTATAGTTCAGCACTACGATTATTCCAGGACTTTAACCCTGAACAGAATTTGAGGCTACTTGAAAACCTAGGAAGAACGAAAATTTCACAAGAACAGTTCTGTCAGATAATAGGCAGGCTCAGATTGTACCAAGTCTTGCCTGCATCACAACTTAGAGAATTGCCCAAGGTTATCTTAGGCGATTCCAATGTCAATGCAGCTACGAAAGGTTACATAGAGAACCCTAATTTCGGATTACGTGGCAGAGAAAACATATCTTGCTGGGATTTGATGCAACTCCTTAATGATGCGGCCAAACAATCCTATATTGATAAATTCTTGGAGAGGAATCAGAACTGCACTGATTTTGCGGTTGGTATCCAGAAAGCCTTGAACGGTGAGGATA